>Ga0268360_1000028_pt1 | contig 375351 bp, 313 predicted proteins | sample BioMet11_FD_192465 | JGI IMG/M metagenome (GOLD analysis project Ga0268360, IMG submission 192465) | Sewage microbial communities from Oakland, California, United States - Biofuel 11 (Illumina Assembly) | ecosystem: Engineered > Wastewater > Sewage > Unclassified | place: USA: California... | reverse complement strand
CTGCGAGGAGCGTGTTTTCGACGGGCGGCGGCGCTCGTCGGGCAGGGCAGGAGCGGGGCGTTCGCTGGTCTGGGCCTGGGCCGAAACAGGGACAGAGCGAATTGTTTGTTGCACGCGGTGGTGTGTCGCAGTGGCATTTAGCGCGAAAGAATTTAGACCTGGACTGCCAGTCTGGTCCCGAAAAGGGTACGCCGCTTGGCCGTAGGATGCTGATCGAAAAATGTTAGTGGAAAGACACAAACGCGCGGATCTTGCAGCTCAAAGGGCGGGCTATTCTGGACAACGTTGTGCTACTATTGAGAAGACTTTTTCTTTCAATGTGTTAGTGGCGGGGCAGGACGTCTCCGATCCGCCCAGTTCCAATCCGCACTTTGGCACCTGCGGACCGCGGCCGGCCATGTGGGCCACCGTTTGAATTACTGCAATATACTAATGTGTGGGAGCACGGTCGCCAAACCAGCAGCATCGATGTTGCCGTGCCGGCCGGGGTTTCCCGGGCTTGGCCATGACATGATGTGTTGGCTGTGCCATTGAGCAACGCGGGCCGAACTGGCACGCCAATTCGTATTGGCGCCGCCGCCAGGAAGTTAGAGCCAGCGACGCTCGGGTGCTTTCCCATCTCGCTTGCCGCACGTCGGTTCGGCCCGCCGCCCGCGGCGTTCTAGTTATTCATGGCGCCGCCGCCACGAGCAGGAGTGCCGCATTAACGTGAAGGTTGTCCTCATATCCCCAAGCCCACACGTCAACAAGATTCACGCCTATGGCGTCCGAATCCTGTCCGCGTGCCTTAAACGCATCGGCTGCAAAGTGGACGTCGTTTTTCTGCCCCGCCAGCTCGGCGAAATTTACTCCGCACATGTCTTGCAGCAGATCACCGATCTGACAGTGGAAGCCGATTTAGTTGGCCTGTCCGTGATGACTGACGATTTCGAGAATGCAGTCCTCATCACGAACACGCTAAAACACGTGTCGAGAGCCCCCGTCATCTGGGGCGGCATTCACCCGACACTGCTCCCCAATGACTGCCTTAAACATGCAGACATGGTTTGCATAGGCGAGGGAGAGGATTCCCTGGCGGACCTCGTCACACGCATGCGCAGCGGCGATGACTGGCGCCACGTCCCCGGGATCTGGTCACGCGACGGAGACACGACAATCACCACGCCTCTCCGCCCACTTATCCAGGATCTCGACAGGCTGCCGTACCCCGATTACGATCCGGCCAGCCACTACGTCCTTTACGATGGGGAAATTCAACCACTCACGGGAAAACTGCTTGAGCTATGTCTCAAGGAATATTACTTAACGCTGACGACTCGCGGATGTCCGTCCCGCTGCACCTACTGCTGGAACCACGCGTATAACAAGATCTTCCCGGAAGGCAACCGCATTCGAAAGCGCAGTACAGAGCATGTTATCGGTGAGCTGAGGGCCATTGCGAAGCAATTTCCATTCATCGAACTGATCTGTATTGATGATGACGCGTTCTTCATGCGCACTGAAGAAGAAATTGAGCAATTCAGCGCCATGTACAAAGAGCAGGTTGACATTCCAATGTGGGTGACTGGTGCTACTCCGCTGACGATTACCCCGCGCAAATTGGATGCGCTGACGGCGGCGGGACTTGTAGCGATCCGAATGGGAATTCAGTCAGGCAGCAACAATACAAAAAAGCTCTACCGGCGCCCACACTCGAACGCCGCAGTGCTCAAGGCTATTCATCTTCTGGACCGCTATCGGAGTAAAATTAAACGCCGCCAGTTCGACTTTATTCTCGACAACCCGTGGGAATCCGACGCCGATCTACGGCAGACGCTGCTCCTGGTGAGCCGCTTCCCGGTGCCATTCGAGATGATTATTTTCCCACTGATGTTCTACCCTGGAACCGACCTCAGATCGAAGGCCGTGCAGGACGGACTAATCTCAATTGACGAGGCCGGTCCAAAACATAATAGCTATCATAACATTCAGCTCTCATTCTTAAACAGGCTGTTCCTTTTAGTTGATCAGTGTGCTCGCGAAGGAATTCGCATTGGACCCATCGCGATGTCTCTCATCACGGCGCCGCTGATGCGGCAGATCGGCGTGAGTGAAGTATGGTTGAATGTCATCAGGAAACAGCTTGAACGTATGTCGCATCGCCCGCCGATTGAAGGCGAGCCGTTCATCGATTTTTCCGCAGACGCTTTTTCGGCTCAGCTCGGCGCGGGCTGGCATGAATGGGAGAGAGCAGGACAGGCCGGCTTTCGGTGGACTGGGCGCCAATGCACATTTTATCTCTTCCCGGACGCTGGTCAGTGCCAGTTACATTTGGAAGGCAGTATCCCCCGGTTTGAAAACTACCGTAAACACAAACTAATCATGAAAATCCGCGAGGGGAATCGCACAGTCTCAGAAGTTGCTATTTATCAAGCTGGCGACTTCGACTTACGAATTGATTTGCCTCATCTAGTAAAGCGCGACGTGGGACCCAGAGTTTTTCAGTTGAAACTCAATGCCAGCTTTACGCCAGTGCAACTCGGGTTGGCACCTGACATTCGCGAATTGGGAGTCATTATCAGGGCAGCAAAGCTTTCATAAACTCCCGCAACTCGAATGGCCATGTTGAGCAGGCGCTGCGGGTATCGCGCGGCCAGGTGCGCCCGCGTGCTCGACCAGCCGTAATCCTCAGCCCGGACGAACATGGGAACATGAACGTCCCCGATCCCCGGCATCCGAGCTTTCGCCAATAGACCGATCCGCGAATAGATCGATGCCGCGAATAGACCGATGCCCGGACCAGCCAAGCTTTTTCCAGCTACGAACAGACCCAATTACCTCGCTGTGCTGATGCTATATCAGCAGCCTGCGGATCGCATCCTTGAGTTTGGGCTCTGTATCCGTGGACACCAGCGACTGAGTAGGCTCGTAGGCGCCCTCGGAGTATGCACTTTCCGTACAGATGTAGCCGGGGCCTGCGTCTCCATAACCGGCGACGGCGATGAAGTCATCGGGCCGCACGCTTTGCGCGAACAGTTGGTATTCAACAAAGGGCTCGCCCGGCAAGTGCAAAATCCGGGCCGGGCCGATTTGAAAACAACTGATGTCCACAGTTGGCCGCACGCGCAGCCGGTGATACCAGGACAGGACGGTCGCCGAGAAGGTGCGGTCCTGACGGCGCGCCTCCGGATTTCCTACGACTTCGCGAAAGTGGGCTTCGGAAAAGCCGGGGCTTTCACGCTGCGCAAAGGGGACCGCCAGAGTCTTCCAAGAGAAGACGGAGGAGGGACTCTTTGTCGTAGCCTGAATGGCGCCCTTCATGCCTTGATATAACCGCTCCGCCAGCACGGGCCGATTCTTGGGCGATCCATCATTGTATTTCCCGGCGCCGACATTGCCGCCACAGCCCGTGAAATATATCTGGGGAATTCCTTCTTCCTGGCTTAACCGCTCTCGGGCGAGGCCGGGAGTATCCGAGTTTACGTGTCCCTTGCCGTAGTAGCTCTGCGGATGTGAGGCGTAGTAATGCAGACGCGCGAGCGGACGTTCGCCGTCGAAAAAAGTGATGGTCCGCAGCCATGGATCGATAATGCCTTCCGGCGCGGCGATCAACTCCGGTTCATGACACGCCGCGTAACGGGTCTGGACCGAACCATCCGCCACGCGGACTCTCCGGTTGGAGGCGAATTTTTCAACTTTGGCCTTGCCGCAACCGATGTGCGTGCACGGACGCAACCGGCTCAAGGCCTCTCGCGCCGCCGCCGCCACGCGATCGGAAGCAACTTCCATAAAGTCGATATCGATGATATGGACGGGGGAAGGCGCGAGGCTCAGCAAGATCTCGCCCTCGATATCGCATAGCGGAGCATCGTGCTGGTGGATGCAGTGAATTTCAACTTGAAGTTCATTGACGCCCAGAGCGTCCGCCACTTTCCGCCGGAAAAGATCATGCGTCGTCGTGTGGAGTTCGCAGTAATCCAGCGCGCACAGAACGTATCTGGCCGCGCCTTTGCACAGCACGACGCCCTTTGCGAACAGCGGCGTATCCAGACTCGTCGCAACCGGCGGCGTCGACTCCTCAATAGGACTGCCCAGCGGCGGCGTGACATCGCAGGAGAAGGTCGCAATCCGGAGTGGCTCGCGCTGGTCGTCGCGGCACGGATCGGCCGCAAATAGCGGGGCGGCGCTCAGCCCGCCTGCCGTCTGGAATAATGTCCGTCGTGTGATTTTGCTCATGTAATCGCCAATCCCGATCTTCCTTCGCCGGGAAGGTTCGCGATCGAGATTTCCCATCTGCAACCAAGGCTCCGCTGCCGCCGACATCACTGGTTGATCCCGCTGCGGCCGTCATGGAAACTGCCGTCCGCATGCGCAATGCGAGGCGGCGCATCGACGGCGCCTTGTTCATTAACGCTATCGAGATCCATGGCCCGGGTGCAACGTATGCCGAATCGACTTAGCGCGCCTGGCGAGCGAGGCGCCCCGTTTCGACGCGAACGACGGTCCGGATTCTCGAACACGCGAAGATGGGATGCGGGACGTCCTCTATCCCGGATCTGCGCTGGGGGCGGTCATCGCTGACCCTCTCTACTACGACCCTTCCCACCTTCACATCATTTGGCTGGCCCAAATCGAAAGCATGCTGGCGTGTCTGGAGCGCAGTAGTAGCGAGTATGCCCGCGAAATTCCGAATAGCTCGGAGGCTCCTTGCGAGGTAGAAACCGATTATAAACCGGATACTCCTGGTCCCAAGAAAACCACCATCCGTCCTCCATCGCGATTCGCAGCCATGGAAAGCGAAGATCTCTTCGGAGCACCCGGCTCACGTACGCAGCTGTCTCCGCATCCCATGGCTCGGACATTTGAAGCGCGAAACTGACCACATAGTCCGGCCGGCCCAACGGTTCGTGGCGCGAGACGTGACCAGCTTTCTGAAATGTGACTGAGAGTATCTGTGCTTTCCTGCCGACAATGTCCACTCGAAATGGACTTGCCGACTGCAGAACATGTTCGGTGATCTTGCCGTCCTGCTCCCTGATTCGCACGGACGCACGGTCGCCCAGTCGAATCATCTCAGCAATGGCCGGTGGTGACCCAGACTCTGCCATGTACGCTTCCCGCCATTTGGGGAAGTCCCAATCCGTCGTTCCTCGCCCCCCGAGGTAAGATCCGACGTCGCTCCGGCTTGTGAAAATCACATAACGTAGAATGGTCTCGCGCAGATGGGCGCGAAGGAAACTCTTCGAAAGGTCGATGATGTGAGACGGCGAGAAAGCCGGCGCTGGTAGCAATACGGCCTCCTGAAATGCCGAAGCGGCACGGACCTGGAAGACAACATCCGGAGTGCAGCCAGCTACATTGTCTAAATTACTAAGTGCGGCTAATAGGAATATTGAATTGATCATGCTCAATCCGGATTCCGGTTTCCCCGGCTTCAGGACGCTCCCGATTCTAGGTTGCCACGAGTTCAGGTCGCTTTTCGCTCGGGCGTTGCGAACTGAGCGTGAGCGAAATGTTCAGGAGTGCATTCGGACCGTTCTCCACAACCTTCAGGCCAAGATCGATGGCCGCTGCGATCAGCATCCCATTGTGGATATGTTCATTTAAGCCGTCGATTCCGCTCTTCCTGTAGAATTCCTCGGCTTGGTGCTTCAGCCAGTAACTGCCTGCCGCTTTGTTAATGGTTTTGCGCCGCCTGAATCGTGAGAGGAACTCGCGAGAGAGCACAAACTCGTACACAGCCCAAGGCCCAAACATTTCTTGGCGCTTCTGTTGGAATTTAGCCCGACGTTCCACGCCTGACGGCCGAGTGTGACCATATATTCCGAATCCAAAGGTCGTGAGCCATGGCTCTCCATCCATGACCACCTGAATTGCAGCCCGTGCGGGTGCAAATTTGCATCGAACGATACCTTCTCTTAGCGTCTCAAATGGGACATTAGGGAAACCGTGATCTCGCAGGTAATCCTGGAAAGCATGGTCATCGACGATCCGCTCCATCTCCTTGCGGACCAACTCTGCCCGCAGTGCGGCGTTTGTGTTCCAGCCGAGGCCGCGCGCCAGCGCCTCGACCCGGTGAGACGACTTAATCTCTGGAAGCAGGCGAGTGAGTTCGCCCTTGATGAATTCAATATCGGAAAGACTGATTAAAGCCCTCATAAAGTTCCTTTCTGGGGATCGCAGTTCGCCGATTGCGCAGCGTCCCATTGAGAAAGGGACCGTCGAAGGCTATCAAGGCACTTATGGCGTTTGACCCGGCGACAGGTCAGGGGTGCCACCAACCACACGACGATCCTAACGCGATCTTGAACTCACATCAAGCGACCGCGATGTGCTCATCGAGTTGCTTGAGCAGGATGCGCGCCGCCGCCGGGGCGACCGGCCCGCTTTGCTTTCCGGCCGTTACGATCAACTCCGTGTCTCGAAATGGCGGGCTGCGGCACGCCGGCCGTCGCGGGGACGTCCGCTTGAGGTCCGTCGCCGGGTTTGTTCAGCAGCAGCCGGGATGTTCTGGCTCCACTACCTGGGCGCTATGGAGCTATGCTCGCGTTGCGCCGCAACGGCACGCCGGCTGACGAATGGAGGGAACCGCCAATGCCTGCGGCTTGGGTGGGGCGGGCCGTCAGCCGAACAAGTGAATGCGGCCCATGGAGAGGCGGCGGACGAAATCGAGGTCGCCGTCGAGGAAGTCGTAGTCAGGGAGTTTGGCGGGGTCTTCCCAGCGGATCTGCTCGAAGGTGATGCCTTGCGGTTCGCCGTCGAAGCTCTCGACGGTGTGGAAGAGCAGCAGAAGCGGGCTGCGGCGGCGGGTCACCTGCTCGTAGCGCGCGACCTCGCGGCCGACCACGGCGTCGATGGCCAACTCCTCTTTCAACTCGCGCGCCAGAGCCTGCTTCGGCGTTTCGCCGGCCTCGACCTTGCCGCCGGGGAACTCCCATTTCAGACCATGCCGGTCGTCGGCCATGCGCTGGCCGATCAGCAACTTGCCGTCTTTGTGGAGAACTCCCGCGACTACAATGAGCGTGCGATTCATGAGGGGACTGACTAACGAGGGGGAGCGGCTGCGAAGTCCTCCTCCCTGTTCCATTGAATCACATCGAGATGCCCATGGACCCGGCGCCCCGGGCGCTAAATCATCCGGGGCGCGCCGCCGCGAGCCGCGGGAAGCCAAGCTCGAGACGATCAGAAGACGCGCCGCTTCAGGCGTTCCAGCGTGAACTTCGCGGTATTGGCGATGGCCATCACGGTCATGACGCCGGCCTGGACCGGATCGCTGACCACCAGATCGGCGGCATCGGGAACGCTGCCGGCCATGTTCAGACTGACCACCATCAACCCTTGCGCGCGCACCTCGCGGACCGCCTTCTCAATCTCGCCGCCCATGAGCGAGCCAGCCAGCACGAGCGCCCGCGCACGCGGCAGCCGGGCCACGGCGCGCACGGCGTCGGCCAGCGGCTGCTCGCCGACCAGAGGGATCGTGTCGACCGAGATGTGCTCGCCACGGATGTTATGGCGGTCGGCTTCGCTGATGGCGCCGAGGGCGACCTGACCGACCTGCGCGCCGCCGCCCATGATGATGATCCGCTTGCCGTAGATCTTCTGCAGGCTCTTCTCCGGCGTGGCCGAGCGCACGCACGGGAGCCTGTTCAGATCGGCGAGGAGCGCTTCGGCGCCGGGCACTTCGATTTCGAAGTACAGGCGCGATTCCGCCGGCTTCAACGACTCCAACGACTCGACCGAGAGTATGTTGCCGCGATGCGCGGCAATGGCGCCGGTCAGCTCATGCAGGGCGCCGGGCTGGTTTTCCGCCACCACCGCCACGCCGATGCGTTCATTGGATGCGATGTTTTCGGACACTCTTTTTCAACCTCTCTCCGGAACCGGCGGCGCTACTTGCCGGCGGGCAGGTCGACCTCGTAATGCGCGAGAATTGCGGGCCACACGCCGCGCGCGTCGAACAGGATCTCGCTCGCTTCGCGCAGCGCGCCCTCGCCGCCGCGAGCCGCGGTGACGTAGTGGGCGATCGCCTTCACTTCCGGCCGCGCGTTGGCGACGGCTACGGCCAGACCCACGCGTTTCATCAGGATGGCGTCCGTCAGGTCGTCGCCGAGATAGGCCACCTCGTCGGCCTGGCAACCGGACTTTTCGAGAATTTCGTTGAAGATGGCGAGCTTCTCGGTGTTGCCCATGTAGACGTAATCGAACTTGCTCTGGCGCGCGCGTTCGGCCGTTGCCTGCGCGTCCCGGCCGCTGATGATGCCGATGCGGTAGCCATACTGTTTCAGCCACTTCAGCGCAATGCCGTCCTGCGAATCGAAACCCTTGGTTTCGAAGATGCCGCCGTCGGGGCTGGGCAGAAACCAGACCTTGCCATCGGTAAGGACGCCGTCAACGTCCATCAGGACCATACGGATCTTACCGGCGCGGGCGGCGAGTTCGGTGGAAACAATGGGAGGCATAGCTTGCGGAAAATGCGCTTTCTTTGTTGAATCTCGAATTGCCCTGACTCCGCGCCTGCTACTTTTGGTTAAATGTAAGGCCAGAACCTGGACCTGCAATGTGGGTCGCGGAGCGCGACGCGTGACCGGGCAAGTACTTAAGACTATCCTCCGTTATAGCATGCTGCCTTGCGGCTCCCGGATCGGCGTGGCCGTCTCCGGAGGCGCCGACTCGGTCGCCCTGCTGCACGTGTTGCAACGTCTGGCGCAAGACCGCGAGTGGTCGCTGCAGGTGCTGCATTTCAATCATCAACTGCGCGGCGCGGAATCCGACGAAGACTGCCGTTTCGTGGAGACGCTGGCGGCGAGCCTGGGATTACCGTGCCGGGTGGGCGCGGCGGATGTCCGCGCGGCGTCCGCCGGAGCGAATCTGGAGCAGACGGCGCGGCAACTGCGGTACGGGTTTTTCCGGCAGATGCGAATGCGTCACCGGCTCGACGCCGTAGCGACCGGACACACGGCCACCGACCAGGCCGAGACGGTGATGATGCGGTTGCTGCGCGGCGCCGCGCCCGACTCATTGGCGGGCATCCGGCCGGTGAACGACGGCTGGATCGTCCGGCCCCTGCTCGAGGTGACGCGCGACCAGGTGCGCGCATGGCTCCGGGCCGAGGGCCTCGGATGGCGCGAAGATTCGTCGAACGCCGAAAACTGTTACGATCGCAACCGGCTGCGGGGTGAGATTTTGCCTCTGTTGCGGGAGCGCTGGAATCCCAAGGCCGAGTACGCCCTGGCGCGTCTGGCGCGGCTCGCCGCGCGGGACGAGGCATACTGGCGCGTTGTGGTCGATATGGCCTGGAAGACGATCGCCGCGCCGCATCGCTATGGCGTTGTGCTGAATGCGAAGCGTCTGCGCGCCGAGCATCCCGCCATCCAGGCGCGTCTGCTGAAGCGGGCCTGCCTGGAGGTGGCGGACGCCGCGCCCCGGTTGACCAACGAGCATATTGACGGCCTGCTGCGTCTGGTCGCTCAGCCGGAGGGAAACGGGCGGCTGAGCCTGCCGGGGCTGAATGCTTGGCGATCGTTCTCACAAATCCTTCTGTATGAACAGGTTGTCACGATTTCTCAGCCGGAGCCGGTGACCCTGTGCGTGCCAGGGCGCGCGGCGCTGGACTCCACCGGACCAGAGATCGAGGCGCGCAGGGCGGAGATTTCCGCTGACGCTTATAATGAAGACAGTAGCTGGTTGGATGGCAGCTTGGCTCCTGGGCCATTTCGGCTACGACCTTGGCGGATGGGCGACCGTTGCGGACCGGCTGGACAGCGGCGTGAATCCTCCTTGCACGTTTTTCTGCAACGCAGGAGAATTCCTGCCTGGGAACGTATCTCATGGCCGGTTCTCGAGTGGCAAGGCCAGGTTGTCTGGGCAAGAGGGCTTGGCGTGGCGATTGGCTGGCGTGCAGGATCCGGATGTACGCACCCGATTGAGATTGCCGAAGGGCCGCCGGCCGTGTGGCGATGAATCAAAGTGCAGGCGGATTACGTCTGAGCACTTAGGGATAGAATTGACAGATCCGGAGCATCTCGAGCTAAGCGAATGAACGCAAATCTAAGGACCGGCATCATCTGGGCGGTTTTGTGCTGCCTGGGTGTCCTGCTATACGTCGTCGTCAAGTCCAGCAATACTCGGCCGACGCAGGAGCTGAGCTTCACCCGCTTCATTGAACAGGTCAACGGCGACCGGGTGAAGAGTGTTGTTGTCACCGGCAACGATGTAACGGGGCAGTTCAAGGACGACAAGTCGGAACTGCACACAACGGTACCCGTCAACTATCCCAAGCTGTACGACATCCTGGGCGATCACGGCGTGGATGTGAAGGTGAAAGAGGCTGGCAGCGGCAACTGGACGGCGCTGATTGTTAACGCGATCCCGTTCGTGCTGGTCATCGCCTTCTGGATCTTCATGATGCGCCAGATGCAGAGCGGCGGAAACAAGGCCATGAGCTTTGGGAAGAGCCGCGCGCGGATGCACAGCTCCCAGCAGAAGAAAGTGACGTTCAAAGACGTCGCGGGCGTGGAAGAGGCGAAGGACGAACTGCAGGAGATTATTGAATTCCTGCGGGAGCCGCAAAAGTTCCAGAAACTCGGCGGGCGTATCCCGAAAGGCGTCCTGCTGATCGGGCCTCCGGGCACGGGCAAGACTTTGCTTGCGCGGGCCATCGCTGGCGAGGGCAACGTTCCGTTCTTCTCGATTTCCGGTTCCGATTTTGTCGAGATGTTTGTCGGCGTCGGCGCCAGCCGCGTGCGCGACCTGTTCGAGCAGGGCAAGAAGAATGCCCCGTGCATCATCTTTATCGATGAGATCGACGCCGTCGGACGGCATCGCGGCGCGGGCCTCGGCGGCGGTCACGACGAGCGCGAGCAGACCTTGAACCAGTTGCTCGTTGAAATGGACGGTTTCGAGTCGAACGAAGGCGTGATCCTGGTGGCCGCCACCAACCGCCCCGACGTGCTCGATCCGGCGCTGCTGCGCCCCGGGCGCTTTGACCGCCGCGTGGTGGTCAGCCTGCCCGACGTGCGCGGCCGTGAGCAGATCCTGAAGGTTCATACGAAGAAGATCCCCCTGGCCGACGACGTGGACATGTCGATCATTGCCCGCGGTACGCCCGGTTTTGCCGGCGCGGATCTGGCCAACCTGGTGAACGAATCAGCGTTGCTGGCCGCGCGCCAGAACCGCAAGGTCGTCACCATGTCGGACTTCGAAGTCGCCAAGGACAAGGTCATGATGGGCGCCGAGCGGCGTTCGATGATCCTGACCGAGGAAGACAAGAAGGTTACGGCGTGGCACGAAGCCGGCCACGCTCTGGTGGCGGCGCTGCTGCCGGAGTCCGACCCGCTGCACAAGGTCAGCATCATCCCGCGTGGCCGCGCGCTCGGCGTCACCATGCAGTTGCCCGAGGGCGACGTGCTGAACCGCACCGAGAAGCAGTTGCAGGCGCGCCTGTGCGTGCTGATGGCCGGACGCATCGCCGAAATGCGCCACACGCATCAGCTCTCGACCGGCGCCAGCAACGACATCGAGCAGGCGACCGAAGTGGCGCGCGCGATGGTCTGCGACTATGGCATGAGCCGTCTGGGGCCGATGAGCTACGGCAAGAAGGACGAGCAGATTTTCCTGGGCCGCGAAATCGCCCAGCATCGCGACTACTCGGAGGAGACGGCCATCCAGATCGACCAGGCCGTCCGCACGATGGTCGAAGACGCCTACCGGCGCGCTGAGTCGATGATCGAAGAATACGCCTGGGCGCTTGAAAGAATCGCCGGCTCGCTGCTGGAACGCGAGACGATGGACGGTGAAGAGATTCACGCCATCATCGAGCGGCGTGAGGCGGGCGGGCCGGGCTCCGGTTCGGCCGTCGCCACGGCGGCCCCCGAGACGCAGGCCGTCATTACTCCTGAGCCGCAGGACCGGACGGTCGGTCACGGATTTGTCGACGGGGAGAGCCCGGCGCCAGCGTGAGTATTCCTGCTTTTCGCCTGTACCTGTTTGACATCGACGGAACGTTGCTCGATTCCGCCGCCGACATCTGCGGCGCCGCGCGTGACACGCTGGAAGCCGCCGGTGCGACCGGTCTGACCGACGAACAGTTGCGCTCGTACATCGGCTACCACCTGAACGAGTTGTTCGCCGACGTCTTCCCGGGCATCAGCACCGAACGCTCCGACGAACTTCTGCGCAACTACCGCGCCATCTATCCGCTGCGCCAGCATCGCTCGACCCGCATCTACGACGGCGTGCCCGAGATGCTGGCCGCGCTGCCCGGTCTTAAATCCACCGCGACAACGAAAGGCAGCGAGACCGCCCGCAGCGTGCTGACGCAGTTCGGCCTGGTCAACTACTTCGACCACGTGCAGGGCACCGACGGCTTTCCCTGCAAGCCCGAGCCGGACGTGCTCTTCCGGTCCATCGAAAAGTTCGGCGTCGCTCCGGAGGAGTGCCTCTTCATCGGCGACGCCGCACCGGACATGGAAGCCGGGCACCGCGCCGGCGTGAAGACTTGTGGCGTAACATGGGGCTACGGCGACGTCACCGCCATGCGCGAGCAGGAACCCGATTTCTGGATCGAGAATCCTCTCGAACTCGTATCCTGACTTGTTATCATGGGTATCTGGAGATAGCCCAATGCCTGTCGTCAACCGTCGCGATCTGTTGCGTGCGCTCAGCATGACCCTGCCGTCGATTGCGCTTGCGCAGACCGACAAAGCGCTGCGCATTTCGCTGGCCGAATGGTCCGTCCACCGCGCCATCCAGTCCCAGAAGATGACGAACCTGGACTTCCCCCGCTATGCCAGCGAACTCGGCATCGAGGGGCTCGAATTCGTCAACGTGTTGTGGGGCGCGCCGACGCAGGGCTACATCGCCCGTCTGCGCACCGCGATGAAGCAAACCGGGACGCGCTGCGTCATGATCATGTGCGATGACGAAGGCATGATGGGCGCCTCTTCGTCCGCGGCGCGTAAAAAGACGGTCGACAATCACCGTAAGTGGATCGACTACTGCGCCGAACTGGGCGGCCACGCCATCCGCACGAACATGCACTCGGACATCACGCCGAAGACGCCCGCTGAACGGGACACGGTTCTCGGCTACTGCGCCGACAGTTTTGCCTCGCTCGCCGACTACGCGCGCATGGTCGGGCTGAATGTCGTCGTGGAGAACCACTGGGGCCTCTCGTCGGATCCCGACGCGATCGTGGCGCTGGTCAAAAAGGTCGGCAAGGCCAACTTCGGCACGCTGCCCGACTTCGGCAACTTCCCGGTGGACACGGACCGTTACGCGGCGGTGAAGAAGATGATGCCCTATGCCAAAGGCGTCAGCTTCAAATGCTACGACTTCGGCGCCGACGGCAAAGAGACTTCCATGAACCTCGACCGCCTGATGAAGGTCGTCCAGGAATCGGGCTACAAGGGCTTTGTCGGCATCGAGTACGAAGGCAAGCGCCTGAGCGAACTCGAAGGCGCCAAGGCGGGCAAGAAGTTTCTGGACAAGTACGCGGCGTAGGGCGCATCAATACCGCCCGGCGATGGATTTGCGGCTGCTCGGCGTGGGGTCTAAGCAACCTTCTTCGGCTTGAAGCGGCGGATGTCAGGCAAGGCCTTGTGCATGCGTACCTGCGCAAGGTCGTAGGCCGCCTGCATGCGGGTCCACCAGTCGGCCGGGCCGCCGAAGGCCTTTTCCAATCGCAATGCCATCTCAGGAGTAATGGCCGACTGCCCGCGAACGACTTTGTAAAGCTGCTGCCGCGTGACGTGCAAACCAGCGGCGGCCTCAGCGATTGACAGGCCCAGATCTTCGAGATTGTCTTTTACCAGCAGCCCCGGATGGGGCGGATTCTTCATCGGCATTCGCAGCTCCCTAGTGGTAGTCCTCAAGATTCACATCAACCACTTCGGCATTCACGAAGCGGAACGTGATGCGCCAATTTGCCCTTACCGTAACGGCCCATTCGCCCTGTCGCTGCCCTTTGAGCGCATGCAGCCCGAGAGTGTGGGTGCTCAGATCCTGTGGTGACTGCACGCTATCAAGGGCCGCGAGAATTCTCCGGATTCGGTCCACATGTTCCGGGTACAACTTGGAGGCGTCGCCGCTGTCATACAGCCGCTTCAGACCGCGGTGGCGAAAGCTCACGATCACTGTCGCATTGTCTCTTGTCAATTAACAGTTGTCAAGCCGCTGCACAGCGGCGGCTTTCACACCTGCCAACACCATGCCATCAATGTGCTTTGTTGATCTGGCGCAACTTGTTGACATCCAGCCGGCCGGTATAGATCGCCATGCCGAGGGCGGCGTGGACGTCCATCGCCAGCAAGGCGCGAACTTCATCGAGCGTCGTGATGCCCCCGGCGGCGGTGATCTCTTTCGCCGTCGCGGCGCGCAGCCGCTGGAACCAGGCGAGATCGGTGCCCTGCAGCAGTCCCTCTTTGTCGACGTAGGTGCAGAGGTAGCCGCCGCAATAGGGTTCCAACTCGGCGAGGATCTGCTCGGCGGAGATTTCGAGCGATTCCGTCCACCCCTTGACGACAATCCGTCCGCCTTTGGAATCGAGCGCGACGAAGATCTTTTCCGCGCCCACGGCTGCTGCGATGGAGCCGAGCAGCGCGTGGTTCACACCCGTCTTCGTGAATGCTGACGTGCCCACGATGACCTTCTCCGCGCCGCACTCGATCAGCGTCCGGGCGCGCTCAGGCGTGCGCACGCCGCCGCCGGCGCGGATGCGGGCGCGCGAGGCGAGCAACTCGACGATGGCGTTGTTTTCGCCCTGGCCCAGGGCCGCGTCGAGATCGATCACCTGCACGACGGGGAAGCCGGCGAAGCGCTCCAGCATTTCGAGCGGTGGCGCGGCTTCGAGCGCCTTCTCGCGGCCTTGCCGGAGTTGGACGACCTTGCCGCCCATCAGGTCGATGCAGGGGATGATCATGCGCGTGCTCCGTCGTGGTGGGGCGGGACTCCAGTCCCGCGTTGGACCTCCAGGTCCAACTGCCAGCAGGAAGATGGCGGGCTCTGGAGAGCCCGCGCGGACGTGGACGTCCGCCCCACTTGGGCGCGCATTATGCGGTTCTCCGGACCGGGATGCCGGCCTTTTCGAGTTCTTCTTTCAACTGATCAACGGTGTACGTCCCGTAGTGGAAGATCGACGCCGCCAGCGCCGCGTCGGCTTCGCCCGTGGTCAGCACTTCGATGAAATGCTCGGGCTTGCCCGCGCCTCCGGAGGCGATCACCGGAATCTTCGTCGCGCGCGAGACGGCGCGCGTCAACGCGCAATCGAAGCCCGTCTGCACGCCGTCGGTGTTCATCGACGTCAGCAGGATTTCGCCCGCGCCCAGGCTCTCGCCGCGCGCTGCCCACTCCACGGCGTCGATGCCCTCGTCGACGCGGCCCCCTTTGGTGAAGACGTTCCAACGCCCCGGGGAGACGCGCCGCGCGTCGATAGCGAGCACGACCGCTTGCGCGCCGAATTCGTGGCTCAGTTCGGTGATCAACTCCGGCCGGTGCACAGCCGAGGTGTTGACGCTGATCTTGTCCGCGCCCGAGTGGATGATGCGCCGCGCGTCTTCCACGCTGCGGATGCCGCCGCCGACGGTGAGGGGGATGAAGACTTCGCGCGCCGTGCGGTCGACGACGTCCACCATTGTGTCGCGGTTGTCGCTGGACGCCGTGATGTCGAGGAAGACGAGTTCATCGGCGCCCTGTTCGTTGTAACGGCCGGCAAGTTCCACCGGGTCGCCGGCATCGCGCAGGCCGACGAAGTTAACGCCTTTGACGACGCGCCCGCCGGTCACGTCGAGGCAGGGAATGATTCGTTTCGCCAGCATGTCAGATCCTCACGAAATTCTCGACAATCTTCAAGCCGAGCGGGCCCGACTTCTCCGGATGAAATTGCACGCCGAAGACGTTGCCCGCTTCCAGCACGGCTGTATAGCGCACGCCGGTGTACTCGCACGTCGCGGCCGTCTGCGGCGTCATGGGGCAGTAGAACGAGTGCGCGAAGTAGACGTACGGCTTCTTGCCGAGATCTTCCATCAAGCGCGGAGCGCCGCTGGGCACAATCTCATTCCAGCCCATGTGCGGCACGCGGGCATCCAACGGAAAGCGCGCGACGCGGCCGGGAAAGAGCGCGAGGCCGTGCTCTTCCGGCGCTTCCTCGCTCGCTTCGAACAGCGCTTGCAGCCCGAGACAGATGCCCAGGAACGGCGCGCCGGAGCGGGCCTTCGCCACCAGCGGTTCGCGCAGACCGAGCGTGTCGAGAGCGTGCAGCATCTGGCCGAAGTGGCCGACGCCGGGGAGAATAATCTTCTCCGCCGCGTTCACCACCGCCGGATCGCGCGTGATGCGATACGCCGCGCCGGTTTTGGCGAGCGTGTTTTCGACCGAGCGCAGATTGCCCGCGCCGTAATCGACGATGGTGATCATAGCAGGCCCTTGGTGCTTGGCAACTGGTTCTTCAGCCGCGCGTCCTTCGAGCAGGCGTAGCGCAGAGCGCGCGCGAAGCATTTGAAGATGGCTTCCACCTGGTGATGGTTCGAGCGGCCGTCGAGAATCTTGGCGTGGAGATTGGCACCGGCGTGCACGGTGAAGCCCTGGAAGAAGTCTTCGAGCAATTCGCTTTGCAGGTCGCCGACCAGGCGCGTCTTCACGCGGTCCTTGTAAGCGAGATACGGGCGTCCGCCGAGATCGAGAGCTACGACGGCCAGCGTCTCGTCCATCGGCAGGACGAAGTAGCCGGCGCGGTTGATGCCGACGCGATCGCCGAGCGCCTTGGCGAAGAGTTGTCCGAGCACGATGCCGATGTCTTCCACCGTGTGATGCTGATCGACGTCGAGGTCGCCGTGCGCGATCAACGCCAGATCGAAGCCGCCGTGTTTGGCGAAGAGCTCCAGCATGTGGTCGAGAAACCGCACGCCGGTGGAGATCTCGTAGCGGCCCTTGCCGTCGATGTTCAGCGACGCGCGAATCTGCGTCTCTTTCGTCTTTCGCTCGATGTCAGCCTTGCGCATTTTCTTGCTTCTCCAGACGGGCTAGAATGCGCGGCGGTACAGGGCCGCGCGGATGCTCATCAATCCGCGGCGGAGGCGGTTGAGAGCCGATGGACAACAGACAGCCGCTTCATCAAACGCGCGGCTCCGTTTGCAGACGCGCCCCGTTCAGCGCGCCTTCTAACTGGTTCACGTCGTCGAGCACGGCGAACGCGCCTTCGCTTGTCAGCAGCGCGGCCAGCTCGCGCCGCCACGGATTCGACGGCGCCGCGATCCCGACGAAGGGCACGCCGGCCGCCTTGGCGCAGCGCGCGTCGTCCACGGTGTCGCCGACATAAATCATCTCGCGCGCGCCGGTGCGCTCACGAATCAACAGCAGACCGTCAGGCGCCGGCTTGCCCTCGCCCACATCTTCGGCGGCAACGATCGGCGCGAATTGAATGTCCGCGGCATAGCGCCGCAGCGTGATGGCTGCTTCGCTGTGCAGACGGCCGGTGAAAATCGCGAGATGGAACTTTGCGGCGAGCGCTTCGAGCAGTCCGGCCTGGGGAATCCACGCCTCACGCGCGATCAGCCCGTCGTCGCCGTGGGGTCCGAAAAAGATCCCGCAGAAGTACTGCACCACCGCGTCGTAGTCCACCTGCACGCCGAGGTCGGCGCAGAGTTGCTGGGACAACAGCCAGTCGTTGTTGAAGCCGCCGCGGTTTTTATATTCCTGGATCTTGTCCGGCGCGACGGTCTTCGCGGTGAAGTGCCGCACGGTTTGCACCACGGCCTCGCGATAGCTTTCCGACACTTCGGCGAGCACACCATCCATGTCGAAGACGAGGTATGGCGCGCTCATCGCCGTACCTCGTCGAGCGCGGCGAAGAAGCGCTGCACCTGTTCCGGCGTACCGGCGGTGACGCGCACACAGCCCTCGATTTCGTAACTGCGGTCGCGCACCAGCACGCCGCGGTCGCGCAAGCCGTCGCGCACCGCGATGCAGGCGGAACCCATGTAGAAGAGCACGAAATTGCCGCGGCTTGGGTAATAGCGGATGCCGCGCTGCTCGAAGCCGGCGTAGAGCAGATCGCGCGCCGCATTGGCCTGCTGCACGAACTGCTGAACGTAGCTCTGGTCGCCGATGCCCGCGCGCGCCGCGATGGCGGCGAGAATGTTCACGCTGTAGGGCGACTGCGCCTTGTGCAGAAACTTCACGTTCTCCGCTTGCGAGAAGAGGCAGCCGATGCGCAGACCGGCGAGCCCGTAGGCCTTCGAAAACGTGCGGCCGACGAAGAGATTCTGGTAGCGCCCAATCAACGGCAGCGCCGTGACGCCACAGAACTCGTAATACGCTTCGTCGAGCAGCACCGCCGCATGCGGCGCGCGCTGCAGGATCTGCTCGATCGCGGGCAACTCGATCGCCGCGCCGGTCGGGTTGTTGGGATTCGAGATGAGGATCGCGCGCGTTTGCGGCGTGATTGCCGCGAGCAGTTCTTCCAATGGAAATTCGAGCGTGCCCGCGCGATACGGCAGCGTGCGGACCTTCGCGCCGGCCACGTCCGAGTAGAAGCGGTACATGGCGTAGGAGGGCGTCAGGATGATGACCTCCTGATCGTCGTCCACGAAGGTGTTGACCAGCACCTGGATGGCTTCGTCGGTGCCGTTCGTCAGCAGGAATTGAGTCTGCGGCAGGCCGAAGAACTGCGCCAACGCTGCGCGCGTCGCTTCGTATTCGGGATAGATGGTCAGCCGCTCCCGCGTGATCGCCTGCACGAGTGCGTTCACTACCGCGGGCGAACAGCCCACGGTGTTCTCGTTGAAATCCAAACGCAGCTTGCCGGCCCGGCCTCCGGTCGGCGGCGAGTAGGGCGCCATCCGCACTACCGCGCCGCGCGGCCTCAGTTCCGCATCATCCACGTCGCACCTCCACGGAGCGCGCATGCGCTTCCAGCCCCTCGGCGCGGGCCAGAGTCGTAATGGCCGGCGCCAGGCGGCTGAGCGCTTGCGGGCTCAATTGCTGGACAGAAATCACTTTCACAAAATCGGCGGCGCTCAGCCCGCCCCGCAACCGCGCTGCGCCGGAGGTCGGCAGAACGTGGTTGGGACCGGACGCGTAATCGCCCGCGGCTTCGGGACTCGTCGGTCCCAGGAAGACGCCGCCGGCGTGCCGCACGCCACTTAACAGTTTCGCGTCATACAGGCTCAAATGCTCGGGCGCGAAACGGTTCGCCAACTCAACGGCCTCGTCGTCCGATGCGACAACGATGATGGCGCTGTTCTTGTCGATCGATTTGCGTGCCGTCGGCGCGGTCGGCAGCGTCGCCAATTGCGTTTCGATTTCCGCGGCCACGGCCTGGGCCAGCTTGCGCGACGTTGTCAGCAGGATCGCCGAGGCGTCCACATCATGCTCGGCCTGCGCGAGCATGTCGGCCGCGAGCCATTGCGGATTGCCGTCCGCGGCAATGATCAGAATCTCCGTGGGACCGGCGACGAAGTCGATGCCGACCTCGCCGGCGAGCAGCTTCTTCGCGGCGGCCACGTAGATGTTGCCGGGACCGACGATGCGGTCGGCGCGCGGCACGGTCTTCGTCCCATAGGCGAAGGCCGCGATCGCCTGCGCTCCGCCCATCTCGAAGACGTGCGTCGCTTTCAATAACGACGCGGTGCCGAAGATCTCGTCAACGGGCCGCGGCGTGGCCACCATCACATTCGTCACGCCCGCCACCTTCGCGGGCACTACGGTCATGATGACCGTCGAGGGCAGGGGATAGCGCCCCGAAGGGATGTACGCCGCTACGCTGTCGAGCGGCCGGACGATCTGCGCGAGCTTGTGTCCCGGCGCGGGCTCGGCCTTCTTGGCCACCGGCAGTTGCAGCTTGGCGTACGCCCGGACGTTTTTTGCCGAGGTCTGGACCGCTTTGCGGAACTGCGGCGTGAGCCGTTGGGCCGCGGCGTCGAGCTCGGCCTGTGGCACGGCGACGGTCTTGCGCTGCAGCTTGTCGAACTTGCGGGCATATTCGACGAGCGCCTTATCGCCGTGCTGGCGCACGTCTTCCAAAATCGGCCGGACGATCGCCTCGGCTTCGCTGAAGCGCGCCGCGCGCCGGCGCAACAGGCCGGCGGCGGCGGAGCTTTCGAGGATGCGGATCATGGCAGTCAGCTCCTCACAATACGATCTTGTTCAACGGGTATTCGACGATGCCTTCACCGCCCGCTTCTTTCAAACGCGGAATCAGGGCGCGCACGGTGCTTTCGTCGAGAATCGTGTTGACGGCAAACCACTCACCGTCGCTGAGCGGCGAGATGGTCGGATTCTTCAAGGCTGGCAGCACGCCGAGCACCTTTTCGAGGTCGGTCTTGTGCACGTTCAGCATCAGGCCGGCCTTGCCCAGCGCGTTGATGGCGCCTTCGAGCAGCATGGCCACGTCCTGAATCTTGCGGCGCTTCCACTCGTCGTCCCAGGACGTTTTGTTGGCGATGAACAACGTGTTCGATTCAAGCACCGTGTCGATGATGCGAAGTTTGTTGGCGCGCAGCGACGAGCCGGTCTCGGTGACCTCGACAATCGCGTCGGCGAGCACCGGCGGCTTGACCTCGGTGGCGCCCCAGGAGAACTCCACACGGGCCTTCACGTCGTGCGAGGCCAGATAGCGTTTCGTCGCGCCGACCAGCTCGGTGGCAATCGTCTTGCCCTGCAGGTCGCGCACGCTCTGATAGTTGGACGACTCGGGCACGGCCAGCACCCAGCGCACCTTGCCGAAGCTCTGCTTGGCGTAAATCAGATCGGCGACGCGCACGACGTCGGAGTCGTTTTCCGCCACCCAGTCCAGGCCAGTCAGGCCCGCGTCGAGCACGCCGTCCTCGACGTAGCGCGCCATCTCTTGCGCACGGATCAGCATGCACTCGATCTCGGCGTCATCGATGGAGGGGAAATAGCTCCGGCTCGAAATCTGAATATGAAAACCGGCGCGGCGGAACAAATCGACGGTCGCGTTTTCGAGACTGCCCTTGGGAATGCCCAGCTTGAGCGTCATTGCGGTTACTTGCCTCCGTACACTTTCTTGGGATCGTAGGTCTGCTGTTCGGTGATCTTCCAGGCTTTCCCTTCGAGGGTGCGGAAGAAGCAGCTCTCATAGCCCTCGTGGCAGACGCCGGGGCCCTTGGCTTCCACCTGCAACAGCAGCGTGTCCTTGTCGCAGTCGGTTTGAATGGACTTGACGACGAGCGTGTGGCCGGAGCTTTCGCCCTTCATCCACAGCTTGTTGCGCGAGCGCGAGTAAAACACCGCGCAGCCGGTTTCGACGGTCTTGGCGAACGATTCCTCGTTCATAAAGCCGACCATGAGCACGCGCCCGCTTTTGTAGTCCTGAATGACGGCGGGAATCAGTCCGCCGGTTTTGGCAAAATCGAGATCCATCGGAGTCGGTTCCTTCAAGTTAGTGATCCAAAAACAAAACGGCCCGCTCCCTCTTCAGGGGCGGGCCGTATCGTGAAGTCCATCAGTTGGCGCTCAGGACACAACGAAACCGCCCATCCCGTGATGGTGATGATGGCGGGTGCTGCGATGAGCGAACTGCATGAAACTTGAGGATAACACGAGCGGCGGATGCGCCGCCACGACTGCCGCCAGCCGCGGCTCGCGGCGGGGAATCCCGGATTAAAGCGGCAGCGGGCTGTGCAGCGGAACATACTCAAAACTGCGCGGGTCCAGGCCCTCCGCGGCGACATTTTGCATGCACTCCTGCGCGGACGAGCCCAGCGCGCGGACCCGGTGCAGCGGCGCCGTGTGCGGACTATAGATTTCAAACGCCGCCCAAAGGCCGGTGACAGCCCGCCATTCTGAAGGTTTGAAGCTCTCGGTCGGACGGTTCAAAAAGCGATTGGGATCAAGCTCGCGTGCCACATTTCCAGTGTATCGCCCGCCTGCGCACAGCGACGACGGGCAGCGCGCGCAACGGCGGCGCTGCTGTGATAGATTGCAAACCGCGCGGAGTTTATTGAATTCCTGGAGGCACACATGGGCAACGCAAGCGAACCGGGGCGCCGTGAGTTCGTGAAGTCGGCCGCCGCGGGCCTGTTGATTCTCAATCCGGCGACCGTGTTCGGTTCGCAGGCCAATTCGACGGTCGAAGTCGGCCTGATCGGCTGCGGCGGTCGCGGCAACTGGATTGCGCCGTTTTTCCCGGAATACACCGGCGCGCGCATCGTCGCCCTTGCCGACGTCATGCGCGATCATCTGGACTCGACGCGCGACAAGTTTTCGGTGGATGCCGCGCGCGCCTACTATGGCCCCGACGCGTACAAGGAACTCATCCACTCGAAGGTGGATGGCGTCATCATCGAGACTCCGCCGCTGTTCCATCCCGAAGAGGCCGAAGCGGCGGTGAAGGCCGGCAAGCACGTGTACTGCGCCAAGCCGATCGCCGTCGACGTGCCCGGTTGCCACACCTGGGTGGAGACCGGCAAGCTGGCCGCCGAAAAGAAATTGACCTTCTGGGCGGACTTCCAGACCCGCGCGCAGGAGGTCTATCGGGAAGCGGCGCAGCGCGTGCATCGCGGCGATGTCGGCAAACCCGCCTTCGCGCAGGTCTTCTACTACGCCGGCCGTCCTTCCAAGGACAAGGGCAATCCGGGCATGGATCCCGGCCAGCGCCGCACGCTCAATTTCTACATGGACAAGGTGATCGGCGGCGACATCATCGTCGAACAGAACATCCACGTCATCGACGTCGCCAACTGGCTGTTGCAGGGGCATCCGGTGAAGGCGACGGGCACCGGCGGACGGGCCGACTGGAGCGGGACGGGTTACGACGCCGGCGACGCCTGGGATCATTTCCAGGTGACGTATTGGTATCCGAACGGCGTGCAGGCCGACTTCAGCTCGAACCAGTTGACCAACAGCTTCTCCGATCTGTGCGTGCGGGTGTTCGGCATCAAAGGCTGCGCCGACACGCACTATGGCGGGCTGCTGCGCATCACCGGCGACAATGCCTGGATGGGCGCGGAGAAGGACGACACCTTCCGTCAGGGCGCCATCAACAACGTCAAGGCGTTCATTGCGAGCGTCCGCGAAGGCAAGGCGATCAACAACGCGGACCAGGCGGCGGACAGCAACCTGACCGCGATTCTGGGGCGCATGGCGGCGTATCAGGAACGCGTCATCACCTGGGATGAACTGCTGCAATCGAAAGAGCGCCTGCACGCCGATCTGAAACTGAAGTGGTAGCGGGAGCGGGTGAAACAAGATGAGCGAACGGCGCATTGAAAAGATCGAGACGGCCTGCGTGGCGCCCCGCTGGGGCCTGGTGCGCATGCTGACTTCGGACGGCATCGAAGGCTTTGGCGAGTTCACGCTCGAGGGCCACCTGGAGAGTACGCGCGCCGACGTCCACGCCATGGCCGAGTGGTTTATCGGCAAGCCGGCGGACAATTTCAAGGGCCTCGTGCGCGGCTTCTTCGACCGCAGTTTCTATCACGGCGGCGGAGTGTTCATGAGCGCGCTCGCGGGCATCGAGATTGCGCTATGGGACATCGCGGGCAAAGCCGCGGGACTGCCCGTGTACCGGTTGCTCGGCGGACGCGTGCGCAACCGCGTGAAGGTCTACCGCTGGGCCGGCGGCAACAACAATGCGCCCGTGGCGGCGGCCGAAGAGGCGGCGCGCGTGGTGCAAGAAGGCGCGCGCGCCATCAAGATGAATGCCTGCCCGCCGCTCGCCGCCATCGATACTTATGGCGGGATCCGCGCGGCCGTGGCGCGCGCCCGCGCCGTGCGTGATGCGGTCGGGCCCGACGTCGAGATCGCTTACGATTTTCATGGCCGCGCGAATGTGCCCATGGCGCGCCGTCTGGCCAGGGAACTCGAATTCTCCAACCCGCTGTTTTACGAAGAGCCCGTGCGGCCGGAGTACAACCGCTGGCTGCGCGACGTCACCGAGATCACGCACGTGCCGATCGCCACGGGCGAGCGCATGACGACCGTGGCCGAGTTCGCCGAGCTGCTCGCAGCACGTTCGGCGCACGTGCTGCAGCCGGACGTGGTTCACGTGGGCGGCATTTCGAACACCGCCGAAATCGCGGCCATGTGCGAGGCGAACGGCGTCTCCATCGCGCCGCACTGCCCGCTCTCGCCGATCGCCTTTATGGCGTGTTTGCAGGTGGTCGTGCAGTCGCGCGCCGGATGGATTCTCGAATGGGCCAAGGGCATCCACTACAACGCGCACGGCGCGACCGGCAGTGTCGATCCGTGGCTGCGCTACATCGAGCCGGACGATTGGCCGCATTTCGATGTCGACGCCGACGGCCACCTCGCCGTGCCCGACACGCCGGGGCTCGGCGTGCGCATCAACTGGAACGAGGTCCAGCGCGCGGACGGCACCGGCGAAAGTTGGAAAGACGAAGAGATGTACCTGCCCGACGGAACGCTCGCCAACTGGTAGCGTGTCGCTAGCGCGGCTGGAGCAGGCCGGCAAAGGTTCGGGCCTGGACTGAGCGGTCATACACGGCGATGCGCTCGGGATGGCGTGTGGGCAGCGGCTCCGTGGCGGCGCCGGTCGCATGCGCATAGAGGCGCTGGAGAGCGGCGGCGATTTCGACTGGATTGTCCGGCGCCGCGACCAGGCCCGCGCCCGTCTCTTCAATCACCCGTGCGGCCTCGCCCCCATGCGGCGTGACGGCCAGAATGGGCAGGCCGGTGGCGAGATACTCGAAGAGCTTGCCCGAGTGGACATCGGCCGTGCCGAGCAGCAGCAGCAGGCAATGGCTCTGCTGAAGCCGGGCGAGCGCCTCGTCCTGCGGCAAAAAGCCGGTCTGGACGAGCGGAAATGGCCCGTTTTCGAGCAACGCGGCGGCTTCCGGCGCGACGCGGCCGATGAAGCGCGTTTCGATGCGGCCATACCACTCCGGTCCCAGCAGATCGAGCGCCTGCAGATACGACTGCGGCGTGTAGACCGGATTGGCATAGAGCGTGCCCAGGTACGACACGACGAGCGGCGGAGCGAGCGGCGGCGTGGGATGCAAATCCGCGACGGTACCGGGATCGTAGCCGTTGGGAATCAGCACGAACTTCGATGCCGGCTGCGTGGCATAACGCCGGCGAAGGCGTTCCACCCAGGTCGGCGTGACGGTCACGACAAAGTCCGCGGCGGCGACGGCCGCGGCTTCCAGCTCCGCTGCGCGGGCGCGTTTCCACGCCGAGGCCGTGCCGTCGAGCCCGTTCAGGTGATATTCCAGCCACTCGTCGCGGAAGTCGAGCACGATGCGCAAGTCCGGGAAGCGGCGCCGTAGCGGGACCGCCATTCGCAGCAGCGAAAACGGCGGAACCGTGATGAGGACCGACGCGAGGCGCTCGCGTTCGATCAGCCGGCTGGCGGCAGAGAGCGCCGCACGGCTCCAGTTACGTTGCGGGTCGGGAAAAACCAGCCGTTCGACAACCGCCTTCGCCAGTTGCTTCAGCGGGTGGGGCGGAGCGCCCGACGGCGCTGCTCCGGCGGCAGTCGCGGGTTGAGAACGGCGCAGACCGGCCGCACGCTTGACGGCTTGGCGCAAGGCGTAAGGCGTCTCTACGGCGCCGACGCGATGGACGGCGACCGATGACGGAATACGCTCGGCCAGGGCCGGGTCGTAGACATGGGTGACCGGGTTCCTGGCCGTCAGAACGTGGGTCGAACAGCCCGCCTGGGGCAGATAGCGCGCCAGCGCGAGCGCGCGCTGAACGACGACGCCGCCGGCGGGAGGAAACGTGTAGCTGACAAGCAGCGTGGACGGGGGGCTCATTGCGGCCGCAGCCCGATGGTCATCGGGCGTTTCCCGGAGGCGAGAGGCGGAATGTCGTCCACCTGCCGAAGCTCCACCTGCACTAAAGGACCGAAGAACTTGCTCAGTTCCGAGCGCATCAGCCGTTCGTGGGCGTCCGAAAGCGGCTCCGAGAGGACCAGGGAAACGATGACGTGGTCCAAGGCGACCTGCCGGGCCTGGAACGTCCGGACCTCGCCGAATTCCTTCATCAGATGGGGCAGCGTTATGCCGCAAACGACCTGACCGTCGGGGCGCTGGAACAGGTCCAGGATTCGGCCGTCGATGGAGCGGATGCGAGGTAAGGCGCAGCCGCACGGGCAGGGCGTGTCGTCCAGCGTACCGGTATCGCCAATCTGATAGCGGATGAAGGGCATGCCGTAATTGTGCAGGTCGGTGACCAGGATGTCCGGCGAGGCGCCGGGGGCGGAGCTGGCGGTCTGAATCAGAATGTTCTCGGCATTGACGTGCAACCCCTGATGTTGGGGGCACTCGGCTGCGATGGACATAAATTCGCGCGAACCGTAAGTGTTAAAGACCGGCGCGCGCAGGACAGCCTGGAGATGCTCGCGAACGACGCCGGTCAGCGGCTCCGCGGCGGAGATAATGGCGCGCGGGGGAACCCAGCTCAGGCCGGATTGGGCCAGCCAGGAGGCGAAGTTGTCCAGGCTGGAGGCATAGCCGACGAGGAGCGGCGGGCGGCGGCGCTGGGCCAGCGTGTAGACGTGGCGCCACAGTGCCGACGACTGGGTGAAGGTGTTGACGATGACACGGCGCTCGACGGCATTGTACAGCGCGATTTTCCACTGTTGCCAACGGGGCAGCGTGCCGATGGGGCCGCCCCAGAGGATCAGTGTGAGCTCGCCATGGACGCAGCCGGACCAGCCATAGGCGCGGTCGGTGGCGGCTACGCGCCAATCGTAGCTGTCCATGGTGATGTAGAAACGTGTGGGGATACCCGAGGAACCGCCGGTGGCGTGCGGGCGGAGCCCCGGGACGTTGTCGGCGCGCAGCTCTTCCCGATGCTCGCGGATTTCGTCGCGGCCCAACATGGGCAGGCGGCTGAAATCTTCCATTGAGCGGATATCGGAGCGGTGAATGCCGGCCTGGGCATACTTGGTCCGGTAATACGGAACGTGCGCAAAGGCGTGGTCCAGCAGGCGCGAAAGCTCCTGCCATTGAAAATCGGCGATCTGGTCGCGGCTCCACTTCTGGCTCCGCTCGAGCAGCGCGCGGTAGCGGCTGTAGTTGCGGCCGCGGAGCCGATCGTGAAGGGGGTGAAGCACGTGATCGAGAACGAAGGGATAAAGACTCATGGCTGCCGCCCCGGGCAATAGGAACAACACAGCGTATCACAGCAGGGAGCAGGGAAGTCGATGATAGGCTGGGACATACTCATGCACTTGCCCCGGCATGCGGAGATCTGGGCGCCTGGTTATGCCAGCGACCGGCTCGGACGCTGGTTGCGGCCAGAGCCACGCCTGGAGCGTGTCTGGCTGGCGCTCTGCGATCATTTTGAGCCATTCTGGACCACCCGGGACGCCAACGTGGCGCGCGATCGCGTGGCGTTGTGGCGCAAACGGTGGCCGGAAATCGCCGGCCGGCACCGGGACAGCGTGGGCATGCCGCCGCAGTACAGCTTCTTTTATCCCGAAGAAGAGTACCGTCCCGAGTTGCTGGACCAGTTATCGGAACTCGTGACGGCGAAACTGGGCGACGTGGAAATTCACCTGCACCACGATTGCGACACGCCGGCGGCGTTTGTCGACCGGATGAACGGCTTCCTGGAGCGGCTGGAGCGGCGCCACGGCCTGCTGCGCCGGGTGGACGGGCAGATCCGTTTCGGGTTCATCCATGGCAACTGGTGCCTGGACAACTCACGGGCCGATGGGCGCTGGTGCGGGTTGAACAACGAAATCACACTGCTGCGGGAGCTTGGCTGCTACGCCGATTTCACGATGCCTTCGGGGGCGTCCGACACGCAGGCGCGGCTGGTGAACCGGATCTATTGGGTGACGGACGATCCGGAACGGCCGAAGTCCTACGACCATGGGCAGACGGTGCGGCCGGGCGTGTGGAAGCCCGCGGACCTGCTCATGATTCCGGGGCCGTTCGGGCTGCGTTGGGGCGGCGGGCGCCGCCTGCCGCGGATGGAGACCGGCGAGCTGGCGGCGCATGACCGCGTCTCCGCCCGGCGAGTGCGGCGCTGGCTGGAACTGGCGCCTCGCGTGGGCGGCGATTTGTTCTTGAAGCTGTACGCCCATGGAACGCAAGAGCGGGCCTCACGGGTCTTACTGAACGGCGAATTGGACAAGCTGTTCGAGCTGCTACAGGCCGAGTGCGGTTTCCGGGGCGCGCAATTGCGCTACGCCACGGCGTGGCAATTGCGCCAGGCCGTGGAACGCGCGGCCCGCCAGCAGGCGGTGTAGGTCCAGCCAATCGCGGGAAAGACCGCGGGCCATTGCCTTATATCGCCTTATATCGCGGCGATCACGACGCCGAGCGTCATGAAAAATACCAGCCAGCTTGGGACGTCGCCGATGGCAAATAGTATTGGATCGTCGTGCATCGCTCCACGATTGGACAACATGATGGCTCGTCCGATCCAATACATCAATACAGGAAGAAGAAGCCACATGATTTTGGGATTTCTGTATAATAGCAACACTTCCGGGCTGTTCAAGTACAATGCAAGAACCACCATGGCGAGGTAACCGCTGCTGCAGGCGAGAGCCGTCAACGGTACTATGTCCGTTTGCGAGTATGCACGGCCCGGCAACAATATAGGCTTTTCGACTTCTCTCGAACGAAGCTCGGAGAGCCGTTTGCAAATTGCCAGGCTCGTAAATATAAACATCGAAAATGCCAACGCCCAAGGGGAGATGACGATACTCGAAGCTGCGCCGCCGAATAGTATTCGCAATGTGTACAGGCCGGAGAGAATAACGACATCGACAAATAGCAGCGATTTCAGGCGGATGGTGTACAGGGCGCTCGCAACGGCATATAGCAGGATCAGCGCTTTCGCTGCCGCGGGCAACTTGTAGCTTAAAGCCAGCGCCACCCCTAACAGGACAAGCGCCATTAATACCCCGTGGGCGATAGGGATGCTGCCGGAGGCGAATGGGCGGCGGCGCTTCCGCGGATGCTGCCTGTCCGCCTCAAGGTCGAAAATATCATTAAATATGTAGATCGCGGATGCCGTCGCCGACAGCGCCGCAAATGCTATGACTCCCGGGACGATCTTTGATATGTTAAGTATGTTATGGGACAGGAATGCTGGTATGAATACTAATAGGTTTTTTAGCCATTGATAAGCCCGTATTGCCCGGATGGCATCGCCAGGCGCAAAGCCGTCATTGAACTCGGCGACAACGCGGAGGCCGGCGTGGCGCATCGCTCGCCGGGCCCAAAACGTCGGATTGACGGCCACTACCGCCGATGCGGCATCCCAGATTGCGCCTTCCGATCTCGAACTTCCTGCATATATGAAACCGCCGTTGCCTAGATATCCGGTTATTTCCTCTGCTCTCCGGCGTGAATCCAGACCGGCGGCGTCATCCGGCGCGAGTACCGTCTCAAAGATTCCGAGGTGCTTTGCTATGGCTTCGGCGACAATCCTGTCAGCCGCGGTCACCAGAATGATACGCCGGCCGCGCGCTGATTCCCGCTGCAAATAAGAAAGAAGCTTTTCGTTATAAGGAAGTAAATCGGCTCTCAAGGCGACGCGACGTGCCAGCTCATGCCTGAATGCGGCAATCCCACGAAAGAAAAGAGCAGATAATACCGCGGCGACGGCCAGCGGCGGCTGCTTCCGCAGGAGCAGCACCTGTTCATGCAGCGTATTGGTGCGAACCAGCACGTTATCAAGGCCGACACACAATGGTAGAGCGGAGTCAATTTGGATGTCGCGCGTAGAATTTGCCATAGAAACCGTCAGGGTACGCCGCCGGGTTTGCTGTCCATTCCGCCGCGGCCGGTTGCGTGCTCAAATGTCAGGCCGTCCACTGGTGGAATGGGGGCGGCCGCGAATCTTCCATATCTACAGCGTGCCGATTGCATGAGTCAAACGGCGGCGGTTGAGGACGCACGCGAAGGAGCAAACTGCGCCGCCGGAGGGCGGCACGGGGCCTGTGCCGGGGCGGGGCGTCTGGAAGTGGTTTGCGGCTTTGAATGTGTACAAAAGCTGCATAGCGGCCGGTGTGTTACGATAAACTCCCGTCGGACGCCGCGGGTCCGGTTGGAGGCTGGAACGGCGGCGAGTGGCGGCCACAAACTTTTCAATGCCCACTGAATACAGGCCTGAGACTTTATGGGGCCGCATGCCCGCGGGGTGGCTGCTGATCCTGGTTGTGCTGGGCGGGCTGGTCAATGCCAGTCTGGCGACGGCATTCTACCGGCGCGGCGTCATGAACATTAACAATGTTCTTTTTGATGCCGATGCCGCCAAGTACCTGAAATCGATCAGCAGTGGAGAGAATTATCTCGAGCGGCGTCACCCGCTGGTCACGGCTCTTCTGGCGCCGGTGGCTTACGCCGGCCGGCTGCTGCCCGGCCCGGAGTTGGAGAACCGGCGGCGTATCGCGATTCTGCTTCCGGCGTTGATGGGCGCACTGAAGACGTGGTTGCTTATTCTGCTCTGCCGGCGGATTCGGCTTAGCGCGGTTTGCACCGCGTTGTTGTGCCTGCTCGACACGGTCTGCTGGAGCCGGCTTATATTTTCTTCGATACCCGAATGCTACGGCATGAGCGCTCTGCTGCTTACGTGGATGGCCTTTCTGGCCGTCAGAAGTCGGCAGGAGCCGCGCTCGATCCCGTGGGCCCAGTGGGTCGCATGCGGGGTCCTGGCCATCGGCGTCACGGTTACCAATATCGTTCCATTCGTCCTGTTCTTATGGAGCGCTTTGTGGACGCCGTGGCAGTGGAGGTCATTGCTGCGGCCGGTTTGGACTGTAGCGGGCGCCAGCATGGCGGCCGGTGTCCTGGCGGTCGCCCTTTACGCGTTCAGCGCGCCTTGGGTGCGGCCGGCGGCTGCCGCCGATAACGTTCCAGCCCCGGCGTCCGAGGCCGGTCCCAAACAGGAACACCTGTTTTATCACTTGCGTCCCGAGGTGATGGCCCGCTACCCGTTGATGCTCACCTACGCCTTCACCGGCCCGGCTCCTGGCGTGCGGGCCGTCTCTCAATCCGGGCTGCCGTTCTTCGTTATGGATTTTGACTGGAGCGTACGCGTGTTGCCGTACTGCCTGCTGGTCTTGCCCTGGTTGCTATGGGCCGTTATCGAGATGCCTCGCTTCGGGAGCGACCTTACCGCCCCCGCCTTCGCTGGCGTGCTGGTGGTCGGCTTCAACTTCGCCATGCATCTGGTCTTCAGCGGAACTGACCTCTCACTTTTCACTTTGCACTGGCAGCCCAGCTTGCTGTTGCTGTTTGCCGGGTTGACGCTCGCCGCCGGCCGGCGTTTCCGCTGGTGGTCTTGGTGCTTGGGAGCGGTGACTCTCGCGATCGCGCTGATCAACGCCACTAACCTGAGTCAGATTTTCGCCCGGCTGTCCTGACCCGCTATCTGGAATGAAAGCACGATAGACTTGAACGGAGGGTCGAACTTGAGGAATCGGAGAATTGTTCGGATGCGAGCGAGGCTGGCTGGCGCACCAGTTATCATCCTCTCCCTATCTATATGGGCGTAATACTTTCCCTCCTTCTTATTTTTTACATCTACGCGGCGCCGGCGGTCTGGTTCCCATTTCTGGTCGGTGTGCCGATGCTCGACGCTATTGGTATATTGGCGCTGCTCGGCAGTATTCCCAGGTTTGTGAGTCAATGCTCAGTGCGCCTTGCTCCGCACGTGCTGTTGAGCATTGTGTTTCTGCTTTACACTTCGGCGTCCATGATACTCGCCCACTGGGTGGGCGGGGTGCCGAGGACGATGCTTGAACTCATCCCCGGCGTGTTTGCCATCGTTCTCTGCTGGATCAATTTCGACACCGTTTTTGCCCGGAAGATGCTGGCTCTGACTTTGGCTGCGACGCTGGGCGGGCTGGTGGTGGTAGGCGCCTGGCAGTACCATCACGACCCCGACGACAGCCTGTTCGTCCATCACCAGCTCCAGATCGACGACAACGCCGACTATCAGGACCGGTCCGATATTCCCGCCGTCGACCGGCTTCAGGCGGTCGGCGTGCTGAACGATCCGAATGACTTTGCCCAGGCTCTTTTGGTTACCGTCAGTCTGCTCGGCTTCCTGTGGGGCGCCAATTTCATCACCAATGTGTTTCTGGTGATTCTGCCGGGCACGTTATTGCTCTACGGCGTGTATCTGACCAAGTCCCGCGGAGCCGTGGTGACGCTGGCCGTCATGGCCATGGTCTTCGCACGCCGCCACGTGCGCTGGTGGGTGGGCGCTATCGTGGCCGCCGTACTTGGCGTCGCCTTACTGGCCGGCGGTTTTACGGCCGGGCGCAAGATCTCGATGCAGGATGGCGCGGACCGTATCGAGATCTGGGCTGACGGTTGGGAGATGCTCAAGCACGCGCCGGTTCTCGGTTCCGGTCATGGGACCTTCTCGGACCGTGAGGGCATCACCGCGCATAACTCATTTCTGCTGGTGGCGGTGGAACTCGGCTTCGTCGGGCTTATTATCTGGGTCGCGATTTTCGTGTTCTGTTTTTTCCAAATCAAACAGATCGCGGCGCCCCCGGGGCCGACGCCGCCGGATCCCGTGCTTGCCCACCACGCCCGCACGATGGAGGTAGCGCTGACGGCGTATCTGGCCTCGAGTTGTTTTCTGTCGCGCGTGTACACGGCTCTGCCGCTGATCCTTGTCGGCGTGGTGGCGGCGCTCGCTACCGAGCAGTGGCGGTCGCGGACGGATCTCGCGCTGGTGCCGCCGGTCAGACGCTGGCTGCCGGTCTCCGGCGCGCTGAGCTGCGCCATTATCGGGGCGCTCTATATCGTCATTCGAGTGCAAGCCCGTTGAGCGCGTAAGGAGGTTTCGCCGTGAGGAGCCGGGCCCGTGTTCGCTGGCTGCTGGGACTTGTCCTGCTGCTGCCGGGGAGTGGGGCATTGTGGGCTCAGAGCCACCCGCGCATGGTGCTGACTCCGGAGGTGCTCGCCCGCCTGCGCGCCCGCGCCGCCGCCAAGGATAGCGCCTGGACGGCACTGGTCGGCGGGCCGGGCGGCGCACTGTTGCCGTGCGCGCACATCACGCAAGCCACCTTCGGCACGCCCGACGGATTGCCACCCGTCTATGCCCCGCGCGACGCCATTACCGCCAGGACCGCGGGCATGGCGGTGATGGGCTATCACGGCAGCGGCTATTACGACGCGCTTCACAACCTCGGCCTGTGTTATCAGGTGGTGCACGACTCCAATCCGAAGCTGGCCAATCGCTATGCCACGCAGGCGGTCAAGGTCCTCCAGGCGATGAGCGCCCCGTTCGCCACGGCGACGGTTGACCGCACCGGGTTTACGCGCGTCCTCTATTACGTGAACAACACGGGTCCCGGCGGGCAGGCTCAGGCATTCGTCACCGGCCCGGAGCCGGAGCTGGCGCCCGGTACGAATATCACGGTTCAGGGCGTACTCGGTTGCACGGAGGCGAACGGCGCGCGGCGTGTCGCTTCCGTCGCGGGCAATTCCTTTCTGCTGACCGAGCCCTCCGGCGCGCCGGTCCTTTGCTCGGCCCCCGGGGCCAACCGCAACCACAACTTCCTTGCCGACTCGGGGTACCCGATCCGCTTCTTTCTGCCGGGCCTGGCCATTGGTTACGACTGGTTCTACGACCGTCTCGACGATGCCACCAAACGGCAGATCTGGGCCACTATGAACGCCTGGGTCCGCGAGTTCCACATGCTGCACGGGAAGCCGGGAGACGGCAACTCATACCGTACCCGGACGCAGAGCAACTACCACGCCGGCTATTACGCGGCCGTGGGACTGGCCGCTATCGCCACGCGCGGGGAGAACCCGGAGGCGGAGGCGCTCTACCAGATGTGGCGGAATGAGATCCATCTGGGCCGCGACCAGCCCTTCTGTCAGCAGTGGCTGGGGCCCTATGGCGGCTTCCCCGAAGCGTGGACCTATCTGCCGCAGTCGGAAACGGGCATCGGCATGGCGCTGCTCTCCAACCTGACGGCCTTCGGCGACGACCTGATCGGGAACGAAGCGCAGCCGTTCCCCTGGATGACCGGCCTGATGCGCTACTTCATGCACAGCGCCTCGCCCGGTCTGACCCACCTCATGGAGCGCGGCTACGTCGTTCCGCCCGCCAGCACTCCCGACGTGTTGCGCGTGACGCCGTCCATGTACCTGCTGCCGTATTATCTGTCCAAAGTCCGCAAGGAGCCCGCGGCGCCGGCCTACCGCCAGTTCATGGATGACGTCCTGGCTGAGTTCTTCCGCATACCCGGGACTGCCAACTGGTCGCCGCTCTGGCAGCGCTTCCTGTTCGACGATCCGGACGATGCGCGCGCGGAATGGTTACAGGAGCGGCCCTCGCTCGCCAGCCTGGCCAATCCCGCCGGCGGCTATGGCCATGTCCTCATGCGGAGCGACTGGACCTCGAACGCCGTACTGGCTTCTTTTCTCGCCCATCCTCAGACCAGCGACGGCTATAACGGCAAGGAGCGGATGGACAAAGGCAGTCTCATCGTCCAGAGCGGGGACCGCCACCTGTTGGTCAGCCCGCTGGCGGAGGCCACCCGCTCCGGCAACGCCAAGGCCTATGCCTTCGTCGCCGACGCCAGCACGGTTCCCGCGCTCCAAACGCTCTACTACAGCCTCTATTACGTCACGCGCCCCGGCTGGACCTCCCAACAGTGGCCGGCCATCTCGCGCGTCAGCGTCCGTTCGCCCGGCTCCAACGATGCTCCGCCCGACCTGGCTGTTGCGTTGCCGTTTACCGTTCAATCCATCCAGGGGAGCACGTTCATAGCGCCTTCCCACGGCCTTAAGAACGGTTATCTCGTGTACTTTTACACTTCTTCGACTTTTCCTAAAGGGCTCACCGCCGGCGGCGTCTACTACGTCCGCGACGCTGGAGCCGACTCGTTTCGCGTTTCCCGGAACCCCGGCGTCGCAGCCTGTTCCGCCGCCAGGGACTGCATCGATGTCGATGCGCACTGGTCCGGTACGCTCTCCGGCTGGGCCGGCGCCGATGCTGTGATTGTCACGGCCCATCCCACGCGCATCGATCGCTACGAGGACCAGGACAGCTACGTCTATAGCCGCGGCGTCGGCCTGGAGGCGCTTACCTCCTACGACGAAGAAAAGCCGGGCTTCTTCCCCATGGCCAAGTGGTCCCGCGAGGTTCTTTACGTCCGTCCGCGCGTATTCCTCGTCTACGATCGTACGCAGAAGCGCGCGGTCGAGGGCAGCTCCAAGTTTCAGTACTCTCAATACCTGGCCTGGACCGTCGGTAAGACCCCGGTGGTTCGCAGCGACTGCGGCGCCGGCATGCTGTGCGTGGAGGTCGCCGACGGCGACAAGTTCAAGGGCGCTATCACTACGGTTGTGCCACCCCGGAGTTCGGCCAGCATTGTCGACTTAGGCGGCTATGGCGTGGTCCACCAGATCCGCGTCGCGCCCGCCGAAAACACTGCTTCCACCCATTGGCTGACCGTCATCGATGCGTCCACCACCCGCGATCAATTGACCAGCGTGCGGCGCCTCGCCGGCAACAATGTCGATGCCGTTCAACTGGACAGTTCCACCGTCGCGGGTTTTGTTGTCAACTCCGAAAACGGAGCGGGCTTCTCCTATTCGGTCGAGGGAGAGCAGGCGACGGTTCACGTCATCGCCGGGCTCACTCCGTCGGGCGTTTACCGCGCGCAATGGGATGGGCGGATGCTGACTGTCGCTCCGGGCGGTGACGGCGCCCAGGTTACGGCCACCGAGGCGGGCGTTTTGTATCTGAGCACGCGCGGCGGCCGGCAGGTCCGCTCTCTCGCCAAGCCGGGCCGGGACCGCATCGCGGCTTTCCCTGCCGGCGCGCCGATGAAGGCCCGTGCCGGCCACTGGAAGCAGGCGGCCGGTCAGCGCGACCGCCGCGCCGAGGCGGCTTCCAGATCGGCGGCGAGCCGCTGATAGATGCGATCCGCCGTGTGATGACGGCTCCAGATCCACCAACTGCCGCGCGCTTCCATATGTCCGAACAGCCGGATGCGGTACTTCAGCATTTTCAGCGCGTATACGATCGGCGGATCCAGGAGCAGCACGCCGCCGCCGCGGTGCGCGTCGAGTGCCTCCGAGAAGCCTGACGCCATCCCCGCCGCAACTGTGCACCGGCTCAGAATTTCCAGGTCCGCCGCCCAGCCCAGCCCCTTCAGATAGGTGCAGCGCTCCGGCGGCAAGTCCAGCCCGTAGGTGGCGAACTTGGCGTCCACGCGCTTCCGGTTCGTGTCGTCCGTCACCAGCTTCATGCCGGTTGCCAGGACGTGGCAGTCATAGTTCTCGATCAGCCGCCCGAACGCCTCCGAGTACTTGCGAACACACTCCTCTTCGGGCGGTTGCAACAAAGGGCTGATCGCTGAGGTCGACCGGCGGTAGCGCCACAGAAACGCGAGCGTCGGCCGGCGCGCAAAGAAGTCCGGTCCCAGCCCGCAGGCCCGCATTACCCGCTCGGTCTCCTGCAATCCGGCCGGCGACAACCGCAGACGGTCCTTCGGACCAAGCGGCCAATGGGGGCGCAGATCGCGGTAGAAAACCCGATTCCGTTGCCGATCGAGGCGCGCCAGAATCTCCGGCGGCAATTGCCCGAGCACATCGCGGGTGAGGTCCGGGTCTTGCACCTGGTACTGCAGAAACTCATCCGGCGCCGGTCCGCCGAGCAAGGCCTGCCACGGCTCGAAGGAATCGGCAAACGACAGGTCAAACTGCCGCAACGCCTCCATGCGCGCTGGAGCCGCGCCATACAGCCGGATCCGTACCGCCGGATTCCGCTGCGCCAGCAACTTCAAGCACGTCGCCTGCCAGTAATAATCGCCATAGGCGCCATGCAGAATGCTGCCAACCGTTTTGGGCATGTTCGAGGGAGGCTTGCGCGACCGTGGTCACCAGCATAGCAAGATCGTCCGGGAGGCCATGCCGAGCACCTTCCGATATCCATCGCGTTTTGCCCAGCAAGCACCCGTCAACGGTGCTCTCTGACGGCCGGGCGGCGGCGGGAGCGCCATCGAAAAAGGTCATAATGGCAGATGTCCGAAGGCCCGGCGGGTGCGAACGGGCGTTGTTTTCTTCCATGTCGAGCTACTTACACGAGTCATCCAGCGGAACCCGCGGCGCGGACCGGCCGCGCATCGCTCTGGTGACCTCGCTGTGGCCCGTCGCCGGAGCACCTTATGCCGGCAAGCCGATCTATGAAACCGCGCTGCGGCTTCAGCAGCGGGCTGAGCTGCGGGTCTTCTGCCCCTGCTCCCGTTATCCTCGCCTCCTTGGGCCCAGGAACTGGGTCTACCACCGCCCTGTCGCCGGTTCGGCCCCGCCGGACGTGGCCACCGAGTATCTCGAATACTGGACGCTGCCCGTCGCCGGCCGCGGCTGGAACGGTCTGGGCACGCAGTTCGTCCTTGGACCCGCACTCCGGCGCTGGCGTCCGGATTTGATTCTGAGCTACTGGCTTTACCCCGCCTGCTGGGCGGCCGTCCGCATTGCACGCGCACTTGGCGTTCCGGTCGTCGTCGGCGCGCGCGGCTCGGACCTCCACCGCATTCCGGACCGCCTCGTCCGCCACTTCACCGGTTGGACCCTGCGCCATGCGGACGCGGTTCTGACCGTTACCAACGAACTTCGAGACCGGGCTGTCGAGTTGGGCGCAGCGCCGGCGCACACTCACGCCATTCCCAATGGATGCGATACCTCCGCTTTCCATCCGGGACCGCGCGACGCGGCGCGGCGCGCCCTCGGCCTCGATGCCGCCGGACCGCTGCTGGTCCAGGTCGGCCACCTGATTCCGTCCAAGGGTGTCTTGGACCTCTGGACGGCTTTTGCCGCGCTAGCAAGGAAGGCCCCGGACGCGCGCCTTGCGCTCATCGGTGCCGGCCCCGTCGAATCTCAGTTACGCCAGATGGCCGCACGGGACGGACTCTCCGGCCGCCTCATTTTGCCGGGCGCCCGGCCTTCCGCCGAGGTCGCGCTGTGGATGCAGGCTTGCGATGTCGCCTGCCTTGCCAGCCACAACGAAGGGTGCCCCAACACGGTTCTGGAGGCGCTTGCCAGCGGGCGTCCGGTGGTCGGTTGCCGGGTCGGCGGCATCGCCGAACTCGTCCGCCCGGGTCTCGGATTGCTGGTCCCCGCGGCCCAGCCCGATCGTCTGGCCGAGGCCCTGGAACGGGCGCTTGCCACGCGTTGGGACGAAGACCGGATCCGCCGCGGCGCCGCCCGGAGTTGGGACGACGTTGCTCGTGAGACCATGGATATCTGTCAGGCGCTGCTCATATAGCGGGGAAAATACCGCGGCGCGCCGTAAATATCTATACTGGGGAGACTCGCTCGGAAACGAGCGTCTTGCGCCTTCGCGACGGGATGCACGCGGACCGGAAGATCTGCCGCTGCGTCTGGCGTCTATATCGAGAGGAAACCGGATTTGCAGCGCCAGTCCGCACAGCGTGGCTCAGCGGCGACCAGGACTTTTAGAAATTCCGTGCTGTTTGGGTGCGAGATGGTGCTGGGCATCGTCTCGGTCCTCTGCACGAGCATTCCCCTGGCGCGCATCATCGGACCCGAGCGCCTCGGCTACTTCACCTACATTCAGTGGCTGACGATGGTGGGCAGCACCGTCGCTTTCCTCGGCATACCTGCCACCACGCGACGCTACATGGCCGAATCGCTGGGCCGCGGCGATCTGCCGGCCGCCAGAGGCATTTTCTTCGCGACCCTGCGTTTGCAGGCGTACCTTGCACTGGGCGTCTTCCTCATCGCCGAAGTCCTCGTCTTCACACTCTCCGACCGCTCCTACTGGAGCAGTTCCTGGATCATCGTCCTCAGCGTGCTGCCGCGTATGATGCTGACCATCCCGTCTCAGGCGCATCTGGCCGGGGAACATCTGGAGTGCAACTTCATCTCCTTCGTGGCTTCGAGCGCCGTCCTTGTGGGTGTCATGGACATCGGCCTCTGGTACGGAGGCGGACTGGTTGTCGCCGCTGTCGCTTACGTTGCCTCCAACGCTGTGGAGATGATTCTGAAACTGATCTTCGCGGTGCGATGGCTGGGCTGGGGACCGCGCGTGCCTCTCGGAGCCGCGCTGCGCAAGCGGATGATCACCTTTTCGCGGCATAGCGCCGCACTGCTGGTGCTCAACCTGGTTGTGTGGGACAAGTCCGATTTCTTCTTCCTGGAGCTTCTCCGCAAGGACCGCGCCTCGCTGGCATTCTTCAGTACGGCCTTCAATCTCGCCGACCGGGCCGTGCAGATCGTGCAGGTGTTCGTAAACGGCTTGAGCGTCTCGCTCATGTCGGAGTTGGGCCGCAGCATCGACAAGATGTACACCATCGCGAAAACGGGTCTGCGCTATACCGTTGTGATCGCGGGCGCGCTCCTGTTTGGCCTGGCCGCCGTCGGTCCGCAAGCGGTCCTGACACTCTACGGCCCGCGCTTCGCGCCCGCGGGGGCGATGCTCTCGATCGCTGCCGCGCTGGCTGTCGGCAAGTGCATTATGCCGCTGATGCAAGCTTTGTTTCAGGCGGCCGAACGCCAGCAGGCGGTTGTGGTCTGGAGTTGCTGTTGCGGCGTGCTGAACGTGGTTCTGGATCTCCTCCTGATTCCGCCGCTGGGCGCGCTCGGGGCGGTGATCGCCAACGGCAGTGCGCAGGTGCTGGCAGCCGTTGGCCTGATTTACTGGGCGCAACGCACGCTCAATATCGACTGGTCGCTCAGCGCGAGTATTCCGGGCCTGGCCGCGGGCGTGGGTTCTGCTGCCGCGGCCTACGTTGCCGGCCTCGCGTTTACCCCGGCGCCGGTCCGCCTGGCGGTGGGAATTCTGGCTGGCGCCGTCGTTTTTCTGCCTTTGTTGAAGATGTTCGGCGGCGTGCAACCGGACGACCTGGTGCGTCTGCACGATCTCACGTCGCGGCTGCCCGTGCCTGTCCGGCGCACGGCGGAGTCGCTTCTCGGCTATCTTGCTTAGTCACACGCCGTTCTTCATTGCTGCCCGTGCGATTCTTCCTTGCGCCAGTGAGCAGCAGTGGACCGTGCCGCCCTATCTTGTCGTGCCAATGCGTGCGGCGGAGCGGACGCGCGTCTGCTTCCACAGCTTGTCCGGCGCGACAAAGAAGACGGACACGGCGCAAAGTGCGGCCGCAAGCAGGACGACAAAGGCGCGGACCGGCGCGCTGATCCGCTTGAGGGCGCTCGCCTCGCCGACCCCGAGGTCCGCTGCGGCGAGCCCGTAAAAGACACCTTGCGCTACCAGCAGAACCCAGCGCCAGAGCGGCGGCAGCCAGAAGCAGACGACGAAGAACAGGATCAGCACTTCGGGCAGCAGGAGCCGCCCCAGCTTGAGAAACAGGAACGGCCAGCGCAGACGGTTGCGTAGCGAGAAGAGGCCGGGGAGCTGCCAGGTCAACTGGAACACGCCGGCCTGCGTGCGCACCTTACGCGCGAATTCGGCGTCGAGGTTTGTCGGATAATCCCAGGCGATCGCTCCTTCGTCCAGCACGGAGCGGTAGCCGGCCAGCACCGCCTGCATCGGCAGCCAGACGTCGTCCAGAATGCAATTCGCCGGCAATGGCCGCACCAGCGAACGGCGCAGCGCATAGATCGGGCCTGTCGCGCCCATCAGCGAATCGAGGGCTCCCAGATTGCGCCGTATCCAGCTTTCGTACTGCCAGTACAGGCCGACGTTGACCTCTTCCGTAGATTCGCCCCGCAGGATTCTCAGATTGCCGCTCACCACGCCTACCGTGGGGTCGTGGAGCATCGCGGCCAGCCGCCGGACGCAGTCCGGATGGAGCCGCTGGCGGACGTCGGTGAGCAGCAGCACTTCCGCGCTGACTTCGCTGAAGGCGGCGTTCAGCGCGGCCGCCTTCCCGCCGCGCGCCAGACGCCGGAAACGAACGCGATCCGGGAAGCGCCGGGCATACTCTTGTGCAATCCCGTCGCTGCCGTCATCGGACGCGTCGGAAAGCACCAGCACGTCGAGATTCGCGCTCGGATAAGCGGAATTGAGAATGCTGTCGAGCTTGGCCGCCAGGAATGGCGCGCCGTTGTGGACTGGAACGATGGCGGTGATGGACGGCTCGTGAGGACCCGGATGCACCGGCCGGCCGGACAGCCGCGCGCGCACCGCGAGCCATACGGGATAACCGGCCAGGACGAACAGCACCCAGACCGCGCAGCATATCTCGATAGCGATGGCCGTCGTCATTGGCATGTCCGGTAAAGCTCGAGATATCGCTCTGCCATGCGTTCGGGCGTGAAGTGCGCCAGATAATGAGTGCGGCCGGCCTGGCCCATTGCCGTACGCAGCGCGGCATCGCCGGCCAGCCGGCCGATCGCTTCCGCGAAGCCTTCGACCGAACCGGCGGGCGCCACGATGCCGCCGCCTCCGCCGTTGACGACCTCGGGCATTGCACCGGCTGCCGATACGATGACGGGCAACCCCGCGGCCATCGCTTCCAGCAGCGCCAGAGGCAATCCTTCGCTCGATGACGACAGGACGAACGCGTCCGCGGCCGCGTAGAAATCGCCGGCGCACGCCTGCTCGCCCCAGAACGTCACCGCATCGTGCAAGCCCAGCTCAGAGGCGAGCCGCTCCGCCGGCCCACGCAGAGCGCCGTCGCCGACAATCCAGAAGCACACGTCCCGGCCCCGGGAGCGCACCGCGGCGACGGCGTGCAGCACCGTGGCCAGATCCTTGGGCGGGGCGAGGCGTCCGACGTAGACGAGCGTGAAACCGCGCTTCGGCAATTCTGGAGGCACGGCGGCGCGCGGCGCGGGCGCCGCCCCATTGTAGACGGTCACCAGACGGCTGCGCGCGGCCAGCGGCGCGCGCGAGAGATTGCGCGTGGTGGCCTCGCACACGCCCGCCACGGCGCTGCACAATCGCGCTGCCACTGCGAACTGCAACTCGCCGCGCAAACTGAACGGCGGCGGCACCAGCCCGTGCCGCGTGCTGACGATCACCGGTACGCCGGCCCAGCGCGCGGCGGGCGCGGCCCAATTCGTCGCCATCCGGTTGTGGCAATGCACGACGTCGGGGCGCGTGCGGCGCAACGCCGCCAGCAGATTGCGGGTCACGCGCAGGCGCGAGCCGGGACCGTGAAGGTAGACGGGAATGCCCAGCGCGCGCAGGCGCTCGGCGACGGGTCCGCCCTTCAGGAGCGCGTGGACTTCCACGTTGTGGCCCTGCTCGCGGTGCAGGCGGCACAGTTGCGCAATCAGCACCTCCGCGCCGCCGACTTCGAGCGTGTCGTTCACATGGGCGATCGTAAGACTCAAGCGGCCTGCCAACCCTTCCCACCCATCATACGTTTCCGGCCGGGGGCAATCCGAGGTTGTGGCGCGCGGCTCACTGCAGGCCGGCCAGTTCGGCGCGCACTTTGGGAATCACGTCCTTGTACTGGCGCGGCGAGGCCTTGGCGAGAAACTGCTCGAATGACGCACGGGCATGCACGCGATCGCCCGCGAGCTTGTACAGCAGGCCCAGGTTCAGATGCGCTTCGGCCAGGTCCGGATCCAGTTCCACGGCCTTCTCAAAGTGCGCGCGCGCCGCCGCGCCGTCCTGGCGCTGGATGGCGAGCACGCCGAGTCCGTTCTCGGCCGCGGCGTTGGCGGGATCGATGGCGGCGATGGCCTGGAAGACGCGCTCCGCGTCGCTTTGCCGGCCCAATTCCAGATACGCCGCCGCGAGGTTGGCCTGGCTCGCCACATCCGCCGGATTCATGCGCGCGCCGGCCTCATACTCGGGGATTGCCTCAGCCTTGCGGCCCGCGCGCACCAGCAGATCGGCGAGGCGCGAATGCAGCCGGCCGCTCTCGACACCCTTTGCCAGCGCCGCGCGATAGAGTTGCATGGCTTCGTCGTAGCGGCCGGCCTTTTCGAGCTTCGCGCCCAGCGAGTAATACAGCAGGGGATTCGTCGGGTCCATGTGAACGGCCTTGTCGAGCGCTTCGACGCGCTGCCGTTCGCTCAGTCCCGAGCCGGGCTGCTCCGCCGCATCCATCAGTTTCAACACGCCTACGCGGTCCTTCGGATCGGGCCCCGCGCCGTTGAGGTCGTACGCGCGCGGCGAGAAGCCGGAGGTGTAGCCGAGCGATTTCAACTGCGCCAGGGTGCGTTCGTCGACGGGCGTTGTCTCGATCTTTTCGGGACCCTTCGCGCGGCTCAGCGCGGTGAGTTGCGCTTCCAGCTTGCGCACCTCCGCCGGATGCTCCGCGAGCACGTTGTTGGTCTCGCGTGGGTCATGGTTGAGATCGTAAAGCTCCGGCTTTGGCGCGCGGATGTATTTCCACTGGTTCGTGCGAATCCCACGCAGCTCCGCCCACCCCAGGCTGATTTTCGGGAACAGCGTCTCGGCGTAGGAGACCGCGGTGTTGGCGGTTTCGCCTTTGAAGAACGGCGTCAGACTGACGCCATCGAGCCCCGCGGGCGCGGCGCTGTCCAGCAGGGCCAGAAGCGTAGGCAGAAAATCGACGGTGCGCGCCTGCTCTTTTATGCGCCTGCCGGCAGGCACGCCGGGACCGGAGATTTGAAAAACGATGCGCAGCGTCGCGTCATAAAGAAACACACCGTGCGAAAGCTCGCCATGCTCGCCCAGGCTCTCGCCGTGGTCGGAGAGCACGGCCACCAGCGTGCGGTCCGCTGGCGATTTGCGATTCACGGTCTCCATCAGGCGGCCGATCTCGCGGTCGGTGTAGGCGATCTCGCCGTCGTACGGCCAGTCTTTGTATTGCTCGCGGAAAGGCGATGGCGGATTGTACGGCGTGTGCGGATCGTAGAGATGCACCCACAGGAAGAACGGCTTCGCGCTGCGGCCGTCGAGCCATTCGACCGCGTGATCGACCGTGTCGCCCGCGCGCCGTTCGGCGTCTTCCAGATACTCCTGACCCTTGCCCGGCCGGGCCATCCGGTCGTCGTAAACGTCGAACCCTTGATCGAAGCCGTAGCGCTTCTTCAGCACCGCCGAGCTGACGAACGCGCCCGTCTCCCAGCCATAGCCCTGCAGCACGCGCGCCAGCGTCTGCGTCCCGGCCGGCAGAATGAAGCCGCCCGTATCGCGCACCTTGTGGCCGGGCGGATTCAGGCCCGTGAAGATGCTCGCGTGCGACGGCGGCGTCAATGGCGTTTGCGTTACCGCGTTCTCAAATACCGTGCCGCTCTGCGCAAGACTGTCCAGCACGGGCGTCGCGATCTTGTCGTAGCCGTTGCAGTGCAGATGGTCCGGACGCAGCGTGTCGATGGTGATGACGACGACGTTGAACGGCCGTGGCGCGCGGGCCGTGCGGTCGCCGGCGCGGTGGCACGCCACCAGCGCCGCGCAGACACCCAGGCACGTCCACGCCGCGATTCGGCGAACGGGAAGGGAGAGCCGCATCAGTTTAGAATATCTCCGCAGCAGACAAAAACAGCGGAACGGGCCCCGGACGAGGCCCATTCCGCTCATGCGCCGTGAAGACGCCGGTTCAGAAGGTGATGCGCAAGGCTACCTGGACCTCGCGCGGTCCCTGTTGGACGTCAATGATCTGGCCGAACTGCGGGTCGCCCACGGTGGTCACCGGGTCGGCCAGACCGGACCGGTTGAAGACGTTGAAGGCGTCGGCGCGCGCCTCCAGGAACCGGCTCTCGCCGAAGTGGAAGCGTTTGAACAGCCCTATGTTCTCGGACGGTTGATAGGGGCCTCTCAGATTGCCGTAGTAGCGCGCGGCCGTGCCCAGTCGCAAGACGACGCCTCCCGGTGTAACCGGCGGAGAGGTGAAGGCGTTCGGGTTGATGTACTGAACGCCGGTGCCGCTGGCGACATCGAGATGGCCGCCCGAGCTGACTTTCAACGGTTGACCGCTGACCGCGTCGGCGCGGATGCCGCCGTTGAACATGTAGCCGCTCGTGTCGATGCTGGTGCCGATCGAGAGCGGGTTGCCGGATTGGTATTGCTGGTTGGCGGTGAAGGTCCAGCCGCCCAGAACCTGGTTGACGAAGCCGCCGCGGTTCAGGAAATGGCGCCCCTTGCCGAACGGCAGTTCCGCAATCCAGGTGAGGCGCAGGTTATGCGTGTGATCGAAGGACGCCACGGACCGTTCCAGCGCGCGGTTGTACACGTCTTGCGAGCTGCCGCCATAGTACTGGTTAGCGCTGTCGGTGTTGGTCAGGGTCTTCTGGAACGAATAGCTGATCAGGAACCCGAGGCCCTTGTTGAGCCGCCGGGTGGCCACGATCTGCAGCGCGTTGTAGTCCGACTTGCCGACATAGGCATAGTGATTCGACACGCCGCCGCCCAGGTATTGCGGGTAGGGCAGCAGCGCTTGGTAGACCTGGCCGCTGAAATCCGCGTAGGGCATTTTGATCTCGGGGTGCAGGCTGATGTCGTCCAGCAACGTATCGCCCAAGGTGAGGTACTTCGGATTGAGCTGGTTCATGTTGGCGAAGTTGCCGGCGTTCAGCCGCGCGCCTTTGGTGCCGACAAAGGTGGCCTGAATCGCCGTATCGCCGTGCAGCAGGTATTGCAGGCCGAAGGTGTAGTTTTGCGCGTACGGCTGGCGGGCCGAGTCGCGGGCCGTGTAGGAGATCGTGCTGCCGTTGTCCAGCGCGGGATCCTTGTTCGGCAGAGTGTAGGGGTAGGCCGGATAGCCGTTATCCCAGTTGAACACCGGGTTGAGCGTCTTCTGGCCGAAGCTGTTGTTGCCGTAGTAGCCGTCGATCGTCGCCTCGCCGAACGTGTTGGCAATCGGCGGCGTGTACATCAGCCCGTAGCCGCCGCGCAGGACCAGGCGGTTGCTGAGCTGATAGGCAAAGCCGAGACGTGGGCCGATCTCGCCCCAGTAGGTGTCCTGCCAGGAGCCGCGGCCGGAATCTTTCAGGAAAACCAGCGCGCCCGGGTAGCCGGACGCTCCGGGATTCGGCGTGGCGGGCCCGAGCGTGGAGCCGATGCCGTTCTTCTCCGCCTGCCCGCCGACGATGTCCCAGCGCAAGCCGAAGTTGACGGTGAAGCGCCGGTTGATCTTCCAGTCGTCCATCACATAAAACGCCGGGTTCCACGTGTTGGTCGTCGTCGTCGTGACGTATTGCACCGGGATGCTGGAGTTGCCGACGGTCCCCAGGATGAAACCGGCGTAGGTGTAGCCGGTGGTGCCAAGGCTGGACGGGTCGGCGGTGGTGTTCGGACGGAAGGTGAAACTGCCCGAGGCGCCCCAGTTCCACGGCTCGATATAGCGGTACTTGCGCACTTCGACGCCCCAGCGCATGGAGTGTCCGCCGTGAATCCACGTGGTGTCGTTGGTGAAAATGTAGCTGCCGTTCGGCGAGTCGCCGTAGGAGTTGTTGCCGAACGCCGTCATCGAGGAGCCTTGCGCCGTCGTTCCTCCGGCGAAACTGACCAGCGGGAAGGTGAGATCCGCGACGCCCTGCAAGCCGAGCTTCGTCGGCCAGTTCTGGCCATACGAGGCGGGCTGGTGGATGTTGTCGAAGTTGTTGTATCCGGCGGCGAAGTGGTTCAGGATGCTCGGCGTGATGGTCCAGTCGTAGCCCACGCGAATCATGGTGCCGTAGACGGACTGCAGGTTGAAGGCGGAAGCGCCATTGCCCGGCACTGGTGCGTAGCCCCGGCCGCTGCCGTTGTAGCGCACGCGGCTGTTGTCGCTCCAGTAAAACGACAGCTTCTGGCGGTCGTTGATGGTCTGATCGAACTTCCCGGTGTACGTGTTCAAGTCGAAGCGCGGCTGGTTATTGATGCCGCGGATGTTTCTCAGGATGCCCGGCAGCGTCGGATTGGGCGTTGGGGCGAGCTTGATGATGTTCTGCGAGACCTTGCTGAAGTCGGCCGCGGGAATGATGTTCCCACTGAACGCGGTCCGCGTGTATGAGCCGTCGGCAAGCTCCGCCGTGCTGTTCGGATCGAAAATCTCTTGCGGCAATTCGGAGAAGTTTCCGCTCTTCATCAATTCCGTCGGCACGGTGCGGAAGCCGCTGATATAGCCGTTGCGCTTGCGCGTGCCTTCGTAGCTGAAGAACCAGAAGCTCCGGTTTTTGCCGTTGTACACCTTGGGCAGCAGCAGCGGGCCGCCGGCGGCGACGCCGAAGTTGTTCTGCCGGAACGGCGATTTCGGGCTGCCGTAGGCGTTGTTGTCGAAGCTGTTGGCGTTCAGCACGTTGTTCTCGAGGTAGTCGTACGCCGTGCCGTGCAACTCATTCGTGCCGGACTTCGCGCTGTAGTTCGCCACCGCCGTCAGACCGCCGCCATAGGCCGCGCTCAGCCCGCCGGTCTGCAAACGGAACTCGCTGATGGCGTCCACGCTGGGTTCGAACTCGGCGGAGCTGCCCGAGATATCGGCGCGCCCGATCGAGATGCCTTCGATGTAGACCTCGTGCGAGCCGGTCGGCGAGCCGTTGATGCTGCCCAGATACGTGTCGCCGCTGGTTCCTGGAAGCGCATTGAAAATGAAGCTTCCGATCTGGCGCTGGCCGTCGTCGTTACTGTTGACCGGCCAGTCGTGGTAGTCCTCGGCGGAGACGCTGTAGCCGACCTCCGAACTGGAGGATTCCAGATGCGTGGCCTCGGCGCTGACCGTGATGCTTTCGCTGGTAGCGCCAATCTCCAGCTTGATGTCCGCCGTAACGACCGCCGCCACGGCTACGATCACCGGCGAGATAACGGCGGTTTTGAAGCCTTTCACCGCGGCTGACACCCGGTAATTGCCGGCGGATACGTAGGGGATGCGATACACGCCCGCCGACGTGCTGACAGCCTTGAAGGCTGTATTGGTTTCCAGTTCTGTAGCTGTTACTTCCACGTTGGGAACCACAGCGCCTGCGGCGTCTGTGATGACGCCCGTGATGGCGCCGCGATCGCCTTGCGCGAATGCTGGTGCCGCCAGCCACAGGAATGCGATCCAAACCACCGCCAGCGAGAACGTTCTGGTTCTCATGATGTTCCTCTGGTTTAGAGCTTTGAAAATGCGTGCCGCCCGCCGGAGCAGAGACCACTCCTGGGACTGGAACAGAGTTGAGACTCCGGCGTTCTCAACCCCCACGGACTCGACCCTAGCTCGGAAATTTAGCACTAAGAACGGAAAAGATCAACGGAAAACGATAGCGAACGACAGCGTACGCTAGCCCGGCCGCCCATGAACAGAAGCCCAAAAATGCCGTATGGAACTGCAAAGAAAGGCGAAACGCGGTTCGAGGCCGCCTGATAAACCATTCGAAGGAAAACGATAATCGGATCTCGAAAGTCGGCGAGGCCGCCGGTTTGCCGCCTCGTGAAGCGAACCTGGGAAATTCGGGTGCCCGGGTGAGAACCGGAAGACCGGCTCCGTCGCACGGGTTCGGGTGTCGCTGAAGCCGTGCCATGGGCCGGGCCGGCGCTGCGAAATGTGCCGTGGATTGCGCCTGCATCCGGAGTACCGCACAAGTGGCTGGCGGTCGCGTGCCCCTCGCGTCGCCGTTTCCCAGCGCCGGTAGCTGAGCCGGCAGACGAGATATGCTGACAGGGACTGGCCGGATCCGGACGGAGACGGCGCTCAGGAAGGATGTGCGGATGGCATTTTCACGGAGATACTTTTTCTACGGCGCCCTGCTCGCCGGCGCAGTGCCTGCGGCGGGCTTCGGCAGCGTTCCGTCGTTGCGCAAATTGGGCTATAAATCGCCGAACGAGAAGCTGAATCTGGCGGCGATCGGCGCGGGCGGCCAGCCGGCGGCCGATCTGAAGCTGGCGCAGGCGGGCGTTGAGAATGTGGTGGCGCTGGCTGACGTGGATTGGGAGCGCGGCAAGGAATCGTTCGAGCGTTTTCCGCAAGCCAGGCGCTATAAGGATTTCCGCAAAATGCTCGACGAGCAGGGCAAGGAGATCGACGCCGTGGTCGTCGGTCCGCCGGACCACATGCACGCCACCTGCGCGCTCGCGTGCATGCAACTCGGCAAGCACGTCTACGTGGAAAAGCCGCTGACGCGCACATCGTGGGAAGCGCGCCTGCTCACGGAAGCCGCCGAGCGTTATAAAGTGGCGACGCAGATGGGCAACCAGGGCTACTCGCACGACGCCACGCGCGTGGCGTGCGAGATCGTCTGGTCGGGCGAGATCGGCGACGTCACCGAAGTGCATGCCTGGACGGGCCGTCCGAGCTGGCCGCAGGAGATGCCGCGCGCGGCGAAACCGACGCCCGTGCCGGACACGCTCGATTGGGATCTGTGGCTGGGCGGCGCGGCCGAACGGCCGTTTACGGCGGGCGACGACGAGTATCGCGCCTTCGTGGTGGAGCGCAACGAACGCTATGGCCGCACGGGCAAAGCGGCGCAGCCGGAGTTCGGCTTCTATCTGCCTTTCAATTGGCGCGGCTTCTATGACTTCGGTTCCAGCCTGATCGGCGACTGGGGCGTGCACATCCTGGGACCGGCGAACTGGGCCTTGCAGCTTGCGCCGGAGTACCTGATCAGCGTCGAGTGCATCAAGAAAGACGCTCTGCCGCCGTTCACGTTCCCCGACGTGATGACCATCAAGTACGAGTTCGGTCCGCGGCCGGGCGGCATGCCGCCGGTCACGATCTATTGGTATCAGCACACGGGCGGCGACGCCTGGCTGCCGCCGGGCATGACGGCCGCGGAGGCGCATAAGATTCCGGGTGAAGGACCCGAAGTCGGTCCGCGGCGCGGGCAGGGCGGCTACGTCCCCGGCTCGGGCGGCGTGGTGCGCAAGCCGCAGGAGCCGGTGCATGACAGCGGCTACAACCTGATCATGGCCGGGTCGAAAGGCTACCTCGGCACCAGCGGCCGCGGCGAGGATGTCGGCCTGCTGCCGGGCAAGCGTTGGGCGGAATATAAGCTGCCGGCCGAGTACCTGCAGCGGTCGCCCGGAGCGAGCACGGGCAGCAATCACACGGCGCATTGCCACGACTGGATCCGCGCCTGCAAGGGTGGCGCTCCGGCGTGCTCGAATTTTTCCATCGCGGGCAAGTTTACCGAGTGGCTGGTGCTCGGCTCCGCGGCCGTCCATGTCGATGGCAAGCTGATGTGGGATCAGGCGAAGGGCGAATTCAAGAACAGCCCCGAGGCCAACAAGTGGGTGAAGCCGGTCTTCCGCAAGGGCTGGAAGATCGGGCTGTAACGACGTTTCGTCCCTGGTTTTTTGAGTTGGAGAGAATGACGATGAACAACAGCTATAACGCCGGCGGCAGCAACCGTCGCGACTTTTTGAAAAACGTGGCGCTGGGCGGAGCCTGCCTGGCGGCGGGCGCGAACGCGTTGGCCGCGCCGGGCATCGCGCCGCAGTGGAAGAACCAGATCGGCCTGGAGCTTTACACCGTGCGCGATCTGCTGGCGAAGGATTACGAAGGCACGCTCGCCAAGGTGGCCGCCATCGGCTACAAGGAAGTGGAGCCGGCCGATCCCTACAACCACATGCAGCCCGACGAGTACAAGGCGCTGCTCGGGAAGTACCACTTCAAGATGTTCAGCACGCACGCTGACGCCGTTGCCGGCCCGGGCCTCGAAAAGGAACTCGAAGGCCAGGCCCGGATGGGTCTCAAGTACACCGGCGTGCAGGCGGCTCCGGGGACGCATCAGCATGAGCAGCGCACCATCGCGAGCGTGCAGCGCCGCTGCGCGGAGATCAACAAGAACGCCGCCATTTTGAAGAAGTTCGGGATGAAGTATTACATCCACAACCATTCGGGCGAGTTCGACGTGCTAGACGACGGCAAGACCACCGAGTACGACATCCTGCTGAAGGAAACCGACCCGGCGCTGGTGGCGATGCAACTCGACATCGGTTGGGCGTACGTCGGCGGGCAGGACGCCATCGAGATGTTCAAGAAGAACCCCGGCCGCTATGAACTGTGGCATGTGAAGGACGCCAAGTACAAGGAACTCGATCCGAAGATGACGCCGACCCAGCGCATGCGCCATGCGAAGATCACGGCGATGGGCGAGGGCGACATCGACTACCGGGCCGTCTTCGCGCAGGCCAAGCTGGCGGGTCTGAAGCATTTTGTCATCGAGCAGGACACGGCCGGTCAGGGCGGCCGCGACGCCGTCGCCGATTGCAAGATCGCTTACGACAACCTGAAGAAGATCCTGGCGTAGACGCCGCGGGATAATCTGAACGCCGGCTCCCGTTCTCGCGGATGGGGGCCGGCGTTTTTGTCTTTTCTCGCGCTGTTACGCTGTCCGGTGCAGCCACCGGCCGATGTGGAACAGCACGGGAATGCTGAGCACCAGGGCCGGGAGGAAGACGGCGGCGGTGAGGGCGAAGCGCCCGGCCTGAAGCTGATGCGCGGCAAAACCGGTATGCAGCAACAGGGCCGCGGCGGGCAGGACCAGCAGCGCGCCGGTCGCCAGGCCGGGCGCGTAGGAGCGCGTCACCACGGTCGCGGCGGCGTGCGGAATGAAAACGTTGATGGCCTGACCGAGAGCGTAGCAGCCGAGCAGGTAGTGCCATGGGGAAGCCCAGCCGTTAAGCTGTGTCAGCGCGCCAATCAGGATGGCCAGCCCCGTCAGCACCACGACGGCAAAACGGAACTCCCACGCGCCGGCGCGGCTGCTCCAGCGCCCCGCTTTGCGCGCGGACCAGGCCGGCAGCCAGAGTGCCTCCTCAAGGTTGTGCACCGCGATGGCCGCGGGTACGGCCCACACCAGCGCCACTTCGGACGGAGTCATGCCGCCGTTCGATCCTCCGAGTATCAGTGTATCCGCGCCGGTGCGAATGGCTTGAACTTGATGCGGGCAATTCGCGCGCTCCGGTGCAACTTGAAACGCGGGGCCCGCGGGCATAGGCTCAAACTTCTGCCTCATAAATCTCAGGAGCGAATCTGAACCATGGCAATTCCCAGTAGCGCGAGGCGGTTTGGCCTCGCCGCCGCCAGTGCCGTATTCGGCGTGTGCCTCGCCGCCGCGCAGAATCCCGGCACGGCTCTCGAACGCGGATTCCAAAACCCGCCGGACAGCGCGAAGCCGCGCGTGTGGTGGCATTGGATGAACGGCAACATCACGAAGGACGGCATCAAGTCCGATCTGGAGTGGATGAAGCGCACTGGCATCGGCGGCTTCCAGAATTTCGACGCCGCGTTGAGCACGCCGCAGGTGGTCGATCACCGGCTGGTCTACATGACGCCGGAGTGGAAGGACGCCTTCAAGTACGCCGCGACGCTGGCCGACCAGCTCGGCCTGGAGATGGCCATCGCGGGCTCGCCCGGCTGGAGCGAGAGCGGCGGGCCGTGGGTGCCTCCGGCGCAGGGCATGAAGAAGTTCGCCTGGAGCGAGACGCGTGTGACGGGCGGCGCGCCGTTTCATGGCGTGCTGCCGAAGCCGCCCGCTACGACCGGTCCATTCCAGAACATTCCGGGCGGCTGGCGCGGGCCGGGCAAAGCGCCCGGCGAATTCTACGTCGATAGCGCCGTGATTGCTTACCGCGTGCCCGCTGGCGCAGCGCTCGCGACGGAGCTGAAGCCGCAGGTGACCTCCAGCGGCGGCCAGTTCGATTGGGCCGCGCTGACCGATGGCGATCTGGTGAAGACGACGCTGCTGCCCGCCGCGCCGCTGCACGAGAAATCCTGGATCCAGTTCGAATTCACGCAGCCGCAAACGGTTCGCGGGCTCACGTTGGTCGCCGGCCGGTATGCGACGGGCGGGCCGGGTCAGGCGCTCGAAGCGAGCGACGACGGCCAGCAGTTCCACGTTGTCGCGGCCATTCCGGCGGGCGCATCGCTGGAACGCACGATCGCTTTTCCCGCGGTCACGGCGCGGTTTTTCCGCGTGACTTTTGAGACTCAGCCGCCCACGCACAGGCGTGGCGACGAGACTGCCGCGAAAGGCGTGGAGATTGCCGAACTGGTGCTGCGGATGGACACGCCTGTCAATCGTTTTGAAGAGAAGGCCGCCTTCGGCCTCGGCATCGGGCTGCTCGATATGACCACGCCGGCGGTAGCGTCCGCGGACGCAATTCGCAAGGCCGATGTTATCGATCTGACGTCCAAACTGCATGCCGACGGCACGCTCGACTGGACGCCGGACGCAGGCCAGTGGGTGGTGTTGCGTCTCGGTTATTCACTGCTCGGCATTCCGAACCATCCGGCCTCGCCCGAGGCGACAGGCCTCGAGGTCGACAAGCTCAGCCGCGCGTACGTGAAGGACTACTTCGACAAATACCTCGACCAGTACAAGGACGCGACCGGCGGCCTGATGGGCAAGCGCGGGCTGCGCTTTGTCATCACCGACAGTTGGGAAGCCGGTTCGCAGAACTGGACCGATAATCTGATCCAGGAATTCGCCAAACGCCGCGGCTACGACATGCACCCGTGGCTACCCGCGCTCGCCGGGCACGTGGTGGAAAGCGCGGCGGCGAGCGACCAGTTCCTTTACGATTTCCGCCGCACGCTGTGCGATCTGGTCGCGGAAAATCACTACGATCAATTGACCACGCTGCTGCACGCGCGCGGCATGGGCCGCTACAGCGAGTCGCACGAAGGCGGGCGCGCCATCATTGCCGACGGAATGGAAGTGAAGCGCACGGCCGACGTGCCGATGAGCGCCATGTGGACGCAGATGCCGGGCGTCAACGCCGAGCAGTACGGCTACAACGCGGACATTCGGGAGTCGGCTTCCGTGGCGCACATCTACGGGCAGAATCTGGTGGCCGCCGAATCGTTGACCGCCGCGCGCGGCGCCTGGACGTGGTCGCCCGAGACGCTGAAGCCCACCGCCGACAAGGAACTGGCGATGGGCCTGAACCGTTTCGTGATCCACACCTCCGTGCACCAGCCGGTCAACGACAAGATCCCCGGCCTGAGCCTTGGACCGTACGGCCAGTGGTTCACGCGGCACGAAACCTGGGCCGAGATGGCGAAGCCGTGGGTGAGCTACCTGACGCGTAGTTCGTACCTGCTGCAGCAGGGGAAATTCGTCGCCGATGTCGCTTACTTTTACGGCGAAGACTCGAACATCACGGCGCTCTTCGGCGGCAAGTCGCCCGCCGTGCCCGCCGGCTACAACTTCGACTACTTCAATGGCGACGCGGTGCTGCATCGCCTCGCCGTCGCGAACGGCCGGCTGACCACGCCGAGCGGCATGAGCTATCGCGTGCTTGTGCTCGATGACAACGCGCGGCATATGGTGCTGCCCGTGTTGCGCAAGCTCCGCGAACTGGTGAACGCCGGCGCTGTGGTCGTTGGCCCGAAGCCGGCCGACACGCCGAGCCTGAGCGACGACGCGAAAGAATTTCACACCATCGCCGATCAACTGTGGGGCGCGGGCAACGGCGTCCGTACGGTCGGCAAGGGCAAGGTCTTCGCGGGCCAGACGCTCGCGGAAGCATTGTCCGTGCTGCACGTGGGCGCCGACTTCGACTACACGAAGCCGGAGCCGGACACGCAACTGCTGTATGTCCATCGCAAGCTCGCCGACGGCGACCTGTATTGGGTCGACAACCGGATGGCGCGCGTTGAGAACGTCGAAGCCACGTTCCGCGTGACGGGCAAGACGCCGGAGTTGTGGCACGCCGACACCGGCGTCATGGAGCCCGCGTCGTATCGCATCGCCGCCGGCCACACCACGGTGCCGCTGCATCTGCAGCCGTACGACGCCGTGTTCGTCGTCTTCCGCAAGGCAGCCGCCGCACCGTCGCGGACGTTGCCCGTGCGCGTCGAAACGAAGGTCGCCACGCTCGCGGGACCCTGGGAGATTGCCTTCCAGCCCGATCGCGGCGCTCCGGCGAAGGCCACTTTCGACCAGCTCGTTTCGTGGAGCGACAGCGCCGACGCCGGCGTGAAGTACTTCTCCGGCACGGGCGCCTACACGAAGACCGTGGATGCTCCGGCGGCGTGGTTCAAGCCGGGCGCGCGGCTGTGGCTCGATCTCGGCGACGTGAAGAATCTCGCCGAAGTGCGCGTCAACGGCAAGACGGTGGGCATCGCCTGGAAGCCGCCGTTCCGCCTCGACGTGACCGGCACGCTGAAGCCGGGCGCGAACGCGGTCGAGATTCGCGTGACGAACCTGTGGGTGAACCGTCTGGTCGGCGACCAACAGCCGGACGTGGCGAAGAAGTACACCTACACTTCGCAGCGCTTCTATACGGCCGATTCGCCCCTGCTGCCCTCGGGACTGCTCGGGCCGGTGGAGGTGATCCAGGCGGTGGCGAAGTAGCCGCCGCGCGGTGGGGCGGTTCTCCGGAACCGCGGCTCCGTCAATATGAGATGCGCGGGCGCCCGGGCGCCCGCATCTCATACCGGCGTGGCGGCGTCCTCAGGACTCGAACGCGCCGAGCGCCTCACCCAGGCGGCGCAGCTCCTCCGGCGTGCAGTCGTTCGGCACCGAGCAGCCCGGCGTGACGATCAGGCGCTTGCCCGCGTCGGCGCGCGCCAGCCGCACATCGTCGCGCAGTTCGTCTACCGTGCGATTACGATATTCGCGGTGATCGATGCCGCCGACGATGGCGCCACGGATGGTGTGCCAGTTGTGCCGCGCGAGCCGCAGCGAATAGCCGGTTTCGTGCATGGAGTAGTTGAAGCCGGAGATTTTCCAGCCGGTCGCTTTCGCGAAGTAATCCACGTAAACCTTCGGCCCGTGCAGATGCAATATGTTCAACGGCGCGTCGGCGACGGCCTGAAAGATCATCCGGTCGAACGGCTCGCTGAACTTGGCATACTCCGCGCGCGTCAGGATGCCGTCCTGGGCGTTGGCGACGGCCAGAAAAATGCCGGAGGCGCCGCGCCGCAGCGCCGCTTTGGCGTGATTGATTTCGGATTTGGCAATCGCATGGAGCGCATCGAGCAGCTTCTGCGGCTGCTCCTTCCGCAGCTTCTGAACCTCCGCCGGTGAGCTCAGCTTCTCGGCGACATTCCACGGATTGAAGAGCGTCTCGACGAAGTACGGAGCGCTCTTGCCCTCTTCGCGCAGCCCTTCGCGGATCAGGCTCAAGGCCTTCAGTTGTTCGGGGAAGGGCGTCTCCACGGGCTTCAGTTCGTACCACGCGCCCGCAGGCCGCGGGTACGGGAAATCGCTCATCACCTTCACCAGATCGGTGCGGTAGTCGCGATGGAATTTGAGCGTGGCGTTGGCGTGCGCTTCCGCGCCCTGTTGTTCCAGGCCGAAGTGATGCCAGAGCGTGAACGGCGGGCGGTCCGGGCGGTTATCGCTCAGCGCGGCCTCGATCCGCTCCTTCGGTGTCATCGCAGCGCCGCGGAGCAACGCCGGCGCAGCCGCGGCAACCAGGAATGAGCGCCGGGTGCATGCGGTCATGGGAGCAACCTCACACGGCTATTGTGGCGCATACTTTGGCGTGCGGGCCAGGGTCCTGGAGGACGATGGCGCCGTCGCGCCAGTGCGGATTTCAGTTCGCCGACGATTTTCGCTTGATCGGGATGTCGAGCCGTTTGATCTTCTGGTTCAGCGTAGACAGCGGGATCTTCAGTTTGGTGGCGGCTTCCGTTTGTGAGTAGCCGCATTCTTCCAGCGCCTCGATGATGATCTTGCGCTCGTAATCGGCGACCGTCTCGAACAGCGACGCGCCGGCGGGCAGCTTGCCGTCCGGTCCCGGCGCCGTGCGCACGCCCGTGGAATGCAGCACCTGCTCGGGCAGCACGCTCGCCGGCACCTCTTCGCTGGTGGCGAGCACGACCGCGCGCTCAATGGCGTTCTCCAACTCGCGCACGTTGCCCGGCCACGTGTAGTCCATCAGGATGTGCGTCGCTTCGGGCTCGAAGTGCAGCAGCGAGCGCCCGGCCGGCGACAGGAACTTCTCATTCTCGCGGCAGTAGACGTCGAAGAAGTGCTCGACCAGGCGCGGGACGTCTTCCCGCCGGTCGCGCAGCGGCGGCAGAGGGATGTTGATGACGTTCAGGCGGTAATAAAGGTCCTGGCGGAACTTGCCTTCCTCCACCATGCGCGACAGGTCGGCGTTGGTGGCGGCGATCACGCGCACGTCCACCTTGATCACGTCGGTCGAGCCGACCGGCATGAACTCACGCTCCTGCAGGACGCGCAAGAGTTTCACCTGCATGTCGGCCGAGAGCGTGCCGATCTCGTCGAAAAAGATCGTGCCGTGATTCGCGGTCTCGAAGTAGCCTTTGCGGTTGGCGACCGCGCCCGTGAAGGCGCCCTTGACGTGGCCGAACAGCGTGCTTTCGAGCAGGTCGGGCGGGAGCGAGCCGGAATTGACGCCGACAAACGGCCGGTCGGCGCGCGGCGAGTTGGCGTGAATCGCCTTGGCGATCAGCTCCTTGCCGGTGCCCGTTTCGCCCGTGATCAGGATGTTCGATTTTGATGGCGCCACCTGGCTTACCAGGTCGAGCACGCGCTGCATCCGCTCGGATTTGCCGACGATGTTCGGAAACGCGTAGCGCTGTTTCAGGGCGCGGCGCAGTTCGCGGTTCTCGCGCTCCAGCCGGGCGCCGGCAATCTGGCGGTCGATTTCGAGCACCAGCTTGTCGTTATCCCAGGGCTTCGAGAAATAGTCGTTCGCGCCCGCTTTAAGCGCTTGCACAGCGACGTCAATGGAGCCGTAGGCCGTGATCAGAAACACCGGCGTTTCAATGTCGCGCGCGCGAATATCGCCCAGCAGGTCCAACCCCGAGCGGTCCGGCATCATCAGGTCGAGCAGGATCAGATCGTAGATTCCGGACTCGAGTTTGCGCAGACCGTCCATCGCGCAGTCGGCGAGATGGACGGTGTATCCTTCCAGCTCCAGCAGCGCTTCGAGGCCTTCACGGATGTCGGCTTCGTCGTCGATGACAAGAATCCGTCCGCGCGCCGGCGTTTCCGCCGCTGCCGCTTCGGTAGACTCAATCGGTTGATCAGGCATTCACTGCTTTCTTGATGGCGGGGAACTCCAGACGAAACAGCGTTCCCTCTCCAGGTTTGGATTCTACCTCGATCACGCCGCCGTGCTCTTCTACAATGCCATAGGTGACGGAGAGCCCCAACCCGGTGCCTTTGCGAGCGCCTTTCGTCGTGAAGAAGGGATCGAAGATGCGGGCCAGATTCTCGCGCGGGATGCCCGCCCCGTTGTCGCTGATCTCCACGCGGACGCCGGCGGAATCGGGCGTCGTCGACACGCGCAGCCGGCCGCCGGATGCCATGGCGTCGCGCGCGTTGATGAAGAGATTCAGGAACACCTGCTGCAGCTTGCCGGAATTGCCCCGGATCGGCGGAATCGCATCGTCCAATTCCAGTTCCACGTTGACCGACGCCTTCTGGAGCTGATGCTCCAGCAACGTCAGGGTCTCGCGCAGCACGCGGTTCAGGTCGATGTCTTCAAACGCCGTCGTCGAGGTCCGCGAGAAGTTCAGTAGCGAGTTGACGATCTCGCTCGCGCGGAAGGTCTGCCGCGCGATCTTGTCGAGCAGGCGCGACTTCTGCTCGTCGCCGGCCACCTGCTTCGCGAGCATCTGCGCGTAGGTTGAAATCACCGCCAGCGGCGTGTTCACCTCATGCGCGACGCCCGCCGCCAGCAAACCGATGGACGAGAGTTTGTCCGCCTGCACCAGCTTGCGTTCCAGTTCCTCGCGCTCCGTGACATCGTCGAGAATCACCAGCCGCCCGATGCACAAGCCGTCGCGCGTGACCAGCGGCGCAATGGCGACGTTGACTGTGACTTCGCGCCGGGACTCCTCATGCGCCGGTTGTCCGTTGCCCGCTGCCGTCGCGTCCGCCGCGACCGGCGCAGCGCCGTTGCCGTTCCCGTTGGCGCCGGCCTGTTCTGCCGGCGCGGACAGCGCGATCTCGACGGGCGGTAGCGGGATGCGGTAAAGCTGATGGACCTCGTGACTGCCCTGCAGCGCTTCAATGTGGCTGGCCAACTCGCCGGGGAAAAGCTCCGCCAACGGCCGGCCCACGGCCGTTTCCCGCGGAATGCCCGTCAGCCGCTCCATCTGCGAATTCCAGCTTTCGACGCGATCGTTCAAACCGGCCGCGAGTACGCCCACGTTGATCGACTCGACGATGTTTTCGCTGAACTCCTTGAGCCGCTCGTACTGCTGCATCTTGTCGGCCAGCGAACGGTACAGCCCGGCGTTTTCGACCGCCATGCCGATGTAGCCGGCGAGCGTCATCAGCAGGTCGATGTCGTCGCTCGACAGGAAGTCGCCTTCCTCAGTCCGGCTCAGCCCGAACCAGGAGAGCGTGCGGCCGCGATATGTGCACGGGACGTAATACGTCAGGTCGAGCTCGGCAATGGTCGCGCGCACGCTGGGCGGCATCTCGCCCGTCACAACGTCGAAGGTGTGCTTGGTGCGTTCGAAAAACAGGTAAGGTTGCGACGGCGTCACTTCCAGAAAGCTCACGTCGAGCGGGCCCTGCGGCAGCTCGCACGGACCTTTGGCGTCGTAAAGGGAGTGCAAATGGAACGCGTCCGGGTTCGACTCGCTGGAGAGGAAGAATGCCACTTGGTGGACCGAAAGGGTTTCGATCAGGCGTTCGCCGACACTCCGCAGCGACCGGTCCAGATCCATTTCCGTGCTCAACTCGCGGGCGAAGCCGATCAGCGTCCGGCGGTAATCCCAACGGTCTTTATAAAACACATAGCGGTCGAATTGTTGTTGGATCCAGCCGCGCAACGGCTCGAAGATGAACGCTGCTACAAGGACCAGGAAGATCACCGCGGTTGGACTCAATCCGTCCCGCTGCGCGAGCGTGAAGACCAACATGCTGACCACGCCCAGCACCGCCAGCGTGGCGAGCAGGTAGACGTAGCCCTGCTGGAAAATAATATCCACGTCCATCAGCCGGTAGCGCAGAATGGCGTACGCCCAGGTCACCGGAATCAGCGCCAGGAACAGCACCGCCAGGCGCATCTCGGGCGTGGGCACCATGCCGGCAATATACGGCCCGGCGTACATCAACGTGAAGGGCACAATGCCGGCCAGCGTGCCGTTGCGCAGCCACTTGATCTGCTGGCGGATGATCGGGTCGTCGGTGCGCCGGTAGCTGAGGTGCAGCAGCACTGCGCCGAGGAAGTACGACACGCAGTAAATCAGCAACCAGACGCGGTCCAGCAGCCACCGCAGCATCGTATCCGGCAGCGCCGTGCGCACCTGCCCCGAGGTCACGCCCAACTGCAGCACGATCAGCGAGACGGCGGGGAGATAGACCGAAACCGCTTTCCATTTGGTCCAGCCGCGTCGCGGCTCGGGGAACGTCAGGCAGAAATGCAGGAACAGCGCGGGCGCGATCAGGCCCGCCACGACGTTGCCCAGATAGATCGAGGTGTCGAAATTGTTCAGCTTGCCCGTGAAGTGGAACGTGTGCAGCACGAAGCTCGACAGGCACAGCAGGTAGAAGTGGAAGGCATGCGGCGCGCGGTTCCGGCGGAAGAACAGAAACAGTCCGATAATCAAATACGCCGTGCCGACGGCGTATTGATAAAGCAGCGCCTGGTCGGCGCTTGCGTCCGAGACGATCACCTTGGCGGTGATTTCCACACCGTTGCGGTTGAGCACATACTCGGCGGCACCCCACGCGCCTACGGGTTTCAGCACCTGGGGAATGTCGGTCGCCTGGCGGATGACGATGCCGGGCTTATTGAAGCGCCCGCCAATCCGCAGCAGCTCGTCGCCCAGCCGGATGCCCGCCTGGTCGCCCGGGCCGCCGGGTTGTACATACATCGCGATGACGCTGATCGATTTATCCGGCGCCGAGGGGTCGAGGTAGTCGGTCCAGGTGACGCCGTCGTCGGGCAGCCGGAAGAGGTCCTGCTGTTGGTAGTTCAAGACCGCGCACACCACCAGAGTCGCGGTCAGGATGACCATCAGGGCGCTGCCGATTTGGGCCTTCAGGTCCGTCATGCGAGGCTCGCTCGTTACCACTGGGGAGCGCACACACCTCTCCCCTTGTATCCAGCTTAGCAAGCTGGATGCCAAACCCTCCTGCCCGCATAGACCTTCAAATCCTTGCCCTTTCTTTGCGGCCGCGCTGCCGCCGGGCGCCGGAATGCCGAATCTGGTAGTAGCTGGCTACTGAATATGGGAGTTTCGGATCGCGGCGTCCCGCGCTTGGCGAGCCGCTCCACACGGGTCGTTGGCCCGAACTTCTGGCGCTGTGGCTCCGGGATTTTCATCATCCCTCGCTGCCGTGGGCTTACTTCTCCCAGTCAGACGCTGGCGCCGGCCGGCCGAAAAGGTAGCCCTGCACGATGTCGCAGTCCAATTCCTTGAGCAAGTCGGCCTGCGCCTGCGTTTCTACGCCCTCGACGACGACATTCTTTCCCAGGTCGTGGCCCAAATCAATCATGCTCGCCAGCAACCGGCGGGCGACTGTCGCATTCGTCGCGGAGCCGGCCTCCGCCGCGTCCAGAAAAGACTTGTCGATCTTCAAAGTGTCGAAGGGCAGCTCGCGCAGGACGGAGAGCGAGGAGTAGCCCGTCCCGAAGTCATCCAGCGCGATCTGAACGCCGAGATCCCGCAAGGTCCGCAAGTTCCTGAGCACACGGGAATAGTCGCGCGCGAAGCTGCTCTCGGTGATCTCCAGCTCCAGCTTCGTGGGATCGATGCCCCACCTTTCCGCGGCCGTTCGAATCTGCGACAGCAATTCGGGTTGCGACAGTTGGATCCTGCTGACGTTCACGGAGATCCGCTGCGGCTGGCCCGGCACGCCATGCCACGCGGCCGCCTGGCGGCACGATTCGTGGATCGCCCAGCGGCCCAAATCCACGATTTCGCCGGTCTCCTCGGCCACGGGAATGAACAGCGTCGGCGAGATAATCCCGAGATCCGCCGAGCGCCAGCGCATGAGCGCCTCCGCGCCGTCCAGCTTGCCCGTTCCCAGCCAGATCTTCGGCTGGTAATAGAGCAGCAGTTCATTACGCTCGGCCGCGCCGCGCAGGGCCGATTCCAGCCGTGCCCGGTTCAGATCCACATGGTCGATGCGCGGGTCGCAGACCTCCACGCGATTCCGGCCTGAATTGCGGATCCGGCGCACGGTCGCCTGAGCGGCCTGCAACAGTGAACGCCCATCCGCGGCGTGCAGCGGGAACGAAGCGAGTCCGGCGCTGACGCGCAACGAGATTTCGTTTCCGCCGACGGGGAACGGCGTTTGCACGAGGTTCGCGATTTGCGTAGCCGTACTGAATGCCTCGTCGGCCTGCGCCGGACCGCGCAGCAGTACGACAAACTTGTTGCCGTCGGTCCGCGCCAGCACATCTTCAGAGCCCAGCGCCGCGGACACGCGTGCGGCGAAATCCCGCAGCAACCGGTCCCCGACGGCGCGGCCCAGCAGATCGTTCACCGAACGGATCTGATCAATCACCAGGCAAACCAGACTCAACGGACGAGAGTCCTTGCGCGCCGCCATTACTTCACGTTCCAGCAGCTTGGGGAAGGCGACCGAGTTCAACGCTCCGGTCAGGGGATCGTGTTCCGCCTGGTAACGCAGGTCGTCGATCAACAGCCGCTGTTCAATCAACAATGCGAGAATCCGGGCGGCACAGTCCAGCAATCCGGCTTCATCCGCTTCGGGCGGGCGCGCCTCCTCCCGAAAGAGTGCTATGGTTCCGAGCGCCTCGCCGCAGGGACTGAACACCGGCCACGACCAGCAACCCGCGCGGCCGTGGCAGTGCAGAAGCGGGCGCAACGGCGCCCAGGCTTCATCGGCCCGCACGTCGATGGTCCGGGGTTCGTACGACCAGAACGGCGCCTCGCCGTCGTGGCACACGGCGCCCGCCGGCAGCCGCAATCCTTCCATTCCCGCCCAGAGAGCGGCGTGCGCCGGAAGCGCCGCAAGGCAGAAGAAACGGCCCTCCCGGAGACGCAAAAACGCCGGCGCGCTGCCGGGCATGTTCGCCACCAGCGACTCCAGCGCCCGCGCCAACGTCGTCTCGAGCGGCTGCCACTCGGCCATGATTTCGGCCAGAGCGGCCTGAAAACGGACCAACTTCGGACTCTCTACCGCGCCGCCGACCCCGGCTTGGGGAATGCTCTCGCTCGGAAAGTGCATCTTCGTCTTCCGCACAACGCTTCATCCATCACGACTGCAGAAAGGTCTGAAACCGGGCCACGGCCTTGTCCGGGTCCGGCTCTTCATCGGAACCGAGCACCAGCCACCGGTGCGGGCAACGGAAAAGCGTTTTGCGCGCGGCCACGTCAACCATGAATGCCGCCGGAATCTGGGCGGCCTTCTGGCGGATCAGCCGGCGCGCCTTGTCCCGGTCGGCGTTGCGTTCCAGCAACAGGAACAACGCGTCAGAGCCCCATTGAAACGTGGAACAGGGCAACGCGATCTCCCGCGCAACCGCGTCCAGGAATGCCAGCACCAGCCGCTGCGCCGTTTCGTTGCCATGGCGTTCGGCAACCTGGCCGACCTGATCCAGGCGCACCATCGCGCCGAGCGAATCCTCGCGCCAGACGCGCCGCAACGTGGCCACGGCCTGCTCGCGTCCGGGCATGCCGATGCCGCATTCCAACAACGTCGCCTGAGCCAGCCGGAAGTCCTGCTCCAACTCTCCGACCACTTGCGACGAACGCGTGCGCTCTTCTTCGCGCTCGCGCTGGACAAAATCGAGCACGTTGCTCAGCCGTCCGCGCAAGGCGGCCAGATCGCTCAGCCCGGTGGCGTGCCGCAGGTCCTTTTCCAGCGTCGAAAGCCGCGCCACGCTGCGGTGGCTGCCTTGGGTCAACGCCGCCACCGAGCGATGAAACATCACTACCATGGCCTGGATTTCGTCGAGCTGCTTCTGGTCGATCTTGTCCTTGGCCTTGCGATGTTCACCGAGCAGGCCGGTCGTAGCTGCGATGACTTCGTCGGCGGTGCCCTCTTCGGCCCGCTCGTCCAGTTGACCAGCCAGCCGCTTCAGATCCTCGGCATAGCCGGTCAAGCCCGGCTGTTCCGGGTAGAGCCCGTAATGGAGAATTGCGTCGAGCAACGCCTGAAGTTGCTCGCGCGGGCTGCGCTGCCCGCCGGACGCCAGGCCGCCCCGCAGATACTTGCCGAGCAGGATCAGATCGTCCGTAGTCCCTGCTTTGCCGAATGGCTCGCTCATAGCCCTCATGGATCGTATCGGCGAGCGAACCGCAATTTTGCGGGAATCTTCAGGTTTAACCTGCATTCGGCCAGCGGCGGACCGGCTCGTTTCCCCAACCTGGGGAAAAACGAATCGGCACGCCGCGCCAAGCCGCGCACAGTGGCGGCGCGGAGGCACAAATATCGCCGCCGGCGCGGAAGCGCCGGTGCACTGAAAACAACAAAAAGTGGCCTACACGCTGCGCAGGCGTTTCAGCAGATCGACGGCGTTTTTCAACGTCACGGCGTGCGGCTCGTCGCCGTGGACGCCCGATTCGACGTTGATTGAACCCGTAAAGCCGCTCGCGCGCACGGTGCGCACGAACTTGTCGATGTGGACCGCGCCCGAGCCGAGCGGCTGCTCGACGCCCAGGGCTCCGGGCGTGGCCGGGTCGGGCCACGCGCCGTCCTTGCCGTGAATGGAGAGGACGTGTGGCTCCAGCAGTTTGAAGGCTTCAATCGGGTCGCCCGAGCCGTACAGCACCATGTTCGCCGGGTCGAAGTTGATCTTGACGTTCGGCCGGTTCACGTCGCGGAAAAACCGCAGCAACGCCGGCGCCGGTTCCTGGCCCGTTTCCAGGCAGAACGTCATGCCGTGGCTTGCGGCGTAGTCGGCAATGCGCCGCACAACGTCGCGCACCGCGGTATAGTCCGGAGCCGTGGGATCGTCGGGGATGGAGCCGACGTGACAGCCGAAGCTGGGCGCGCCGAGCGCGGCGCCGAAATCGATCACCTCGCGCGTGCGCTGCTCGCGCGCCGCCCGCGTGGCCGGAGGAATGAAGCCGACCGTGCGCGTGACCGTGGGGATGTCCGCGTAGCTTTCGCCCTCGTAGGCGGCGAAGACGGTGACCACCGGCAGTTTGGCGGCGGCCAAAGCCGTTTTGTAGGCGGCAGTTAATGCCGGCGTGAGTTTCCGCTCGCCGACCACGGCCAGTTGGCACACCTCGACGCCGAGATCCGTCATCTCCCGGACCGTGGCCCGCGCGTCGTCGCCGATCCAATAAAAGACGCCGATGGGCAGATTGCTCAGAACTGGCATGGCAGAACCTCTCCCTTGCGGGCGCGCGATTCCTGCGCGAGCCGCGTCACGCGCACCGCCGCGGCCGAACTTTGCGGCGTGCAGCGTGTGGGCTGCGTGTTGGTGCGGCAGCACTCGGCGAAGTAGGCGATTTCGGCCTGGTAGCCGTCGGCGTCCGATTGCGGCTCCACGGTTTCCGTACCGTCGGAGGCGTAGAACTTCGGCGGCCGTCCGGCGGTGCTGAATTCGAGCGTGCCGTTGTCGCCGGAGACAGTGTATTCGGCGGAGAAGGGATACGCCTTCGGATGATGCCAGCCGCCCGTGATGGTCACGCTGGCGATGTCCGGGTAATGCAATTGCGCCGTCAGCACGTCCAGGCCCTTGCCCAGCTCCTCAACGCCGATGGCCGAGACGGCTGTGGGCAGGCCGAAGGCCGCCAGGGCAATATCGACGTCGTGTATCAGCAGATCGAAAACGCCGCCGCCGCTTTGCTTGCGGTCGCCCATCCAGATCGACCAGGCGGGCGCAGCGCAGCGCCGCCGGAACAGCGCGTTCTGGAGCTTGCCGAAACGTCCGGAGGCCACGCCTTCAAGCAGTGGTTGGTAGGCCGGCATGAAGCGCAGCACGTGCGCCGACATCAGGATGCGGCCGGCCTTCGCGGCGGCATCGAGCATGCGGTCGCAGTCGGCGCCGTCCAACCCCATCGGCTTCTCCACCAGGACGTGCTTGCCCGCTTCCAGCGCGGCCAGCGCGACGGGTGCGTGGAGCTTGGTCGGCAGGCACAAATCCACGGCGTCGACCTGCGCCTTGCGCACGCACTCAAAGGCGTCCGAATAGCGATCCAGAGCCGAAAAGTCGAATTTTTCCCCGCCCACATCCAGATTGCCCTGGATGCCGGACAGATCGCCCGACAATGCTTTCGGATCGTCCGACGAGACGGCGGCAATCTCAATGCCGGGCGTCTTGCGCCAACCCTTCATATGGGTCAGCCCCATAAAACCGAGACCCACGACTGCAACTCTCATGACAGCCGTTATCGTAGCAGTCTGTGGCGACCCGGTGCTCTCGATGGCCTGGCAGTAAAATTGGCACATGCCCTCCCCCGGCGATTTCCCGCTGTTCCATCTGGTCCGCCACCACTTCGACAGTCACAAGCTGCCGGACATTCCGAGTGCAGTCCAACGCACGCTGGGCGGCTCCGGCATGGCGGCGGGCCTGCAACCGGCTTCCGAAATCGCCATCGGCGTCGGCAGCCGGGGCATCGCCAACCTCGCCGTGATCGTGCGCGCCGCCGTGGACTGGTGGAAAGCGCAGGGCATGCGGCCGTTCCTGGTGCCGGCGATGGGCAGCCACGGCGCGGCGACCGCCCGGGGCCAGGCGGCTGTGCTCGCCGAATACGGCATTACCGAGGCCACCATGGGCTGCCCCGTGCGCAGCTCGCTCGCGGTGGTCGAGTTGGGCCGCACCGGCGACGGCATTCCTGTCGTGCTGGATCGCGCGGCGTACCGCGCGGCGGGCATCATGGTTTGCGGGCGCGTGAAGTGGCACACCGACTTTTCCGGCGCGCTCGAAAGCGGCCTGTTCAAGATGCTGGCCATCGGGTTGGGCAAGCCGGCCGGCGCGAAGAGCTATCACACCTGCGCCTACCGCATGGGCCTGGAGACGTCCGGGACGGGCGCTCCGGGCCTGGAAGCCATGATCCGCAGCGTCGGGCGCAAGGTGTTGGCTTCAGGCCACATCCTGGGCGGGCTCGCAATTCTGGAGGACGCCAACCACGACACGGCGCACGTCGAGGCGGTTCCGGCCGCGGCGATGGAGCGGCGCGAGGAAGAGCTGCTCGCGCTGGCCAAAACCTGGATGCCGCGCCTGCCCGGCGATCTGGATGTCGTCGTCGTCAACGAGATGGGGAAGAACTTCTCCGGCTCCGGACTCGACACCAAGGTGATCAACCGTTCGGTCTGGGGCGCCATCAATCTCTGGCCCGGCGTGCCGCGCGTCGGGCGCGTCTTCGTCCGCGATCTGTCGCCATTGAGCTACGGCAACGCCACGGGCATCGGCATGGCCGACGTGGTCCACCGGCGGATTCTCAAGAAGATCCGCCGCCGGGCCACGTACATCAACGTGCTGACCTCTTCGCAACTGGCCGCCATCCGCACGCCGGTCTATTTCCCGGCTGACCGCGAATGCCTCCACGCCGTCTGCTCCACTGTGGGCCGGCAAAATCCGGCCGACGTGACCGTTGCCTGGATCGCGAACACGCTCGATCTGGGGTTGATGGCGTGCAGCGCGAACCTGCGCGCCGGGTTGGAGCGGAATCCGCGGATCGAGATTCTGGGCGACGCGCGCCCGCTGGAGTTCGACGCACACGGCGATTTGATCGACTGGCTGGCAACAGGTGGGGCGGATTTCAATCCGCGCGGGAATTCATTCCCGCTCACGCAGCACTTTAGTTCGCGCTGAGGATGGCGACCAGCGCACCGTACTGCTTCTGTTGGGCGATATCGAGGGCCGTCTGGCCCTGCGCATTTTTGGCCTCCCGGTCGGCGCCGTGCGCGATGAGCGCTTTTACGGCCGCTTCATGGTTCCCGCCGGCGGCCAGATGCAGCGGCGTGTCGCCTTCCGCCGTCTTCGAATTCGGATCCGTCACTGTGGCGAGCAGCACTCCAGCCAACACGCAAATCCGATTTGCCATGACGATCCTATTTGGCGGCCGGCAGCTTGAAGATGGCGTCCTCGACCGGCACGTTTCCTTCGGCCTTATCGATGGTGACCGTCATGATCGAATTGCCCTCCGCCTTGCTGTCGATGTTGAAGGGAATCAGGAAGCCGTTCACGGGCCGGTAATCGGTCGTGAAAGTTTCGATCTCCATCTCGTTGCCCATCATGCTGCGCGTGGCCACGGTCTTCACCTCCAGAAAACTGGCCGCGTCGACGTAAATGGTCTCCGTCTTGCCGCTCCTCTTTTCGACCTTCAGTTTGTAGGCTGGCTTGCCGGAGACATCCTCTTTCCCGGCCAGCGTAATCTTGTGCCCCTTGGCCTTGTAGTCGATCAGCACGCCCTCCATATCGGCGTTGTCTTTGATGTTCTCGGCTTCCTCGCCGCTCACCTTCTGCGCCTCGGCGCCGCCCGTGAACGGGTTGATGGCCCAGGCGGTCTCGCCGTCATAACCCTGCACGACGCTCTGCCCCTGGAACTCCATGTCCAGGCGTACGGAGGACGGCCGTTTCATCTGCATCGTCACGGGCGCTTCCATCTGCCCGCCGCCCATCACGAACTTCCCCGTCATCTTGACGGTTTGCAGGGCCTTGATCTTGTCCATGCCGCCACGCGCGTCGATGTTCTTTTTCACGATGTCGTCGACGGATAGGCCGGCCTCCTGAGCGGAGGCGGCGATGACGAATACCAGGGGCAACACGGCCAGCCCGGTGAATCGCAACAGCTTCGAAGATTGCGTCGGCATAGGCAGAGTATACGACCAAAAAACTCCGCCGAAAGGCGCTTCACGAAAATTGACAAAAGGCTCGTCCCCGGGAGCACGGACACGCCGGCGGCCGGCGCGTCAGCGTGCGCCACGGCGCGCCACGCGGTTCGTCTCAAATGTGGCGTGCGGCTGCCGATAAGGAGCTGAAAGCCGGGCTTTTCAGATTTTTTCGGACGTGTCTGTGGGCTGGCCCGGCCGGGAGCGTGACAGGCGTGGAAACCGGAAACAAGGGTTGGCTTATTCTGGCCGTATTGTCGTTCAGCGCAGCGGCGTGGGCGCAGACTTACGAACTCGTCAACGGCCACAAGGCGGTGGCCAACGAAGCGCTTGTGCAGCTTCGCGCCGGCGGGCGGGCGGAAGCGGAGAGCGCCGCGCGAAACGGCGCGCGCGGGGACTTTCTCGACGCGCACGGGCTGGACCGGCCGCGCCCGCTGGGCCGGACTGGATTGCTGCATGTCCACGCCGCGGCCAAGACGGCCGCCCAATTGGTGCGCGAGCTTGCGACGGATCCCGAAGTCGATTACGCCGAGCCGAATTACATTGTTGAAACCGTGGCCACGCCCACGCCGGTCGTGCCCGAGGACCCGATGTTTCCGCTTCTGTGGGGCCTGCGGAACACCGGGCAGAACGGCGGGCTGCCCAATGCCGACATTGAAGCGGCGCCGGCCTGGAGCATCACCACCGGCTCGCGCGCGGCCGTGGTCGGCGTTGTGGACACGGGCCTCGACTACTCGCATCCCGATCTCAGAACGAATGTCTGGTCCGCGCCCGCGACGTTCACCGTCCGGTTCGGCCCGTTCGACACAATCACCTGCGCCGCCGGCACGCACGGCTACGACGCGCTGACCAACACCTGCAACCCGATGGATCAGAACGGCCACGGCACGCACGTCTCGGGCACGATCGGCGCCGTGGGCGGCAACAACAAAGGCGTGACGGGTGTGAACTGGACGGCGAGTCTGATGGGCCTGCGCTTCATGGACGCGAGCGGCAAAGGTACGGTGGCTAACGCCATTCGGGCGATTCAATTTGCGATCCAGGCCAAGAGCGTGTTGTCCAACGCGGCGAATCTCCGTGTGCTCTCGAACAGTTGGGGCGGTGCGGGCAACTCCCAAGCGCTGCTGGATGCGATCAACCAGGCGAACGCGGCCGGGATCCTGTTCGTCGCGGCGGCGGGCAACGACGGCGCGAACCTGGACACGGCTCCGTCGTATCCCGCGGCCTATCGCACGGCGAACCTGATTTCGGTTGCCGCAACGGATGACAACGACGCGCTGGCGTCGTTCTCGGATTACGGCAACGGCACGGTGGACCTTGGCGCGCCGGGCGTGAACATCGTGTCGACCTACCCGCTGGCGGGCTATGCCTCCATGAGTGGCACGTCGATGGCGGCGCCCCATGTGGCGGGCGCCGCGGCGCTGGTGCTGGCGGCGTGCAGCGGGTTGGACACGGCAGGCCTGCGCGCGGCGTTGGCCGATAACGTGGACGCCGCCCCGTCGCTTACGGGCCGGACGGTCACGGGCGGGCGGCTCAACGTGTACAAGGCCGTTTCCTCTTGCGCCGCGGCGTCTGCCACACCGCCGGCGCCAACGCCAACGCCGGTTACGCCGGCTTTCACCTTGAGCGCTCCGGCGGCGCTGGCTGTGATCATCGGCGGAGCGCCGGTCGCAACCGCCATCACGCCGGCGGGCATCGGTGGATTTTCGAACCGGGTCGGGTTGTCGATCGTCGGATTGCCCACCGGATTATCGGCGTCGCTCACGCCGGTGGCGGTGACGCCCGGAACGCCCGCCACATTGAAAGTCGCCGCCCTCGCCTCGGCGGTGGCGGGCAGCTACACCTTCACGGTCAAGGGCGTCAACGGGACGTTGAACTACTCCGTGATCGTGTCGGTGACGGTCGCCGCACCGCCCAGCTACAAGCTGACGCTGGCGCCCGCGACGGCGAGCGTCCCGGCGGGCAGTCCCGCGACGTTTCTCGTTACGCCGGTGTTGAACGGCAACTTTACGGGCCCGATCACGCTGCAGGTTAGCGGCTTGCCGCCGTATTCCACCACCGCCTTCACGCCCCAGGCCGGCAGCTCCACGGTCGCGTTCACGGTGACTCCATCCCAACGTACGCCCCGGCGCAGCTACTCGATCGTCATCTACGGCAGCGCGCCGAACGCTCTGGGCACGGGCATCCTGAAACAATCGGCGGTGGCCGTACTCAAGGTGACGAACTAGCCGCGGGGGCGCGTCAGTCGCCAGCTTCGCTCGTATGAATGTCGCTGCAGTGCAGCGGATCGTCGCGCGTTGCTTCGCTGCAAACGCCCGCTGTCTCCACCTGGATGGTGGCGTGGTTGATGCCGAAGTGATGCAACAGCAGGTTGTTCACGTCGCGGATCACCTCGTCGCTCTCCTCCATGGTCTGGGTGTCCGACACTTCGACGTGCGCGGACAGGAAGTTGAGGTGGTCGGAGACGGTCCAGACGTGAACGTCGTGTACCGCCTGGACGTGATCGATGCCCCGCATGGCGTCGATCATCGCTTCCACGTCGAGGCCCTTGGGCGAACCTTCCAGCAACACGTTGACCGCATCCTTGACGACGCCGATCGCGCTCCAGGCGATGAAGATCGCAATCAGAACGGAGACGACCGGGTCGGCGTAGACCCAACCCGTGGCGTGGACAACCCATCCGGCGATCAGCACGCCGACCGCCGATAGTGCGTCGCCGGCCATGTGGATGTAGGCGGCGCGCATGTTGAGGCTGCGATGCGCTCCGCCGCGCAGCAGCGCGGCGACCACGGTATTCATCAACACCGAAATCGCGGCGACGATCATCATCATCCCGCCATGGACAGGCTCGGGGTTCCGCAGCAGCGCGATGGCTTCGACCAGGATGGCGGCCGCGATCACCAGTAGCGTCGCCGCGTTGAACAGCGCCGTCAGGATGGAGGCGCGGTGATAGCCGTAGGTCTTTCCCGCGTTGGAAGGCCGCTTCGCGAGCCAGATGGCGTAGGCCGCCAGGCCCAGTGCGAAGGCGTCGCTGAAATTGTGCCCGGCGTCGGAGAGCAGCGCCAGGCTATGAGAAACGTAACCCGCGAACGCTTCGCCCACGACGAAAACGGCCGTGATGATCAGGCACAGCCAGAGCATCGGTCCCTCGGTCCGCCCGTGCACGTGAGCGGCGCCGGCGGTGCCGCCGTGGTGGTGCTCGTGGTCGTGCGGAGAGTGCATGTGCCTGCCCTTAAGATGCTATACGAACGCGCCGGGGACCGGCGGACGAACGCCACCGCCAGCCCGGTGCGCCGCCGCTTTTGTCGCCGAACCCGCCCTGCCGTGCAGCTACCATCCCATTTGCGCCATGCGTTTTTCGATGATGCCCGTGTAATGGCCCATGCGGGCGGGCTTGCGGTGGAGCGGGTTGGGAATGACGGCGGCCAGACGCGCCGCCTGGTCCCGCGAGAGCCGTCCGGCCGAGCCATGGTAGTGATATTCGGTAGCCGCTTCGGCGCCATAGACGCCCGGCCCCCATTCGATCACGTTTAGGTAAAGCTCCAGAATGCGGCGCTTGTTCAGCACCAGTTCCGCAACTGGCGCGAGGCCGAACTCGAAACCTTTACGAATCCAGGAACGGGACGTCGACAGGAACAGGTTCTTCACAAGTTGCTGGGTGATGGTGGAGCCGCCGCGCACGATGCGCCCTTCGTCCATGTCCTCCTGGATCACCACGTCGACGGCGTGCCAGTCGATGCCGTGATGCCGGTAGAAGTTCGTGTCCTCGGCGGCGACGACGGCGCGCTGGAGCTGCACCGAGATATGGCTGATGGGGACGGGCCGGTACTGCTTTTTGTATGGTTTGCCCGCGATCAGCGCCTGGATATGGCGCTGCACCTGCACGCCCGTGGTCACCGGATCGGTCCAGCGCAGTAACAGCAGCCCGGCACAACACAGCAAGTAGCCGGAGAGGGCGACGATCCCGGCGACAGCAAGCACGCGCCGGACGGTCCGTCCGAAGCCTTTACGCTGTTTTTTGCCGGAAGTTGCGGATATGGGAGCCAATTCTCAGGGTAGCGCCGGAGGCCGGTGCGGCGCGATGCGGGTGCTGGAACTGGCGTGCGTCTTGTTGACGCGCTGGCACTTCCACGCGAACGTCTGGTGTGGCCGCCGCGGGGCGCGAGCTGACATGACAGGTTTCACTCCGCATGAAGCAACTTACATGATCTGTAAACATCCAACTAAGCAACGCCGGCACGCGAATCTCGTTTATCACCCCTCTGCCTCGTTGCAGGACCCGGCTCTCCGTTCCGCGAGAGCGCATGCGAACGCAAGGAGGAAATCGAATCAGCTATGAAGGAATACCTGATAGTCAGTGACTTCGACCAGACGTTGAGTTTCAACGACTCCGGCATTGTGTTGAGTGAGTTGCTTGGGATCTCCGGATTCGATGGGCGGATCCGCGGGCTGTCCAACATCCACCTCATCCAGCAGGGCGGGGAACTCGCCTATCTGCTGTTGCACGATCCGGAATACCGGCGCGTGCGCAAGGAGCATTTGATTGAGGTAGGCAAGCGCATCCGGCTGAAGGAGAACATCCGGCTGCTCTGCTCGCTGCTCGACAATATCGACGACCGGCGCTTCCTGTTTTATGTGGTCTCCGCCGCGCCGCAGGAGGTGATTCAATCCGCGCTCGCCGGCATAGTGCCCGACGATCACATTATCGGCACGCGTTTTCATTACAACCCCGAGAGCGGTGAAATCCAGTCGATCCTCAGCGTCCCGGCGGGGTATGGCAAAGTTGCCGAGCTCGATCGCCTGCGTTCGACGCTGCCGCTCAGCCACGATCGCATCGTCTACGTCGGCGATGGCAGTTCCGACGTGCACGTGATGATGCACGTCAACCGGCTGGACGGTCTCACCATTGCCGTTTCGGAGAACCGTTTCATCAATCAGATTGCTCAGCGGACGATTGTTTCGGACGATGCGTTGAGCGTGCTGGTGCCGATTCTCGAAGACATCCTGGGCTGGGATTCCATGCGGATCCGCGCCTACTTCGAGGCCAACGGTTTCTACCTGCGCGAGTGGGACAAGGTCCGCAAGGACTCGCTCACCATCTGCCGCGCGGAGACGCCGGAGAGCGCCGCCGCCGCGGAGGTGGTCTAGTGCTGGATGCGCTTGGCTGGGTCGCTACGGCGGTTTTCTCCGCTTCGTACTTCTTTCGCAGTCAGACGGCGCTGCGCTGGATCCAGGCAGCGGCCGCCTGCCTGTGGATCGCTTACGGCGTCGCCATCGGCGCACGGCCGGTCGTAGTGGCCAACCTGATCGTCGCCGCCGCGGCGGCCTATTCGTCAACGCTCGCGCGGCAGCGCCGCACGGTCCGCTCCGATTCCGTAAATGCGCATCAGGCGGCGTCCCGGGATCCCGTGGGCGAGCTGTGATTACGCGCCAGGGGCTGCATCCGGGCTGTTCGTGCAGAGTATCCTGAGGGGAAGATGCAACCTGGCGTACCTTCCTGGGACGAGTATTTTCTGGCGATCTGCCGCACCGTTTCGCAGCGCAGCAAGGATCCGAATACCAAGCTCGGCGCGGTGGTGGTCGGACCGGCGCACGAGATCCGCGCGACGGGTTACAACAGCTTCGTGCGCGGCATTCGCGATGACGTGCCGGAGCGGTTGGAGCGGCCCGAGAAGTACCTCTGGATGGAGCATGCCGAGCGCAACGCCATCTACAACGCCGCGCGGCACGGCGTGGAGATGGAAGGCTGCACGCTGTACGTCGAACTGCTGCCGTGTATGGACTGCGCGCGCGCCATCGTGCAGGCCGGCATCAGGGAAGTGGTCGTCGACGGCAATCGTGTCCGCAAGTACTGGAGCGAGCAGTACACGCCGCAATTCGAAAAGATGCGCACGATGTTCCGCGAGGCCAGGATCGGCCTGCGCGCGGTGCCGCCAATCGACGAAATCCCCGGCGACTGAGCGCTGGCGCCGCGGCGTTCAGGCGCGGCCGAACAAGCGGCCCAGGAATCCGCCGCCCACGCCGCGCTCGGGCTTTGGCATGTATGTGTCGACGAAGCCGCCATTGACCGCGGCGCCCGGGTTGGTGATGAAGAGGATTTCCGCCAGATCCTTGCCGTAGCGTTCGCTGACCCAGCGGAAGGCCAGGTCGAGGCGCGGCGGACGCACGACCGGGTCGTGCCCGTCGCTGGCCACGAAGTGCGCCAGACCTTTGTCGATCATTCGCGTCGCGATTTTCTGCGCCTTCGTGCCGAACTTGCCCAACAGCGACTGGCCGGTGATCTGCATCAGGAAGCCTTCGCCGACCCATTGCTCGATCTGCTCGAACTTCGTCTGCAGAATCTGGTTCCGCTCGGGATGCGTGAGGATCACGCGGACGCCGTAACCATCCAACTCGCGCCAGATGTCGCCCGTGTTCGGAAAAATCAGCATGTCCGAAAGCTCCATCAGGAGGTACGGCCCGCGGTTGATGGTGTAATGTTTCGGATTCTCCATTGCGGCGTTGACGTTGGCGAACATCAGGTGGAAATCGCAGCCGCGCACGATCTTGATGCCGTCGCCCGCGCCGGCCTGGGCTTCCTCGATCAGGGCATCGACCTTGTCCGGATCGTAGTTGTACTCGGAGTCGGCGTGCGGTGAAGCGACGATGATTTCCGTGCCCGCTTCCCGGGCGATCTTCAGCAGTTCAACCGTCTCTTCCATCGACCGTGAGCCATCGTCAATGCCGGGCAGGATGTGGCTGTGAATGTCAATCATTAGCGTGCCGTTCCAGTCTCCGCCAGCCGTGTGACCGCGCCATCCACATCATCGACCTCGATGATGAATCCCTTGCGCCGTTCGATGTCCGCCACCGGACGCGCGAAGCTCGCCACAATCGTTCTGTCCGTCTGCGACGAGCCGGTAAAGCTGTCTTTCGCCTTTAAGACCGGATTGTAGCGTGGACCATAAAGTTTCAGAAAACCCAACACCCGGTCCAGGTCGATCTGCGCCACCTGGTCGCCGTCCAGTGTGGTTCCGTCGGCGAGCAGCACCTTGAAATGCACGTCCCGCACGACGAATGTGACGTCGGACGGATTGTTGATGCGGGCTTCGAGCACCGCCAGGCAAGCGGTGTCTGTGGTCGGAACCAGGCGCGTTTTCAGGATCCGGCCTTCCAGACGTACCTGCGCGCCGCGGTTGAACCATAGCAGCACGGCCAGCAGGACGGCGACAATGACGCCGGCAATCGCTAGGTACTTCACGAAGTCGGGAATTTGCAGTCTGTTGGTGCTTGGCACGTTAATTCTCGATTATGCAGCAAAGAACGCCCACAGCCTCCGCCGCGCGACGAGCGGCGCCGTGGCCGTTCCCAGTTTAGCCGGATGGCCGTTCGCCGGAAGCGGGCTGCTCACGCCTGCCGCTGAACCGATTGCACGGCAGCGGAAGCGGGTGGCGTGTACTGCCCGCCCGCTACTTTGGCGAGCACGGCCCGCAGCGTGGATACATCGATCGGCTTCGTGATGCAGGCGTCCATTCCGCTGTTGAGGCAGGCCTGCAGATCCTCCTGCCCGGCACTCGCCGTGACGCCGGCGATCGGGACGTGGCGCAGTGTGGACGCCTCGGCCGCGCGGATGCGCCGGGTCGCCTCCAGTCCGTCCATCTCGGGCATGTGGACGTCCATGAGAATCAGGTCGAACCGGTCCCGGGTGCATTTCGAGAGCGCCTGAGCGCCGGTGCCCGCCAGATCGAAGACGTGGCCTTCGTTGGTGAGCAACTGCATCAGAACCCGTTGGTTGATGAAGTTGTCTTCGGCGATCAGAATCCGCAACTGCCGGCTGTTCAGGGAGGGGGGCGCCGGGGCTGGAGCGCGGTCGCGCGGTGCGGGGCCGGCGGCCCGTCCGAGGCGCGCCGTAAAGTGGAACGCCGAGCCGCGGCCGAGTTTGCTCTCCACCCAGATCCGGCCGCCCATCAACAGCACCAGATCGCGGCAAATCGTCAGCCCGAGGCCCGTTCCGCCGAAGCGCCGGGTGATTGAGGTGTCGCCTTGCGAGAAGGCGTCGAAAATCTTCTTCTGCTGCTCGGACGAGATGCCGGGCCCGGTGTCTTCGACGCGGAAATGCAGCGTCAGCGATTCGCCGTCCATCTCTTCCGGAACCACCACAACGCGGATCGACCCCGCGCGCGTGAACTTGATCGCGTTCGAAACCAGATTGACAATGACCTGGCGCAGGCGCGTTGTATCGCCGCGCACGAACGGCGGCACGCCGGTCGCGATCTCGTAGCTCAACGCGATCCCGCGCGCGCTTGCGGCAGCGGAGAAGGGACTCACGGCGAAAGCCACCAAACGGTCCAGCGCGAAGTCGATCTGTTCAAACTCCAGCCGGCCGGCTTCCGCCTTGGAATGATCCAGCAGATCGTTGAGCAGGCCCAGCAGAGAGCGCGCCGATTCCCGCGCATAGCCGAGGTTTTCCCGTTGCTCGCGCGACAGGTCGGTTTGCAGGACCAGTTCCAGCATGCCCAGCACGCCATTCATCGGCGTGCGGATTTCGTGGCTCATGTTGGCCAGAAACTGGCTCTTCGCCGCGTTGGCCGCGTCCGCCGCGACTCTGGCCTGCTGCAGTTCGTCCGCGCGCGTTTTGAGCGCCGCATCGCTGGCCACGGCTTTCCAGTAGTCCATGTTCTGATGCAGCGCCTGAAGAATCACGTATACGGTGAACAGGAGTATCGAGAGCGCCATCAGGTAGCCCTGAATTCCTCCGACGAACAGGGCGGCGGCAACGACGGGCAGGAGCAGCGTCAGTTCAAAACCGATGCCGAGCCTGCGGCTCGGCGCGATCACGGTCGTCGCCGACATCGCGCACGCCACGACGAGCGCGAACAGGCATAGCGTGCTCCAGCTTTCGAAGCCGTAATACCGCACCACGAGGCCGGTGAACAGGCCCGTCGGGAGGGAGAGCGCATAGGCCGAAAGAGTAATCAGCCAGCGAGGAAATGCCGGCGTGCCGGGGCTCGCCCGCCGCCAGCGGAGCGTCAGCAGGAGCCGCACGGTAACCCGCGCGACCATGATCGTCGCGTACAGCGCGGTCGCCAGGGGATGGTCGCGATAGAGCGGCGTCGTCAGCAGCAGTACGACAACGGCAAAGGCGCATCCGATGGGACCAGCGAAGGAGCGGCGTACGAGTTCAGTGGCAGCGGGAGCGGTCTGACCCTCACGGCTTGCTGGATCTTCCAACCTTGACACGAAGAACGGAAAACCTCTTTGCGCTTGCGCCGGGCTCAAAACAGCCGAGCAGTCCGGCGGACGTCACGAGACAGTACAAACGAATTCTACTAGAGTCAATCTGCACCGATATGCCGGGTAAGCTGTGGGCGAACGCCAGCCGCATTGTCGCGCGCAAAAACGAGAACGGCATCCGGCTGGCGCCAAGCGCTTCCCGGATGCCGTTTTGTCAGGCGTTTTGCGCATCGGGCGCCCGCCCGCCGGCGGCACTCTCTTATTGCGTCAGGACCGACGTGGCCGGCATCGACGCGAGGCTCTGTCCGCGCACCTGCAGAACCAGGACGTCGATTAAGCCCGTGCCCGTGAACTGGACTCGGGCGATGGGCGACGGCGAAAGCGCCTGGAACGTGGTAGCGCCGAACAGACTGTCCGACGTAGCGGCGACCACCTGACCGGCGGTGAGGCTGATCGTCTTCTCGGCGAGTTGTGTGCCATTCACGTCGTACGCCTTCGCATCCACTGTCTGGGCCGAGCCCGACACGTCCTTGACCGCAAACGCGCCCAGGCTGCTGTCCGCGGAGCTCTCCTCGAACGTGGCGCTGTAAGTCGTCTGCGCCGCGTCGACCCAGGCGATGGGCAGTGTGACGGTCGAATAGACGATGCCGGCCGAACTGGTGTACGTGTAGTCCTCGGTTGCTACGACCGACTGTAGCGAAAGTCCGCTCTTGGCGAGCACCTGGACGAGAATCTGTCCGTTGGTCTCGTTGGCCGCGCCGCTGTTGGGCAACTGGTAGCGCAACGAGCCGTTCTTGGGCAGCAGTACCGCATCGGAGCTCTTGGTGCCGAGCGACGTGCCGTTGCGCGTCATGGACATCGCTCCGACCGTGTTGCCGCTCTGGTCCAGCAGCGTGGCCTGGATATACATGTCGGAGCCGGTCGGGTTGCTGAGCGTGAATGCCGTCGACCAGCCCCCGCCAACGGCGAACCAGTGGAAGTAGCCGGCGCGCGAGCAACTGACATAGCCCGCCGTCTGCGCGACGACTGCGAAAGGCGGCGCTCCGCACGTCGCACCATTGGTGGCTGAATTCACTGGGATCAGGTAGTCCTGGCCCATGACCGGCGCGGTCGCGGCCAACGCCAGAAGAAACGCGCAGTTTATGATGTTCTTCATCCGATTCTGCCTTCTCTTTGTCCTTGCGGCCCGGCTCCCGGGCCCGTCTTTTCTACTGCTGCCAATCCCTGGCTGTGCCTGACGGCAGCGCCATTCCATAGCTCATTTCACCGGCTCCGGGGCCTAGTAAGAATACGCGTAAAAGTCGCGCGTCAAAGTGCCCGACGTGATGCGAAACGCATAAGACTGGTAATCGTATGCGGCGGTGACATCGATCAGCCAGACGTTCGGGAACACGACGGTGGTGCATGCTGACTCGCACGTGGACTGGGACGTGGCCTGGTAGGCGGCCGATGTCATGGCGCCGTTGGACAGGCTGGTCACGCTGATGGTTCCCGGCGCGGCGACCGGCACCCCCGTACTGTCGACGAAGCGGATGGCGATGGTGCCCGTGAAGTATCCGCTATTGTCCTGGTAAAGGATGAGCGGATTGCCGCTGGAGTTCGACGGGTCGATGACAATCTCCGTCGGCGTCGAGGCAGGCACCGCGTACCACCATGGAATGCGGGCTTCGGGAGCGCTGGCGCCACTCGCCGTTATGTCGATGAAGCCCTGATACGTACCCGGCAGCGCACGGGCTGGCGGGGCCTGCACGACGACCGTGGTTTCCGCACCTGCCGCCAGCGTGACAGAGCGCGTCCACAGCGTCGGCTGCGGGTTGCTCAGGCCGAGATAATCCCCGAATACCTGGCTGGGGAGCGGCATATACACTGTCCCACCGGTCGCCGTTGTGATCGGAGAGCCGGTCACGGTCGGCGTGGAAACACCTTCCAGATTGAGGCTGTACGATGCCGTCGTCGTGCCGACGTTTTTCAGCGTGAGCTGCTGGGTGGTTGCAACGCTGGAACCGGCCGCGCCGAAACTCAACGAAACGGGGCTCGCCGTGACCGTGGACTTGACGGATTGCAGCACATTCAAGGAGCCCGCGCCCGCCTGTTGAACCGGCATCGTGGCGCCGCTGTCATCGGTCATGGCCGAAGCGCCGTTCACTATCAGCGAACGGTAATCGTCCGCCGTCAGCCCCGGACGCGCCGCCATCACCAGCGCTACGGCTCCGGCCGTCATGGGCGCCGAGAAACTGGTTCCGTCCATCAGCGCGAAGCCATAGGGGTTGCACGCATTATTGCCGCTATTGGAGTCGAGCGTCGTATTGGTGCACCACGCGGTTACGACGGAATTGCCGTCGGCCACCAGATCCGGCTTGATTGCCAGATCGGCATCCGGCCCACGGGAGCTGAAATCGGCCAGTTGATGCGTGTCGCCGGCGCCCAGCCCGAAGTTCGCCGTCACCGTGTAGGAACTGCTCGAACCCACCTTGGAGATCAACGTCTGGCCATCGGCGTAACTGACGAAGATGGCCGGAAAGTTGGCAATGGTGGCCGGTGATGTGGCGCTCGAGAGATCCATGCTGACCAGGTAATTGCCATAAGTCACGTCGCCGGAGTAGGACGGATTCTGGTAGTTGTAGACGATCACGGCCACGGCTCCGGCCGCCTTTGCGTTTTGCAGCTTTACGTAAAAGTTGCACGTTCCACGTTGGATCAATACGATCTTGCCCGTCGCGACGTTCGAGCCGAACGAGTTGCACCCGAGGCCAGTCGAATCCCATTGCGTAACGTTCGCCAGCGGCGCGGTCAGCGACGGAGTGATTCCCGTGTTGTTGCTCGCCGCCGCGGCGCTGATCTGAGTGCCATCGGCGGATGTCACTTCGGGTTCCGCATAGACGATCGAACTCTGCTGCGCACCGGCGGCGATGACGCCGGGATCGACGGCGGGCGCCGACATGGTATCGGGCTCGGAACCGTCGTTTCCCGCGGAAGCGACCAGCACCACGCCCGCGGCGCGCAAGGTCGCAAAAGCTTCCTGGTAAAGCTGGTTTTCGGGGTCGATCGAGCCGCCGTAGTCCGGCGCGCCGAAGCTCATACTGACCACGTCCATGCCGTCGCTGGCGCAATCGTCCAGGGCCGAAAGGATGTCGCTGTCGGCGTACGAACCAACATGGCTCGTATCCACGTCGTAGATGCCCAGCCAGGCCGCCGGGGCCACGCCGCTCAGCGTCATGCCTGCCGGACCTTCACTGGACGAAAGCGGCACGCCCGCGGCGACGGAGGCGACTGCCGTGCCGTGACCGTCCACATCCTGGGCCGTCCATGTTCCATAGCTGCGCGCCACGATGATCTTGCCGCTCGTCAACGCCTGATTGCCGCTGACGTTGGTGCTCCACTTGGGGAAGCCGGCCGGCGCGGTCAGATTGGACGCCTGAAACGAGGGGTGCGTCGGGTCGATGCCCGTGTCGATCATTCCGATCTTGATGCCTTTGCCAGCGACATTCCAGCCCGCCGGATCGGACGGATTGTAAGTGGCGCCCGGGATGGCGGCCCAGGCGGAATCGATCTGGTGCAGCGCAATCGACGGGTCGAAGTGCTGCTGGTAGTGGCGTTCGAGGAATGCCCGTTTGACGCCGCTCATGCCGCGCAACGTACTCTCGTTACCCGCGGGCGCCTCGACAATAGCGACATTGGCCACATGGGTCAGGCGGCGGATCACGGTGAATCCGGCGGCGGTGGCGCGCGCTTCGAATTCCGCATGTTCCCGCTCGAGCCGGTTCGCGAGTGCCGCCTTTTCGCCCTTTGCGGCGAGCAACGGCTGGCTCTGCAATTGCACGATATACCGGTAGGTCTGCTGCGCCCCGGCACTGACCGCGCCGCTCAGCAGCAGAATGACGGAAATGATGTTGCGCATAGTTCGAAAAGATCCTCCGCCCGCACCCTCCAGCCGGTATCACCGCGTGGCCGGCTCGACGCCCCACCCCAACGGGTGGCGGCTTGCCCTCTTCCGAGCAACTCCAGTGAGGGCGTTGCTCACGGCCTCTCCCTCTCTCCTTCGATTCGGGGAGGCACCCTACTGGACGGATATTCCGCCCCTTCTTCCGACAGGAAACTCAAAAATCTTCGTTTTCGGACAGATGGCAATACGACGTCGCCGGTGTTTTACCGGTTTCAACCGCTCTGCCGTGCCTCCGATCCTACCAAGCCCAAAAATACTAGTTGTCGCAATGACGATTATTTCGCTTTCCGGCGGCTGAGTTTACAAGTTTGGCGGCCAGCCTCAATAACTTCGAGAATCCTGTCCACGTCGTAGACACATCCGCCCCAGGCGCCCCCACTGATATCTTGCAGTGCAGCCCAAAGCCGCGTGTCGTCCGGCAGTTGCGGATCCGGCGCCAGATCGGAGCGTAACGGCCGCGACGCCAGCCGCCGCGCACCCTCGTCCGCCCCGAAGATCTCGGCGCCGCGTCCCACCAGGTCGACCGAACCTTCCAGTTTGATCCGGTCGATGCGAATATCGACGATGTCGCCGTCCAGGAGCTTGCCGAGCGGGCCGCCGGCCAGCGCTTCGGGCGTGATGTGCCCGACGCAGGCTCCCGTCGAGACGCCGCTGAAACGGGCGTCGGTGAGCAACGCGACGTGTTTGCCGAAGGGCAGGTACTTCAAGGCGCTGGTCAACTCGTACGTCTCTTCCATGCCGGAGCCGAGCGGCCCACGGCACAGCAGCACCAGGATGTCGCCCGCCTCGATCCGGCCGTTCTTGATGGCCTCGATCGCGGCGGCCTCCGTGAGAAAGGTCTTTACCGGCCCGCGCTTGCGGTATACGCCATCGCTGTCGACGACATCCGGATCGATGGCTGTAGCCTTGATGACTGAGCCGCCGGGCGCCAGGTTGCCGGTGGGAAAGCAGACCGTGGACGTCAGACCGCGCTCGCGCGCCCGGTCTGGACTCATGATCACGTCGTCAGGCGCGACGCCGTCGCGATCGTTCAAAATGCGCCGTAACTCGTGACGCCGTTCGCTCTGCTCCCACCAGTCGAGCGCCTCGTCCAGCGTGCCGCCCGCCGCGGTCAAGACCGTCGTATCCAATAACCCCGCGCGGCGCAGATGGAGCATCACTTCCGGCACGCCGCCCGCCAGGAAAACCTGCGCGGTCGTAAAGCCCTGCGGGCCGTTGGGCAGCACGTCGACCAGCCGCGGCGTCTGGCGGTTGACGCGCGTCCAATCCGCGACGCCGGGCCGTTCCAGTCCGGCGTGATAGGCGATCGCCGCCAGATGCAGGATCAGGTTCGTCGAGCCGCCGAACGCGGCGTGGACGGCCAGCGCGTTTTCGATGGACGCCTGCGTCAGGATGTCGCGCGTGGTCAATCCGCGGGAGCGCAGCAGCAACGCGGCGCGGGCGCTGCGGGTGGCCATGTCGAGCCAGATGCGTTCGCCGGAGGGCGCCAGCGCGGAGTGTGGCAGCGCCAGCCCGAGTGCTTCGCCGACCACTTGAGACGTCGCCGCCGTACCCAGAAACTGGCAGCCGCCGCCGGGCGAAGCGCAGGCCCGGCAGCCTGCCTCGGCGGCGTATTCGAGCGTGATTTCACCATGCGCGTAGCGCGCGCCGATCGATTGGACTTTGCCTGAATCCTCGCCTTGCTCGGCGGCGAGTGTGACGCCGCCCGGCACCAGCACGCACGGCAGATCGTGCGTCGCCGCCAGCGCCATCATCATCGCCGGCAGACCCTTGTCGCAGGTCGCCACTCCGATGACGGCGCCGCGCGTTGGCAGGCTGCGGATCAGGCGGCGCAGCACGATCGAGGCGTCGTTGCGGTAGGGCAGGGAATCAAACATGCCCGTAGTGCCCTGCGAACGCCCGTCGCACGGATCGCTGCACGCTGCGGCGAAAGGCACGGCGTCGAGCGCGGCCAACTCGCGCGCGGCGGCTTCGACGAGCAATCCGACTTCCCAATGGCCGCTGTGAAAGCCGAGTGCAATGGGCGTGCCGTCGGGCGCGCGCAGCCCGCCATGGGTCGACAGGATCAGTACTTCCGTGCCGCCGAGCTTGGCCGGGTCCCAGCCCATGCCGGCGTTCATTGTCCAGCCGAAAAGATGGCCGCTCGGGGCGCGCCGCAGCATCTCCGGCGTGAAGGGCAACGCGCCGGCCGGCCCTGCCGCTTTCGTGCGGGCATAGAACAACGACCGGTCGCCCGAATCGAGCACGCGCCCGGCGTCCGGTGTACGAGTAATCCCATCCATAAGTCTTGACCCAATGATAGAATTTGCGCCATGTCCATGACACGCCGCTCGGTCCTGGGTTCTTTGACGGCGCTGTCGTACAGCCGGGTGATGGGAGCCAACGAGCGCATCGGGGTCGGCTTCATCGGCTACGGGCTGATCGGCGGCCAGCACGTCTACGACTTCAGCCGCCAGGAGGGCGTGAGCCTCGTCGCCGTGGCGGAGACGTTCGAGCCGCGCCTGCGCGAGGGCGTTGCGGAGTGCAACCGGCGCTCGGGCGGCTCGGCCCGCGCGTACAAGGACTTCCGCCGCCTGCTCGAAGACCGTGACGTCGACGCGGTGGTCGTCAGCACGCCGGACCACTGGCACGCGCTGATGACGATGCTAGCCTGCGCCGCGGGCAAAGACGTCTACGTCGAGAAGCCCATGACGCTGTTCGTGCGCGAGGGCCGCTGGATGGCCGACGCCGCGCGGCGGTACCGGCGCATCGTCCAAGTCGGCACGCAGCAGCGTAGCGGGAAACATTACCAGGCCGCGCGTGAGCTGATCCGCCAGGGCCGGCTCGGCAAGGTCGTCTCGGTCCGTATGGGCGTGGCGCGCAACATAGTGCCCGGTTTCGGGCGGCCTGCGGGCGCGCAGCCGGAGAACTTCGATTACGATCTGTGGCTCGGACCCGCGCCCGAGCGGCCCTATTCGCCGCACCGGGCGCTGTATCATTTCCGCTGGTTCTGGGATTACTCGGGCGGTCAGATGACCAATCTCGCCGCGCACGAAATCGACATCCTGCAGTGGTTCCTCGACGCGCAGGCGCCCACGGCGGTCACATCTTCCGGCGGGCGTTTCGCGCTGGAGGACGATGGCGAAACGCCGGATGTGCAGGATGCCCTGTTCGAATATCCGGGCTTTACGGCGGAGTGGTCGCATCGCGAGGTCTCGGCGGGCCGCCGCGCCGGATTCGGCACGGAATTCTTCGGCACGCGCGGATCGCTGGCCATCACGCGTTCCGGCTGGGAGCTTTTTCCCGACATGAAGACCGCGCCGGAGGATGCTATCCCGGTGTTTCAGGGCCATCCGCCGGGTGGCCCGCAACGGATCAAGACGGAGCCGCAATTGCTTGCGCAACCCGCGAAGATGGCCGGTTCTTCGGACGAGCAGCTCGATGCGCACGTGCGCGGCTTCCTCGAATGCGTGCGCTCCCGGCGCAAGCCCATCGCCGACGCAGAAGATGGCCATCGCACCGCCACGGCCTGCCATCTGGCCAACATCAGTTACCGCACCGGGCGCAAGATCCGCTGGGATCCCGCCGCCGAACAGATCGTTGGAGACACACAAGCCGCCGCGCTGCTGGAGCGCCCGTACCGCAAACCGTGGGATGCTGTCCTAAGAGGCCTCCTTTCGTAAAAGTTTCGGAATCCGTTCCGCGGGGCGGGGCGAATTCACATACGGGAACCCACCGCGGCCACGTTACAGCCGTCCGGCGAAGAGGAGGGAACTGCTGTGAAGCGCCGAGATTTCCTCATTGCGGCCACGACCGCCGCACTGCCCGCGATTGCGCACACGGAAGTGAAATCCGTGGCGCGATCCCCGCTGGGTGTCGCCTGGACCAGCTTCATGGGCGTCCGGCGCGTCAACGACGCTCTCGCTCTGGCTGACATCGCGGTATCGTACGGCGCCGCCGGGATTCAAGGCCCAATGGCCGATCTCAGCGATGCGGCCGCGCGGCAACTGCGCGACAAGCTCGAACAGCACGGGCTGTATTTCGAGGGCGCTTCGTTCGTCCCGTTCAACGAATCCGACACGCCGCGCTGCGAGCAGCAGTTCACGGTGGCCAAGGCCGCGGGCGCGCGCTGCGTCCGGCTGGCCTGCCTGAGCGGGCGGCGCTACGAGACATTTCATTCCCTGGCCGAATGGCGCGCCTTCGCCGCGCGCTCGAACGACGCCATCCGGCGCATGGTCGCCATTGCCGAGCGCGTGCGTGTGCCGGTCGCCATGGAGAACCACAAGGATTGGACCGGCGAGGAAATGGCCGCCCTGCTGAAAGAGTATTCGAGCGAATACCTGGGCGTGTGCCTCGATTTCGGCAACAATCTGTCGCTGCTCGACGATCCCTACGAAGTGGTTGAGCGGCTTGCGCCGTTCACAATTTCGACTCATATGAAGGACGCACGCGTCTCGCTGGGGCCCAAGGGGCTCTTGCTGGGCGACGTGCCTCTGGGCGACGGCGTGCTCGACATCGCCCGCATTCTCGATCTGCTGCGGAAGGGCGGACGGAAGCCGAAACTCTCGCTCGAAATGATCACGCGCGATCCGCTGGAGGTTCCGGCCTTCACGCCGGCCTATTGGACGACTTTTCCCGAGCGGCAGGGTCTCCGCCTCGCGCGGACCGTGGAACTCGGCGCGGCGCGTCCGGTGGAGGCGCGTGCGCTTGCCTTGCTCTCGCCCGGCGACCGTGCTTCGCTCGAAGAAAGGAACATCCGGCGTTGCCTCGCGTGGGCCAGCGCGAACGTGGAATGGAACAACTAAAAGGGACGCCTCGTATGACCGTACCCCGCACCGAAATCGTTGGCGTATATCCCGGGTCCTTCGACCCGATTACGAACGGGCACCTCGATCTGATCGTGCGCGGATCGCACATCGTCGACCGGCTGATCGTCGCCGTGCTGCGTAATGAAAGCAAGACGCCTTTGTTCAGCGTCGCGGAGCGCGTGGAGATGCTCCAGGAAGTGGTCCGCGACATCCCCAACGTCGAAGTGGATAGTTTCGATGGCCTGCTGGTCGATTACACGGCGCGCCAGGGCGCGAACGCCATCCTGCGCGGCATTAGAGCAATTTCTGATTACGAATACGAATTACAAATGGCTCTTATGAATCGCCGGCTGGCGCCGAATATCGAAACTGTGTTTATGATGGCAGGAGAAGCGTATTCCTTCATCAGCTCCCGGATTGTGAAGGAAATCATTGGGCTGGGCGGCAATATCGGAGGTCTGGTACCCCCCTCGGTGGAGGCCCGGCTGCGCCAGCGTCTTCTCGCGCCGAAACCCTAGGATCGGACTGGTAAAACAACATTCCCATGCAAGCAGCTCTTAATCAGGCAGATCGCATTTCCCTCATCAGCGTCTCTTCCACGGCGAAGGTTTCGGCGGAGGCCGACAAGTTGCGCCGCTCGGGCGTGGACGTTGTAGATTTCGGAGTCGGCGAACCCGACTTCCCCACGCCGGACAACATCAAGCGCGCCGCTATTGCCGCTCTCGATGCCGGCTACACGCGCTACACGGCCATGCCGGGATTGCTCGATCTGCGGCAGGCCATCTGCAACCGGCACAAGCTGGATTTCGGGACGAACTACGCCACCAACGAGTGCATCGTCACGGTCGGCGGCAAGCACGCGATCTTCAATCTGACGCAGGCGCTGGTGAACCCCGGCGACGAAGTCGTGATCCCGGTGCCGTACTGGGTGACCTACAAGGATGTGGTCAACTACGCGGGAGGCCGCTGCGTCTTCGTCGAGACCGACGAAAGCGAAGGCTTCGCCGTGACCGCGGCGCAGATCGAGCGCGCGCTTACGCCGCTCACGCGTCTGATCATCATCAACTCGCCGTCGAATCCCTCGGGCGCCATCGTCGCGCGCGAGGAGTTCGAAAAGATCGCGCTCCTGGCCCGCAAGCGCGGCATCTACCTGATGACCGACGAATGCTACTGCAAGTTCCTTTACGACGGCGAGCCGTATTCGGTGGCTTCGCTGCCGGAGATGAAGGATACGATCCTGGTGGCCGGGTCGCTGTCGAAGACGTATGCCATGACCGGCTGGCGCATCGGTTTCGCACTGGCGCCGGCGCCGATCTGCACGGCGATGATCAAACTGCAGTCGCATTCGACCTCGAACGCGACGTCGTTTGCGCAGAAGGGTGCGATCGAGGCGCTCACCGGGCCGCAGGATTCGGTCGGCGTGATGCTGGCCGAGTACCGCAAGCGGCGCGATTACGTGGTCGCGCGCCTGCGGGCCATGCCCGGTATCCGCTGCGTCGAGCCGCGCGGCGCGTTCTACGCCTATCCGAACATCTCCAGCGTTTTTGGCCGGAACGGCATCAATACCCCGATGCAGTTCGCCGAACAGTTGCTCACCCGGGCGCACGTCGCCGCCGTGCCGGGCGAGGCGTTCGGCACCAACGCTCACATCCGGATCACTTATGCCGCCAGCATGGAGCAGTTGGACAAGGGCATGACGCGCATGGAGAAGTTGGTCCGCGAGCTGAACAGCTAACCGGACACTCCGCCGCCTCCCGGCGTTTCCGTCCCCGGCGCGATACGCGATTCCGGAAAAGCCGAGTGGGGCACAGCTTTGAGTCTGAGGACCGCCTTCGGGCGGTCCTTCCGTTCAGGCAGGCGCGCCGGGCGTCTATCCACACCAAGCCGGCCCACACGAAGCCGGTTGGCTCCCGACGCCCATGGGCCGCTGCGGCCTTGTCCCGTATGCTGTGCATACTGCCGGATGCACAACCGGCCCCCGCAGTTTGTTATTCGCGTTCGCCCGCGCTGAACCGGGTCCGGGGTATGGCTTGCACGAAATATCCTGATTGAACGCAACAAGGCGGCGTTCGACGCCCGATTATTACTGCGTTCAAGATCTGGTCCCGGAAACTCGCGGGTGTGGCTCCGGCTGTTGCATGGTCCCAATATGCGGCGTTGCGGCGCATGCCGCGCACTCGGCGCCGGGCGGCGGGAAACGGGCGTGAGGGGATTCCGGGCTGGAGCAACCGGCGCTTTACTGCCTGGGCCGGAAAGGGCGGCTACAGCATTTATTTCGACGCCCGTATTCTTGCGGGCCGATTTTGTGGACGGGTGGCAAGTTTCATGCCGCCGTCTGGTGCGCAGCGCGGAGTCTCCGAGAGGAGATAGACTTCTCGTTTCAGATTGGAAACTCCTGTGAGAGCTGACATTCCTTCCACTGCAAAGTCGATCCCCTCATTTCTTCATACCATTCACTTCGCCGGTTGTTTCAACGGCTGCCTGTTGTTGGCGGGACTATGGCTGGGGCTGGCACTGACAGCTTCGGCCCAACTCTTTTTCAGCCCTGCGAATCTGCCGGCCGCAACCGCCGGGATGCCATACTCTCAGACCATTGCAGTGAGCGGGGGGACGGCGCCCTACACTTTCAGCGCCGCCGGATTGCCTGGCGGAATGGGAATGTCCGCCGACGGTGTTCTGTCTGGCACCGCTCCCGCTACGGCCGGCTTCCCGCAAATGACCCTGCAAATAACCGTGAGCGCGCACGACAGCTCCACGCCGCCGCTGGCGGCAAGCTCGTCCTATTCCCTTAACGTCCTGCCCGGCCTTGAACTGGCGGACACGGCGATGGCTGACGGAGTCGTGACCGCGGCGTATTCTCAATCACTGTCCGCGACGGGCGGCACAACGCCGTATTCCTGGTCGATCGCGTCAGGCGCCTTGCCTGCCGGGTTGACGCTCAACTCAAGCACGGGCCAGATCGCGGGAACGCCCACGACGAGCGGCACTTTCACTATCACTATTCAGGTTCAGGATGCCACCGGCAGCACGGCGACGAGGCAATTCACGATTGTCGTTGAGACGTACCCGGCGATCACCACCTTCTTGATGCCCGCGGCCAAAGTAGGTGTACCGTATTCCCAAGCGCTGACCGCGACCGGAGGCACGCTTCCCTATACCTGGTCGCTCACCGGCAAATCATTGCCGGCCGGCTTAACGTTGAACCCCAGCACTGGCGTTATTTCCGGGACTCCTACCACGGCGGGCATATACAGCTTCAATCCCACAGTTACCTGCGGGGCGGGCGTCGGTTCCACGTCCGAGGTGTACATTGTGATCGATCCCGCGCAAGGGCAAGGCGTTCTCATCACCAGCACGGCACCGCCGGGCGGCGTGGCCGGCACGCCGTATTCCGCTGCGCTGGCCGCGGCCGGCGGTACGACCCCTTATTCCTGGTCGATCGCGGGGGGCGCTCTGCCCGCCGGGCTGACACTCAGCGCGAGTACTGGTGTGATTTCGGGAATGCCCACGACGGTCGGCAACTTTGCGTTTACGGTTCAGGTGCAGGACGCGGTCGGCGCCTCAGCCATCGCGCCATGGACGATGAAAATCACGGCGCCGCTTTCGGTTACCACTGCCTCCTTGCCCAATGGGGCGGTGGGCCAGCCGTATTACCAGACGCTAGCTGCCACCGGCGGTACCCCGCCGTATGCCTGGTGGATTGCGGCAGGTAACCTGCCCGCCGGGTTGTCGTACAACCCGAGAACCGGCGTGATCTCGGGAACGCCTACGATGGCCGGCGGTTTCTCGTTCCCCGTTTCAGTGCTGGACGCTCTCGCCGCCGGCGATACAAAACAATTGTCGATCAGCGTCGGGACGAACCTCCTGATTACGACTGCCGCATTGCCCAATGCAACCCTGAACGGGCCCTACTCACAGACGCTCGCCGCCACTGGCGGCACCCCGCCTTACTCCTGGTCGATCACATCCGGCGCTTTGCCCTCCGGACTGACGCTCAACGCCAGTACCGGCGTCATCTCGGGAACACCCACGGTAATGTGCAGCGGCCCCTTTACCGTGCAGGTCCGGGACGCTACCAACGTCACAGCCACGCGGGGATTGTCGCTCACCGTGGGGCGGTATTTGATGATCACCACCGTCTCCCTGTCGACTTTGGTCGTGGGCCGGCCGGGTTCCATAACGCTGACTGCGACCGGCGACGTAATGCCCTACACATGGTCCATCATTTCCGGCGCCCTGCCGGCCGGCTTGACGCTCGCTTCGGGCACAGGTGTCATTTCGGGAACGCCCACGACGCTTGGCAGTTCCACTTTTACCGTTCAGGTCCAGAATGCCGCCGGCGCTACAGACTCTGCGCAATTGACGATCGTCGTCCAGACGGACTTCTCGATCAGCACCACTTCATTGCCCGGTGGACCAGTCGGCGTGCCGTACTCCCAAACACTGACCGCGGCGGGGGGCGCGCTACCCTACACGTGGTCGCTCACCGCGGGCGCATTGCCCGCGGGGTTGACACTGAACCCCGGTACCGGCGTCATCTCGGGAACGCCCACGGCGGGGGGAAGCTCAACTTTCATCGTTCAGGTCCAGAATTCCACCGGCGCCACCGCCTTCGCGCAGTTGACGATCACCATCCAGGCCGGTCTCGTCATCACCACTGCCTCGCTGCCCGGTGGAACCGTCGGCGTGCCGTACTCCCAAACACTGACCGCGACCGGGGGCGCGTTGCCCTACACGTGGTCGATCATCGCGGGCGCCTTGCCCGCGGGGTTGACGCTGAACCCCGCCACCGGCGTCATCTCGGGAACGCCCACCACGGCTGGCGTCTTCGGTTTTAATCCCCAGGTCCGGGACACCGCGAATGCCGGCGGCTCGACCTGGCTCTCGATTCCGATCACTGCAAGCCAGCCGGTCACGATAACCACGTCGGCGCTGCCCGACGGCGTGGCGGGCGTCCCCTACACCACGACGCTGGTCGCTATTGGCGGTACTCCGCCCTACGCCTGGAGCGTCAGCGGATTGCCCACGGGCGGTTTGGGCATCGATATGTCCAGTGGCGTGCTGTGGGGTACGCCGCGCGAGGCTGGCGCGTATACGGCGGTGGTCACGGTATTGGACCGCTCTGTACCGCGGGTTTCCGCCGTCCGTTCTTTCAGCCTGAACATTGCGCAAGGGCCGCTCTCCGTTGCGAGCACCGGGGTCGTGCATGACGACATCGTCGGCAACAAGTACTCCGCCTCCATGCTGGCGGCAAGTGGCGGCGTCCGGCCGTATACCTGGTCGATTTCGGCGGGTTCTTTGCCCAACGGCCTGGCGCTTACCGCGTCCTCCGGCCTGATTGAGGGGGTCCCCACGGCTGCCGGTCTGTTCAACTTCAGTCTCCAGGTTCAGGACAGCGCCGGCGCGAGAGTGATCACGCCGCTGACGATGAAAATCAGTTCGGGGCAGTTTTCCATCACGACGACGCTGCTGGCTGCTGCTACGGTTGGCGCCGCCTACTCGCAAACGCTGTCCGCTACCAACGGCACGGCGCCGTACACCTGGACGATTATTGCCGGGGCACTGCCGGACGGGCTCGCGCTCAGCCCGGCAGCGGGACTGATTTCCGGGAAGCCTGTGTCGGCCGGCACGTTCAACTTCCTGGTGGAGGTCCAGGATAGTGCCTCCGGGGCCGCGGAAAAGCAGATGTCGATCAGTGTCGCCGCGGCAACGGCGGCGCCGGCGATCCAGACGCAAGCCCTGCCTTCCGGCAAGGCCGGAACGGTCTACTCTCAGACTCTTGCCGCGACGGGCGGCACGCCGCCGTACACATGGTCCATCGCCAGCGGAACGCTTCCGCCGGGGTTGACGCTGGACGCGTCTTCCGGCCGTATCGCCGGGACGCCTGCGCAAGTGGGCCAATCGGGTTTTACCGTCCAACTCCAGGACAGCCGGTCGGCGGTTGCCACCGCGGCCGAGAGCATTACCATCAACGCCGCGGATTTGAACCGCATCGGCGTTTTCTCGCAGGTTGCCTCCGGCGCGGGCTGGAGGACTTCGCTCTACCTGGTGAATGAAGCGTCGACGGCGGCTCCGGTGGTGGTGAATTTCTGGGCCGATGGCGGCGGGGCGCTGCTGCTGCCGCTAACAGTGACGCAGATGGGCGGGACGTCGACGGTGACGGCCGCCACGCTCAACACGACCGTCGGAGCCAACTCGACCGTGCTGATCGAAAGCGCATCGGAGTTACCCGCGGGTTTGACCGGCTGGGCAGAGGTGCTGAGCGCCAGTCCGGTGAAGGGCTACGGGGTGTTCCACTACACCTCGCCCGCGGGCGCCGAATCGGAAGGCTCGGTGCCGATGGAGTCTGCCAGTCCGCAGAGCTTTCTGTTGCCGTATGAAGGCCTGGGCAGTTTCTCCGCGGGCCTCGCGGTGGCAAATCTGTCGGAGCTTCAAATGGGTTCGGTCGCGGTGACCGCCTGGGACGAAAACGGTCAACAGCTCTTCGGGACCTCGTTCGACCTGGCTCCCAGCGGCCACAAATCGCTCATGCTGAGCGATCTTCTCCCGACGGCGACGGGCAAACGCGGCTTGCTGCGGTTCGACTCCTCGGTCGCCAGCGGCATCACCGGTCTGGGCATCCGCGCCAATCCCGCCGGAGGCTTCACCTCAACTGTTGCGCTGGACCCGGCAACGCCCGGCCAGTCCTCCACGGGAGCCTTCTCTCTGCCCATCGGCGCTTTTCCGCATGTCGCCGCCGGAGGCGGCTGGAAGACCCTGCTGTACTTGTCCAATCCCGCATCCACGCCCATCGACGTACTGGTCACCTTCCAGTCCGACGACGGCGGGACTCTGTCCTTGCCACTCAACATCTCCGGCAATGGCGCGCAGGCGGTCAGCCGGACGGCATCCAGTGTGACGGCAACCATCGCGGGCAACTCAACGCTGCTCGTCGAAAGCGCCTCGACGGGTTTGGCGGTCACCGGTTGGGCCCAGGTGTTCACCAACGGCAACACGGCCGCCGATGCCGCGCTCGCGGGCTATGGCGTCTTCCATTACACCTCGCCGGAGGGGGTTGAATCGGAGGGGACCGTGCCAATGGATGCCGCCACCGGAACCGCCTTCGTCCTGCCCTATGAGAGCGAGAACCAATTCGGTATGGGCATCGCTCTGGCCAATCTCTCGGCAACGCAAGAAGCCGCAATCACGGCCACGTTGGTGGATGAAACGGGTGCGTCTCTGCCAGGCGCCAACCTCGTTCTCCCGGCCGGTGGACATAAGTCGTTCATGCTGGCCGACCAGGTTCCGGCGGTCGCGGGCAAGCGGGGATGGGTCCGGCTGAGCGCGCCCGCGGGTGTCCCGATCACGGGACTTGGCATCCGCGTGAATCCCGCTGGCGGGTTGGCGTCGGTACCGAAACTCTAGCCGCCGGCCCCCGGGGCGGACCATCGAAATGCCGTCCCCGGCTCCGCCGGCGTGCTTCTGAGCCGCGGGATGGTCGGCCTTCGGGCGATCTGGCCGGCGAGTGCGAGCCGGCTGGCGTGCGGTCGTGCGAAGCGGCGATCGTGAGTCAAGCCTGTCCTTGCCCGCACTGGCGCGCAACGCCGCCTATCGCGGGGTGGCCTGGTAGACAGCGGCCGGCTGTCAATCGCCGCGGTGCGGTATCCGTCCCGAACGGCGGCGGTTGCCACCGTGCCCCGCGCGGATTCGGTAATCAAGAAAATAGGAGAGCGTGCCTCAGCGGGCACTGCTCCTTCGATTGGGCTCTCTGTCCGGGGCGTCAACTTCTCGAAAACGCACTTGCCGAGAACTGCGAAATCTTCGCGGCCCCGTGCTGCCGAACATACGGCGCATCGGGCGGCTGACTATGCTCGCGGAAATCGGACTTGCCAAGCGCAGGGGTTGGTATCCTGAGGTTTCGGACCCCTCTCGATGCGTTTCGGCGGTCACTGCAAAGTCAAAGCGATTGTATTCGGCATCGCTGCGCTGAGCCTCAGCGCGTGCGGCCCGACGGGTGAGCATGAGCCGTCGTTTGGCGACGCATGGGTCGCGCCGGCGACGTTGCAGGTGCGCCAGGAGCTGACGCTGCACGCGCCGGTGTCCATGACGCTCCGGCATGGCGATCATGTCGATCTGCTGGCCCGGCGGCGGCGCTTTGTCAAAGTCCGGTCGGCGAGCGGCGCGGTCGGCTGGACCGACTCGCGGCTGCTCATGTCGGCCGACGCCAGCGACCGGTTCCAGGATATGCAGGATCGCGCCGCTGCGGCGCCCGCACTCGGGCGCGCCACGGTGCTCGACACCGTCACCGTCCACACGGACCCGTTCCGCCAGGCGCCGGCGCTGTACCAGCTTGCCGCGAAGCAGAGCGTGGAGATCATTGCCCACCAGCGGGTGCAGCGCGCCCCATGGGATCCGCCGCCGTTATTGGACGATTTGGCGGTGCACGCCAAAAACTCCAGGAAAGCGAAGAGCAAGAAAGAGCCGCCGAAGATTCCGCCTCCTCCGCCGGGCCCCGCGCCGGCCGTGCCCGACGATTGGCTGCTGCTGTCCGGCTACCCGCAGGACCATCTGCCCGGAGAGAAGCCGAACGAGCCGCTGCCGCCGCCGGCGCCGCCACCCGCGCCGCCGGTCTTTGACGATTGGACGCTGGTGCGCTGGGACGCCTCGCACGCTGGCTGGGTGCTCGACCGGCTGCTCTACGTGGCCATCCCGGACGACGTGATTCAATACGCCGAGCGCGCGCGCATCGTCGCCTACTATGCGATCGGTTCGGTCCGCGACGGCGATCAGGTGAAGTCCGTGTGGCTGTGGGCCGCACAGTCGTCCGCGGCGCGCGAGATCGAGTTCGATTCGCTGCGCATCTTCACCTGGAACACCCGGCGCCATCGCTGGGAGACATGGTGGATGGAGCGCGGCATCCAGGGCGTGGGCCCCGTCCTCCTCATGAGGGACGGAGAGGACATCAAGGGCTTCCGCACCTGGGTGGTGGAGAAGGAAGGCAAGGTGACACGCCGCGAATACGCGCTGCAGAACTACCGCGCGCGCATCGTGTCGCGCGTGGACGAGCGTCCGCCAGCCGCCTGGTACGTCGCGCCGCCGAAGGTCAACTCGCCGTCGACGTCATTCGCCACGGCCGTCGGGCAACTGCCCTTCGGCCAGCGCGTGCGGCACTGGTTCAATCATCTGCGCGCAGGCTCGTCCCGCTGAAGTTGAGCCGGTCCATATCCAGGAATTCGCGGATATCGGGATTGTCCGACGCCTCCAGCCCCGCCACCGGGCCGAAGTAGATCACGTGCCCCTTATGCAGGAACACGACCTGGTCGGCTACCTTGCGCATCAGGTCCAGTTCGTGCGTCACGACCACCGAGGTCAGGCCGAGTTGCTTCTTCAAGCGCAGCATCAGGTTGCCGAGATGGTCGGACATGATCGGGTCGACCATCGTCGTCGGCTCGTCATATAGCACGCATTCCGGCTGCGCTGCCAGCGCCCGCGCGATAGCGACCGCGCGGCGGTAGCCCGTGGAGAGATCGGCCGGGTACACGTCTTCGTAGTCGGCCAGATCCACCATTTCGAGCAGCCCGTGTACGACGTCGGCGCGATTCTGGGCATTGTAGTCGTCGCGCAACTCCAGCGAAAACAGGATGTTCTCGCCCACGGTCAACGAATCGAACAGCGCGCCGCTCTGAAAAACCATCGTCACCTTGCGCCGGATCTGGCGCAAGGCGGCCTCCCCGAGGTCGGTGATGTCCTGATGCGCCACGATCACACGACCGGTGTCGGGCTTCATGAAGCCCATGATGTGATGCAGGCTCACGCTCTTGCCGACGCCGCTGCGCCCGATGATGGCGAGCGTCTGGCCCGGATCTAAATGAAAGCTGCAGTCGACTAAAACGGGCCTGTCAAACGTCTTACAGACGTGGCGGAATTCGAGATAGTGCGGATGGGCGTCGTTCACAACTCACTTCCCAGCATGCAGCAACCCGTCCCAATCCTCGGACCGGTCGACGCTCGCCGTCAAGCGCGCGTTTCCGGCTTTCTCCTGACTCTCCTCCCATTGTGCCAGCACGCGCGGACGCCGCGCGCAAAGCGCAGTTCACCCCGGTCCCGGCAGGATTCCGTTACGGCCTGTCCCGCGGCTGCGTCCTCGGGCCGGCGCGTAGTCGCGGACGCCCGCATTGCGCTGGCTCAGGCTCGGCATGAGAGAATCGTAGCAGCCGTCCCCTTTACAAGCCGCCGGTCGTTTCCCGGCCGGTTGCAGGGTGTTATGCCGTATAATCGAACAAACAAGTTCATGTGCTATTGTTTTGCCGGGATGGTGCTAGCACTCTCGACGGCGCTGGGGGCGGACTCCGCCTCGTCCGCCCGGCCGGCCCCAATAGTACGGGCCGCCAGTGTGGTCCGCGCGGATGCACACACCGGACGGCTGATCCGGACCGTTCTGGTGAATCCGAATGCGCTTACGGGTGCTCCGGCGGGCGCCGTTCCGGACGGCGGCGCGAAGAAAGCCATGGCTCCGGCCGATATCCAGTCGCTGCGCGAACTCGTGGATCACGAGGTGGACGGCATGGCGGCGCGCTACGGCATCGATCCCTTGCTGGTCCACTCGGTAATCCGCGTGGAAAGCAATTACAATCCGGTCGCGGTCTCGCGGAAGGGCGCCGAAGGGCTGATGCAGTTGATCCCTTCAACGGCGCGCCGGTTCGGCGTATCGAACTCCTTCGACGTTCACGAGAACATCGAGGCCGGCGTGAAGTATCTGAAGTACCTGCTGGACATGTTCGGGGACACCCGGCTCGCCGTGGCGGCCTACAACGCCGGCGAAAACGCCGTGCTGCGCTATCGCGATGTCCCGCCCTATCCCGAAACCGTGGATTACGTGTATCGCGTCGGAAAAGCACACAACGCAGCCCGGCAGAACGCCCCCGCGGTCCAGCCTGCTCCCGCTCCTCAAGCGGATCCCGGTCCGCCGCCGGCGCGGGAGGTCGAGGCCTATGTGGATGAGGCAGGGCGCATTTGCATGAGGACGCGCTGAGGCGGAGGGCCGACTGATTTCTAAAGATTTCATTAGCGCACTACAAAAGCGGCCCCGTGCGGGCCGAAGTCCGTCTTGTGGACTGTCTCAGCGCATACTTTTGTTGACTGCGTTCGCTATTGTTTCGCTCTCTCCGGCGTACGGCAAGGCCTCCGCCATCTCCGAGCTGCACTATTACTCCAGCCCGCATTCCACGTCGATCATTGTCGAACTGGACACGCTGGTAAAGCCGCGCGTCGAGAATCTGCAGAACCCGCCGCGCATTGTGATTGACCTGCCGGACACCCACATCCATCTTCCCGGCAAAGCGACGCGCACTTTTTCGGTGAACGACGGGCTGGTGCGCCAGGTCCGGGTGGCCCAGAACACGTTGAAGACGGCCCGGATCGTTGTCGATCTGGTACACGAGGCCAAGGTCACCATCACGCCGCACAAGCGTCCGGTGCGGCTGAACATCGACGTGCGGTTCAAAGCGCCGCGCTCCAAAGAAGTACCGGAAGAAGAGGAGCCCGAAGCCGCGCCGCCCGCCACCAGGTCCACTGCGCCGGCCGCGAGGCCTGCCGCGCCGGCCGTTAAGCCGGCCACGCCAAGGCCGGACGCGGGTTCCATTCCCGCGGCAACCGTTCCACAAGAGCGCGTCGCGCCGTCCTCGCTGCCATCCGCCACGGCATCTGTAGCGTCGTCCGCCGGGGACAAGCTCGACAAGTTCGTTGCGCACCCCGCGCCAGGAGCGGCGGAGGCTGCCTCTCAGAGTGAGACGCCAGCGCCGAAGCCCGTATCCTCGCCGGCGCTCGCCGGGCCCAAGCCGCTGCCCGCGACGGCCGACGCCAACGGAAAACGCTCGCTGACGCGCGTGCTCGGTCTGAAATTGGGGCGCGTGGTGATCGATGCCGGTCATGGCGGCCACGACGAGGGCACTCGCGGGCCGGGCGGGCTGCTGGAAAAGGACCTCGTGCTCGACGTGGCGTTGCGCCTGGGCGCGCTGGTTGAGCAGCGGTTGGGGGCTGAAGTCGTCTATACGCGCTCGACGGACGTGTTCGTACCGCTCGAAGAGCGCACGGCGATCGCCAATCGCGCGGAAGCCGACCTGTTCCTGTCGATCCATGCGAACTCATCGCCGCTCAAGAGCATTTCCGGCTCGGAGGTTTATTACCTGAGTTTCGCGACTTCCAAGGAGGCCATGGATCTTGCGGCGCGGGAAAACGCCAGCACGAACAAGCCGATCCATGAGTTGCAGGACCTGCTCAAGAAGATTGCGCTGAACGAAAAAGTCACCGAATCCCAGGACTTTGCCAGCCGCGTGCAGAGCGAGTTGTACGTCGCCTGGAAGCGCATGAGCGGTACGAGCAAGAACCGCGGCGTGAAGAAGGCGCCGTTTGTCGTGCTGATCGGCGCGCACATGCCGTCCGTGCTGGCCGAAGTTGGGTTTGTCACCAATCCGCACGACGAGGCTCTGCTGAAGAAGGGCGAGCAGCGGCAGCGTCTGGCGGAGGCACTGTACCGCGGCGTCAACGCCTACGCTTCCACGCTCAGCCGCATGGAAGAGCCGAAGCCGACCCGGCGCGCCGCCCGCGATCGTCACGCGGAAAACGCGAACTAGCCGTGTTTCCGGATTAGTGCAGACCGTCTTTGCCCGGCCGACCGCCGCGTGACGGGACAGGCTTCGGGCTCTGCACGGCGTCAGCGCGCTGCCCATCTGGGCGCACATCTGAGCAGGATCGGCTTCGTATCGGGGCACAGCTTCAGTCGCGCGGTGCTGATCGGCTCCGTATCAGGGCACGACTTCAGTCGTGCCGTCCCGTGCTAAAAAGAATCGGGCTTCAGCCCCTGAAAATGGCGCGGCGTTTGAGGGCAGCCGGCGACGAGGCTCGAACGCACGCCGCCCGATCAGCTCGAATGGCGCTCCGCGTTTACCCGCCGGCTGTCAGCCGCGTACCTCGCGAAAAGAAGAGCCGCGGGGGCTGAAGCCCGGGATGGGGGCGTTCGGACGGCACGACTGAAGTCGTGCCCTGATACGTTGCGCGCCGCTTCGACGTGCCGCCGGATACGTTCCGCACGCCGACGAAACGTGCCGCCGGATACGTTCCACACGCCGACGAAACACGCGGCCGATACGTTGTGCACACCGCTTCGACGTGCAACCGGATATGTTTCGCGTCGCGGCGAGACGTGCCGCCGGGCAGCTTACTTGAAATGTAGAAACTCCGGGCGCGCGGCCTCGGCCCGGCGAGATCGCAAACTATCGGCGGCCTGTAGTACCTCTGAAACTGCTCTAAATAGAACCCCCGTGCCCACGGCTCCGCAAGGCGGAGGCGCGAGCGCGGGGGCTGAATTCTCGCCGGCGGGAAAAGCTCAGGCGCTGAAGCTGGAGCCGCAGCCGCAGGTCGACTTTACGTTCGGGTTGTTGAACTTAAAGCCGGAACCTTCCAGAGTCTCTACGTAATCGACCTCCGCGCCGTCCAGGTACAACATACTGGCCTGGTCAATGTACACCTTCAGCCCGTCGAAGTCGTAGGTCTTGTCGAGCATGCCAGGCGCGTTCTCGAAAGCCATCGAGTAGCTGAAGCCCGAACAGCCGCCGCCAACGACGGCGATACGCAGGCCGGTCGGTTTCGGGTCTTGAGCGTCCAGGATCTCTTTCACTTTGCCCACCGCCACCGGGGTCAGGTTGATCATTGGGTCGTCGCGCCTCCTACTAAAATATCCAGATTAACATTCTACCACTCGGGTAGCCATTCCTATAGATGCCGGAAGCGCGGGGAAGGAATCCGGCGTAGCTGAAAAGCGCGGCCGATCTGCTATCTTGGGTCATGTTGGGCTGCGCCGGCAGGCAGCCGGAAGAACCGGCAGGCCGTTGAAACCGTACAGGGATGTCGCCCGTCAGACCGAGTGTATGAGCGGATACGCCAGCGTACTTCCCCTTCCCGGCGCCGGCATTGCGGCGGAGGATAGCCGATCCGGCAAAACTCGCGTGGATTATCGGAAAAGCGAAGAAGCCGACCTGGTCCGTAGGGTGCAAGCCCACGACGAACTCGCGTTTCGCGAAGTCGTGGACCGCTACCAGAGCAAGGTTTTCAACATCATCTACGGGATTTTGCGGAACCGGAATGACGCGGAAGATATCGCGCAGCAGGTTTTCGCCAAGATCTACTTTTCCATCAACAGCTTCGACTTCCGCAGCTCGTTGTTGACCTGGATTTACAAGATCACGGTCAACGAATGCTACGATTACCTGCGGAAGAAGAAGGTTCGTAAGCTCGTCTACGAGAGCGACTTCAACGACGACGAGACCCAGCATCTGGAGCGTCAGGAGCCCGACGCCGCGCGGCCGGTCGACGTCGTGTTGGCCAACCGCGATCTGGTAATCAAGCTGCTCTCCAAGATTTCCGCCGAGGACCGGAATCTGATGTTATTGAAAGAAGTTGAGGGTCATTCGGTGGAAGAGCTTGCCGGAATGACGGGCCTCAATGAAAATACGATCAAGGTAAAGTTGTTCAGGGCGCGTCAGAAATTGCTGAAAGCGGCCCAACGGCTGATGCGGGGCTCCGCCCTGGAGGCAGCCGGGAAGTAGATTGAAAAGACCGGGCCGGCCCGGTCGAAGTTCTCTGCCAGGATGAGCCGTCACGTGAAGAAAGAACCGGAATGAACCGGTCCAGGGCAAGCCGCCATGGCAGAGTTGGAATCGTTATTTGAGGGAATAGCCATGCATGACGTGATTCGGAACGGTCTGGAAGGTTATCTGAGCCGCCAAATGGGGCCGGAAAGCTCGGCCGCATTCCACGCTCATCTTCAGGGGTGTCCCCGCTGCCGCGAAGCGGTGTCCGCTTTCGAGCAGCAGTCGGCACTGTTCCGGTCGCTCCGCGTTTCCGATGACGAAGCCGCGCTGGCTCCCGGATTTTACGCGCGCGTGATGGATCGCATCGACGCACAGCGCAGCGTGTCGTTGTGGTCTGTGTTCCTGCAGCCCCTGTTCGCCCGCCGTGTGCTGTACGCGAGCCTGGCGTTGTTCCTTTTCCTCGGCTCCTCGGCCCTGTTTACCGGGGAGGACCACGAGGCGCTCGCCAACGATGGCAATCTGGTGGGCGTGCTCGCCGGTTTTGGCCCGCGCGCCGAGGCGGTTTCCGGCCCGGCGATGGATCCCGACTCCGCCAAAAAGGATGTCGTGATGGATGCGGTCCTTTCCGACCGTCCGGTCCATCTGGTGAGCGTTTCCGAATAGCAGAGGCCTGGCAACACCGTGAGTCTCTACGGCACGATCACCGATCCCAGGCCAACCTGGCATAATCCCCGTATTTTGGCGCTGCTTTTCCTGGTCTTCCTGGGCGGAATGGCGTGCGGCGTTTTCGCGACGCATTACGTTAACGCCCACGCGGCCGCGCATCGCGTGGTATCCTGGCGCGCCGGCGGGCGCGAGCATACCATGGCGCACCTGAAGCAGGATCTCAACCTCACGCCCGACCAGGCGCAGCAGATCGAGGCGTTGCTCGACGACTTGGCCAAGTATTACGACAACCTGCAGGCCCAGATGGACGATTTCCGCCAGGACGGCAAGGATCGCATCAAGAAGATCCTCTCGCCCGAACAGCAAAAGAAGTTCGACAAGATCCTGAACGAGATCTCGACGCAGATTCACTAGCGGCGCCATCGTGCCTCGCTGCATTGCATTCAATAAGCCCTTCGGCGTCCCGTCGCAGTTCTCCGACCCGGCTGGCGAGTACGGCCGCACGCTGCACGACTATGTGCCGGTTCCGGACGTGTATCCCGTTGGGCGGCTCGACCGGGATAGCGAGGGTCTGCTGTTGCTCACCGCTGACGGTCTGCTGCAGCACCGGCTCACGGATCCGCGCTTCGCGCATCCCAAGACGTATCTCGTGCAAGTGGAGGGCGCGCCCGCGGACGCCGCCCTGGAGCCGTTGCGGCGTGGCGTCATGATTCAGGGACGTGTCACTCTGCCCGCCGGGGTGCGGCTGTTGCCGGACGAGCCGGAGCTTTGGCCACGCACGCCGCCGATCCGTTTCCGCAAGACCGTGCCCACGGCGTGGCTCGAAATCGTGCTGCGGGAAGGGCGCAACCGGCAGGTTCGCCGCATGACCGCGGCCGTGGGGCTGCCGACGCTGCGTCTGGTGCGCTGGGCGGTCGGGCCGGTTACCGTCGCGGGGCTCGCTCCGGGCGCCTGGCGCGAGTTGAACGCTCGCGATCTCGCGGAGTTGCGCCGGATGGCTGCCCGGCCACCGGTTCGGGATAGGTGACCTTTTCGAGGAACAAGCCCGAGGAAGGCGCGGTCCAGGCGGCGACGTCGGCGCCTGGGACAGGTTCGGCATTCAGCATCCTCTGGAATTCGTCCACGCTCAATTCGCCCAGTCCGACCTTTACCAGAGCGCCCGTGACGCGCCGCACCATGCGCCAGATGAAGTGCGAAGCTTCAATGCGGAACAGCAGCAGCCGCCCCGTGTCTTCAAGCGACGCGGAATGCACCTCGACGAGGGTCGATTCGTCCGGTCGCGACGGGTCCTCGGCGCGGAACAGCACGAAGTCGTGGCGTCCGGGCAGCAATTCCACGGCCTGCCGCATGGCTCCGGCGTCGAGCGGCTCCTTGACCCACCAGACGAACTTTTTCGAAAACGCGTCCTTACGCCGGGCAATGCGATAAACGTACGCGCGCGCGATCGCGTCGTGACGGGCATGAAAACGGCTGGGGACTTCCTCGACCTCATTTACGGCGATATCGAAGGGCAGTTCCTCGTTCAATGCCAGCAGCAACTCTTCCGTCGATGGCGGCGCGCCACGCAGCGCGACTTTGAGATGCGCCACCTGCCCGGACGCATGCACGCCGGCATCCGTACGGCCGGCGCCGCCCAACTCGACCCGTCCGCCGAACAGCTCTTCCGCCGCTTTCCGCAATTCGCCCATGACGGTCCGCGGCGCGTTCTCCTGCTCGGCCCAACCGCTGTAGCGCGAGCCGTCGTATTCGAGCGTCAGTTTCCACGCGCGTAGTGGCGGGCCGCTGCGTGCGGCGGTCCGGCGTGGAGCGGATTGGAGGGGTGGCCTGAGGGCTCGATAAGTCACGTTGGGTCCTTGCGAACGATTGCCGGAAGACCGCGGCGCAATGGCGCGTCCGGAGCGGCGGGCGGCGCGTCGTCCCTCTTGATTTTCGCAGAGGGCGCGGCACTGGACTCGACATTTGCGGTGCTCTCCGGCCCCGATCGTTAGAGCTGTTTCGGAATTAGTGTAGATCGGATGGGCGCCGTTCCTGCGGAGTCTGGAGATAGACGCCGCTGCCAGCACAGAACCGCGAATGAAAAGAGCGGTCCCGCCGCAAGCGGCTGATAGCCAATGGGATACAACCGCTCCCTCACGGTCGCGGCTCCGCTTCAAGGTACTTCTCCGCATCGAGGCGGCAGGTCTGCGCCGGCAGTCTGAGTGTCTACAGAAAAACCGAAACGGCCTTAGAACCTGAACCGGTAGCGAAGCTGCGCGTAGATTTGCCGTGGATCGGCGTAATGCGTCCCGCCGAACGTCGCGCTGTTATCCAGCAGGAAGCGGCGATTTGCGGCGTTGAGCGCGGTCACCGAGAGCGTCAACCGTTCGCCAAAATCGCGGCCGATGGAAAAATCCATCGTCGTATGTCCAGGCAGGTGAGCGGGAACGTCGCTGGAGCCGTCGGTGAAGCCCGATCCATAGTACAAACCTGTGGCCAGCCAGGCATGGCCGGGCAGAGCGGCGTTCACGTTTACGTGCAGCGTGTGGCGCTGGTCATGGTCGAGCAGGAAGTATCCGCCCTCGGGTGGCGAGAAATCGGTGAGCCCGCCGGTCACGGCGCCCTGCCCTTCGGCGCGCTGGTTCGAATAGACGAGCGAAAAGTCGGCTCGCCGCCACAGGCGCGGTGCGCGCGCGGTCACTTCCCAGCCGGCAATACGGGCCCCGGCAATCGATAGCGGGAAGAAGACGTTCGACCCGCCGATCGAGTTGTGATCGAAGTAGTTTACCGCGCGCTGGTGGAAACTGTTCAGGTCGAACGACCAGCCATGCAAGGGGATGAGCAACCCAGCCTGGTATTCCTGGTCGCGTTCGCCGTACAGCGGGATGAAACCGAGTCCCTGTGTGACGGCATACCCCAGCAGCGGCCCGCTGACTGTGGAGAGGGGTGGGGCTTGATAATAGCGCCCGTAATAGCCGCGCAGTGTCCAGTTCAAACGCGGCAGGCGGATCGCCAGTCCGGTGCGCGGATCGGCCGCGTTTTCGGCGATCGCGCCGGCGAAGTGCGTGTAGCGCACTCCGCCGGTTACGGTGAGCCAGTCGAATGGCTTCCATTGGTCGCCCGCAAACAACGCCAGCAGCCCGCCGGTGGAACCCTGGCTCTGCCGGATTTCGGACGCCGCAAGCGAATCGGTCAGATGGATGAACTCCTCATCGTGCTGCGCAAAGCCGTACAGACCGGCCGACGCATTGTGTTCGCGGTTAGTGACGCTCAGCGACGCTTGCGCGCCGGCGTACAAAGAGGCGAGATGCTGCACCGTGCTGACTGGGTTGCCGTCCGGGTCACCGTCGTAATTGGCGCGGTTGAAGTGGACGAAGGGGGACACGGTGAGCAGCGTTTCGTTGGAGAGACGGTGCGACCAATTCAATGTAGCGACAGCGTCGCGTTCGCGCTCCACGTCGCGCTGGCCGGTGGTATTGGGCACCTGATAATCGTCGCGGCGCAAGGACGCCGTGAGGCGGAACTGATCGCTCGTGCCCGCATTGTAGATCAGCGAGCCGAAGCCGCCCAGACCCCAGACACGGTCGTGCGCGACCTGTGGGCCGGGCGTCTCCAGGCCGTATCCGCTGCGATTGCCATTGACGCTCCCGAGCCAGCCCAGGCGCTCCGTGTGACCGCCATAGCTGAGCTGGTCGTTCGTTTGCTGGAACGAGCCGTAGGTCGTGATGACGTCCATCTCTTTATCGCGTTCGAAACCCGTCCGCGGAACGACGTTGAACGCACCGTAGGTGCGGTCCCCGAGATCGGCTCCGTAGCCGCCGCGCGAGACTTCCAGGTAGTCGATGTCCTTCGGATCCATTTGCGGACCGACGTTGCTGGCGATGCTCGTGTTTGGAATCGGCACGCCGTCGATGGCCCACGAGACCTGATGGCCGCCGCGGACGTGGAGCTGGTCGTGCGTCACGTAGGCGCCCGGCACAAAGTCGGTAATCATCGCCAAGCTGTTGGTCAGGTCCGCACCGGGCGTGCGTGCGATCGTCGAGCGGCTGACCATTGTGGATGGTGTGCTCGATTGCGCATCAACATCGGCCGCCTGTTCCCGTATGTCGGTTGACGCCGTCTGCATCGCCAGCGCCAACTGGACATGCAGCAGCGGCGTCGTGCCGGACGTGATGGTGACGGGCAACTCGCTTGCGTCGAAGCCGGGATGCGTAATGCGGATGGTGTATTCGCCGGCGGGAACACCGGGCAAGTTAAACTCACCTGCCTCGCCGGAGCGAGACGTCTGCGTATAGCTCGAATGAGCTGCGCGCAGTGCGACTTCGGCGTCCGGCACAGGGCGGTGCGACGGGTCGTGGACGATGCCGTGAACACCGCCGAAGACGGCGCCGTGCGCACTGGCGGATGTAATCAATAGAAGCAGCAGACAATATCGGGTCGTTGTCACAATCGCCTCCCGTTGGATAAGCGCGACGGGCCGGGGCCCGCTGTCCAGATCCGGTTGTGGAGCGTACGGATTGGGACGCCTGCCGGTAAAGACATCGGCGCGCTCAGGCGGCGCTGGCGTGCTACCCGCGGCCTGTCGCGACAACTGCGCGATGCCTTTCAAAAGCAGCGGCGGGGCCCCAAAACGTGGTCAGGCAAGCGGTGGAGGACGTTCGAAGAGCTCTCGGGCGATGCCATCGGCCGCCGGCCGCGCGCCTGCTTCGAAACGCTCTGCCGGCCGGGGTGGGAATGAGAAGAGTGCAGTTGATTCTGACGGTAACGAAAACGCAAACCGTCCTTGTACGACGGCCGTGCTCCCACATCCGGAACCGCATCGCCGTGCCGGATGCCAGCCTGCTTCGTGCTGCGGTTCCCGCGCATCGTTCCGATGGCAGCAGCAGACGCCCGCCCGCCGGCAGCATGTCATGCCGCAGGCGACGCGCGGTGTCTGGAAGAGCGGGAAGACGTTCGCCAGGTGCGGCGTGAGCAGCGCGAACAGCAGGAAAACAGCCGGAGCAAGACCGCGTGCCCGCGGAGACGCGCACACGCCAGGCGCTGCCGTCTGGCAGCGTGAATGCGGCTGTCTCGGCCTACGGTCTTGCATCCCAGTGGGGCCAGCTTAGCACGAGTCGGCTAGCGGCGAACTTGCGAAGCGACAAACACGTCGGCCTCCTCCAGGCGCAGGCGCACCTCGCGCGCCAACTCCACGGCGCCCGGCGAATCGCTATGAATACACAGGGTTTGCGCCGTTATTGGCAGGGCGGCGCCGTCCCGCGCCAGGACCTCATGCTGGACGGCGATCCGCAGCGCCTGCTCAGCCGCCTCTCCGGGCGAGCGCAACACGGCGTCCGGGAAACGGCGGGAACGCAGGCTGCCGTCCGGCTCGTAACGCCGGTCGGCAAAGGCCTCGGCGAGCGTCCGGAATCCCGCCCGTTTCCAGACCGCCAGCGCCGGCGAACCCGCGAGCCCCACCAGCGTCAACTCGCGGCTCACCCGGGCGACGGCGCGCGCCATGGTGCGCGCCAGTTCCTCGTCCTGGGCCGCCTGGTTATAGAGCGCCCCGTGCGGCTTCACAAAGCGCACCTCCAGGCCCGCCTCACCAGCCAGCCGGACAAGATCGTGCACCTGACTTGCGATGCTCGCTTCCAAGGCGGCCGCGGGCATGTCCATCGCCAGCCGGCCGAAATTCTCGCGGTCCGGGTAGCCCGGATGGGCACCAATGGCCACGCCGCGCGCACGCGCCTGCCGCAATGTCAGCCGCATGAGCGCTTCGTCGCCCGCGTGGCCGCCGCAGGCGATGTTCGCCGATGTGATCGAATCCAGCAGCGCCTCTTGTACGTCCACGGCGAGATCCTCCCGCTCGCCCACGTCGCTGTTGAGGTCAATCGTCGTCATTCGAACAACACCTCCGGCCGGAGCAGCGCCTCCTGCTCCAGCAGCCTCCGGCGCGCCTCGTCGAACCCTACGTGAACGAAGCCCACCGTTTCCCCTGGACGCAACTGCGCGATACGCCAGTGGTCGGCGGCAATCACGCAGGCGATCTTAGGGTAGCCGCCCGTCGTCTGGTGGTCGACGAACAGGATCACCGTTTCGCCCGAGGGCGTGACCTGGACTGCGCCGAGCGGAGCTCCTTCCGTCGTCATACTGCCTTTCAACGGCGCCGCGAGCGGAATACCTGCCAGCCGCACCCCCATTCTGTTCGAATCGCTTTCCACCGTCCAGCGCTGTGCGTACAGGCTGCTCAGGCTCTCCGTCTCAAAACTTGCTGTCTGCGCCGAGGAGGTGACGCGCAACATATCGGAATACGGGCGGAGCTTCTCAAGCACGGCCGGCCGAAGACGCCGCGGCGCCGGAGTTTCAACCGGTTCATGGAGCGTGAGGACGTCGCCCCGCCGCAGCGGCCTGCCGCCGATTCCGCTGGGAATGTGCGTGGCGCAACTCCCCAGCACGGGATCCACCTGCAAGCCGCCATGAAAACAGAGATAGCAGCGGGCGCCGTTGCGTGCGCCGCCGCACGCGAGCGTCTGCCCGGAGCGGGCGTAAAACGGCGTCCACAGCTCCAGCGGAATCCCGTCAAGCTGGCATTCGAAATGCGCTCCGGCAAGCGCGCACCATGCCGGTCCATGGAGCTTGAAACGTCCGCCGAGAAGAGTCATCTCCAGGGCAGCCGCGTTCTCGGCGTTGCCCACCAAGCCGTTTCCAACACGCAGGGCCAGGCGGTCGGCCGCGCCGCAGGCGGAAACGCCGAGGTGGCCGTACCCCGGGCGCCCCAGATCCTGGACGGTCGTTTGCACGCCCGGCGTGAGGACGTCCACGGTCGTCACCACTGCGACAGCTCCTCATACCGCCGCTCGTCGATCGCCTCGAAACACACTTCATCCCCCGTCAGCAGGAGGCTCATCGGCGTCCGCGCCGGATCGAAGAGCCGCCGCGGCGTCCGCCCGATGATCCGCCAGCCACCCGGCGTCGGGGCGGGATAGATGCCAGTCTGCTTGCCGGCGATGCCAACGCTGCCGGCCTCCACGCGGGTGCGCGGACGGGCCAGCCGCGGCGTCGCGAGTGCCGGGGGCAAGCCCAACATGTATGGGAACCCGGGTGCAAAGCCGAGGAAAGCAACACGAAACGCCGCTGCGGTGAAGGCTCTGACCGCCTGGTCCACGCTGTACCCGGCGCCGGCGGCGACAGCGCCGAGATCGGGCGCAAAACCCGCCGCGAAGCAGACGGGGATGGTTATGCGCCGTCTCTCAGCCGCCCTGGAATCAGCACTTTCCCTTGCGTTCTCCAGGCGTTGCACCAGCGCCGTGGGTGTCCAAACCAGCGGGTCGTAGACCACCAGCAACGTCGTGTACGCCGGGTGGAGGTTCCGGATGCCCGCCATCCCGGCGCCCGAAACAGCTTCAAACAGAGCGGCGACTTTCGCTTGCGCGTCGAGCGGCGCCAAGCCGAAAAACCTCGCCAGCAGGGCGCTGTCGCTCACCTGCGTCCAGCTTGGCTGCGTATCCCTCACGAGCCGATTGTAACCACAGGGAGCGTTCGTCCGGAGCGCCACCGTCTGCTGATATGTGCCGTCCTTTCGCGAGGTTTTTTCAATCGTACCCTCATGTTTTTTGCCGATCAGCCGATAGTACGGTGTGAGGTGGCCGTATGGCGCCTCAAGTTCCAGTCTGGAGGGATCGTCAATGGCAAGTGCGGCGCTGTCCGAGGAACCGCCCGTCACCCAGCGTCAGGGCAAGTACCTCGTCTTTCAGTTGGCTCGCGAAGAGTTTGGCGTTCAAGTTCTCAAAGTGCGAGAAATCATGGGGCTGCAGGAAATTACGTCCGTACCCCAAACGCCCGGCTTCGTCAAAGGTGTCATCAACCTGCGTGGGAAGGTGATCCCCGTCGTCGACTTGCGGCGGAAGTTCGGCCTGGAAGACGTGGAGTATACGCAGCGCACCTGCATCATCGTGGTGCAGGTGAATCAGTCTGCAGGTCCGATGTTGATGGGCGCCGTCGTCGACGGCGTTTCTGAGGTGTTGAACATCCAGGAGTCAGAGATTGAGGACACCCCGGATTTCGGGGCCGAGATGACACTGCCCTACATCATGGGCATGGCCAAGATCAAAGGGAAAGTGAAGATTCTCCTGGATATTGATCGCGTTTTGACCTCTCAGGAAGTCACCAGCCTTGCGATGTTACCCGAATTGCAGCCGGCTGAGGAGCAGCATCAGGCACAGTAAGGCCGTGATGGCGTTTCGAGGGAAACCGGAGAAGCACATGAATAAGATTTCGTTTGGAAAAAGGGTCCTGGGTGGCCAGGCTACCGTCACCCTATTTGTACTGATGTCCGTCGGTTTCGCCTTTTATGTGGCGACGAGCCTCAACGGCGTGATCAGCACGATGGTCTCGCGGGACATGCGAAAGAGCACGCTTTCGGGAGACATTCAGGCGCACATCGAGACGGCGATCGCCGCGCAGCGCGGAATGATGCTATCCGCTCTGACGGGCAATGAAGCGGGCATTGCCTCGGCGCAGCGCGAAGTCGGCGACCATCTTGGGCAGATTGAGCAGTGCCTGCGTGAACTCACCCCACTCGTTGGGACGGACCGGGGGCGGCAGATTGTGTCGGAGATGACCGATACGCGCCGGGAATGGGCCAACGACTTTGAGCAGCAACGCCAGATGCTCGCTGAAAAGCGCTTTGACGAAGCAACCAAAATGCAGACTGACGTGTTTGCTTCCGTTTCCGACCGGCTCTCTGGCTATTCGACGCAACTCCAGAAACAAGAAGCCCAAATCATTGAGGTTGCCCGTCAGGAGGCCGATGATACGGCCAGTCGGGCAAAGGTGATGTCCTTTATCTTGTTGCTCGCCGCTATCGGCGTGGCCTTCGCTGCCTACTACACGGTGCAAGCCGGCAACAAGTCGCTGCGCCGGTATGCCGCGGAAATCACCGGTGGAGCGAACAAGGTCGCCGCAGCCGCGCAACAAGTGACGGCGGCAAGTCAGGCGTTGGCACAGGGCTCCTCCGAGCAGGCGGCCACATTGGAAGAGACTTCAGCTTCGGCGGAAGAGATCAATTCCATGACGCAGAAGAATGCTGAAAACGCGCGCTCCGCCGCTGGGCAGACGGAGTCGGCCGAGAGCCTGCTCAAGGAGACCACGCAGAAACTGGACCAGATGGTGGGCTCGATGAACGAGATTAATGCTTCCAGCGAAAAGATCTCCCGCATCATTCGCGTGATCGACGAAATCGCCTTTCAGACGAACATCCTGGCTCTCAATGCGGCCGTCGAAGCCGCGCGCGCTGGAGAAGCCGGAATGGGATTTGCCGTTGTCGCCGACGAAGTCCGCAACCTTGCGCAACGTTGTGCTCAGGCGGCGAAAGACACCTCCGCGCTTATCGAGGAGTCGATCGTTCGTTCCCAGGGTGGCAAGGTGCGTTTGGACGAGGTGGCCGAGTGCGTCAAAAAGGTCGTCGATAACTCATCTCACGTGAAGATCCTGTCCGGTGAGGTCAATGTCGGCAGCCAGGAGCAGGCGCGGGGTATTGAGCAGATCGCCAAAGCCGTAACGCAGATGCAACGCGTGACGCAATCGACCGCGGCCAGCGCTGAACAAAGTGCGTCCGCGGGCGAGGAACTGAGTGTTCAAGCCTCCGGACTTCAGAACGCCGCACGATTGCTGAATGACCTTGTGGGTGGCACGGATGACTCGACGGGTCGGACGACTGTCGCCGTGGCTGGCGTATCCTCCGGCAGACCGCGTTCCAAGACGCCGACTCAGCGGCCTGCGGCGCAGCCTGTCCAGACCGCCAAGCAGATGATGCCGCTCGACGAAGACTTCCGCAGTTTCTAAACAAATAAAGACGGTCGGGCTGCCATCCCCAAGCGAAGTCGCAGCCCGGCATACAAAAAGCGAGCAGCCATGGCAAAGAAAACAGTATCCGGGAAGGAAGAGCCCACACCTGCCGTTGGTCCGGAAACGGATCTCTCCAGCCTTGCTGGCTCCGTGCAGGCGGCTGAGCCGCAACCGCCTGTGCCGCCCGTCGCGAACGAAGATGCTCCGGCACAGCCGGCGGCGCCGCTGGCGCTGAATCAGGACCCTGAACTGCTGAATGAGTTCCTCGTCGAGGCTCGCGAGCATCTGGCCAATATTGAATCGCAACTTCTGGAGATCGATCAGGGGACAGCGACCGCCGAGACTCTGCATAGCGCGTTCAGGAGCTTCCACACGCTCAAGGGGCTGGCCGGGTTTCTGGAGTTCAACGTGCTCCAGCAAGTCTCGCACGAGGTCGAGACTGTACTCGACCGGGCGCGCAATGGCGAACTGGAGATCTCGCACGACACCGTCGATTTGATTCTCGAAGTTTCGGATTACATTGCGGTTTGGCTGAATCATATCTCGGCTCAAGCCGAAGGCCATCCTTCTGCGGAACCTGCCAGTCCAGACGAACTGATCTCAAGAGTCCGGGCTGCTTTGTCGGCGGCGCCCGTCGAGGCGGGTTCTGCGCCTGTCGCGGATTCCGTTTCAGCGTCATCCATTGCCACGGCCCCAGCTTCCGTTGCCGCATCGGAACCAAACCCGGAGGCGACGCCGGCGGCAGTCACCACATCGGAGCCAAGCCAGGAGGCGGCGCCAGCTCCAGTCGCGGTCTCGGAACCACGTCCCGAGCCGGTGCCGACGCCAGTCGCGACACCTGAACCGGGGCCGGCCCCGAAGCCAGCTCCTCTCGCTGCTGTCACGTCGGCCCGCGCCGACGAACCTGCTTCGAAGTCCGCCGCGGCGGCGAGTGCGCCCGCCGCCGACGCGACCAGGCGGGAAGAATCTTCCGTGGTCAAGGTCGCCACCGCCAAGCTGGAGTATCTCGTTGACATGGTTGGCGAGTTGGTGATTGCCGAGTCGATGTTGCATCACAATCCGGACCTCACCGGCGTCAAGACTCCACGCGTACAGCGCGACCTTTCTCATCTGGGTCGCATCACGGCCGAAGTTCAGAAGACCGCGATGGCCATGCGCATGGTGCCTGTCGGTCAGCTCTTTCGCCGCATGGCGCGTCTGGTGCGCGATCTGGGACGCAAGTCGGGGAAGAAAGCGGACCTGGAGTTGTTCGGCGAGGATGTCGAACTGGACCGCCGTCTGGTTGAGGAGCTCAGCGATCCTCTTGTGCACATGATCAGAAACTCCATGGATCATGGCCTGGAAGATCCAGCGGGACGGATTGCCGCGGGCAAGCCCGAGGTTGGAAAGGTCCGCCTCTCCGCGCGTCATCATGCCGGCGAAATTCACATTGAGGTCGCCGACGATGGCCGGGGCCTCGATCGCGACCGGATTCTCTCGAAAGCGGTGGAAAAGGGGATTGTTTCCCCCAACGATCAACTGACCGACAACGAAATCTACGGCCTGATTTTCAGGCCGGGCTTCTCAACAGCCGAAAAAGTGACCGAAGTGAGCGGCCGCGGCGTCGGCATGGATGTTGTATGGAAGCACCTGGAGCACCTTCGCGGGCGAGTCGAGATTCGCAGTGCAAAAGGGAAAGGGGCCCGCTTTTTGCTGCGGCTGCCTTTAACCCTGGCCATCATTGATGGCCTTGTGGTCCTCTGCGGGCAAGAACGCTACATTGTGCCGATCTTCTCGGTCCGAGAGATGTTCCGCCCTACTCCCGAGATGATATTTACCGTTCAGGAGCGGGGTGAAATGGTGCTCATCAGAGAGCAACTGCTGCCTCTCGTCCGCCTGAAGGAGCGGCTGAATCTCAGCGCCGGTGTGGACGATCCCTGTCAGGGGCTGATCGTTGTCGGCGAGAGCGAAGGCCGGCAGTTCTGCCTTCTCGTGGATGCACTGGCGGGCAAGCAGGAGGTTGTTATCAAGAGCCTCGGTCCGCAATTCGCGCATGTTCTGGGAATTGCTGGCGGAGCGATCCTCGGCGATGGCCGAGTGGGACTGATTCTGGACGTTCCGGCGCTAGTTGGTGGGGGTGGCCGGAAATGCCAGCAAGCGGTGGCGTAGCGGAAAGCGAGGGCCGCTGGCAGGTCACCTCCGGCGAGTTCCACCGGGTCCAACAGCTTGCCAGGAGAACGTTTGGGTTGGATCTCAAGGAAGGTAAGGAGGCACTTGTCAGCGCACGGCTGAACGGCCGTATGCGGGCCGTTGGCGTGCCAGACGTCCGGCAGTACCTGAACTTCCTCGAAGCGGATACGTCTGGCCGGGAGTTGCTGAATCTGGTCGATGCCCTCACGACGAATTTCACCAGCTTCCGGCGTGAGCCGGCCCACTTCGAACTCTTGAAGACGAGAGTTGTCGGGGAACTTCCCCGCGACTCGGAGATCAGAATCTGGAGCGCCGGATGCTCAAGCGGCGAGGAACCCTATAGCATCCTGTTCGAACTCCTGGAGACGCTTGGCCTGGCGGCCGCCTCTCGAATTCGGATTCTTGCCAGCGACATTTCGCGCCGGGTCCTGGAAAGGGCGCAACAAGCGGTGTATCCATTGGCGAAGCTGAGTGAGATGCCGGCGGCCTGGAGGCGCTACCTGGAGAAGGGTACGGGCGAGTGGGCCGGCCATTTCCGGATCGCCAATCCCTGGCGCAGCATGATTGAGTTTCGCCGGACCAACTTGATGGAACCGTTCCAGAGCAGGGTGCGGTTTCACGTCATTTTCTGCCGGAACGTCATGATCTATTTTGACCGTGCAACACAGGAGGACCTAATCCGCAGATTTACCGCGAGCCTGGAGCCAGGCGGGTGGCTTTTGATTGGCCATTCCGAGGGACTGTGCGGTTTGCGCACTGGTCTCAAATACGTGCAGCCAGCCACGTACCGGAAGCCCGGATTGAACGCGGAGTAATGAAGCTCCGGGAGGTGGCATTGTGATGGGGCTGCTAGTAGTGGGGGTCGGCGACTGCAAGCACACATTTTCTGAGTCCGACACGCTCGTGACGTACGCTCTTGGCTCATGCATCGCCGTAGGAATCTGGGATCCCGTCTCGAAGGTGACTGGGCTGCTGCATTTCATGTTGCCGGCAAGCCGCGATGGCGTGGAATCCGGCGCCTTTGAGCATCCATTCCGCTATGCGGACACGGGAACGCCGCTTCTGTTCCGGAAGGCGTACGAACTCGGAGCAGACAAGCGGCGGCTGCATGTTTATCTGGCCGGTGGTGCGTCCGTCGTCGATGACGGTGGATTGTTTAACGTCGGCAAGCGAAATCAAGCAGCGATCCGGAAGCTCCTGTGGCAGGCGGGAGTCCTGGTGCACGGGGAGGATGTGGGTGGCACTCACTCCCGGACGGTTCGGCTCGAATCTTCCTCCGGACGTTTCATCATCTCAAGTCCCTGCAAGGACGACATCGAGTTGCGACCGGCCGGTTCGATCCAGGGGGCAAAGCTGCAAGGGGGGAATATATGCAGAAGGACATCCTGATCGTGGACGATTCGCCTGCCATGCGTTCGTTCATCCGGCGCACCGTCGCGATTGGCGGCCTTGAGGTCGGTCGTTGCCTGGAAGCAGGCAATGGCAGAGATGCTCTGATCCTGTTGGAGAAGAGCAGCGTGGATGTGATTCTTGCCGATTTCAACATGCCCGTCATGAACGGTGAGGAGTTCGTTCAGAATCTCCGGTCGGACAGCAGACTGGGCCACATTCCTGTCGTTGTGATCTCAACGGATTCGACCCAAAAGAGGATGTCACGGCTCCAGTCCCTCGGGGTTCAAGGTTATCTCTGCAAGCCATTCAAGCCGGAAATGCTGGCCCATTTGCTCACCGATATCGTTCCCGGCTGGGGAGAACCGGCATGAAAGGAGATGTGCGGATGAGCGCGACAGCTTTGCCGGACGAGGCCCGCCGAGCCATATTGACGGCGGTGCCGGAAGTGCTGGAGACCATGTTTTTCGCTGTCTTGGAAGCTGTTCCCGGCACCGGATCAATCCCGGCTTCCGGCGGCTTGGACATATCGCGGGCCACGTTCAGCGGGTCTGTTGGCGGCCAGGTCATCGTTGCGGCGAACACAGAACAGACGGCCTCCTTTGCGGACGCGTTCCTCGCGCTGGAGGCGCAGGAGGACAGAGCCGCGAATACCGGGTTGGTGCTTGGCGAACTGACCAATATGATCTGCGGCGCCGCGCTTGGACGTCTGTGGCCGGATGGCATTTTCAGCATTTCAACGCCGGTCACTCAACTCAGTTGCCCGGCCAGTGAATTGCGGTCTTACGATTCCGAGTGGTTGGAATTCCCGCTCGACTCCGGTTCAGTATTCGTCACCATGACGATGGAGGTTGCCGGATGATACAAGGTTCAAAAATCCGGGTCCTCGTTGTTGACGATTCCGCAATTGTCCGCAAGGTGCTCTCCGATGTCTTGTCCAGCCAGCCGGATATTGAAGTCGTGGGCACGGCTCCAGATCCATACGTGGCCCGTGACAAGATATTCGCGCTGAATCCGGACGTCCTCACGCTTGACATAGAGATGCCCCGCATGGACGGGCTGACATTCCTCGACCGGCTGATGGCATCTCATCCGATGCCGGTCATAATGATCAGCAGCCTGGCTCAGAGCTCCACGCGATCCGCGCTGGAGGCTATGCACCGCGGCGCCGTGGATGTACTCGCCAAGCCGGGCGGACCGTATTCGGTCGGGGATCTGAAAGACGATCTGCCGCGGCGTGTGCGCGCGGCGGCTTGCGCGCATGTACACCGCGGCGGCGCGCGGCGGCTACCGGCGGCGACAGCCGCGCGAATCGACGTAAAACCTGCTACACCGCGAGTGGAGAAACGCGCTCCTGTGGAAGCGGGGGTGCCCGCTTCGACGCCCGCATCGGTGCCTGGCAACTGGAAGGTTGATCGCTTTGTGGCAATCGGGGCATCCACTGGAGGAACACAAGCGATCGAGCAAATCCTGCGCCAATTGCCTGCCGATTTTCCCCCGGTAGTTGCGACCCAACACATTCCTATGGGCTTTTCAGCGGCCTTCGCGGAACGGCTGAACGGCATCTGTGCAATGCGGGTGAGTGAGGCGCAAGAAGGCGACGTCTTGCGCTCCGGCTGCGCCTACATCGCCCCGGGCAACCACCACATGCGGATTGTTAAGCGCACGGCCGGCGGCTATGCTGTGCAGTTGCATGACGGACCGAAGATCCACTATCAGCGCCCGGCGGTGGACGAACTGTTCCTGTCGGCTGCTCAGCTTCCCGGAAGTCCGGCAATCGGGATACTCCTGACAGGCATGGGTAAAGATGGAGCTGAAGGATTGCTGGCGCTGAAGAATGCAGGATGCTACACGATCGCACAAGACGAAGCTACCTGCGTTGTCTTCGGAATGCCGCGCGAGGCGATTCTGCTCGGCGCCGCCCGTGAGGTGTGCCCTTTGCCGGCTATTGCCGCAGCGGCCATGGCCGCGATCAACGCCCGCGCAACTCATGCCGCTTGACGGTTTCCCCGTCCACCGGGTGGCCGATTGAAGCGAGCTCGGTCTTAGCTTCGGTTGGCGCCGGTCAACAGGGCCGCGAGCTGCGCAGCGCTTTGAGAGAACGGCCGTTGCGCTGCCCATGCCAACGCCGAGCGGGCCATTGAGGCGCGTAGCGAATCGTCATTGAGAAGTTGCTCTAGCGCCTGGCAAAAACGGAGGCGGGCGGCTTGGCCGGCACCTGGTACGATTACGCCGAATTCGGGCCTCAAAATCTGGCGTGCGCCGGCATGATCGCGGCAGATGGCTGGAAGACCGTGGCTAAGCGCCTCGGTCAGCGTCAACCCATAGCTTTCGTGCCTGGAGGGAAACAGGTAGAGATCGGCAAGAGAGAAAAAGGCGAGCTTGCGAGATCCCGCAACATATCCGGGGAAAACGGCGCGGACTTTCTTGAGGCGCCGGGCCAGGACTTTGAGCCGGGCTTCGTAGCTGCGACCGTTCATGAAAGCAGCCTCTCCGCAAATGAAAAGCCACACCGGGCGCGACGGAAAGGACGCGGCGTTTTCCCACTCCATCAACGCTTTCAGCAGGAAATCCTGGCCCTTCTCTGGCGAAATCCGGCTCAGGCAGAGCAAGACCAGCGCATCCGGTTCGACGCTGTACTCCGCGCGGAGGGCGGCGACTCCGGCATCTTGTGTGCCGGAGTGCGACAGCGTTTGCGGTGCAGCAGGGGACTGCTCACTTGACAGATCTACAACCTGCTGACGCTGTTCCGGCCGGTTTTCAAAAGCAGGAGATGGCGGGCATCCCCACGGCAGCAGTTCAATTCGCTCTGGCGGCGCGTCGGGATAGCAGCGGAGCAGGATCGACTTCATGTCTGCCGAGGGCACAATGACGCGCTCGGACCAGCGCAGGCTCGCCCGTTGCTGCTCGAAGATCAGCCGGAGGATCGTCGGCGCAATGTGTCCGAAAACGCCGGTGCGCAGGCGCTCCCACCACCGCGTGAGCGTCTCCGGCCGAACCCAGCCCCGTAGATAAATCGACGCAATGTAGGCAACCACGTCGACGTGATAGATGGTGACGATGCGGAAGCCGGCGCGCGCGAGACGTTCGAAATCCGGGCCTTCCGAAATGTCATTGACAAGGACGGCCGTGCGCGCGGGGTCGTACTTCAAAGCCTCGCGCGTGCACGCTTCACGGAACGCGACACAGAACGCGGCGTACTGGCGCTCGTTGAAAGAAACGATGTCGTGAGCCGACGGCGCGCCGGATCCGAGAATCGCGGGTCCCAGGAGCTTCAGATCAAATGGCTTCGAGCGGGTCCACTCGGCGCAGAGCAGATTGGCGATCGCCGCGCCGCCGCCGAGTGGGACGCTCTGTCCGGCGAAGCCGCCGTGAGCTGCGGTGTACAAAACCGTGTCGATCGTGCGCGCGGGGGACTGAAACGTTGAACTCAAGAACGATTACCTCTGATAGTCTAGAGCGCATGAAACGCCGTTCGTTCGTCACTGCGCTGCCGCTGGCCGCGGCCGCCGTCACGTCGTTGCGGGCCGAGCCCGCCGCGGCGGGCCGCCTGAAACAGTCTCTGTGCCGCTGGTGCTACTCGAAGGTGCCCATTGACGAGCTTTGCCAGACGGCGGTCAAGCTGGGTGTCCAGGCCATCGACTTGGTGGATCCCAAGGAATGGCCGGCGGTGCAGCGAGCCGGTCTGGCGCTCACGGTCGTCAATGGTCCCACGACAATTCCCGACGGGCTCAACCGCAAGGAGAACCATGACGCTATCGAAAAGCGGTTTCGCGAACTGGTCGACCAGGCCGTGGCGGCCAAAGCCCACTCTATCATTGTCCTGTCCGGCAACCGGCGGGGCATGAGCGACGAGGAGGGCCTGGACAACACCGTCGCCGGGTTGAACCGGCTGAAGAAATACGCCGAGGATAAACAGATTCTGACGGTGCTCGAACTGCTCAACTCGAAGGTGGACCACAAGGATTACATGTGCGATCACACGCTGTGGGGCGTGGAAGCCATGAAGCGCGTGAACTCGCCGCAGATCAAGTTGCTGTATGACATCTACCACATGCAAATCATGGAGGGCGATGTCATCCGAACGATCCGCGACTATCACGACTACATCGGGCACTATCACACAGGCGGCAACCCGGGACGCCACGAACTCGACGCGATCCAGGAGCTGAACTACCACGCGATCGCGAAGGCTGTTGCCGACACCGGCTTCACCGGCTATTTTGCGCATGAGTTCATCCCGACGCGCGACTGGCGCGAGAGCCTGAAGCAGGCCGTGCAGATCTGCACAGTCTGAGACAGGCGGGGGCCACAGCAACGCATTCGGGCAATCTTGGAAATGGTGTGGACTGGATCGGTGCCGTTCTTGCGCGAGCGTGAGGGCGGGCGCAGGTGAGTGGCGCCGGTTTTCCGCACCGAACCGCGAACGTGGGAGAGCGGGCAAGTTCTCCGTAATTGACTGACAAACAAGCAGATACCACCGCTCCCTCACGGTCGCGGCTCCGTTTCGACGCACTGCTCCGCTTCAAAACCGCAGACTTGCATCGGTAATTTGGGCGTCTACAGAACGGCCGAAACAGCCTTAACAGGCCGGTGGGAGCTGGCCGGCGGCTCTCGGGCCCATGTGTATTGCATCCGCCTTCGGCGATCCAGTCGTAACCGGAATGCGCGTGGCAGCCGGCCTCTTCGTAACGGCAGGAACCGCGTCAGCTTCGGTCCGCCACAACGGTCAGCTCGACGAAGTTGCTCCCGCTGGGCCCGCGCGAGCGAACGAGTCGGCCGTGTTTCCGACCGTGGCACGGAGCAGGTGACGGCGAAGATGGTTGTCGGGAGTGATCTTCCAGCGGGTAAATTCTCGACAAGCGCTGCCGGACCCGGCTCGGGAGATGGGTGATTTTGTGTCAGCCAGAGCCATGCTTGGCCGCCACCTGAGGAACCGCCATTACTTGCACCTGACCATTCATAGCCTTCAACTCTGGCAGAGCACCTGCAGTTCCGTATCCGGCCCATCAAGGCGCGGCCGAATCTGAAGGGGACGGCCTGGAATCAGCAGGCATGGAGAGATGGGCGTTATCCGTCAAAGTGGGCAGTTTCCGAGGGGCGCGTGATCCGCCTGCGATGGCTTGCCGAGCGCTGCGCGAGAGGTTGGCAGCAGCGAATGAAGGCTCGGCACGGCTTCGCTTGATGGACGTTCGACAGCGCTCCGGTGAGCGTGACACTCGCAGCCTGAGACGGACACTGTCAACCCTCACAGTCTCCGAGCAAACATCTTCTCGACTGCTGTGCGCGCAGCCGCCAGGTTAGGGTTCGGCCAGTTAAAGCGCTGATAGATCTCGGCGGCAAACTCGATGCAGTGATCAAGCATTCCGGCACGCCAATCAGCCAAGGAGTGCGAACGTGCAATCTCGATCTCCGGAATCCGGCACTCGTACGCTGCAAGCAATGGCATGGCTTGTGGACCACTACTCACCAAGACTCGCCCTTGCGTACCAAGAAGCCGATGAACCAACGAAACTTCGTCATCATCGTCGAGCAGGCCCGCGTACAGGCGCGTGAGGCAATAGATCGCCTCGGCAATGTAAATCGCCGTTTCGCGGAAATCAACGACGCACGCAAACGGCGTATCCCCCTGCCCCCTCCCCAAAGTCTCCAGCGACAAGTCCGCTGACGGCATTGCCAGGGGCCGCATTGCGGTGCGCTGGTAGAAGAAGCCCGACTGCTGCAATCGCCAGAAGTCCACCATGTCATTTCCGCGGAAGTCTTTCGTCTGAACGAAGGTCTCAAGCCCGTCGGCTATCATGTATGTGCAGTCGGGCCGATTAGCGTGAATGAACAAGAATGGCCAACCCCGAAAATTAACGCTGGCGCGCTCCGCCGCCGCACGCAGATCAGTCGGCGCGAATCGGGCCGGGTCAAATCGTGCAGGGAAAAATGCCGCCTCGAAGAATCCCGCGCACGCATTCCCCTTCAGCGGATTGATCTCCTCGAACTTCGCAACCGCGTTCGCGCGCTGCTGCCGAAACTCATCCAGCCCTGTCGTACTACGCTGCGGCGCCATCCCAGTTGTCAAGATCGATCTGAATGACGTGAGGAGCTCGTCGCTCCGGTTGCGCACTGCCCGCTCCAACACGAGCCGAAAATCCGCCGAAGAGCGAAGTGGCGCCGACTCATTGTTATCCGTCCGGACATAGAGGGTAGGGGCCGAGAGGACCCTTGGGTACTCCTTCACGCATACGTGGGGTGTATCTGGAAACGGCGGCACTTCAATGATCACGAACTGCTTATCGTCATCTGTTACCTTTCGAAGCAGCGTGTTAATGGGTGGCTCAGCGTAGTTCTGCAGGAACCGATTCATGCGACTTGTCTCAAAGCTGGCCAATTGCTCCGGCGTCAAGCCGTCCCAAGAGAAACCGCTGCCAGATTCAGCGACACCGACGACAATGAAGCCACCTAGTGTGTTCGCCATTGCCAACGTGTCTTTTACGAGGCCGCAGCAGACCTCCTTATTCGACTCGTCCCACACCATGGAGGCCTTATAATCGAGGTCCTTTGACTCATAACCGCGTCGCAGTATCGCGCACAACGCTTGCCCGTCAATGTCACTAGGCATGACCTCATTGTGACAACTATGCTGACTGATACAAGCGGTCCAAGGTAATTCGCTCACCGGTGTGCCGTTTCTGCCTCTTCCGAGGTTGTGGGCTACCTGGAAGTGATCCTCATGACCGTATCGTCGCCATCTCATCGATTGACCTCGTTGTTATGCCCAGCAGTCTTCAAAATGCACTCCCAAGCGGCGTGATGCCGTATGCTCTCTGCGCTGTGTTTTCGGAAGTGCGCGAATACGCCCAACTCCAGGCCCAATATCTCGACGGAACCAATGAGCGCTCGCAACTGGCGCAGACCTCGTGGAAGATGTTTAAGCTGGTGCGGCGGCTGACCGCTGCTCGTATGGCCGCGGTGAAGGCGTTCTGGGGCAGCCAGCAGGGCGGCGTCGTGCCGTTCCTGTTCTACAATCTCGCCGAGGGGGCCTATGACCCGACCGGGAATTCCACGCAGGGTCAGCACATGGTCGTCTTCCGCGGCAACTGGTCCCAGGCCAACGGCATGCTCCGCGCGGCAGGCGGGCGGGTCATCCGCTGGTCACTGGGCGCGGAACGGCGAGTCCTCCAGCCTGGGACGGGCCGCGATCCGCACGGGCCGCTGAATAGCGCGCGAGCGGGGAGCCTGCGGTTGCGCGGCTCCGGTTGGCGAAGGTGACGCGTCGCGCGGGACGGGGCGCGCTGCCTGCGGAGCGCCACCTGTGCCGCGCACCTTGAGATCGATGGTGAAGTTTTCACCGGCCGCCTTCACGACGATTTTTCGTGCGGCACGGAAGATCCGCGCCTGCATCTCGCGATCGGCGAAACCGTCTTCCAGCAGAAGGATCTCGCCGAAAGGCGCGGCGACGACGTAGTACGTGCCGGCCTGCCGCACGGGAATCGAATACGCGCAGTCGTGGTCGCAACTGAGGAATCCGGGAAAGCCGTGGATGCGATATGTTGCGGCGTCGATGACGGTCACGCTCACGCCATGCAGCAGGGCCGGACCGTCGTAGCTGACGTGGCCGTGGACGACGGCCAGCGGCGGAACCGCATTCGCGGACTGCGGCGCGAGGCGCGCGAGCGGGACGGAGGGAATGGCGAAGTCGACGGCGACGAACCCCAGCGGCTGCTGGAACCCGACCAGCGGCTGGTTGTCGTTGCTGGTGGAGCGGTAGGAACGGATCTCGCTGACCGGGTCGATCTCATCGGAGAATTGCAGCGGGTCGAACGCCGTGGACAGGATCACCGGCGCCTCGTTCAGGCGCCCTCGCGTGTCGAGCGGCATGCCATTCCGGAATGAGACGCCCGAATCGTTGACCGTGGCCATCAACTGGCCGGGGCGGAAACCGAGAGGCGACTGGCAAATGAGAACCGGCTGCGCATTTGTACCGGCTTGATAGAGCCCGCAACGCGCGGCGTCCTGCAAATCGTAGGGCCGGTCCGGCTGCGCGATCTGCGTGTAGCGCAGCCAGCCGTAGAGCGCGATATACGCGGTTCCGCGCAGCGTGACCGGCCGGCCGGCGAGGGCGCGCCAACGCGCCGCGTCGAGCGAGAAGTGCAGCAACGGCAGCAACTGGTCCGTGCGCCGGGTGCTGGTGCCGACATTCCGCCACGGCGCTGAATCGTCGGGCGTGAGAGTGCCGGCCGGGGTCTCGAGCGTAATCCGCGCGCCTTCCAGAACCGGGACCGTGCCTGCCGGAGCGCCGTGGATTTTGAGCATGAACTCGACGTTGCGTCCACCATCCGGACGAACCGTCACGTCGTTTCTGAAGCGCGGTTGGGGATCGGCCGAGACCGTGATAGCGCCCGGACGGGGATGCAGCACGGCGAGATGCGACTCGATGGCGAACTGGCTCGTCCAGGAGAATGCCAGATTGGCGAGTAAAGGAAAGACAACGAGGGCCGCCAGCGCGCCGGCCAGTGCGCGCAGTGTGCGGCGGCGGGCATATTGCCAGACGAGCAGGGCGGCGCAGACCAGCGCGATGGCAAGCGACGCGGTGTATTGAACCGTCCACAGGCGCGGCGCCGTGGGGTCCGTCGAGAGGAGCAGCGGCGAAACGAACCGCAAAGAGAAGAGCAGGCCCGCCGCGCTGCAGGCCGTAAGCGAATAGGCCAGAAAGTTCGGCGTGATGGCGGCGGCAAAGGCGAGCGGCAGCAGGTCGAACAGCGTGATGGCCACCAGGCGCGCCAGCAGACCGGGCAGCAGCGGGAGCGGCGCGAAGCCGTACGCCGCGAGAATGACGATGTCGGCGAGCAGCTTGGGTAGCAGGATAAATGCGGCAATGAACAGGAGCTTGGCGGCGAGCAGGCTCGGCCACGCGTACGGGCGCGTCAGCCAGAAATGGCGGTCGCTGGTCAACGACTCGGCTTGGACCAGTTGGCCGATGAGAATGCCCCAGGCCACCAGCAGCAGGAGATTGAGGATCGCGCCCGAATCGGAGAGCGTGGCGTCCAGCGGATGCGCGGCGCGCAGTGCGCCGGCCAACGCGAAGAGAGCGGTCATCGCCAGCGCGGGCAACAGATAAAGCCGGAGGCCGCGAATGTCCTTGCGGAAAATGTGCAGCGTCTGAGCGGCGAAGGATTGCATTACAGTGCAGCCTCCCGATTGGATTTCGTGAGCGCCACGAAGATGGCGCGCAGGGACAACGGTTTTACGTCAATGCGGCAGTCCTGGCCGAACAGGGCGTGAATGCGGCGGGGCGACGTGGCGGCATCGAAGTGCGAATCGGTAAAGCGGGCGACCGGTCCCGAGCACGCGCGGTTGAGCCAGTGCTCGGGCCAGGGCTCGGGCGGCGCGACAGTGGCCGGGCAGGTGACTTCGATTTCGCGGAAGCGCGCCGTGAGCGCCGGAAGTTCCTCGGAGGATTGCAACCGGCCGCGATGCAGGAAGCCGACGTGACTGCAGAAGCTCTCGATTTCGGCGAGGTCGTGCGACGAAATGAACACAGTCGATTCGGCGGCGGCATCGAGCAGCGACTCGATCAACTCATCGCGCACCAGGGCGTCAAGGCCGGAGAAGGGCTCGTCCAGAACGATCAACCGCGGGTGATAGGCGAGCGATGCGGCCAGCGCGGCTTTCATCCGCATGCCGCGCGAGAGGTGGCGCAGCTTGCGGTCGAGCGGCAACTCAAGCTGGCGGAGAAGCCGGTCCGCGAGCGCCCGGTCCCACGTGGAATAGAACGGCCGCAGGTACTCCATGAAGTAGCCGACCGGCATCCAGAGTGGCAGCGCCTGGTTCTCGGAGACGTAGCCGATGCGGGCGTAGTCGGCGGGCTCAAGAGCGCGCGAGTCGCGGCCGAGCACGCTGGCGTCGCCGGACGTGGCGCGGAGCAGGTTCATCAGGATCTTGATGGTCGTGGTCTTGCCCGCGCCGTTCGGACCGACCAGGGCGTAGACGCTCCCCTCCGGCACCGTGAGGTCGAGTCCATCGAGAGCCTGCGTGCGGCCGAAGCGTTTAGTGAGCGAACTGGCGTAGACAGTGCCATTCATTTTTGCTTGTCCTCCAGGCGTTCCCAGTGGCGGTCGAGCGCCGCATGAACCGCAGCGAGGTCCACGCCGAGCCGCTTGGCCTCGACGACGAGTTGCTCCAACTCCTTGTTGAGAAGCTTGGCGCGCTCGGCGGCCGTGGAAGCCGACGGCTTTGCGACAACGGTGCCGGAGCCGACGCGGACTTCCAGCAGCCCTTCGGCCGTGAGCTGGGTGACGACCTTGTGCGCGGTATTGGGGTTAATCTTCAACTCCCGGCTCAGGCTGCGGACCGAGGGGAAGGCATCGCCCGGACGAAGCTGGCCTGCGATAATCGCCTTCTTGGCGGCATAGACAACCTGCTCGTAGAGCGAGATGCCCGGGGTGAACGTGAGCCGGAACGGAATCACGAGTGTATTATGACAGCTAGTACAGTGAATGCAAGCGAAAAGTTTGCGTGTGTCCAATGGCGATTACAGAGTGGTTCAGGCGCGCGCGGCGGATTGCGCCGCCAAGAGCGCCGCGGCGAGGGCATCTTCCTCGCGCGGATCGACCGTGCGCAGGTCAATCAGCAGATGGTCATGCTCGACGCGCGCAATCACCGGCGGCCGCGCCTGACGCAGGCTCTTCTCCATTGCGACCGTGTTCCCGTTGAGCGCAATCAGGCATGTGGCGAGGCTCTGCTGCGGGGTGCTGCCGCCGCCGAGCATCGATTCACCGGCGATGATGGCCGCGTCGCGGATGGCGTGGCGCCGGAGGAATTCGGCCGCGCGCACTTCGAGTTGCTCGGGCGTCTGGCGGATCATGCGCAGGACGGGCAGCTCGTTCCAACGTTCGAGCAGGAGGGCGCGCAGCGTGACCTCCATCACCGCCACCGTCATCTTGTCGACGCGCAGCGCACGGAAGAGCGGGTTGCGGCGGATGCGTGCGACCAGCTCAGCGCTCCCGGCCAGCACGCCGGCTTGCGGGCCACCGAGGAGCTTGTCGCCGCTGAACGAAACCAGATCGACGCCGGCACGCAAGCTGGCCTGCGCCGTGGGCTCGGCGATGCCCCACGGCGCGAGATCGACAAAGCAGCCGCTGCCGAGGTCTTCGTAAACCGGGATGCCGCGTTCGCGGCCGAGCGCCACCAGCTCTTCCAGCGATGGCTGGCCGGTGAAGCCTTCCATGCGGAAGTTCGACCGATGGACGCGCATCAACAAGCGCGTCAACGGCCCGATGGCGCGCGCATAGTCGTCGATGCGCGTCTTGTTGGTGGTGCCTACTTCGACCAGGCGCGCGCCGGAGCGGGCCATGATGTCGGGGATGCGGAAGCCATCGCCGATCTCAATCAACTCACCGCGCGAGACAATCACCTCGCCGCCCGCGGCCAATTCGTTCAACGCCAGAAAGACCGCCGCCGCGCCATTGTTAACCAGTATGCCCGGGGCGTCGAGCAGGCGCTCCAGATACGCCGCGGTGTGCGTGTCGCGCTTGCCGCGCTGGCCGGAGACAAGGTCGTATTCGAGATTGGAGTAGCAGCCGGGCTCGGGCGCCGAGGGCAGCGGCGCACGTCCGAGGTTGGTGTGCAGGATCACGCCGGTCGCGTTGATGACGTGTCGCAGCGACGGTTGCTCCAGCGCTTCCAGGGCGGCGAGCGCGCGCGATGCAAGATCGTGCGGAACGCCTTCGTTTCTGGCAATTGCTTCCCGGGCACGCCGCAGAACGCGGCGGCACTCGTCAACAATCAGCGCTCGCGGAAAACGTCCTTCCAGGTTGGAGAGCGCGCGCGAAAGCTCGTCCACCGAGGGCAGTTGCCGGTACAATGCGCTGGGGTCCACCTGTCCAGTGTATTGCGAGGCGCGGCGCGCCGCCGCGGGTGGGCACGGACCGGCGCAGGGGCTGCCGGCCGGCGGGCGCGCTGTTCCCGCAGATTGTCTGGACAAGCTATAGAATGTTCGCGAGGGAGAGAATCGCACAATGGCGAACCCTAAAGGGTTAGATCGACGAAGTTTCCTGAAAGCAGGAACGGGCTTAGCCGCGGCGGGTATCGCCATGGCGCATGCCAACGCGCAAACGAAGGAAGAATACAGCGTTCACTGGTACCCGTTTTTGGAGCATCCAGACTCCGACACGTGCTGGTCGCTTTCGGTCGGGCCGGACGGCCGCGTGTACGCCGCCGCCTGCGCCGAAGGCGTGCCGGGCGGCGTGGTGAAGCCGGTCCGCTACAACGAGAAGAAGGACGGACTCGACTATCTTTTCGATCTCGCGGAGATGGTCAACGACCCCGGCACCTCGGGCCGCGCGACGCAGTGCAAGATCCACTACAGCTTTGCGCCTTCGATGTCGGACGGCGTGATGTACATGGCGACCCACTTGTCCGGGCCGCCCATCGATCTGCCGGTGTACAACCCGTGGTATTCCTGGCACGACGAAAAGCGGAATTTCAAAGGCGCGGCGCTGCTCGCCTACGACACCCGCAACGAAAAGGTGCTGTGGTACGACACGCTAATCCCGAAGGAAGGCTGCCGCTGCCTGCTGATCGACGAAGAGCGCCACTTGCTCTATGCGATGAGCTATCCGCGCGACCACTTCATCATCTATGACTTGAAGAAGCGCCAGCATCGCGATCTGGGCCGCATCAGCTCCATCAATCCGCAGACGCTGTTCATCGACAAGCGTCATCGCGTGTGGACGTCGGACGATTACGGCCACCTGATCCGCTACACGCCGGAGACCGACCGGCTGGAGGTTTCGCCGTTCACGATGCCGCATCCGTGGTATCAGACCGGCTGGCACAGCGTCTTCTACGACGTTGCGCCGTCACCCGACCGCGAGTGCGTCTATGCCTCGCTGTGGTGCCCGAATACGCACCTGCTGCGCATCTGGCTCAACGAAGGCGATTGGCCCAAAGTCGAGGACCTGGGTCCGGCCACGCAAGACCGGGACACCACTGAGGTGGTGGATATGTTCCGCGACCACACCGGCGGTTTGGTGTTTGGCGGCGACGGCATGCTCTATTACGTCGCGTCGCGGTGGCGTGATCCGAAGTACAATCCAATGCCCGCGTCGCACAAAGAGCGCGAAGGCGTGGTGTGGCGGCTCAACCCGAAGACGCTCGCGCGGGAAGAGGTGACCACGCTGGTGCATCCCAACGGCATGGCGCAATACGTTTCGCGCGGCGCCGTCGATCACAACGGCGATCTGTTCTTCGGTCACGTCGGCTCCAAGCCCTGCGGAATCTTCCGCGTCGCCATGCCGGCCAGCCGCAAACGCGAGAATGCCCATCTGCCGATTCGGGTGTGGGGTTGATTAGGAGATAACGGCAATGCAGACCAAAAGTAAACCACAGTTCGATCCGGAGTCTCCGAAGATCAAGGCGTACCTCGATGACGTGCATCATGGCACGTTCATCAAGGAAGGCACGATGGTCGCCTTCCCGACTTGCTATCCCGGAATGACGACGCCGATCCCGCTCGATGAAAGCCATATCACGGCGCTCGACGGGACTCCGACCGGTACGCTTTACGGCGGCACCAGCGGGCGTCAGGCGCATCTGTTCATCGCGCAATTTCACGGCCTGAGCGGCGTTGTGTTTGAGATGGGCGCGCCGGAGGGCGCGAACCAGACGGCCGCAACCTGCTGCGCGGGCACGCGGCTCTATGCCTTCGTCAATGGACCCAAGGGCGGGCGCGCGCTCAGCGTGCCGCAGACGGATCTGTTCGGCGAAGACTTCATCCAGGAATGGGGCTTCACGCGTCCCGAGATCCTCGATCACGGCGAGTGCGTGCAGGGCGAGCCCGTGGTCCACGCCGTCACGGACAAGGATCGCAAGACCGTGATCGCGGTGACCTCGAAGCACATCGTCACAATCGACGCCTCGCTCGACGACGCGCGGATTAAGGTGCAGTATGCGGGCGAGGCGCCGGGCCTGGGCCCGATTGTACTGGGCTCGCGAGGCGGCGTCTTCGGGCGCGACGACGGCGATTCGCTGTGGCGCTTCGACATCGCGAAGGGCCGCATCCAGCGCCGTGCCGTGGTGCTGCCCGAGGGCTTCGGCGGCGTACCGATGAGCTGGGCGACCGATCCGGTCAGCGGTCAGGTCTACACGGCCAGCGCCGACGGGCGAATCTACGCCTTCAACGAAGGCAAGGGCTTCAGCAGCGCACTGGCGCAGGCGCCGCTGCCGCATGTCGGCCCGATGGCGGTCACGTTTGACGGGCGCGTCTTCGGCTTCTGCGGCGACGAGATGTCGAAGCTGTTCTGCTTCGATCCGTCGACGAACAAGGTTGCCAACCTGGGCGTTGCCGCGTCGGTCATTGAACGGCGCCGCTACGGTTACACCTTCTCGACCGCGATCACCGGCCGCGATGGCGAGATCGTCTTCGGCGAAAACGACAACAACGGCCACCTGTGGCTGTATTTCCCGCGGATCCGGCCCGCGGCGGCACGAAAGTAGACGGCCGTTTTGAACGCAGGTCAGAACCGGATTCGAGCGGTTGTTTTCGACTACGGCGGAGTGCTGTGCCGTCCGCCGTCAACACGCGTTGTTGACGGGATGGCGCAGCGCTTCGGCCTGCCGCGCGAAAAGTTTTGGCGGATGTACGGGCAACTTCGCGCGCCGTACGACCGTGGCGTCATCGGCGCCGATGATTACTGGCGTTCGATGGCGCAGTGCGCGGGCGTGATCCTCGACGCGAAGGAACTGCCCGAATTGAACGCCCGCGATCTCGCGATGTGGAGCGACTATGACGGCTCCATGCTCGCGCTGGCCGCCGAGCTGCGTCAGGCCGGTATCCGCACCGGCATCCTCTCCAACATGCTGGCGGACATGCTGGCCAAACTACGCGCGGAAGTGGATTGGCTGGCGCTGTTCGACGTTCAGGTCTACTCGTGCGAAGTGGGCCTGGTGAAGCCCGAAGCGGCAATCTACACCCGCCTGCTGGAAGAGTTGGGCGTCGAGGCCGAGCGGACGTTGTTCCTCGACGACAACGCCGCGAACGTCGAGGCGGCGCGTCGCGCGGGCCTGCAGGCGTTGGTCTTCACGTCGGAACGGCAGGTGCGCGAGTATCTGGCGGCGTCTCTGCCACCGTCCCGTCAAAACTGAACTGCGGTTACTTGTGCCGCGCGATCAGCAGGTTCGACGTGTTGGGCTGATAGCGGTAGCCGAAGCCGAACTCCAGCGGCGGCACGGAGTACGCCGAGAACGCCTCCGCCAGATCGTCCTGCTGCCAATCTTTGAATAGCGGGATCGGTTTGGCGTACGAGCCGAAGAGCTGGATGTCCCAGTCATTCTCGTGGAAGAAGCGGTAGGGGATGCCCGAATCATCCTCCACCACGACGTCGCTCTGCGTCAGGATGACGTTGCGGATGGCCGAGAAATACGGCTTGTGCATCAGGTAGGACGCGGATTTCAGCAGCGTCTTCACCCGGCCGAGCCCTTGCAGGAGCTGCATGGCCGTCGGCCGCTTCTTCAGTGTGTCGGCCAGATTGAGCGCCAGGTAGGTCAGCTTCTGCTGGCGCCCGGAGGAGTCGGAAAAGAAGATCGCCACGCCGCGGATCTCGTGGTTGACGGGCGGCGTATCCGGCGCCGCGGCGATCACGCCGTCCGGCGAAACGTGGACTTCCTGGACGTCTTCGACCTTGAATCCGCTGCGCGCGATGTAGAGTAGCAGCACCGGCGTAATGCCGCCCACACCCTCGCCGCTGAAATCGTCCGCCATCTCCTCGGTCTTGAAGAAACCGAGGGCCACGGCCGAGCGCAGGCTCTGCCGCACTCCCGCCCAGTATTCGGGCGTGTAGCCGTCCTGCGTTTCCGGCAGCTTGCCCGCCGGCTCCAGGCCGATCATGACGTATTCCCGGGCGTTCGGGTAGACCGCCAGCACCGTACCCGCGTCCGGTCCGCCGAAGGGGTAGAACGCCGTCCCGTCGAGTGCGGCGTCTTTCAGATTCTCGCTTGCCCAGTGGTCGATCTTGTTGAGATAACGGACCTTCAACCGCTTCCATTCGGCATCCGTCGCCCGGGCGTGTTGAATCCACTCCGCGCGCTGCTCCGGCGTCAGGCTGGCAGTGCGGGGACCGTCCAGGCCGGCGATCATCCTGGCGGTCGCATCCCACTCGTTCGTGTTTCCGGCGCGCATTTCCACCGGCTTTTCGGGCGGCGCCTCGGATTCGCTGGATGATTTCGAGGAGTGCAGGCTACAGGCACAGCAGGTGCACAGCAGGAATGTTGGAACTACCCAAGCCTTCATAGCAGGAGGATGGCGCCACTGGCGCCGACACACGAAGTTTTAGCCTAGCAGATGGCGGCGGATCCGGTCTGCATACTAATGCTTGCCGGACAGCGGAATTCCGCCCTCCTACAAAAAGAAAAGGCGCGGAGCCGAAGCCCCGCGCCTTTTCGCGATCCTTTCCTCCGCGCTAGTCTCTGCGCTTGAGGGTCGGACGCTCGTCCGTATCTTCCTTGTTCTTCGTGTTGGAGGTGTCGTCGCCGTCGACCGTGGTCGTGCCGGCGCCTGGCGCGCGGCGCAGTTTGGGACGGTTCGGATCTTCCGGCGTCGCCTTGTGGCGGTTCTCCAGCATCAGCAGCCGGTCGCGGACGTCATCGAATTCCGATGTCGTCACCACGTACTCGGGCTTCTCCTTGAGGTACTGTGCGATCATCTCCTGGACTTTCACAATCCGGTCGCCCGTCGGCGGGTGGCTCATGAAGACCTTGGAGATTGTACCGGGTTTGCGTTTCTCCATCGACTCCAGGCGCTCGAACATCTCGACGAAGCCGTTCGGGTCGTAACCCGCCTTGTACATGTACTGCAGACCGAGCATGTCGGCTTCGGCTTCAAACTCGCGCGAGAATTTCAGGAACCCGACGGGAATGGCGACCGACGCCGCCTGGCGAATCCCGTAACCGGTCCAGCCGCCCATGAAGATCAGCGGGATGGTGGCCAGGTTCACAATGCCGCCGCGCGTCGCCTGGCGCGTGCCATGCCGCGCGGCAATGTGCGCGATCTCGTGACCCATGACGCCCGCCACTTCGGACTCGTTCTCCGCCAGCTTGATCAGACCGGTATTGACGAAGAAGAAGCCGCCCGGCAGCGCCATCGCATTCGGCTCGTCGGTCTCCAGCACCTTGATGCTCACTGGCACTTTCACGTCCGAATTGCGCACGATGTTCTGGCCGACGCGGTTGACGTATTCGGTGATGATCGGATCGTCAACGATCTTGGCCTGCCGCTCGATCTCCATGGCGTACTGTTTGCCCATGGCGATTTCGCGCTCCATCGAATACCAGTTCACCCGGCCATCGACCTTGCGGTTGCCGATTTCGTCGGGATCCTTCTTCTTGTCGTCGGCGGGCAGCAGGACGGCGGTCATCGCGGCGACAACCAGGATCGAGAGAATTGGACGAATACCCCGAAGACTCATGGCGCTCTCCAGTCGGAGTGGGAATCTGGCCCCCAGTATAGACGAATAGCCGCCAGACCGTTCCCGCCCCTACCCTCACTAACGTACATTCAGAGAGATGGGTTACGACAATCGCGAGATGCAACAGCCAAGGGCGCGGGACGTGGTAGAAACTACCCCACTCTGGAAGCAATACCGGGCCGAGTTTCCAGTGACGGAGCGCTTTACGTACCTGAACCATGCCGCCGTGGCCCCGCTCCCCCGGCGGACGGCGAACGCGATCCGGGAGTTCGCCGAGGACGCCTGTGTGAACGGGTCGGCCCGCTACATGGAATGGATGGCGACCTGCGACGCCGCGCGGAACGCCGCCGCCCGGCTGGTGAACGCGTCGGCGGGCGAGATCGCCTTTATCAAGAACACCTCGGAGGGCATTGCCACCGTCGCTCTGGGCTTTCCTTGGAAGGCCGGCGACAAGATCGTCGCCTTCGAACAGGAGTTCCCGGCTAACTATTACATCTGGAAGAAGTTAGAGCAATGGAAAGGCGTCCATGTAGAGTGGCTTTCCTGCTTCGACCCGCTGGAGAAGATCGAGCGGGCGGCGCGTGGGGCCCGCTTGCTCGCCATCAGCTTCGTGCAGTACCTGAGCGGGTACCGGGCGGATCTGGCTGCGATTGGTGAGATCTGCCGGCGGGAAGGCGTGTTCTTCTTTGTCGACGCCATTCAGGGTCTCGGCGCATTTCCGTTCGACGTGCGCGCCATGAACATCCAGGGCTTTGCCGCGGACGGTCATAAATGGATGCTCGGCCCGGAGGGGCAGGGCCTGCTCTACGTGCAGCAGGACTGGCAGGATCGTATCGAACCCGTCGAGTTCGGCTGGACGACGGTCGCCGGGTTTGCCGACTACTTCTCGCGGGACATGACGCCGCGGCACGATGCCGGGCGCTACGAATGCGGCACGCTGAACACGACCGGGTTGCATGGGTTGCGGACTTCGCTGGAATTCATCCTGGAAGTGGGCGTCGAGCGGATTGCGCCGGCCGTGCGTGCGCTCGGCGACCAGCTTGCCGAAGGCGCCGCGAAGCTGGGCTATGAAGTCTGCGGGCCGGGCCGCACGGCATCCACGGGCGCCGGCATCGTCAGCATTCGCCATCCGCAAATGGATGCGCGCGCCGTACACGCCCGCCTGCGCGATGGCGGCGTGCAGGCCGCTCCGCGCCAGGACTGGGTACGGCTCTCGCCGCATTTCTACATCAGTCCGGATGACATCGACCGGACGCTGGCGCTGCTGCCGCGCGTCTGACGGCGATCGTTCCGATGTGGGACAAGGAGAGAGCACCCGTCCTCGATCCGCGCGCCTGCGTCCGCTTCGCACGCTGGACAAACTATTGAACTGGCGCGAGACGCCGGGCGTTCCCGACTACATTTTCGCCACGCTCTATCTGGGGCTGGGCGAAATGGACAAGTGCCTGGACTCGCTGGCGGCGGCGGTGGATTCGCGTTGCCCGTGGGCGCCGCTGCTGCTGAGCGCGGACCCGCTGTTCGCGGAAGTCCGCCGGGAACCGCGCGCCATGACGCTGATGCGGAAGATGAAACTGCCCGTCCACGAGTTCTGAAACAGAAACGCAAAAGGCCGGCTGGGACTGCGATCTGTCCCAACCGGCCTGTATCCGTCTTTGGCGCTAAAGAGAAGTTACCTTCCGCTCTGCACCTTCGGCGTGGCCAGATAGCCGACGATCTGGTCCTTCTTTACCTCGTTGACGACGATCTCGTAAGGCTGGCGCGCCTTGGAGGTGTAGAACTGCACCGGCTCGTTCAGCGTCTTGTCCTTCTTCTCCGTCTTCTTGTCGTCGGCTACAATCTCCACCGTGTAGCGGTTCCGCTTCGGGTCGGCCTTCTTCAAGTGCATCAGGATATCGCCCACGCGCTGCGGCGCCTTGGTTTTGCCGATGTTGAACTCGAAGTAATTCCGGTCGTTGAGGGCCTTCAACGCGGCCAGTTCTTTACCGTTGGTCGCAATCAGACCGCTCTGCACGCCCAGGTCGCCCTGTGCCGTACGAAGCTGGGCAATCGTTTTGTCGAGCTCGGATTTGTTGGCTGCAACCTCGGTCCGGACGTTGGAGACGTCGGAGGAGACGGCGCCGATCTTGGACGTCGTGTTCTCCTCCACCTTGCTGATCTGGCTCTGCATCTCCTGCTTGGCGATCTTCTGCTGTTCCGCCAGTTCCTTATTGAGCTGTTCGGCCCGCTTGGTGGCGTCGACTTTCGCCTGGCCGGCGGCCTGGCTGGCGTCCTGCCGGGCTTGGGCGAGCTTAGCCTGGAGATCTTCGATGTTCCGCCGTGTCGCGGCGCTGGCAACGTTGCCGGTCTCGCGCACGCGGCCGACCTCGGTAGTGAGCGAATCCTCTACTTTGGCCAACTGCTGTTTCAAGTTGTCGACCTGCACGTAGAGGTAAATGTTGGCGGCGATCAGCGCAATGACCGCACCAAACAGGATCGCCGTCTTCAGGCCGGAATTGTCAGGCTGACTGGGTGGCGGGGTGTAGCCGGGCTGAGGGGGATAAGGCGTCTGTGACACTTTAGAATCTCTCCTTGAAAGGACGAGGCACAAAACCGCAACGGGTTACGGAGCTTGAAAGGACTTTTTCCATAACAGAACGTGCGGTTCGTTCCCATCCTAGCACCGGGGACGCAAACGGCAGCCCGCGCGTTTCGGCCGGACGTTTGTTCCCCTAGATTTGGTCCGGTTGCTCCCGTGCCAACGGGACGTCGGGACCGGTCCGGAGCTTGGGGCGGGCAAACTCCAGGTATTCCTGGGCCGGGATGCCCGGCTCGAAGCAACTCCGGCAGCGCGCTTCGTACATGCCGGTCGCGCCGACGACAATCAGGTCGTCGCTCGCCACCAGCCGCTGCGTGTGCTTGGCCGGGTTGCCGCAGCGCATGCAAATCGCCAGCGTCTTGGTGATGGACTCAGCCAGGCATAGCAGATCCGGGATGGGTGGAAAGGGCCGTCCCATATAGTCGGTGTCCAGGCCGGCGACGATGACCTGCTTGCCGCTGTCGGCGAGCGTCTGGGCGACGTCAACCAGGCCCGGCCCCATGAAGTTGGCTTCGTCGATGCCGATTACCTGAGTACGCGGGTCGGTTAAGGTGAGGACCTGGTGAACGTCTTCCACCACCTCGGATTTCATACGCACATCGGCGTGACTGACAATCTCATCCTGCGAATAGCGATCGTCGATCGATGGCTTGAACACCTGGACCCGGCGCCGGGCGATCATCGCGCGCTTCAATCTCCGGATCAGCTCTTCGCTCTTGCCGGAGAACATCGGACCGCAGATGACTTCGATCCACCCGAAGTGCCCTGTGAATACATCCATAGAGGTCAGAATATCGCTTGCACCGCGTTTTTCGCCTCCCGGCGCGAGGAATTCCGTGCTGCTTTCGCTGCCCGGCTTCGGGTGGATGGGTGCGCGCAACGCACTTCAATGGGCGGGGCCGTGCGGGAGATTTCGCCGGTCCGTTCGCGCGAGCACGTGTCGCGTTCCGGCCCCATCGAAAGATATCTCACGCAATGAGCAATTTCACGCAAGTAGAACGGGAAACATGGCCTTAGCGCTCCCGCCGGCCCGGCATCGGGCTTTCGGACGATCCGTACGCCGCGAGCGCTGGCGCCCGGCATCCGAGCGTCGGGTTAAGTGATTGAACCTAATATAAAAAGCCGGCGTGGACTCGGAGGAAGATCCACGCCGGGAAATCGCCAGCTTGAATCGGAGGAATGCTGGCTGTTTCGTACAAGATGTACGCTCTGCGTCGGATAATATCACAGGACCAAACACCAAGGAACACGACAAAGTACCATTTCACTGCCGGTAACGCCTGCCGGGAGCATGGTTTCGGCTGCGAACAAGGCATGTATCTGGAACGGTCTGGCGCCTGGGCCGTGCCGTGGCGGGAGTTGGCGATCCACTCAAAGGTGCATGGCCGCGGTCATGCCGCGCCACGCGGGATCAGAGATGCGAGCGCAGGGTGTTGACGATGTCAGCGCTGGTCCAGTTCTGATTGGCGATGTACTTCTCGACGACCTTGCCGTCCGGCGTGATGACGTAGGTCTCCGGGAATTTGAATGTGCCGAAACTCGCGCTGATGTTGGATTCCGGATCGCGCGCGGTTTCGAAACCGGTCTTCATGCGTTGAAGGAACGCCTTATATGCGTTCTCATTCTTGTCCACGCTGACGGCCACGACGACCACGCCCTGCCCGGCCATCTGGCGCGCCATCTCGTTGAGCGACGGCGTCTCTTCCACGCAGGGCGGGCACCAGGTCGCCCAGAAGTTCAGCACCAGCAGTTTGCCGCCAAACTGTTTGGCCGTGATGGTTTTTCCGGAATCCGTGACAACGCGGAAGTCCGGCGCTTTCTGGCCCACATCGACAATGCGCTCCGTAAACGCATCGGAGATGACCCAGAAAAGGCAGACGGCCAGGAACGTGGCTCCGGCCAGCAGGTAACTAACGGTACGGCGGGAATCCATACAGGTTCATTCTCATTGTAGACAGGTGCGCGCCTGCCATTGTATCGGAGCCGCGCCCGGGCGCATCGTAAAGACAAGGGCCATGTTCATCACCCGCAAGGTCGAATTTTCCGCTTCGCATACGTGCTGGAACCCGTCCCTCAGCCGCGAGAGGAATGAGGCCGTCTACGGCGGCGAGGCCAATCCCAACGGGCACGGGCACAATTATGTGCTGGAAGTGACGCTCGAAGGCGAACCCGATCCGGTGACGGGCATGATCGTCGATTTGAAAGAAGTGAAGCAGGTGGTCGATCAGGCCGTCGTGGCGCCGCTGGATCATCGCAACCTGAACCGCGAGGTAGCGCCATTCGACCATGTTGTGCCGACTACGGAGAATCTCGCGGTCGAAATCTGGCGCCGGCTGCGGCCGCGCTTTGATGGCTCGCCCGCCCGTCTGGCGCGGGTGCGGCTGTTCGAGACGGACGACATTTTCGTTGACTACGAGGGGCGCTGACAATGCCGCGGGTTACTCTCACGCGCCGCTACCGCTTCTCGGCCTCGCACCGGCTGCACGCGCCGTCGCTCGGCGCGGAGCGCAATCTGGAAGTTTACGGCAAGTGCAACAACCCGTACGGGCACGGTCACGATTACGTGCTGGAAGTGAGCGTTGCGGGCGAACCGCACGCCGAAACCGGGCGGGTCCTGCCGCTGCCCGACTTGGATGAATTCGTGGAACGCGTCATCCTGAAGGAAGTAAGGTATCGGGACCTGAATACCGAAGTGGCCGAGTTCGCGACGCTCGTTCCAACGACGGAGAACCTCGCCAAAGTGGCCGGCGCGCGGCTCGCGGCCGAATGGTCCGCGGCCTTTGCCGGGCAACCTGTCCGGCTGGAAAAGGTGAGAATCCACGAAACAAAGAGGAACATCTTTGAAGTGAGGTTCAATCCTACAAAGTGACCGTATGCGTCCGGAATGGATGAGCCGCGAGTGAAATCATGCATGTAAAAAGTGCGAAGTCTGTTGTTCCGATGATTGCCCCGGCCGCGGGCCGGGGACCCATTGCCGAAAGCGTGGAGCGGATTCTGCGGGAGATCGGCGAGGATCCGCGCCGTGAGGGGTTGGTGCGCACGCCGGAGCGCTGGGAGAAGGCGCTGAAGTACCTTACCTCCGGTTATGACACGAATGTGGAGGAGCTGATCAACGGCGCGATCTTCGACGAGAAATGCGACGAGATGGTGGTGGTGAAGGACATCGAGTTCTTCAGCCTGTGCGAGCACCATATGCTGCCGTTCTACGGCAAAGCGCACGTGGCCTATCTGCCCGATAACAAGATTATTGGATTGAGCAAGATCCCGCGGATCGTGGACATGTTCGCCCGGCGGCTCCAGGTGCAGGAGCGCCTGACCCAGCAGGTGGCGCAGTGCGTTCAGGAAGTTCTGCAGCCGCGCGGCGTCGGCGTCGTGGTGGAAGCCCGCCACTTCTGCATGATGATGCGCGGCGTCGAGAAGCAGCATTCGGGCACGGTGACCAGCGCGATGCTCGGCGCGATGCGGACCAGAAAAGACACGCGGGACGAGTTTCTGGCGCTCGTCCGGCATAATTCCCTGCACGCTTGAGCGGGGAAAAGACGCTTCGAAAAGCAGCCCGCCCCGGCGTCTCGCTGGCGGCGGGCTTTGCGTTAACATGAGGTTGGAATGAGCGAGAATCCCCGCCGTTTTTCCGTGAGCGACCCCTTCGGCCGTACGTGGGACGTTGAGTTCCGGTGGCAGCAGAATGCGATCTCCATCCGGCACGCCGATGCGGTCGACTGCAAGTACTACATCGCGACGGGGGACGAGCAGCGCGAACTGGTCGTCAGCCTGCCGCACGCCGACCTGCTGGCGGTGGCCGCCGATGCGGGGCGCGAGGTGAGCGATGCCTGGGTAATCCGGCTGGCCGGACAGCACCTCAGGCACATGATTTCCGCGTGGGAAGACGTTGACAAGGCGATCGCCGTGCCCTCCCGCGAGGCCATTGCCGCCTGCAACCGCGCGCTTGAACAAGCCGCTAAACTCGTCGCCGCAACGCGCCGGTAGTCCATGCCTCACATTCGCTTTCGAAACGCTGCGCAAGCACCTTTTTGCATGGTATATTTCTCGCGTGTCCTTCCGGAGGTCAAGCGGTCATGATTAGCTGCCCAGAATGCGATGCCGTCCTCGAAATTGAGGAGAACGAACTGGAAGAGGGCGATACCGTAAACTGCGAAGAATGTGGCGCGAGTCTGGTGGTCGTCTCAACCGATCCGACCGTGGAGTTGGAAGTCGAATCCGAAGGTGACCTGGACGACGACGAGGAACTCGACGACGAATTGGATGATGAAGACGCCGACGATGAAGAAGACGACGAGGACGAGGAAGACGACGAGGAAGAAGACTGGCGCTAGATTGCTCGCGCTTCTGGCGCTTGCTCTGCTTTGTCTCGGGAGTCTCGCCGCGCGGGAAAAACCTAAAGCGTACGCTGTCATCGCGGGGACCGTGTTCCGCGAACCGGGCTTCGCGTTGCCGGACGCCGAGGTCACTTTGCGGGCGACGGTTCCGCCGCCCGGCGTCAAGCATCTGAAGCCGCAGACTCTGCGCGCCAACGGGAGAGGCGAATATGCCTTTCATGTACCGGCGGGCAAGGGTGAGTACGTCATCAGCGTGAAAGCCGATGGTTTCGCCGGCGATGAGAAGCCGGCCACGATAGAATCGGAAGAACGCGTTGACGTCTATTTCACGTTACGCGCCGTCAAATGACCAGGGAGAGTGGAATGCGCCGGATTTGGTTCGCGTTGGGTTTGGGTCTGCTCGTTTTCGTGTTGGGGGCCGCGGCCTTTCAATGGACAAACGAGAAGAAGGACAAAGGCCGGGACCGCAGCCATCGCGACGTGAGCGGGATCGTCATGCTCCAGGATGAGACGCCGGTCAGCGGCGCCGTCGTCAAGTTGAAGAACATGCGGAACCTGCAGGTGCGCTCGTTCATCACGCAGGCGGACGGAAAGTACACGTTCCAGAACCTCAGTTCCACGGTCGACTACGAGTTGAAGGCCGAGCATAAGGGCATGACCAGTCAGGCCCGTATGTTGACGATCTACGATACCCGTCTGGATCCCGTTATCAACCTCAAGTTGGAGCCCGCCAAGAAGTAGCCGGCCGGGCGTCCGGCAACCGCGGGCTGCGCCGCGCGGACGGAGGGCCCTGGCTTTAGAGAGCGACGAATCATGCGAATTGTCACTGCAACTTTGATGCTGGCGTTCGGACTGGCGGCATGGCCCGCCTCCGCCGCGGATTTGAAGCCGGTCGATGAGGCTGGTTACGCAAAACTGGTGGCGGCGTCAAAAGGGAAAGTGACGCTCGTAAATTTTTGGGCGACCTACTGCGTGCCATGCCGCAAGGAGATGCCGCAGCTCGTCGCGCTGGAGGCACGGTACCGCGCCCGGGGCTTTCAATTCGTGACCGTTTCGGCGGATGAGGCCGAGCAGCAGGGCGCCGCCAAGGCGTTTCTGGACAAGATCAAGGTCGTCCCGCCGGCCTACATTCGTAAAGCGAAGGACGACGACAAATTCACCGCGCTGGTGGACCGCAAATGGAACGGCGCTTTGCCGGCCATGTTTCTCTATGACCGCCAGGGCCGCAAGGTGCGAGCGTTTTTCGGGGAAGCGGATCTGAAAGCAGTCGCCGCGGCGATCGAGAAGCTGCTGTAAGCGTGTGTGGGGCCGACTTTCAGTCCGCGCCGGGCTTCAGCCCTGCCAGTATTCTGCTGCGCCGCCGCGCGCCCAGTCATCCCAATTCAGGTGAGAGGTGAAGCCAGTCTAGCCCCGCCCGTGATTCAGCAGGATCAGCCCCGCGAAGATCAATGCCAGGCCGGCGATCTTGCGGCGGCTGAACGGTTCGCCGAAGAAGAGCTTGGACCACAGCAGCGTCCAGACATAGCCCAGCGAAACCATCGGGAACAGCAGCGACAGTTCTCCTTGGCGCAGCGCCATCAGGTAGAACACCGTCGAGAACAGGTACAGCGCAACGCCCATGGCGAGGCGCCAGTTCAGCAGGATCGTTTTCAGATTCCGGCTCACGCTGCCCGCGCCCCATTTCAGAAACACCGCGCCGAAGGAGCCGATGAAGGAGGCCAGCAGCACCAGCAGGACCGACGACATCGGGGTCTTCATTGCGCCGCCTTCTTCCCGTTCATCCCGAGCAGCGCCACACCGCCGCAGATCAGCGTGACTCCGCCGACTTTCCAGAACGTCAGCGGTTCGTGCAGCAGCAGGACGCTGAGGAACATCACCCAGACGTAGGTCAGCGAAATGACCGGGTACAGCAGGCTCAGTTCGCCATCCCGCAGCGCCAGCACCATCAGCAGCGTGCTGATGCCATAGCAGGACAGGCCGGCCCACAGCGGATAGTCGGTGCAGAGCGCGATCCAGTTCACGCCACCGGCCTGAAAGGCCTGGAAGGCTTGCGTTGTGCCGAGTTTGAACAGATACTGCGCGACGCCTCCGAACAGCGTGCAGCAGAACACGAGTAAAAGCGACTGCCGGTAGCTGAAGGTGAAGGACGTGTGTGCGGGCTCGGCTGAGGGATTGTCTGACACTTGTTTCAGTGTACCTGTCCTGGCGGCGGCGGCTCAGGCGGCGCGGTGGGATTCCCGGTCTGGCAGGCGCCCGCGGCCACGGCAAACGCCGCCACCGTGCGCCAACGGTTCTCTTCATGGCGCTCGATGCGGAACGACTTTGACGGTGCATCGGCAACAATCCGCACGGCTGGCGCGATTTCACCTGCCGGGCGCGACGGCCGCTCCGCCGAGGACTCCCGGATAGTCCACACACTGCCTCCATCCTGCGTCTCCAGCGTGGCGTAGCGGCCCGGGCCGCGCCGGACCCGGTCGAGTTGCACAACGCCGTGCGTGGCGGAATCGAAGTGCAGCCGTTCAATCGAGCCGACCGAGCCTTCTTCGAGGATCGGCGACCGCGACCACGTCTTGCCGCTATCGGCGGTGCGCAGTACGAACGGGTCGCGGGATAGCGCACCCGCCGTATGCCCGGCAACGATGCCGGTGGCGAAGTCGGGAAACTGCACTTGGTCGAACGCCACGCCGCGCAGCCGGTCGACGGGCTCGGTCCAGGATTGCCCGTCGTCGTCGCTCGCCAGCAGCACGGACCACAGCGTCGCCGTGCCGGTATGAAGATTGCCGATGGTGAAGAGTCGCACGCCCGCCGACGCCACGGCGGTCAATTCCAGATAAACCGGGCAGGGCTCGTCCTCGCCGCAGCTCATGCCGAAGTCGGCGATCTCGGCGTCGCCGCACTGCGCCTGCAGCGCGATCGGCCGGCCCGCGTAGCGGTACGACGGCTTGGGCGGCGCGGCCTGTGGCGTCTGCGCCAGAGCCGCCGCGGCGGTAAGGATAGCGAGTGGCAAGCGATGGAGCACCACGCCGATTGTATCCGCTTCGCGCCGGCGCTGACGAACGGGGGTGGCGGGCGGCGTGAAAAAGGGCACAATGGAAAAATGCCGGGCTGGCTCGACAAGCTGAAGAGGCCGGCGGCGCGGAAGGGCGCGGAGGAGCGTTTGCTCGGCGTGCCCGCGGTGCGCCGTCTCAAGAACTACGCCGCGTTCAGCGGCTACGTCTATGAGTATTGCTTCGAAGGCTACCGCGACCGCCGCGGGAGCAGGGAATTCGTCTTCTCCGTCTCCGGCAACCGCAAGTCCTGGTTCCCGTTTGAGGTGCACATCGACGCCGGCGCCACGGCGGCCTGGGAAGGTGAACGCGGTATTGCTCTCGGCGACCGGGAACGTTACGCCCTCGCCAAGCTGGCACTCTTCAGCGTCTTCGATGACCGGGCGAACCCGTCGGAGTTGCGCGGTTCATTTGACGTGACGCCTGCCATCGCGGCCGGGCTGCTGGAAAAGTTGGACCTGTAAACTGCGTGCCGGCGCGGTTGTGGCTTGCGTTGCGGAACGGCATCCGCACTGACGCGCCGGCAGCTTCTTACGATGCCTCTTCAGCGGCGCGCTGCGCCTCCACGACGGCCAGCGCCGCCATGCAGACAATGTCGTTCACTTCGGCGCCGCGTTGGAGAATGTGGACCGGCTTGGAGAAGCCCATCATGATGGGCCCGATCGCCTCGCAGCCGCCGATGCGCAGCAGCAGCTTATAGGCCATGTTGCCCGCTTCGAGCGACGGCGCGATCAGCACATTCGCGTCGCCCTTCAGCCGGCCGAATGGATAGTCGGCCATGAGCTCGGGCGTCACGGCCGCGTCGGCCATCATCTCGCCCTCGCACAGGATGTCCGGGCGCGCATGGTTGACGATCTCCGTGGCCTGCCGGACCTTCTCGGTCAGCGGGTGCCGCGTGGAGCCGAACGTCGAGAACGAAATCATCGCCACCTTGGGCACGATGTCGAAGCTCTTGACGGTGTCGGCCGCGCTGATGGCGATCTCGGCCAGGTCCTCCGCCGTCGGCTCGATATTCACCGTCGTGTCGGCCAGGAAATAGATCTGGCCCTTCGGCGTGATCAGCATGTACATGCCCGACACACGCCGGGCGTCTTTGCGCTTGGGGATCAGCTCCAGCGCCGGACGGATCGTATCGGCGTAATGTTGCGTGATGCCGGCGATGAGTGCGTCGGCGTCGCCCTTGTGGACCATCATTGCGGCGAAGCGCGTGCGCGCGCTCATGTGGCGCGGCGCTTCGGACATCGTGACGCCCTTGCGCTGCCGCACGCGGATGTATTCGTTGATGTAGTCGTTCCAGTGCGGGCTCTTCACCGGGTCGATGACCTCGGCCGGCCCGGTCAGATGCAGCTCCGCCGCGCGCTGGTGAATCGCCTGCTCGTTACCCAGCAGCACGGGTTGCGCGATGTGCTCGTCAATCAGAATCTGCGCCGCGCGCAGGATCTTGTCCTGGTCGCCCTCGGGGAACACAATCCGCTTGGGATTGCGCTGCGCTTTGTGGACGATCATCCGCATCAGCTCTTGCGACTTGCCGAGGCGGCGCTCCAGCACCTCGCGGTATTCGTCCGGGTCCAGGTGGATCTGCGCCACGCCGGATTCCATCGCGGCGCGCGCCACCGCCGGCGCCACGTAAGTCAACACGCGCGTGTCGAAGGGCTTCGGAATGATGTAGTCGCGGCCGAATTCCATCGACTCCACGCCGTAGGCGCGGCGCACGGAATCGGGCACGTCCTGGCGCGCCAGACCGGCCAGCGCATAGGAAGCGGCCAGCATCATCTCCTCGTTGATCGTCGTCGCGCGGACGTCCAGCGCACCGCGGAAGATGAACGGGAAGCCGAGCACGTTGTTCACCTGATTCGGATAGTCCGAACGGCCCGAGGCCATCAGCAGATCCTTGCGCGTGGCCACGGCCACATCGTAGGCGATCTCCGGATCGGGATTAGCCAGCGCAAAGACAATCGGGTTCGCCGCCATGCTCAGCAGCATTGCGGGTGTCACGCAATTCGCGACAGAGAGCCCGATGAAGACGTCGGCGCCCTGCATCGCGTCGGTCAGTGTGCGCGCGGAGGTTTCCCGTACGAAACGCTGCTTGTATTTGTTGATCCCCTCGGTGCGGCCCGAGTGCAGCACGCCCTTGCTGTCGCACATCAGGATGTTTTCGAGCTTCGCGCCCAGCCGCACATAGTGGTTGGCGCACGAGATCGCGCTCGCGCCCGCGCCGGAGAAAACGATCCGGACGTCGCTCAACCGCTTGCCCACGATCTCGACCGCGTTGATCAGCGCCGCGCCGGAGATGATGGCCGTGCCGTGCTGGTCGTCGTGGAAGACCGGAATGTGCATCGTGCGCTTCAGTTCTTCCTCGATCTCGAAGCACTCAGGCGCCTTGATGTCCTCCAGGTTGATCCCGCCGAAGGTGGGTTCCATCAACTGGCAGGCGCGGATGATCTCGGCGGGGTCCAGCGTCGCCAGTTCGATGTCGAAAACGTCGATATCGGCGAAACGCTTGAACAGAACGCCTTTGCCTTCCATGACCGGCTTGCCCGCGGCGGGGCCGATGTTGCCCAGGCCCAGCACCGCGGTCCCATTGGTCACCACGGCCACCAGGTTGCCCTTCGATGTGTAGTTGTAAACCAGCGACGGATCGCGGTGGATTTCCAGGCATGGCACCGCCACGCCCGGCGTATACGCCAGGCTCAGGTCCCGCTGTGTCCGGCACGGTTTTGTCGGCGTAACGGCGATCTTGCCCGCTGGCTCGGACGAATGATAACGGAGTGCTTCCTCTTCGCGAATTCCCATACTGGGTACTCCCCGCCTCCCTTTCTAACCCCTAAACTCTGAAATGCAAGCACTTTCTAGTCACGCCTGGGATTGCGGCAATACAACCGCACTTGCGAGGGTAGCGCAACGCCGGCGCGCGCCGCTCTGAGCGCATTCCCCGCGCGGGAGTACACTTCTCCGGACGCGGAGATAAAAATAACGCCGCGAGGAATTGGCTCGCGGCGTCATCTCCAATCGGTTTGAAATGGAATCCGGGCTAGAGGGCGAGGGCTTTCGACACCGCGGCAAACACCTCGTCCGGCGTGCCGGTGCCCTGGATGCGGTGGTAATCGCCGTTGGCGTAGTAGCCGATCAGCGGGGCCGTCGACTTCTCATAGGCCACCAGCCGGTTGCGGACCGTGTCTTCGCAATCGTCCGCGCGCTGCGCCAGCGCCGCGCCGCACAGGTCGCACTTGCCTTCCTGCTTCGGCGCGTTGCTCAGCAGGTTGTAGATGTGCCCGCACTGCGTGCAATAGCGCCGCTGGCAGGTGCGCGAAATCAGTTGCTCATTCGGCACGTCGATGTGCACGATGGTCGGCTGCGGGTAGCCGAGCTTGGTCAGCAGCCCGCCGAGGTACTCCGCCTGGGCCACGGTACGCGGGTAGCCGTCCAGCATGAACCCGCTGGCGCAATCGGGCTTCGTCAGGCGCGAGGCGACGATGTCGTTCACGATCTTGTCGTCAAGCAGGGCGCCGGTGGCCATGATGGCCTGGGCCTTTTTGCCCAGTTCCGACCCCGTGCGAACCTCCGCGCGGATCATGTCCCCGGTAGAGATGGCGGGAACGTGCAACTTCTTCACCAGGCGCTCCGACTGCGTCCCCTTGCCGCTTCCGGGAGGTCCGAGCAGCAGGAGAACTCGCGTTACCGTCGTGCCTTTGCAGGCCGCACTTAGTGTTTCTGTTGATGCCATGGATTTTCAGCTCTGAAGTCGAAATTCTACCGAAATTGGTTAGTTTGGGTCAAACATACCCAATAGTCTGAAATGGGCGCTGTCCGGTCCTAGTCAGGCGACAAGAGGGCCCGTTCCAGGCGCGCCAGCCCCTCGCCGAACGCGGCGGGCCGCGGCAGCAGGCTCGCGATCAGCAGCGCTTCGCGGTCGAAGTCGTAAAAGAAACCCGGTTGCAACAGGACGCCGTCGCGCTCCAGCAGCCGCAGCGTCCACTGCTCTTCGGAGTAGAAGCGCGGCACGTCGATCACCACGCACCAGCCGCCTTCGGGCTCGAGGATGCGCGCGCCGCCGCGCGCCGAAAACGCCGTGCGAGCCACGGTGAGATTCTCCAGGCAGCGCGCGCGGATGGCCGTCTGGATCGCGGGCGCGAGTTCGAGCCAGCGCACGGCCGCATGCTGGATTGGCGCGCTCACGGGCAGGTACGCGTCGGCAATCCACTCCAGCCGTTCGAGCGCTTGCGCCAACTCCGGTTGCGGCCCGGAAACGTGGACCCAGCCGAGCTTCATCTGTGGCAGACCGGCGACCTTCGACAATCCGCTCAGCGTGAAGACGAGCGCCTCGCCCGTGGCGTCGAACGTCGATACGCGGCGCTTTGCTTCGTCCGGCTCAGCGGCGGCCCAGATGTAATCGGAAAAAACCTCGTCGGCGATCACCGCCAGGCCCTTGGCGGCGGCCCAGCTTTGCAGCCGCTGCCACTCGCCGCGCTTCAGGCATATGCCCGTCGGATTGTTGGGATTGACCAGTATGACGGCGCGCGTGCGTTCCGTCCGGCGCCGCTCCAGGGCGTCGAAATCGATGCTCCAGTGCAGATCCTCGGGCAGCGGGTATTGCACGATGCGCACGCCGTCGAGCGCGGCCAGGCACTCGAACAGCGGGTAGGACGGCCGCGGCGCCAGCACTTCGTCGCCGGGCTCGCACAGCAGCTTGAACAGCCAGCTATACGCCTCGCTCGTGGAGCCAGCCAGCAGCATCCGGCCCGGATCGGCGGTCTGGCCATGCCGCGCATGGTGCGCCGCAACGGCCTCGCGCGCTTCCTTGAGCCCGCGCGGCGTCGGTTCGTAAGTGAGCGAGCGCGCATCGGCCAGAGCGGCCAGGATTTCCTCGCGAGGATATTCGATCCCGGCCCGCGTGGGATTGGAGAGCGTCAGATCCAGAACTTCACCACCGGCCGCGCGCCGCGCCGCCAGCGCTGCATTCAGCAGGTTGGGCCGGAAATCGTCAGGCACGCGCGTGGAAAAGCGGGTCACGCCTCGGCAACCACCGGATTCTGGAGTTCGCCGATGCCCTCGATGCGCACGGTGACCCGATCCCCGGCGAGCAGCCAGCGCCGCGGCCGCTGGGCGAAGCCGACGCCGGCGGGCGTTCCCGTGGAGATCAGATCGCCCGGCTCCAGCGTGATCACGCTGCTCAGGAATTCGATCAGCGCCGGGACCGGGAAGATCATGGCGCTGGTATTCGAGTTCTGCAAAACCGTGCCGCTGATTTCGCAGGCGATGGCGAGCTTTTGCGGATCTTCGATCTCGTCGGCGCTGACGATCCACGGACCCGTCGGGCAGAACGTGTCGAACGTCTTGCCCATCAGCCATTGGCTGGTGGCGCCCTGATAGTCGCGCGCGCTGACGTCGTTCACGCAGGTGTAGCCGAAGACGTGCTCGCGCCACTGCGCGGCGGGAATGTAGCGCCCACCGGTCCCGATGATGACGCCGAGTTCGGCTTCATAATCGGGCTTGCGGGAATTCTTCGGCAGGATAATCGGCGCACCCGGTCCGGTAATCGTGTTGCCGAATTTGCTGAAGATGGTGGGCACCGATGGCACCTCCAGCTTCGCCTCGGCCGCATGATCGCGATAGTTCAGCCCGACGCAGATGATCTTGGGCGGCTTCGGGATGGGCGCCAGTAACGTAACCGCTTCGAGCGGCACGCGCAACGTCGCCGGCGCGCTGGCCAGGTACGAGCGGATCGCCGCCCGGGCGGCCGCGCCGCCGGAAATCACGTCGATCACGCGCTCGAAACCGGCCGGTTGCAGGCAGTACACCCGGTCTTCCACGGCCACGCCGGCCTGCGCCGGTCCGCCCGCTACGGAATATGTCACGAACCGCATGGCTTGATGCTAACGCAAGCCCGCGATGATTTCTTGGCGGGCAATCGCCGCTTTGTTATAGTAGTGGGTGACCGTGGCGCTATCGTCTAAGGGTTAGGACGGAGCCCTCTCAAGGCTTAAATATGGGTTCGAATCCCGTTAGCGCTACCATCCCCGCCTGTTTTCGCCGTTAACGGCGAGCCTTCCCACCAGCAAATCAGTTGCATGTTGCGTTGTGCGCCAGCTCATGCGGCCTTGGGCGTTTCCAGCGCGGGCGGGAGCAGGCCCATTTGAACGGGACGCGGGGCGCGGAAGGCGGCCAGTTCCGCCGGGTGGTCGTGAATGAGCTGCGTGGGAGCGCGGAGCGGCGCGCGGCCGAGCATTTCGCCGAGTTGCAACGCATTTACAAGACCGGCTCCGGCTTGCGCGCTCGTAAACACCACCAGGCACTCCTTCGCCGCCGCAGCGAGACGCGTGAGACGCGGCTGCCATTCTTCCAACTCGTCCAGTGAGTACAGGTACGGGCCGGCTGTCGCGCGCCGTCCGAATTCGCGAAACGCGTCGGGCGACGAGCGGCCGTGCAGCCGCACCAGGGCCGTACTCGTCGTCAGCACCGCCGCCGGCGGCATCCCGCGAAAGTACGCCGGCTGATCCACGTTGACGAACGAAATCCTGAACTTGGACAGAACGGCGAGAGCTTCCTCCGACAGCCAGCTCTCGTGCAGGAATTCGCCCGCCAGCCGGAACTCGTGGAACACACGGCGCAGCTCGATCAGAAAATCGCGATTCTCCCGGTTGAAGCGGAAAGCCCACGGGAACTCCATCACAAGCGCGCTCAGCAAACCGTCGCGCTGCATGGGCAGCAGGCCCGCTTTCCAGACCTCGACGGCGCGTGGCGCGAGATCGCGGTCTTCGGTGAAGCGATGGCCGAGCACGGCCGTGAGCCGCAGACGCGGATTCGCCGCGGCCTTCCGCATCCATAGCCGCGCGATCTCGGGCTTGAGCGGCGCGTCGGCGGTCTGATCGATCTCCAGGACTTCCACGTACGGCCGCAGGCGCTCGATGCGATGCTGCCGGGGCGAAGCGCCCGCAAAGACGGTCTCATCCCACTCCGGCCGCTGCCAGCCGGAGACGCCAACGTAGATGCGCTCTGAGTTGATCATGGCAGATCTTCGTCTTTTCTTCTATTTCGAGAATAGAACATAAGGCGAAGAATAGCAAGCGAAATCTGAATTCGCTTGGGAGCGGCGCTGCCTCGTGGGACGGTGCGGCGGCGTTTCGGGGAATTGGGCTCGCCCGAAGGAAGTAGAGGGTCACGCGTGACGGCAGCAGGCCGAAACATCCGGCGCTCTTTTGGCGGGACGCGGCTGCGGGCTTGACGCTTTCCGAAACGAGGGGCAGAACATTTTGGTTACATTACGTAAGTTGCTGAAAATAGGACAATTTTTATTGCTTCACTTCGGGGCGGGTGCTAAACTTAGAACGCGGAGCGCTTGGCGAGGTAGTTTATATATGAACCTTCCATTTTCGAGTCCCAAAGCTATCGCTGAGGTCGGCGAAAAAATCTACGCGGAGCGCTATAAGGACGAGTATGAGCGTGATCACGTCGGAAAGTTCGCCGCAATCAATGTGCTAAACGGCCAAGCGTTTCTTGGCGATACTCCCGAGGCTGCTTTGGAGTGGGCCAAGCAGGACTCTCCAAATGGCCTGTTCCACCTAATCCAAGTCGGATTTCCCGGCGCGTTTCGAGTCAGTTACGCGAACCATGTCTCTGTGGATCGGATCTTTTGCTAAGTCGGGCTCACCTTCCCTAAAGGTCAAGATTTCCGGGCCGTTCTCGGATGGCGTCGAATACGATGCCATTATCGACACGGGCTTTACTGGCTTTGCGTCAATTCCGCTGGCTGAAGCGATTCGACTAGGGCTCCTTCTTTGGGGCACCACATCTGTGAGCTTTGCGAACGGAGAGACATCTTATCGCCTGACCGGGAAATGTCAGATTGCGGTTGATGATCAGAAGAAGATAGGGGTGGCCATTCTCGAGTGGCAGGCGAGTGAGGTTTTGCTCGGCATGGCGTTTGTCCGCCAGTTCGAGAAGGTGCTGCTCGTTACCTCATCTACAGTCGTATTGCAGGATGAAGCCGAACCACCGTCTTCGCCGGAGCCATCGCCTGACAATCCCCCTTCGGCGTAAGGCCTGGCGTTGCTCGCTGCGCGACTCAGCGTCTGTGCTCTATCCCGTCGCAGTGTTATCCGACTAAGTCCTGTCTCGATTACGGCCGCGGACCGACGGGCCAGGCGCCCGACTTCGAGCGCGTCGAGCCGTTCGGCCGCGCCGGCTGAATCTGCTGATGCGGCGTGGTGGCCGACGGCGGGATTTCGTCTTCCTGGAATTGCAGTTGCCGGTCGAGCAGCATCTCCATCGTGGAGCCGCGCTCGAGTGTTGCGTCCGGTCCGCGGCTGATCAGCACGCCCGCCAGACCTGCTACCGCACCCGCTCCGGCGCCGATGCCCGCGCCTTTGGCGCCACTGGCGACCCCGCCGATCATCGCGCCGTAACTGGTCGTCGTAGCAACTTTTGTCGCGTCGCCCAGCTTGTCGGAGTCGCCTTTGATCTTGCCCTCGCTGCGGTCGATCGACCCCTTCTGGTCGCCGTCGAGCGTGGCGGCGCGTGCGCGGAAGTCGCGTGTCACGCCGTTAGGCAAGGTCAGCGAGTCGAAGCGGATGAACAGCGCGGCGCGCCCTTTCACTTTGCCGGCGCGTTTCACCTGAGTGACGGTCCCGGTCACGTAGCTGCCCGTGGGGATCACCATCTTGCCATCCACCAGGACCGGGAAGGCAGTCTCCAGATAGACCCGGTCGCCCTCGGCGGCGTTGCGCGTGCTGATGCTGTTGATCAGGTTGAGCAGGATCTTAGTGCCGGGTTCGACGACGTAGATGTGCTGCTTCTCCGCCGGCGGCGCGGCCGGCTGAGGAGCCTGGGCCAAGGCAAGCGCCGCGCTGGCGGCAGCGATGAAACCAAGTCGGATCAGCAAGATGGGCACCCCTTCCAGGACAGAGAGCGGACAACAGGAAGCGACTGCGCATGGCTCGCGAATCGCCTGCAACTCATCTCCAGGCTAACGCCGCCGGGGCGCCGGCCTCCACACCCTCTTGAACGTCCGGCGGCCGTGCGCGGTTGCATCGGCCGCGCCGGTTCGCTCACCTCCCGTTTTCGGGCACCGGCCGTCCCGCCACGGCGAGGGCCTTGCGCGCGGTGGTCGCGAGCGGCAACGCCGGCAATTCGTCGTCGGCGATCCAGCGAAAGCCCTTCGGCGCCTTCACGGGCTCGGCCCGCCACACGTCGATGGTGTAGTCGTGGCGCGTAATCGAATGGCGGAACTCGCCGAGTTTGACGCTCCGCCGCGCGCTCGGGATGTGGCGCGGCTCCGGCAGTTCCCAGAAGCTCGCGAGCCGGGGTTCGTGCGCCCCGCGTTGCCGCAGCAGAATGCGGCCGTCCTTCTCAATCACCAGCAACTCGATGGCGAGCTTTACCGCGTCGCGCTGGTTGAGCTTCACCGGCAGCTCGTTCTGGAGGCCCTCGACGCGCGCCAGGCAATGCTCCCGCAAAGGGCAGAGCAGGCATTGCGGATTGCGCGGCAGGCAGACCGTCGCGCCCAACTCCATCAGCGCCTGGTTGAAGTCGCCGGGACGGCGGGGATCGAGCATCGTTTGCGCCGCTTGCTGCAGCCGGACGCGCACTGACGAACTGCGCACCTCGCCGCGTTCGGCCGTCAGGCGGCTCAGCACCCGCACGACGTTGCCGTCGAGCACGGCATGCGGCAGGCCGAAGGCAATGCTCGCCACGGCCGCGGCCGTGTAATCGCCGACGCCCGGCAACTCGCGGATCTCCTGATAAGTGGATGGGAAGGCGTCCAATTCCGCAATCGCGCGGGCCGCGCGTTGCAGGTTCCGCGCCCGGGCGTAGTAGCCCAGCCCGCTCCAGGCGGCGAGCAGTTCCGTCTCCGGCGCCTCGGCCAGCGCGCGCGGCGTGGGATAGCGCTCCAGAAAGCGTTCGTAGTACGGGACGACCGCCGTGACGCGCGTCTGTTGCAGCATCACTTCCGAAACCAGAATGCGCCACGGATCGCGCGTCGCGCGCCACGGCAGATCGCGGCGCGTGGCCTGATACCAGTCGAGCAGCAGTTGGCCGCAAGGGCGGAGTCGGAGCATTCGCTTAGGCGGACTGGGTGTTTTGCCCAGATTGATACAATGATAGTCGATCCCTCAGTTCCGCCTCGATTCCATAGGATTTCGCACAAAGTGCCTGAATTGCTGCGGGTCCGCGGCGCGCGGGTCCATAACCTCAAGAACGTCTCGATCGATCTGCCGCACAACGCGCTAACGGTGGTGACCGGTGTCTCGGGCTCCGGCAAATCCTCGCTCGTCTTCGACACGATCTATGCCGAGGGCCAGCGCCGCTATGTCGAGTCGCTGTCGGCCTATGCGCGGCAGTTCCTGGACCGCATGGAGAAGCCGGCCGTCGACGAGATCGATGGCATCTCGCCGCCGATCGCCATCCGCCAGCGGAACACGACCCGCAATCCGCGCTCGACCGTGGCGACCGCCACGGAGATCTACGATTTTTTGCGCCTGCTCTATGCGCGGGCCGGCGAAACCTGGTGCCCCGATTGCGGCCAGCCGGTGCAGCGCGACACGGTGGACCCGGTCGCGGCGGCGATGGCGGCGCAGGTGGAGGGTACGCGCTGGTACGCCCTGTTCCCCGTGAAAGTCGACCGCGCGGCGGGCGAAACGGGCTTCAAGGACGCGCTGTTCGACCTGCGCAAGCGCGGCTTCACGCGGCTTTATCAAAACGGCAAGACGTTCGAATTCTCGACGCCGGAATCGCTGCTCGAAATCGACTTCAAGCAGCCCGTCTTCGTGCTGGTGGACCGTCTGGTCATCCGCGGCGATATGCACCAGCGGCTGGTGGACACGGTGGAGATCTGCTACCGCGAAGCGGGCGAGGTGATCTTCGAGCAGGCGGGCGAGAGCGATCCGCAGCGGCTGCGCTTCAGCGAGCGCTTTGCCTGCAAGAACTGCGGCCGGGAGTTCCTCACGCCCGAACCGTCGCTGTTCAGCTTCAACAACCCCTACGGCGCGTGCCCGCAATGCCAGGGCTTCGGCAACACCATCGACTACGATATGGAACTGGTGATTCCCGATCCGTCGAAGTCACTGAACGAGGGCGCGGTCGATCCATGGACCAAGCCGAATTACGATTGGGGCCTGGAAGAATGTCTGTCGCGCACGGCGGGCCGCGTGCGGACGAACGTCCCGGTGGCCGAGTTGAATCCTGCCGAGCGGGCGCTGCTGCGCGATGGCATCCGGCGTTTCTTCCGCGAGGTGGAGCGGAAGAAGTACAAGATCCACGTGCGCGTGTTTCTCTCGCGCTATCGCGGCTACACCGAATGCAATGCCTGCGGCGGCGCGCGGTTGCGCGAGGAAGCGCTCTTCATTCGCGTTGACGGCAAGACGATCGCCGACGTCGCCCGGATGAACATCGCCGAGGCGCTCGCCTTTTTCTCGCAGCTCAAGCTGGCGCCCGAGCAGGCGGCCATCGCCGGCAAAGTCCTGGTCGAGATCCGGCAGCGGCTGCAGTTTCTCTACGATGTCGGGCTGGAGTATCTGACGCTCGACCGGCTGTCGATGACGCTCTCGGGCGGGGAAGCGCAGCGCATCACGCTGGCGACGTGCCTCGGCTCGCGGCTGGTCGGCGCGACGTATGTACTGGATGAGCCATCCATCGGATTGCACTCGCGCGACACCGGACGGCTGATCCGCATTCTGCATGACCTGCGCGATCTGGGCAATACGATCCTGGTCGTCGAGCACGACGCCGACATCATGCGCGCGGCCGACTACATCGTCGACATGGGACCGGGCGCGGGCGAGTTGGGCGGGCAGATCACGTTCGAGGGCACGCTGAAGGCGATGCTCAAGAACGGGTCGAAGAAGAACGGCGGCAACGGCAACGGGCGGCCGCACTCGCTCACCGCGCGCTATCTGAACGGCGAGCTGAAGACGTCGCTCAAGACCGAGCGGCGGCCGGTGGATCCGCGGCGCGTGGTGGAGTTTCTGGGCTGCCGCGGCCACAACCTGAAGAACGTCGATGTGACCATCCCGCTCGGCCTGATGACCGTGGTCACGGGCGTCTCCGGTTCGGGCAAATCGACGCTCGTGCACGACGTCATCAACAAGGCTCTGGCGTCGCGCGCGCTGCATGCCGCGGCGGAGGAGAAGCCCGCCCGGCGGAAGGCGGCGAAGACTGAAGAAGCGACGGAGGCGCCGGCCGAACGTCAGGTCTGCCGCAAGATGACGGGCGGCGCAATGGTGCGCGAAGTCGTGCTGGTGGATCAGTCGCCGATCGGGCGCACGCCGCGCTCGAACCCCGTCACTTATACGAAAGCCTTCGACCCGATCCGCGATCTGTTTGCCGCGACGCCGGAGGCCGAACGCCGCGGCTACACGCCGGGCCACTTCAGTTTCAACATCCCCGGCGGGCGCTGCGAGACGTGCCAGGGCGACGGCACGGTGACGGTCGAAATGCAGTTCCTGGCCGACGTCGAACTGGTCTGCGAAGACTGCCGCGGCACGCGCTACAAGCAGTCGATCCTCGATGTGCGTTACCGCGGGCTGAACATCCACGACGTGCTGCAATTGACCATTCAGGAAGCGCTCTCGTTCTTCGCCGACCAGCCGCGCATCGTATCGCGGCTGAAACCGCTGGCCGATGTCGGGCTCGGCTACCTGCGCCTGGGCCAGTCGGCGACGACGCTTTCGGGCGGCGAAGCGCAGCGCGTCAAACTGGCGGCGCATCTGACGCAGAGCGATTCCAAGGGCATCCTGTATCTCTTCGACGAGCCGACCACGGGCCTGCATTTCGCCGACATCACGAAGCTGCTCGACGCCTTCGACCGGTTGATCAAAAGCGGCGCGTCGCTGCTGATTATCGAGCACAACCTGGATGTGATCCGGCATGCCGACTGGCTGATCGACCTGGGGCCGGACGGCGGCGAGGCCGGCGGACGCATCGTCGTCGCCGGCACGCCGGAGACGGTCGCGGCGTGCGATGCGTCGTGGACGGGCAAGTACCTGCGCCCGTTGCTGAATGGGCAGTGAGCAGTCCAGCGCCGCTTGCTGACTGGCTACGTCACCGCGCAGGCGCCGTCGGATCGCGCGCCGCGGCGCCTTCCGGCCGTGGTTGCAAATCAACCGCTAACGGAAAGAAAAGATCACTTCGGGACCGAGCACGAAGGCGTGAAACGCGTCGCGTTGCGAATACCCGGCCGGCGAGAAATCGTATGACGGCTTCGGCGAAGCGACGTAGTACCTCACTGTCGCGCCAATTCGTACGTTCCCGGATTTGGTGAGAGGCACGTCACACGAAGCGACGTACTGGCCGCCCCATCCGGAAAAGCCGAGTGAACCGCTAGCTGGACTGCCGACGGTGTGATTCACATACGCTCCGCCGCCGCCCACGGTGAGGCGCAGGCCGCTGCTCCGGTGATCCCACACATAGCGTGCGCCGAACGGAACCAGATAGAGCTGGTCGTTCGCGTTCGTCCCGTACTCGCAGCACACGCTGGAACCGAGCGGTCGAACGATCTGCTCGAATCCGGCCTCCAAGACAAACCAACGGCGAGGCTGAAAACCGTAGCCGACGCTGTATCCAGGCGCGTTATTCAGGAACGGATAAGACTCACCGTGATTCGGCCCGGCCAAAACCTGATAGACGAACGCGCCACTCAGACTGTTATGGAAAGCGCCGGGTGCGGCGGTCTGGCCAAGTGTAATTTGCGCGGCCGCGCAGACGATGACGATCTCTGCAAGTAGACGACGTCCACAAGACATCATGCAAAGCTCCTTTTGACATCAGGCATCTTCGCCGCTGAAATAGATGCAAGTTTATCGCCAACAGCGATTATCAGGCGAACCAGTGAGTTGCACGCCTTCCGGCGCCGATCCTTCGGGGATGTCAGACACATCGCAGGTGTCGATGTAACACATTGGCAGCGTGTGAAGGGCTCGCGCGACGGCGCAGGCGGCTATTGAAAAGAACCCGGCCGGTGGCGACGGTCCTGGTGCGTTGGCGCAAAATAGTAGCAGAATGACACCGGCGATCCTGTTGCTGCTCGCGGCATTAACTCAACAGCCCCCGGCGCATGCGCCGTCCGCGCCGCCGCGCGACCCGATGGCCGAGGCCGCGCGTGCGCTGGACGAAGGCAAGCCGCAAGAGGCGATCGCTACCCTCAAGGAAGTGCTCGCACAGAATCCCGACAACTACGGCGTCTGGTTCAACTTGGGCGTCGCCTATGGGATGGCGGGGCAGGAAGCCGACGCCGTGACGGCGTTTCGCAAAGTGCTCACGCTGGAGCCGAAGCTGTACGAGGCGCAGCTCAACCTGTCGCAGATCCTGTTGCATCAGAAGAAATACACTGAGGCAATCGACCTGCTGACGCAGGCGGTGGCGCAAAAACCGCAAGCGATCCCGCCGCAAATCCTGTTGGGCAAGGCGCTGCTCGCCGCGGGCAGACCGGGCGACGCCGAAGCGCGCTTCCAGGCGGTGACCGCGCTCGACGGCAAGCAATCCGAGGCATTCCTGCTGCTCGCGCGGACGCTGGCCGCGCAACAGCGTTGGGCGGACGCCGCCGTGCCGCTGGCGCGCTACACCGAACTCGCGCCCGCGGATACCGCCGCGCAGATGGAACTGGCGCAGACGCTCGAAAAGGCGAAGAAACCGGCCGAAGCGGCCGCGATTTACCGCCGTTTCCCGAAGGACCCGGCGGCGATGGAACGCGCGGGAGTGTTGGAACTCGAGGCCGGCAACGCGAAGCAGTCGGTGGAGGAATTGACGCTCGCGGTGCAGAAGGACCCGACGCCGGCGTTGCGCTATGCGCTGGCTACGGCGTTGCTGCGCAGCGGGCAGATCGATAAGGCCGCCGAGGTTGCGGCCGCACTGGTCGCGCAGACGCCAGATCATTTCGATGCGCGCATGTTTTATGGCCGTCTGCTGCGCGATCAGAAAAAATACGCACCGGCGGCGGAGCAGTTCTCCACGGCTACGAAACTGAAGCCGGCGTCGCTCGAAGCCTGGAACGAACTGACGGGCATGCTCGTCATTTTGAAAAATTATCCGGCAGCGTTGGAGACGCTCGATAAGTCTAAGCAACTGGGCGGCGAGACGGCCGCGTATTACTGGTACCGGGCGATCATGCTGGATGCCGAACATGACCACAAACCGGCGCTCGAAAGCTACCAGCGTTTTCTGGAGATGAGCCAGGGCAAGAGCCCCGATGAAGAATTCAAAGCGCGCCAGCGGGTCCGCATTTTGACGAGGATTGTGAACCGATGAAGCTCTTGCTGGCATTTTTCTGCCTGACCCTCTGCCTTGGCGCGGCCGACCTGGAGCGTGTGAAGAAGGAGCCGGACGCCATCAAGCGCAGCGAACAGGCGCTGGATGTCGCGGCCGAGGCGCTGAAAGACGCGCGCGCGCTGCCGGCCGAAGGCGGGTCGGTCGACGCGTTACAGAAGGACATGGACACGCTGATCGCGGCGGTCGAGTTGTCCCTGAAGTCGCTACAGGACACGGGCAAGCCGCCCCGGAAGCTCACGCGCTATTACAAACGCGGCGAGTTGAAGACGCGCGAAATGGAACGGCAGGTCGACAATCTGGTCCAGGCGCTGGCCTTCGACAACCGCCCGCCGGTGGAGAAGGCGCAGGCGCGGTTGACGGTGTTGCACGACGAGTTTCTGTTTGGAGTGATGAGCGGCAAGTGAGGCGCATATGCTCCGGTTCCCGTTGCTTGCTGTATTCGTTGCGTTGCTCGGCACGGCTCCGGCCGTGGCGCAGCGCGATTTTCTGACGGCCGATGAAGTGGACCAGTTGCGGGAGGCACAAGCGCCCGACGACCGGCTGAAAGTGTACGTCCTGTTCGCCCGGCAGCGGGTGGATCTGCTGAGCCAGCTTTTCGCGAAGGAGAAGCCGGGGCGCAGCGCGCTGATCCACGACACGCTCGACCAATACACCAAGATCATCGAAGCGATTGACACGGTGGTGGACGACGCGCTTGCCCATAAGCGCCCCGTCACGACGTTGCCGCAAGTCGCCAAGCAGGAGCGTGAACTGCTCGGCAAGCTGGAGAAGTTTGCCGCGCTGCAAGCCTCCGACGCCGAGCGTTACCGCTTCAGCCTCGACCAGGCCATCGACACCACGAAGGACAGCGCGGACACTTCCGAGGTGGATGTGACCGAGCGCGCCCGCGAAGTCGAGGCCAATGAAAAGCGGATCGAGAAAGAACGCGAGGCGATGTCCGCGCCCGCCAAGGACGACGGCAAGCAGGCTACAGCCGAGAAGAAGCCGGCGGCTCCCAAGAAGAAGGCGACGCTGCTCAAGAAGGGCGAGAGCCTGGAGAACGCGCCCGTCACGGTCGAGTCCGGGAAGCCGGACAAAGACAAGGACAAGAAGAAGGAATAACGCCGGGCGCTATGACGGCTCTTGCGCCTCGGCGCCCTCTTCGAGCATCTCGCGCAGAATGCGCAGCAGCGCAGCGGTCACGCTGAAGACAACGGGCCCGGCGATGATGCCCGCCAAGCCGAAATACTCGATGCCGCCGAAGATCGAAAGCACGACGAGCAGCGTGTTCATCGGCATGCTCCCGCGCAGGATCCATGGGCGCAGGATGTTGTCCGCGAAACCAACCATCAGCAGGCACCACACCGCCAGGATCAACGCGCGGATCCATGCTCCGGACCACACGAGATACGCCACCGCGGGTACCCAAACCAAGGACGTGCCGACCACGGGCACCAGGGACGAGAACATGCCGACCACGCTCCACAGCCAGCCGCGCGGCAGGCCGACGATGGCGAAGCCCGCGCCCAACAGCGCGCCTTGCGCGGCGGCGACGATCAGCGTTCCGTTGACGTTGGCGCGGATGGTTTCGGCGGCGACGCGCAGCAGCTCTTTCACGCGCTCCTCCGGCAGCGGGATCCAGTGCACGGCCAGTTCCTGCACGCGCCCGATCGTCTGGAAAAAGAAATACAGCGTGAAGAAGGTGATCGCGGCCTCGCCCAGCGTCGCGGTCACATTGCCGAACAGCGCGCCGATGCTGGCCATGGACGCGTCGCCGGCGCTCTGCAAGCGCGCCATCAGCGCGGCCTGCAGATTCGGCACGGCCATGCCGGTGGCGTGCGCCATCCACGCCAGCGGGCGTTCGAGCAGATTCGACAACCAGACGTTCCAGCCGCCCTGCGATTGGCTGGCGGCGGCCAGCGTCTGATACAAGCCCTGCGCCTCGCGCACCACGGTGACGGCGAGGATCAATAGCGGCCCGGCGATCAACGCCATGATAGCGAGCGTCGCGGTCAGCGCGGCGAGCGCCGGCCTGTGCCAGCGCCGCTCCAATGCGGCGTAGAGCGGGAAGCCGGAGATGCCCAGCACGCAGGCGAGGAAGATCGCGTTGAGATACGGCGCCAGCATCTGGCTGACCAGGTACAGCGCGACCGCCAGCAGAATGAGCAGCGCAATCAGAGACTCGCGGCGGCTGGGTTCGCGCTTCATGCTTCGACCTTTTGCACCTCGATGCGGCGCGTCTCTTCATCGCTGCCGGCAAGGTCCGCGGTGATGCGGATTTCCAGGCGCGGCGCGGGTAGCAGGGCGGGGAAGCGCTCCGCCCATTCCAGAAAGACCGCGGCCGGGCGCGCGAAGATCTCGTCGAGCCCCAGACTCTCCACCTCGGCTTCGGTATCCAGCCGGTAGAGGTCGATGTGATAGACGCTCACCGGCTCACCGTATTCGTGGATCAGCGGGAACGTGGGGCTTGAAACTTCTTCCGGGCGAATACCGCCGTAGCCCGCAGCCAGGCCCTTGGCGAGCGTGGTCTTGCCGGCGCCAAGATCGCCGATCAGCAGAATCGTCACCGGCGCCGGCCACAACGCAGCCAACTGCTGCCCCAACTCGATCGTTTCGTCTTCGTTATGCGTAAGGTAAACGGCAGGTTTCATGAGCGCAGTTCATTCATCGCACGCGGCAGATAGCGCAACAGATCCATCGCGGTCAGGCATTGCTCACCCAGTTCGGCGGCGCCCAACTCGCCCGCCCGGCCATGCAGCCAGACGGCGGCGAGCACCGCATCCACGGCGTCGTGCGGAAACTGAGCGAGCAGGCCCGCGATGAGGCCCGTAAGGACGTCGCCGCTGCCCGCGGTGGCCATCGCCGGGGTGCCGGTCGGGTTGACGAAGACGCGTCCATCCGGAAGCGCCGTCACGGTGCGTTGTCCTTTCAGCACGACAATACAAGCGTGGTTCGTGGCGAAGGTTCGGGCGATGTTGACGCGATCGTTTTGCACGGCGGCAATGCTCGTGCCGCACAGCCGGGACATCTCGCCGGGATGCGGCGTCAGCACGCGCACGTGGCCGGAGCCATTCAGCGCCGTCGACGCGAGCGCGTTCAGCGCATCGGCATCGACGACGGCCGGGACCGCTGCATTGGCGAACAGGTAGCGGGCATTCGCTTCGGCTTCCGGCTCGCGCCCGAGGCCGGGGCCAAGGGCCAGCACGTCGCGGTCGCCCACGCCATCGTCCCAATCGCCGGTCATCAATTCCGGCATCAGCGACGTCACGGTGGCGCGCTCACGGCGGTCGGCGGCGACGGTCACCAGGCCCGCGCCACTGCGCAATGCGGCCGCTCCCGCCATTGCCGCGGCGCCGCCCTTGCCCTGCGCTCCGCCAAAGACCAGCACGTGACCGAACGAACCCTTGTGCGCCCCGCGTTCACGCGGCGCAAAAAGGCGCGCGAACAGCGTCGGCTCCACCAGGTTCAGCCAGTGACTGGCTTCCTCCTCAATGAAGGCGGGCGGGATGCCGATCGGCGCGACGGTGACGGCGCCGGCCCGATCGCACGTCGGCGGCAGAATCAATTCGGTCTTCGGGGCGGCGAGCGTGACGGTGTACGCCGCGCGGACCGACTCGCCTTCGGCGTGCAGTCCCGACGGCGTGTCCACGCTGACGATGGCCGCATGCGGGAAGCCGCCGTTCAGCTCGCGGATCAGCTCCAGCGCATGGCCCTGCGCCGGGCCTTTCAGACCGGTACCGAGCAGCGCGTCCACGATCAGCGTCGCCGCGCGCATTTCGACGTCGAGCGTCTGGGAGAAGGGAATACCGAGCGCCTGGACCATCGCCCAGTTCACTGCGGCGTCGCCCTGATAGTCTTCGGGCGGCGCGGCCAGCAGGATGTGCAGCGCCGCGGGACGGAAGCGCGTCCACAACTGGCGCGCGATCACGAGCCCGTCGCCGCCGTTGTTACCTTTGCCGCAGACGACGACGATTCGCCGCCGCTCCAGCGGCGCGTACTTCTTTTCCAGAAACTCGACGACGCGGCAGCCAGCGTTTTCCATCAGGATCAAGCCGGGAATACCGGCGGCGATGGTTCTCCGGTCCGCTTCGCGCATTTGCGCGGCCGTCAGAATCTTCATAACGCGGCTCCCCCGACGCGCGCTTCCAGGCGGATCAGCGGTTCCGCCTCGCCCATCACAATCAGAAAGTCGCTGGCTTCGACGAGGGTGTCGGCGGACGGGTTGAAGATCATTTCGCCGCTGGCGCGGCGGATGCCGAGCACGATCACCTTCAGGTCGCGGCCGATGTTCGACTCCTTGAGCGTGCGGCCGACCAGGTTGCAGCCCGTCAGCACTTCAATCTGCTCGATACTGACGCTCGGGCCGAGATGCGTGGTGGCGAAATCGAGAAACTGGCGCACGTGCGGCTTCAGCAAGGCCTGCGCCAGACGCGTGCCGGTCATGGTGTAAGGCGCGAAGACGGAGTCGGCGCCCACCTGCCGCATCTTGCGCTCGGCCTCTTCCTCGGCGGCGCGAGCGGCGACGTGGAGCTTCGGATTCAGCGTCTTCGCCGAGATGACGGCAAACAGATTGTCGGCGTCAGTGGCCAACGCGGCGATCAGGCCGGCGGCCCGCTCGACGCCCGCTTCCTTCAGCGTCTCGTCGCGCGTGGAATCGCCGAGCACCGCCAGATAGCCGTTGTGCATGGCCCAGTCCACGCGGTCTTCCTGCTTATCGATGACCAACATCGGCACGTTGGCCTGGCGCAGCTCCTGCGCGGCTCCGCGGCCGACGCGCCCAAATCCGCAGACGATGTAGTGGCCGCTCAATCGATCGATCATTTTCCGCATCCTTCGCCGCTCCAGCATGTTGCCGAGCTGCGCCTCGATGATTCCCTGCGTCATGACGCCCACGGCGAGCAGCAGCGTGCAGACGCTGAGGAACATGTAGAACGAATTGAAAACCCGGCCGGCGACGGTCAGCGGGTGGAGTTCCATATAGCCGACCGTCGTCATGGTCATCAGCGCCATGTAGAACGCGTCGAAGGCCGGGTAGCCCGATACCAGTATGAAGCCCGCCGTGCCCACGCCGAGCGTGACCGCGATGGCGGCGGCGACAATCGAAATGCGCCCCAGAGCCCGATTCATTCGCTACACTTTCCGCAGCACCAGGAGCGTCATATCGTCCTGCAGTTCTTCGGGGAACGCGGTCCAGCGCCGCACGGCGTCCACCACGGCGGCCGTGATCTCCGCGCCATCGCGGTCGGCGTTGGCGATCAGCAGATCCCGCAGGCGCTTCTCGCCAAAGTCCTCCCCATATTCATTTTCGGGTTCCGTAATACCGTCCGTGTAGAGCACGAGCATGTCGCCTCCGCGCAGGTCCAGACGGCTTTCCGTATAGCGGGCGAAGGGAAACGCTCCAACCACCATGCCGTTGGTGTCGAGCGTGGTCGAGTATCCATCGCGGATCAGAATGGGCGGCAGGTGGCCGGCGTTGACGTACGTCAGCGTACTGGTGGCCTCGTCATAAAGGCTGAAGAAAAACGTGGCGTACTTTTCCGGCGACGTCGACGCGTAGACCTGCTGATTCAAGTTGGCGATCAGCTTCGAGGCCGAGATGCTCTCCTCGCGTCCACCCTTGATCGCTTCGGTCCACTGACGCAACTGGCTGCGCATCGACGATTGCAGCGTGGCCATCAGCAACGCCGCGGAGATGCCTTTGCCGGCCACGTCGCCGATGGCGAGCGCGAGCTGGCTGTCGCCGATCTCCTGGTAGTCGTAGTAGTCGCCGGAGACCATGCGCGCGGCTTCGCAGATGGAGTCGAGCCGCAGCGAACCCAATCCGGCGATGGGCTTGGGATGAAGCTGGCTCTGCACCTCGCGCGCAATCTCCAACTCGGCCAGCAGGCGCTGGCGTTCCTTCTCGCCCTCGATCAGCCGGCCCAGATTCTCGGTCATGCGATTGAACGACCGGCTCAGCTCGGCAAGCTGATCGTCGCCGCGCACCTCGATGCGATGCGACATCTCACCGCGCATCACGCGCTGCGTGCCCTCATACAGGTTGTCCACGGCCGCCGTGATCGTGCGCGTCAGGTTGACGCCGACCCACAGCGCGAAGGCTTCGACGATGAAGAACACGACGATAAACGCGCCGAGCCAGGCGATCAGCGGCGTTTCCACCTTGTTTCCGGCCTGGCTGAAGACCATTCCGTAGACCTGCCACATGCGCGTCTTGGTGCCCAGCACCGCCTCGGAGGCGCGGTCGGGCGCATGCCACAGGTTCATTTTCATCGGGATGCCCCAGGGAATTTCCAGGTCCAGCGGATTCGCCTGTGCGGCTACGATGTTATCCCTCGCCGGCGGTTCTCCGGCGACCGGCTCATGAATGCGCGCGGGCGGCGTGTCGGCCCGGCGGCTGACCGGGACGCGCAGGCGGATGTCGCCCAGGCCCGGCGCCAGCGAATTCAGAAACGCGCGGGTGACCGGCACGATGACCGCCACATCGACGCCCGTGCCGACGGCGTGGGCCCAGAGGTGATATTCGCCGTCCTTCAGCAGCAGTCCCTCGGCTTCGCCGTACTTCTCGGGCGGCGCCTCCGCCAGGGTGTTTTCCGGCCAGCCGCGCACGGCGCCGCTGGAGTCGCGCATCACAATCCGCGCGCCGGGGAAGCGTTCGCGGAAGAGCTGGCCGGCGCGGTGCAGCGCCTCGGGGCGATTTGACGGCGCCACATGGACCAGTGTCTGCGCCGTCTGCCGCAAGACCTCGATCTTGCGGTCGACTTCCGAACTCAGCAGATAGGCGCCGACCTGGCTGGCGAGCGTATACGCACTGACTTCAATGAGGATCCCGATCAGCACGATCGGCACGACGGCGATGAACAGATACGCCACCACCAGCCGTTTGCGGAGCCACCAGATCTGCTGGTGCACCAGATGCATCCCGCGTTTCAACAGCGCAAACGTGCCGACCAGATAGACAACGGCCCAAACGAGCAGAAATGTACCTGGGCCCACCCGGCGCGGCAGCCCGGTAAGCGCGATGAGCAGAAAAACACCGAACAGGCGTTCTGTCCAGGTGATCTGGCTGAACAGACTATGCCCGCGTCCTTGCGCCATTCCGTTTCAGGTTATCTAATCGCGGGGCCGCCTGCGCGGCCCGCCCCGCCGCCGCGCGGGAAACCGCGTAACGCCTTCAGATGCGCGATTTGGCAATGTCCGGCAACTCCTCGGCGCGCCGCACCTGCTCGGGCTGCAGGTAGTTCGCCGTGAGGAAAAGCTTGAGCGCCGTCAGCGCCGATTTCGGATCGTCGGCGAAACGGAACAGCTCCAGATCCTTTTCCGCAATCATGCCGTGGCGGACCAGCGCCGGGAAGTTGATGATCTCGTTCCAGTATTTGCTGCCGTAGAGCAGGATCATCATCTGCTTCTCGAACTTGCGCGTCTGCATCAGCGTCAGGATTTCGGTCATCTCGTCGAGCGTGCCGAATCCACCGGGAAACACCACCAGCGCCTTCGCCAGATAGGCGAACCAGAACTTGCGCATGAAGAAGTAGTGGAATTCGAAGCTGAGTTCCGGCGTGATGTACGGATTCGGATGCTGCTCGAAGGGCAAGCCGATATTGAAGCCGATGCTGATGCCGCCGGCGTCGTGCGCGCCGCGGTTGGCCGCTTCCATGATGCCCGGTCCGCCGCCGGTGCAGACAGCGAAGCGGCGCGTCGGGGGCTGCAGGCCGTCGCTCCATTCGGTGAGCAGGCGGGCCAGTTCGCGGGCCTCGCCGTAATACTTCGCCATCGGGCCGGTCTCGCGCGTCCGCGCCGAGCCGAAAAAGACGATGGTGTCGCGGACCTTATACCGCCCCAGCCGGTCTAGCGGCTCGGCGTATTCGGAAAGCAGGCGCAGACCGCGCGCCGACCAGCTTTCCATGAAACGCGGATTCTGATAGGCCAGCGGCGGCCTGGGGGTGTTGTTCGAATCGCTCATTCGCTCTCCTTCGGGTCCTTGGCGGATGCCGGGCGCAGTGCGGCTTCGAGTTCGGTCACGCGCCGTTCCAGTTGGCGCATGTGGCGCAGCATTTCGGGCAATCGCGGGAAGGCCGTCGCGGCCCGGCGCCAGATGGAGGCGTCGAACGCGGGCGAGCCCGAGACGACCGAGCCCGGCGCGACATCTCCGCCGATGCCGCTCTGCGCATAGACGATCGCGCCCTCGTGGATGGTCAGATGGCCCGAAATCCCTGCCTGCCCGGCGAGCAGGACGTTCTTTTCCAGGATCGAGCTGCCGGCGAGACCGGCCTGCGAGCAGATGATGTTGTCTTCACCCACTTCGCAGGCGTGACCCACCTGCACCAGGCCGTCGATCTTGGCGCCGCGGCGGACGCGCGTTGCGCCGACCGTGGCGCGGTCGATGTTGGTCAACGACTGGATCTCCACGTCGTCTTCAATGATCGTCGGACCCGACTGCGGGATCTTCTGATGGCTGCCGTCGGCGCGTTTGGCGAAGCCGAAGCCGTCGCCGCCGATCACCACGCCGTTCTGCAGGATGACGCGATTGCCGATCTGGCAATACTCGCGCACGGTCACGTTGGCGTGCGCAAAGAAATCGTCGCCGATCGTCACGCCCTCGTAAATCACCACATGCGGATGCAACACCGCGTTCCGGCCGATGACGACCCGCGGCCCGATGACCACGTAGGCGCCGATCGACGCATTTTCGCCGATTTTTGCGTCCTCCGCGATCACGGCGGTGGGATGGATGCCGGCCGGCGGGCGCGGCGGCTGGTAAAACAGCTCCAGCGCACGCGCGAAATCCAGATAGGGATTCTTTGAGAGCAGGGCGGGAATTGGCAGCTCGCCGATGCCTTCATGCACGATGATGGCGCCGGCGTGCGTGTCCTTCACCTTGTGAGCGTATTTCGGGTTCGCAAGAAATGTAATCTGATCGGGCCCGGCCGCGTCCATGCCCGTGACGCCGCGGATCTCCATCTCGCCGCATGCGGCCTGTGGCGACTGCAAGGTGCAGCCCAGCCGGGTGGCGATGTCCCTCAGTTTCATGCCACCAGACTAGCGCAGCGCGGGGATTCTCACAGCATCGCGCGGGCCGGCGCGGTGGATCCTGAACCGGTGAACCGCCGCGGTCTACCGGCTGAACCGCGAGGCCCGGCGAGGCTGCGCGGCTGCTGCCCGTGAAATGGAGACGGGAACGATAGAATGAAAAGACACTGGATGGCTGGACCGAATCATCTTGCTGGCGCCGTACTCATGGCGGCCCTCCTCGTCTTGCTCTGCACGCCGGTGAGTGAGGGACAGAACCAGGAACGGCCTGCCGCGCCTCCCAGCGGCGTTTCCCGGGAGACCGGGGAGTTGCAAACGGCCGCGGATGAATTCAAGGCGGCGACGCGCGCGCTCGGCTACCGGCCCGACAGCCCCAGGAAATCAACCGGCAAAGGCGTGAAACTCTCGTCGTTTCACGGGCGGCTGTACGAGAACTTCCGCAACGACATTCTGGACGCCGTCCCGCACGAAATTACGCAGAACGGCGGCACGAAGGACCTGCTGCGCCGCAATCAGTTCGGTTTCAACCTCTCCGGCCCGGTGTTTCTGCCCAAGATTTACGACGGCTCGCGGCGCACGTTTTTCTCGTTGAATTTCGAGGGCGTACGCGAACGCATCGGGCGCTCGTATCTGCGCACCGTGCCGCAGGCGAATGAACGCACGGGCGATTTCACTACCGTCGTCGATGCGTCTGGCGCCCTGCTGCCGATTTACGATCCGCACACCACCGCCCCGAATCCGAATTACGATTCCTCGCAGCCGGTGACCACCAGCAACCTGCAGTATCTGCGTTCGCCCTATGCGGGCCGCATCATTCCGGCGTCGCAACTCGATCCTGTGGCGCGCCGGATTGCTTCCTACATCCCCGCGCCGAACACCGACGTTGGCCCGTTTTACCAGAACAACTACTTCGTGGTTTCGCCGGAGACCAATACAGCCAACGGCATGATCGGCAAGATCGACCACAGCTTCAACGACAAACAGCGGCTGAGCGTCGGCGGCAGCTATACGGACGGGTTTGCCGGCGCCGCGCACTACATGGAAAACGCCGCGGACCCGGGCGCGCCCGACCGCAACTACACGAACCGCCGCATCACCGTCGAGCATGTGCTGACGCTCTCGCCGGGCAGTGTCAACACCGCTACCGCCGAATTCGTCACGGACGTTTCGAAGAACTCCTCGGGCTCGATCGATCCCCTCGCCACGCTGGGGCTGAGCGGCGTGGCGGCGCAGGTTTTTCCCCGTTTCAGCTTCGCCAATTATCTGCCGCTGGGCCGCTACAGCGGCGACGCCTGGACCGCGCACAACGTGTTTACCTACACCGACGCGCACTCGCTCAAGCTGGGCAAGCACAGCCTGCGGTTTGTCGGCCAGTTCCAGCGCCAGCAGATCAACACGTATCAGTCGTCGGCGCCGGCCGGGAGCTATGCCTTTTCGACCGGCTACACGGATCTGCCCGGCATCACAGGCACGGGCTCCGATTTTGGCAGCTTCCTGCTGGGCGCCGTCGATTCGGGCTCCGTCACGCAGGTAACCGCACCCAGCTATTTCCGCGAGTCGCGTTATGTTCTGGCGGTGACGGACACCTGGGAGCCGGTCAGCGGTCTGACCCTCTCGTTCGCCGCGACCTCCGAGACGACGTCGCCGCGCGAGGAACGGTACAACCGGCAATCCACGGTCGATCTCAATGCCATCAACCCGGCCAACGGGCGGCCGGGCGCGTTGATCTTCGCGGGAGTCGGCGGCGCTTCAACGACTTTCCGTCCGTACATCCATCGCATCGATCCCTCTATCTCGCTCGCCTGGAGCCCCGGCGGCAACCGCAAGAGCGTGATCCGCGCGAGCTATGCCCGCAGCTATCAGGCACCGCCGTTTTACGCCACCCAATGGGGTACCCAGGGCTTCAACGCAACGCAGACGTTCAACGCGGCCAACAGCGAGACGACTCCATCGTTCTTCCTGACGGGCGGCGTGCCGGCCGGGACGCCGCTGCCGGATCTGCAGCCGGCGGCCGCCAATGGCACCAATGCGGCGCTGGTGGAGCGTTCCGGCAAGACGACGGTCTACCAGTCGGGCGGCGTCTCTTTCGAGCGCGAAGTGCCATTGCAGGTGGTCCTGTCCGCCGGGCTGAGCACCGCCTGGGGACGCGATCTGTTTGTCGGAAGCTATGCCGCGAGTCCAAACGCGATCCAGCCGGACAACTTGAAGTACGGCGTGCAGTTGAACGATCTCGATTTTCGCAACGCCCTGCGGCCCTATCCGCAATATCTCGATTTCGATGTCGCCGGTCTCTGGCCGGCCGGGAACTACCGGCGAAACAGCTCATGGTTCCGCGTGGAAAAGCGCAGCTCCGGCGGCCTCACGCTGAGCGCGACGTACGAGTTTTCGCGGCAGTGGGACGACTACAGCAGCGGCCGGCAGGATTACTTCAACAACCGCAACGAGTGGTCGCTGACGCCCTGGAACGCGCCGCAGCGGCTTTCGCTGAACCTGAGCTACGATCTGCCGATCGGCACCAACAAGCCCTTTCTCAACTTCCGCGACTGGCGGCGGCACCTGGTGGATGGCTGGTCGGTCAGCGACATCTCGACGATTCAGGATGGCGGCCCGATCGCGCTCCGCGCGCTCTACAACAACACCGGCGGCGTACTGACTTACTTGCGCGTGGACGTCGTGCCGGGGGTAGATCCGAAGGTTTCCAACCCGGGGCCGGACCTCTGGTATAACCCGGCGGCGTTTACGCAGCCGGCCGATTTCACGATGGGCAACGCCGCGCGTTCCATCTCGATTCTCAACCCCGGATTGCAGAATCACGATGTATCGTTGGCCAAGCGTTTCACGGTGGACCAGGACCGCACCATGGAGTTCAACATGTCGGCGTTCAACTTCCTGAACCATGGGAGCTGGAACGACCCCGATCCGGTCATCGGGTCGGTGACTTCGCCCAACGCGAATGCCGGCCACATCATCGGATCGCGGGGCGGCCGCGTGATCCAGCTCGGTTTGAGGTTGAGCTTTTGAAGGACGAGGGCCAGCGTTTGAAGCTCCTGCGCCGGGAGTGGCTCGGCCTGCTGGCGGCGGCTTCGCTGCGCGCGGCAACCGGTACTGGAGGCGCCGCTACGGCCCCGGGTCGTTGCCGCGTCACGGCGTGGCTGGGCGATCCTCCGCTTGACGCGGCGGCAATCAAGGCCAGCGTCGAGGGCAAGGAGGCCAAGGTTCTCTCCGTGCTCGATTCGGCCTCGCCGCTCATGCTCCACATCGTGCTGGACCTGACGGGCGATCTCGCGCTGATCGGCCCGGCGCGCGACGCACTCAAGACGGAGCTGGCCGCGTTGTCGTCGAACGTGTGGGTGTCGCTGCTGCGCGCCCAGGACGGCTTGCGCGTGCTCAGCGATCCCGGACCGGACCGCGGCGCGCTGAACGCCCAACTGGATGCGCTCGATACAACCGGCCGGGCCGGGCTGCTCGAAGCGATCGTGCCCGCGGTCGAGCTGGCCGAGCGCGTTCTGCGCCGCTCCCCGATCCGCACGGCCCTGCTTTTTCTGACCGACTCGAATATCTACAATTACCGCGAAGATTATACGAATCCGGTTGTCAATCCGAGCGACTCGCGCGACCTGAGCCGGCGCTTTCCCGAAGCGCTGATCCGCGACAAGACAGCGAAGCTGGCCATGACGCTGAATGCGACCGAAGTGCCCGTGTTTGTCCATCATCTCGACTGGCTGCGCGACCGCCTCAACGAGGCTTACCAGACGGGATTGCAGCAGATCGCCGAGGCCACGGGCGGCTCCGCCACATTCAGTCGCGCGCCCGGCGACATCCCTGGCGATCTCGGCCAGATGATCAAGAAAATTGCAAGTGAATGGGCGGTGGATCTGGAACTGCCTGTGGGCACGAAGCGGACCTACTCGGTGCAACTCGCCGTGGAAGGCCGCGAAATCCAGTACCGTACAAAGTACACCCTCGCTCCGCGGGGGAAAGGAAGCCTGTCATGAATCGCTGGCCACGTCTGGCGTCATCGATCCTGCCGCTTCTGGCGGCGTGTCTGTTCCTGGTCTTGTGGCTTGGAAGCAGAAAAGAATCGCGCATGGCCGAGGGTGAGCTTACCCAACTTCGCAAGGCGCATGGCGAGGCCGAGACGCGTTTGCAGACGTTGGAGGATCAGAACACGACGCTGCGCAAGCAGTTGGAGGCGAACGGCATGAGTCCCGCTCTGCCGCCGCCGCCGCCGCGCAGCGCCGCGACGTCGTCCACCGTCGAGGCCGTGCGCCGCCTGGCGCTCACGCAGCAACAATTGTCCGATACGAAGGCCGCGCTGCAGGCTTTGCAGCAGCGCGCCCAGCAGCTCGACTTCAATTACCAGCAGCTTCAGAACGACAGCAAGCGCCTTACGGCCGCGGCCAACGAAGCGCGGGAGGAAGCGGACGGCTTGCGGCGCTTGAACGAGGCGATCGAAGCCGAGCTGAAATCCAAGACCGCGCGCGCCGACGCGGCGGACAACCTGACGCGCCACGCCCAGGCCGAAGCCGGCGAAGCGAAGCAAAAGCTGAACAGCACTGCATCGACGTTGCGCGAACTGGATAACATCGCCCGCCGCCGCGATTCGTACCTGAGCAACCTGCTGCGCAAGTACCGCGACGTGAACGATCAGCTCCGCTCGCTCTCCGCGCAACTCGACCGCTACCGCGATTCGAACAGCGCCGCAGGTTTTGCCGCGGAACTGCCGCGAATCCAGAGTCTGGTCCAGGGCGCCGAAGACGACTTGCACCAGGTCCAGTCACTGGATGCGCAGGCACAGCGGCTCACGCAGAGATTGCAGATGCGATGAAGGAGAAGCGCGGTCTCCGCGCTTCTCCTTCATCCGGGTTGGGTTAACGAGTCAGTCGACCGACTCGATCTCTTCCTTTTCGCCTTCGTCGGATTCCACAGCCATCGGTCCCGACTCCAGTACCTTTTCGCCGTAGGCAAAACCCTCGTCGAAAGCGTTCAGGTTCAGCTCGCGGAACCGTGCCGGGACGGAGTCGCTGACCGCCTTGCGGCAGGACTCCTTGGAAACCACCTTGCTGATGGCGCACAGGAAGCCGACCATCACGACGTTCAGCACCATCTTCTTGCCGAGCTTCTCGGCCAGACGTGTGGCGGGAATGCCGTAGACCTTCAGATGCTGCGGCAGATTGTCGAGCCGCACCAGATCTTCTTCCACCAGCAGGATTCCGCCCTCTTTCAAGTCGGGCGTGAAGCGGCTGTACGCCTCCTGCGACATGACCACCAGGATGTCCGGGCTGGTGAGGTAGGGATAGAGAATCGGTTCGTTGCTGACGATCAGGGCCGCGCTGGCGGCGCCGCCGCGCGCCTCGGGACCGTAATTCTGCGTCATTGTGGCGTAGCCGCCTTCGTACAGCGCCGCGGCCCGGCCGAGAATGTGCGCCGACAGGATCACGCCCTGCCCGCCGAACCCTCCGATTCGCAGTTCTTTCAGCATTCGCCGCAACCCTCCTCTGCTTCGCTGCCCGTCTGGGGCGGGGCATCCACCCACTCGTGATAATTCGTGCCTAACCGGTTGCGCATCAGCGTCAGATAATCCAGACGCTCGCGGTCGACGAACTTGCCGACGATGATCTCGCCGCCGGGTTGAATCGCCACCTCGTTGGTCGGAGCGCCGTTGCGCGTTTTGCTCCGTTCTTTGTAGTTCTTCATCGCCGCCAGACCGTCGCCCATGTTGTTCCGCCGCTGGAAAAGCGTCGGGCACGGCGTAACGACCTCAATGAAGCGGAAGCCGCGCTTCTTCAGCGCTTCGGAGATCGCGGTCTCGAGCTGCTTGACGTGAAACGCCGTCCAGCGCGCGACGTATACCGCGCCAGCGGCATCGACGAGCTGCGGAATGTTGATGTCCTGCTCGAAGGCGCCGTAGGGCGTCGTCGACGAAATGGCCGCGGGCGGGGTAGTTGCTGCTGCCTGGCCGCCGGTCATCGCGTAAATCATGTTGTTGACGCAGATCACCAGCAAATTCACGTTGCGGCGTGCGGCGTGGATCAGATGGTTGCCGCCGATCGACACCAGGTCGCCGTCGCCGGAGTAGACCACAACGTTCAGTTCCGGGTTGGCGAGCGACATGCCCGTGGCGAACGGGATGGCCCGCCCGTGCGTGGTGTGAAAGTGATCGGTGCCGATGTAGCCGCCGACGCGCCCCGAGCAACCGATGCCGCTCACCAGGATGAGCTTCTTCATGTCGGTGTGGTTGCGCATCAGGGCGTGGGCGAAGCTGTTCACCGTTGTGCCGATGCCGCAGCCGGGGCACCAGATCGACGGGATGCGGTCCATCCGCAACAGGTCTTCGACCGGATTATGAATGGTCGCTTCTGTCAACGCGTTCATGCTTTCGCCCCCTTCTCAATCGCCGCCAGAATGTCCAGCGGACGGTGCACCGTGCCGCCCGGATGCGGCAGCGAAATCGTCTGGCAGTGACCGCCGGCGCAGCGTTCCACTTCCAGCACGATCTGCCCCATGTTCAACTCGGGCACCACGAAAGCCTTCAACTTCGGGGCAGCGGCGCGGAAGCGCTTTTCGGGGAACGGCCAGACGCCCTGGAGCCGCATGCGGCCCACCTTGATGCCCTTGGCGCGCGCTAACTGGATGGCGCGCTCGGCCACGCGCGAGGTGATACCGTAGCTCACCACGGCGACGTCGGCGTCTTCCATGTGATCTTCATCAATTTGCGTCAGTTCGTCTTCGGCGCGCCGGAGCTTTTCAAAGTGGCGCGTGATCAGCGCGCGCTGCGCGTCGGCGTTGCCGAGCGGGTAGCCGCGGCGGTCGTGCGTCATGCCGGTGACATAAATCTTGTAACCTTCGCCGGCGCAAGCCATCTCGGGCACCAGGTCCTCACCGTATTCGCCGTAGGCCAGGAATTTGCCGGGCTCTTTCGTCGGGTGGCGGCGCGGATAAATCGCGATCTCTTCCGCCTTCGGGATGATCACTTTCTCGGTCATGTGGCCGACGCATTCGTCCATCATGACCATCACCGGCACGCGGAACTGCTCGGCCAGATTGAAAGCCCTGACGGCCAGCCAGAAGCACTCCTGCGGCGAATTCGGCACCAGCGCGATCGGGCAGATGTCGCCGTGCGTGCCGTAGCGCGCCTGCATCATGTCGCCCTGCGCGGGCAGCGTGGGCAGGCCCGTCGACGGACCGCCGCGCTGCACGTTGAAAAAGACGCACGGCGTTTCGGTCATCGCGGCATAGCCAATGTGCTCCATCATCAGCGAGTAGCCCGGTCCGGAGGTGGCCGTAAAGGCCTTCTCGCCGGCCCAGACCATGCCCTGCAGCGTGATGGAGGCGGCCAGTTCATCTTCCATTTGAATGAACAATCCGCCGACCTGCGGCGCGCGCATGGCGAAGCGCTCGACAACCTCGGTGGACGGCGTGATCGGGTAACCCGCGGCGAAGCGCGCACCGGCGCTCAGCGCGCCCTCGCACGCGGCGGCGTCGCCGTTCATGAAATGCGTTCCGGTCAACACGGCGCGCGGGTCGGCGTGTTGCATCTCTCTTTGGGACTTCATCGGTTCTGCGGTTGTGGCCATGTCAGGCTTCCTTTCCTGTCTGGCTCTGGGTCTGAGCGGCCGGACGGAGCTGCGGCTCCCGGTAACCGAAGATCGCAAAATCCGGGCAATACATGCCACATAAGTTGCATCCGGAGCATTTCTCCGCATCCACCAAGTGCGGTGGGTGATAGCCTTTCGCGTTAAACGCCGAAGAAAGCTTCAGGACGTGGGTCGGGCAGAACTCGACACAAAACCCACAGCCCTTACAGCGTTCGGTTACGACAATAACGGAGCCTCGATTCAAGGAGCGCCCCTCCTTCCATATTCCAGGTTACATGCAATCGGCCTTCCGGACCCAAACGTCTGATTTGTGATGGAAAATCCTACAGTTTTGTCTTGTCACGCGATTCAGTCACGCGAGTTGGGCGGTATCACCCACCGGCAGTGGTGAATCGCTCCGGCAAATGGCACGCCCAACCGCCGGTGGGGCGTGCGACGCAGCGAATCGGCGCCCTTCCGTTCGGCGGCGATCTCACAAACGCGGTTGGTCAGGAGATACACCGTGACACTCCCGAGCTAGTGGCCACTCTCATAGTGCGCGCCGGTGAGAGCTTTCGACTTTCAAACCGCCGTGCCGAATCGGTGGCAAAAAAGCCGCGGAGGGCTCGCGCCGCACTTGGGCTGCGCGGGAGCAACCGTCGGCGACACACAAAAGGCACGCTGGCGCCGTGCCCGGGGAGAAAAGCGGCCCTGCCGATGTGGCGCCGTGCGTAGCGCGTTTATTTCCATGCCGGCAGGTCGATAGCCGGCTAGATGCCCCGGCGAAAGATTGTAACCTGCTCAATGGCGATCGCCTGAGAGCCCTTGTTTTGAAGGCTCAAACGGAATTGCGAGCCATACACATTGAAGATCACCCCGCCTGCGTCCCAGTAGGGAAACAACGTGGCGGTCTTATTCTCCGTGGTTACGAACATCTCCGCATTGGGCGTTGCCCAGCGGGCCAGCAACACCAAGCCGGAAGCGCCGAGCGAAGTGGCCGTGGAATCGCAGATGGTGCATTGTATGCCGACGGCAACCGTGGCTGCCGCGGAGTAGTCCAACTTGGAATCGATGGAGACCGTCTTGCCAGCATCGACGAAGACGTTCTCGTAAACCTCGGAGTTGCTCGTCGTCGAGGTTGAGCTGTCGGAGGCTCTTCGAACAGTACGCGCCCGGCTTTCGTTGGCGGCGGCAGACCTTTCCACCGCCACGATGGGCCGCGCCGGCGCGGGTTGCGCCGTCAGGCTCATCTGAGCGAAAGATCTGGGTGCCGAACTTGCCGCAAAGAGCGCAGCAAAGGCAATTATTTTAGTGATCATATTGAATTTGCGCTGCCAACCACCGAGGCAGCAGGCACAGTTATGCACGTTCTATGCCACGTGAAACGACTAGTACGGTGAAGGAGTTAGCGACAGCGACCCGGCGGGCGCGCAGAGCCGTTCACGGACTGTGCGCCAGAGTGAGACACGTTCGTTCCGGAATGAACCGCGGAGCTACAGACCGCGGCCGGTGAGCAGGTAGACGGCGAAGCTGCCGAGCCAGTGGCCGCCCTCGTAGTGCGCACCCGTGACGGCCGTCAAACCGTCGCGCGCATGGCTGGCGGCGACCGCCTGCAACGACGCGATTCGCGGATCCTCCGGCGGCAGCGCCGAGGCGATGCCCTGCAGCATCCACGCGCGGCTCAGGTTCAATCCGTCGAGGTGCGCCAGCTTGCCGTCGCTCGGATCGGCCGAGACGCCGGGGCGCAGCCATGCCGCCGCGCCGTCGCGCGCGATTTGCGGCAGAAAAGCCGCGAGCCAGACGGCGAATTCCCGTTTCGGCAGAACGCGCCGCATAACATCGGCTTCGGCCAGGCACGGCGAAAGGAAGTCCTCGCCGGACGGTTCATAGCTCAGCGGACACGCACGGTCTTTGAGATAAAAGTCGCGAATCCTTTTCTCGATGAGCCCCGCAAATTCCTTATGGCCGGACTCGCGCGCGTAGTCGAGCGCGAGGCCGAGACCGAAGGCCGTATTGCTGTGCTCGCCGGAGCGCACCGGGTAGCTCAGCTTACCGAGCCAGATTTGCAGCCGCTGCACGGCCGCATCTTCGAGCGGTCGCATCGCCGCCGACCACTCTTTCGCTTGCGGCGTATCCCATTCCCGCAACTCGGTTGCAAGTTGCAGCAGCCACGCCAACCCGTAAGGCCGTTCGAACGACGCGCGGCCCGCGCCATTGATGTATGCCGCTTCGCGCTTCAGATTCTCGCTCGTCAAGCTCAACGCCAGCGCGTCTTCGGCCTGCTTCGCGAACGGCGCTTGCGGATACGTGCGCGCGACCCGCGCCAGCAGCCAGTGGCCATGCACGCATGAATGCCAGTCGAAGCAGCCGTAGAACGCTGGCGTGAGTTCGCGCGGCGGTTTCACATCGGCGTCGGAGTTCAAGACGTGAGCGATCTTGTTGGGGTACTCGCGATGGACGCACGCCAGGGCGAGTCCGGCGAACTTTGCGGCATTCGCCTCGTCGAGGTTCGCGGCCGGCAATCCAGAGGTTGAAAGAGACATGCAAATGAGCGTGAGGAACAAACTGCGCACGATGCTATCCAGGGTACCAATCGCCGGGCGTTGCGGAGGGCCGCTCGTTGTATAGGATGGAAGCCGGAATGAAACCCGTATCCCATCTGATTTTTCTGATCGCCGTCGCGTGTCTGGCCCTGGCGCCCGCCGCGTTCGGCGCGGACTTTTACATTTCTCTCAAGGGCTCGGACGGCAATCCTGGCACGCGCGCGAAGCCCTTCGCCACGCTTGACCGCGCGCGCGACGCCGTCCGCGCGGCAGGCCACGGCGCGCCCGTCACGGTCTGGCTGGCGGGTGGATCGTACGTGCGTACGGAGTCCTTTGTGCTGAGCGCGCAGGATAGCGGAACCGAGTCCGTGCCCGTCGTCTACCGCGCGATGCCCGGCGCGGCGGTGCGCATTCTCGGCGGACGGGTGGTGCGCGGCTTCCGGCCGTGGCGCGGGCGCATTTTGCAACTCGATCTCAGGAAACAGGGCATCACGGAGTACGGCCAGCTTACGCCGCGCGGCTTCGGGCGCAGTCACACCGGCGCGCTGGAACTGTTCTTCGACGGCCGCCCGATGACGCTGGCGCGGTGGCCCAATCGCGGCTGGGCGCACATCGGCGCGGCGACGCCGGATAAGGCGACGGACCAATTCGCTTTCGACGGCGACCGGCCGCTGCGCTGGTTGAAAGCGCCGGACGCCTGGGTGCATGGTTACTGGACCTACGATTGGGCCGACAGCTATGAGCGCGTCGCCTCGATCGACGCGCAGGCGCACGTGATTCATACCGCCGCGCCGCACGGCGTTTACGGCTACACGAAGGAGCGCCGCTGGCGTGTGGTGAACGTGCTGGAGGAGTTGGACGAGCCCGGCGAGTGGTATCTCGACCGGTCCGCCGGCGTGCTGTATTTCTGGCCGCCGAAGCCGATCAACTCGGCGGAGGCGATCGTGTCGCTGCTCGCAAAACCGCTGGTCGCCTTGGACGGCGCGGCGCACATCGAATTCCGCGATGTGACCTTCGGCTACACGCGCGGCGACGCGGTGGTCATCCGCAATGGGATGCACAACGTTCTGCGGCATTGCGTGATCGCGAACACCGGCAATCGCGGCGTCGTCGTCCAGGGCGGCTCGAACAACGGCGTCGAGGATTCGGAATTGCGCGACATCGGCGACGGCGCCATCCGGCTGGAAGGCGGCGACCGGCCGTCGCTCACGCCGGGCGGGCAGTTTGCGCTGCGCAATCACATCTACCGCTTCGGGCGCTGGTCGCGGACCTACACGCCCGGCATCGAGCTCTTCGGCGTCGGCGATCGCGCCGCGGGCAATACGATCGATCACGCGCCGCACACGGCCATTCTGCTGCACGGCAATGAGCACGTGGTGGAGCGCAATGACATTCACAGCGTCGCCATGGAGACCGGCGACGTCGGCGCCTATTATCTGGGCCGCGACTGGACCGAGCGCGGCAATGTGGCGCGCGGCAACTACCTGCACAACCTGGGCAATGGTGACGTCAACGCGATCTACCTTGACGACTGCGCGAGCGGGACCATTGTCACGGATAACGTGATCCAGGGCGCGCATCGCGGCGCGATGATCGGCGGCGGGCGCGACAACCTTTTCCGCGGCAACAAATTCGTCGATTGCGACATCGCCATCCACTTCGACGCGCGCGGTCTGGGCTGGGCCAATAGCTGGTTCAACGGCAAGGACACGACGCTGTTCGACCGGCTGAAAGCCATGCCCTATTCGCAAGAGCCCTGGCGCAGCCGCTACCCGCAGTTGCTCACCGTCGCGAGCGACGATCCGGCGCGGCCGAAGGGCAACATCGTCGAGGACAACCAGTCCTGGAGCGGCAAGTGGATCGATTATCTGGACAAGCTGACCGAGCACGATCTGACTCTGCGCAACAACGCGGTCAACGCGCGGCCCGGCGCCGTGGACCCGGCCTGGGTGAAAGGTATCGGATTGGACATCGACACGCCGGTGATCGCGCGGCGTCTCACGGTTCTTTCGCCGGCAAGCGTGAAGCTCGTGATTGAGAATCAAGGGCGCACTGCGGCTTCCGGTGTGTTCGACGTGTGGGTCGACCCGGAAGGCGCGGCGACGTTGCGGACTCCGGCGTCCATCTCGTTTGCGTTGCAGGCTGGCGAACGGCGCACGGTGACTATTGAAGTGGAACGCCACGCGCCGGCCGTGGTGGGCGTCGAACTGCGCGGCGAAGGAGTTGCGCCCGAAGGCGTTGCGCTGAAGTAAATTTGCCGCCCCGGGGCTGGCGTTCCCTTGAAGATCGGGCACACTGTTAGCTGCCCCGATTTCAGAGCAAGGGAGACACGGATGCAGATTAAATTCGGCAGCGTCATGGTAGACGACCAGCAGAAGGCGCTCGACTTTTACACGGACAAGCTCGGCTTCGAAAAGGTGGCGGATGTGTCGGCGGGCGGCTATCGCTGGCTCACCGTGAGTGCCCCGGATGGGGTGAAGGGCATGGAGCTGTTGTTGGAGCCGATGGGGTTCCCACCCGCGCGGGCCTACCAGAAGGCCCTGTATGAGGCGGGCATTCCCGCCGCGGTGTTCGTAACCAACGAGATCGAGGCGGAAGCGCAGCGGTTGAAGTCGCGCGGCGTGACGTTCCGCAAAGACCCCCAGAACATGGGTCCGGCGATTGTGGCGATCTTCGAAGACACCTGCGGCAACCTGATCCAACTGGCGCAACTGCTACAGGCGTAGGGTCACGGCGGCGCGGAGAAGCCGGCGGCACGGAAAACGGGAAGGCAAAGAAAAGGCCCGGCGTTGCGGCCGGGCCTCTTCAAACAGAATTGAGATTCCGTGCTTTAGAACGTAAAGCGCGCACCCATCTGCGCCTGGCGCGGGCTGTTGACCTGGAAACTGATGGTTCCAAAGCCGCCCGATCCGTACGACGTGCCGGGATCGCCGAAGCGCGGCGTGTTGGTCGCGTTGAAGAACTCGGCGCGGAGCTGGACTTTGTAGCGCTCCTTGAACGCGATGTTGCGGAAGAGCGAAAAGTCCACCGAGTTGATGCCGTCGCCGCGCAGGCTGTCGGCGAAGCGCGGCACGTTGCCGGCCACCTGGTCGCCGGGATCGGAGAAGGCGGCGACATTGAAGAAGTTCACCGCGCCCATGCCGTTCACGACGTCCTTGATGCTGTAGCTGCTGCGGCCGCTGCCCGTGACGTTCGGGCGCTGGCTGCCATCGGCCAGACGGCCATTGGCCATGCCGAGATTCAGCGGCAGGCCGGACTGGAAGGTGAGGTAGCCGTTGAGCTGCCAGCCGCGGATGATCGCGTCCACGGCCTTGCTGGCATGCGCGCCGAAAGGTTTGCCATGGCCGAAGGGCAATTCGTAGCTGCCGCCCAGAACGATGCGGTGCCGCGCGTCGGTGGCCGCGACCGAGTATTCGCCGCGCAGGTTGTTCAGATCCTGCGTGCTGGGCGAGTTGCCGAGCCAGCCGTTCGAGCTGACCGAGGAATCGTCCCAGCCCTTGGCCAGCGTATAGCTGCCCACCAGGTTGAGGCCCTTCGAGTAGCGCTTTTCGTATTTGATCTGCAGCGAGTTGTAAAGCGAGTTCGCGACGAACTCGGCGTAGCCTTCAAAGCTGCCCGGGTACTGCGGATAGGGCCGCAGCAGGTTGATGCGCTGCGTCGTCGGCTGTGCGTAGACCGAATCGGGCTCATTAAACGTCGCGCCCGCGCCCACGAACATCGAGTAGAACGGATTGTCGACGTATTCGGAAAGCCCCGACGAGCCGTACTTCTGGCGGTTCGCCGTGCTGACGTAGTTGCGGTTGCGGACGTAGCCGTCGGGCAGGTGCGTGCTGCGGTTGGCCGAGTACGCGACCTCGACGACCTGCGCGCCCTGGAACTCGTGCTGCACCGCGGCGGTCCACTGATAGACCTCGGCGTTGCGGAACGTGTCGCTCTGGTTCGAGCCGGAGGAATAGCCCCAGTCGGCGAGCTTGCCGTAGGCCGTGCCCTGCGCCTTCACGTTGCCGTACGGGAACGGGTTCTGCAGCGTCGAGAACTGCGTCAGGCCATTGTCGAGCGACGGACGGAAGGTCAGGTCCTTGCGGTAGGCCGGGCCGAGGTCCTGATACGACGTTGCGTAATTCACGCCGTAGTAGAGGCCGGCGCCGGCGCGGATGACGGTCTTCGGCGTGAGCTGGTAGGCAATGCCCAGGCGCGGCCCGAAGTTGTTGTAGTCGGAGCCGGAGCGCCGGTCGCCGCCGTTGAGGAATTCGGAGACGCCGCGAATCGCGCCGACGCCCGGCACGGTCACGCCCGAGTCCGCGGTGAAGTTGGCGAGCTGCAGCCGGTTGAAGCGATCGGTGTACGGCGTCGAGAATTCGTAACGCAGGCCGAGGTTCAAGGTCAGCTTCTGGCTGACTTTCCAGTCGTCCTGGAAGAAGAACGAAGTCTCGCGCGATTTCTCGGCGACGCTGGGGTGAATGCTCAGCGTGCCGCTGTTGCCCCAACCGGCGAGCAGCGATGCGATGGCGTTGCCCTGGTTCTGATCGGGATTGAACACCGACTGCATGGTCTCGTTCTGCGCGAAGTAGAACTGGCCGCTCGGGTGCGCGGGCTGGAAGAAATTGGAGAGCAGGACGCGGCTTTCGCCGCCGAACTGCAGGTTGTGCCCGCGGAAAACCTTCGAGGCAACCGAGTCGAAGACAGTCTGCGTCTGCGCCTCGATGGTCTGCGTCCAGCCGGAGAGGCCGAGCGCCTGGAAGTTTTGCAGGTCGATTTCGGGGAAGACGCTGGAACCGTTCGCGGTTTCCAGCAGGCTGGGGAAGCCGATCGACGCCGGATCGACGTTGTGGTTCGGGAAGCGCGTCTGATGATGGCGGTCGACGCTGAGGCGCGAGGTCCAGACGAAGGTCGGCGTAGCAGCGAGCGAGTACTCGACCACGGCGTTGTAGTAGTCGTTCAACTCGTCGCCCTGGCCGATGTTGCCCTGGAACAGGTCCGGCGACTGGCGTTCGAGGAAGCCCTTGCTGAAGCGCCCGCTCACGCGGTTCTTGTCGTTCAACACTTCGTCGAGTTTCAGGTTGTACTGATGCGCCGGCTGGCCGAGTGTCAGGTTTTGCGCGAAGTTGTTCAGGCCCGTGTACTGGTTGCCGGCGGAGGTCGGAGCAGGGAAGAAGCTCACGATCTTGGCGGCGACGGGATTGATCTGCGCCGCCGGAATCTTGTTGCCCGCATACGGCGCTCGCACGATGTCGGTGCTGCCGTCGCCGAGCGTGACCGACTGCGCGCCGTACGGATTGAAAATCTGATTCAGCGAACCGTCGGCGTTGAGCGTCTGCGAGTAGTCGCCGGACTTCTGCAGGTCGGTCGGCACGGTCGTGCTCAGCGCATACGGCGCCTGGTACCGCGTGCGGTCGTAGTTGAAGAAGTAGAAAAATTTGTTTTTGACCACGGGGCCGCTGATCGTGCCGCCGAACTGGTCGCGGGCGTAGTCGGGCTTGGCGTTGCCGTTGCGATTCGCGAAGAAGTCGTTGGCGTTCATTGCCGGCCGCTGGCCGAACCAGTAACCGGCCCCATGCAACTGGTTCGTGCCGGACTTGCTGATGATGTTGATCACCGACCCGCCGTTGCTGCCGTACTCGGCCGAGAAGCCGTTGGTTTGCACTTTGAACTCTTCGACGATTTCAATCGACGGCTGGTAGTGCGACCAGAACATTGCGCCTTCGCCCGCTTCCGGAACGCTCAGAATCGAGCCGTCCAGGCGGACTTCGGTGGACGAGTTGCGCTGGCCGTTCGACGAGAAATTCTCGTTGGTCTGGTCGGTGGCGAAGCCCTGCGACTCGGTGACGCCCGGCGCGAGGTAGGCGAGCTTGGTGATCTGCCGCGAGAACAGCGGTACCTCGGTGATGTAGCGGGCCGTGACCTCCTGCCCCATTTCCGCGTTCGTCGTGTTCAGCACAGCGGCGTCGGAGGTGACGCTCACGCTGGTGGAAACCTCGCCGACTTCGAGCTTCAGGTCCAGCGCGGAACGCTGGCTGACGCGCAGCGTGATGCCCTTCTGGACGAGTGTTTTGAACCCGGGCGCTTCGACGGTGACGTCGTAAGTGGCGGGATCGAGATTCGTGAAAACGTAACGGCCCTCCGCGTCAACGGGGTGCTTCACGGCCACACTTGTTTGTTGATTCTTAATCGTCACCATCGCGGAAGGAACGACGGCGCCGGAAGAATCCTGAATGGTGCCTCGGAGTTGGGCGGTGAAGTCCGCCTGGCCGAGAGCCGCGACGGCCGCCGCCAGAAAAGCCGGCAGCAACCATCGCGCAAAACGATAGGACCCTTGTCTGGATACCTTTTGCAACATACGGTGAAAAACCTCAATTCCCCATATTGCACACGTGTGCAAGGCCTGATTCATGTAGACTATAGCAGGCTGCTTTACCAGTCAATGAGCAGACGGTGAACCTGGCATGAACCGACCGGTATCCATCAAAGATCTGGCCCGCCTCGCCGGCGTTTCGCACTCGACGGTTTCGCGCGCGTTGCGCGGCAGTCCGCTCGTCGCTCCGGAAATGACCAAGCGAATTCGCGAGCTGGCGCGCGTCAACGGCTACCGTGCGAGCCTCGCTGCGCGGAGCCTGGTCACGCGCGAGAGCAGGACCATCGGCTGCGTCGTCACTACACTCGCCGACCCTTTCATGGCCGAGGTCGTGACCGGCATTGAATCGGTGGCCAACCGGAATGGCTACTCCGTGCTGCTGGCGAATTCCAACGCCGATTCGCGGCGTGAACTGGACGTCGTTCACACCTTGCAGCAGCACCGCGTCGACGGCGTTGTGACCGCGGCGTCCCGAGTCGGCGCGCACTATGACCAGGCCCTCGCGGAGTCGCAGATTCCGCTGGTGTTGATCAACGATCAGCAGTCGGCGGGCTATGTCCACTCGGTGTCGATCGACAACGCCGCCGCGGCCGCTCTGCTCATGCGGCACCTGACCGGGCTCGGCCACACGCGCATTGCTTATATCGGCGACGCGCGCGGGGGCTGCTCCGACCGGCAGCGCTTGGCCGGTTACCGCGCGGCGCTGCGCGCGGCGCGTCTTAGGTATCCGCCGGAGTACGTGGAACATGGCGACAGCACACCCGCCGGAGGCGCACTGGCGATGTCGCGCCTGCTCCATCTGCGCCGCCCGCCGACGGCCGTATTCTGCTACAACGACCGTACGGCTTTGGGCGTGCTGGCCGCGATTCGCAAGGCCGGGCTGCAGGTGCCGCGCGACGTTTCCGTCGTGGGCTTCGACGATCTCGATCTGGCGTCGTACACCGATCCGCCGTTGACGACGCTGCGCCAACCGATGCGGATCATGGGCCAGATCGCCTTCGAGATCCTGTTGGGACTGATGCGCGGCGACGCTGCGGAGCGGGTCGTCACCGTGCAAGGCGAGTTAATCGTCCGCCAGTCGACGGCGCCGCTGCGCCAAGCCTGACGCAACGGCGGGCGCGCAGCCGGTCATCTGCCAGACGCAGAAAGGGCCGGACTTGCGCCCGGCCCTTCCCGATGAACACGAACTGACGGACAATTACGCGGTGCGGTTCGTCTCCGCGGACTCCTCGCCCTTCTTGATGGCGGCCTGAGCAGCAGCCAGACGGGCGATCGGCACACGGTACGGAGAGCACGAAACGTAGTTCATGCCCGCGTTGTAGCAGAACTCCACCGAGCTCGGCTCGCCGCCGTGCTCGCCGCAGATCCCGACTTCGAGATCCGGGTTGGTGGAACGGCCCTTCTGCACCGCCAGCTTGATGAGCTGGCCGACACCTTCCTGATCGAGGACGGCGAACGGATCGGCCTTGAAGAGCTTCTTGTCCTCGTAAATCTTCGAGAACTTCGTATAGTCGTCGCGGGACAGACCCATCGTGGTCTGCGTCAGGTCGTTGGTACCGAAGCTGAAGAACTGGGCCTCGGTGGCGACGCGATCGGCCGTCAGAGCGGCGCGCGGAATCTCGATCATGGTGCCGACCAGGTACTTCTGCTTACCCAGCAGGCCGGCCTTGCCGAGAACCTCTTCCGCCACGCGGACGACGATCTCTTTCTGGTTCTTGAGCTCTTCGACGCCGCCGATGAGCGGGATCATGACTTCGGGGATGACCGTCTTGCCCTTCTTGGCAACCTGGACAACCGCCTCGAAGATGGCGCGCGCCTGCATCTCGGTGATCTCGGGATAAACGATGCCGAGACGGCAGCCGCGGTGGCCGAGCATCGGGTTGAACTCATGCAGTTCTTCGACGCGCTTCAGCAGGGCGGGAAGAACGGTCTTGAGGCTCTTCACGTCCGGCACGAAGTTCTTGTAGCGGGCGACCATTTCCTTCTTGGTCTTGACGTCGGCTGCCGGCAGCTTGGCGATGTCCACCATCAGCTCTTCGCGCTTCGGCACGAACTCGTGCAGCGGCGGATCGAGCGTACGGATGACGACCGGGAAGCCGTTCATGGCGTCGAACAGACCGGCGAAGTCCTTGCGCTGCATGGGCAGCAGCTTGGCGAGCGCCTTCTTGCGGTCCTTCTCGTTGTCGGCCAGAATCATGGCCTGCACGTGGGGCAGCCGCTCTTCGGCGAAGAACATGTGCTCGGTGCGGCACAAGCCGATGCCCTGCGCACCGAAAGCCTTGGCGGCCTTGGCATCGCGTGGGATGTCGGCGTTCGAACGGATCTTGAAGTCGCCGCGGAACTTGTCGGCCATCGCCATGAACTTGGCGAAGATCGGGTTCGTCGCGTCGGCGTCCTGCGTCTCGGCCTGGCCCAGGTAAACTTCACCGTTGGTGCCGTTGATCGAAACCCAGTCGCCTTCCTTGATCGTGATGGTCTTGTCGCCGGCCTTGACGGTGGCAACCTTGCCGCGCTCGTTGATCGCGATGGCGCCGCAACCGACCACGCACGGCACGCCCATGCCGCGGGCCACAACGGCCGCGTGCGAGCTCTTGCCGCCGATGGCGGTGACGATACCCTGGCTGACGTCCATGCCCTGGATGTCGTCCGGAGTGGTCTCTTTGCGGATCAGGATGACGGGCGATTTCTCGGCCAGAACGACCGCGTCTTCGCTCGAGAAAGCCAGACGGCCGACCGCGGCGCCCGGGGAGGCGTCAATGCCGGTGGCGAGCTTGACCAGCTTCTTCAGGCTGGCCGGATTGAACACCGGGTGCAGCAACTGGTCGAGCTGGTTCGGCGCGACGCGCATCACGGCCGTCTTCTCGTCGATCAGGCCTTCGTCGGCCAACTGCACGGCCACCTTCACGGCCGCCGGGCCGGTGCGCTTGCCGTTGCGGGTCTGCAGCATGTAGAGCACACCTTCTTGCACGGTGAACTCGAAATCCTGCATGTCCTTGTAACCGAGCTCGAGCTTCGTGGTGATGTCGACGAGCTGGTTATAAACGCCCTCGTTCCACTGCTTCAGCTCGGAAATGGGCTGCGGCGTGCGGATGCCCGCGACGACGTCTTCGCCCTGCGCGTTGACCAGGAACTCGCCATAGAACACCTTCGCGCCGCTGCCGGGGTCACGTGTGAAGCCGACGCCGGTGCAGGAGGTCTCGCCCATGTTGCCGAACACCATGGTCTGGATGTTGCAAGCCGTGCCGAGACGGTCGGAGATCTTCTCCATCTTGCGGTAGTAGCTCGCCTTCGGCGCCCACCAGCTCATGAACACGGCGTTGCGGGCCAGGATGAGCTGCTCTTTCACATCCTGCGGGAATTCGCGCTTGGCGAACTTCTTGAAGACCTTTTTGTAGTCCTCGATGATCGCCTTCAGATCGTCGGCGGTCAGATCGGTGTCCTGCTTGATCTTGGCCTTCTTCTTGCGGGCGTCGAAGACCGCGTCGAAGTTCGCCATATCGATGCCCATGGCGACTTCACCAAACATCTGGATGAAGCGGCGATAGGAATCGTAGGCAAAGCGCGGATTGTTGGTCTTGGCGGCCATGCCCTCGGTCGTCGCGTCGTTCAGACCGAGGTTGAGGATGGTGTTCATCATGCCGGGCATGGAGAACTTGGCGCCGGAACGGACGCTGAGGAGCAGTGGGTCCTTGGCGTCGCCGAGCTTCCGGCCGACTACCTTCTCGATCGTGGCCAGGGCTTTCCAGATCTGGTCGTCGACTTCCTTCGGGACCTTCTGGTCGTTATCGAAGAAAACGTTGCAGACGTCGGTGATGATGGTGAATCCGGGGGGCACCGGAACGCCGGTCAGAGACATCTGGGCAAGCCCGGCGCCCTTCCCGCCGAGCTGGTCCCGCATGTCTTTGTTGCCTTCGGTAATGTCCTTACCGAAGGTGTAGACATATTTGCTCATATCAGATACTCTCCTGAGGCAATTAGCGATCAATTAGTTCATTCGGACGTGGAGGACGTTACGATCTCCGACAGTTCGGCGATCGAAGAAACCTGTACATTCAGCCGGCCCAGCAAGGCCAGCCGGTTGGCCCGCACCGCCGGATCGGGTGCATTGACCAGCACTTTGTCGAAGAACGCGTCGACGACGGGCCGCAACGTTGAGATGACGGTCAGCGCCTGGATGTAGTCGTCGCTCTTGAGGAACGTGGCGACGCGCGCCAGTACGCCATTCATGGCGTCGTACAGCTCGCGTTCCGCGCCCGCTTCGAGCAGCGTGTCTTCAACCTTATCGTTGTATTCGCCGGCTTGTTTGAGAATGTTGCGAATCCGTTTGAACGCCGCCGCCAGCGCTTCGAAGTTTTCGGTCTGGCGCACCTGCTTGAGCGCGATCAGCCGCGCTTCCACATCCACCAGATCCGAAGACTGGGCGGCGAGCACGGCGTTCACCTCGTCGTAGGCGAAGCCGCGCACGTCTTTGAAGTAGTAGCGCACGCGATCGAGCAGGAATTCGTAGAGCTCCGACCGGAGATCCTTGATGGCGAACCGCAGGCGGCCCTCCACCAGGATTTTGACAACGCCCTGGGCCGCGCGGCGCAGAGCGAAGGGATCTTTGGAGCCGCTGGGGATCATGCCGATCGAGAAGCAGCTTTCCAGCGTATCGATCTTATCGGCAAGCGAGAGAAGTTGGCCCGACTTCGACGCCGGAATCGGCGCTTCCATCGACACCGGCTGGTACTGTTCGTAGATCGCCTGCCAGACGCCATCGGGCTCGCCCTGCTTGCGGGCGTACAGGCCGCCCATTACGCCTTGCAGTTCGGTCAGCTCCTTCACCATCTCCGTGGTGAGGTCAACCTTGGCCAGATGCGCGGCGCGCACTGCGGCCGTCGCATCGAGTTCAAGCGCGGTACCGATCTCCGCAGCGCGCTTTTCCACGCGTGCTGTCTTTTCGAGGTATGAGCCGAGGCGCGCCTGGAACGTGACGTTGGCCAGATCGGGCACGCGCTGCTCCAGCGTCTTTTCGAGATCCTGCTCCCAGAAAAATCGCGCGTCGTTGAAGCGGGCTTCGAGCACACGCTCGTTGCCCTTCTTGACGAAGCCTTTGCGGTCGGTCCGCATGTTCATCACGGCGATGAAGCGCGGAGCCATCTTGCCTTCGGCGTCCCGCAGCGTGAAGTAGCGCTGATGGTGCCGCATCACGGTGGACAGCACCTCGGACGGCAGCTCCAGGAACTCTTCGCGGAACTCGCCCAGGATCGGCGTCGGATACTCGGTCAGGTAAACCAGATCGTTCAGCAGCGCGTCGTCGGCCACCAGCGTCAGGCCGGTGCCCCGCAGCAGCTTCCTGATGCCGTCCTGGATGCGCTTGCGGCGCTTGGCGGCGGAGAGGATGACGCCGTTCTTTTCCAGACGCTCTTCGTAATTCGCGTGATCGAAGGCGATCTCGCCCGCGCCCATGCGGCGATGGCCGCGGCTCACGGCGCCGGACTTCACGTCGGCCACTTGGAACTCAATCGCTTGACCGCCGAACAGCGTGGCGATCCAGCGGATCGGGCGAATGAAGGTGATCTGGCCCTTGCCGGTCCAGTACATCGCCTTCGGCCAGGGAATCTTGGCGATGATTGCGGGCAGCGCCTCGGCCAGCAGCTCACGCGTGTCGCGGCCCACCACGGTGCGGTGCAGCGCGTAATACTCGCCCTTCGGCGTCGTCTCCACCGCGAGCGCTTCCACCGCCGTGTTGTTGCGGCGGGCAAAGCCTTGGGCCGCGCCCGGTCCGGCCTTCACCGGCGGTCCCATCACCACCTCGGCGCGATCGGCCTGCCGCGGCGGCAACTCGGTCCGCAGCACCAGGCGCCGCGGCGTACCGTCCAGGCGGACAGCCGGATCCGCGAAGCCATGCTGGCTCGTGAATTCTTTGAACAGCCGGTCGAGATCGGCCAGCGCCGGCTCGATCATCCAATGCGGAATCTCTTCGACGCCCAGTTCAAACAGGAAAGGAAGTGTCTCGCTCATTCCGCCACCTCCTGCCGCGGAGCCGCATCGAGCAAGGCGTGCTGCTCGCTTTCCGCCTGGAGCAGCGCTTGTTGCTCCATCCACGCGGTGGCGACGCCGACGGCGAGCTTGCGCACGCGGCCGATCACGCCGACGCGCTCGGTGACGCTGATGGCGCCGCGGGCGTCCAGCAGATTGAAGGTGTGCGAGCAGTTCAGCACGTGGTCGTAAGCGGCCAGCAGCGGGAAGCGCCGCTTTTCGTCTTCCTGGCCTTCGCCCAGCGCCTTGAATTCGTCGATCAGGCGTTGCGATTCGGCCTCATGCAGATCGAGCAGCGTCCACAGCATCTTCACGTCGGCTTTTTCGAAGTTGTAAACCGAGAACTGTTGCTCTTCGCGCCAGCGCACGTCGCCGTAGCTGCGGCCTTCCACCCACTCGATGTCATAGACGCTCTTGCGGTCCTGCAGGAAGGCGATCAGGCGCTCCAGGCCGTAGGTCAGCTCGGCCGGAACCAGATCGAGATCCACGCCGCCGCACTGTTGGAAGTAGGTGAACTGCGTGACTTCCAGGCCGTCCAGCATCACCTGCCAGCCGATGCCCCACGCGCCGAGCGTGGGCGACTCCCAGTTGTCTTCTTCGAACTTCAGGTCGTGCTGGCTGAGGTTGATACCGACCGCGGCGAGCGACTCGAGGTACAGATCCATCACGTTGGCGGGAGCCGGTTTCAGGATCACTTGCAGTTGGGAATGTTTGTAAAGGCGATTGGGATTCTCGCCGTAACGCCCGTCCGCCGGACGGCGGCTCGGTTGCACGTAGGCGACGCGGTAGGGCTTCGGACCCAGCACGCGCAGGAAGGTCTCGGGACACATCGTGCCCGCGCCGACCTCCATGTCGTACGGTTCCTGAATCACACAGCCGTGCTTCGCCCAGAATTGCTTTAGCTTGAAGATCGTCTGCTGGAAGGTATCCATTTTTTCTCGAAGGGGCGATCTCTCTACAGGCTCTCCAGGAGCGGGAGAGTGATGAGTCTGCGCTCGATATGAAGCTCGATTTCGCGGCTCAGTTGCCGCCGCAAATCCGCGCCCGTCTGCTTCGTCCATTCAATCGGCGCCAATCCGGCAACCGGCGCCACGTTCATCGCGCGCGCCAGATCGCGGGACTCCGGACTCACTTTCAGCTCCGGCAGCAAGCCCGACAGACGCACGGCCCAGTAGGTGAAATAGGTAACGGTCCGCCATACGGCAGTCGCCGGATTTTGCCGCAAATCGGCCAAGACGGCAGCCAACAGCCGGTAAAACCGATCATTCGGCTCGTTGGGCGGCAACAACTGGTCCGATACCTCCGCGATATAGTCGAGCGCCACGCTAGCATCCCAGCAGCTCAGCACTCCGAACTGCGATTCGATCAGCTCGCAGCCCTCCAATCTCACTAGTTCCGAGGACTCCTTTTGGTAATAGGAGACTCGCACCTGAGTAAGCCGTTCGAGCGAACCGCCGAAGGGACTCTTCAGCCGTCGCGCCCGCTTCGCAACCCCGCGCAACCTTCCCTGATCGCGCGTGAAGAAGCTGACAATCAGGTCCCCTTCCTGAAAGGGATAAGTGCGGAGGACAAATGCCTCACTGACCCGTACCGGCATTGATGGCGCGGATAAACAAATATCAGGTTATCACACGGTGAGGTCTGAATTGTTCCGACGCGTTTTCCGCGCTGAAAGCCGCATAAACAGGCGTGTTGCAGAAGGCCCGGCCGGGCCTCGCCGGCGGGATCGGATCGCAACCGCGGCGCTTAGGGCTGTGGCGTGAACGGCCAGATCTGCGTGGTTGAGGCTCCGCCGTCGACCGCGATCAACTGCCCGGTGATGTAGTCCGAGCCCGGCGCGGAGAGCAGCACCGCCAGCGGCGCGACGTCCTCCGGCGTCCCCAGGCGCGGGTTCGCCTCGCTCACTTTCAGCCACTCGTGCATCGCCGGCGGCTCCCACATCTTCCGGTTCAGATCGGTCAGGATGAAGCCCGGAGCGATGCAGTTCACCTGGATGTTGTACTGGCCCCATTCGGCGGCGAGCGCGCGCGTCATCCCCGCCAGAGCGCTCTTGGTCATGGTGTAAACGCTGATGTAGGGCATACCCATCAGGCAACTGAGGCTGCCGATGGAGACGACCTTGCCGCCCTGCCCGCGTTCGATCATCTTCCGGCCAACCGCCTGCGTCAGCTCGACGATGCCGGTCAGGTTGGTCTGCATCAGGTGGGCGTACTCGTCCGGTGTGTAGTCGGTGAAGTTGCGGCGGATATTCGTGCCCGCGACGTTGACCAGAATGTCCACGTCCGGCAGTTCGCCGTAGAAGCGCTCGCGCGAATCGCGCGCGGCGATGTCGAGTTCCATGGCCTCCGCTTGCAGCCCTTCCGCGCGCAGGCCGCGGGCGATTCCGGCCAGCCTGGGGAGCGACCGGGAAGCGAGGATGGTGTGGGCCCCGGCGCGCGCCAGGCCTTCGGCGATGGCTTGTCCGATGCCGCGGCTGGCGCCGGCGACAACGGCTGTTTTCCCGTTGAGCGAAAAGGGATTGGCCGGTTTCATGTTTCTCAGGCTAGCATGGGGGCATGAAACGCTTGTCCATCGGTCTGCTGCCCGGCGACGGGATCGGCCAGGAGGTGGTCGCCGCCGCGCGCGGCGTGCTGGAGGCCGCCAGCGAGCGCTTCGGCGTGCACTTCGATTTCAAGGCTTACGACTGGGGTTCCGACTACTATTTCCGCCATGGCTGGATGATGCCGGTGGATGCTCTGGACCGCCTGCGCGGCCATGACGCGCTGCTGCTCGGCGCCGTGGGCCACCCCGATATCCCGGATCACATCACGCTGCACGGCATGCTGCTGCCCATCCGGCGCGGCTTCGACCTCTACGCCAACGTGCGCCCGGCCGTGCTGCTGCCCGGTGTCGAGTCGCCGCTCAAGGGTTATGCCGCCGGCTCCATCGATCTCGTCGTCGTGCGCGAGAACACCGAGGGCGAATACGCGCCGGTGGGCGGCTTCGTGCATCATCATCATCCCGCCGAGGTGGCTGTGCAGACCGCCGTGTTTACGCGGCACGGCTGCGACCGTGTGATCCGTTACGCCTTTGAACTGGCGCGGCGCCGCGCGGGCAGGAAACGCGTGACCTCGATTACGAAGTCCAATGCGCAGAGTTACGGCATGGTGCTCTGGGACCGCGTCTTCCGTGAGGTGGCCGAAGAATACCCGGATATCCATAGCGAGTCGCTGCTGGTCGATGCGGCCGCGATGGACTTCGTCCGGCGGCCGTCGGATTTCGACGTGGTAGTCGCTTCGAACCTATTCGGGGACATCCTGAGCGATCTTTCGGCGATTCTCACCGGCAGCATCGGCCTTGCCGCCAGCGCCAATCTCGATCCCACGCGCAAGAACCCGTCGCTGTTCGAGCCGGTGCACGGCTCGGCGCCCGACATTGCCGGGCAGGGCATTGCCAATCCGCTGGCGACCATCCTCGCCAGCGCCATGCTGCTGGAGCATCTGGGCGAAAAGGATTTTGCCGCGGCGCTGGAGGGAGCCGTGCGGGCGGCGCTGCTCTCCGGCGCAGCGCGCACTCCGGATCTCGGCGGTACGGCGACAACTGCCGCGTGCGCCGCAGCCGTGACGGCGAAGCTGGTCTGATCCGGCGGCCCGCCGCATTGGTGTGAACAAAGCGCCGAACTCTTTTTCAAACATCGTGTCGTTTTGTCGATGAGGATTCCTGGAACGGAAGGAATTCTCTCAGCATGGCATTAGACGTTCTGATCGTCGATGACTCGGGCGCGATCCGCAAGATCCTGCAACGTGTTCTGATGCAGGCGGAGGTGCCGCTCGGCAAAGTGTACGAAGCGGGTGACGGCGTGGAGGCGCTGGAGGCGCTGAAGCAGCATCCCGTGGGCCTGATCCTGTCGGACATCAACATGCCCAACATGGACGGCCTGCAGTTGCTCAATGCGGTCAAGGCGCAAACGACGACCAAAGATATTCCGGTCGTCATGATCACCACCGAGGGCAGCAGCACCAAGGTGATGGAAGCGGTCTCGCTCGGGGCGGCGGGCTACGTGCGCAAGCCGTTTACAGCGGAGCAGATCAAAGAAAAGCTGGCCGGGCTCTTCTGAGCCGCACCGCGGGGGGGCGCGAACTGCGGGAGTGGCGTGCGGTGCGCCGGTCCGCGAACGCCGCAGCGCCGGGCCGACGCCGGCGTTTAAGATTCCATAAGGAGATCGGAGGGTAAAGGGACCCGACTCATGACACACGAAATGAAAGTGTCCATCGTGCGCCAGGCGGCGCACAGCGTTTTTGAAACGATGCTTGGCGTGCAATTGAAAGACTGCGAGCCCACGCGTGAGGAGAACACTCCGTTACGGAGCGATGGCGTGGTCGCCCTGGTCGGATTGGCGGGCCAGTGGGCGGGAACGGGGGTCTTCCGCTGCTCAGCGGAAATGGCCCAGAAGGTATCGGGCCTGATGCTGATGCAGGAGTTCGCCGCCGTCGACCAGGACGTCCTCGACGCGGTCGGCGAAATCACGAACATGATTCTCGGCAACGTCAAGACGACTCTCGAAGAGACTCTTGGACCGATGGGTCTGAGCATTCCGACGGTCATCTACGGCCGCAATTTCACGACGCGAAGCCTGGGCCGCGCGGAGTGGAGCGTCATTCCGTTCGAACTGGAAGGCGAGCCGATCGAGATTCAGTTTTCCCTGGCCGAGCGGAGCCCGCGTGTTCCCGGCGTCATTAGCCGGGATCGCATGTCTACGGTCGTCACCGTCGAAGGGTAGAACGCCCGCCCGTCACGCCAGGGCGTTGCGCAGCCGCACCACGCCCTGGTCGAGCGATGGGCCTTTTTGCACGTTGCGCCGCTGCAACCCGATCAACTCATCCGTGAAGGCGATCGCCTCGCGGATCCATGCAAAGGTCACTTTCGACGCCAGCCGCGTCAGTTCGCCGGCAATGTCCTGGTTGCGGACTGTCGTTTTGCCGTGCATCAACAGCAGCAGGTCTTCAAGCAACCCGTAGAGGATTTTGAAATATAGGTCCAGCTTCTCCGATTTGCTCGCAATCAGGCTTTCGGAGCGTTGGACCCATTGCGCAAATGAGCCGCCCGCGGCTGCCTCCAGCAGCGCCAGCAGGGCGGTTCTTCTTTTCTCGTACGCCTGCAGGTCCATCGTCAGCGCCAGTCCCGGGCAACCGCCCGAAAGCGCCAACCGCTTGTTCGCATCTTTCAGCCCGCGCGATTCCGCGAAGGAGAGCATCTCCTTGTCCGATATGGGAGACAGATGGAACAGAACACTGCGCGAACGAATGGTGGGCGGAAGATCGAAGGGATTTTCCGCGGTCATAAAGAGAATCAGATGCGCCGGGGGCTCTTCCAGGGTCTTCAGCAGGGAGTCGGCAACCTGATGCGTGGCCCGGTCGAATTGATCGATCAGAAACACGCGCCAGTGGCCGCGGGACGGCAGCAATTGCGCCTTCTCACGCAGCAGGCGCATCTGCGGAAGGCTGATCTGCCGCAGCGGCCCCTCCGGGCAAAAGGTCACGAAGTCGGGGTAGGTACTGAAAAAGAGCGGATCGTCCGTCCGCTTCTCGCCCGTCCACTTCTCCCGCTCTGCGATCACCGTCCGGTTCTCTTCCCGGCTGAGGTCGTCCTGCTCGATCTTCTCTCCCAGGCTTAGTCCATGGCTGGCGCCGGGCGCGGTCATCGTCAGCACCGGCTGCGGCGTCGCATCGCTAAGCAATCGCACGGCGAAGCGCCGCACGAGCGTCGCCTTCCCCACGCCTTCGGGCCCGGAGAGCAGGATCGTCTGGGGAATGCGATGCGCTGCGATCATCCGCTCGAGCGCTGCGGCCGTGCTGGCGTTGCCCCAGAACTTCTCAAACATGAAGGTGCTCCAGCGCCTCGTAGGCCGTGATCACGCGCGCGGCGACTTCATCGGGTGTTCCGTTGCCATCCACGCGGACCACGCGCCCGGGCTCGTGCGCGGCCAGCGTCCGATAGCCCTGGAGCACGCGCTCGTAAAACGCGCGGCTCTGCTCGTCCATCCGCGTACCTTCCGCGCTTTCCTCCGCGTTGCGCGTACGGGCCCGGCCCAGACTGGTTTCCAGCTCCACGTCGATCCACAGCGTCATGTCAGGCCGGCGCCCGCGGCAGGCGATCTGGTCCAATTGCTCGACGATCTGTTCGCCGAGTTGCCGCCCGTAGCCCTGGTAGGCGAACGTCGAATCGGTCCAGCGGTCGGAGAAGACCGTCACGCCGCGCCGCAGCGCGGGCTCCAGAATTTCGTGCACGTTCTGCGCGCGCGCCGCGAAGTACAGCAGCATCTCGGCGACTGCGTCCATGTTGTCGTGCTCCGGGTCGAGCAGGACGCGCCGGATGGCCTCGCCGATGCCCGTGCCGCCCGGCTCGACGGTCTCGATAACTTCCTGGCCGCGCTCGCGCAGGTGTGCCGCCAGACGCCGCATCTGCGTTGTTTTCCCGCTGCCGTCCAGTCCCTCGAAGGTGATGAAGTGTCCGCGCCGCGACGCGCCGGGCTCAGTCGTAGACATGGTGCAGCACCTTCTTGAGATCCTCCCACGCCTCGCGCTTGGCGTTCTGCGAGTAGGGCCGCAACAGGTAGGACGGATGGTAGGTGGGCATCACCGGAATGTCGTGCCAGCTATACCAGTTGCCGCGCAACTTCGTGATGCCCTGTTGCGTCGCCAGCAGCGCCTTGGCCGCGGTGCCGCCGAGCACGCAGATTGCTTTAGGCTGGATCGTCAGGAGCTGGCGGAACAGAAACTGGCCGCAGACTTCCATCTCATCTGGCAGCGGCGTGCGGTTCTCGGGCGGCCGGCACTTTACGACATTGCAGATATAAACGTCCGGACGCCGGATGGCGAGCCCCTCTTTGGCGGACGTGGCGTCGATCATCTGGGTCAGCAATTGGCCGGCCCGTCCGACAAACGGTAGTCCCGAGGCGTCCTCGTCCGCGCCGGGACCTTCGCCGACGAAGACGAGCCGGGCCTGCGGATTGCCTGAGCCGAAGACGATCTTGTGGCGCTGCTCGCACAGCCGGCAGCGGCGGCAGTCGCCGATGTCCGCACTGATTTTGTCGAGCGTGTCGTTGTCGGGTGCGACGGGCAATAACGAAGGCATTTCAAAGCTGGTCGGGCGCGGCGCGGGCGCAGTTTGAACGGGCGCGGGCGGCGCTTGCGGCCGCGGTACGGGCGCCGGCTGAGAGGCCGGCTGCGGAGCGGATGTTGCCTGCACCCGGCGCGCCGCCGGGGCGGCCGGAGCCGCAAGCGGAGTCTCCGGGATGTTCAACTGGCGGATGCCGAGGTCCCGGTAGAATTCAAGTTCGCGCTTCAGAGATTCTCGATCCATGCTGACGCTTTCCGCGGTACTAGCTGGCGCTATGCAGCGCCAGCCGCAGGATCAGTGCCTGATCCAGAACCTGATCGGCGATCACCCGCTTCGGCGCCTTATCCAGATTCCGGATCTCGCCGTTGCGCTGCACCAGCACGACCTCGTTCTCTTCGGATTCGAAGCCGACGCCCTCCCGGGAAACGAGATTGCCTACCACCATGTCGCAGTTCTTGGACGCGAGTTTACGGCGGGCTTCCGGCACCAGGTTTTCGGTTTCGGCGGCGAAGCCGATCAGCAGTTGATCCTTCTTGCGGCGGCCGATTTCGGCCAGAATGTCCGGCGTCGGGTCCAGCTCGAAGGACAGCCGCATGGGCGTTTTTTTGACCTTCTGTTTTGGGACGTTCGCGACGTAATAGTCGGCCACGGCGGCCGCCTTGATCACGATCGTCGTCTCGTCCAGACGGCTCATCACGGCGTCGTACATCTCCACGGCGGTCTGCACCGGGACGAGTTCCACACCTTCCGGCGCGGTCAGGTTCACCGGCCCGCTGATCAGAATGACGTGCGCGCCGCGCGCCAGTGCGGCTTCGGCCAGCGCATAGCCCATCTTGCCGCTCGAACGGTTCGAAATGAACCGCACGGGATCCATCGGCTCGCGTGTCGGACCGGCCGTAATCAGGAGGGTTTCGCCGTCCAGGTCGTGGCGCTGGCACAGCAGCCGCGCGGCGATGGCGGCGATCCGCTGGGGATCGGGAAGGCGGCCGGGACCGACGGTGCCGCACGCGAGCGGGCCCTCGTCGGGCTCCATGATGTGGTGACCGCGCTCGCGCAGAATCTCGATGTTTCGCACGGTCGCCGGATGCTGCCACATGGCCGTGTTCATCGCCGGGCAAAGCAGAACCGGGCCTTGGAACGCGAGATAGAGAGTGGTCAGAAAATCGTTCGCCAGCCCCTGGGCGAAGCGCGCCAGCAGATCGGCCGTCGCCGGAGCCACCACGAGCAGGCGGCTGTCCTGCGCGACGCGGATATGCTCCACGGAGCTGGACAGCACCTCATCGGAACTGCCGGTCGCAAACAGGTCGGTGATCACCTTGTGGCCGGTGAGCGCCGCAAAGGTCAGTGGTTGGATGAACTGCCGCGCGGCCGCAGTCATGACGGTCTGCACTGCGCAGCCTTGTTCCATCAAGGCCCGCGCGAGCTCCGCCGACTTATACGCGGCGATCCCGCCACCGACTCCGAGAATTACAGGGATGCCGGGCATGGCGTTGCGGATGGGCCGCTCAGAACTGCTCTTCGGCGGGTTCTTCCGTGACCGGTGTGCCTGGATCGTACCAGCTCACCAGCCCGCGGCGCACTTCTTCAATGGCGGCTACCGTCGGCTTCTTGGAGGTGCTGGGCAGGAACGAGCGGGCGCCGCTCTGCAACTGCCGCGCGCGTTTGGCCGCGACGATGATAAAGCGGTATGCGCTCTGCTCCTGATCGTCCGGAATTGCGAAGATTGGACCGTGATTCACCCGTTCGGCCATATTGCTCTCCTTCAGATTTCCTGTTCGGCGAATGTCGCCAGAATCCGTTCCACGCCCGCGGCCACCGCGGGGTTCGTCCGCCGCAGCGCTTTCACGTCCGGGCTGTCTTCGCCGCGGCGCTCCGCATTCACAATTGCCTGGAGCCGTGCGCTCGCCAGGTCGACATCGTCATTGACCAGCACGTAGTCGTACCGGCGGTAGTCCAGAATCTCGCGCGCCGCGCCAGCCAGCCGGCGCTGGATCACGTCCTCGGCGTCCTCCGAGCGCGCTCGCAGCCGCTTGGCCAACTCGTCTCTGGATGGAGCCAGTATAAAGATGCTGACGGCGTCAGGAATCTTCTGCTTCAATTGTCGCGCACCCTGAACATCGATGTCGAGGACGACGTCTTTGCCTTCTTTTCTGCCCTGTTCCAGGATGCCGCAGTGCGTGCCGTAGTAATTTCCGAAGACTTCGGCGTGCTCCAGAAACTCGTCGTTGGCGATCCGCGCTTCGAATTCCGCGCGGCTGATGAAATGGTACTGCTGTCCGTCGACCTCCGTCCCCCGCGGTTGGCGGGTGGTGTAGGAAACCGAGAAGATCAGGTTCCTGTCGGCGGCCATCAGCCGGTTCACCAGCGTCGATTTGCCGGAACCCGAGGGCGCGGAAATGATGAAAACACAGCTCATTCGAGGTTAAGTGCCTGTTCGCGGATGCGTTCGATATTCGTTTTCAGCTCCAGCCCGAGAGTCGTGATCTTCATGCCCGGCTCGCCGGCGCCGGAGGTCTTCGACAACGTGGTATTCGTCTCGCGGTTCATCTCCTGCAGCAGGAAATCCAGCTTCTTGCCGAGTTCGCCGCCGTTGGTGAGCAACTGATCCAATTCCCGCACATGGGCGTTCAGCCGGTCCACTTCCTCGGTCACGTCGCTGCGGTCGGCGAGGTAGGCGACCTCTTGCGCCAGCCGCTGCGGGTCCAGCGGCATCCCGTTGAACAGTTTGGAGATACGCTCATCCAGCCGCATGCGGATCGTCTCGTTGACGGCGGCGCGCAGCGCTTCGATGCCCGCCGCGTTCTGGCGGATCACGTCGTTGTGGCCGCGCATGACGGCTGCCGTTTCGGCGCCTTCGCGCGTACGGAACTTGTTGAGCGCTTCCAGCGCCTCTTCGGTCGCTTTGAGCGCCTCGGCTTCGATCTCCGGAGGCAGCACCGCCGGTTCACCCTGGGCCAGCATGCCGGGAATCCGCAATGCGCGGTTCAGGTCGGGATCGGCCAGCACGCCGCTGATGTCCGATGCCTGTTTCAGTGCCCGCAGGTAGGCTTCAAACAGCGGCCGGTTCAGCGCCGGCGCCGCCATGTTTTCGGCCGGCCGGTAGGAGAGGCGCAGTTCGACGTGGCCGCGCGAGACGTGCTTGCGCACAGCCTGCCGCAGGGCCGGATCGAGGCTCTCGAATTCCAGGGGCAAGTAGGTATGCAGATCCAGCGCCCGGTGATTGACGCTCTTCACCGTGGCCGTGATCTCGCCCCAGCCGCCTTGCCGCCGCGCCTGGGCATATCCCGTCATACTGCGCACGCTCATGATTTAGTGCTCCAAGTCAACATACTGCAACCGGTGCAACCGTTCATAGACCCCGCCCCTGGCGAGCAGCTCCTCGTGGGTGCCCAGCTCCGCGATCTGCCCGCCATCCAGCACGACAATGACGTTGGCGCGGCGGATGGTCGAGAGCCGGTGCGCGACGACGATCACCGTGCGATTCGTCATCAGGTTTCCCAGCGCGCGCTGCACCAGCAACTCGCTCTCCGTGTCCAACTGCGAAGTGGCTTCGTCCAGGATCAGGATCGGCGCGTTCTTGAGCAGCGCCCGTGCGATGGACAGGCGTTGCCGTTGACCGCCGCTCAGCATCGTACCGCGTTCGCCGACCCGCGTAGCATAGCCCTGCGGGAGCGTGTCGATGAACTCGTTGGCCAGCGCGTTCCGCGCGGCTTCGCGAACCTCCTTGGCGCTCGCCTCCGGGCGTCCGTAGCGGATGTTGTTTTCCACGGTGTCGTCGAACAGGAACGTGTCCTGGCCAACGAGGGCGCATAGTTTTCGCAACGACGCCAGCGAGGCCTCGCGCACGTCGACACCGTCCAGCTTCACGCTGCCGCGTTCGACGTCGTAAAAGCGCGGCACCAAGTTCGCGAGCGTCGTTTTGCCCGCGCCGCTCGACCCCACCAGGGCCACCACCTCGCCGTGCTTCACTTCGAGCGATATGCCTTGCAGCGCATACGTCTCGGTATCCGGATAGCGGAACCAGACGTCTTTGAATTCGATCGACTTCTTGAGACCCTTCAGCCGCTTGGCGCCCTTGACTTCCATGATCGCCTGCTCGCGGTCGGCGTATTCGAAAACGCGCTGCGCCGCGCCGAGCGCCTGCTGGAAGATGTTCGTGATACCCGTCAGCCGCTTCACAGGCTCGTAGAGCAGCAGCAGCGCCATGACGAAGGCTGTAAAGTCGCCCGCCGTCATGTGCTCCGCTTTCACCATCGAGCGGGCGTAAGTGAGCAGGCCCACGATCGTCAGCGCGCCGAAGAATTCGATGATCGGCGACGGCAGCGCCTGCTGCGCGATGTAGCGCAGGTTATTGCGCTTGAACCGCTGCGAAGCCTGATGGAAGCGCTCGCTCTCGTACTCTTCCGCTCCGAAGCCTTTCACTACGGCCTGCCCGCTGAAGGCTTCCTGCAGGATCTGGTTCAGCTCCGCGGCATCATCCTGCGCCGAGCGCGTGGTCCGCCGGATGCGCCGCCCGAGCCGCGCCGTGGGCAGCAGCACGAAGGGCAGCACCGTCAGCGCCACCACCGCCAGCCGCATGTCGCGCCCGAACAGTACGCAGAGCATGGCAATGGCGGTGAACGACTGGCGGAAGAAATCGGCCAGCATCTGCGAGACGGCGACCTGAATCTTGTCGATGTCCAGCATGATCGACGACATCAGCTTGCCAGTCGAGTGCTTCTTGAAGAACTCGTGCTCTTCGCGTACGACTTTCTCGAACGTGTCCTGCCGCAGGTCCGTCACCGCCGAGAAGCCCGCGTAACTGATCAGGTAGTTGCCGCAGTAGTCGGCGAGCCCCTTGATGAGAAAGACCAGCAGGATCGCCGCGGCCACCAGCGACCAGACGTTGTGCAGGGGGAAGGGAATTACCTGGTCGAGATAAATGACGTTGGTGGTGAACGGAATCCGAACCAGCTCCGCGCGTGTCTCTAGCGCGCGGGGATTCAACACCAGGTCGATGACGGGCTTCATCAGCAGCGGGATGGCGCCGTTCATCGCTCCGGCGACCATCATCAGGAAAATGGAGGCGGCCAGCACCGGCGTATAACGCCTGGCGTAACCGAGCAACCGGAACAGTTGCCTCATGCGCGTGCCCTCAGCTTATCGGCCGCTTCGATCACGCGTGCCAGCGGCACGGTGTCGAGCCCGGCCGGCTCGACGATCACCTCGGAATCCGTGCGCCACGGCGCCCAGACCACCGGGTCGGACGAGCCGTACAACACGAGCGACGGCACGCCGAAGGCAGCCGCCATATGCGCCGGCCCGCTGTCGTTGCCCGCGAACAGGCTTGCTGTGGCCAGCAATGCCTTCACGTCACCCAGCGGCGCGCCCGTGTAGCATTCGAAATCCGCGAAAGGCGTAAAGTCGTCCTTGCCGCCGCCGATGACCACCGTCTCTAAACTATGTCTCTCTTTCAGATAGTGCGCCAGTTCGACGAAGCGCGCCACCGGCCAGGCCTTGGACGGCGCCGAGGCGAATGGATGGAGCACCGCGCAATGGGGCCGCCGGGCGGCCTTCTGCGACATCTCGAAGGCGAACAGACGGGCGCGCGGGATTTCCGTTTTTGGCGCGCCGAGCCAGAACATCGCCGCCGCCAGGTGCTCCGCGGTGTGGACCTTGCGCTCCTCGCCGAGAATCTCCTGCGCGCGGGGAATGCGCAGGTTGTACACGCTTTGGAAACGGTAATGGCCGAACCCGGCGCGCCAGTGCGCCAGCGAAGCCGCGGTGAGAATGGCGCTGCGCGTGCCGCCGTGAAAATTCAGGGTAAGCCCCGGACGCCAGGCCATGGCGCTGCCGGCGCGCGGGGGCAGGATCGTTTCGATTTCCGGATTGCCGGCGAACACGGCGGCGAAGCGCGCCTCAACCATGACTGCAAGGCGTAAATCCGGGCGTGCAAGTTTCAGCAGGTGAATGGCCGGGGTGGTCAACACGCAGTCGCCCAGCGACCGTAGACGGACAATCAGCAGACGCGACGAGGCCGGCAGCGAATTGAGCACCGCCTCCATCGCCGTCCGCGCTAGTCCTCTACCCGCGCCTCATCCACCAGCATGACGGGGATGTCGTCGCGGACCGGGTAGACGCGATGGCAGCGGGGGCACTTCAGGCCGCTCTGGTCCTCCGTCAGTTGAACGGGCTCTTTGCAGACCGGACAGACAAGGATTTCCAGCAGATCCTGACTCAGTGCCATACGCTACCTTCCAAAAACCTTCAGTTTACCAGACGCCCCGGTGCGGCAGGCCGGCGTTGCACCGCGCCTGCCGCTTCCGGACGCCAACCGAATTGGACGCGCCGCCTGGCGTTCGTCAGTGCGCTCAGGCGTTCATCTCCGCGCGAGCCTTCTTGATGACCTCCATGAACTGCCTGGCGCGCTCGGTGAAGACCGGGTAGTTGCCCTCTTTGATCGTCTTGCCGTCCACCAGTTCGCCGCCCACGGCCACCGCGCACGCGCCGGCCTTCAGAAAATCGCCAGCCGTCGTCAGGCTCACGCCGCCCGTCGGAATCATGTCGATCTGCGGGAAGGGCCCTTTGAGCGCCTTGATGTACTTCGGCCCGCCCACGTTGCCGCAGGGGAAGACCTTGACGATGTCGGCGCCGGCGTCCCACGCCGCCAGCACCTCGGTCGGCGTCAGCGCGCCCGGCATGATCGGCTTGGCGTAGCGATGCGCCATCTCGATGGTTTTGAAATTCAAGGAGGGCGCGACGAAGAACTGCGCTCCGGCCAGCATGCAGGCGCGGCAGGTCTCGGGGTCGAGTACGGTCCCGGCGCCCAGCAACATGCGGTCGCCGAAATGATCCGCCAGCTTTTCCAGGGCGTGCACGGCGCCCGGCACTGTCATGGTGATTTCCGCGGTCAAAATACCGCCCGCGTAAATCGCGTCAATCGCCTTGATGGCGCTCTCGGCCGAAGGCGTGCGGATCACGGGCACGAGGCCGATTTCCCGGATGGTGGAGAGGATCGTCTGTTTCGTCATACAGCGTCGATCCTATCACGCGCTGGCGAACGCGCGCGTCACATCGCCAGCAGCAGCTTGCCCGTCGTTTTGCGGCTTTCCAGGTCCGCCTGCGCCTGGCCCGCTTCGGCCAGCGGATAGATCTTGTGGATGTGCAGTTCCGCCTGCCCGTCGCGCAGCCAGTTGAAGATGTCCGCGGCGCGCCACAGCAATTCGCCGCGCGTCGCGACGTAATGTCCGAGCGAGGGGCGCGTCAGGTAGATCGATCCCTTCTCATTCAGGACCAGCGGCGAGAACGGCTCCACCGGGCCGCTCGCGTTGCCGAAGCTGACCATCATGCCGCGCGGCTTCAGCGAGTTCAGGCTCTGCTCCCACGTGCGCTTCCCGACCGAGTCGTAAACAACGTCGACGCCTTTGCCGTTGGTCAGCCGTTTCACTTCCGCGGCGAAATCCTGCTCGGCGTAGTTGATGACTTCGTCGCAGCCCGCCTCGCGGGCGATTTCGGCCTTGGCCGCGGTGGAGACGGTGCCGATCACGTGGGCGCCCCGCACCTTGGCCGCCGCGACGATCCACTGCCCGGCGCCGCCCGCGGCGGCATGAATCAGCGCCGTCTCACCGGTCTTGAGCGGGTAGGTGGAGTGCGTCAGGTAGTGTGCCGTCATGCCCTGCAGCATCGCTCCGGCGGCGGCGTCGAAGCCGATTTCGGCGGGGATCCTGACGAGCTGCCACGCCGGCGCCAGCGCGTACTCGGCGTACGAGCCGCGCGCCATCGCATAGGCCACGCGGTCGCCCGGCGCCACCTCGGTCACGCCGGCGCCGACCTTGTCCACCACGCCCGCGCCTTCCATGCCGAGCACCACCGGCGATGGAGCTTTGTAGAGGCCCGTGCGGAAGTAGACGTCGATGAAATTGACGCCCGAGAATTGAAGCTTGACGCGCGCCTGGCCCGGGCCCGGCTCCGGCACCGGCAGGTCTTCGTAGCGCAGCTTGTCGACGCCGCCGGGTTCGGTCACAAATATGGCTTTCATACCGCTCTCAACCACCTCCTGAAGTGAACTTGCGCCGCGTATAGCAACAGGAACGTGAACGTGAAAGGCAGCAGCAGGGCCTGCCCGATGGTGGCCAGCGCGTCGCCGCTGCCCAGTCCCGCCCGCGTCAGCAGGAAGCGGATCAGAATCCGCCAATGTCCGCGGTCGAGCCAGAAATAGTCGGAGTTTTCGTTGACCAGGAAGATCTTGGCCGGGACGCTCCAGGCCGTCAGCCATTTCCACGCGGTCATGATGGGCGCGCCCGTGCAGAGCAGGCCGCAGATGTCTGGCTGGCGCGCTTTCAACTCGCGGAACAGCCGCCGGCGCGCCGCCATGCCGCGATAGTCCTGCACGTGGAAGATCTGGCCGCGTTGTGTGTTGAAGCCGCGCGGAACGCCGGGGTGGCAGGTCAGCAGATCGATGTGTTCCAGCCCGGGGTAGTTCCGCTGCAGCGCCGGCAGCAGGCGTTCAAGGACATGCCGCGGTCCGCTTTCGACAACCAGAATGCGGGCGGTCGGCGGATAGCGGCGAGTGAAGACGTAGCGCACTGCTTCTATTGTGGCCCAGCGCCCGGACGGCACGTGCCTCCCGTCACACCCGGTAGCAGCCGAGCACGCGCAGCATTTCCGCCAGCTCCTGCAGATGCGACAGCGCGCGTTGCACGCGTTCTTCCTCCGTGTTGCCCAGGAAATCGAGGTAAAACAGGTATTCCCACGGCCGCCCATGCAGCGGGCGCGACTCGATTTTGATCACGCTCAGATCGCGCAGGGCGAAGGCGCTGAGCGCTTTGAACAGCGTCCCCGGCTGGTTGCGGACGGTGAAAACGAGCGACGTCTTCCAGCCGTTCTTGCCCTGCTCGTTCAGCGCGAGCGACGGCTGATCGGCGCGCCGCAGCAGGAAGAAACGCGTGAAATTCTTGCGGTCGTCTTCGATCGAGCGCTTCAAAATGTTAGCGCCATAGATCTCCGCCGACACGGCGCTGGCAATCGCCGCCGCGTCGCGCAGGCCCTCGGCCATCACCATCTTCACGCTGCCGGCCGTATCGTAGAAACTTTCGCGCTGAATCCGCGGGTTCGACTTGAAGAAGTTCACGCATTGATTCAGCGCTACGGGGTGCGAGAAGGCGCGTTGCACATCTTTGAAACGCACGCCCGGCACGGCGATCAGGTTGTGCACGATGCGCACGTTCGTCTCGGCCACGATGCGGAAGTCGTATTGCAGCAGGTGGTCGTAGTTCTCGTGCACCGAGCCGTGCAGCGTGTTTTCAATGGGGATCACGGCGGCGTCCGCTTCGCCGTCGCGCAACGCCGCGAAGACGTCCTCGAAATGCTGCCGGGGCACGACGGTGACGCCCGCGCCCAGCAGATCCATGGCCGCCTTGTGGCTGAAGGCGCCCGGTTCGCCTTGAAACGCGGCGCGCAACGGGGACTGTTTCTTGCGAGTAGCCATAGCTCAGTTTGTTCCTATCTCGTTTTTCGCGCGGGCCAATAGTGCGCCCAGGCTTGGGCGCACAGCTTTTTCAATGCTGTCTTGGCCTCTTCCAGGCCCTCGAACAATTTCTCGTCCGCCTGAAACTCATGCGTGTGCACGCGGCGCCGCGTCCCGCGGTGATCGACCGGATGCTTCAGATGGAGCATTTCGTGATAGAGCACGTATTCCACGGCGATCCGCACTAGCGTCGCGCTGTCCAGCAGGCTGCTGAGAATGATCGCGTTGTGCGACGGGTCGTAGTGGCCCAGCGTGGTGCGCGACGGCCGCCGGCTCCAGCCCAGCTCCGGCCGCGCCATCAGCCCGCCGAAGTATTTCATGTTCAGCTCTTCGAAGATCGTCTCCAGGTTCCACGCCTTGCCTTCGGGTCCGCTGATGAACTTGCGGCCGCGCAGTTGCTTCACCAGTTGCATGTCGCGCCGCACGTCCTGGCGGTTCAGCCAGCGCCGGTAGGTGGCGGAAGCGAGCGCCGGTGGCTCCCGGCGGAACATCTTCGCGATGAGAATGTGCGCCAGCGCTTCGATTACCGCGGTGGGCGCGCCCTGCCACAGGTCGGACAGTTTGACGCTCAGCCGCGCGTCGCGCCAGACGATGGCGCTGTTCGCATTCGCGTAGCGTTTGAAGACCAGCTCGACGCCTGCCAGCGGGGTGCGCGGACGGTATTCCCGGAAAACGCGCGCGAAGACTTCGCCGGCGGGCTCCGGGATCAATGCGGTTTGAAGTTGCATCCCCCTCTTGAATTAGCATAACAATGAAGTTTTGCAGACTTATCCAATGGGCCAGTCTGCCCCGTTCTGGAGCGGCGGGGAGACGGCGGTAGGGAGTTTGATTTGAGGAACGTCAAAATCAGCGCGTACGGTTGCTATGTACCTCCGGGCACCCTGACGAACCAGGACCTGGAAAAGATGGTGGACACCAGCGACCAATGGATCGTGGAGCGGACGGGCATTCACACGCGTCATATCGCCGCTCCCGACATGGCCACCTCCGATATGGCGGTCGAGGCGGCCCAAGCCGCCCTCGCCCAACGCGGTATCGAGGCCAGCGACCTGGACGCCATCATCGTTTGCACGGTGACCCCGGACCATCTCTTCCCCTCGACGGCCTGCTTGGTGCAGGATCGCCTGGGCGCCAAGAACGTCTGGGGCTTCGATCTGATCTCGGCCTGCTGCAGTTTCCTCTACGGCATGACGACCGCGGCGAGTCTGGTCGGATCCGGCTTGCACAACCGCGTGATGGTGATCGGCTCGGATACGATGTCGCGCATCATCGACTACACCGACCGCTCGACCTGCGTGCTCTTCGGCGATGGCGCCGGCGCTTTCATCATGGAGCCCGCCGCCGAAGGCGAAGTCGGCTTCGTCGGCCACAAGCACATGATCGACGGCTCGGGCGCGCCGGTGTTGCGCATGCCGGCCGGCGGCAGCCGCATGCCGCCCTCGCACGAGACGGTCGACAAGCGCCTGCATTACGTGAAGCAGGAAGGCCAGGCCGTGTTCAAGTTCGCCGTGAAGCATATGGGCGAGGTCAGCGCGCAGGTGCTTGCCGAGCACGGCATGACGACCGACGACATCGCGTTGATGGTTCCGCATCAGGCGAATCTGCGGATCATCAAGGCCTGCGCCGAGCGCCTCAAGCTGCCGCCCGAGCGGATCATCGTCGATATCCAGAAGTACGGCAATACGACCTCGGGCACGCTGCCGCTGGCCACGCGCGACGCCGTGGAGCAGGGCATGCTCAAGAAAGGCGATTACGTCCTCTTCGCGGCCGTCGGCGCCGGCTTCACCGTGGGCGCCAGCCTGTGGCGTTGGGAGATCTGACGCGGCGGGATTCGATCGTCGGTTCGGAATATGAAAAGGGCGGGATCCGCGGATCCCGCCCTTTTCGCGTCTATAGTTCGAAATGCGTCAGAAGGTCAGCCGCAACTGCAGATCGATTCTGCGGTTGTAAACCGAAGCGCCGCCGCCGAATCCACCGGCCAGCGCCAGCGATTTGCCGAAGTTCGGCGAACTTAGATTCGATTCCGGAGAAGCGAGATTCTCGCGGTTGATCAGGTTGCGCGCTGAGGCGGAGAGCGTCAGGTTGAAGCGCCGGCCCGTATTGTCGCCGCCGAACATACCACCCGGCCCGCCGGGTCCCCCGCCACGGGGGCCGCGGCCCATTCCGGCGAAAGCCGGCGCACCGCCGGGCGCACCGGAACTGCTGGCGACCTCCTTGCCTTTGCCAAAACCCCACGTACGAGCCACGCGCAGATTCAGATTGAACTGCGCCGGGCCGCGCCCGTAGTTGCGGGGTATGATCTTGTCGCCCGCCTGCGGCTTGGTGTTGAACATGCCGAGCGGTGTCACGACGACATTCGCCGCACTCGGATCGGTAGCAAACGCCGGCCGGGCGTTGTACACCAGGTCGTTGTTGAAGTCGTCGCCCGTGACGATGTTGTACGGCGCGCCGGAAGAGCCGGTGATGAACGGGTTGAAGGTGATCCGGAGCGGCGCCGTGATCGAGCCGCCGATGAAGAACCGGTGGCGGACATCGAAGCGCGTCGGACCCCACTCGGAGCTCAGGTCGTACTGGTTCATCGGCGATCCGCCGTCCGAATTGCCGTTGGCGTAACCCAACGTGTAGAACCCGAACAGCGACAACTGCTTGTTCAGCCGCGAATTCACGTTGACGATCAACTGATTCTGCGTGAACAACCCGGTCGATTCGTATAACGTCAGCGGATTCTGATTCCCCAGCGGATACGTGCCGTCCGCCAGCGGCGCATTGATGTTGCGGGTCATCAGATAGTGCATGCCGCGGGAGAACGCCCACGTCACGGTGGCCGACGTGTTCTTGGGCAACTGGCGTTCCACGCTCAGGCCGGTCTGGCCGATGCGGGGAGCCACCAGACCGTTGTAGATCTTGGTCGTGCTCGTTGGCTGCAGATCGGCGGCCAGGGACGAAAGCGTCGGGATGAGCGGGAAGAAGTCCGGATTCTGCACCAGATACGACTGCTGTGTCAGGCCGTTATAGCGCAACGCCGCCATAGGCACGCCCATACCGACGCGATCGTAAAAGAAACCGGCGCCGCCGCGGATCACGGTCTTGGCCACGCGGTTTTTGCCGCCGCCGACCGCCCAGGCGAAACCAATGCGCGGCGCGAAGTTAGTCCCGTCGCTGACGTTGGTCTGGTTCTCGTAGCGCAGGCCCAGGCTCAGCGTGAAGCTCTGCTTCAGGCGCCAATCGTCCGTCAGGAAGACGCCGACGTCGGTCTGATCGAGTTTGATCAATGGATTGCCGCCGGCGATGCTGAACAGGCTGGCTCCGCCGCCCGCCGCACGGATCTGATCGGCCGAATAGCCCTTCTGCTGCATCAGGAGCGTTCTGCGATAACGCTCAAGCGACGTCTCCTGCGCCATCAGCGGCGTACCGTCGGAGCCGTACACCACCTGCAACTGGTCATTCAGCACAGGCGCCGAGCCGCCGATGAACGAGTACGTGCCGTTAAAGTTCGAAGGTGACACGTCGCGTTCGTTTTCAACCCGCACCCGGCCGCCCCATTTGAGAGTGTGAGGCCCCGCCGTGTAGGTCGTCGTGTTGCTCACCTCATAGAAATTGTCGACGTTCGATGCCGCGCCCGTTGTCGAGCCGCCCGCGTTGAAGGCATCCGATACGCTGATGGCCGGGTCGTTGTTCAGGGCCGTGCTCTCATTGGTTTCGTGCCGGTACTGCACGCGCGTTTCGGTCACCGCCTTGCTGCTCAAGACGTCCGTTTCGGTAATGAAGAAGTGATTTTCGCGCCCGCTGCTGTTAACTCCACGCGAGGCCAGTGAGAAGGAACCGACGCCTTGATTATCGCGGCTCGTGTCCTCCCATTGATACCGCAGGCTGAGCGTGTGCCTGTCGCTCAACGCGATGTCCACCTTCGGCGTGAGGTCCATGCGCATGTTTGGCGCCGGAACGGCGATCTGCTGGGATACGGGCAGCAGATTCTGGTCCAGCACAACGGCGTTCACGACTCCGAACTCGTCGATGTCGCGCCGCTGGAAGTCCAACGTGAAGGACACCTTCCGCGCCAGTGGGCCGGCCAGATTGCCGTTGAATTGCCGTGACTGGAATGACGGCTTGTCGCCGGAGCTCAGAAACGGGTTCCGGGCGTTGAATGCGTTGTCGTTGAAGCTTGTTGAAACCTGGCCGCGGAACTTGTCCATGCCCGGCTTCGTGAAGATCTCGACGCGGCCGAACCCGAGCCGGTCGTACTCGGCCGAAAACGGATTCGAGTTGACGCGGATCTCGCGAATCGAGGCTTTGGGCGGCAGCGTGCCGCCAGTAAATCCGTCGATGTAAATCTGGCCGCCGTTGGGGCCGGCGGAAGGCCCGGCCAACGCTTCCAGGTCGTCCTGCAACTCGTCGGGATCGTCGGACAGCGCATCCAGATCGGTGCCCTTCAATGACAGGGCGCTCGCATTCTGGTCCTGGCTCAGTTCGACGTGCCCGCGGTCGTCGTTGACCGTCACTTCCTGCGTCGAAGTCGCCACGTTCAATTGAATGTCGATGCTGCCGTCGCCGCTCACCGGGAACGCCTGCATCTGATACACGGCGAAGCCCTTCTTTGTCGCCGTGACGTTGTAAGCGCCGGGGGTGAGTCCCACGAAGGAGAACCGGCCGACGCTGTCGCTTGCCACGGACTTGGCCGGCCCGCTCGCCGGCTGCAACGTGACGGTCGCGCCCGGCACCACCGATCCCGAAGGATCGAGCACCTGGCCTTTCAAGCTGGCCTTGGCCGTCTGCGCGGAGACGGCGGCGGCGAAAAGAACGGAAAATAATGCCGCCAGGAGCAGTCCCCGCAAGGACCGCAAGAAAACACACGTAATGCGCATTGATCTCAATCCCTTGTTGAATACTCGGACGATCTCGTACAAAAACGCCGGCCCGCCGCCGACTATTGCATCGGAACCATCGACATGACGTCGAGATTCATTCCCATGCTCGGGCCTTCCGAAGAGTTGGAGCGCCCATTCTGAGCCGCCCTGCGTTGTGCCATGGCCACCAGTCCCTCTGCTCCGGCCAGCACCGTGATGGCTTTTATCTCGCCTGGATTGGCGCTCTTGCTGCTGGCGACGACGATCGTCTCGCCGGCCTTCAGACCATCCACGCCAATCTTCGGCATCATCTCCATGAAATGGGAGAGGTCGCCGGCCCGCCGCGGTCCGCCCGGCCCGGCCGCGCCGCCTTGGCCGCCGGACCACGCCGCGCCCTGTCCCGCGGGACGTTCGCCACCGGGAGCGCCCGCCGGACGCATGCCGCCCGGCATCCCGGCGCCCATGCCGCCCATCTGGGGCATCTGCCGCAGGTTGGTTTCGGGCGTGATCTTGATGTTTAGCGGCTTGCCCGTTTCAATGTTCTTGGCCACAATCACGCCACCCGCGGCGTCGACGCTGGTCACGGTGGCGGCCACATTCACAAACGATCCGCTCACGATCTGCTCAGCCTCGATGGCACCGCCCGCCTCGTCTTTATTTCCGAGAACGCGGATCTGGTCGCCCTTTTGCAACTCCGCGAGCGTGGACGTCTTCGCGTCGGCGTACTTTACCGAGTCCGGCGCATAGCGCTTCAATACGGTCTTCGGGGTGACGTTCACCTTCACGAGTTCACCGTCGCCGGCCATGGAAGGCAGCCGCAGCGTTACCTGGCTCGCCGTCGCGTCTTTCATCGTGACGACGCCCGCCGTGCCGCGCTTCTGCCAGTCCGCCTGCTCCTGCTGGTTCTTCCTGGCAATATCGGCCTGGCTCATGTCGATAATGCGGATGGCGGTCAGGCTCTTTTCGCCCTCTTTCATCGGCCCTTGCGCCAGCACGCGGTCGCCTACCGAGATGTCGGCGATTTGAATCGCCTGCGCTTTTGACAGGTCCCGTTCGCCCGGCGCCAGACGGAGCAGCTTGGTCTCGGGCGCCACCGAAACCGCATACGTATCGCCTGCGTCAGTTTTGATCGAAAGGACGCCGGACGCGGCGTCTACGGCCGTTACGGCTCCAATTACGCGATTCCGCGGTGCCGTGGGCGCCTGAGCGCTCAAAGTGTGTCCGAGCACGAGCACGGCCAGACACGAGAAGAGAATTTGTGCGAGTTTTTTCATTTCGGATTACCTGCTAAGACGATACTTGCCCGTCGAAGGATACTCCGGGGACGAAAAAGTTTAGCGCGCCAATAGCATTTTGGCGCGCGCCGGAACTGCGCCGGGCGGGCTGCTGCCCGGCCGGTGCTCGCTCACTTTTCACGATTGTTAGTCAACAGGATAGGACTGCCGCTGGCGTCGTCCGCGGAGCTTCCGCGGCGCCCCGGAGGCGCGGCCGGGGCACGCTCTGGCCAGGGACACGGCGCGCCAGACTGCGCTGTTCCGTGAGCCTGGCCTTGCGGTGACTTGCTGGCGCGCGGCACGCTCTTTGCGTACACGGCGGGCGGCGCTCGGGGCCGCGCGGTCCGCGGCCCCCGTGCGCAGCTATCCCCCAGCACCGGACCGCGAACGTGAGAGCGCGGGCAATCTCCTTACAAGCAATTGATAAATAAGCAGATACGCACCGCTCCCTGACGGCCGCGGCTCCGTTTCCGGTCGCGGCTCTGTTTCAATGCGGTTCTTGCTTCACTTGAACGCTTCGTCGGACTCCGCGCCCGAACGGGGTTTCCACTCCAGGCTGTAATACTGGCCGCGGTCGCGCGCCCACGGGTCGAAGACGTTCACCACGCTCTGCAACTCGCCGCTCAGCTCCGGCACGTTGCGCAGCAGCACGCGCTTCAATGGCGATACGGGTTGCGTGTGGCCGTTCGGCGCGCCCTTCTCGATCTGCGGGCGTCCCGGGCCGTTGTTGTTCACCCAATCCACGCCGAGCGTGGTGTAGAACTCGGGCCGGAACGACGACGTGAAAAAGCGGTCGCTGAACAGCCGCCGCGAGGCGTTCAGAATGAACACGACGAATTGCGTCTCCGAGATGGCGAAGCCGTGCGGGCGGGTGGATTCGGCCAGCCAGCCGACCACCGTATCCACGTCTTCGATGTTGTCGATGAGCGTGCCATTCGGATGGCCCAGGCAGTCGTTGATCGGCGTTCCGTCCTCGTTGCGTTGCGCGTCGGTGATCACCTTCGACGCGTCGCAGACGTGCTGCCCGTAGACCTCACGCAACTGGCGGACCATCTCCTGCTGCTCTTTCGCTTCAGCCGAATCCGGCGCGAGGTGCTTATCGGCGAAGTCGTCGTAGCTTGTCAACTGGCGCAAGCCATATTGGCGGCGGAACTCATTGAAGCGCGGCACGCCGTGCTCGCGGTCGCGAATGAGGTCGAGCGCGGCAATGTCGATCTGTTGCGTCGGGCTGTCCAGCCGGCCGAGCTTCAGGTTCTGCAGGAACAGCGGGTGGTTGTGCAGCGTCAGCAGGCCCAGCCGCTGCCGCCCCATGCTGAGCGCCCAGTTGGCGAGGCCGCGCGAGTGCATCGCCTCCGTCGCCTTGCCCTGGAACGTATCGATCACTGGAATCCGGGCGGCGATCTTGTTCGGATCCTTGTCGAGTTCGCGGTACTCGATCAGGTCCGGCACCAGCGGATGCAGGCGGTACACGGTCACGAATTCTTCGGGGAAATTGAAGGGCGAGCCGAAGTGGTTCACGCCGCCGTTGGTGTACTGCGGCTTCGTGATGTCATAGCCGTGGACCTTGCTGCCGAGCCCGAAGATGCCCGGCCCGGAAGCGAGCACCGAATACCAGGCGGTAGCCTTCTCCGCGTCCTTCGACTTGCCGAAGCTGCCCGCAATCACGTTGCTCAGCGCTTTTGACACGTCGCTGTCGCTATTGCCGATCAGCCCGTTCCAGTTGGCGTTCATGCCTTTGTAGAGCGGCTCGTCATAGAGCAGTTGCGGCGTCCACTCGGTGGTGTGGATCTTGGCGATTTCGGCCGCCACCACCAGGCGCGCCACTTCGAACAACTCGTCCGCGCTGACGTCCTTGAAGCGGATCTTCTCCTTGGGTTTGGACGGGTTGCGCAGGCCGCAATCGGCGTTCGGCGTTTTGGCGGCCTGTTGGCGAAACTCCGCGACGAACGAGTTGTGCTCGCGCGTGAAGAGGTTGTGATAGAAGCTGGTTCCGATGGACCAGTTGTCGGGGAACGCCGCCACCTCCTGCCCCGCCCACTCGGGGTTGATTGGCGCGTCGCCCGCGAAAGCCGGCAGGTAGCCTTGACCGGCCGCGCCCGCCGGCGTCACCAGCAGCCTGGCGGGATCGGCCGGATCGCGTTTCACCCGCTGCCGCGAGCGGTCGTCGTAGCCGTAGATCTGCGACGCGTCCCACCACGCGGTGTTGGTGTTGCGGCTCGTCTTCGGCGCGCGCGTCAGATACTCTGTACCGTTCGCGTTGAACTTCCCGGGCGCCGAGTCTTCGGCGATGTAGGCCTTGTCCATGCGGTCGTCGGGCCGGCAGCCGAGTTTTTGCGCCTCTTCCGGCGTCAGCGGCGTCTCGACGTTGTTCACCTTCTGGCTGGCGCATCCGACCTTCATGTACTCCGTCGCGTTGTGGCCCTCTTCGAGATGCGAGAACCAGTCGTGCGTCATGAATTGGATCCAAAATGCGGCCAAAACGTTAAAAAAAGGCGCCTTTTTGTAGTCGCAATTGGCATTTTTTGCGTAATCCGGCAGGCCGTAACCCGCGCGGCAGGCATCGGGATTGGACTGCGGGCGCGTAAACAGTTTGCGGCTGATCACCTGCGGATCGGGCGTCAGCAACCCCAGCCGGTCGCCATGCCGGTTGCGGGTCAGTTCGTTCTGACCCAGGTCGGGATACGTTGTCTCGAACTCGACGTTGCGCGCAAAGAGCTGGCCCGCGGAGCCCATCAGCGGATTCAGAATGTCGTTGCAGATTCCCGTCACCGTGCGGCTGCGAATCAGGTCGCCTTTGCAGGCCTGCGCGCCGTCGCCGCCCACGGCCTGATAATCGGGATGGCTGGCGGGCAGGCGCATCTCCGGCCACGTCTTGAGCGACGGTCCGGGCACGCCGTTCGCGCCGGTGATGAATTGCTGGTAGGTCTTGTTGTTGTCGAACAGATTGAACTTGATCAGTTCGACGCGCTGGAATTCCAGGTCCAGCAACGCGCCGCTGATGCCGCGGAACGACGGGCCGCCCTTGGTAAGCAACCCGGGCGGCGTGCTCGCCGCATCGCCTGTGCCCCAGTAATTCGACCAGTCGGCCCAGGGCGTGTTGCGGAATTGCAGCGCCCGTTCGCCGCCCCGGCACAACGCCGTTGCCTCCTTCACTTTCCCTTCGAAACGCACGTCGCGGGTATCGGCTACTTTGCGCAAACCGCTGAGGACGACGCTTGCACAGGCCTTGAGGGACTCTTCTTCTTCCTTCTTCGAGGAATCCTCGGGCGCGAAGCCGGACATCGCCGGCAGCGTCCCAATGGACAGCAAAAGGCACAATATCGCTCGCATTTCTGGACTCTCCTCCGGATCCGGGACGCGGATCACAGCGATTATGCGGGCCTGTTGGAAGCAAATCAAGACTAATTTTTCCGCATTGACCCGGAGCAAAGAAGACCCTGGCGCGTCCGCCGCGGTAGAGTATTTGCCATGACGCGCAGGACCCTGTTGACCGGCTCCGCGATAACTGGACTGACCATGGCGGCCGGCGTTCCGGCGGGCCCACCGAAAAAGTCGAAGATCCGGCTCGGCGGTCCGGTCTTCGGCAAGATCGAAGACCCGCGCGAGTTGGCCCGGGCGCATCGCGCATTGGGCTATTCGGCGGCGTATTGTCCCGATGTAAAGATCGAGGACACGGCGCGCATCCGGGCGATTGAAGATGCTTTCAAGGCCGAAAACGTCGTCATCTCCGAGGTTGGAGCGTGGGTGAACCTGTTAGACCCGGACGACGTCAAACGGCGGAAGAACTTCGACTACGTCGCCTCGCGGCTGGCGCTGGCGGATGCGGTGGGCGCCACGTGCTGCGTGGACATTGCCGGCTCCTACAATCCAACTGTCTGGTATGGGCCGCATCCCCAGAACCTGAGCCAGCAATTCTTCGATGCGACGGTGGAGAACTGCCGCAAGCTGATTGACCAGGTGAAGCCCAAGCGCACGAAGTTCGCCATCGAGATGATGAGCTCGTCCGTGCCCGACTGCGCCGAAAGCTACGTGCGTTTGATCAAGGCTGTCGATCGCAAAGCGTTCGGCGTGCACATCGATGTCTGCAACGTCATCAGCTCGCCGGCGCGGTTCTACGACACGGGGACGTTCATCCGGCACACGATTTCGACGCTCGCGCCGTGGATTCTCTCCTGCCATGCAAAGGACCTCATCTGGCAGCCCGAAATGAACCTGCATTTTATCGAGGTCGTCCCCGGCCGCGGCTCGGTCGACTACCGCGCGTATTTGCAGGCGCTCGCCGCGCTGCCGCACGAAACGCCGCTGATGCTCGAACACTTGAGCAAGGCCGAGGAGTATGCCGAGGGTGCGGCGTATATCCGCAAGATCGGGCAGGAAGCGGGCGTGGAGTTCGCCTGACCGGCGGAGATAGGCAACTCGGAAAGGTCACTTGTGGGGCCTGGAGGTCCCACGCGGTTGTGGAGAACCGTCCCACGATGTCGCGCAAGTTACTGGTGGGCTCTGGAGAGCCCGCGCGGTTCTGGAGAACCGCCCCACCACACGCGAAAACCGCCCCACCACACGCGAAAACCGCCCCACCACACGCGAGAACCGCCCCGCCACACGGCCGCCCCGCTAGGCAGGCTTGGCTGGCAGCGCGAGGCGGTAACCGACCCACGGCTCGGTGAGCAGGTAGCGCGGGTGCGCCGGGTCGGGCTCGATCTTCTTGCGGAGCTGATTGACGAAGACGCGCAGGTACTCCACCTGGTCGCCGTAGTCCGGACCCCAGACGGCCTGGAGCAGGCGCGTGTGCGGGAGCGCGACATTCGGGTTTGCCAGCAGGTATTGCAGCAGGTCGAACTCCTTCGGCGTCAGGCGTGTTTCCTTGCCTTGCGCCACCACGCGGCGCGTGGCCAGATTGATTTCCAACTCGCCCAGCAGGACAGTCTCGGCGGCGCCTTCGCCCGCGGCGGGCTGTCGGCGCAGGGCCGCGCGGATGCGCGCCAGGAGTTCAGGCGTGCTGAAGGGCTTGGTGATGTAGTCATCCGCGCCGGCGTCGAGCGCGTCCACCTTGTCCTGCTCGGAGTCGCGCACCGTCAGCATGATGATGGCGGCCTCGGAGCTTTCGCGAATCTGGCGGCAGGTCTCCAGCCCGCCCATGCCGGGCATGTTCATATCGAGCAGGATCAGGCTGAAACGGCTGTCGCGCAGGGCCGCGAGAGCATCCTCGCCGGTGCGCGCGTCGGCAACTTCGTAACCGCTCGCCGTCAGCGTTGTCCGCAAGACACGGCGGATCTGCGGCTCGTCATCGACCACGAGAATGCGTCCGCCGCTCATGCCTCGCCGCTCCCGTTGTGGACCGGCAGCGTCAGGTGAAATTCCGCGCCCTGTCCGGGCTCGCTCGTCGCCCACAGATCGCCGCCGTGCGCGCGGACGATTTCGCGCGCAATGTGCAACCCCAATCCGCTGCCGGGGATCTGTTGCCTGCCCGAGCCTTTGCGGTAGAACTTGTCGAAGATCATTTCAATAGATTTCACGGGAATGCCCGGCCCATGATCCCGCAGCCGGATGAGCACGTAATCCTTCCGCGTTTCCGCGGTCAGCTCCAACGGCGAGGCGGTGGGCGAGTACTTCAGCGCGTTGTCGATGAGCTGGCGCAACGCCAGTTGAATCAGGTCGCGATCGACCAGCACCAGGGGCAAGTCCGCGGCAAAATGGCGCGCCAGCGCGCGGCCCTCGAAGCGCGGCTCGAACTGTGCAAGCGCGGCGGCGCAGAGTTCTTCAACCACGCTCGGACGGCGGTCGAGACGGATCTGACCGGCGTCGATTTGCGCCATCCGCACGGCATCGGAGACGAGCAGGCTCAACCGGTCGGTCTCCTCATCAATGATCGACGTCAGCTCGCGCACGGGCGGCGACAACGATTCCGCGCCCGCCAGCATCGACGTCGAGGCGGCTTTGATGGAGGTCAGCGGCGTTTTGAACTCGTGAGTGATCGCGTCAAGCAATGTTGACTTGAATTCTTCACTCTGGCGCGCGACTTCGGCCCGGTTAGCGGCTTCTTCCGTGCGGACCCTTTCGAGCGCGATCGCGAGCAGATTCAGCAGCGCCTGCAACGCGCCGTCAGAGAGTGAACTGTGGCTGAGCGCCAGACTGCCGATGGGCCGGCCGCCGAGCGTTACCGGAGCAACCAGCACGCCCGAGTCCGCATCGCGGAGCGTCACCGCTTCCAGCACGGCTTGCTTCAGCTTCGCTTCGATGCCCGGCAGGTCCTCCGAGCCGCCGGAAAAGATTTCGCCCGACGGCGCATCATAGACCGCCACGCCGGGGCAATCGAAAATGCGGGCGATCTGCAAGGCCACTTGCGGGCCCAAGGAACGGTCCGGATGGCTCAGCAGGATCGCGCGGCTCAGGGCGTAAAGTTGCTCGGTATCGCGCTGATGATTGCGCGCCTCCAGCGCCTGGGTTTTCGCCCGGTCCGACAGGTGGCTGGCGACCAGCGAAGTGACCAGAAAGGCGAATAGCGCCACCCAGTTCTGCGGATCCGCGATGGTCAGCCGTCCGTACGGCGGCAGAAAGAACAGGTTGAAGGAGAACATCGCCGCTATGCTTGCCAGCACGGCGTCGAACATGCCCCAGGCGGTGGCAATCCACAACACGCCGATCAGATAGGCAAAGCCCACGGTGGTCGCATTGACGTCCAGCAGGCGGCTGCAGGTCAGCGTGATGGCGGCGACGATGGCCAGGCTGAGTGCGCCGCGCAGTACGGCTTTTCCAATTTCCGCAGGCAAGTTCCGCTCGTCTTCCCAGTCTGCATTTTAGCGGATCACCTCAAGCAGGAAAGCACGCCGCTCACGGGCGCGATTGTGACGCCTGCGATGGCCGAGGCCGGCCGGGACAGCTCCCGCCACGGGTTCCTCCGCCATGTGCGGCTTCCCGTGGCATTGTCTGATGCTGGCGTCCGATGACGGCGGAGAGACAGTAATAATAATGTTCAAGAACCGCGGCGGGACGAATGCGCGGGAATCGCAGGAATGGCGCGGCAGAGAATCGTGTGCGCCCTGCCCAAAAACATAAGTTCCCGCGCGTGCATTCCAACGGCCGGAGTAGAAGAACTGTCAGACAAATGCCAGCGCCGCAAAAGACGGATCGACTTCACCGCCTATATCGGAGGACGGCGTGCCGCCATAAGCGCAACCCGGTCGCCGAAAAGCGCCTGAACGCTGCCGTTACTACCGGCAAACTGTTCTTGGCAATAAGGATTACGGCGTCGCATCAACGCCATTTTTATAAACTTTTGTTCTGGAAACCGGATACCGGCTCAGCGTTGGGCATCATCTCCGGCGTAACCGGAATTACTGTTATGCAAGACAGTGTAACGGCGCTGTCAATTTTCTTTACAAATGCACTTCAAACGTCTGCGGGCCCGGCGCAATCTGTTGACAAATTCGCACTTACCCTCAAAGCGGGGACGGGCGGCGAATGGGCGATCCGGGGCTCAGCGCACAAGACTGACCGTCACTCAGCCCGGCGCAGCGCTCCGAACTGCGCCCGGAACTTCGCCAGTTTCGGCTCGATCACGTAGGCGCAATAGGGCTGCAATGGGTGCTCGCGAAGATAGTTCCGGTGATAATCCTCGGCCGGCCAGAACATGGCCGCCGGAGCCAGTTCCGTGACGACCGGGGCGCCGTAGCTTCCGCTGGCGGCAAGCTCATTTAGGACCTTTGATCCAGTACTTTTCTGCTCCTGGTTATGGTAAAAAACCACCGAACGGTACTGGGTCCCAAGGTCGTTACCCTGGCGGTTCAACGTCGTCGGATCGTGTATCGAAAAGAAAATCTCGAGAATGTCGCGATAACTGATCTGGGAGGGGTTAAAAACGATCTGGACCACTTCGGCGTGGCCGGTATCGCCGCTACAGACTTGCTGGTAGGTGGGATGAGCGGTGTGACCGCCCATATAACCGGAGACTATCGATTGCACTCCGCGCAGTTCCTGGTAGACAGCCTCCAGGCACCAAAAACATCCTCCGCCGAGCGTGGCAGTTTCCATGCCATTACTGATTCGGCGAACGGCCCGGTGGATCCGGGAACAGAATCCACGCCGGCAATCGAGAATGGGGCGTCACCCCGCGGGCGGCGCCCCATTCCCGTCGCAATGCACTATCGGGTTGCGGCGTGAGCCGGCACCTCGTAGCTTGCTCCGGTCGGCAGATAGACCTGCGAGAGCGCGTACTTGCCACCCACGGCAGAGAAGGTCACGCGTCCCGGCTGCGACGGCAGGTTGTTGCTGATCGGGCTTCCGAGCACCAGAACGGTCGCGCTGGTTGCCGCATTGGTGATACGCAGAACGCCGGCGGGGGAGATCTCCTCGATCTCATACGCACCCGCGGGCATGGCGGTCCCTCCGACGATGAAAGGCTGCGGAGCCTTGATACGGAACTCGCCGAGCGGCGACGCGCCGGCCAGGCCGGATACGAACAAAGCGAGAGCGACTGCCAGAATGGATTTCTTCAAGGTGGAACCTCCTGATAGGTTTCGTGGACAAAAGCACAGCCGCACTGGCGCTGCGCCATCACCGGCCGGTACAGCCGGATCTGTGCAACCAGGGGATAGCCCTGTTTGCGGAATCAGCTCCTGAGCGTGGAGCTTGTTTGTTTTCTACGGGGCGGAACCTCTGCCGCGCTATCCCGTGGCGGTTCCGAATTGAATCGATCTGTCTCCAGGTTAAAAACCGTTTATCTGAATGTCCAATAGAAATTCCTAATCTGTCCTATAAGGCTCATTGTTTCAATGGCTTAACGATTGAATGACGACCCGGCGGCGGGTTCACCTTCGACCTGCCAGTTGCCCTGCCGCCCGCTTCCGCCGACGCGTCCGCCCGGCCGGTCTATGCTCAGGAGTGAGCCGCGGAAGCGTCGCATGCCGGAAGAAGAATGGGGCTGGCAAATCACCGATCAGGATCTGGAATCCTGGATTCTTGAGAAATGCGGGGACCTCGTTGTGCTGAATAAGCCGGCGGGCGTGCTTTGCCACCGTTCCAAGCACGGGCCACGGTCGAGTCTGGCGGGCGCCATGCGCGAGTATCTGGGCGCGGCGAAACTGCATATGCCCTTTCGCCTGGATCGTGAAACCAGCGGCGTGATGCTCGTAACAGGCAGCGATACGCTGGGACGGACGCTGCAACGCGCGGTGCTGGAGGGGCAGTACCGGAAAGAATACATGGCGCTGTTGACGGGCCGGCTGCGGGACCGTGCCGTTGTCGGCCTGCCGCTCGCGCAAGCGGCGGGTTCCCTGGTCCGGCTGAAGCGCACGCCGGTTCAGGACGGCGCCGGGCAGCCCGCGCTGACGGTATTCGTACCCGTGGAATCGAATGACAGGGGTACGCTGGCGCGGGTTCTGCCGGCGACCGGGCGTCTGCACCAGATCCGCGTTCATGCCCGCGCGATCGGCCACCCGTTATTCGGCGACAAGATCTATGGTCCCGATGAAAGTCTGTTTGTGGAGTTTATCGAAAAGGGCTGGACGGAGAGGCAACAGCGTTTGTTGGGTCTGCGCAGACACGCGCTGCATTGTTCGGCGGTGGAATTCAGCGCAGACATCAAAACGGGCAAGCGGCGCTTTACCGCGCCGTTTGCCCGTGATCTGAAGGAATTCTGCGAAAAGCGTCTTGGCTTTTGCCCGCCGGTCTACTTGGACTTTGCGTAGCGGCGCTTCAGAGTAGATTCGATCATCCGCAGCGCTTCGTCGGGAATGCTCGTCAACCCGTTCTTCTTCGCCAGTTCCAAAGCGCGATCCAAGCCCGCCTTCTTCGCTTCATTCTGGCTCTTGCCCGCCTGCCAGTAGTTGGTCACCATGCGCGATCCGCCGACCGCGATGTTGGCCGCAGCCGAGCGCGGCTTCCGGCCCGCGCGGCCTTTGACCGTCTCGCCGGCGTTGGCAAAACCGAATTTTCCCGCCAAATCGCCCTGGCGCTTCTGGAACTCTGCGAACAGCTTTTTGCCTTCAGCCCGCGCTTCGGCGAGCTGTTTTTCGAGGTCAGCAACTTTCTGGCTGACCGCTTCCATGGTGTTCAGTAACTCTTGAAGAGTGTCCATTGTATACCTCTTGGTCATGCTCAACTTGGAACCGAGCGGTTCGACCGCTCGACCAGCGAACTCACCCGGTTCTACTTTGCGCGGGAAAAAGGATCTGCTGGCGCGAAATGCCTGCATCACATCCGACTGCCAATCGCTCCCGGTTTATTCGGCCATCGAAGGGAGAGGCCACGCAGACTCCACATATAGTGTATCCCTCTGTTTCAGATATGTCACGATCCATACGTAAAAATTCCTGCCTGTCCTCAGCGATACCATCGCAATGCCCGCGCGTGGAGATACAACCCGCCATGAGGGATAATCAGATGCGGGTCGTGCCGCGCTAATGGACTTTGTCGAACATTTGAAATCGTCCGTCGATATTGTCAGCGTCATCGGCGAATACGTGCATCTGCGCCGCGTTGGCGGCGGGCAGAGGTATATGGGACTCTGCCCCTTCCATACGGAGAAGACTCCATCCTTTTCCGTCCATGCAGGCCATCAGTTTTACAAGTGCTTCGGCTGTAACGCCGGCGGAGATGTCATCAAGTTCGTGATGGAGATGGAACGGATGAGCTTCTGGGAGGCCATCCGCTTTCTGGCCGAACGCAATGGGATCCCGCTGCCCAAGCGCAACGACCTGGCGGACGAGGAGGCAAAACGCCGGGCCCGCACGCTCGATATCCAGGATTTTGCCGCGCGGTACTTCGCCCATTGCCTGCACAGCGGGACCGGCGCCGAGGCGCGGGCGTATCTGGCCCGGCGCGGCGTCCGGCCGGAGAGCATTGAAGAGTTTGGCCTGGGCTATGCCGAGCGCGGCGGCCAGGCGCTGGTCCGCGCTCTGGAAAAGCAGGGATACAGCAGCGAAGAGATGGAAGAATGCGGCCTGGTTCTACGCCGGACCGACGGTTCCGGCTTCTTCGACCGTTTTCGCAACCGTCTGATGTTCCCGATTCACTCCGAATCCGGCAAGATTATCGCCTTCGGCGGCCGCGCCCTCGGCGAAGGCGAAGAGCCGAAGTATCTGAATTCGCCCGAGACGTCCGTTTATCGCAAAAGCAATGTCTTATATAACCTGAACCGGGCCAGGAAAGAGGCGTATCAGGCCGGCTTTACAATTGTCGTCGAAGGTTATATGGACGTCATCGGAGTGTATTCGGCCGGCGTCAAGAATGTTGTCGCGCCCTGCGGCACGGCGCTGACCCAGCAGCACGTTTCCGCGTTGCGCCGCCATGCCCCCGAGATCGTTGTTAATTTTGATCCCGACAAGGCCGGCCGGAGCGCGACCGAACGCTCCATCGAAACGCTCCTGAACGAACGCATGCAGGTGCGGGTGCTGGAACTGCCGGAGGGCGTCGATCCCGATGAGTACATCCTCGGCAACTCCGCCGCGGCGTATGTCGACCTGGTGAAGAACCATACCCAGCGCTACTTTCATTGGCTGGCCGAACGCGCCCGGGGAAAGTTCGATACCCGCACGCCCGAAGGACGCGTGGGCATCTTCCAGTACCTCCTGCCGCAGATTCTGAAAATGCCCGACCGTCTCGACCGGTTGGAGGTGGTGAACGATCTTGCGGAGTTCCTCCGGGTGGCGCCGAGCGTGGTGCTCGACGAATTTCGCAAAGCCGCTACCGAGGGCCGGCCGGCGCGCAATCTGCCGAAGCCCGCGTCGCCGTTCAAGCCCGAGGAACGCCTGCTGCTGCGCGCCTTGCTGGAGAATCCCGAAGCGCAGACGGAACTTCCGCGCCGGCTGCGGAAACTGGGTTCGCTCAGCGGTTTTGTCTCGGCGCGCATCTTCGAGACGATTTTGAAGCTCGATGAGGATGGCACTCCGGTCACGCATTTTTCCCTCGGCGGCCGGCTCGGCGGCGGCGACCAGGAGCTGCTGGACAAGGCGCTGCTCGATGACGATGAACTGGCGGAGACGCCCTCCATCGAGCAGGCGCGGGCTTGCGTGGATCGCCTGGAAAGCGATGCGCGGCGGGACGAAATGGCCGATTTACGAGTGCGTATCAAAGCCGCGGAGCAGGCTGGCGACCTGACCGAAGCGCTGCGGCTCGCCGCCGAACTGAAACGCGGGCGCGGCGGCAACTGACCGGGCCCGCCTGACTGGCCTGCCGGGCGTGTTGTAATATGACACAGATACACTCATTGATTTAAGGGACGACGTAAGTCCCGGTTTGTCTCGAACTGATTGACTCGGGGGAAGAGGTCGACTCGTGGCTGCCGACGAACGCTACAGCCGGTTCCAGCGCTTGATTGCGATGGGGAAGGAACGCGGCTACGTCCTTTACGATGACGTCTCGGAAGTTCTGCCTGACGATCCGTCCAGTGGCGCTGAACTCGACGACTTGCTCGCCGGTCTCGACGCCGCGGGCGTCGATCTGCTTGAAGAGCCCCGGACCGAATTTGCCAAGAAGCCCGAAGAAGTCGAAGAGTTCGCCGATCTCGAAGTAGCTCAGGAAACAGGCGACAAGACCAACGATCCGGTGCGCATGTACCTGCGCGAGATGGGTACGGTCGCGCTGCTGACCCGGGAGGGCGAGATCGAGCTCGCCCGGCGCATCGAGAAGGGCCAGAACCGCGTAATTCGCGCACTGTCCCGCTCGTCTTTTGTGGTTCGCGAGTTGGTCGGCCTCGCGCGCGAACTCGAAGACGGACGGCTCAGCCTGCGCGACGTGCTCTCAACGCCGGACGCCATGACCGCGGACGAGGATGCCGAGGATCAGATCCGGGAATTTGTGACCGCGATCGCCACTGTCGAGGACAAGGCCAGGGAAGCCGACAAACTGCGGCATCAGCTTTTTGCGAAGACGGCCGGGGGCAAATACAAACAACCTCGCGAGCCCCGCTGGAGGCTCGCCCGCGCAGTCGTGCGCGTCAGCCAGGACATCCGTGCCCTCCAACTCAGCTCCGCCGCGTGGCGCCGCTTTTCCACGCGCCTGCGGGCTGCTGTGGAACAGCTCAAGCCGCTCGAAAAGGAGGTCGCCCGGCTGCAGCGCGCCGTCGAGGAATCCGAGCAGCATGGCGCCAGTTCGAAGGACCTGAAGCGCGAAGCCAAGCTGTCGCTGGACGGACTCGCGGAGTTGGAGAAGGAATTCGGCGCGCCCGCCTCCGAACAGCGGCGTACGCTGGCCATTACCGACCGCGGGGAGAAAGACGCCGACGAGGCGAAGAAGCGCCTGATTGAAGCCAACCTCCGGCTGGTCGTCTCGATTGCCAAACGCTATACCAATCGCGGGCTGCAATTCCTGGACCTCATCCAGGAGGGCAATATCGGCCTGATGAAGGCCGTCGACAAGTTCGATTACCGGCGCGGCTACAAGTTTTCGACGTACGCCACGTGGTGGGTGCGGCAGGCCATTACGCGTGCGATTGCCGATCAGGCCCGCACGATTCGCATTCCGGTCCACATGATCGAGACCATCAACAAGCTGGTGCGGACGCAGCGTCTGCTCCAGCAGGAGTTGGGCCGCGATCCGACGCATGAGGAACTGGCCCGCCGGCTCGACATGAGCATCCCGAAGGTGCGCAAGGTGCTGCGCATCGCGCAGGAGCCGATCTCGCTCGAGACGCCGGTCGGCGAAGAGGAAGAGTCGCACCTCGGCGATTTCATTGTGGACAAGCGTGTCGTCTCGCCGTCGGAGGCGGTCATCAATCTCAATCTGCGCGAACAGACCGCCGAGGTGCTGAAGACCCTGACGCCGCGCGAAGAGAAGATCATCAAGATGCGTTTCGGGCTGCAGGACGGCAGCGAGCACACGCTCGAAGAGGTCGGCCAGCACTTCGCCGTGACCCGCGAGCGCATCCGCCAGATCGAAGCCAAGGCGCTCCGCAAACTGCGCCATCCGAGCCGCAGCCATAAGCTGCGCGCCTTCCTTGAACGCGGCCCGCGCGATTAGCCGCTCGCCGGAACGGCTCGCAACCCGCTGCCGCGGATAACCGTTTCAGCTCCGCCCGCAACAGCTTCTATACTGGGCTGTGTGGCGCAGTCCAGCCCGCTGAACACTTCCAGTCTCGAAGCCCGCATTCTCGAACGTCTGGCCGCGCAGCCGCACGGGCGCGCTACGGCCAAGACGCTGGCGCGTGAGCTCGGTCTGCGCGGCGAGGCTCGGCACGCGCTCGCAGCGGCGCTCGATGAGCTGGCCGCGCGCGGCGCCGTCATCGACATCCGCGGCAATTTCGCGTTGATGGAGCGCCAGCAGGAGTACGCCACCGGCCGGCTGAATCTGCATCGCGACGGCTACGGTTTCCTCACTTCCGATCGTCCGCTGCCGTGGGTCCAGGGCGACATCTTTCTGCCGCCCGGCGCCGAGGGACGCGGCATGCACGGCGACCGCGCGCTGGTGCGCATCGGCCGTGTGGGCCGCGAAGGCCGCGCCGAGGGCGCCGTGGTGCGCATCCTCGAGCGCGCCCATCCCACGGTCGTCGGCGAGTTCCGCGTCGGCCGCCGCGAGAATTACGTCGTCCCGCAGGAGGCGCGCATCCGGCAGTCGATCGTGATTCCCGACGGCATGGAGCTGCCGCGCCAGGCCGCTTCGCCCGATCGCATCGGCGGGCGCACGCTGGAAATCAAGAGCCCGGAAGACATGAACGGGATGATCGTCAACGTCGAGATCGTCGAGTATCCGGATGACGACGACGATTATGCCGTGGGCCGCGTCACGGAGATCCTTGGTTTTCCCGACGACTTCGGCGTGGATGTCGAAATCGTCATTCGCAAACATCATCTGCCCAACCGCTTTCCCGCCGAGGTGCTGGAGCAGGCGCAGGCCGTGCCCGCCGTCATCACCGAAGGCGAACTGCGCGGGCGGCGCGATTTTCGCGATCTGCCGTGCGTCACCATCGACGGTGAGACGGCGCGCGACTTCGACGACGCGGTCTACGTGGACCGCCTGCAGGGCGGGCATTTCCTGCTGCACGTACACATCGCCGATGTGAGTCACTACGTCCGTCCGGGCTCGCCGATCGACGCGGAAGCGTTGCTCCGCGGCACCAGCGTGTACTTCCCCGATCGCGCCGTGCCCATGCTGCCGCTCGAGCTGAGCACGGAGATCTGCTCGCTCAAGCCGGGCGTCGATCGCCTGACGCTGTCCGTGCTGCTGGAACTCGATCCGAAAGGCGAAGTGGTCGCGTGCGACTTCTGCCGCGGCGTGATCCGCAGCGCCGAGCGGATGACCTACACGAACGTGCAACTCATCCTCGATGGCGACGCCGAGCAGCGCAAGCGCTACGCCCCGCTGGTCGCGCGCTTCGAGCTGATGAAGGATCTCGCCGAGGTGCTGAACCGGCGGCGCTACAAACGCGGCTCCATCGATTTCGATTTGCCCGAACCGGTGATCGAATTCGACGAGCAGGGCGTGATGACGGGCATCCGGCGCAGCGAGCGCCTGTTCGCGCACCGCATCATCGAAGAGTTCATGCTGGCCGCGAACGAGGCCGTGGCCGCGCATCTGGAAGCGAAGCTCCCCGAGTCGCTGTACCGCGTGCACGAACCGCCCGATCCGGCGCGCGTGGCCGACTTTGAAGAACTCGCGTTGCGCTTCGGCCACACGCTCGGGCTGCCCGCGATTCCCGTCAAGCGCTTCAGCGTGGTGGACCACCGGCGCGACGGACGCAAGGTGCGCAAGGACATCGTGCGTCCGGACGAGCGTCTGGCCGTGACGTCGCAGATGTACCAGCGTCTGGTCGAGAAGCTGGAGGGCCGGCCCGAGGAGCGCATTCTCAACTACCTGATGCTGCGCTCGCTCAAGCAGGCGCGTTACAGCAGTGTCAATGTCGGCCACTTCGCGCTCGCAGCGAAGAGCTACACGCACTTCACCTCGCCCATCCGCCGCTACCCGGACCTGATTGTGCACCGCCTGCTCGGCGGGCTGCTCGACGGACGCCCGTACGATCGGGGCCCGCTCGAACCCGTCGCCGTGCAATGCTCCGACACCGAGCGCCGCGCGGCCGAGGCGGAGCGCGAGCTGATCGAGTGGAAGAAAGTCCGCTTCATGATCGACCGCGTCGGCGACGACTTTCCCGCCCTGGTCATCAGCACGACGAAATTCGGCTTCTTCGTGGAATTGGATGAGCTGTTCGTCGAGGGACTGGTGCTGATCGATACGCTGCCCAACGGGCGCTGGACGTACCAGGAGAACACGCGCAAGCTGGTCTGCGACCGCAGCCGCGCGGAGATTCGCCTGGGCGATCGCGTCAACGTACGGCTCTATCGCGTCGACGAAATGGAGCGCAAACTGCTGTTCGCGCTGATGGTCCCGGAGCAGCCCGGCAAGCCGCATCATAAGAGCAAGAACAAACCGGGCAGGCGGCGGGCATGACGGAGGAGGCTCTGAAGCTGGCGCGCGTCCTGTGGGACTACCACCAGTTGCAGCACACGCCGATCCCGGCCGACGCGATTGTCGTTTTGGGCACGAACGATCTGCGCGTCGCCGAATTCGCCGCGGAACTCTATCACCGCGAACTGGGCCAGACCGTCGTCTGCACGGGCGGCGTGGCGCACAGCACGGATCTGCTCAAGACGAACTGGCCGCGCTCCGAGGCCGGCATGTTCGCGGAGATTCTGCGCAAGCGCGGCGTGCCGGAAGAGCGCATCCTGCTGGAGACACGCGCGCAAAACACGGCGGAAAATTTCCGCTTCACGCGCGCGCTGCTGCGCCAGGCGGGCCTCCGTCCGCGCAACATTGTCATCGCGGTGAAGCCCTTCATGCAGCGCCGCGCGTGGGCGACACTCGCCGTCGAATGGCCGGAAATGCCCGCGTCCGTGGCGTCACCGCAAATGGCTCTCGACGAATACTTCACGGCGGAATTGACGCCGGACAAGATCGTCAATATCATCGTTGGCGACTTGCAGCGGCTGTGGGTGTACGCGCGCGCCGGCTACTCGGCGCCGCAACGGATTCCCGATGATGTGCGGCACGCCTACGACGGACTGGTCGCGTTGGGCTTTACGCAACACCTGCTGCCCGAAACGGCAGCGCATCAGAACAGCGAATAGCGCGTCCAGGCTTCCAGGAAATCTTTGCCGTGATAGCGGATGGTACGGTCGCCGACGACCTCGGCGCCAGGGCGCGCGGCGGCGCTGGCGGGCAGCGAATTGCGCGTCGTGTATTCAATCTCGATCGTCACCGGGCCGTCGATCCGGTAGGGCGCGATGGCGCCGAGCTTCGCCATCGCGGCGCGGGCGTGATCCTGCGTTGCAGCGCGCGCCGCTTCCGCCGATTTGGAAATGCACGTATAGCGGCCGAGTCCCTCCTTCACGGCAACGGCTTCCGCGCCGGGAATGATGGCGTGGATCTCGTCCGCGGCCGCTTTGTCGCCCGACAGGAAGATCACCGGCACGCCGAAGGCTCCGGCGAGCGCCGCGCGCGTCTCGATTTCGCCCATCGCTTTGCCATTCACGCGCATGGTCTGAATGCCGAGCGAGCTGTAGCTGTGCGACATGACGCCGTTCGGCGTGCCGGCCTCCGCGTGCTGGCCGACGAACGCGATCGCCGCGTAGTGGCGCTCCAGCGTCATCGTCGGTCCGAGGACGCCGGAGAGCAGCAGCGCCCGTGGGTGGATGGTCAACGCCGAGAGCGTCTGGCTGCCGTCGTGACCGTCCCACACGACCACTTCATCCGCACCGCCTTCGAAGAAGCCTTGCACCGCGGCGTTGACTTCGCCCGCGAGCAATTGGCGCAACTCAGGATCGTGCGCCTCGGTCAGATCCTGGCGGCAGACACCGGCGATGCCTTCGGCATCCGTAATGACAAAAATGCTCTTTTTTGTTTGTGGCCACAGCGGCAAGGCGAGCAGCAGCAACAGCGGAACGAAGCGTTTCATGACGGTAGTATATGCCGCGACGCACTGGCGGGCGCCGGGAGCTTGTGGCCGGAGGTGGATTGCATTGCGCTTTTGCGCCCACGGCGGCGTAGTCTTGTGCTGGCTCGCATAGAATAAACGTGAGATTGCTATGAGTTCCTTACCTCCACGTCGCGATTTTCTTCGGACCCTGGCCGTGTCGGCGGCGGTGTCACCATTCTTGAATCTGAACCCGCGCGCGCTTGGCGCGAACGAGCGCATCAACGTCGCGCTGATCGGCGGCCGGAATGAAGGCCGCGCCGTGGCGCTGCGCATGATCGGACAGGGCGCGCGCATCGCGACGTTCTGCGATGTCGACCAGGCGATGCTCGACAAGATCACGCCGGAGCTCGAAAAGGCGCAAGGCGCGCGTCCGAAACAGGAACACGATTTCCGCCGCGTGCTCGACGACAAGGAGATCGACGCCGTGCTGATCGCCACGCCCGATCACTGGCACACGCACATGTCGCTGCTGGCCTGCCAGGCGGGCAAGGACTGCTACACGGAAAAGCCGCTCACGCAGACGATCGAGGAAGGTCATCTGCTGCGCGCCGCGGCGCGCAAGTACAACCGCGTTTTCCAGGTCGGCACGCAGCGCCGCAGCATGCACCACTTCATTGCCGCGGCGGAATATGTGGCGTCCGGCAAGCTTGGCAAGGTGTGCCACATGAAGGCCTGGATCTCGCAGGTCCGCAAATCCATCGGCACGCCAGCCGACACGGCCGCGCCGGCCGGAGTCGATTACGACATGTGGCTCGGGCCCGCGCCGTTGCGGCCTTTCAACGAGAACCGCTTCCATTACAACTGGCGCTTCTTCTGGGACTACGGCAACACGGAGTTGGGCAACCAGGGCGTGCACGTGCTTGACGTCGCGCTGATGGCGCTGGCGCGCATGCGGCCGGGCCAGTCGTGCCTGCCGAAGCGCATCTCCACCACCGGCGGCATCTACTGGCTGAAGGACGCCAAGGAAGTCCCGGATACCGAAGCGGTCAACTTCGACTACGGCGACCTGCTGCTGAGCTTCGAGCTGCACAGCTTCTCGCAAAGTCACGCGACCGAAAACACGTGGGCCGGGACGGCGTTCTACGGCACCGAGGGTTCGCTGGTTGCGGTCGGCGACGGTTTCACGGTGTACGGTCCGGACGGCTCGGTAAGCCTGCAAGTGAAGGAATCGGGCGGCTCGCACGAAGGCAATTTCCTGGAGTGCGTGAAGTCGCGCAAGACGCCCAACGCCGACGTCGAAATCGGACGCCAGAGCACGACGCTGTGCCACCTGGGCAACATCTCCTACAAGCTCGGCCGCGACGTGAAATTCGATCCGGCGACGGAGACGTTCCCCGGCGATGCCGCGGCGTCGCGGCTGCTCTCCAAGTCGTATCGCGACAAGTGGCCGCTGCCGCGCGTGTAGCGCCGCAAGCAACGGCGCCGGCGCGCGAATCGTTTCAAGATTCGCGCCCTTCTGGACGATAGGGAAGACAGGTCCTTGCTGGAAGACGGCCCCGCGCCGCGCTTCGCCGGGACGGGAGGATGCCGTGTATCAAGGCTCCAATGTCACAAGACTAGCAATCGCACTGTTTGGATTCTCTATCGTCCTGGCCGCGAAATCGATCGTCATTCCGGAAGGCACGCCGATCCGCGTGCGCCTGGAGCAGCGCCTCTCTTCGGCCAATGCCTGGGAAGGGCAGACGATTCACCTCGCCGTTTCCGACGATATCCGGATCGGCGGAGTCGTCGTGATTCCGTTGAATGCCGTCGTGAGTGGAACCGTTACGCAGGTGACTCCGAAGACGTGTTGGACGGGAGCCGGCGAAGTCGATTTCACGGTCGACTACATCCTTACGCCCGACGGCGACAAGATTCCCATCCGCTACGACGTCGTGAAGTCCGGCGTGAAGGGCCATGACGTTGTATTGAATCGCGGTTTTCCGATTGGCGTTTATATCGACACGAACTACACGTTCACACTGCGCTCGGCCGACGACGACAAGCCCGCCACGCTGGCCGTCACCTCCGCGACGCAGCGTGCCGAAGTCGAGGTCGACGGCAGATTCGTCGGGACCGTTCCCACGACGCTTCAGGTCGCGCCGGGCTCGCACGCCGTGAGGGTCTCCAAGAACGGCTTCAGTTGGGACCGCCTGATTTCCGCTACGCCGGGCGGCTTCGTCAATCTGGATGGCGTGCTGCCGAAAGCGGCCGGCGACAAGCAGTGAAAGCCCGGCTCTTGCTGACCGCCTACACGCCCCAGCAGTAATTCTCGATGGCCTTCTCGATCGCCCGGTCCTTGTCGGCGAGCCGCATCAGTTCCAGCCGCAGCGCCGTGACCAGCGCGTGCCAGCTTGCTTCGATGACGTTGTCGGAGACGCCGACCGTCGCCCACGAGCGCCGGTGATCGGACCATTCCACCAGCACGCGGACTTTCGATGCGGTGCCGATGCGCGAGTCGAGCACGCGCACTTTGTAGTCGGTCAGGCGCACGTCCGCGATCGCCGGATAGACCGCCGACAGGCATTGACGCAGGCACAGGTCGAGGGCGTGAATCGGGCCCGACCCGGTCGCCGTTTCGGAATGGATGGCTTCGTCGACGCGCAGAATCACGGTCGCGGTGGTCGTGGAATCGCGATTGCCGATGGTCCGCGTGCCGACTTCGAAGCTGACAACTTCGAAGTACTGCTGGCCCGGCTGCAGCACTTCGCGCACCAGCAACTCGAACGTTCCCTCGGCGGCTTCCAGTTCGTAGCCGTCGTATTCCATCTGCTTGATCCGCTCCAGCAGGTCGCGCCGCGCCTGGTCGTCCAGGCGGTCGCCGAGCCCGTGTTGCTGCAGCTTATAGAGGATGTTGCCGCGTCCGGAGAGATCGCTCAGCAGCACGCGCTGGTGGTTACCCACGGCCTCGGGGCTCATATGCTCGTACGTCGCGGGCTCTTTCAGCACTGCGCTGACGTGCACGCCGCCTTTGTGCGCGAACGCGCCGCGTCCGACGAACGGCTGGTTGGTGGGCAAGGGCAGGTTCGCCAGCTCGGCGATGTAGTTCGCCACGCCGGTCAGGTTGACCAGATTCTCGGGACCGATCGCCGTGTGCCCCATCTTCACTTCGAGGATGGCGATGACGGAGGCGAGATTGGCGTTGCCGCAGCGTTCGCCGTAGCCGTTGATGGTGCCCTGTACGTGCGTCGCGCCGGCCTCCACCGCGGCGATCGTATTCGCGGCGGCCAGATCGCAATCGTTGTGGGCATGGATGCCGATGGCGCCATCGAAGCGCCGGCGCACGTCAGCGACAATCTCGGAAAGCCGCGGCGTCAGCGTGCCGCCGTTGGTGTCGCACAGCACGAGCACATCCGCGCCCGCCTTCTTCGCCGCTTCCAGCGTTTGCAGCGCGTAGGCCTGGTTCGCGTTGTAGCCGTCAAAGAAATGCTCGGCGTCGTAGATGACCTCGCGCCCGTGGTCCTTGAGGAAGCGCACGGTGTCGGAGATGATTTGCAGGTTCTCTTCCGGCGTGATGCCGAGCACGCGCGTGACGTGCAGGTCCCAGGACTTGCCGAAAATCGCCACCACCGGCGTGTCGGCTTCGAGCAGCGCCAGTACGTTGGCGTCCTGCTCCACCGGATTGCGCGCAAAACGCGTCGCGCCGAAGGCGCACAACCGCGAATGCTTCAGGTTGAGTTCCTTCGCGCGCTCGAAGAACTCCTTGTCCTTCGGATTGGACATGGGCCAGCCGCCCTCAATGTAGTCGATGCCCAGCTCGTCCAGCTTCTGCGCAATTTGCAGTTTGTCGTCGAGAGAAAAGCTGACGGACTCGCCCTGCGTGCCGTCGCGTAGCGTGGTATCGAATGTCCAGATCCGCATGGTCGTGTATCCCAGATGGTCGGTTAACGGGTCGGGGCCGCGCGAACGCGGCCCCGTTTGCTGCCCTTACTTCTTCGCCGCGCCCGCGGTCTGTACATCCAGCGGGATTCCGGCTTCCTTCTTCTTCTTGAGGAACGGCATCATCGAACGCAGTTCCTCGCCGACGGTTTCGAGCTTCGACGTGCGAGCCGCCTCGCGCATCGCGAGGAAGTTGTGCCGCCCGCTCTTGTTTTCCGCGATCCAGGTACGGGCGAATTCGCCGCTCTGGATCTCGGACAGGATCTTCTTCATCTCCTTGCGGGTCTCGGCGGTGATGACGCGCGGCCCGCGGGTGTAGTCGCCGTATTCGGCCGTGTCGGAGACCGAATAGCGCATGTAGTTGAGGCCGCCCTCATAGATGAGGTCGACGATCAGCTTCAGCTCGTGCTGGCATTCGAAATACGCCATCTCGGGCGCGTAACCGGCCTCGACCAGCGTGTCGAAGCCCGCCTTGATCAGCGCGCTAACGCCGCCGCACAGCACCGCCTGCTCGCCGAACAGATCGGTCTCGGTCTCTTCCTTGAAGGTCGTCTCGATGACACCGGCGCGCAGCGTGCCGAGGCCCATCGCGTACGCAAGAGCATTCTCGAGCGCTTTGCCCGAAGCGTCCTGGTGCACGGCGACGAGCGCCGGGGTGCCGGAGCCTTCGGTGAAGACTTCGCGGACGCGGTGGCCGGGCGCCTTGGGGGCGACCATGGTCACATCGATGCCGGCTGGCGGTTTGATGGCGCCGAAGTGGATCGCGAAGCCGTGCGCGAACATGAGCGTCTTGCCCGGCTTCAGGGACGGAGCGATCTCTTTTTCGTACAGGTCCGCCTGCAGATGATCCGGCGCGAGGATCATGATGACGTCGGCGGCCTTGGCGGCCTCCGCCGTGGTCATCACCTTGAGTCCGGCCGCTTCCGCTTTTGCCCAGCTCTTGCTGCCTTTATACAGTCCCACCACCACGTTGACGCCGGAGTCCCGGAGGTTCAACGAATGAGCATGGCCCTGGCTGCCGTAGCCGATGATGGCAACCGTCTTGCCCTCCAGCGGGGCCAGCGAAGCGTCTTTCTCATAGAAACGTCTTGGCATGAAGTTAGTTTTTCCTCGATTGGTCAGACAGGGGGACGTGGTTTGTTATTCCAGAGCGGAGCGGCTTGCACTGAATACCGGGTCCCCTATTGCGATCCCAGCACGGCCGCGGCGCGATCTCTTCTAAATCAGGGTTCCGGGGCGCTGACAGGCTCCATCACTCCACCGCCGGTCTTAATAACTGGCGGCGACAGACGTAATTTCTTCGGTTCGAGCGAGACGGCGACGGCGCCCGAGCGCGTCACGTCGATCTCGCCATAGCTTTCCATCACGGAGACGAACTCTTCCAGCCGCTCCGTTTCTCCGGTTACTTCCAGAGCAAATCCTTCGACGCTCGAATCCACTACGCGCGCGCCGAAAATTTCCGCTTCTTTCAGAATCGCAGTCCTGTGCTCCATCGTGGCGCGCACGCGCAGCAGGACAAGCTCGCGGACCACGGCCGGCGTATCCGTCAGGTCGTTGGCCTGCAGCACGTTGATCAGCTTGTTCATCTGCTTGATCACCTGCGAGCGCAGCTTCGGCTCCACGTCGACCAGGATGGTCATCCGCGACAGCGTCGGATCGAGCGTCCGCGCGACGGTGAGCGACTCGATGTTGTAACCCCGCTGCGTGAGCAATCCGGTGACGCGCATCAGGGCGCCGGGTTTGTTCTCCATCAGGAGCGAAATCGTCATCAGCATGGTTCTGTTCTCCTGCCGTCTCACTTCTCCGCCACCGCGACGGGTTTGGGCGCTGACAATACCATCTCATTGATCGCCGCGCCGGCCGGCACCATCGGATACACGTTTTCGAACGAGGAGACGCGCACGTCCAGCAGATACGGACCCGGGTCGTTCACCGCCTCGCGCAACGCGCCGGGCAACTCCTCTGGCGTGCGCACGATGCGGCCCTTGAGGCCGTACGCTGCCGCCAGCAGTTCGATGTTGGGGAACGTGTCGAGTTCCACGCCGCTCATGCGGTTGTTGTAGAACAGCTCCTGCCATTGCCGCACCATGCCGAGGTAGCCGTTGTTCGAAATGACCACCTTCACCGGCAGGCCGTAGTTGGCCAGCGTCGCCAGTTCCGGCAGCGACATCTGGAAACCGCCGTCGCCGATGATGGCGAAGACGAGCTTATCCGGGTTGGCCATCTGCGCGCCGACGGCCGCCGGCAGCCCGAAGCCCATCGAGCCCAGGCCGCCCGAGTTGATCCAGTACCGCGGCTGGTCGAAACGGATGAATTGTGCCGCCCACATCTGGTGCTGGCCCACGTCGGAACAGACCACCGCCTTGCCGTCGCTGAGGCGGTTGATCTCGTACATCAGTTGCTGCGGCTTGATCTCATCGGCGCCGAAAGAGGGCTCCAGCGGGTGGCTGGCCTGCCAGCCGTGGATTTTGTGCCACCATGCCTTGCGCGCGGCCGCGTTGCGTTCGGACATTTCGGGCGCCAGCTCCTTGAGCACCCGGGTCATCTTCGCGATCACGCGCTTCACGTCGCCGACGATGGGCAGATCCACGGCGCGGTTCTTGCCGATTTCCGCCGGGTCGATGTCCACGTGGATCACCTTGGCGTGGGGTGCGAAGCCCGAGAGCCGGCCCGTCACGCGATCATCGAAACGCACGCCCAGGGCGATGATCAGGTCGCACTCGGTCATGGCCATATTCGCCGCATAGCTGCCGTGCATGCCGGGCATCGAAATGAAGTTGGGATGCGAACCCGGCAGGCCGCCGAGCCCCATCAGCGTGCAGACTGCCGGGCAGTCCACCGTCTCCACCAGGTTCCGCAGTTCGGCGTGCGCTCCGCCGTGGATGATGCCGCCGCCGGCGTAGACGAAGGGCTGCTTCGCCTCCCAGATCATCTGCGCCGCACGGCGGATCTGGCCGGCGTGGCCGTCGGTCACCACCTTATAGCCGGGCAGATGGATCTCCGAGACCGGCGCGTAGTGCGCCTGCGACTGCAGCGAATCTTTGGTGATGTCCACCAGCACCGGTCCCGGCCGGCCGGTGGCGGCGATGTAAAAGGCCTCGTGAATCGCCTGCGCCAGATCCTTCACGTCCTTTACCAGGAAATGGTGCTTTGTGCAGGGCCGCATGATGCCGAAGGTGTCGGCTTCCTGGAACGCGTCGCTGCCGATCAGTTTGCTATGCACCTGCCCGGTGATGGCGACCACCGGGATGGAGTCCATCATGGCGTCCATCAGGCCCGTCGTCAGGTTCGTGGCGCCCGGTCCCGACGTCGCGCAGCACACGCCCACGCGGCCCGAAGCGCGGGCATAGCCCGAAGCCGCGAACGCCGCATTTTCTTCATGACGCACCAGCACGTGCCGGATCGGGTTGTCGTACATTGCGTCGTACAGCGGAAGGGTTACGCCGCCGGGGTAGCCGAAAATCACATCGACGTTTTCCCGCGCCAGGCATTCCAGCAGGATCCGCGCTCCGCTCATCAGATTGGACATCGTTGTCAAATCCCTTTCGCTCATCGAAATTGGCACGCAGTGTAGACCGGCTGTGCCGCCACGGTCTCACAAACAGCAAACTCGACGGGGCGTCGAGCGGGGCAGCGGTAGCTGCCGCCGCTTTCACGCCTCGGTGAATCGTAAAAGGAAAGGGCCACCAAGCGGTTTGTTCCCGCCTGGTGGCCCGATTTCCTTTGGATTCTGGTTTCGGCCGCTCAGGCAGGAGTAAGGTTAATTCCCGCTACAAGGATGCCAAGTACGGCAAGAATGGCCGAAATACGAATGAACAGCGCGAGTCGCAGAGACCGGTTGGCAGTGCTGGACGCGTCGTTCATCCCCTTTAGCCTATCGTGAATGTATATCATATGCAAGCACGAATTTGTATTAATTGCGCTTATTGCATTACACGGCTTGTGCTTGCTCGAAAGCCTGGCGAATGACCGGTGGAATGGGCGTCGATTTCTCGCTCTCGATGTCCATGCAAACGCCAACGAGTTGGCCGCGCGCGCCAACCTCGCCCGTCGCGATCTTGGTCACCTGAAAAGCGAATGTGATCGAAGAGTCGCCGATGCGATCGACGCGCATTTCCGTGTCGATCTCCTCGTCGAACAGGAGCGGCGCCAGGTAGTCGGCCTCTACGTGAATGCGGGGAAACGACAGGCCCATCTCGAACCAGCGCGAGTATTCGACGCCGAGCGAGCGCAGGAACTCGGTCTCGGCGGCCTCGACGTGCCGGAAGAGCGCCGTGTAGTGAATGCGGGTGGAGACGTCAGTATCGATGACACGAATGCGCGAACGCCGGTGAAAGGCCATAATCTCATTTTCGGGCACGCCGGGGACGCGGACGAAGAGTTGACGGTTCAATGGCTGGAATTCCCGGTTTAGCGGTAAGGCTGGAATCACTGTTGGAAGCGCCTGTTCCGCACTTTTTGGCGCCGCCCGCGGCCTCGCAACCGGGAATACCTGACGAGCCGGCGGAAAACCCGTGGAGGACGGCTCAGCCGCAATGGCGCAGCGGCCGGGAACCGTTGCGGGCCTGCCTTACCGTCGTCTCACTCTCGCGGGGCGTACTGCTGCAGGAACTCGACGTACCGGCCGAGGTTGTAGCTCTTGCCTTCTTCGAGATCGCCGGTGCTTTTCGAGATGAGCAGCTTGCCTTGCGCGGTGAAGACGAAGATGTGCGGATAGCCGTCGATCTTCGGGAACTGCCGCAGGAACTTCTCGTTCTTGTTCTCCTCGCTGAAGTTGACTTTGACAAGCACGTAGTTCTTCGCGAGCAGCTCGCTCAATTCCGCGTGGTCCGCCAGGAAATGGTCCATGCGGTGGCACCAGCCGCACCACTCGCCACCGACGTCCATCAGGACGTTCTTGCCTTCCTTCGAGGCCCGGTCGAGCGCGGCCTGGAAATCGGCTTTGGGATTGGCTTGTGGGTTGTATTTGAGATCTGTTGGGGCTTGGGCGCCCGCAGCGGAAACGAGCAGCAGAGCGAGGAAAACCGTGCGCAGCATGGCTCCAGACTACACCCTCATCAGACGGCAACGCCCGCCTTGCGGGGCAAACCGCGAAGGCGGGCGTCGAGGAACACGATGTCCAGCGCTTACTTGTCGGTGAGCGCCGCGACGCCCGGCAGAACCAGGCCCGACAGGTACTCGAGTGAAGCGCCGCCACCGGTGGAGATGTGGCTGATCTTGTCGGCCACGCCGGCGCTCTTCACGGCCTTCTCGGAGTCGCCGCCGCCGACCACGGACAGTGCGCCGCTCTCGGCCACGGCCTTGCCGACCGCGATCGTGCCCTTGTCGAACGGCTTCTTCTCGAACACGCCCATGGGGCCGTTCCAGATGATCGTCTTGGCGCCGTGCAGCACTTCGGCATACGCCGCGGCGGTCTTCGGGCCGATGTCCAGGCCCATCTTGCCGTCGGGGATCTCGTCGACCGCTTCGTTCGGAGCGTTCTCGGCCAGCTCGGCGGCCACAATGTGATCCACGGGCAGCATCAGCTTGTCGCCGTACTTGGCGAGCAGATCCTTGGCCAGATCGACCTTGTCGGCCTCGACCAGCGACTTGCCGGTCGGTTTACCCTGCGCCTTCAGGAACGTATACGCCATGGCGCCGCCGATCAGCAGCCGGTCGGCGAACTTCAGCAGATTGGCGATGACTTCAATCTTGTCGGAGACCTTCGCGCCGCCCAGGATGCCGACGCACGGATGCGCCGGGTTCTTGGTGCACTTCTCCAGGTAGGTGAGTTCCTTCTCCATCAGCAGGCCGGCGGCGGCGGGCTTCAGGAACTGGATGATGCCGGCCGTGGAGGCGTGCGCGCGGTGAGCCGTGCCGAACGCGTCGTTGACGTAAACTTCGCCGAGCTTCGCCAACTGCGCGGCGAAGGCCGGATCGTTCTTCTCTTCCTCGGCGTGATAGCGCAGGTTTTCGAGCAGCAGGATCTCGCCCGGTTTCGGCAGCATCGCTTCGACGGCCGCGCCGATGCAATCCGGCGCGAAGGCGACCGGTTTGCCGAGCAACTCGCTCAACCGCACGGCGACGGGCTGCAAGCTCATCTCGGGATTCACTTTGCCCTTGGGGCGGCCCAGGTGGCTGGCCAGCACCAGCCCGGCGCCCTGTTCGAGAGCGTACTGAATGGTCGGCAGCGCGGCTTTGATGCGCTTGTCGGAGGTAATCTCCTTGCCGCCGGGCGCTAGCGGGACGTTGAAGTCCACGCGCATGAAGACGCGCTTCCCTTTGAGATCGAGATCACGGATTGAGAGTTTAGCCATAGACGTGAATAGAGCCTCATTCAAGATCCTAACATCCGCTAATGTCGGGACGCCCCGCGGGGCTATTTCTCGTTTTCGGGCAGCCCGCTGAGCGTCAGGCTCAGCCCGGCCAGGCGGTACGCTTCGAACAACGCGCCCGCCGCGGGTCCATGCTGCGGCGCCGCGACCGTGGCCAGACCGTCGCGTTCCAGCGTGTCGCGGAAGCGCTTCAGCAGCCGCGCGGAATGGAACACGCCGCCGATATAGGCCACCGGCGCGCATTCTTTTTCCTTGAAAGTCCGTTTGCGCACGGCCAGCGTGATGCCGGCCAACTGCTGTGCCGCATCGTCCAGAATGCCCTGGGCTACTTTGTCATTCGCCAGCGCGGCCTTGTCCACCAGCCGCGACAGCGCGGCCATCTGCGGACGCGTGAACCGGCCGCCGTAGAAGGCGTGCATCAGGCTGTTCGCATCCTTCGTATCCGTAGCCTTCAGCAGAGCATCGCGCAGCAGAGTCGGCGGGCCCCAGCCTTCATCGACGCGGAGCGCCGCGCGCAGCGCCTGGCGCGTCAGGTCGAAACCGCCGCCTTCGTCGCCGAAAACGTAGCCCCAGCCGCCCGCGCGCATCAGGTGCCCTTCCGCGCCGCGGCCGAAGCTGATCGACCCGGTGCCGGCAATCGTGATGACGCCGGGGCCGCCGGCATGCGCGCCGCACAGCGCGATATAGGCGTCATGCGTGACCAGCCGCTTCTTCGTCCGGAACATCTCCGCGACCAGCGCATCCTTGTCGACCGGTCCGCCGGAGAAGCCGTAGCAGGCGGTTTCGAACTCCACGTCCGCGGGCAAACCCGCCGCTTCGCGCGCCTGCGCCACGCAGCCGCCGATGGCGGAAGTGAACTTCGCGCGTGCTTCGGCGGCCGAAACGTGATTGCACGGACCGCCCCGGCCGTAGCCGATCACACGGCCGGTGTCGTCACCAATAAGGGCCGTGGTGCTGGATTGGCCTCCGTCCACGCCAAGAAAGTATTTGGACATCACCTCTTCAGACTAGACGAGGGACTTGTCCTTGGCATAGCAGCGCCGTTCGATGGGGCACTCCGCGCACTTCGGTTTGCGCGCGGCGCAGAGGTCGCGGCCGAACAGAATCACCTCGTGCGAGAACTGGATCCAGTGCTCGCGCGGGACCTGCTTCATCAGGTCCTGCTCGATCTTGACGGGGCTGCTCTCCTGCGTCAGATCCAGCCGCTGGGCGATGCGCGTGACGTGCGTATCCACCACGACGCCGCTGGCAATGCCGAAGGCCGTTCCCAGGACGACGTTCGCCGTCTTGCGCGCCGCGCCCGGCACTTTCAGAAACGCATCGATGTCGCGCGGAATCTCGCCGCCGAAATCGTTGAGAATGGTCTTCGCCGCTCCGACGATATTCTTCGCCTTGTTGTTGAAGAAGCCCGTGGAGCGAATGTCCGCGGCGAGTTCCTCCGGCTTGACGGCCGCGAAATCCCGTATCGTCGGGTATTTCGCGAACAGGCCCGGCGTGACCTTGTTCACGCGCTCGTCGGTGCATTGCGCCGAGAGGATGGTCGCCACCAGCAGTTCCCAGGCGTCGCGATGGAGCAGCGCGCAGGTCGCATCGGGATAACGCTCATCGAGCGCCGCGATGATTGCGGCCAGCCGCTGCTGGCGCTCCGCGGCGGATTTGGGTTTCGCGGACTCCGACTTGGCGGGTTTCGATTTCGCCGCCGGGCTGGCTGGCTTGGGTTTGCTTTCCTTCATAGGCTGACGCCGCTCAGTGCGCTTCCTTGATGGCGACCGACGTCTTCAGGAACTGCCAGTCGGGCAACTCGTAGGCGCGGGCCTTCGTTTTCAGCGGCGCCGCGATGTCCTTCGATTCGTTGGCCGGGATGGCGCCGGTCTTCACCGTCACCGTGGCTAACGGTTCGTCGCCGGGCTTGGCGGTCGTCGTGCCAATCGCGACCTCTAGTTCCAGATCCGGCAGGTCGGCGGTGGAGTGATTCACCACCAGCAGATGCGCCAGCACGTGCTGCTTGTTGTCTTCCACGATCCGCACGCCCGTCACTTCGACGAATTTCCCATAAGGGTTCGAACTATCGGTGGCGGCCGCCTGCCCTGCTGTGGCCGTCGCCGCACCGGAGTTATTCCTGGTGCCGAGCAAGCGGTAGACGCCAAAGAGCGCGCCCACGGCGATGGCGGCGACGAGAACCGTCACCAGCCAGGTGGGCAGACTCTTGCGCGGCAGAGTCTCCGGCAATGTGTAGGACATCTGCGCAGCCGCTGGAGCCGCCTGCCACTGCTGCTGCGGCGGAGGAGCGTATTGCGGCGGCTGCGGCGGGACGGAATAGGTCTGCTGCGGTGGTTGGGCGGCCTGGGGCGCCGGCTGCCACGTGGGTTGCGCCGGAGGCGGCGGCTGCACCGGCGCTGGTTCTGCTCCCGCGGGCGGCAGTCCTTGCGCCGCTCGCTGCCGGTTCTCCGCGCACGCCGGACATTCCGAATACGATGGCGGCACTTCCCGGCCGCATTGAGGACAGATCCAGGTAAACATTGCTGTAGATTGACTCTAGCCTAGTGATGCATGCGCGCGCAGGGCGGTTGCCCTCATCCGGCCGGGTCCCTCGCTTTCTTAAGACAGGCGCACGCCGCCGCAAGGACGCGGGGCCACGCCCCGCTCGCGGAAGCGGTCCGGTACGATCATGGCATGGATCTGATCCTCCGGGGAGCCCCAAATGCGCGCCGCGTGGCGCTGCTTCCCGCGGCCTGGAATCCGCCGACGCGCGCCCATCTGGCCCTGGCCGAAGCGGCCCTCCAGTTCGCGGACGAGGTCCTGCTGGCCTTGCCGCGGGTCTTCCCGCACAAGGGCTTCGATCACGCCAGCTTCGATACGCGTCTGGAATGGCTGCAGCGCATCGCCCGCGCGCGGTCGCATCTGGGTGTCGCCGTGACGGAACGCGGCCTGTTCCTGGAGATCGCGCGCGCTTTTCGCGCTGCCGATCCGGAGGTGGAGCGCGTCTTTATCGTTTGCGGATGCGACGCCGCCGAGCGCTTTTTCGCGTGGCCTTACGGCGCCGGTCCGGACGTGGCGGAACAGCTTCGGGAGTTCCATCTGCTCGTCGCGCCGCGCGACCGGCCATTCACGCCGCCGGCGCAGCTCAGCAGCTCCGTTCATGCGTTGGCGCTGCAGCCTGGGCTCACCGCCATCAGCTCAACCGACGTCCGGCGCCGGATTGCGGTAGACGAGGCGTGGGGCCATCTGGTGCCGGAAGAAATCCGCGCCGACGCCGCCGGCATCTACAGTTGACAGATCCGGCCCGGTGGTGAATGCCGTTTACCAGGCTTTGGCGCCGCGCGGAGCGCCGCTTTGCATGCCGAAGCACATCTCAGGGCGGGCGATGACGCGCCGCGCTTCCTGGTGCACCAGCGGCCGGTGAGCGGCGGCGGAGACCGACGCGCGCACCAGGCTCAGATTCCAGGAGTGCACCTTGGGCGGCGCAACCGGCGTAGCGCCGGCGCGCTGGACGTAGTCGCGGACGAAGTTCACGCTTTCGTCGATCGTGTCGGCCTGGAGCAGGAGCAACTCGCCCGACTCCACCGTGTTCAGCGCGTATTCCATCGACGGAATGGCGCCCTGGATCGACTCCACTTCCTTCACGCGTTTGCCGCGCGCCAGACCTTCGCGCATCAGCTCGGCGATCCGGCCCGGCGCACGCCCGCGCGTGCAGTGATCTTCGTAAAGAATGACGCGGTCAAAGGCGTTGCCGAGCATCTCGCCGATGTTGACGAGATCGGCATCGCGCCGGTCGCCCGCCATGCTGTACAGCGCGGAGCATTTCTTGTGCGGGAAGGTTTGCAGCGCCTGCACCATCGCGCGCAGCGAGTCGGCATTGTGGCCGTAGTCGACGACGACGGTCGCGCCCCACACCTTCATCACATTGAAGCGCCCCGGCACCTTGCTCTCGTCGGTGGCGAAGCAGCAGGCCTGGCGGATGATGGTCTCGCGCGGGATGCCCATGGCCCACGCCGCGCCGATTACGGCGATGGCGTTCTCGACTTCGAAGGAGATGCGCCCGCTGAAGGTCATCGGGATGCGGTCCACGTTGAGGAGGGGCTCTTCGTGCGCGCCCTGGGCCAGGTAGATGGTCTTGCCCTTCACGAAGACGGCCCGGCCGCCCTCGGCGCGATGCCGCCGGATCACCGGATTGTCGCCGTCGAGCGCGAAGAACAGCACGTGGCCCTGGCAATACGGCGCCATGGCGACGACGTGCGGGTCATTGGCGTTCAGCACCGCGGTGCCGTTTTCGCCGACCACATCGACGATCACGCGCTTCACCTTGGCCAGCTCTTCCACCGTGTTGATGTAGTTCAGCCCGAGGTGATCGCCGACGCCGACGTTGGTGATGACGGCCACGTCGCACTCGTCGAAACCCAGGCCGGCGCGCAGAATGCCGCCGCGCGCGGTCTCGAAAACGGCCGCTTCCACGTTCGGATTCATCAGCACGCAACCGGCGCTGGACGGACCGCTGCAATCGTCCGAGTCGACACGGCGATCGTTGATGTAGATGCCGTCGGTGCAGGTCATGCCGACCGTCTTGCCGGTGCCGCGCACAACGTGCGCCAGGAAGCGGGTGACCGTGGTCTTGCCGTTCGTGCCGGTGACCGCCGCGATCGGGATGCGGCCGTCGTCGCCGGGCGCGAACATCATGTCCACAATGGCTTCGCCCACCGGCCGCGGCTCGCCGGTCGAGGGCGCCAGGTGCATCCGCAGGCCGGGCGCGGCATTCACTTCCACGACGATGCCGCCCTGCGCTTCGAGCGGTTTGGTAATGTCGGCGGCGATCACGTCGATGCCGGCGATATCCAGTCCCACGACCTTGGCCGCGTCGATGGCGCGGGCCGCGACTTCGGGATGGACCAGTTCGGTGACGTCGATGGCGGTTCCGCCGGTGCTCAGATTGGCGTTGCGGCGGATGAGGACAAGCTGCCCGGCGGGCGGAATGGAATCGGCTGTAAAGCCTTGATCTTTCAAGACATTCGTCGCGACGTCGTCGATATGGATGGTGCTCAGAATGCCGGAGTGATGTTCGGCGCGGCGCGGATCGCGATTCTCGATGGCGACGAGCTCGGCCACCGTGTGGCGGCCGTCGCCCATCACCTGGGCCGGCTCGCGGCGCGAAGCCGCGACGAGCTTGCCATTCACCACGAGCAGGCGGTAGTCGTTGCCCGCGACGAACTTCTCGACGATGACGGAGGAGCTTTCCTGCAGCGCGGCGGCGTAAGCGGCCTCCACCTGCTCTTTGGTGGTCAGGTTGGTTGCCACGCCCCGGCCCTGGTTGCCATCGCGGGGTTTCACCACGACGGGCACGCCGATGTACTCGGCGGTTTCCCAGGCATCCTCAACGCTCGCAACGGCGTAGCCCTGCGCGACCGGAACGCCGGCGGCCTGCAGGAGCGTGCGCGTCAGGTTCTTATCCTGGGCGATCGACTCGGCGACGGCGCCGGTCTGGTCGGTCTCGGCGGCGCGGATGCGGCGCAGTTTGGCGCCATAACCCAATTGGATGAGGCTTTGGTCGTCCAGACGGCGGTAAGGAATGTTGCGATCGATGGCGGCGTCGACGATCGACTGCGTGCTGGGACCCAGCAGATTCTGCCCGGCCGTCTCGCGCAGTTGGGCGACGGCGCCGGCCACGTCGAAGGGCTGGTCCTCGGCGGCGGCCATAATCAGGTCGCGCGCCGTGGTCAGACAGGCGCGGGCCAGCTTCTCTTCGCGGTAGCGGAAAACGACCTTATAGACGCCCTCGTCCGAGGTCTCGCGAGCCCGGCCGAAGCCCACCTCAACGCCCGCAAGTGTCTCTAATTCCAGGACAACGTGCTCCAGGATGTGCGCCATGTAGGTGCCGCGCTCCAGGCGCTCAAAGAAGCCGCCGCGCTTGCCCGCGCTGCAACGGTGCTCGACCAGGGTCGGCAGCCAGCTCATCAGGCGCTGGTTGAAGCCGGGAATGGAATCCGAGGAGCGGTCTTTCCATTCTCCGAGATCGACCCAGGCTTCGATCACGGGGAAGTTCGCCCAGATGTTCGGACCACGGAGCGTAAGTACTTTGCGGATGTCCATATGCCGGTTTGATTGAGGAAAAGGTCCGAAGCCTGCCCGGCAGGGCATCTTCGAATTCTCTTTTCCTGCGAATCCTCATCCCGGCTGAAAAAAGCGCGCCCTAGCGAACGGCACACCTGGCCGAGACAGCTTTAGGGTGGCACCTCCTTATTAGGAGCTACAGCCCCTAAATCAGGGAGGACTCTTAACGAAATACGGGGGGTAGGGGCGATCTGGAGGCCGAAAGGGCCCATTTCTTGACTTAGATCGGTGCAACCGTTACACGATAGAAGCCAGGATGAAGCAAGTAGCGGAGACTTGGGACGATTGCCCGGCGTGGGTCACCGCCCTGGTCAACGGGCAACTGGAGCCGGCCGAATCCCCGCTGGTCTGGTTCGAGCCCGATCTGACGATGCGGCTGCGCTATGCGGCCGGTCTGGTGGTGCTGACCGATCGCCGGGTGATCAGCTTCGAATGGGAGCCGGGCGCCCGGCCGAATGCAAAAACTCCTGTTGATCCAAAGACTTGCAAGTCCTGGCCGCTGACCGCCGGACTGTCGGCGGCGACCAGCGACAATGCCGGTATCGGCACGCTGGAACTGCTGAACGGCGAAGGGCTGGTGACCTATTGGCGTTACACCGTAGCCCGGACCGCCGGAGCGCGCAAGCTGGCGGAACGGCTGGATGCCTTGCAGAAGGGCATTACACCAAAGCCGAAACCGGTGGCGCCCGCGGCCGTGACCACCGAGTGTTCGGTCTGCGGCTATGCGATCCGGGCGGGCGAGACCGTCTGCAGCCAGTGCGGCACGTCGCTGGCCAAGCCGCCCATCCGCTCGCTGTTCCGCCTGCTGAAAATCGCTAAGTCCTACTGGTTCATGTCGATACTGGGGACGATCCTGACGCTGGCGGCGACCGCGAGCGGGCTGATCGCCCCGTATCTGACCATGCCCCTGCTGGACGACATCCTGGTCCCTTACCAGAACGGCCGGCCGGCGCGGGTGGATATGATTCCCTGGTACCTGGCGGGATTGCTGGGCGCTTCGGTGCTCGCCTGGCTGCTGACTTGGGGCGAGATGTACGTCATGTCCTGGGTCAGTGAAAGCGTTTCGGCGGAGCTGCGCGACCGGACCTACTCGCACCTGCAAAAGCTTTCCTTGGAATACTTTGGCGGCAAGCGGACGGGCGACCTGATCTCGCGCATCAGTTCGGACACGGACCGCATCTGCTACTTCCTGTCGGTCTATGTGCTCGATTTCGGCACGGATGTGCTGATGCTGGTGATGACCGCGGTCATCCTGCTGAAGATCAACTTCAGCCTCGCGTTGGTGACGCTGCTGCCGCTGCCGTTCATCGCGACGGCCGTGTTCCGCGTGCAGGAGCGGCTGGGACGCGGGTTTTCGCTCGGCAACCGGGCCTGGGCGGACATGACCAGCGTGCTGGCGGACACGATCCCCGGCATCCGCGTGGTGAAGGCCTTCGCTCAGGAGGAGCGCGAAATTCAGCGCTTCCGGCGCTCGAACGACCGCGTGCTGAAGGTCAATAACCAGGTGAATTCGGTATGGGCCTACTTCACCTCGGTGGTGGTGCTGCTGACCGATCTGGGCGTGCTGGTTATCTGGTTCTTCGGCGCGCGGCGCGTGCTGGCGCACACCATCACGGTCGGCGTCCTGACGACATTCGTCACCTACATCAGCCGCTTCTACGGACGTCTCGATTCAATGAGCCGGATGGTGTCGGCGACGCAGCGGGCGGCGGCGAGCGCGCAGCGCGTGTTCGGCGTGCTGGACCGGGTGCCCAAAGTCGCCGAGGCCAAGAATCCCGTCCATCCGGGACGGCTGACGGGCGCCATCGAAATCCGCCAGGTCAATTTCCGCTACGGCGCGCGGCCGATTCTGAAGAACCTGAACCTGTCGATCGCGCCGGGCGAGATGATCGGCCTGGTGGGGCAGAGCGGCGCGGGTAAGACCACGCTGATCAATCTGGTCTGCCGCTTCTACGACGTCACCGAGGGCGCCATCCTGGTGGACGGCGTCGATATCCGCAGCTACCCGATCGGCGAGTACCGGCGCGCGGTCGGGCTGGTGTTGCAGGAGCCGTTCCTGTTCTTCGGGACCATCGCCGAGAACATCGCGTATGGCCGTCCGAACGCCACGCGCGACGAGATTATCGCCGCGGCGCGGGCGGCGCGGGCGCACGAGTTCATCCTGCGGATGCCGAACGGCTACGACTCGCTGGTGGGCGAGCGGGGCCAGTTCCTTTCGGGCGGCGAGCGTCAGCGAGTCAGCATCGCGCGGGCGCTGCTGATCGATCCGCGGATTCTGATCCTGGACGAAGCGACGTCGTCGGTCGATACCGAGACCGAGCGTGAGATCCAACTGGCGCTGGCGAATCTGATCAAGGGCCGTACGACGATCGCGATCGCGCACCGGCTCAGCACTTTGCAGAAGGCCAACCGGCTGGTGGTGGTCCAGCACGGCGAGATCATCGAGGTCGGCTCGCACGACGAACTGCTCGAAAAGGGCGGGGCGTATGCGCGGCTGCACCAGGCGCAGATCGACATGCACGAGGGGCGGCTCGGCGAGGGCGAAGAAGACGGCGAAGAAGAGGATGAGCTCGAAAACGCGGGCGCGGAGACGGACTAGACGATGGATACGTTCAAACTGGAACGCGACAGCAGGCAACACCTGGTCCTGATCGACGGGGATGGCGAGCGCTACTCCGACGTTGCGCCGGTGCGGGCTTTCCCGCTGTCGGACCCGCCGCACGCCGTTTCCATCTGCGACAAGGACGGCAAGGAGCTGGTCTATATCGACTCGCTCGACGAACTGGAGCCAGCGACGCGCGCAATGGTCGAGGAGGCGCTGGGGCAGCGCGAGTTCGTGCCGGTGATTCTCAAGATTCTCGGGAATCCGCCGCGCACCGAGCCGTCGCTGTGGCATGTGGAGACTGACCGGGGCTGCACGTCGTTCGAGGTGGAAAGCGAAGACTCGATCTACCGCCGCGAGCCGCGTCAGGTGTCGGTGGTGGATGTGCGTGGGATCCGGTACCTGATTCCGGACACGCGCAAGCTGGATAAGCACAGCCAGCGGGTGCTGGACCGGTTCCTGTAACGGGGGAGCGTAACTGCCGGCGAAAGTCCGAGGCCCTTCCACCGCGGATGCCGCGATCAGCGCGGCGCCGGGACCGGATGCAGGGCGACAGGCCAGAAACGCACCACGGCCTCGCCCTTCAGTTCCGCCGCGATGACGATCTCGAAGTACTCCGGCGAGCCGTGGGCTTTCCAGATGCGTTCCAGTTGGTCCTGCCCGTTGGCCGAGGTCAGAAAAGCGACCAGGGACGAGGTGTGGAAAGCCGTCAACGCAAGCAAATGCGTACGCCCGGTCCGGCCGGGCAGCAGCCCGATCACGCCGGGCCATATTATGCGTTGCGCGCCTTCCTGGCGATTGCTGATCCGCGCCGGCTCACCGGGTTGAGGGTCACGGATCTCAACTTCGTAATCGCCGGGCAGCGAGCGGATGGTCATGCGGTCGAGGTAGAGCTTAATCGCGTTCAGCGTGCCCCGCGTGCCGATGGCGATGACGTTCTCGTTGTCGAGCGCATCCAGCGGAGCGTCGGCGCTGCTATGCAGGCTGGTGTCCAGGCCGCAGCGTTCGAGGTAGCGGGCCAACTGAACGGCGGCGAAAGTGTCGGACGTCACCGTATAGTTCTCGGCCAAACCGGGTTTCCCGAAAATCTGGCTCGATAGAGTGACCGCCCGCGAAGAATCGCCGTCCAGGAAGTCGTTGATCTTGACGTCGCGCAACATGACGCCGGACCGGAACGAGAAGAAGACGGGGCTGGGCAGGACGATGCGGGTCGGCCGCCCGTTGGCGAAGAACGACTTCCAGAACCGTCCGGCTTCCTGCAATGGGCGCGCCGGGGCGGTGCGCGCCTGGTAAAGGGCAATTCCGAGCACCGCGCACGTCAGTGTCAGAGCGACGCAGGCAAGTGTGAGCACGGCCAGCGCGCGGCGCCGGCGGCCGACCCATTCGACGGCAATGATCGGTCCCTCCGGAAGGGGCGCCGGGGTGAGGGCGCGCTCCACGGCCTCCACACGGATTTGATGCGACCCCAGAGGAATGGAGAGACGCTCCCTGCAGCCGGCTCCTTCCTGCTCGTAGTATTTCTCCAGACGCTGGCGGAGCCGCGAGACCTGAACCCGTACCGTGGCATCCAATTTGGGATCGAAACTGGCGCTACGCCCCAGGGCCTCGACCGCCACGGCGTACTCGCTGATGGACTCGTCGCGGTGCTCCCAGAGGTAGACGAGCAAGGCGCGCAAGGCGGCCGTCTGAGCAAAGGTATGGCTCGCCAGGATCTGCTCCAGGACGGTCCCGCTCGCCGCTTCCGGGCTGGTTTCTGACTCATCCGAAGCCGCCGGGGAGCCGTGGGACTGCTCCTCAAGAGCGTGCTCAGACTGGAATCGTGCGATGTCTGGATCGGAGGGATTCACCGTCGTGTTGCCTGTAAGTTATTACACCATAAGCGTAACAACTCGTAACAAACGCCCAGAAACTTGTCGCTCAGACTCCTGCCACAGATCATGAGGCCAAAGGCTCGATTTCGTAGTAGGAGTTCTAGCAAGTGCAACATGTCTTCAGGAGTGCCCCGTTGGCGCGCCTGGCCCCGCAGCGCTTTTGCGGCCGGTCGTCAGCGGATTTCACCCACGTTCTAATGCGGCTGGCGTTGTGGCCATGCCTGCTGGCAATCTTTTTGATCCTCCAATCCGCGAGTCTGATGGCTCAGGCCCCGACCGCTTCCATCACCGGCAGCGTCGCGGACAGCCAGGGACTCGGTGTTCCGTCGGCGACCGTCGAAGCGACTCAGACAGCCACCGGACTTACCTTCAAAGGCGTGACGTCCAACGACGGACAGTATTCGATCCCCTCACTGCCCATCGGCGACTATTCGGTTACCGTCCAGGTGAACGGGTTCAAGACCTTCCACCGCACGGGCATCACGCTCGAAGTAGCGCAACGCCTGCGGCTGGACATCCCGCTCGAACTCGGCTCGACCACGGATACCGTGACGGTGACGGCCGAGATTCCGCGCGTCCAGACCGACGATTCCTCGCTCGGCTCGATCGTTGAACAGCAGCGCATCACCGATCTGCCGTTGAATGGCCGCCAGCCGTTCAGTCTGGTCAACATCGTTGCCGGCGTGCAGACCACCTGCCTGAGTTGCAACGGCTTTGCCGATTCCAGCAACCAGGGTTTCTCCCGTATCCGTTTCAACGGCGGCCCGACCCTCGGCAACCAGTTCTTCCTCGACGGCACGGCGGACACGATCCCGGCGATCACTGAGATTTCGGTGGTTCCCATGGCGGACGCGGTGCAGGAATTCCGCGTTGAGACGAATGGGCTTAAGGCCGAATTCGGCCAGACTTCCGGCGGCGTGGTCAATCTGGCCACCAAGTCCGGCACCAACGAACTGCACGGGAGCCTCTACGAGTTCCTGCGCAACGACGACCTGGATGCTCGCAACGCGTTTGCGACGCAGCGCGACAAGATCACCGGGCGCATCAAGCCGGTGCTGCGCTACAACCAGTTCGGCGGAACCATGGGCGGCCCGGTCCGGATTCCCAAACTCTACGACGGCCGCAACCGCACGTTCTTCTTCATGGGCTATGAACAGTGGCACTACCGCAGTTCGTCAGTGACCCGTGGGACGGTGGCGACGCCGCTGGAGCGCACCGGCGACTTCTCCCAGACCCGGGATAGCACCGGGCACATGATTCCGATCTACGATCCCGCGACGACGAAAGCGAACCCGGCGGGCAACGGTTACGTCCGCGGACTGTTCGCGGGCAACGTCGTTCCGGCCACCCGGATCGACTCGCTTTCGGCCAACGTGCTCAAGTACATGCCGCTGCCGAACGCCACTCCGGACAACCTCTTCACCAATGTCAACAACTACCTCTCGCTGCCGAGCTCGCCGATCGATCAGGACGTGATCGACACGCGCATGGACCATCGCATCAGCGACAGCGATAGCGCTTTCTTCCGCTATACCGGCACGCTGAACGTGACCAAAGCGAACGGCTACGGCCTGGGCGTCTCGGATCCTTCGGCCCGCTACGACGACCGCAACAACTTCAACGCGGCTGTCGGCGAAACGCATATCTTCAGCCCGGCGTTGCTCAACGAATTCCGCGTCGGCGTCACGCGCCAGGACCTCATTTTCAAGTCGTTGGGGCTCAATGGCAACTGGCCGCAGAAGCTGGGCTACTCCAGCATTCTGCCGCAGGACGTTTTTCCGGCCGTCGCCATTGCGGGCAAGATCGGTATCGGCTACCAGAGCACGTATTCGGAGGGCTATCGCGCCCAGCACCTTGTGGAATTCGCCGACAGCATGACGTGGATTCACTCGGCCCATCAGGTCAAGTTCGGGCTCGACCACCGGTTCACCCGTCTGAACTGGTTCGCGCAGACCTATCCCTCCGGCTATTTCAGCTTCGACGGCGGATTGACAAACAATCCGCAGGTTCCGGCGGGCAGCGGCATCGGTATGGCGACGTTCCTGCTCGGGCAGGTCAGCAGCGGCCAGCAGACCGTAACGCCGGCCTTCGCTCTCGGTTCCTGGTCGGAAGGCTGGTTCATTCAGGACGACTACAAAGTCAACCGCCGCCTGACGGTCAACCTCGGCCTGCGCTATGACATGAGTGCGCCGCCGGTGGAGCGCTACAACCGCTACTCGGATTTCGACCCGGGTCTGAAGAACACCTCCACGGGCCTGTTGGGCGGTCTCACCTACGCCGGCGCGACCCGGCCATCGTCGTTCGTCAACTGGGACCACAACAACTTCGGACCGCACGCCGGCTTTGCGTATCTGCTGACCTCGGACGCGCGCACGGTCGTGCGCGGCGGCTACTCGCTGATCTACGCGCCGGTGGAATCGGCCGACATGCACGGCAACGCGCCGAACTCGCTCGGCTTTTCCACGTCCACGCCGTTTTCGACCAGCGGCCCTTACGCGGCGTTCCAATTCAGCGCCGGTCCGACGGTGCTGCTGCAGCCGCTCGGCGCGAACGGCGGACCGAACGCGTTCCGCGGCCAGAGCGTCAACTTCCAGGACCCGGTCGCCCCGGCGCCGTACGTCCAGCAGTGGAACCTGACGATCCAGCGTGAGCTCATCAAGGACTGGACGATCGGCGCCAGCTACGTCGGCAATCACGGCGTGAAGCTGATCGGCGGCAACTACAGCATGAACCAGTACGATCCGAAGTATTACGCGGAGTACGGACTGGCGCTGCAGAACCAGGTCGCCAATCCGTTCTACGGCCAGATCGCCACGGGCGCGCTCTCCGGCAAGACCGTTGCGCTGTCCCAGACGTTGCGCCCCTACCCCGACTACCAGGGCATCACGACGCTCGCGGCGCACAACGCCGACAGCATCTACCACTCGATCCAGCTCTCCATCGAGCACCGCTTCAGTAAGGGCCTGAGCATGCTGGCCTCGTTCACCGGCGGCAAGCTGATCGACGACTCCACCGCGAATGACAGCGGCGAGAGCGGCGACGGCTCGTACCGCCTGGGCGCCTTCAACCGGCGTCTCGACCGCGCTGTCGATCCTTCCGACATCTCGCGCCGCATGACGCTCAGCGGCGTGTGGGAGTTGCCCTTCGCCAAACAGTCGCACGGCCTGTACCACGCGCTGGTGTACGGCTGGCAGACCAACGGCATTCTGACCATGCAGACCGGGACCCCGCTCTCGGTGACCGGCGCCAACAACTTCACCGGTCTCAACTACCCGGATCTGATCGCCGATCCGACGCTCTCGAACCGCACCGTGAAGGAATGGTTCAATGTGAACGCCTTCGCGAATCCGGCGAACTTCGTCGTGGGCAATGCGCCTCGCACCTTGCCGTCCACGCGCGGACCGAGTTTCGCGCAGCTCGACTTCTCCGTGTTCCGGACGTTCTCGTTCCTGGAACGCTTCAAACTCGAAGTGCGCGGCGAGGCGTTCAACCTGTTGAACCACGTCAACCTCAGTAACCCGAACACGGGCTTCAGTCCCAACGCCCAGGGCGTCAACACGAACTCGGCTTTTGGGACCATCACCAGTTCTTACGCCGCCCGCCAGATGCAGGTCGGCATGCACATGACCTGGTAGGAGCAGCCCGCACTTGAAAACCGCAACTCTCATCCTGTTTTCGGCCGCCAGCCTCTGGGCTGGCGGCTGCAACCAATACGACTTCGTGGTTTACGGAGGGACGGCCGCGGGTGCGGCGGCCGCCGTCTCCGCCTCCCGCCTCGGCCTGCACACGGCGTTGCTCGAACCCGGCCGCCACATCGGCGGCATGGTCTCGGGCGGACTCAGCAGCAGCGACACGGGTGACGCCAAAGTGATTGGCGGCATCTCCCGCGAGTTCTTCGAACGCGTGGGCCAACACTATGGCACGCCGGTGCAATGGAAGTTCGAGCCGCACGTCGCCGAAGCCGTCTTCGTCGACATGCTGCGCGAGGCGCACGTGGATGTGTTCTACGGCGCGGCGATCAAAGAGCAGGGCGGCGTGGACGTCAGGAACGGGCTGGTTCAACGCCTGCGCACAGCCCGGGGCAAAACGTTCTGCGCCGCGACGTTCGCCGACGCCAGCTATGAAGGCGACCTGCTGGGCGAGGCCGGCGTCGAGTACACCTGGGGCCGCGAAAGCACGCAGGAATACGGCGAGCCGCTCGCCGGCGTGCGCGGCAAGCAAAGGAAGGACCACCACTTCAATTACCCCGTCTCGCCGTTCGACGCGAGCGGCAAGCTGGTGCCCGAAGTTTCCGCGGACAAGCCGGGCAAGCTGGGCGACGGCGACCGCAAGGTGCAGGCGTACAGCTACCGCATGTGCCTGACCGACGACCCGTCGAACCGGATCCCGTTTCCCAAACCCGAGGGCTACAATCCGGCGCGCTACGAACTGCTGCGGCGCGAGATCGAATCGCTCACCAGGGCGCACGGTCATCCGCCGGCGCTCCGCGAACTCATCATCATCTCACCGCTGCCGGCGCACAAATTCGACATCAACGCGTTCGGCGGCATTTCCATCGACTATCTCGGCGGAAGCTGGGATTATCCGGCGGGCAGTTTCAAACGGCGGGCGGAGATCTGGAAGGCGCACCGCGATTACGAAGCGGGCTTCTTCTACTTCCTCGCCAACGACAGCAGCGTGCCGGTGGAAGTGCGGACGGCGATGAATGCGTTCGGACTGCCGAAGGACGAATTCCAGGACAACGGCAACTGGCCCTACCAACTCTACGTTCGCGAAGGGCGCCGCATGGTGGGCGAGTACGTCATCCGGCAGCGCGATATCCAGGACGACCTGACCAAGCCGGACTCCATCGGCATGGGTTCGTACGAGAGCGACTCGCATCACGTCGAGCGCATCGTGGCGTCCGATGGCACGGTGGCGAACGAAGGCGAAATGTATGTTCGCACCAAGCCGTACCAGATCCCGTACCGGATCCTGCTGCCCAAGCGCGGCAAGGCGGACAACCTGCTGGTGCCCGTATGCTTCTCGGCGACGCACGTGGCGTACTCGACGGTGCGCATGGAGCCCCAGTACATGATTCTGGGGCAGGCCTCGGGCGTGGCCGCGGCCATCGCCAAACGGACCGGCAAGACGGTGCATGACATCGACGTGCAGCGGTTGCAGAACGAACTGCGCAAGGAAAAGGCGATTCTGGAGTATCCGGCGGCTGGTTCGGTCTCCAGTCACTAACTGCGAGTCACCGACCGAACAAGGGCGTGAGTCTTGCCGCGCGTTGCCGTGGCGGGGCTCACGCTCTTTTACTTAGTCGAAGACCCGGAACGGGTCGCTCAGGCAACCGCCGACCAATATGCCGATGCGGACTGAAGCCCCACGTAGGGTGAAGCCCGCCCATCCAGGCATTTCGCGCTGCGCGCCGGTCAGATCTGGTAGTCCAACTCCAGACTTTCGCCCGAGGCTTTCTGGATCACCTTCACGTCGGCGGCTTCCTGGATCACCAGGGAGTGGGCAGGGACGCTCGTTGTCAGGAACACACTGGCGCCGATGGTGCTGCCCGCGCCGATGATGGTGTCGCCGCCGATGATGGTGGCGCCGGCGTAGATGGTGACCCGGTCCTCGATGGTCGGATGGCGTTTGCGGCCGCGGAGCGCCTGACCGGCGGCCAGCGACCGGGCGACCAGACCGACCCCCTGGTACATCTTGACGTGATCGCCGATCTCGGTCGTCTCCCCGACGACGGTGCCGGTGCAGTGGTCGACAAAGAAATGCGTACCGATCCGCGCGCCGGGATGCAGGTCCATGCCCGAGCGCGAGTGCGCCCACTCGGTCATGATGCGGGGGATCAGCGGGATCTTGTCGAGATAGAGTTCGTGCGCGAGGCGTTGCACGGCGATGGCCTCGACGAAGGGGTAGGCGACGATCACTTCTTCCCGGCTCAATGCCGCGGGATCGCCGTCATACGCCGCTTCGATATCCGTCCGCAGCATTTCGCGAACGTCGGGGAGGCTCTGCAGAAACTTGAGCGTGAAGTGACGCGCTTCTTTGCCCAGGTCCGCGTTGACGAGCTCCTCGGGCGGATTGTATTCGAGGCTTTTCGTGATCTCGGTTTCCAGGCGGCCGGCGACGCTCGCCAGCACCGTCACGGTCTCCGCCCGCAACTCGGAGGAGTGCATCAGTTGTTCGTCGAAAAAGCCGGGAAACAGCAGCCGCAGCAGCTCCACGGTGATCTCCGTGATGGAGCGCTTGGAGGGCAGGTTTTTGCCGTCGATGTGGTTGATGCCGCCCGCGCGGGCATAGGAGACGATCAGATTCTGGGCGAGTTCTTCGAGAGTTAACTCCACGGTGGCAGTACCCGCAGTATCCCAGGAGCCGGACCGGCAATGCAAGCGCGGCCGCCAACGGCGCGGCGGACGTCAGACGCTCACCACCGGGCAGGGCGACTCGCGAATGATGGCGTAGACACCGCCCGTTTTCAGGCGTCCGCCGACGTGCGCCATGCCGCGTCCGATCACGACCAGACCGGCGCGGCAGTTCGCGGCGGCCTCGCCCAGCGCGGCTGGCACGTCGCCGCGCATGTCGATGCGGATCTCGGCCTGCGCGGGAACCACGCGCAGCATGCCCTCGATGCGCGCACGCGCTTCGTCGGCGACTTGAGCCCGGTAGACGGGATCGAAGTAATGATCCGTGAGCTTCGCGGTCAGCGGCGACGAGAGTGCGGCGTGATAGACCACCAGTTGCGCGCCGAATTCAGCGGCAAAGCCGGCCGCCCAGGAGAGAATGCTCTGCTGCCAGTGTTCGGCGCCGATGCCGCAAAGAACCGTCTTGAATGCGATGGCGTCACGCAGTGGCGCGGTTTCGAGGTGCGGCCCGGTCCAGACCGGGCACTGGGCGTCGTGCAGCACCTTGGCGGTCACCGACCCCAGCAGGAACTCGCGGAAGGGGCCGTAGCCGTGGGTGGGCATGACGATCATGTCCATCTTGTTTTCGCGGGCATATTGCACGATCAGCGGGGCGGGATCGCCTTCGAGCGACACGCGATGTACGCCCAGCGCCCGCAATTCCTCCCACAGGAAGGCGTCCAGCCGCTCCTTGTCGTCCGCGCGGCGCTCGGCGAGCAGTCCCGCGGCGAGCGCGGGCGCGGTGCCGCCTACGCCGCCATAAGGAGGATGCGGCGGAACGGTGACGTGCAGCATGGTGAGTTCGGCATGGAAGTGGCGCGCCAGCACTTCGGCGTACTGCGCCGCGCCGCGGCAGCGGTCGGAGAAAGCGACCGGCAAAAGGATCCGCGAGACCGGCAGCATGAAACACCTCCCGGCAGCGGAAGCGCGAATTCCGGACTCTACGTCCAAACCTTCGCGCCTCCAGCCTTTCCTGCGTCGTCTCTTTGACTTCGGCATACACCGGGATGGGCGGCGTTTCAAGGCGTATTTGCGCCGATTGACGGCGCCAGCGGGCGGTGCCGGAAGTGCCGCGAAGAAACGGGGCGGACGGGAGCGCTCAGGACTCCGCCGGGACCCCGGCGGAGGGCGGCGCGAGCGGTTTACGCGGCTGCGTGCGGAGCAGACGCACGATCGTGCTCGTGTTGATCACGGCGATGGTCGATTCCAGCATCGTGCCGCCGATGGACCCGCTCAGGACATTGTTCGTGAGCCACATGAACGTGCACATCAGCAGGACGAGGCGCAGCGGGATGCCGCGCATCATGAACATCGCGAAGGTGGCCGCGCAGGAGGCGACGACCGGCAGCCAGCCCGCCGTGTTTCGCACGACCATGGCGCCCGCGGTGAGGTTGATGGCGACGAACAACCATGCGAGCCACGGCGCACGGTGTCTTGCCGCCACGAACGAGCGCACGCCGGAGATGCCGGAACTGGCCGCGGCGGGCACATTGCCCAGCAGCAGAAAATGCGCGGCGTAGACAACGCCCTGGCACGAGTTCAGCAGTTTCAGCCGCCGGTCGCTTTTTTGGAGAAATGCCGCTACGCCCAACAGGAACGAGACATATCCGACGATTTGAGCGGGAGAGAAGATTGCCATGTATATCAGCGCTGTCCGGACGGCACACGGCGGCGCAATTGGCTCAAAGACTGTTCAGATACTGAATTGCCAGCCGATGAAAAGTTTGGAGCCGGCGCGGCGCCTTCTCTGTGCGTTTGATGCCGGAGGAGTCGCCGTAGCGTGCGCAACTCCGATTTTATCATTCGATGCGGCGCGGCTTCGGAAGAGTTCGTCACGGGCCGAGACGTTGATCTCGCGCCGGATCAGTCTTCCGCGGCCGGTTCCAGCGGTTCGACATGCACCGCGGCGATGCGGTTGGCGTCCATACGCGTCACCTCGAAGCGGCGGCCGGCGAATTCGACGGCGTCACCCAGGGCGGGGATGCGGCCCAGGCGGAAGAGCAGGAACCCGGCGAGGGTCTCGTACTCCGCTTCGACCGGCAGTTCCAGGCCGTACTCGGTTTCGAGGTCGCGCAGCGGGATGGTGCCTTCGACGTCGAACGGTCCGGCGATTTCGATCTTCACGTCGCGCGGATCGAACTCGTCGCGGATGCGCCCGAAGACCTGCTCCAGCACGTCGTCGGCGGAGATCATACCGGCGATGGTTCCATACTCGTCCACGACGAAATTGACGATGGCGTGCCCGGCGCGCATCTCGTCGAGATGCTGGTCGAGCGGCTTGGTCTCTGGGACGAAAGGCATCTCGCGCACGAAGCGGCGCAGCTCGAAAGGCGGCAGCAGGCGCAGGCGCGAGAACGCTGTCGTCCGCACGTGCGAATAGGCCAGCATGTCCTTGGCGTGCACAATGCCCAGGATTCTGTCGGGCGTGCCCTCGTAGACCGGCAGGCGCGAATGACGGCTCTCGGCGAAGGTCTGCAGCACGGTTTCGTAGGCGGCGTCGACCGGCAGCATGACGAGGGCGTTGCGCGGCACCATGACCTGGCGCACCAGCAGGTCGCGCAGATCGAGCATGTTGTCGACAGAGATGCGCTCGAAAGCACTGAGATTGCCGGCGGCTTCGGTGGCGCTGAGGATGAACTTGATCTCTTCAATCGAATGCGGGTTCGAAGCCGCGCCGCGATGCAGCCCCGCGAGGCGCGAGAGTGAAGCGGCCGTGCGCTCGATGGCCCACACGAACGGTCCGACCACGCGGTAGAAAACGAGCAGGATGGGCGCTACCAGCAGCGCGAAACGGTCCGCGCGGTCCATGGCGATGTTCTTGGGCACGACCTCGCCGAGCACGACGTGCAGGAACGTCATCAGCGCGAAGGCGACAACGAGGCAGATGCCGTGCAACAGGGCCGCGGTGGAGGGCGTCAGGACGGGTTGAACGAATGAAACAAAAAGTCCAAATAGTGTTTCTTCGCCGATCCAGCCGAGAACCAGGCTGCACACGGTCAGTCCGACCTGCACCACCGACAGCAAACGCTCCGGGCGGCCCAGCAGGCTGAGCGCCGCCTGCGCGCCGACGGCGTGCTCTTCGGCCAGTTCGCGCAGCCTCGACAGGCGGACGCTGACCAGCGCGGTCTCCGAACTGGAGAAAAAGGCGTTGATGCCTATGATGAGCAGCATCAGCAGAATGCGATAGGCAAAAGTGGAATCCATGGCAGCGTGGGCCTTTCTATCTCCTTAGAATTGTATGGTGCTGCTTCACAGAATTCTTCGCGCACTCAACATTGCCAGCGCTGTGCTCGTGCTGGCGGCCTTGATCGCGGGCTACTGGTACCTTTGGCGCCCGCTGCCGCGGACGACTGGCGCGGTGAAAGCGCCGGTGAATGCGGCGGTCACGATCGAGCGCGATGCGCGCGGCATCCCGCACATCCAGGCCGGCAGCATCGAAGACGCACTGTTCGCCGAGGGCTTCGTTACGGCGCAGGACCGCATGTGGCAGATGGACATGGCGCGGCGCCTGGCGGGCGGGGAACTGAGCGAGGTGGCGGGGCCGGCGGCGCTGGCGCTCGACACGCGCTCGCGGCGGTTGCGGATGCGCCGGATTGCCGAGGCGCAAGCGCGGGAACTGGCGCCGGCCGAACGCGCCCAACTCGCGGCCTATGCCCGCGGAGTCAATTACTACCTGTGGGAAAACAGCGGGGCGCTGCCCGTCGAATTCCGGATGATGCAATACGAGCCGCGGCCGTGGACCATCGCCGACTGCCTGTTGATCGGGTTGTCGATGAACCGCACGCTCTCGGAATCGTGGAGCGAGGAACTGGAAAAATGGCGGATGCAGCAGGAGGGCGCGCCCGGGCGCGTCGAGCGGCTGTTCCCCGTGCGCAGCGGCGGCGAGATCGCACCCGGGTCGAACGCGTGGGCGATCAGCGGCAAACGGACCCGCAGCGGCCGCGCGATGCTCGCCAACGATCCGCATCTCGATTTCACGATGCCTGCGCCGTGGTACGCCGTGCATCTGCGCGCGCCGGGGCTGAACGTCGCGGGAGTGACGCTGCCCGGCGTGCCGGGCGTGCTGATCGGTCACAACGAGCACATCGCCTGGGGCATCACCGCGCTGCAGTTCGACTCGCAGGATCTGTACGCCGAGACGCTCGACGGCAGGACCGGGCGGTTCGCCTATCGCGGCCAGGAGTTGCAGGCCGTTCGCGAGATGGAATGGATTCCGGTGCGCGGCGGCGCGCCGCAGAGCGTGGAGACCTGGGTCACCGTGCACGGTCCCGTGGTGATGACGGAGAACCGGCAGCCCCTGGCGTTGAAATGGACTGGCGCCGCGCCCGGAGCGACGTTCCCGCTGCTGGCGATCGACGCTGCGAACAACTGGGACGAATTCCGCGCCGCGCTGAGCCGCTTCACCGGACCGGGGTTGAACTTCCTTTACGCCGACGCGGCGGGCAACATCGGGTATCAGGTCGCGGGCCGGCTGCCCGTGCGCAAAACATTTGCGGGCGACGTGCCCGTGGATGGCGCGCGGGGCAACTTCGAGTGGGCCGGCTTCATCCCCTTTGACGAATTGCCGTCGTCCTACAATCCGCCGTCGGGCGTGCTGGTCAGCGCCAACCAGAATCCGTTTCCCGCGCAGACGCCGTGGATCGTGAACGGCCGTTTCGCGCCGCACTATCGCGAGCGGCAGATCCTCGACCGGCTGAACGCGCGCGCGAAGTGGGATGCGGCGGGGATGCTCTCGATCCAGACCGACGTCTATTCGCCGCTGCTGAAGTACGTCGCGGAGCAGACTGTGCGCGCCGCGCGGGCGCGTGGTTTTGCTTCGAAAGAAGCGGTGGACACGCTGCGCGCATGGAATGGGCAGGTGACGCCCGGCGACGCGGCTCCGCTGCTGGCGGTGCTTACCTATCAGCAATTGCGCTGGCGCATCGCGGCGGTCGCGGCGCCACGGGCGGCGGCGAAGTACGCGGATGAGATGGCGCCGGCGGTGGTCGAGAACATGTTGCGCGCCCGCCCGCGCGATTGGTTCCCGGATTGGGACAAGACGATTCTCGACGCGCTGACGGACGCGGTGGCCGAGGGACGGCGGTTGCAGGGCAAACGCATCGACCGTTGGGAATACGGGCGCTGGAATGAAGTGCTGCTGGCGCATCCGATCGCCGGGCGCCTGGGCTGGCTCGCGCGCTACTTCAACATTGGACCTGTCGAGATGGGCGGCCATCCAACGACGGTGAAGCAGACGACGCGCGTGCTCGGGCCGTCGATGCGCTTCGTGGCGACGCCCGGGCAGTGGGACGATTCGCTGCTGACGCTCACCACCGGCGAGAGCGGCCAGGTGTTGAGCAACCATTACAAGGACCAATGGGAGGCGTATCATAACGGGCTCGGGCTGCCGCTGGAGTTCACCAGGCCGCAGGCCCGTTCGACGCTGACGTTGCAGCCGCGCTAGGCGCCACGCGGCCGGTCCGGCGTTTATGATAGTTGCGAGAATGAGGCTGCGGCCTCGGAGGACGGTCTTCCATGACGAAGTCGGAGATACTCGAAAAACTCGGCCTCAGCGCGGTGAATTCCGGCGCGTGCGGACGAAGCTGGATTGAAGCGCCCGGCGGAGGCGAACTGGTCAGTCTCAACCCGGCCAACGCGCAACCGATCGCCACGGTCCGGATGGCGTCGGCGGCCGATTACGAACGCGTAGCCAGTGAGGCTCACGAGACGTTCCTGCGCTGGCGCATGCTGCCGGCGCCGAAACGCGGCGAGATTGTGCGCCAGATCGGCGACGAGCTGCGCCGCAACAAGGACGTGCTGGGCGCGCTGGTCTCTCTCGAAATGGGCAAGATCCTGGCCGAGGGCAAGGGCGAGGTCCAGGAGATGATCGATGTCGCCGACTTCGCCGTGGGCCTCTCGCGCCAGCTCTACGGACTCAGCATGCACAGCGAGCGGCCGCTGCATCGCATGTACGAGCAGTGGCACCCGCTGGGCGTCACCGGCGTCGTTTCGGCCTTCAACTTCCCGGTCTCGGTGTGGAGCTGGAATGCGCTGATCGCGGCGGTATGCGGCGACACGGTGATCTGGAAACCGTCGTCGGATACGCCGCTGACGGCGATCGCCGTGCAGAAGCTGTGCCAGCGGGTGCTCGAGCAGAACGGCTGGCCGGGCGTCTTCACGCTGGTTGTGGGCCGCGGCTCGACGATCGGCGAGCGGCTGCTCGGCGATCAGCGCGTGCCGCTGGTCAGCGCGACGGGCAGTTGCGAGCTGGGCTATCGCGTCGCCGAGGTGGTGGGGCGCCGGCTGGGCCGCACGCTGCTGGAGTTGGGCGGCAACAACGGCGTCATCATCGCCGAAGACGCGAACCTCGATCTCGCCTTGCGCGCGATCCTCTTCGGCGCCGTCGGCACGGCCGGCCAGCGTTGCACGACGATCCGCCGCGTGTTCGTGCAGCGCAAGATCGCCGCGCAGCTCACCGAGCGGCTGGTCACGGCCTACAAGCAGGTGCGCATCGGCGATCCGCTCGATGAGCGCACGCTGATGGGGCCGCTGATCAAGGACGGCGCGGTGCTCGACATGCTCGACGGATTGAAGGAAGCGGATGCACAGGGCGGGGAAGTCCTGACCGGCGGCAACCGGCTGGACGGCCCCGGCTACTTCGTCGAGCCGACCATCGTGCGTGCGACGCCCGGCATGGCGGTGGTGAAGGAAGAGATCTTCGCGCCGATCCTGTACGTGCTGGAGTACGACACGCTGGACGAAGCGATCGCCTGGCACAACGACGTGCCACAGGGGCTGTCGTCGGCGATCTTCACTGCGAATTTGTACAAGGCCGAGCAGTTCCTCAGCGCGCGCGGCAGCGATTGCGGCATCGCCAACGTCAACATTGGCACCAGCGGCGCCGAAATCGGCGGCGCCTTCGGCGGCGAGAAGGAAACCGGCGGCGGACGCGAGTGCGGCAGCGACGCGTGGAAGGCGTACATGCGGCGGCAGACGGTCACCGTCAACTGGTCGGGCGAGCTGCCCCTGGCGCAGGGGATTCAGTTCGACATCGGCTGACGGCGGCTGCCGGCGGGCAGGTGTTCCCGCCCGGGCAACGAGCCGCGAACGAAGAGAGCGGTCCTGTCTCGAAGGCCTGAAAAGCGGCGGGATGGGACCGCTCGGAGAACGCCGCCGCTGGGCGTGTCTTCATCTGGGTTGTGTCGCTGCAATAGGGGATACCACCACTCCCTCACGGTCGTGGCTCCGTTTCGGGGTGGTGGCTCAGTTTCCGGGCTCTACTCGGCGGGCGCTTCTTCCTCTTCTGAGGCGTTGACGAATTTCGTATAGGCGTGGAAGAAGACCAGCGGGACCTTGCCCGTGGGGCCGTTGCGCTGCTTGGCGACAATCAGCTCCGCCTGGCCGCGTAGATCGTCGCGCTGCTCCTTGGCGTAGACCTCGGGCCGGAAGATGAAGTTCACGATGTCGGCGTCCTGCTCGATGGAGCCCGATTCACGCAGGTCGCTGAGCTGCGGGCGATGGTCGCCGATGCGCTGCTCGACCGCGCGGCTCAACTGCGAGAGCACGAGGAAGGGCACCTGCAGGTCCTTCGACATGAGCTTCAGTCCGCGGGACAGGGCGCTCACTTCCTGCACGCGGTTCGAGTTCTTCCCCAGGCTCGGCGCGGGCATCAATTGCAGATAGTCGATAATCACCAGACCGAGCGGCACGCCATGGTCGCGTTCGAGTTGCGGCCTGAGTTTGCGGACCTTGGCGTTGATGTCCATCATCGACGTGTTCGAGCTGTCGTCGATGTAGATCGGCGCGGAATAGATGTCGGCGGCGGCGCCCTTCAGGCGGCTCATCTCGTCTTCGTCGAGGAAGCCGCTGCGGAACTTCTGCTGGTCCACGTTGCCCTGCGCGCAGATGAGACGCGTGAGCAGCGATTCCTTCTGCATTTCGAGCGAGAAGACGGCGACGCCCTTCGGATCGCGCGTGTTGGTGGCGACGTGCAGCGCGATGTTGAGCGCGAGCGCGGTTTTGCCCATGGCGGGGCGGGCGGCGAGGATGATCAGCTCGCCGGGGCGCATGCCGCCGGTCATTTCGTCGTAGCGGTAGAAGCCGGTGCCTGTGCCCTGGACGCGATGCGCCGGGTCGAGCAGGGCGTCGATGCCGCCCTCGGTGGCGTCGAAGACCTGGCGGGCGCTCACGAGCGCGTCGTTCGTCTGGGCCTCGCCCAGGCGCAGGAAGGAATCCTCGGCCGAAGTCAGAATTGCCTTCGGATCGTCCTCGGCCAGGAAGCAGCGTTCGCTGATTTCGCGCGCGGCGAAGATCATCCGGCGCAGCATCGACTTGCTCTTGACGATCTGGACGTAACTCTCGATGTTGAAGATCTCGGGCAGACCCTCTTCGAGCGAGACGATGTAGGTGATGCCGTCCACCGACTCCAACTCGGAGTAGCGCATCAGCTCGTTGGCGACGGTGACGTGGTCGATCTTCTCGCCGCGCGACTGCAGGTCGAGCATGCGCTGGAAGATGCGCCGGTGCTTATCGAGGCTGAAATCGTCGGGCGCCAGTCCGGCCGCGACCGTGACGAATTTCTCGTCGTTCAACAGGACGGAGCCCAGGACCATGCGCTCGGCGTAGACGTTGGACGGCAGCGCGCGATCGAAGGCCGGCTCTTTTGGGACGGTGGTGGCCATGAACGGGGATGATCCCTAAAGTAGTCTCTCTACTCAGCGCGAAGCTTGCAAAAAAAATTCACAGGATTTGTGCTAGGAGTTTGTTGAAAAACCCGTTTCGCTCCGCTCTGCCGAGCATTTTTGCGCCTTCGCCGCACGAAGAATCAATAACTTACGGCCTGCGGCGCGGCGCGGCGCGGGTGCCTGCTAGCGTTTTTGAACAAACTTCCAGGCGCTCTTCCGCAGCCTGGTAGGCTGTGCACGAAACTGTGGAAAACCGGTGCAAGGCGCCGGAGGAGCATTCGCAGGTGTAGTCCGCCGGGCGGGGGCGATTGGCACGGAGCCCATCCTGGCGTTGGAGTTCGCGATGTAGTCAGGGGATGAGCCGTGACGCTGGCCGGCGAGCTGCCGCGGCGTGGATGTATGTGACGAACCGGTCGCCCCGGACGTTTTTGAACTGCTCTACTTGCCCGTCGGGCCAGCGGATTTCGATCGAATCGGCGTGATCGGATTGTCCCAGCCCGAAGTTCAGTCGCGGATCTCCGGCCGATAGATATCCGCGCGTGGGGATCATGTCCTCGATCATTCGCCGGCCGTTGGCCACAACAGTAACGCGCGCGCCGTAGGCGTCGCGCACGCCGGTCGGGAACTTCAGCCGCGGCGTCACCGTGATCCAGTGGTTCGCCGCGTGGGTCTCGTTCTTGAGCAGGATCGCCCGGTCGTTCAGGTTCACAATCACCAGATCCATTCGCCCGTCGTTGTCGAAGTCGAAGCCTGTGCCGCCGCGCCCGACGTGCTTTTCGCGGAAGTGCGGACCTGCGCTCTCCGACACGTTTTCGAACCGGCCGTCGCCGCGATTGCGATAGAGCGTGTTCTCCTGCGCATACTCGTGCTGCGCGCTGCCGTTCACGTTGAACAGGTCCTGCCAGCCGTCGTGATCGAAATCGTATAGCATCGCCGCCCAGCCCGAGTACTCGCCCCGGTTCGCGGCAAGGCCCGCGTTGCCGGTTTGGTCGTCGAAACCCCGGCCATCGGGGCGCTGCATGAGCAGGTTGGAGTCGCGCAGGTTGGCAAAGTAAGCGTCCAGCCGCCCGTCGCGGTTGATGTCGCCGACCACCGGACCCATGTGAGAAACGCCCTGGCCGTTGTCGCCGTACGCGAGGTTCATCTCCAGAGCGTGTTCCTGGTAGACGCCGCTGGAATTCATCTCGAAGTAGTAGTTCTCCATCGCGTCATTCGTCGAGAGCAACTCCAGCCGGCCGTCGTTGTTGAAATCGGCCGCCGTCACGCTCATCGACCGTCCCACCGGCTTCCAGACGCCCATCGCCTTGGTCACGTCGGTGAATGTCCCGTCGCCGTTATTGCGATAGAGCAGGTTGGACTCGCCCCGGTAGACGAGCGGCCCGGGATAACCCGCCGCCGGATCGTAGCCGCGCGACTTGCTCGCGTCGTACTCCACGTAGTTGCCGATGTACAGATCGAGGTAGCCGTCGTTGTTGTAGTCGTACCACACGGCCGACAGACTGAAATGTGCGCCCGTCAGGCCCGCTTTTGCGCCAACTTCGGTAAAGTGGCCGTTGCCGTCGTTATGGAACAACTCGTTCCGGTCGTAGTTGAGCACCAGCAGGTCCACGTTTCCGTCGTTGTCGTAGTCCGCCGCCGCGCAGCCGATCGAGTACTGGCTCCCGCCCACGCCGGCCTGGTCGGTCACATCCGTGAACGTGCCATTGCCATTGTTGCGGAACAGGTGATTTTTCAGCTTCCCCTTCAGGTCGCGGTCGGCGGCGTTGCTGACGCCCTCCGTCCATTTGCCGTTTGGGAAATAGACGTCGAGATAGCCGTCGTTGTTGTAATCGAAGACGCACACGCCTGTGCCGGTGCCTTCGACGATGTTGTCCAACTGGCGGTCGCCGTAGGCCTGACGAAAGTCGATCCGGGAATCGTGCGTCACATCAGTGAACGAGGCTTTGGGCGCGGCCACTTGCTGCCTTTCTTGGACGGCAGCAACGCTAACCACGCCAAGAGCAGACAGGACGCTTACCAGCGCGGCACGTCTCATGGTCAGCTTTTGGGCCTTTCTCTGCTTTTCCATTCCAGACTCGCTGCGGTCCTACTGAATAGGAGTGCGCGCACGCGCCATACCGCGCACGCATGGCTAAGAAGACGTCGCCGTCGACTCGGGTGGCCACGCGCTTCCCCTTTCAAACGGATGGAGTAGCAGTGATCGCCACTCCATAGGAATGCCGTCGCGGTCTACTTCTGGGCGCGGTCGACGGGTACGCCCCGACGCGAAGTGCAATCGGCTCGGCACGAGCGAAACCCGCTTCCTGCCCCAAATCCCGCGATACTTCCCCGTTCCCCGGGATCAAGCAAACGGTGCGAGATACCGCACGATGTCCCGCATCCCGCGGATCCCCTACTATCACTTCGGGTAAGGAATCCCAAACGGGTTGGAAGGAATCGGGTTCGTGTCGGTCACGCTAACCAAATCGCCGTTGGTCCGTCGCTCTAGCCTGGATGAGCTTAGCTTCACTACGACTAGGAAAGTAGCTTGGGGAGCAGGCGGAGTCGCCTTTTTCAACTTCTCGATTTCCACGGGGATCTCGTATTCAATGCTTTCCCCGGGCCGGATGGTGGCGAGCGTAGATGGAGTACCAGCGTCACCGTAGGCAGAACCGAAACCTATGAACGAGGTGCTGTTTTCCACATTTATGCTGAGGTTCAAATAGCTCACCTGACCGCGCGGCGGGGTTGGAGTGGTGCCGACTGGCAAGACAACCGGTCCTTTGCCCGAGTTCGTCACACGTACAACCAGAGATGCCTTCGTATATCCCGCACCACGCCTATAGTCCACGATTCTTACCACGACGGGAAAAGGATAGCAGACCTCGGGAGGCCGAGGAACTGTGCCGTCAAATCCTGGTGCGCACCACTTGACCTCGGCACCTCGGACCCACAGTTCGGGGAGATCGACTGGAGAGGTGGCGGCTAGATTCACATATCGAACAGCACTCTCGGGGCTCTGAATTAAGGCAAACGCAAGAATTATCGTGAAAAGCATAGCACCACCTATATCAATTACATGTCGGAGAGGGAGGAGGCAGATACGCGGGGAAATTGATACCCGATGGTAAATACGTTGGCGGCTGCACTTGGCCAGCAGTTTCAGCGGAGCCGTATATCCCATTTACAATGCTTTGTATGTTTGCAAGAAACTGGTTCTGTGTTGTCGTGGGAATGGCGACGATCGCCTCCGCTGCCTTACCGGGATTGTTACTCGCCAGAGCCGAGGCAATCTCAGAATAGTGACTAGGAGTGTAGGCGTATTCGTGCCCCTGCACTCCAATCACTATCTGCGCTACTGACGGAAATCCGCACCGCCCGTACTGGGCTTGATAGAACGGGTCGCTAGAGTTGGTAAGAGCAGGATTAAGCTCGTAGAAAAAGGGAGACGAGTCAGAAAACGAAGTGACATATTGGTAGCCTTGATTTGGACCCGACGGCACCGAGGGCGATGTGCGGAAACTAGGGGCGGCCGGGCCATAATAGTATTGACCGAAGGAATCTTCAGCCCCTGACCCAACGGGAGGGCTGGTCAGTGTAGGCATCCCATTGCTTCCGTTGGCTGATGCCGCCGTTGGCATAGCAGGCATGCCGATAGTGAATCCGCTGGAGCGGGCGTTCACAGTGACTGAGGCCGCTACAGTCGTCGAGCTTGTCCCGTTGGTTGCCGTCGCCGTGATTGTCCCTGAATCAACCATGACTCCAGCCCATGTGGTAGTTGTGCTACCACTGGCGCTCGAGACCGTGGCTCCCAGTGATGACGAAGTAAACTTCCAGTTGGACGCCGTCCCCGGCCCCTGCAACGTGCAGGTTACCGTCGAGCCCCTTGTTACCGAGGAAGGTAAACACTGTAATGAGTTAACAATCGGCGTTCCGGGTGCTCGCGCACTACAGTGTTGAGAGCTGACTGTGCCCGTTGCGCTGCCCGTCCCAACGCCAGCACCAAAGAAGGTTGCACTGGCCGACGTGGACGATCCAGACAAAGTCGCAATCGATGCATCGTTGGACGTCCAACTATAGGTATATCCACTCCCACACGATCCGTACGCTGTTCCAGCACACGTATCCGGGTTGAGATAGGAGGTACACAGTTGCGGGCAGACTGGCCCGAGCGCGAGAGGATCACTGTCGGTTCCAACAAGAAACGAGATAGACGAGGTGTCAAGCATCGCGCCGCAGATGACAATATAGTTTCCGCAACTGAAGTTGCGCTCCAGCCGGATGTTGCCGGCCAGGAGTTGCGGCGCTGAGTCGACTTGCAAAAGCCGCCCCTTGCCTTCCCCAGGATTCGCGGTAAACCAACTAATCTCGCCATGATCCAGGGCCTTGGGAAGCAGCGCGCCCTTGGAATCCTTTATCTGGTCGGCGATCAACTCCCGAATACTGACAAGTCTCGTCTCCATTGGCGCCAACTTCCAGGATTGTTGCCAGAGCACCCCGCCGCTGCCGATCTTGACGTTGAAATACTTCGCGATCGCGGAATGGTTGAACATGAGCAACATGGCATCCTGACTACTGCTGGCGAGCGACCACGGATGGCTGCCGGCGTTTTCATCCGAGAGCTGGTCTTTGCCAATCTGTTCCACAAGGTCCAACCCGGACGAGCCCACCGAAACCAGGCTGGCATAAAAATCGCCGGGCGCCGCATCCGATTGGACGACGAAGGAGTTGCGTAGCCCCACGTCACCCACCAGTGGGGGCAACACGATGGTTTTGGCGCTCAGCGCAGGAACGCTCGCGGTCGCCACCGGGGTCGCCGTTGGGCCGGAGTCGTCCGTGCGGGCGAACAGCACCGTCACGTTCACCGCTTTGGAACCGAAGTTCGAAACCGCCACCTCCGGCGTGAAAGCGGCTCCGGGCAAGGCATTCGCCGCGCCGATGGGGACTCCAGTAAACACGATATTGGACGAACGCGCCAGTCCGGCGTCGAGCAGGAAGTTTTGCGAACTGAGCACGCGGCGGCCTGGAGCTCCACGCCAGGCAAAGCCAAACGCCGACAGGCTTCCCGGGGCGCCGGTGCCGGAAACGGAAATGCCGAATGCGCCACGCGCGACCAACGATTCAGCAGCAGGCGTGAGGACATCGCCAATCGCCCCCACAGCGGCCGGGTTAGCCGAGCCTGAACAAGCCTGGATAACCGCCGAGCCCCCTGCGGACAGTTGGATCTGTTGTTGCGTAGCGCCGCTTTTCTCCGTGAGGCAGGCAACGGTTGCAGTCTGCGCTGTCGCGCCGGTGTTCTTGAGCGCAATCACGGGCTGGCCCGCCAGCGCGGTCCCGGCCGAACGCAGCACGCCGGAGCCTTGTGTGCCCACCATGACAAATTCCTCTTCGATGTGCTGCCCGGCGCTGATGCCGGAACCGGTGATGGAAAGTTGCGCCGCAATCGCCATGCTGACGACCTTCGCCGGATCGGCGTGAATCTCCGCCGGCCCCACCGTCTCCGTCGAATTGGCCTGACGGAGCATATCGGCCACCGCCAATGCCTGCTGGGAATGGGGCTGGAAGGCAACATTCTGTGAGGCAATTACCGCTCCATTCCGGTTGAACAGTATCACATCCGCCGTAATGGCGAAGGTGAGCTCGTTCACCATTACGATGCGGCTGGTGAATCCGCCGGATTCGATAAACAGAGGAGCGACCAGAACTTCTGGCATTTCGCTCATTGAATCCATGGCGGCTTGGGCCTTGGTCACCGTTTTGTTTGGGAGGACCTGCGAGAGAACCGCAGCGGGAAATCCGAACGCCATTGACGTGGCCTCAATGACTCGGACAATATTACTTACCGCACAAGTCATGTTCATCTCAAAATTTTCAAGCAATCCGGAAAATATTATGTGTTACACTCAGCAAATAGTCAATTATTCTTTTGATGGAATTATCGTATTAATTAATGTCATGTAATGCCATAATGGCATCAAAATCGCGTCACTGTACCACCGAAGGACATGGCCGTTTCCCGCGACAGCGCGCACATACTACGGAAAGTCAGGAGACTGTATCGTTGCCATTGGACCACTCAAGAGCGGCCCTGGCACTTGCCGTGCATTGCCAGCCCGGACCGCGCCATGGCTCGCACCGCACACAGCGTGGCATGGCGGACGCAGCGGGAGCCGAGAGCGCGGGGAGCATGCGATTGTATGAGTTCGCCTCTCGTGGCCTGTTCGCGCCTGCTCGCCCGCGATTTGCCGCAATCCGCCCCGGAATCGCCATGTTCAGCCGCAATTCGGGCAAACTGATAGGAAGGGCATGATTTCCGAGTTAAAGACTGCTGGCTTTAGCGAACTGGCGCTCGACAATGGCGAGACGCTGCATGACGTCGAGGTCGCCTACGAAACCTATGGCGCGCTGAACGAGCGCAAGTCGAATGCGATTCTGATCGCCCACGCCTTTACCGGCGATGCGCACGCCGCAGGCGCCGACGACGAGGGCAAGCCGGGCTGGTGGGTGAGCATGGTCGGGCCGGGCAAGGCGTTCGACACCGATCGTTATTTCGTGATCTGCTCCAACGTGCTGGGCGGGTGCCGCGGCACCACCGGGCCGTCGTCGCCCGATCCGGCGACCGGCAAGCCGTACGGGATGAGCTTCCCCGTGATCACGATCGGCGACATGGTGCGGTTGCAGCAGAAGCTGGTTCAGTCGCTGGGTATCACGCGGCTGATGGCCGTCGCGGGCGGCTCCATGGGCGGCATGCAGGCGCTCGAATGGGCCGTGTCCTTTCCCGGGGCGGTGTACGCCTGCATTCCGATCGCGACCACCGGCCGGCATACGGCGCAACAAATCGCCTTCAACGAAGTCGGCCGGCAGGCGATTGTCGCCGATCCCGATTTTCAGGACGGGTCGTATTACGACACCAAGCCGCCGGCGCGCGGGCTGGCCGTGGCCCGCATGGTCGGCCACATCACGTACATGAGCGACGCGTCGATGCGCGAGAAATTCGGGCGGCGGCTGCGGGGGCGCGAGGAGTTCAGCTACGGCTTTGGTGTGGATTTCGAAGTCGAGAGCTATCTGCGCTACCGCGGGTCGCAATTCGTCGGCAGATTCGACGCAAATTCGTATCTTTACATCACGAAAGCGATGGATTATTTCGATCTGGCGGCCGGATTCCCGTCGCTTGGCGCGTCGCTCGAACGGGCGAAATGCCGCTTTCTGGTGATCAGCTTTACCTCCGACTGGCTTTACCCGAGCTACCAGTCGCTGGAGATCGCCAATGCCCTGCGCAGCCGCAACCATGACGTAACCTATTGCGAACTGACCTCGACCTACGGACACGACGCGTTTCTGGTGGACGTCGCCGAGCAGACCGGGATTGTGCGCGGCTTCCTGGCGCGCTGCGAGCGGGAACTGGAGGACGCCAAGTGAAGGTCCACGACGTGCTCGGGCGCAGAGACTACGCTCTCATCTCCAGACTGATCCCATCCAACAGCCGGGTGCTGGACCTTGGTTGCGGCGACGGTGCGCTGCTGGCGTTTTTGCAGGACACCAAAGGCGTCGATGCCCGCGGCATCGAGATGAATCCCGAACTGGTCCAGGCCGCCATCGCGCGCGGCGTGTCGGTTTATCAAGGGGACCTCGAAGACAGCCTGCGGGAGTATCCCGACGGGGCGTTCGATTACGTGCTGCTGAGCCAAACCGTGCAGGAGACGCGCCGGCCGTTGCGGGTGCTGACGGAAATGCTGCGCATTGGCAGCCATGCCATCGTGGCGTTCCCGAACTTCGGCCACTGGGGCATGCGCTTTTCCCATCTGACGAGCGGCCGGGCGCCGCGCACGCGGCTCTTCCCACACGCCTGGTACGCCTCGCCGAACATTCATTTTTTGACGGTGCTGGACTTTGAAGACCTGGCGCGCGAGCAGGATTGGGTGGTGGAAAACCGTCTGTTCCTGAGCGGCACCCGGAGGATCACGCGACTCCCCAACCTGCGCGCCGAGATCGCGGTGTATTCGCTGAAGCGCAAGTGACTTTTCCGGGTGTGCCAGCCGTGCCCGGAGCACGGACTTGGTGATATCTTGAAGAGCATTCCCGCCTGTGGGGACACGGAGGAGAGAGAGTGCCCTCAAAGTGTATCCTGATTGTCGACGATGAGGCGCCGATCCGCGAGCTTTTGACCGAGTACCTCGGAGGTCTGGGATACCAAACGATCGAGGCCGCCAACGGCCTGGATGCTTTGCAGAAACTGAAAACCGCCGTGCCGGCGCTGATCATTCTGGACCTGGTGATGCCGGAACAGGAAGGGATCGAGACCATCCGGGCGATCCGGCTGACGAACAAGGACATGAAGATCATCGCCGTGTCAGGCGCGTTCGCCGGCCAGTTCCTGCGCGCCGCCGAGTTGCTCGGCGCAAATGCCGTTCTGCCTAAGCCGTTGGATCTGGCCGAGCTGAAACGGCTGGTGGAAGAGCTGATCGGCTGACTGGCGCGCTGCCGGAGTGAATCCAAACCGCCGGCCGCTCAGTTGCGCGCGATATCGACGAGCCCGCTCTTGTCCGCCGGGCCCTTTTTCTCCAACACCTTGGCGGCATCCTCGTGGGTGAACTCTTCCACCTTTGACGAGATGTTCATCGAGCAGAACTTCGGACCGCACATCGAGCAGAAGTGCGCGTCTTTGAAGCCCTCCTGCGGCAGCGTTTCGTCGTGGTACGCGCGGGCGGTCTCGGGGTCGAGCGCCAGTTCGAACTGCCGGTTCCAGTCGAAGCGGTAGCGGGCGCGGGAGAGTTCGTCGTCGCGGTCGCGAGCGCCGGGACGTTTCCGAGCGACGTCGGCGGCGTGGGCGGCGATCTTGTAGGCCAGGATGCCCGCCTTGACGTCATCCTTGTTCGGCAGGCCCAGGTGCTCCTTGGGCGTCACATAGCACAGCATGGACGCGCCGTACCAGCCGATCATGGCCGCGCCGATGGCGCTGGTGATGTGGTCGAAGCCGGGGGCGAAGTCGGTGACCAGCGGGCCGAGGGTGTAGAACGGAGCCTCGTAGCACCATTCCATTTCCTTTTCGACCTGCATCTGGATCTGGTCCATCGGCACGTGGCCGGGGCCTTCGATCATGGTCTGCACGTCGTACTCCCAGGCGACTTTGGTCAGCTCGCCCAGCGTCTTCAACTCGGCGAACTGCGCCTCGTCGCTCGCGTCGGCGAGCGAACCGGGCCGCAGCCCGTCACCGAGCGAGAAAGCGACGTCGTGCTTCTGGAAGATCTTGCAGATGTCGGTGAAGTGGTCGTAGAGGAAGTTCTGACGGTGATTCTTCACCATCCACTCGGCCAGGATCGAGCCGCCGCGGCTGACAATGCCCGTGACGCGCCGGGTGGTCAGCGGGATGTGTTGCACCAGCAGACCGGCATGGATGGTCATGTAGTCGACGCCCTGCTCGGCCTGCTCCTCAATCACTTCGAGCATCACGGACGGCGTCAGGTCCTCGATGCGGCGGACGCGCGCCAGGGCCTCGTAGATTGGCACGGTGCCGACGGGCACGCTGGAGGCCTGGATGATGGCTTTGCGGATTTCCGGGATGTCACCGCCTGTGGAAAGGTCCATCACGGTGTCGGCGCCGTACTTGATGGAGTAGTTCAGCTTTTCCAGCTCGCCAGCGATGTCGGAGGTGGTGGACGAGTTGCCGATGTTCGAGTTGATCTTGCAACAGGCGGCGATCCCGATGCCCATCGGTTCGAGACAGGTGTGGTGGATGTTAGCCGCGATGATCAGCCTGCCACGGGCCACTTCGTCGCGTACGAATTCGGGCGTAAGGTGTTCCCGCTGAGCGACATACTGCATCTCCTCGGTGATGACGCCGCGCCGCGCGTAATACATCTGCGTGCGGGTCTTGTCGGCTTCGCGCTTTTGCACCCAGTTAGCTCGATCCATGGTCCGATTATGACATGCGGTGTTAACCGATAACCATGGGTCAAGATTGACGCGCCGAACCGTCAGCAGGCTGGGCGGCCGACCCGGCGTTCGGCTCTTCCGCCGGAAAGTCGACGCGGGCGCGCAGATTGCCGTGAAACGTGACCGGACCGACGTGGTTCAGCTTGCTGGTCAGGTCCACCCAGATCTCGCCGCCCATGTCGGTCCAGCGGCGGCAGAAGCTGAAATCCTCGCTGAGGTAGGTGGACGTGGCGGGGTCGATCATGCAGTTGAACAGCGCCGAGCGCCAAGGATTGCCCTCGTACGCGTCGTTGGCTTTGTGTTCGGAGCGGTAACGCAGATCGGGATAGCGCTCGATCATGGCGACGAGCGCGGCGCGGCGGATCATCAGGAAGCCGGTGCCGGCATAGCGCGCCTTGAGAAAGCCCTGGCGGGAGACGGGCCCCTGCGCCAGGTCGCCCTCCAGGACGTAGGAAAGCGTCGCGGATTCGAGCGGCGCCCGGCCGGCCGAGACGGCGGCGGGAATCATGGCCCAGTCGATGGCCTTCACCGGGTAGGCGGCGGCCGTGAAATCGGCGTCGAAATCCATCATGCGGAAGACCTGGTCGGGCTCGAAGCCGATGTCGGAATCGACAAACAGCAGATGAGTCCCCTCGGTTTCCGAGAGGAAGTGGGTCACGATGGTCTGGCGCGCGCGGGTGATCAGCGAATCACCGGACTGCAACAGGTAGCCCAGATTGACGCCGCGGCGGGCGCACGCCTGCTGCAACTGAAGCAGCGAGAAGGCGTAAATCGAGCTGACCTGTCCTCCGAAGCAGGGCGTCCCGATCATGAGGAACGGAGACGTTTGACTCATAGGACAGTCTGCATTTTACCGCTCCGGCGTGGTCCTATTCCGCGCTTGCGCCCGCACCGTCCCAACGCCCGCGTTCGCGCAGCCGGGCGACCTCGGCGCGCGCCAGTTCCCGCAGGCGGGGCACGTCGACCTTGACCGAGCGGTTCAGCGGCATCGCGCCGGGCTCCAGCAGCACATAATGCAACGGGCGCATGTAGCCGGCGAGCGAGCGCGCATGGCGGCGAAGATCGGCCGCGGTGAGCGCGGCGCCCGGCCGCTGCTCGACAAACGCGACCAACGCCTCGCCCCACAGCGCATGTTCGCAGCCGACCACGCCGACATTCGCGACCTGGTCCGCGAGGGCGCTGAAGTGGTTCTCCACATCGCCGGGAAAGACCTGGTAGCCGGCGGTCTTGATGACCCATTTGGCCCGTCCGGAGAGGCGCAACCCGCGCTTGTCAATGAGGCCCATGTCGCCCGTGTAAAGCCAGCCGTCGCGGGAGAGCACCTGCGCCGTGGCCTCCGGATTGTTGACGTAGCCGAGGAAGGTCTGCGGCCCGCGGAAGCAGACCTCGCCGATCGCGCCGGCGCTCATCTCCGCGCCGGCGCGGCCGTCCGCTGCGAGCGGTTGACGAATCGTCATCGGGTAGGCCGGCATGGCGTAGCCGAGCGTGCCGTCCAGATCCTCCACCGCGCCCGTCAGCGGCGTGTACGTGACGAAGCCGCTCGTCTCGGTCAGGCCGAGACCGGTCGCAATGCGCGGCGCCATGGCGCGCATCTTTTCAAGGAACGGGCGCGGCACGGCCTGGCCGCCGTAGACGGCCGTTTGCAGGCTCGAAAAATCGGTCGTCTCGCAAGAGCTGTGCCGCCACTCCATCTGGAACATCGCCGGGATCTGGCCGAGCAGCGTGACGCGATGCCGTTCGATGGCGGCGAGCGAGAGTGCGGCGTCGAAGACTTCGAGGACCACCGCCGTGCCGCCGCTGTGGAGCGTGGTCATCAGGATCTCCGCCTGCCCGCCGACGTGCGACGCCGGCAGGTTCAGCAGCACGCGCTGGCCAGGGCCGAATTGAAACGCCGCGCCGAGGCAGCGGTTCTGGCAGACGATGCCGCTGTGCGAGAGCAGAGCGGGTTTGGGCGAACCGGTGGAGCCGGAAGTGAAAATGACTTGTACGCCGTCGCCGGGCTCGATCTCGACCGGCGGGAGCATCGTCGCTGGCGTTTCGAAGAGCCGTCCGATGGAGATGGCGCCGTCGAGGCACTCGGCCGCGGGCGAGAACTGGATGAGATGTTCAACCGACGGGCAATGCGCCTTCACCGCCATGGCGAGCTCGCGGAAGTCGGCGAACGGCGTCTTGCCCAGATGCGCATAGCCGCGCGCGCCGATAGCGGTGACCTGGCGCAGCACTTCGTCCGGCCCGAGCCGCAGATCGAGCGGCGCATGAATCACGCCCGCGCGAAAGCAGGCGTATTCGAGGATGATGTGCTCGCTTAAGAAAGGCAGCGAGGCCGCCAGGAAGTCGCCCTTGCGGAAACCCAGGCGGCGCAGATTCTGTTCGACCACAAGGCTTGCGTCGCGAAGCTGTTTCCAGGTAAGCGTCGTGCCGCGCGTGGCGTTGATGATGGCGACCGCATCGGGACTGCGCTGCGCCCAGTAATCGAGCGACTGGTGAACCAGTGCGCGGCCCGCGGATTCGCGCGCGAGCGATTCAGGAGTGACGGCGGGGAGCGGCAAACGCATTACCCGCTATCGTAACCGGTCGTGTGGGGCCGCAGGCTACGGCCCGGCGGGCTGGGCGGGACCGAGGTCCCGCGCGGATTGAAATCCGCCCCACCTGGCTACGCTGTTCTCGCGCTGGAGCCCGTCGGACGGCGGATTTCGACGCGCACGTCGCGCGTGTCTTTCGCCGTCAGCGCGAACTGATGCGCAATCGCCGCGCCGGGCGGCAGATCCGGCAGTGCGACGCGCTGGCGTTCGACGGGGATGCCGCCTTGCCCGTAGACGATGGCTTCCAGAACGTAGCCGCGCAGGGTGTACGCGGGCACGGTGTCGCGCACGCGGCCGGCGACGCTCAGCGTATTGCCGTCGCGCGTCGCGGTGAGCGACTCGACAGGGCTCGACTCTTCGCGGAGGACTTCGTAGGACGGCTTGCGGCGGCCATAGACGTCGACGACGCCGTGTACGCGCTGCTTCAACGCGCCCGTGCCGCGATCGCCGATGTGCGTCCGGTAGTCGTTGTAGCAGAAGAAAATGAAGCCGGCGATGGCAGCGTGACGGCGCATCACAGCGTCCTGCTCGCGCAGCACCTTGATGCGCTCCTCGTCGCCTTCGGGCCGGTCGGGCGTGCAGGCGCAGTAGCCATACTCGCTGATCACCAGCGGCTTGCCCGGAAACGCCGCGCAGATCGCCTTCAGGTTCGCGTCCAGCTCCGCGGCGGTGCCCTTGTACCAGCTCCCGTAATACTGGTTCCACGAGACGTAATCCATCGCCGCGCTAACGTCGTTCTTCTGATTTTGCGAGAGGCTGTTTGAGGCGTACGTGCACGGGCGCGACGGATCGAGGCGCTTGGCCTCGGCCAGCATGTTCCGCGCGAACTGCGCCGCGGGCGGATTCTGGCCGTCGATCTCGTTGCACAGTCCCCAGGCCACGACGCACGGGTGGTGGCGGTTCTGCGCGATCATCGCGCTCAACTGTTCCAGGCCGTTCTGCTGCAGCGCCTGCTCCAGCTCCGGGCTCATGTTGCGGAACGTGTCGCCGCCCCAGGTGGGCACTTCGAGCTGCACCAGCATGCCGTGACGGTCGCACCAGTCGAGCAGCCGGCGGTCCTGCATCCAGTGGACGCGGGTGAAGACGCAGTTCAGGTTCTGCATGTCCGCGTTGTCGTGCTCGATCCATGCGAGCGGCTCGGCCATGCCATAGTCGGGATGGCTGCCGGCCATGCGCTCCACGCCCATCAGACGCACGCGCTCGCCATTGAGCTGGAAGCCGCCGTCTTTCACTTCGAAGCGGCGTACGCCGAAGAGTTGCGTCACGCGGTGCAGCGGCGCGCCGTCCTTGGAAAGCAGGGTCACTTCGGCGCGGTAGAGATGCGGATGGTCGAAGTCCCAGTAGCGAGCGTGTTCCCAGAAGCCGGTGGCGTGCTCGTGCCGGGAGATGCCCATCGCCTCCGACATCCGGCTGACCGCGTTGAGCTTGACGACCCGGTCAGTCTCTACCTCGACAATGCGAAAGTGCAGGCTAGCCTCGGCGCCAAGTTCTGCATAGCCTGCGCTGACGTCAAAGTGGGCAATGCCGCCCTCGCCGGGCCATGCATCGACGGTGATCTCGTCGATGTGCACCTTGGGCAGCACGAGCAAATGCACCGGCCGGTAGATGCCGCCGTCATGCGCCCAATCGCTCGAATGCGAGCGCGGCAGCATCGCGTCGGTGAACGAGTTGTCGACGCGCACTTCGACCACATTGTCCTGGCCCGGCTTCAACCCGAACGCGTTCAGCTCGCGGCTGCGAAACGCGGTGTAGCCCTTGCCCTTGTGCTCGGCCACCACCACGCCGTTCAGCTTCACCTCGGCAGTGTGGAAGACCGATTCGAATTCCAGAAAGGCCACACCGCTCGCAGCTTCGGGCGGCGCCTGGAACGTGCGACGGTAGAACGCCACGCCGTAATAGTCTTCAAAGCCGTCCATCACCTGCCAGGTGTGCGGCACAGTGACGGTGCGCCATTGCGCGTCGCCGTCCTTGCGGAATTCCCATTCGCCATCGAGCGAAATGTCGAGGCCGTCCACGGGAACGTCGGGAGGCTGCAGTGGGGCCGCCTGCGCTGTTCCGGCAGCGGCCATGCCGAGGGCGGCGGCGCCGGTCAAAACCTGGGAGCCGAGGAAGTGGCGGCGCGTGGCGTTCTTGGAGTGAGGCTGCATGGCTCAGAAGATATCGCAATTTGCACGGGCGGGCCGGCCATCTGCTTTCTGGCGCCGCGTGACCGTTATGGATTCAACGCGAACGTAGCGGCGTATTGCTGGCCGGGAATGTGCTCGTGGCTCTCAACCAGATGGAAGCCGTTCCCTTCGACCTCTTTTACAACGTCATCGAAGTCCAGGCGGATATGCTCCAGCGCCATGTCGCCCGGGCCCATGGCGCCACGGCGCCGGTAGTAGTCGACGACAACGAACCGGCCGCCGGGTTTCAGCGCGCGGCGCAGACCGGCAAGCATGTCGGCCGGGTAGTTGAAGTGATGGTAGACGTGCACCGCGATGGCCACGTCGCAGCAGGCCGCGGGCAACCGCGGGTCATGCTCGGTGCCGAGCACGAATGCAACGTTGTTCAGCCCTTGCTTTTGCGCATAGGCTTTCGTTCGCGCCAGATAGTCGTCGAAGATTTCTTCGGCGTAGACCCGGCCGCTCGCGCCGACGGCCTTGCTCAGGTACGGCAGCATGATGCCCGCTCCCGCGCCGATATCGGCGACGCTCATGCCGGGCTTCAAATGGAGCGAGCTGGCGATCGCCTGCGCCCGGAGTCGCGCCGGGCGGCCGGGGTCGGAGAGCCAGACGGCCTGCGCCGCGCGCTTCTCCGGCGTCGAATAATCCCGGTTGGCATTTTGGGCGGGAAGAGCCGGGAAAAAGGCCGAAATCAGCAGCAGCAGGCGCGCGGCCCGGAGCATTACAGTCCTTTTTCAAGAGGCATGGCGAAGGGCGGCTCCGCCATGAATTCGAACTGCGCCATTCGCGCCATCGCGGCGCGCAGATTGGACTCGACGGTCGTTTCGAGCGTGATCACGAACGGCAGTGAGCGCCAGTCTTCATCGGGCAACTGCAGCACGGCGTCGATGCCGATGTGGTACTCGGCCAGGATCGCGCTGAGCGCGGCGATGATGCCGGGCTGGTCCTTCACGCGGAAGCGCAGGAACCATTCGCGGCGTTGCTCGCCGATGTCGCGCGGGCGGGCGCCGGCGACAGAGCTGAAGCCGAAAGGAGAGACGCGCTGCAGGCTGCCGAAGCGCAGGTCGCGCGCCACCTGCATCAGGTCGCTTACGACGGCGACGCCCGTGGGCAGCGAGCCCGCGCCGCGCCCGTAGTAAAACGTGTCCGCGCCGAATGCGCCTTTGGACCACACGGCATTGTAGGCGCCCTGCACGCTGGCAATGATCGTCTTCACGGGGATCAGCGCCGGCCGGACGGAAAGGAAATAGCCCCCGTCTTCCTGCCGCGCCGAGCAGAGCAGGCGGATGGTGCAGCCCAACTGGTGCGCGTAGCGGAAGTCGATCGGGCTGACGCGGCGGATGCCCTCGGTCGCAATGCTGGCCGGGCCGAAGCGTTTGCCGAAGGCGATGGAAGCAAGCAACGCCAGCTTCGAGCGCGCATCGAAACCATCGACGTCGGCCGACGGATTGGCCTCGGCGTAACCGAGCCGTTGCGCCTCGGCGAGCACGCTCTCAAACGGCGTGCCGTGCTTTTCGATCTCGGTCAGGATGTAGTTGCACGTGCCGTTCAGAATGCCGAACAGCGCCTCGACGCGATCGCCGCAGATGCCTTCGCGCAGCGCGGCGTGAATCGGAATGCCGCCGCAAACGGAGGCTTCCATGGCCAGTTCGACGCCCTGCGCGACGGCCTGGCTCCAGATGTTCACGCCATCCAGGGCGATCAGCTCCTTGTTGGCGGTCACCACGCTCTTGCCGTGAGCGATGGCGCCTTCCACGACTTCGCGCGCCACGGCGGTCCCGCCGATCAGCTCGGCGACGATGTCGACGCCCGGGTGCGCAACGACGTCGCGCCAGTTGTCCGTGACGAGCGTCTGGGACGCGTCGACGGGCAGCGTCTTGCTCTTCGCCGTGCGGCTGCACACGGCGGCCACGTTTAGCCGGAAGCCGAGCTTGGCGGCGATCTGTTCAGCGTTTTCCCGGAGTATAGTCAGAGTGCCGGAACCTACGTTGCCGAGGCCCACGATGCCAACATTCACATCCTGCATTAAGAGCTATGATAGCAGCGCCTTACAGGTGTCCCGGCGTGCACTGTTACCGTTCTCCATGGCGGCCGTCGCCGGCGCGCAGGAGCAACTGCCGTTCCCCGAGCATCCGCACGAGAATGAGCCGCCGAACATGACCGCCGCCATGGAGGCCATTCTCAAAGCCGAGCGCGAGAAGAACCTGAAGGATCTGGAGGCGATGGCCCGGCTGATCGAAGAGGTGCGGGCCGTTACGCGCAAGAACGAGTATTACGTCATCTCGCTCGAAAGCATCCGGAAACTGGAACAGATCGAGAAGCTGAGCCGCGTTGTGCGGAACCGGATGAGGCGCTAGCCGGCGGGCCGCTTGATATATTGAGTTGAAGTCCTCTCATGTCTTCCATTCGCGAAAAAACTCAACTGATGAGCGCCTCCGAGATCGACCGCACCATGGTCCGGCTGGCGCATGAAGTCCTGGAAAAATCGCCCGAACTGGACAATCTGGCGTTCATTGGAATCAAGCGCCGGGGCGTGCCCATGGCGCAGCGCCTGGCGAAGAACATCGAGTCCATCGAAGGCCGCACGATCCCGGTCGGCATTCTCGACATCAACCTGTATCGCGACGACCTCTCCACGGTGGGCCCGCGCCCGGTGGTGAACGGCACGCAGATTGACTTTCCGGTGCAGGGCAAAGACGTCGTGCTGATGGACGACGTGCTGTACACGGGCCGGACGGTGCGCGCGGCGCTCGATGCGCTGTTCGCCATCGGCCGTCCGTCGCGCGTGCAATTGCTGGTTCTGATCGACCGCGGCCACCGCGAACTGCCGATCGAGGCGCAGTACGTCGGCCGCAAAGTGCCAACCTCCTCGCGCGAGATCATCGAGGTGAAATACCAGGAGATCGACGGCGTGGAGAAAGTCCTGCTGGTAGAAAAGGTGGATTGAGGCCGTCATGGCAACCGGACTGCTGGGTATCGAGAATCTGCCGCGCCCGGACATCGAGCAACTGCTCGAACGGGCGCGTGACTTCCAACCGAAAGAGAACGGAACGTATCCCCGTCTGACGAGCTGCGCCGGCAAGATGGTGGTCACGCTGTTCTTCGAGAATTCGACGCGCACGCGGTCGAGCTTCGAGATCGCGGCGAAGCGGCTGGGCGCGGAGACGCTGTCGATCACGGCGTCGGGCTCGAGCGTCACCAAGGGCGAGTCGCTGGTGGACACGCTGAACACGCTGGCCGCGATGCGTCCGAACGCAATCGTCATGCGCCACAACGCTTCCGGCGCGCCGCACTTCCTGGCGCGGCATATGGCGACGCCGATCGTCAACGCCGGCGATGGAACGCATGAGCATCCGACGCAGGCGCTGCTCGACGCGCGCACGATCCTCGACAACAAAGGTCATCTCGAAGGCCTGCGTGTGGCCATCATCGGCGACATCGTGCATAGCCGCGTGGCGCTCTCGAATATGTTCCTGCTGTCGAAGTTCGGCGTCGACATCGTGCTGTGCGGGCCGCCGTCGCTGGTGCCGCGCGAACTGGCGCAGATCGCCAAGGGCGTACGGCTGGAGCACGACATCCGCAAGGCGATTCGGGGCGCGGACGTGATCATGATGTTGCGCGTGCAACTGGAACGGATTCACGAGCCGACGATGGACGCCAGTGAGTACTTCCAGTTCTACGGGCTGCGGCTGGAACATCTGGAACTCGCTCAACCCGATGCGATCGTGCTGCATCCCGGTCCGATCAACCGCGGCCGCGAGATCTCTTCGGAAGTGGCCGATTCGCAGCGGTCCATGATTTTGAACCAGGTCGGAAACGGCATTGCCGTGCGCATGGCCGTTCTGGAAAGGGTGCTGCTCCAGTGAAACTCGTCATTCGTAACGGGCGTGTCATCTGCCCGTCGACCGGCTTCGACAACGTCGCCGACGTGCTCATCGAGAACGGACGGATTGCGGCGGTCGGACAGAATCTTGCCACGCCGGATGCGGAAAAGCTGGATGCCACCGGATTGATCGTGGCGCCCGGTTTCATCGATATTCACGTCCATCTGCGCGAGCCCGGCTTCGAGCATGCCGAGACGATCGAGACCGGATCGCGGGCCGCGGCGGCGGGCGGCTTCACCACCATCTGCTGCATGCCGAACACGATGCCGGTGAACGACTCGGCGACGGTGACCAGTTACATCGTCGAACGCGCGCGGCGTCACGCCGTGGTGAATGTGTTCCCGATCGGCGCCATCACCAAAGGCAGCAAGGGCGAGGAGCTGGCGGCGATCAGTTCGATGGCGGCGGCGGGCGCCGTGGCCATCAGCGACGACGGCCGTCCGGTGATGAATTCACGGGTGATGCGCCGCGCCATGGAATCGGCGCGCGAGTTGGACATTCCCGTCATCGACCATTGCGAAGACCTGAATCTGAGCGGCGACGGCGACATGCACGAGTGTCTGGATTCCGTGCGGCTCGGTCTGGACGGCATTCCGAGCGCCGCCGAAGATGTCATGGTCGCGCGCGACATTCTGCTGGCCGAACTGACCGGCGCGCGCTATCACGTGGCGCACATCTCGACGCGGCACGCCGTCAGCATGCTGGCTTTCGCCCGCAAGCGCGGATTGAACGTGACGGCCGAAGCGACGCCGCACCATATCGCGCTGCACACCGGCTTGATGCCGCCCTACGATCCCGATTACAAGATGAAGCCGCCCTTGCGTACGACGCAGGACGTCGGCGCGGTGGTCGACGGCCTGGTCAGCGGCGATATCGATTGCATTGCGAGCGACCACGCGCCGCACGCCGGCGACGACAAGATGCAGGAGTTTGAGAAGTGCCCGTTCGGGATCATCGGACTCGAGACGTCGGTGGGCGTAACGCTCGAAGTGCTGGTCCACTCGGGCAAGCTCAGCCTGAACCGGCTGATTGCGCTGTACACATCGGAACCGGCGCGCGTGATCGGCTGGAAAGACGAACAATCGCGCGGCGCGCTGAAGCCCGGTTACGCTGGCGACGTCACCCTGCTCGACCCGAACCGGCAGTGGACGTACGACGCCAACAAGAGCTTCTCGAAGAGCAAGAACACACCGTTCCACGGGCGCACGTTCCGCGGCGGTCCGGTAGCTACGATCGTCAATGGCGAAGTGGCCTGGCGCTGCGAGGGCTTCTAGTTGCTGAGACGGAGCGGCTCCGAAGGGCCCGGCGCGCGGCGCCGCTCCAAAGAAACATACGGGCGCCGTCCTCCATTCGAACTTACGCTAAGGTGAAGTAGCCATCTGTTAAGCCTGCATGAAGCCCATTCTCTTGAACGCTCCAATTGACCCGGCAGTTACGGCGGAGACGCCGGTCCTGTGACAACACACCTGGCGCACGCGCTGCTCGATGTCCTCATCTTCTGGATGCTGACGACGCCGCATGAGTTCGCGCATGCCTGGGTCGCCACGCGCCTGGGCGACGATACGCCGCGCCTGAGCGGGCGGGTCACGCTGAATCCGCTGGCGCACGTGGACCTCTTCGGCACGATCATCATCCCGCTCGTGACGGCTTTCCTCGGCGGCGGCTTTCTCGGCTGGGGACGGCCGGTGATGACCGATCCGCGCAAACTGCGCGGCGGCAATCTTGGCATGGCCGTTGTCGCGCTCGCCGGGCCGGCCAGCAACATCGTTTTCGCCGGAATCATCGCAGCCATCGCGAACTTCACGCCGAACGCCGTAGATCTGCTGTTCCGCGCGGTGTATCTGAGCATCTACCTGGCGCTGTTCAACCTGATCCCACTGCCGCCGCTCGATGGTTCTAAGGTGCTGCTCGCCGCCGGCTTCCCCGTGCGCTGGTACATCGAACTGGCGCGCTACGGCTTCCTGGTGCTGCTGGTTCTCTTCTATTCGACAGGTCTCGGCCAATGGCTGGGCGTGGCGACCATGACGGGCAGCGCCACGTTGTTCCGCGCGCTCGTCTTCCGCGCTTAGCGCGCGTCGTCATGTAGCGTCGCGCGGGCCCCCCGGCCGGCCGTCATCCATCCGCCAGCCGCGCGGATATGATGGACAGATATGAAGACCGCCCTGCGAAGTGCTTTCCTCGTCTCTCTAAGCGTTTGCACGCTCCTGGCGCAACCCCGTCCCCAGTCGCCCAACCCGCAACAGGAGCGGCAGGCCTGGATCAAGGAACACTACACCAAGTACGAGTACATGATCCCGATGCGCGACGGCGTCCGGCTGTTCACGCAGGTTTTCACGCCGAAGGACACGGCGCAGACGTACCCGTTCCTGATCAACCGCACGCCGTACACGGTGGGCCCGTATGGCGCCGACTCCTATCCGTCGCAACTCGGTCCCGGGCAGACCGATCTGTTCATCAAGGAAGGTTTCATCTTCGTCCGCCAGGATGTCCGCGGCAAGGGGCACAGCGAGGGTAAATGGGCTGACGTGCGTCCGGTGATTCCCAATAAGAAATCGTCGCAGGACATCGACGAGTCGTCGGACACCTACGACACGGTGGACTGGCTGGTGAAGAACGTTCCGAACCACAACGGGAAGGCCGGCATTCACGGCATTTCGTATCCGGGCTTCTACGCGACCATGGGCGCCATCGACGCGCATCCGGCCATGGTGGCCGCTTCGCCGCAGGCGCCGGTGACCGACTGGTTCATCGGCGACGATTTCCGCCATAACGGCGTGCTGTTCCTGCCGCACGCGTTCAACTTCTTTGGCGGCTTCGGCCAGCCCAAGCAGCCAGACGGATTGAACGGCGGCATTTACGTCGACATGCAGACGCCGGATGGCTACGACTTCTTCCGCCGCCTGGGGCCGCTGCAGAATGCCGACGAAAAGTACTTCCGCGGGCGGATCGAATTCTGGCGCGATCTGATCGAGCACGACACCTACAGCGAGTTCTGGCAGTCCCGCAATCCGCGGCCCTACCTGAAGAACATCAAACCGGCGCTAATGGCGGTCGGCGGCTGGTACGATGCCGAAGACGTCTTCGGCCCACTGCGGGTCTATGAAGCCGCCAAAAAGCAGAGCCCGAATTCGTCGCTGATGATTGTTGAGGGACCGTGGGTGCACGGCGGCTGGGGCCACGGCGACGGCGACCGGCTGGGCGAAGTGCAGTTCGGCTCGGCGACGTCAAAATACTTCCAGGAGAACATCGAATATCCGTTTTTCCTGTGGCATTTGAAGGGCAAGGGCGAGGGCGGCAAGCTGCCCGCGGCGTATGTTTTTGAAACCGGCCGCAACGAATGGCATAAACTCCCGGCGTGGCCACCGCAGGAGGCCAAGCCGAAGACGTTGTACTTCCACGAGGGCGGCAAGCTCAGTTTCGACAAGCCCGAAGCGAAGGGCAACGTCTTCGACGAATACGTGAGCGATCCCGCTAAGCCGGTGCCGTTCACGCCGGAGATCACGCGCGGCATGAGCTACAACTACATGGTCGAAGATCAGCGCTTCGCCGCTACGCGCACCGACGTGCTGACGTACGAAACCGAGCCGCTCGACAACGACTTCCGCATCGCCGGTCCGCTGGAGGCGTCGCTGTTCGTTTCCACTTCCGGCACGGATTCCGATTTCATCGTGAAGCTGATCGATGTCTATCCGGGCGACTATCCGGATCACGAAGGCATGCGCTGGGATCTGCACATGGGCGGCTACGAGCAACTGCTGCGCGGCGAACCGTTCCGCGGCAAGTTCCGTCACAGCTTCGAGAAGCCCGAGCCGTTCGTGCCCGGCAAGATGGACAAGGTCGAGTTCCAGATGCCCGATCTGTTCCACACCTTCCGCCGCGGCCATCGCATCATGGTCCAGGTACAGAGCACGTGGTTTCCGCTGTGCGATCTGAACCCGCAGAAGTTCATGCACATTTACGAAGCCAAGGCGGGCGACTTCCAGAAAGCGACCGAGCGCGTGTTCCGCAGCGCGGAGGCGCCGTCATCGTTGACCGTGCTCGAACTGGAATAGGCCCGTCGAAAATCTGAGCGGAGTGATTTGACGTCATGCGTTTCTGCGTACTGACCCTTGCTGTTCTCGGCCTCGCCTGCGGCGCGGCCGCGCAGCCCGTCGCGCCGGATCTCCAGAAGCTCGACGCGTACATCGAAAAGGCGCGCGCCGAGTGGGAGGTGCCGGGCCTGACCGTGGCCATCGTGAAGGATGGCAAGGTCGTTTTCGCAAAGGGCTACGGCGTGAAGGAGCAGGGCCGCCCGGACCCCGTGGATGCCGACACGCTGTTTGCCATCGCCTCCAATACGAAGGCCTTTACGTCCGCCTCACTCGCGATTCTGAGCGACGAGAAGAAGGTGCAATGGGACGATCGCGTCAGCGACATTTTGCCGTACTTCGAGTTGTACGATCCGTGGGTCTCGCATGAGATGCGGATCGACGATCTGCTGTGCCATCGCAGCGGCCTGAAGACGTTCTCGGGCGACCTGCTGTGGTACGGCACGCCGTACACGCGCGAGGAGATCATCCGGCGCGCGCGCTACCTGAAACCGGCCTATCCGTTCCGCGCCGGGTACGGCTATTCGAACCTGATGTTTCTCGCCGCGGGCGAAGTGATCGCCACAGTCTCCGGACAAAGCTGGGACGATTTTGTGCGGGCGCGTATTTTCACGCCGCTCGGCATGAAGCGCACGATCACGACGGTGCGCGAGCTGAATGCGAAGGGCAACTACGCCACGCCGCATACTTCGTTCGAAGGTCCGGTGGAGCGCATCGATTGGGTCAACTGGGACACCATGGCGCCGGCCGGCGGCGTGATTTCGAGCGCCAATGACATGGCGCGCTGGCTGCTGTTGCAACTCGGCGGCGGCGAACTGGAGGGCGCGCGGATCTTCAGCGCGGCGGCGCAGCGCACGATGTGGCGGCCGCACAACGTCATGGGCGGTCCCAAGCCGGGTGCGAAAGAAAACGACACGCATTTCCGGACGTACGGGCTCGGGTGGAGCGTCTCCGATTTTCAGGGCCACTTCACGGCCGGTCACGGCGGCGCGTACGACGGCATGTTTTCGCAGGTCTGGCTGATGCCCGAGGAACGGCTGGGCGTGGTGGTGCTGACCAACTGCGACCGCGGCGTGATGGGGCCGATTGTCAATCGCATTCGCGATGCGTATCTGGGGTTGCCGGAGAAGGACTACAGCACCCTGGATTGGGAAACGTACAAGCTCCGGAAAGCCGCGAAGAAGGACGAGCCCGCGCCGCGCAACGCACGGCCGCCCATGGCGCTCGATTCCTATGCGGGCACGTTCGGCGGGCCGCTATACGGCGACGCGACGGTTGCGGTGAACGGCAACGGGCTCGTGCTGCGGCTGCTGCCGAATCCCAATCTGGTGGCCGACCTGACGCCGCTCGACGCCGATACGTTCACGCTGACGTGGCGCAAGAAATTCGCCTTTTTCGCGGGCGGGCGCGCGCAATTCATTCCTGACGCCAAGGGGCGCATCGTCGAATTGCGATTGGATGTGCCGAACAACGATTTCTGGTTCGACGAACTGGAACTCAAAAAGAAGTGATTGGATGCGCCGCCGCGCATTCACGGTCAAGCGGCGCTGCGGACTAGCGCGGCGACGGGCTTGCCGCCGACGGGAATCATCGTAAACAGCGGGGTCTTGTGGGCCAGCCGCTGCTTGATCGAAGCGATGCGGATCACGCCGATGTCGCCGGAGCCCTCGTTCAGCACGAGCGCATACTGCTGGTCCGGCGTGACGACGATGGGGCCCGGCTGCACGCCGACTCCGGCGATTCCGACGACGCGCTGTGTTTCGATGTCGAAAACGCTCACCGAACCGGCGGCGGGATTGGAGACGAAGAGGTAGGGCGGAGCCGCGGAGCAGGCCATCTGTCCGGGCGTGCGGCCGCTCAGCGACGTCTGCGCGACTTCGGTCTGATACGGGTACACGATCACGACGGCGTCGCGGCCCTCGCCGGTGATAAAGAGTTGGCCGCCGTCGCCGGTGAAGCAGAAATGATCGGGCCGCAAGGCGAGCGGCAACTCGGTCATGATCTGTTGCGAGGACGTATCCAGCACGGACAGCAGCGCATCGTTGCGCCGCGCCACCATCACGGTCCGCCCGTCCCGGCGGAAGAGGACCGACGTTGCATCCCCGCCTAATCGCACTGGCTCGAACGCTCGTCCTTTCGCCAGATCGACGAGCTGCGCCAGTCCTCCTTCAAGGCAGGCGCAGGCGAGCGGCTGGCCTTCGGCGACATCGAAATCGATGACGCGCGCGGCCATGCCGACCTGGGCCACGGGGCGCAGTCCATTGGCGCTCCAGCCGTGCAGGCGCGCTTCACTGGCCGAACTCCAGATAATGCCGCGATGGTCCTTGCGCAGCACGGGATTGCCCGCGCCGATGGCAACCTGGCCCACGGTCTTGCGGGCGGTCAGGTCGACCCGCTCCAGCACGGCCGCGCCGCCGGCGGTCTGTCCCGCGGCGAATGCAAAGGCCCGCTTGGGATCGGGATCGGCGATCAGGACGGAGGGTTGGCAGGCCAATGGGATACTGCCCCGGAGAGCGAAGGAGAGCAGGTCGATAGTGGCGATGGCGCGGCTGCCGGCGATCGCGATATACGCGAAGCCGCGGTACCCTTCGCCATGCTTGCCGCCGCACGCCGCGGCCAGCGCGCCGCCCGCGGCCAGAAACCCTCTACGTGTCCAACCAGACTCTATTCCCATCGCAAACCGCTCACAGAAAGGCCGTCGTCTTGATGCCGGAGATATCGAACGTCTTGCGACAGCGCATCTGCTTGCACCGGACCTTGTCGTCCATCAGCACCATGTAGCTTTGCGCTTTCTGAAATTTCGCGCGGTCCAGTTCGCCGGCGCCCGGCGGCAGGCGGTCCTTTTTCGTCCGGACCATCCAGCGCAACTCGTGCTCATCCGTCGCACCGCAGTAGGCGCACGTGAGCCGCATGCTCCGCGTGACCTGAGATTCCGTATAGAATTGCCGCTCGTCCACCGGTTCACTCCCTCGCGCCCATCATCGCACAGGGGCGCGGGCGTGCTGAATAATAAGACGGGCTTGTGCGGGGCCGGGCGGCGGGCCTTCCGGCGGGCAGACGCCAGGGGGCCGCGCCGTGTTCCGGCAAAAACCCTGGCAAGCCCCGGTCTGCCGAAGCTAGAGCGTGCAAAATCAACGCCTTAGAAAATAGTGCAGGTTTGTTCATCGTCCGGGTATGATACGCTCGAAGGGAGTTCCAGCTACTGGCTCGAGCGCTCTGCCCGAGCGGCATCGCCAGTTGCTCCCCTCGAAGCACGCAGGAGTTTTCCACGAGCCGTGATGAGTATCCGTTCCTTGTTTAGCCTGTTCTCCTCTGACCTGGCCATCGACCTCGGCACTGCCAACACGCTTGTCTTCGCCCGTGGGAAGGGCATTGTCGTCAACGAGCCGTCGATCGTGGCGATCAACAAGAATAACGGCGAGGTTGAAGCGGTAGGCAAAGAGGCGAAAGAGATGGTCGGCCGCACGCCCGGCAACATCGTCGCCATCCGGCCCATGAAGGACGGCGTGATCGCCGACTTCAAGGTGACCGAGCGGATGCTGAACTACTTCATCCACAAGGCGCACGGCCGCAAGATGCTGGTGCATCCGCGCATCATCATCGGCGTGCCGAGCGAGATTACGCAGGTGGAGAAGCGGGCGGTGATCGACTCGGCGTACCGCGCCAAGGCGAGCGAAGTGCACCTCGTCGAACAGGCCATGGTGGCCGCCATCGGCGCCGGTCTGCCGATCACGGAGCCCTCGGGCAACATGATCGTGGACATCGGCGGCGGCACCACCGATGTTGCGGTGATTTCATTGTCGGGCATCGTTTATTCGCGCTCGGTCCGCGTCGCCGGCAATGAGATGGACGACGCGATCATGCAGTTCCTCAAGCGGAAATACAACCTGCTGATCGGCGAACGCACGGCGGAACAGATCAAGATCTCCATTGGCAGCGCGCACCCGCTCGACAAGGCGATCACAATGGAAGTGAAGGGCCGCAACCTGATCGAGGGCGTGCCCAAGACGGTTGTGATCGGCGACGAAGAGATTCGCGAAGCGCTCTCCGAGCCGGTGTCGACGATTATGAACGCAATCCGGGTTGCGCTGGAGCGGACCCCGCCTGAGTTGAGCGCGGACATCAGCGACCGCGGCATCGTGCTCACGGGCGGCGGTGCTCTCTTGAAAAACCTGGACCGCCGGATTCGCGAAGAGACGGGCTTGCCGGTCTCCATCGCCGAGGATCCGCTCGCTTCGGTGGTGCTGGGAACCGGACGGATGTTGACGGACTTCAAGCTGCTGCGCCGGATCGCTATCGAGTAGGCGGTCCCCGGGCTTACGCCCCCGCGCGGTTTTTCTCATGGATGGGTTGTTCAGCAGATACCGGAATCTGAGCGCCTTGTTGCTCCTGGTAGCCGGGCAGTTGATTCTGCTCGCCTGGCAGATCAAGACCAACGGCGAGACGCGGCTGATTCGTGTCTGGGCGGTCACGGCCGTGACGCCCATTGCCCGCGGCATGGAAGCGGCGCGCGACGCCGTCTCCGGCTTTGGGGCCCGCTGGGTAATGGCCGGCAAGCTGGAGCGCGATAACGTGCTGTTGAAGCGCTGGGCGTCGCAACTCGAGATCCGGAACCAATTACTTCAGGAACAGTTGCGCGAGGCCGGACGCGATCAGGCGCTGCTCGAATTCCGCAGCCAGTTGCCGTCAAAGAGCCTGCCGGCGCGTATCCTCGCCAATGCGCCAGGCGTCCAGTCGGGCGTCTTCATCCTGGACCGCGGAGGGTCGGAAGGCGTGAAACGCGGGATGGCCGTGGTGACGGCGGCCGGCGTTGTGGGGCAGATCGTCGCGGCCTATCCGACAGCGTCGCTTATGATGCTCGCCACCAGCCAGGGCTTCGCCGCGGGCGTGATTTCGCAGAAGCACAAGACGCATGGGCTGATCAAGGGCGAAGGCGGGACGTGCCGCGTGGAAGGGATTCGCAACGAACAGCCGCTCGAAAAGGGCGAGTGGTTTTATACCAGCGGCGAGGACCGGATCTTCCCGCGCGGTCTGCGCATCGGCCAGGCGCTGGCGATCAAGGACGGGCAGGAGGGCAAGGAGATTGAGGTGCGCCCGGTGGCGTTGAACGCCGATTTTGCCGAGGTGCTGATCCTGCTGGACGCGGTGCATGGGACGATTCCTGATCCGGCGACGCCGCCGGAGCCGGGCATGCAGGTGCTGCCTCCGCCGCCGCAGGACCCGAATGCGCCCGCGGCTCAGCCGGCCTCCCCGGTGACGCCGATCGGCTCGCCCGCGACGTTCAATACGGACGCCGACCGTCTGCGGGAGAAGTACAAGCACGTGATTGAGTCGCAAGGAATTCAGGTCGGAACGCCGTACCGCGCGCCGGATTTCAACCACCAACCCGCGGCGGCGCCGCCGGCCGGAGCGCCAGCCACGCCGGGCGCGACAGGCAATGAGACGGGCGCGGTGAAGCCGCCCGCACCACAGACGCCGGCCACCAGGCCGCCTGCCCCCGCGGCGCAACCGGCGCAGAAGCCGAAACCGCCGGCATAGGATCGTCGATGACGGAATATAACAACTCGGTGGTCGATCTGCCGCCCAGCCGGCTGCGGGTGTGGACCTTCAACCCGCTGGCCTGGATCCTGTTGCCGGTCCTGGCAATTCTGTTCCAGGTCTATGTGCCGCGTTTCCTGAGCTTCCTGTCTTACCTGGAACTGCCGCTGCTCGTGACGGTCTATTTTTCGGTGATGCGCCGCCAGCCGCCGGCCGGCGCGTTGATCGGCTGCATCATCGGCCTGGCGCAGGACTCGTTGAGCTACCAGCCGCTGGGCATGTTCGGTCTGGTCAAGACAGTCATCGGCTACTCGGCCGCCAGCGTCAGCCTGCGCTTCGACGTGGAAAACTCGGGTTTGCGCTACGTCATGAGCTTCGGCTTCTTTATTGCGCATCAGTTCCTGTTCTGGGGGCTGTCCCACATGCTGCTCGGCTCGCACGACGATCTGAAAATTCCGCAAACCCTGATCGCGGCCGTCCTGAACGGCGTCGTGGCGCTGCCGCTGTTCCAGGTGTTCGATAAACTGAAGTCGGAGGCCCAGTAGAGGTTTCGGAGCCTCACCCACCGTGGCAAGAATCCAAGGAGAACGGGAACACGAAGCGCCGAAAGTGGTGCGTTTCGTCCATGACGAGACGTATTCCGGCGCGGCGAAAGTTGCTGTGTTCCAGTACCTGACCGTTGCCGTATTCGTCTTCCTGCTGGCTGGCTATTGGGATTTGCAGGTGCGTAACGAGGGCCTGTACAACACCAAGGCCCTGCAGAACCAGATCAAATCGTTGCCGATGCCGGCGCCGCGCGGCCGCATCCTCGACCGCGACGGCCGGGTGATCGTCGATAATCATGCGTCCTACCGGCTGGTCCTCTCGCGGGAGAGCTTGCGCGACGATCACATCGTGCCGATAGCGGAAGGGCTGAACCTGGATGTCGGCGAATTCCAGACGCGCGTGCGCCGCTTTGAGCACCGTCCGAGCTACTTCACCATTCCGGTGAAGGAAGAATTGACGGAGAGCGAACTGGCCTTTGTCGAGTCGCATCGCAGCGAGCTGATGTTCCCCGAGATGGAACTCATCAAGTCGCAATTCCGGCTCTACCCCAAAGACGGCTTTGCTTCTCACCTGATTGGATACGTGGGTGAAATCAGCGACGCCGAGTTGAACTCGCCCGAATGGGCGAGCCACAACCCCGGCGACCTGATCGGCAAGACGGGCGTCGAGCGCTATTACAACGAGTCGCTGACGGGTATTGACGGCCAGCGCCAGGTGCGCGTGGACAATCGCATGAACACGCGCGAGGTGCTGGGCGTGAAGCCGCCGGTATCGGGCAAGGACCTGAAGCTGACCATCGACCTGGACTTGCAGATTGTGGCCGAGATGGCCATGGAGGGCAAGAAGGGCGCCGTGGTGGCCATCGCGCCGGCGACGGGCGAGGTGCTGGCCTTCGTTTCCACGCCCGGCTACGATCCGAATCTGTTCCTGGGACGGTCGAAGTCCGCCGACGTGAAGGCGCTATTCGATGATCCGTCGCGGCCGCTGTTCAACCGCGCGGTCCAGTCGCAACTGGCGCCCGGATCGACGTTCAAGCCGATTGTGGCTCTGGCGGCGCTCGAAACTGGCGCCATCGACGAGCACACGACGTTCAACTGCCCGGGCGGAGCGACGTTCTACGGCCACTATTACAAGTGCCACGCCAAGCGCGGCCACGGCACCATCGACCTCCACCGCGCCATTGCGCAAAGCTGCGACGTGTACTTCTACAATGTCGGCAAAATCATCGGCATCGACACGATCGCGAAGTATGCCCAGATGGTCGGCTATGGCCGCAAGACGGGTATCGACATGCCGGGCGAAAAGGAAGGCGTTGTGCCTTCCACGGCCTGGAAAATCAGGACTTTCCGCGAAAAGTGGTTCGATGGCGAGACGATCAGCGTCGCTATCGGCCAGGGCGCCGTCACCGTTACCCCGTTGCAGCTCGCGTTCGCTTACAGCGGACTGGTGAACAACGGCGTCTGGATGAAGCCGCACCTCATCCTGGACGGCCGTCCGCCGGCGGTGGACCACACGGCGACGATCAATCCGGTGAATCTCGCCAAGGTGTTGGACGGCATGTGCGCCGTGGTGAATGAGGGCGGCACCGGCGCATCGGTGCACATGAACGATATCGTCCTCTGCGGCAAGACCGGTACGGCGCAGCGCGCCTCGAACGATTTTCTGAAGACCAAGGCGGGCGATGTGAACTTCCGCGACGATGCCTGGTTCGTGGGCTTCGCGAATCGCCAGAATCCGGAGATCGTGGTGGCGGCGCTGTTCGAAAACGGCCGGGAAGGCCCGCTTGCCGCGCCGATCGTGCGCGACGTGATCAAGGCTTATTTCGATAAGAAAAACCGGCAGAAACAGAACGGAACGGGCCAGAACCTGGCGGCCGCCGTCAATGATATGGGGCGCTCTGTCACGGCGCCGGGAGCGAGGCCCAACTGATCTCCACGCCGATAAGCCGCTACCGGATTCTGCGCGACATCGATTGGCCGATGCTCCTGATCGCGCTCGCCATCTGTTCGCTGGGCATTCTCCAAATCTATTCCGCCACGCACGGTACTGCCTGGCGGAATGTGTGGATGAAACAGTGCGTGTGGCTGGGCGGCGGGCTGCTCATCATGTGGATTCTGGCGCGTGTGGATTACCACACGCTGTTGAGCCAGGTGCCCACTCTGTACGGCGTCACGCTGCTGCTGCTCATCCTGACGCTCGTCGTGGGGAGCCACGTGTGGGGATCGAAGCGCTGGATTCCCCTTTCTTTCGGCTTCCGCTTCCAGCCCTCTGAGCTGGGTAAACTGGTGATAGTATTACTGGTAGCCCGCTATCTGTCTGAGCTTAGAAGCGAAAAGCTGGAGTGGCGGGATCTGCTGAAGCTCGGGATTGCGGTCGGAATTCCGGCCGCTCTGGTTCTGGCAGAGCCGGATATGGGAACTACCCTGACGTATCTCCCAATTCTGGCAGTTGGCATCTTTTTCGGTGGTTTTCGTTGGCAGCACGCCTTGACCATCCTGGTGGTTGCGGCGGTGCTGCTGCCCGCGGGCTGGTTTTTGATCAAGGATTATCAGCGGGAGCGGCTCGTCACCTTCCTCGATCCGATGAGGGATCCGATGGGTAGCGGTTACCAGGTAATCCAATCGAAGATTGCGGTAGGCGCCGGTGGGATGTGGGGTAAAGGAGTCGCTCGCGGCTCGCAGACCCAGCTCCGGTTTCTGCCCGTGGCGCATACCGATTTTGTGATCTCGGCGTTTGCCGAGGAGCATGGTTTCGTTGGCATTCTGGTCCTGCTGTCGCTGTATTTTCTGCTTTTGATGCAGATCGTGCAGAATGCACAAAGAGCGCCGGACAGGGCGGGGATGTTTCTATGTATGGGCGTGGGTGCACTGCTCCTGTTTCACTTGCTTGTGAACGCGGGAATGGCGGTGGGCCGCATGCCGGTAACTGGCATTCCGCTCCCTCTGATGAGTTACGGAGGGTCGAGCATGATGTCGGTATTTGCAATGCTGGGGCTGGTCAACAACGTCCGGCTTCGGCGGTTCGGATCGTGAAGCGACTGTAGGGTCAAGTGCGGCCGGTAGGGAAGTCCCCCGGTGCCAGGTGTCCGATCAAAGGGTTTGCCGAACGCGGCCGGCAAGTGCGCGCCGCGCCCCCGGAAGAAAGCGGAGATGAGTCATCGCTTCAACCGGGCGGAACAACAGGTTTATTGACTGGACTGAGGCCGTCTCTGGATTCCGATTCGCGAGATGCGCGGATTCCAGATCAGGTCTTACAGGTACCCGGCTCGACTGCTCCTCGCCCCGCTCCACTCGGTGGTCGCTCACCGTAGCGGAGGTATTTCATGTCGTCTAAGGAACTGGTGATCAGCCAGAACCGCCATGAGACCAAAGTCGCCATCCTCGAAGATGGGCAATTGGTCGAGATGTTCTTTCAGCGGGCCAATGAGTACTCGTTGGCTGGCAGCATCCACAAAGGGCGGGTCACGCGCGTGCTGCCCGGGATGCAATCCGCGTTCGTAGACCTCGGTCTGGAGCGCGACTGCTTCCTTTACGTCTCCGATTTCTTCGAAGAACACGGCGACGAGTTTGACCGTGTGGATGAGCGCGGGCGTGAAGGCCGTGGTGGGCGGGACCGCGACCGGGACCGCGGGCGCGAGTCGAGAGAGCCGCGCGAGGCGCGGGAAGCGCCGGTGGCCATGGCGCTGCCTCCGGTGGCGAACGGCGAGCGGGCCGAGGAAGCGAAGGCTGCCGAGGCCGGCCCCGAAGCCGCCGCGACTGGCGAAGAAGAGGGTGCGAATGGCGCGGTGACGGATGCCGCCGTCGAGGCGAACGAACAAGCCGCCGGGTCTGTCGAAGGCACGGGCGACGCGCATCGTGACCGGCGCGGACGCCGCAGCCGCCGCAGACGGCGGGGCAACCGGGGATTCCCCGAGTCCAAGTACGCAACTGTCGACGAAGAGACGGCGCGGCCCGCGGAGTCCGAGGCGGAAGGCGAAATCGAAGAGACGGTGGAGGAACCCGCGGCCGTCGAGACGGCGAGCGTTCCGGCGGAGGAGTTCCTGGTCCTGCCGGGTGAGTCGCTGGCGAAGTACCGCCACAGCGCGCCGGTAAATGCGGCTGAGCCCGCGGCGGCGGAATCCGCCGTGGCCGACGAGGCGGCAGCCGAAGACGAAGCCGAAGCAATTCTCGATCGCGTTGACGAAATGGAAGTGAAAGCGGCGGCCGCGGGTGCAAAAGCCGCGGACGTTGCCGCTGCTCCCACGGAAGCCGAAAAAGACGCCGAAGACCCTGCCAATAAAGCTGCCGATTGCGGAGAAACGCCTGCCGCGGAGAGTGGATCGGCTTCGCTGACTGCCGACCTGCCGCTGTCGGAATTGAGGATCGGGCGGCCGAAGCGGCTTCTCGCGCCGGAAACGGCCGATGAAGCGGCGACCGGTGGTAAGGAAGACGGCAAGGAAGAAGCTGTGGCGGCGGAGCCGGTAGAAACCGCTCCCGCAACGGAAGAAGCCGTCGAGGAGCCGGTCGAGGCTGCTACGCAAGAGACTCCGGAAGTGAACGCAGCCGCCGCGGAAGCGGTTGAAGCTGCGCCGGCCGGCGGCGAGACCGCTGCCGGGGAAGTTGCGGAGCAGGAGACGGCCGGGGCGGAAGACGAAAAGGAAGAGGGCGCCGCCGAAGAAGGCGCCACGGCGGCTGCGCCCGAAGGCGAAGACGCTGGCTCTGCCGAGCGGTCCCAAAACGGCCGCATTTCGCATCGCATGTCGCGCCGCATGCGCCGCAGGGCGCGTCAGCAGGCGCAAACGCAGAACGGCGCTGCTCCCGAAGGGACTGCCGAGCCGGCTACTCCGGCCGAGGCGCCCGTGGCCGAAGCCGTGGCGCCCGAGGCCGAGCGGGCGGAACGCCCCGAGCGCAACAGCCGCGGCCGCGATCGCGACCGGGACCGCGACCGGGAGCGCCCGCCGCTGCCGTCCATCTCCGACTTGCTAAAAGAAGGCCAGGAGATCATCGTCCAGATCGCGAAAGAGCCGCTGGGCCAGAAGGGCGCCCGCATCACTTCGCACATCGCTCTGCCGGGCCGCTACGTCGTCTATATGCCGACCGTCGAGCATCTCGGCGTGTCGCGTAAGATCGGCAGCGACGAAGAGCGCAGCCGGCTGAAGAAGATCCTGCAGAAGCATCGCGAGGGCATCGCCGGCGGTTTCATCATGCGGACCGCGGGCGAGGGCCGCAGCGAGGACGAGATTGCCGCTGACATCCAGTACCTCTCCAACCTCTGGCTCGACATCCGGCAGAAGGCCGAGAAGAAGCGCGCTCCCGTCCTGTTGCACCACGACGTCGAAGTCGTGCAGCGGCTGCTCCGCGACCAGTTGACCGATGGCTTCAAGGCTGTCTGGGTGGACAACGAGGATCTGTATGAGCAGGTTCTGCACGGCGTGGAACGCATCGCTCCGCAGCTCCTCGCGCGTGTCAAACTCTACACGCGGCCCGAGCCGATCTTTGACGCTTTCGGCATCACGCAGGAACTCGAAAAGGCGCTGCGGCCGAAGGTGTGGCTGAAGTCCGGCGGCTTCATCGTCATCAACCAGACCGAGGCCCTGGTCGCCATCGACGTCAACACCGGCAAGTACGTCGGCAAGACGAACCGCCTGGAAGACACGATCGTCAAGACGAACCTCGAAGCCGTAAAAGAGATCGTGCGCCAGATGCGGTTGCGCGACCTGGGCGGCATCATCGTCGTCGACTTCATCGACATGGACGAGCGCAAGAATCGCGCCAAGGTGATGGCGGCGCTCGAAGAAGCGATGCGGACCGACAAGGCGCCGTACAAGATTCTGCAGTTTAACGATTTCGGGCTGGTAGCGATCACGCGCAAGCGCGTCAAGCAGAGCCTGGAGCGCGCGCTGTGCTCGCCATGCCCGTACTGCGAGGGTTCCGGCTACGTGAAGAGCGTGCCCACCGTGATCAGCGAGATCCTCGTTGAGGCCCAGAAGTACGCGAAGGTCGTGGACGGCAAGGAGTGCATCCTGCGAGTCAACCCCGAAGTCGCGAAAGAGGTCAAATCGGTCGAGAACAAGTATCTCGAAGAGATGGAAGAGATCCTCGGCCGGCCGGTGCTGGTGGTGGCGGATGAACTGCTCCACCAGGAGAAGTTCGACCTCACCTAAACCCGCGGGTAAGCTTGAACAAACAAATGCGCTGACCGCTCGAAAGGGCAATCAGCGCATTTTGCGTTATAGCGGCGAGATTGTCAGAGCTCGCGGATGGCAATGTTCCGGAAGCGGTGCTTGCCGTTCTCGGTCCAGCGATTGCCCATGTGCACCTGCACGGCGATGTGGCCGTCCACAACGCCGCCGGGCAGATGATTGGCCGTGTCGCTCCAGCCCGTGATCTGCGTCCCGTTCAGCCACACCGTGATGCGCGGGATGTCGCCTTCAATGCGGGCGCGGATCGTATTCCACTCGCCCTTCTTCCAGTGCTGCTGCCAGCCGGGCGCGCTGAAGCCCGTCACGTCTTTCAGCGCTTCGCCGTAGACGCCGCCGACCGAGCCGCCGGGCAGGTAGTCGATCATCACCTGATACGCTTCGCCGGCTTCCGTCGAGCGCAGGAACAAGCCGCCGTCGCAGCCCCAGTCGGGATTCACTTCGAGGTAGATCTCGAAGTTCTTGTACGTCTTGTCGGTCACCAGAATGCCGCCATGGCCGGGCCGGTCCTGCGCGCCCGTCAGGACGCCGTTCTCCACGGTCCAGCCCTTGGAGTTGCCATGGTGGTTCGTCTCACTGATGTGCCAGCCCGCAAGGTCCTTGCCGTTGAAGAGCGGTGTGAATCCGGCGGGGACATCGGCCGCTTCGGCGGGCACGCTGACGAGTTCGAAATGGTGCGGCTTCGGCTGCGATTCAGCCTGGATGCGCTGCGCCAGTTCCGCATCGAGCGCGTCGAGGGCGTCCATCGCGGGACCGGCCTTCGTCAGTTTGAAATCGGCCAGGGGCACCTCGATGGAGCGCCAGCGGATGTTGTGAATCTCGGAGCGGCGTTCGATCAGGGTCTGCACCGCTCGCGCCTGCTTCCACATTGGCGTGGGCAGCGTGGCGAGGTTGACGCCCTTGGCGAGTTCATCCGCGGTGAAGACTTTCACCTGCTGGCCGTCGATGCGCAGCGCCCAGTGTCCGGCTTTCAGACCGGGCACCCGCAGGCTCTCGTTGTTGAACTCTGCGTTGAAGCCAGCCGAGCGCAGCGCCAGGTCGACGGGCGCGTCGTTCATATCCACCGGCATGGGCAGCGACTCTTCGGTGGACGTCCAGGAGATGGTATCGCCGGTCTTCAGGTCTTCGATTTTCACCTTCCGGTTGGGGTTCCGGCCGGTGACCACGGATAGGCCGCCTCCGGAAATCTCGGTCTCCGACACATCGCCGTCAACGCCCCACGCTTTCATCAACTGCGCCGCCATGATGAGGTGGCCCGACGCGCCAGGATGCACGCGGTCCGGAATGATTCGCTGCGCAACCTCGAAGTCCTCGGCGTAAGCCTTTTCGAGCATCTTCACCATGGGCGTATTGAAATCCGCCAGCCGATAGCCTTCGCGCGCGGCTAGCGTCGCCACGAACTCGCTCATTTTGACGAGCGACGCGTTGTAGCCGCCATGTTTCATCGGCGGACGCGTGACTTCGTCGTACGGAGAAGGTTCAATCAGCGTGACGCGCGCGCCGGGCGCGGCCTGCTTCATCAATTGGATTAAACGCTCGTAGCCGGTCGTGTAGCGGTCCATCGTGCTCTGCTCGAAAGGATGGTAGTCGCCATCGTTCATGCCGAGCATGACGGTCACCACGGTCGGTTTATACGGCGCCACGTCGCGCTTCAAACGTAAATCGATGGGACCGGCCCAGCCGCCGGTGACGCGGTCGCCGCCCACGCCCGAATGGACGAAGCTCACATCGAGCTTGGGATAGCGCGTGTGGACGAAGGTCTCGGTAAAGATCGTGTAGAGCCGTTGATCGGTGATCGAGTCGCCGTAGAAGACAACCCGGTCACCGCTCTTCAGCGCAAAATTCTGGGCCAACAGAGCCGCGGAAAAGGCGAGGGCCAGAGCCAGACGTCGGAACATCGGTGCAACTCCTTGATCGGGACAAGACGAAGAATGAACCGGTTATCCTATCAAGACTGTTGCCGTCCTGCGCATGGCGCTCCACTCTGGCAGAGCATTTTCAGCGCGCGCGGCAATGCGGTCCGCCGGAGTTGCGCAGGCGCTCGGCCGCCGCTTCCGGCGTGATGTCGCGCTGCGGCGTGGCCAGCATTTCAAAACCGACCATGAACTTGCGCACAGTGGCCGAGCGCAGCAATGGCGGGTAGTAGTGCGCGTGAAAATGCCAGAACGGAGACTCGCCGCCGGCGGGCCGCTGATGCAGACCCATGGTGTAGGGGAACGAGACTTCGAACAGATTGTCGTAGCGCAGCGTGACGCTCTTCATCATCTCGGCGAGGCCTTCGCGCTCGGCGTCCGTCAGTTGATCGATGCCCGTCAACGGCCGCTTCGACACGATCATCGTTTCGAAAGGCCAGACGGCCCAGAACGGCACGACGGCGAGGAACAACTCGTTCTCCGCGACAACGCGTTCGCCGAGCTTGGCTTCCAGCGCCGCGTAATCGGCGAGCAACGTGCGGCCGTGCGCTTCAAAATACGCCTTTTGCGCCGCGTGTTCTTTCGCGGGTTCGTTGGGGATGGACGATGGCGCCCAGATCTGGCAATGCGGATGCGGGTTGCTGCAGCCCATCATCGCGCCGCGATTTTCGAAGATCTGCACGTAGGCGATGCCCGCCTGCGCGATCAACTGGGTGAACTCAGCGGCCCACGTATCGACGACCTTGCGGATCTCGCCGACTTCCATTTCGGCGATGGTCAGGTCGTGGCGCGGCGAAAAGCAGACCACCTTGCAGATGCCCGATTGCGACTCGGCGCGCAACAAGCCGCCTTCCTCGTAGGAGCCGGCCGGCGTGTCGGGCAGCAGCGCGGCGAAGTCGTTCGTAAAGACGTAAGTCGAATTGTAGGCTGGATTGAGCACCCCGCCGGCGCGTGGATTGCCGGGGCACAGGTAGCACGTAGGATCATAGGACGGCCGCTCCTGCGGCGGCACCTTCTCCACCTGGCCCTGCCAGGGACGCTTCGTGCGATGCGGCGATACCAGAACCCACTCGCCCGTCAGCGGATTGAAGCGGCGATGGGGATGCTCTTTGAGATCAAACAAGAGAAAACGCTCCTCTTTCTCCATCGTACCGGGAGCGGGGCTCCGGCGCATGGCGGCCCGCCGGGAAAGGCCTGCCGGCAGCCGCCCCGCAGGGACCGCGGGCGCCCAATGCGTTCCTTCCTGGCGCGAAACGGTTGCAACCGATGAAGAAAGCATTGTAATCTCTACTAGGATTAGGGAAATGCTGGGACCTGGGCTCATCAACGTATCCGTGAAATGTGAATACGCTCTCCGCGCCGTGCTCGATCTGGCGCTGGCAGCGTCCACCGAACCGATTCGGATTGCCGACATCGCGTCTCGCCGCAAGATTCCGCAGAAATTCCTGGAGACGATCCTGTCCGATCTCCGGAAGCAGGGTTTCCTGGAGTCGCGCAGAGGCGCCGAAGGCGGTTACTTACTGGCTCGTCCGGCCGAGTCCATCACCGTGGGCGAAGTCGTGCGCGCCGTCGAGGGCGGGCGCGGCGCCAACGGCGGAGAGGAGCCGGGGCCGATTGAATTTCTCTGGAATGAAGTGGATGCCGCGATTGCTGCGGTGATTGATCACAAGACGATCGCCGAGCTCGCGCGCGAGTGGCGCGAGCGGCAGGCACGCTTTGTACCGAACTGGGAGATCTGATTCATGCGAGTCTACGCAGACAACTCATTGAGCATCGGCCATACTCCGCTCGTGCGGCTGAACCGCGTGACGCAGGGCTGCAAGGCGACGGTCCTCGCCAAGGTGGAGGGACGCAATCCCGCCTATTCCGTGAAGTGCCGCATTGGCGCTTCGATGATTTGGGACGCCGAAAAGCGCGGCGTGCTGGGGCCCGGTAAGGAACTGGTCGAACCGACCAGCGGCAACACGGGCATTGCGCTGGCGTTCGTGGCGGCGGCCCGCGGCTATCCCATCACGCTGACCATGCCCGAGACGATGTCGATCGAGCGCCGCAAGGTGCTCCGCGCGTTCGGCGCCAAGCTGGAGTTGACCGAAGGCTCGAAAGGCATGAAGGGCGCTATCGCCAAGGCCGAAGAGATCTATAACGCCAATCCCGATCGCGTCGTACTGCTGCAGCAGTTTTCGAATCCGGCCAACCCGCAGGTCCACTACGAAACGACCGGCCCCGAGATTTGGAACGACACCGATGGCACCGTGGACGCTGTCGTGGCGGGCGTGGGGACGGGCGGCACGATTACGGGCATTGCGCGCTATATCAAGCAGGCCCGGGGCAAGGCGATCACGGCCGTCGCGGTCGAGCCCGCGAACAGTCCGGTGATCAGCCAGACCCGCGCGGGCGTGCCCTTGCAGCCGGGGCCGCATAAGATTCAGGGCCTCGGCGCCGGCTTCATCCCCGCGACGCTCGATCTCTCGCTGGTCGATCGTGTGGAGCAGGTCGGCAACGATGAGTCGATGGAAATGGCCCGCCGCCTGGCAAAGGAAGAGGGACTGCTTTCGGGCATCTCCTGCGGCGCCGCGACGGTCGCCGCCGTACGGCTCGCCCAGCAACCTGAGTTTGAGGGCAAAACGATCGTCGTCATCCTGCCCGACGCCGGCGAGCGTTATCTGACGTCCGCTCTCTTTGAGGGCATGTTCAGCGAGTAAGTCTCCGCACCGTGCGCCGGGGCGATCCATGCGTCGCCTTGGCGCACCGGCGCGATGCGTCCTCAGACCATGAAGAACAGACTGAGGCGCGGGAGCCCGGCCTTCTCGTACACCTTGCGGTCCAGGAAGCTCTTTTCGAGCTGCGCCAGTTGATCGGCCGTCATCTTGCTGCGATAAGGGCGGAGTTGCAGGTCCAGTTCCCGCCGCATCGCGAACAGATCGTCGTCCGACAGGCGCGTCCGGGCGATGGCGGCCATCTTCTCTTCAATCGCGGTCAGGCGCTGATCCAATTCCTGCAGATCGCGCAGATGCTCTTCGAGCGATTCCAGGATATGGGTAAGCGAGGCCGTGATGTCCTCGTAGCCCGCGAGCGCCGCGAGCGCCGTCCGCGCCTTTTCAAGATGCGTGCGCACGGCCGCGGGCGGGAACGGGTCTTCGGCCGGTGCGCCGCTGCCGCCGGCGGGCAGGTTCTTGGCCATCGCCTCGGCTTCTTTCATGATGGCCTGGGCGCAATAGGCCAGGGAATTGACGGCCTGCGTATGGCTTTTCCGCTGGCGCCATTTGTCGAATGCCGCGTCGATGCCGCGCAGCACCGCCTCCAGCGGGACGCCCGCGTTTTTCCAACTTTCGACCAACGCCCAGTCCAGCGGCGACAGCAGAAACAGAGCGGTGCCGCGCGCCTGCTGGAAATGCTCCTCCACTTCCGTGAAGTAGTTGAAGTAGTTCAGCCGCCATTCCTGCGATTCGTCGCTCATTCCGTTTGGACCGCCAGCTAACGCTGCGCGCGCTCCCAGATCATCCGCAGGCCATCGAGCGTCAGATCCTCGTCCAGGTGCTGGATGCGTTTGGAGGTTCCGACAATCAGGGATGCCTGCCCGCCCGTCGCGATGGTTTTCGTTTGCGGTCCCAACTCGGCGCCGATGCGTTCCAGCAGACTGTCGATCAAGCCGATGAAGCCGTAGAACAACCCCGACTGGATGCTGCCCACGGTGTTCGTGCCGATCACTTTCTCGGGCTCGCGGAAATCGACCATCGGCAATTGCGCGGTTTTGAGCACCAGGCCGTTGATCGCCATGCCGATACCGGGGCAGATCATGCCGCCCAGGAACTCGCCATGGCCCGAGACCACATCGAAATTGATAGAAGTCCCGAGGTCGACCACGACGCACGGCCCGCCGTATTTGTGGAACGCTGCGGAGGAGTTGGCCAGCCGGTCGGCGCCAACCTCGCGCGGATTGTCGTAGCGATTGATGAGACCCGTGTCGGTCGATGGCCCGACGAACAGCGCCGCGGTATTGAAATAGCGCTGCGCCATCTGCTTGAGGGGCGTGTTGACCACGGGCACCACGCTCGAAACGGCGAAGCCGTCCACTTGCGCGAGATTCAGCCCCTCCAGGGAGAAGAGGTTGCGCATGAGGATGCCCCATTCGTCCGCCGTCTGGTCCCGGTCGGTCCGTAGCCGCCAGCGCGTGGCGATTTTGGCGCCTTCAAAGACGCCGATAGTCACATTCGTGTTGCCGACATCGAGTGCGAGTAGCATCTTGCTCCATGATAGCCGTCACGAGTTGGCGCACTTGGGTAGAATCGGGCAAGGCATGGTATGCGTCTCGCGGCGCAGACGCTATCCTGAGGAATCGGTTGAGCCTTCCGTATGCTGACGAAACTGGAAATCCGCAATTTCAAACGCTTTGATTCGGTCGAGATCGAACTGGGCAATCCGGTGGTCTTCATCGGACCGAACAACTCAGGCAAGACGACGGCGCTGCAGGCCCTGGCGCTGTGGGGACTGGCCCCGCGGACACACCACTCCGCGTCGGGGAAGGCTACGCCTGTCGTTGTGTTGAACCGGAAAGACATCTTGGCGGTGCCGGTTCCAGACGTATTGATGCTTTGGCACGCCCCTGGGCTCGCCTCGGAATCGACTCCGACAGATGAGGGATTTGCTCCTTCAGTCAATACTGTTTACTGGATTGGAATTCGGGTTACAGGCAACGATGGCGGCCGCGAATGGCAATGCGCCTTCGAATTCAATTACGCTAACCAGGAATCGATCACATGTTGGCCGAGATGGGAAAAGAAGCGAACGGAAGTGCCTCCTCAGGCCAGCTCTGTCCGCATTGCTTTCCTTCCGCCCATGTCCGGGCTAGCGGATCAGGAATTCCTGAAGCAGCCCGGAGAGATTAACTACCTGATCGGGCAGGGCCGGACCGGCGAGGTGTTGCGCAACCTCTGCTACCGTGTGCGGAACGACTCGTCGGAGGGCGAGGCGCAGTGGCAGGCGATTACTGCTTCGATGCAGCGTCTGTTTGGGATCACGCTCTCGGAGCCTACTTTGTCTCCGGCGCGCGGGTCGATCGAGATGACCTACAGGGACAAGAGCGGGGCCGAATTGGATTTGTCCTGCACCGGCCGAGGCGCGCTTCAAACACTGCTCTTGCTCTCCTACATGAATGTCAATGCGGGGGCGGTTCTGCTGTTGGACGAGCCGGACGCGCACCTCGAGGTTTTGCGGCAGCAGGAGACATATCGGCTGCTGTCGGAAGAAGCTGCTCGCAGCGGCAGCCAGATCATCATCGCCAGCCACTCGGAAGTCATCTTGCGCAACGCTGCTAACGATGGCGATGCTGTCGTCGCGTTTGTTGGCACGCCGCACCGGGTGGAGGGGCAGGTTACCCAGGTCCTCAAAGCTCTCTCAACGATTCGCGCCGACGAATACGAAAAGGCCGAGATGCTCGGGTGGGTGCTTTATCTGGAAGGCTCGACGGATCTGGACGTGCTGCGCGCCTTTGCGGACCGTCTGAACCATCCCGTACGGGACTGTTTGGCGCGGCCTTTTTTCCTGCCAATCATGAACCAGCCGAAGATCGCGCAGGAGCATTTCCGCGGGCTGAGCGTCGCAAAGCCGGATCTGCTGGCTTTCCAACTTACCGATCACCTGGACCGTCCGTTGAAATCCGACGAGCGCTTTGCGGATCGCATGTGGCAGCGGCGCGAGATCGAGAACTATCTCTGCCAGCCGGAGACGCTCTACGCCTATGCCGCCAGCCTTGCTGCGGACGGTCCGGAACAACTGTCTGGCAAGGCCGCCGAGTTGCGCGCCGCGATGCAGGAATGTGTCGCGGAAAACGTTGTTCCTGCGATGATCCGGAATCTCCAAGACGCACGCTGGACGACGGTCAAGGCAAGTGACGACTACCTGAAGCCTGTTTTTGAAGCATTTTTTGAACGGCTGAAGCTCCCGAACCGCATCGTCAAGGGGATGGCAAAATCGGAATATCACCGCCTGGTTCGCTTCATCCCGGACGACGAGGTCGATTCGGAGGTAACGGCGATTCTTGATGCTATCTACGACGTGAGCCAGCGGGCCAAGCCGCACGCCTGAGAGTTTCTCTTACTTGTCGAGCGGTCGCACGCCACCCGCCGTGACGACAGTTTCGCCGCCGGCGTCCGTACGCACGCGCAGGAAGCCCTCCGCGGTCAGGCCCGCTGTCGTGCCGCGCACCAAACCGTTTGGCATATCGACTTCGACGCGCTTGCCTTCCGCGTAACTCGATGCCGCGGAGAACAGGCTCAGTACAGGAACGGCCCCGCCCGTGGCGAGAATGTGCGCATTGCTGTCGATGGAGGTCGCGAGCGCGGCCAGCAGCGGCTCGCGCTCGAATGTCCGGCCCGCCTCGATGCGCAGCGACGTGGCGATCGCCCGCAGTGGGGCGGGGAACTCGGGCTGGTTCACGTTGATCCCAACGCCGGCCAGGATCGCGCCCTCATGAAGCTGCGTCAGGATGCCGCAGACCTTACGCCCGTTCAGCAGCACGTCGTTCGGCCAGCGCAGATCGGGCACTACGCCGGCGACGATTTGCAGCACGTCGGCAACGGCGACGCCGAGCGCAAGCGTCACCACGGGCAGGCGCTCGGGCGGCAGGTCGATCCGCAGGATCTGGGTGAAATACAGTCCTTCGCCGGCCGGCGAATGCCAGTTGTGACCCCGGCGGCCCAGGCCGTCCGTTTGCGTTTCCGCGCCTGCGATGGTCCCGGCCGGTGCGCCGGCGCTGGCCAGCCGCGCCGCCGCATGCATGGTTGTGCCGATCTCGTCGTACCACTCGATGCGCCGTCCACCCAAACGGAGGCGCGCCTGCTCTACGTCAAAGGCCATGCCTAGAGCGTAGCAACCCGCGCCAGCAGGTTCGACCCAATCGCCGCCGGGCTGCTGGCCAGCCGGATACCGAACGGCCGCATTCGCGAAGAATTCGCGTTGTGTCCGTCCCCTGCGCGGGTTACAATCATCGCACACTGGCGGGTTCGCGTCTCCAGCGGGATGCCTGGATTGAGGCACGGAGGACCCAGCATATGACCGTTGTCCACCCCGGCTCCAACCGCGCGCTTTCTCTGTGGCCGCGCGTTTTTGCCGTGATTGCGCTACTGCTCGCTGGCTGCGGCGGGCCACGGCACGAACCGGCGCCCGGGGCCGCCGAACCATCGGGTGCGCCGCCTCCGGCGGCGGAGAAGAGCAATCCCGAAGCCGCCGCACAGGTCCCCCCATCTACCGTGGACACCGCTTCTCAGAGCGCCGCTGCCGCGAAGCAGGAGGCGATCGAGCTTGAGGCTGAGCGACGCGCGAGCGAACGGGAGTACAAGCGCGCCAAGCCGCCCGCATCGGCGCCGGGCGCCTACGACCGCTTGCCGGAGTGGATGCCGCCTGGTCCCCCGGCAATCGCCGGCGAAAGGCCGCGGACTGCCACGTACGAGGGCCCGGCGATGCCCGCCTTTGAGTGGCCGCCCCCACAGGCATCCGAGCAATACGTTCTGCCGCACAGCATCTTTGGCGACGACTCGCGGGCGACCCGCTTCTTCGACGTCGATCACCTGCTTGTCTCGGCGCTCGAAGCCAGCGGCTACACGGCGCGCAACTATTACGCGGTGCCGAACGGCTTTGCGCTCGCGACGCGCATCGAACAGATCAACGATGACGGCACCCCGAAGACTCCGCCCGCGCGCTTTGCGCTGGAGCCCGAACCGGCATCGATCTTGCGGCCCATGGATTACCTGAAGGCCTTGCTCAGGGGCGTTCCCGGCTACTACCGCGTGATTGTTTTCATTGTGACGAGCACGCCTTTCCGCGCCTCCGGCGAGCGGCCTACCGAAGCGGAAGCGATCGCCTGGGTCAGCGCCGGCGTGAATGTGCTGCCCTCCGGCATCGGCAACCTGCCGTTCACGCGCGAGGTGAATTGCACCGTGCTCGTCTATGAATTTTTGCGCAAACCCGGCGCCGACGCCGATGCTACGCAATTTGCCACGCCGGGCCACCTGGACGCGATGACGCACCTGGTGAAGTCCGGCATCTGGCGGGGCCTTCGCGTGCCTTAGTCTGCAACGCGCGCTTCCAAAGAGGGGGGAATCGCAATGCCTGAATCTGCCGGTTCGTACATGAGGAACGCAAGAAAAGAAGACGGCGGCCTGCAGCCGTTGGACCGCGTACGCTCGCACTTGGCGGTCCTCTGGATCTGCGGTTTCAGCCTGGTGTTTCTGCTCGTCGCGGTGCAGTCGCTCAACGGCCGCTACGGCGGTCACGAACAGGAGGCGTGGGCCTGGCTGTTGCCCAATATCACGCCTACCATGGGCACGATACTCGCCGGACTCGGCTATACGGCGCTGGATCCGTACCGCTCTCACGCTACGGTGCGAACGGGTTTCTATCTGGCGGCGTACTGGCTGTCCGTCTTCTACCTTGTGCTGATCCTGCTGACGATTCTGATCGCGCCGACGCGGCCGGAGGGCGTCACCGGCAAGGGCGCGGTCGAGCTGATGCATACGGCGAATTTGTGGCTGGGGCCGACGCAGGGGTTCGTCGCGACGGCGTTGGGAGTGCTCTTCGCATCGAAGGAGAAGCGCCAGCCGGCCGCCGCCGAGGAGGCCGCCGGCAGTGGCGATTAGCCAGCCGCCGCGCTATTCGAGCGCCAGCCGGAAATTGATGTCGAGCGCATGCGCCGAGTGCGTGATCGCGCCCGCGGAGAGGAAGTCGGCGCCCGCCTCCGCGTAGGCCCGCGCCGTGGAGAGCGTGATGCCGCCGGACAACTCCACCGTTGCCCGGCCGCCGATCCGGGCGATCCACTCGCGCGCCTGAGCGGGCGTCAGGTTGTCGAGCAGCAGGCGCTGCGCGCCGCACTCCAGCGCTTCGTCCAACTCGTCCAGCGTGCGAACTTCGATCTCTACCGGAATCGTCTGTCCTTCGACCGCCGCCAGCGCCGCGCGCACTCCGCCCGCGGCGGTGATGTGGTTGTTCTTGATCAGAATCGCGTCGAACAGACCCTTGCGATGGTTCGTGATTCCGCCCGCCGCCGCCGCCATCTTTTCGAGCGTGCGTAGCCCCGGCGTCGTCTTGCGCGTGTCCAGCACTTTGCACTTCGTTCCGGCCACGGCTGCCGCGAACTGGCTGGCAAGTGTCGCCACGCCCGACAGCCGCTGCATGAAATTGAGCGCCGTCCGCTCGCACGTCAGCAGCGTGCGCGCGGAGCCCCGTACGCGGGCAATGCACTCGTCGTTTCGCGCCCGGTCGCCGCTCTGCTTCCACAACTCGATGGACTTCACGCCGCCGCGCATCTGGTAAATGACCGGCAGCAGTTCCGTGCCCGCCACAATCATCGGCTCCCGCGCATAGAACGCGCCGGAGGCGACGCGGTCGGCCGCGACAGTCAGTTCCGTGGTGACATCGCCGGAGCCGATATCTTCATCCAGAGCCCGCCGGACGCTATCGAGAACTTCCTGCTGCGTGGTATCGAACATGGAGTGTGTCTCCTGCAACGAATAACCTCGGATCCGCAAAGTGGCGCACACCTCCCGGCGGCATTTCCGCCATGCCGGCAAATTGAAGCGTGCGCCCCGCGCGAGCTACGCTCCAATGCCCGCCAACGCCGTACGGCTGCGCTCGATCTGCGCTTCGTAATCGGCGAGCTTGGTGCGCATCTCTTCGATCACGTGCGCCGGCGCCTTGGCTGTAAAGCGCTCGTTGCCAAGCTGACGGCGGGTGTTGTCGATGACCTTCGTGAGTTGTTCAATCTCTTTCTGCAGCCGCACTTTCATCGCGTCGGCCTGCGCCCCGGAGAGCCTCAGCACGACATCGAATTCGGGCGTCGAGCGGGATGCGCCGGAGGCTGGCGCCGCGCCGGCTTTGCCCAGCGTGAACGTCGTATTGGTGAGCGCTTCGAGAGCGGCGTGTTCGGCCGTTGCCAGTGCCGCGGTAGCGTCGTCATGCGCATACAGCGCCCCTTCGAGCCGCTGCTTGGGATCGAGCTTCTGATCGGCCCGCAGCGCGCGCGCCGCGGTGATCATCTCTTGCAACAACGCCATGCGCCGGGCGGCGTCTTCGTCGGCGGCGGCAGGATTGGCTTGCGGATACGGCGCCAGGCAGAGCGATTCGGGAATGCCCGCGCCCTTCTTCACCAGGCGCTGCCACAGCTCTTCGCTGAGGAACGGCATCACCGGGTGCAGCAGGCGCAGCGCGCATTCGAAGACGCGCAGCAGATTGGCGAGGTGCGTTTGCGCGTCGCTGCCTTCGTTAATGCGCAGCTTCTTGAGTTCCACATACCAGTCGCAGAACTCGTCCCAGAAGAAGCCGTACAGCAGATCGGCGCACTCGTGGAAGCGGAACGTCTTCTGCGCGTGATCCATCTTCGCGGCCACGTCGCTCAGACGGTGGAAGATCCAGGCGTCTTCAAGCGCCACCGCCCCATTGGCGGCGAGCGGCGCCGGAGCCACGGCGTCCAGCTTGTCGAGTTCGAGTTGCTCGACGCCCAGCTTCTCCATCTGCATGAAGATGAAGCGCGCCGCGTTCCAGATCTTGTTGGCAAACGCCCGCGAGCTGGTCATGCGCTCATCGCTGAAGACGATGTCCGTGCCTGGAGCCGCGCCGCGCAGCAGTGCGAAGCGCACGGCGTCGGTGCCGTACTGCTCGGTGACCACCAGCGGGTCCACCACGTTGCCCTTGGTCTTCGACATCTTCTGGCGTTCGGCGTCGCGCACCAGGCCGTGAATGTAGACCGTGCGGAACGGCACGTCGCCCATGCACTCGATGCCGAGCATGATCATGCGCGCCACCCAGAAGAACAGGATGTCGAAGCCCGTGATCAGCAGCGTCGTCGGGTAGTAGGTCTTCAGCGCTTCGGTCTGGTCCGGCCAGCCGAGCGTCGAGAACGGCCAGAGCCCCGAGCTGAACCAGGTGTCCAGCACGTCCGAGTCCTGGTGAATGTTCTTCGAGCCGCACTTCGAGCATTCCGTCGGATCGGTGCGCGAGACGGTGATGCCCTTGCAATTGTCGCAGTGCCAGGCCGGAATGCGATGGCCCCACCAGAGCTGGCGCGAGATGCACCAGTCGCGGATGTTGTACATCCACTCGAAGTAAGTCTTCGACCAGTTTTCCGGAACGAACGTGATGCGGCCCTCTTCCACGGCCTTGATGGCCGGCTCGGCGAGCGGCTTCATCGAGCAGAACCACTGCGTCGAGACGAGCGGCTCCACCACGGTCTTGCAGCGCTGGCAGGTGCCGGCGCTGAGCTTGTAATCTTCAATGCGCACCAGCGCGCCCTCGGCTTCGAGGTGCGCCAGCACGGCCTTGCGCGCTTCGTAACGGTCCAGCCCAGCGAACTCGCCGGCTGCGGCGGTCATCACGGCGTTCTTGTCGATAACGACGATGATCGGCAGGTTGTGACGCTTGCCGGCTTCAAAGTCGTTCGGATCGTGCGCGGGCGTGACTTTGACGACGCCAGTGCCGAACTGCGGATCGGCCAACGGGTCGCAGATGATCGGGATCTCACGATTCATCAGCGGCAGAATCACGCTCTTCCCATGCAGATCGCGATAGCGTTCGTCGTCCGGATTGACGGCCACCGCCGTATCGCCGAGCATCGTCTCCGGGCGGGTGGTGGCGACGGTGACGTAGCGGCCCGGCATGTCCTTTACCGGATAGCGGATGTGCCACAGCTTGCCGTTCGACTCGACGTGAACCACTTCCAGGTCCGACAGCGCCGTCTGGCAACGCGGGCACCAGTTCACCATGTACTCGCCGCGGTAGATCAGGCCCTTTTCATAGAGCCGCACAAAGACCTCGCGCACCGCGCGCGACAGCCCTTCGTCCATCGTGAAGCGCGTGCGCGACCAGTCGCACGAATCGCCGATCCGCCGCATCTGGCTCAGGATCGTGCCGCCGTATTGTTCCTTCCAGGCCCAGACGCGCTTCTCGAACGCTTCGCGGCCCAGGTCGTGACGGGTGATGTTCTCGGTCGCCTTCAGATTGCGCTCGACCACCATCTGCGTGGCAATGCCGGCGTGATCGGTGCCGGGCACCCACAACGTCTGGTCGCCCTTCATGCGGTGCCAGCGCGTGGTGACATCGATCTCGGTGTGCTCCAGCATGTGGCCGATGTGCAACATGCCGGTGACATTGGGCGGCGGGATCACCAGCGAGAAGACCTCCCGTTCGGGGGAAGTCAGTGCGGACGGCGCCTCAAAGAAGCCTCGGTCGATCCACCATTGCGCCCAGTGCTTTTCGAAGCGCTGGGGCTCGTAAACTTTCTCTAACTGCATGGGAAATCACCAGTTTAGCATGGGTGCGGAAGCTGGCGGCAGAGCCGGGCCGATGCCGCCGCGGAGACCGCGGGATCGCTGGCGAAGCGAGCGCCCGCAGCCGCGCTGCGGATAGACCCTGTTGGACGGGCGTCGCGTGGCGATAAGCTGGAAAGACCCGGTTTTCGTTTGCCGTCATGCAACTTTTTCCGCGCCTCTTATTGCCGGTCTGCCTTGCCGCGTCGTCGGCAATAACGGTGTGCGGCGCCGATGCTTCCGCCGTCCAGCCGATTGAGCACGTGCGCCAGCTCGCCTTTGCTCACAAGCCCGCCGATGTGCTGGTGCGCGGCGTAGTTATCGAGGCGCCAGGCCGTCTGCCGGCGGACCCCCGGTTTTTTCAAATCCAGGACCACAGCGGCGGCATAGCCGTTTTCCCTGGCCGGCGCCTGAGCCTGAAGCTGGGCGACTGCGTGGATGTCGTCGGGTCGCCCATGCTGTTCAACGACCTCGAACCGCAGATGGAGGCCCGCCGGGTTACAGCCGCGGATCAACCTTGCGCCGCTCCCGAAGTTCGTACGCTTTCGGTGAACGAGGTGCGGACGGGGCATGGCTCGGGGGCGCTCGTGCGGGTTGCGGGACGGGTGGTGGATTCCAGCGCCGGCGACGATCGCGCGTTGATTCTGATTGGAGATGTCGCGGGGCCGCTACGTGTCGTCCTGCGCCGCCCGGGCGGCGCGCTCGCGGAGATTCGGCGCAGGACGGAAGCGAATGCGTGGATCGAAGCCGTTGGCGTTTCGCTCCCCTCGGCTGACGGGAAGTCCCATTACGTACGCGTGCGAAGCATCTCCGATATTGTGCAGACGGCGCCGCCGCCTTTCCGTCCTCATCCGGCGCTCGTGTGGTTTTCGTTCGCTTTGCTGGGCATCGCCGTGGCCACCGGCGTGTGGATTGTCACACTGCGCCGCGCCGTTGCGAGTAAGACGGGCGAGATCAGCCGGCTGCTGGAGCAGGCGCAGGCCGCGTCGCGGTTCAAGAGCCAGTTCCTGGCGAATATGAGCCATGAGATCCGCACGCCCATTCACGGCATCATGGGCATGCAGGAACTGGTGCTCCAATCCGAGCTTCAGCCGGTGCAGCGCGAAAGTCTGGAGATCGCGCACTCCGCGACGCGTTCCCTCCTCTCCTTGCTCAACGACATCCTCGACCTGTCGAAGATTGAGGCCGACTGCATCGAGCTCACGCCGGAGACGCTGAACTTGCATGGGATGATCGTCGAACTGGAGCGCCAGTTCCGCGCGAGCGCCCGCGTCTCGGGCGTTGACTTCAATGTTGCGATTGCTCCGGAGGCGCCCAAGTATGTCAAAGCCGACCCGGTGCGGCTGCGGCAGGTGCTCACCAATCTGCTGAGCAACGCTTTCAAATTCACCTCCGCGGGTTCCGTGACGCTGCGCTGTAGTGCGGTCGTGCCGCCGGAGGCAGCGGCCCGGCGGGGCGCCGCGCGCTTTCACTTTGAGGTCCAGGACACGGGCATCGGTATCGAGCCGTCGGAGCAGGAGCAGATCTTCTCGGCATTTCATCAGGCCGATGGCTCCATCACGCGGCGATTTGGCGGTACGGGGCTCGGCCTGACAATTGCCAGCCGCCTGGTCGCTCTGATGGGCGGCGACTTGCGTTGCGAGAGCGCGAAGGGTCAGGGTTCGCGGTTCTGTTTCGACGTGGATTTGCCGCTCGCCGCCAACCCGGAAACACCCGAACCGCAAGGGGGCGACGGCGCGCCGGCGTCCAAACTGCGCGTGCTGCTCGCCGAAGACAACTCCATCAACCAAATCGTCGTGCGCCGCCCGTTGGAAGCGCTGGGCCACAAGGTAGTGACGTGCCAGGACGGCGAGCAGGCGGTGGCGCTGTGTTCGAAGGGCGAATTCGACGTTGTGCTGATGGACGTGCAAATGCCCGTCCTTGACGGGCTGGAGGCCGCACGCCGCATCCGCCGGGCGGAGGCGGATGCCGGAACTCCGCGCGTGCCGATTCTGGCGTTGACCGCGAATTCGCTGCGCGAACAGGTCAATGCCTGTTTTGCCGCCGGCATGGATGATTGTCTCTGCAAGCCATTTCTGCCGGCGGACCTGATGCACCTGATTGCCATCCATGCGCGCCGCTCGCTTCGGACCTCCGCGCCCGGCTCACCGCGGGCGTGACGCCCGCGCGGGACCCACTCGTATAAAGTAAGGGCATGGCTCCTATCGAGGCGATTCAGGCGGCATTGCGCGCCGAGGGCTTGGACGGCTGGTTGTTCTTCGATCATCACCGGCGGGATCCGCTGGCCTATCGCGTGCTGAAGTTCGAGCCGAGTCAGATGGTCACGCGGCGCTGGTATTACCTGGTGCCCGCCGCGGGCGAGCCGCGCAAAATGGTGCACAAGATCGAGTCGCACGTGCTCGATCCGCTGCCCGGCGCGACGACGCAGTATTCGGGCTGGCGCGATCAGCAGGTGCTCCTGCCCGCGTTGCTGGAAGGATGCCAGCGGGTGGCGATGCAGTACTCGCCGCACTGCGCGGTGCCGTACGTCTCGAATATCGACGGCGGAACGCTGGAACTCATCCGCGGTTGTGGCGTCGATGTCGTGACCTCGGCCAACCTGATCCAGCTTTTCGAAGCGGTCTGGAGCGAGGCTCAATACGCTGCCCACAAGCAGGCCGGCGTTTTTGTGGATGCGGCCCGCCGGGCGGCGTTCGCGCGCGTCGGCGAGATCCTGCGCGCGGGTGGCCGCGTCACTGAGTATGAGATTCAGCAGTTCCTGTGCGACTATTTCCGGAGTAATGGAATGACCTACGATCACGGCCCGATCGTGGCCGTGAACGGCAATGCTTCCAACGCGCATTACGATCCGGAACAGGGCAACTGCTCCGAGATCCGGCCGGGCGATCTGCTGCTGATCGACCTGTGGGCCAAGCTCGACCAGCCCGGCGCCGTGTACTACGACAGCACCTGGACGGGCTACTGCGGCGCCACGCCGCCCGACGCGATGCTGAACGTCTTCGCCGCCGTCACCGGCGCGCGCGACGCCGCGATTGCCTGCGTGAAGAGCGCGGCCGACGAGGACGCGGTGCTCGCCGGTTATCAGGTCGACGACGCCTGCCGCGGGTTCCTGCAAGCGCATGGACTCGCCGAGCACTTCTTCCATCGCACGGGCCATTCCATCGGCGAGGAAGTGCACGGCAACGGCGCCAACATGGACAACTACGAGACGCACGACGAACGCCTGGTCATCCCCGGCACCTGCTTCTCCGTCGAGCCGGGCGTCTACCTTCCCGACTTCGGCATCCGCAGCGAAGTGGACGTCTATCGGGGGCAGAATTCAGCCGAAGTGACGGGCGAAATCCAGACGGCCTTGCTGCGTCTGTTGTAACGGCCGTTGCGCTCGCGCCTGTGCTTCCGTTGGCGGCTTGGCGCGTTGTTGGCTGGCGCTGAACCATGCGCGCGCTGGCTGCTGGCGCGCACGAGCGATACATGCAGGGCACGCTCCCAGACGCGCCCTGCCCTATTGCGGCTTGCAAGCCGGCGGTTCCTGCGTTGCGGCGCGAATGCGCCCCGAAAACCGTCGTAATGACATCGGTTTTCCTCTTGAATTGAGAGGAATTTCCTACTTCTTTACACCGCCCGAGTCGAGGTGTTCGGCCTGCTCGACCTTCTTCTCCGTGGCGAAAGTTGGTGGGATCTTGGCCATCGTCGCGTACCAGCAGCCATGCGCTCCGATGTGGAAGTTGGTCATCAGTCCACACATGGCGCCGCCAATGACGTTGCCGGAATATACGGCGCTCGGCGTCGGCTCATACACCCAATGAACATTGCCCGAAAGCAATGCCCATTGGCCGCTGTAACCGTCCCCGGTTTTGAACGTGCCGTTCGCGTTGAAAGTGAGAGTGGTCTGGTTGTAGCCTCCGCTGCAACCAAAGCTGTAATGGAGAGTCCATTGCCCAACGATGCTCATGTTTCCTCCTTGCGATGAGCGTTTCCAACTTGGCGTATTATGGATTCCCTAATGCTGCAAAGCAAGCTGGTTTCGCGTGTTTTCCGGCAATTGCGACTGAATTTTGCTTATAAATTACCGGTGCGCCAGGTGTGGGCGTTGCGTGAAAGCCCGCCGCCTTGGCGCGATTCGCGAGCCCATAGCAGGATTACACTTTCCCCGTAAGCGGCGGATTGTGGGACGCGAGGGCGAGCGGGCAGCCGGCGGCTATTTGATCTTGGCTAACTCTTGTACGATGACCTGCTCCATGCGGTCGAACTCGGCCTCGTCGTATCCGGCGGATTGGAACGCGATCTTTCCGTCGGCGCCGACGACGTAGGAGCGGGGGATGCCCGCGTCCGCGAATTTCTTGTAGATGTCGCGCTGCGGATCGGCCGCCAGCGGGAACGTGACCCCGAGCTTGGGCAGCGCTTGGCGAATGACGTCTTCCGTCTGCTCGCGTGCGATGCCGACCATGACGAAGGGATCGGACTTGTGCGCCTGCCAGACTTCCTTCTCCAGGCGCGGCATCTCGGCCCGGCATGGCCCGCACCAGGTCGCCCAGAAGTTCACCAGCACGACCTTGCCCTTCAGTCCCGCCACGTCGATCTTCTCTCCGGACAAGGTGGTCACGGTGAACTCCGGCATCGGCTCGCCGGCCTTGGTGAATGTCTTCCAGTTGTCCTGGCCGTAGGTCAGGCCCGGGACCAGCAGTAACGCACCCGCTAACCACGAGAGCAACTTCATGTCTCTGTTTTACTCTTGGCGCCCACCCCGGCGCAGCCGCATGGGGCCAACGGCGCGACCGCCGTGCCCTGCCGCCCTACGGTCGATCTCTACGCACGCCTTTCTCTGACTCGCAAGCCTTCTGGTGCCTAATCGATGTCGGGCTTCGATAGACGCAAACGTCCTACTACAAGAGCCTGCGACAACGCTCACGGGGGAAAAAGGGACGTTCGATTCGGGATGAGTCGGGCGAAGCGGAGCCCTGCCCTGAGTTTTTCGAAATTTAGGTCCGTGACCCGCCGTAGCGTGTCCGTCGCGTTGTGGGGCGGCTCTCCAGAGCCGCGTGGGGCCTCCAGGCCCCGCCCGCACGCTGCCGACTGCAGGGCGCATTTCACGCGCGCACGACCTGCCGCTCAACATTGTCGGTTTCTGTGCAATCCGATCGGACGTCATAGGTGGCAGATCCAGCCCCACTTTTTTGAAACACAACCACTTTCGAGCAACTACTTTGGCAATTTATCTCCATGGTCCTTCTCTTCACGAAGGGTGTGCGCCACCTTCGGTTGGTTCATCTGGCACAGCAATTCTTCAATGTCGTCGGGCCGCATAGGCGCACCACCGAGAAGCGCGATGGCGAGAGACCCGATGAACAGCAGTTTCAGAATCTTTCGTTTGACCGACATAGATCGCTCCCGAGATCCTCTGGGCAGAGCTTGCCCCTGCGCCGAGGGAAGTTGGATGTTCGGCCGTCAGAGAACAGCCGTGTTGTGTGGGAGGAACTATGCGACGGGAGGCGGGCGCGACGCGAGAACGGGTAGGAACGGGCGGCTGGGCCGCTGAAGCTCTTCGTCGCTGTACCCGATCAGGAGGCTAACGACGACAAAGAGAAAGAGGCACTGCGGAGAGAGGATCGCAAGCAGAGGAGCTGCACCAAGTGGTGCAAACGCCACGAGAACGATCACGGCGACGCACAGAAATGCGACGAGTTTACGAGCCGAAGTCCCCAATCTAGAGTTAGCCTAACAGATGCCGATATCTGGCAGACGCTTACGCTTCGATATGCCGCTTCACGGCATCGGTGAATTGCCGCGTCGTCGCCGTGCCGCCCAGATCGCGCGTCAGCACGTCGCCCTGGCGGAAGGCCGCCATAATCGCTTTCTGCAAACGGTTGGCGGCGTCACCTTCGCCGAGATGGCGCAGCATCAGGATCGCCGACGACATCAGCGCCGTGGGATTCGCGACTCCCTGTCCGGCGATGTCGGGCGCCGATCCGTGGACCGCTTCGAACACCGCGCACTTCTCGCCCATGTTCGCGCCGGGCACCACGCCCAGGCCGCCGACCAGACCCGCCGCCAGGTCGGAAACGATATCTCCATACAGGTTCGGCAGCAGCAGCACGTCGAACGTTTCCGGCCGCATGACAAGCTGCATCGACGCGTTGTCGACGATGAATTCGTTGTAGGCGATCTCGGGGTATTGGGCGGCGACCTCGCGGCAGCAGCGGATGAACAGGCCGTCCGAGAGCTTCATGATGTTGGCCTTGTGAACCGCCGTGATCTTCTTGCGATGGTTCTTCCGCGCGTAGGCGAAGGCGTAGTTGGCGATGCGCATCGACGCGTAGCGCGTGATGATTTTCAGGCTCTCAACAACGTCCGTGACGACCTCGTGCTCCAGGCCGGAATAGAGGTCTTCCGTGTTCTCGCGGAAGATCACCATGTCGATATTGACGTCCTGGAAGCGCGTCTTCAGCCCCGGCAGCGTGAAGACCGGCCGCACGTTGGCGAACAGGTCCAGCTCCTTGCGAATGGCCACGTTCACGCTCTTGAAGCCGCCCGCGATGGGCGTGGTGACGGGCCCCTTCAGCGCCACTCCGGTGCGCCGGATGGAGTCCAGAACGTAGGAGGGCAGGGACGTGCCCGCCTGCTCAATAATGGAGGCGCTCAACTCCGCGCGCTCCCATTCGATCGGCACGCCGAGCGCGCCGAGAACCTCCACTGTTGCACCGGCCACCTCGGGCCCAATGCCGTCGCCGGGGATGAGAGTGATCTGGTAGGCCACGGCACTATCGTAACCCGGAGTGCAACCGCAGATTTGCCGGGGTCCGGTGCGCCCAGCCGCGACGTGGGAAAATGAAAGTTTCCATGGCAGACATCAAACGCGTGCTACTGAGCGTCACCGACAAGACCGGGCTCGTCGAATTTGCCCAGGGCCTGGCCGGTTTCGGCGCCGAATTGATTTCCACCGGGGGGACGGCGAAGCTGCTGCGCGGCGCCGGCCTGAACGTCAAGGACGTCTCCGAAGTCACCGGTTTTCCGGAAATGCTCGACGGGCGCGTGAAGACCATTCATCCGCGCGTCGCGGGCGGCATCCTGGCGCGCCGCGCCGTGCCCGCCCACATGGCTGCACTGGCCGAGCACAACATTCCGACCATCGACATGGTGGTCGTCAATCTCTACGACTTCGCCGCGGCCGCGGCCAAGCCGGGCGCGACCGTCGACTACCTGATCGAGAACATCGACATCGGCGGGCCGACCATGATTCGCGCGGCGGCGAAGAACTTTCAGGACGTCGCCGTGGTCACCGACATTGCCGATTACGCGCCGCTGCTCGATGAGCTGAAGGCGTCCGGCGGGTCGCTCGCGAAGAAGACGCACTGGGATCTGGCGCGCAAGGCCTTCGCGCTCACGGCGCGTTACGATGCCGCCATCACCACGCGTCTGGCGCGGCTCGAAATCGAGGACGGCGAATTCGCCGAAAAGCCCGCGGAGCTGCCGGCCAATTTGAGCATTGTCCTGCCGCGCCGTCAGGCGTTGCGCTACGGCGAAAATCCGCATCAGAAGGCAGCGCTTTACGCCGCCGGTTCGACGGGCATCGCCGGCGCCGAGCAGTTGCACGGCAAGGAGCTTTCCTACAACAACCTGGTTGACCTGGACGCCGCGTGGCAGCTCGCCTGCGAGTTCACCGAGACGCCGGTGGCGGCGATTATCAAGCACACCAATCCGTGCGGCTGCGCGCAGCGGGACACGCTGGTGGAAGCCTACAAGCGGGCGTACGAGGCCGATCCGGTTTCGGCCTACGGCGGCGTGCTGGCCTTCAATCGCGAACTCGATCTGGAGACCGCGGAAGAAGCCGCGAAGCTTTTCGTTGAGGCCATCGCGGCGCCTGCTTTCTCTGAAGGGGCTCTCGCCCGGCTGTGCCAGAAGAAGAACGTGCGGCTGGTGAAAGTGTCCGGTTGCCTGAGCCCGGGCGAGTTGTACGTGAAGGCGATCACGGGCGGCGTTCTCGCGCAGACGCCCGATACCGAGACCTTCCACCAGGAGACGGCGAAGGTGGTCACCAAGGTTCAGCCGACGGCGGAACAGTGGCGCGACCTCGCCTTTGCCTGGAAGGTCTGCAAGCACGTCAAGTCGAACGCCATCGTCTACGCAGGCAACGGCCAGTTGCTCTCGGCGGGCGCGGGCCAGATGAGCCGCGTCTTTTCGGCCGAGATCGGCGCCAAGAAATCGGTGCTGCCGTTGCAGGGCTGCGTCAGCGCGAGCGACGCGTTCTTCCCGTTTGCCGACGGCTTGGAAACCATCGTGGCCAACGGCGCACGCGCCATCATCCAGCCCGGCGGCTCGGTGCGCGACGCGGAAGTGATCGCCGCCGCCGATCGTCTCGGCATCGCCATGGTCTTCACCGGCATCCGCCACTTCCGCCACTAAGTGAGTGGGTGGCTCTTCAGATTGAGTGGGGCGGCTCTCCAGAGCCGCGCGGGGCCTCCAGGCCCCGCTAGCTTCTCCAGAGCGGGCTCTGGAGAGCGCGCGCGGACCGGAGGTCCGCCCCACTTTCAGGCTCTACCGCCGTGCCCAGCTCAGCGCATTGAGCCTGCGATCCAGATAGTCGACAAAACGCGCGGTTGGGTTGAAGCCCACAATCGTCTCCGCGTTGGCGATGAAGTTCGACAGCGCGTTGATGTCGTAGAAAATGGGCTCGCCGGTCGTAGCGTCTTCCAGGTATTCCACACCGCCGACATCCAGCCGCGAAGCCCGCGCAAGCGAGAGCGCCGCGGTGACAATCTCCTGTGGCGGTTCGAAGCGTTCCACTCTATGCGGCACCACCGCGCACACGTCGGCGGGGCAGAGATTGAACGACTTCGCCTCGATCCGGATCGCGTAGAGCAACTCGCCGCCGAGCACCTCGACGCGCTGGATGAAGCCGTTGCGCGGCGTGTGATACTCCTGCACCAGCGCAACGTTGTCCGTCCCGAAGTCCAGCTCCGCGGCGTGCCGCTCCAACTCGGCCGGCGAATCGAAGCGCTGCATCGCGCTGCCCGCGCCGCCGCAATTGGGCTTGACCATCACGGGATAACGCAGCTCCGCCGCAGCGCCCACCAGCAGTTTCGGGCAATTCACCGCGCGCGAGCGCGGTGCCCGCACGCCGCACTTGCGGCAGATGTCGAGCTGCTTGACCTTCGAGATTTCGACTTCGTACGCCGCCGATCCGTTGATGATCTCAACGCGCCGCGCTTCCAGCATGCGCAGCATTTCGAGCACAGCGAATTGCCCGCGGCCATGGTCGCGCCAGCGCGCCGACGGGCTCATGCGGTTCAAGACGAGGTCGGGCCACTGCTCGCGTTCGGGATTGAGCGTCAGCGCTTCGGCTTTCCACTCTTCAAACGCAATGCCGCGCGCGCGCAGCTCCGCGAACAGGCCTTCAAACCAACGCGGATGTTCATACAAAACGGCGAGCCGGGGTAATACAGACACTGCTCCTATTTTGCCTTGCCTGGAAGCGTAGTGGAGCGTCGTCGTCGCCTATTGTTTCGCCAGCACCGGAATCGTCGTAATCACGCCGGGCGGATTGACGGCGTCCAATCGCGCCGCGCTGGCGTTCGGTTGTCGGGACGCCGGGCGGTGGGTTGTTGGCCACACCGAAGGCCGTGCCACCGCGCTTGCCGCGGTGTGGCCATGGCGCGCCGGCAGGTCACGGCCGGGGCATGCATTTCCGATATCATGAGGGCGGTATGAAGTTTGCAGCGTGCCTGTGCCTTTGCGGCTTACTTTTGCAGGCCGCCGAGCCGCCGAAGCTGATCTTCGAACAGGCCGCGCGCGCGCTGGCCGCCGGCGACTACGCGGCTGCTGAAAAGGGCTTTCAGCAGGTTCTTCGCGCGCAGCCGCGGCACGTCGGTGCTCTGGGGAACCTGGGCATCGTCTATTCCCGAACGAACCGCGCCGATCTGGCGATTGCTTCCTATCAGCGCGCGCTGCGCATCAGCCCGAACGACAAGGACATTCTGTTGAACCTCGGGCTCGTCTATCTGCGGCAGGAAGCGCACAAGAAGGCCGTCCCCATATTCGAACGCGTGGTCGCGCTCGACCCGCATCAACAGCAGGCCCGCCAACTGCTCGCTTTCTGCCGCATTTACACGGGCCAACTGGCGCCGGCCATCCGTGAGCTGGAGAGCCTGCGCGCCGCGAACCCGCCCGACGAGCACCTGCTGTTCCTGCTGGGCTTCGCTTATCTGAAGGACCGCCAGCCGGAAAAGGCAAAGGCGGTTTTTGAGCAGATGTTCGTGCTGGCCGGGCCCGCACGGACCCAGTTTCTGCTCGGCCGCGCTTCTTATGAAGCCACCTTATTTGACAAGGCCGAAGAGAGTTTCCTGGACGTGCGCCGGCTCGACCCGAATTTCCCCGGGCTGCACCTCGAGTTCGGCAAACTCTACATCAGCCAGCGCCGGACCGAGGATGCGCTCCGTGAATTGAAGCTAGCCGTTGGCGAGGATCCTAACGGTGAGGACGCCAACTACTACCTCGGCAGTCTGCTGGATGACGAGAATCGCGGCGCGGAGGCCATTCCGTATCTGGAGCGCGCAAAGGCGCTGCGGCCCGACTCCTGGGCCGTCTATTTTCACCTGGGAAAGTCCCAGATCCAGACCGGGAAGGCGCCGGAAGCCGTCGTGTCGCTGCAGCGGGCTGTGGATCTGAACCCGGACGAGACGTCCACCTATTTCCAGCTTGCGCGGGGGTTGCAGCTTTGCGGACGCAAGGCGGAAGCCGCCGTTGCGTTTCGCCGGGCGCGGGAATTGGCCCGTTGATTCCTCAAAATTCGCGGGAGCCTACTTGCGGCCGCCGATCACGCGGGTGTGACTCGGCGCTCCCGCGAGCGCCGTCGTTTCGAACAGGACTTCAAAGAAAGGATGGCTGTGGTTGCCTTCGGGGATTCCGACCTGCGCCAGCACGGAGCGAGCGGATTTCGGGTCGAGAATCATGCTGCCGGCAGCCTCCGTGCCCTCCATGTTCGTCCCCTCGATGACGAGGACATTGCCGCTGGTGCCGTCGGAAGGATGGAACGCGACCAGACCGTAGGTGGGACCGGGTACGCCATCTTCGCCCAGCATTTGATATGTCTTCTGCTCGCCGCGCTGGGGCGCTTTATTAATGACCGCCACCTGCGTCGTGGGCGAGTTCACCTGAATCTGGAAATTGCGCCGCCGGTCGAAGAGCGCGACCCACGGATTGGCATACGCGCTTCCGAGGAAGATGAAATTCCCCGATTCCAGATCTCGCGGATGGAGATCGCGTGCGAAGCGAATTGAGATCCTGGCGCGCGGGCCGGCCAGCCGCAGGATGCGCGCCGCCAGCAGCACGTCGGCGTAGCTGGTCAACTCGCGTGACCGGACCCGGCGCATCAGCCGTTCGCCCTCGCTGCCTCGTGCGGGAGGCCTGGCCGACTGCCAGAACTCGGGATCCAGATACTCCTCCAGGGAGGCGGGCCGCCCGACCAGATCTTGCATCAGCCCAAAACAGCTATCGGCAACCACCACCGAAACCGTGCGATCCGGGTCGAACACCCAGGCCAGCGGGGCCGGAATTGGACCGCCTGTGGCGGAGACATACGTGGCCACTTGCTGTTTGAGCGCCACGTTCTGGATGAGCAGGGCCACGCTCGCCAGGAGCAGAACGGCGAGAGCGGCGCCCGTTGTCCAGAAAGCCGTCCTTGAAGAAAGGTGCGCCGTCCAATGCTTGTGCACCGGCGCCGCGGGCAGCGGTGGAGCGGACGGCCGTGGGGAGAATATCGGGACGTAGCTCCCCTTGGGGATTTCTACCAGCAGAGGTTCAGCCTTGCCGCTATCGGCGAAGTACTCCGCCAACTTCACCCGGAGCTGACGGGCGTGCGCCCGCACCACGTTGTCCTCGGCGGGGCTGTAATCCGCGCCGCGCCCGAACACCGCCTGTCCGATCTGCTGCTCATTCAGCGAGTCGCCTTGACCGTTCAGCGTCTGCTCAACCACATAAGTGAGGAACTCGCGGAGCTTCGCAGCGCGGCGGAATTGCGGGCTGGCGGAGATCCGGTGCACCAGCGCCGTGCGTTCGTCGGCGGGCTGGTCGCTCCCTGTCCCCGCGGAGCCTGTAGGTCCGGAAACGCCTGTGATCATTTGATCTTGCACCTGTGGTCCCACATGGTTCTACCCGGTTTACACCCGGTTGAAGCACTTGAATTCTACCACCTCGCCGATCTACAGTCTCTGTCAGCAGGGGCAACGTCCAGGTGCGCCTCCAGATGGGGAGCGTTATCGCGAGACGACAATTGCCAAGTCTTAACAATTTTTGAGGTTTCTCTATGAATTTTAACGAAAGGGGCAGAAGCGCCCGGATCGTGGTAGCGATCCTTCTTCCGCTTCTCCTTGCGCTCTTCGCGCCAACGCTAATGGCTCAGTCGCAGAACATTAGCGGAACCGTTGTTGATGCGTCTGGCGGAGTTGTGCCGGGCGCGCTGGTTAAGATCACAGACGTAGCCAAAGGCGACGTCCGCGATGCTACATCCGACAACACCGGACGGTTCCAGGTCATCGGCATTCAACCGGGCAACTATCGCATTGCGATCGAGAAGTCCGGCTTTAAGAAGACCGAGACCACCGTCACCCTCGATGTCAATGCGAAGCTGGATATCGGCCAGATCAGGCTTGACGTTGGTACCTTGAGCGACGTTGTGTCGGTCTCGGCCGACGCAGCTCTGGCCGTCGTCACCAACACATCGGACAAGGCCTACACGGTAGAGACGACGCAGATGTCGGAACTGCCAATGAACGGCCGTAACTTCACGTCTTTAATGAATACCGTTCCGGGCATGACCAGCGCGGCCCAAAGCGATTTTAATGTAAATTTTAACGACGTTTCGCAGTTCCACTCTCTGGGTGGCCGCGGATCGCAGAACAACTTCTACCTCGACGGATCGCCGAACATCGACGTTGGCGACAACCAGTCGCAGTACACCCAGGCGAGCATCGATTCGATCGCTGAATTCCGCGTTCTGCAGAGCGGTTTCAACGCCGAATACGGCCGCAACTCGGGTATGGTGATCGCGGTTCAGACCAAGTCGGGCGGCGCGCAGTTCCATGGCACTGCCTACGAATACCTGCGCAACAACTGGTTCGACGCCAAGTGCGTGCTGTGCAATACGTTGCAACCGCAGTTGCGCTACAACCAGTTCGGCGGCAACCTCGGCGGCTGGCTGCCGGTGCCCAAGCTTTCCACAATTAAGGATAAACGGCTGTTCTTCTTCTACAACCGGGAAGAGACGCGCCGGAACCTGCCGGGCAGCGCGTATGCCGACATCCCGGACAGCAAGATCCTGGGCGGCGATTTCGGCGAGTGGCTGCTGCCTACCAAGATGCAGTACGCTCCGCAGTTCAATAACGGAACGGTCTTCCAGCCTGGAACGGTCACTCGTGACGGCGCTGGCAACATCACCAACGGCACTCCCTATCCGAACAATGTGGTGCCGCAGTCGCAGTGGCAGCCGCTCAGCGCGAACCTGCTGAAGATCTACACGGGTGTTCCGGGCTACGCGAGCCTTCCGGCCGCGCCGAATGCCGGTTATGTCCGTTACTACTACAACAACCCCGACAACCTGGTGAAACATCAGGATCTGGCGCGCATCGACTACGCCATCAGCGACAAGGTGAACTCCTTCTTCCGCTGGGTGAACGATGACCAGCACGAGACCTTCCAGAACGGAATCTGGGGCAGCCAGCCCTTCCCGATCCAGCCGCAGCAGCGGCCCAAGCCGGGCAGTTCCTGGTCCTGGAACCTGGTGACGGTCTTCACGCCGGCCCTCGCGTCGGAAACCATCCTTTCCTACAACCACCAGTCGCAGTCGCTGTCTGTCGTCGGCGATAACCCGCTCGACCGCAACAAGCTTGGCGCGGCCTGGACGCAGGTTTACCCGCTGACCAACATCACGAATTCGACTCCGGATGTGACCACCAACTCCGGCTTCGGCTACGGCCTCGGCGACCCTGGCTGGCACAACTGGGGCAAGGACTACGGTCTCACCGAGAACATGACCTACATCAAGGGCGCCCACACGGTTAAGTTCGGCATCTACTACAACCGCGACAACAAGGCTCAGACGGGCACCTGGCCGATGGAAGGCAGCATCAACTTCAGTTCCAGTTCGTCCATGCCGCTCGACACGGGCAACGGCATTGCGAATCTGATGCTGGGCAACTTCAACGACTTCACGCAGCCGAGCGGCGCCGTGTTCCCGTACTTCCGCTTCTGGGAACTCGATGCCTACGTGCAGGATAGCTGGAAGGTCAGCAAGCGCCTGACCGTCGATCTCGGCCTGCGCGTGCCGCACATGGTGCCGACGTATACGATCTACCGCAACGGAACGCCGGGCGGCGAAGGCGCCTGGAGACTGTATAGCGTCGATCTGGGCAAGTACACCGCCTCCGCTAAGCCGACCATCAATCTGAACAACGGCTTCCTGGTTGGCAAACCGTTGGATGTGTTGTCACCGCTGGGCCTGATCTGCGACCCCTGCAACGGGACCGACCCGGGGTTCTCCAAGGCCCGGACCTTCTTTGAACCGCGCGTGGGCGTGGCCTACGACGTGTTCGGAGATGGCAAGATGGCCATCCGTGGCGGTTTCGGCATGTTCCACGAACGCCTGCGGCAGAACAACTTCGCCTTCAGCGCCGGTTCCAACTGGCCGAACCTCTACAACGGAACGATCAAGAACGGCAACGTCGGCGCCGTCGACCTGAGTGGCGTTGGCGGCCCGGACTCTCCCATCCAACCGCCGAACATGACCATCTGGCCGACCGACAACAAGATGCCCACGATCTACTCGTGGTATGCGGGCGTGCAGCGGCAGTTGCCGGCTAAGTTCGCTTTGGATGTTTCCTACAGCGGAAATCACTCCGTGCACCTGATGGATCAGCGGGCCGTCAACGTCCTGGCGGCGGGCACCTTCCTGACCAATCCGACGTTGTCGTCATCGGTCAACTACTGGAACAACGCCTTGCTGCCGTATCTCGGCTGGGGCAACCTGACCGCCATCGAGACGCAGGCGTACGCGCGCTACAACGCCGTGATGTTCCGTCTGAGCCGCCGCTTCTCGGACAACCTCTCGGTCAACTTCAACTACACCTACTCCTCGGTCCGCGATATCGTCGACAACGACTCCGACGCCATCACGAACCCCCTCAATATCCGGCAGAACTGGGCGCCGGCTGGCTACAACCAACCGAACGTGGTCCAGGTCGACTTTGTTTACATGCTGCCGAAATTCGGGTCCAACAACCTGTTCAACCGCGTCGTGACCAATGGCTGGGAAGTGAGCGGGATGTTCCGCGCGCAATCCGGCATGCCGGTCTCCATTACGTCCAACGGCAATCTGGATGGCGTGAACCTTGGGAGCCAGTATCCGAACCTGGTTGGCGATCCGTATGCTAATCAGAACGCGGGCCAGTGGCTCAATCAGGCTGCCTTCCAACGTCCGGCTGATGGCCAGTACGGCACGCTCGGCCGCAATGCCGTGCACCTGCCGAACATCTGGAACGTCGACGCCAGCTTGATGAAGAACTTCAACATTACGGAATCGGTCAAAGCGACCCTCCGTTGCGAAGCCTTCAACCTGTTCAACCACACCCAGATCTGGGGCATCAATACCAGCTTTAGCGGCGACAACCCGTTGAGCGGAAACTCCTCGTCGAACAAGGCGTTCGGGCAGCCGAACTCCTTCCGCGACGCCCGTACCCTCCAGCTTGCCGCCCGGTTCAGTTTCTAACCTAGCGGTCTAGCAAACGCCCAAGGCCCCGCTGCCACAACGGCAGCGGGGCCTTTTCACTTATAGTGCGCCGCAGGTTGAAGGGTTGCTTGTAAGTTCAGCGGGTGTTACTGAGTTGAATTAGCTATACTTGTTCGTACAAATTTCCCAAGGCAGCGATAGCAATACACCAGGTTGCCGTCGCTGCCTTCTATGTCACTACACGGCTACTGACCAGACAGCCAACGTAGGCCGTTATTTCATGGTGTTATTTGCAGCACAATGATGTGCCCTGCGTGCTGCATGTTGCTTGGCAGGACGTGTAAGCGCTTTGGCATCCTGCAATGCAGGACCCCGTATTCGGCCCCCCACCCCAACCTATACATAAGTTAACGCATTGATTCTGGGTCATGAAACAGGTATTGTCACAGCCGCCTAGAAAGGTGCTAAGGCAGGTTTGGTCGCAACTCCAAGCTCGGACAGGTGACTGCGACGCCCAGAACAACAAGCCTGCCACAAAGGCGAATTTCATTAGTGTTTTCATGAGATTCCTTTCGATCTACTCCGTTGTTGGTTGATAAAGGGCTAGCAAGCCTCGGGCAATGCGTCGCTGACACTGACAACACTCCGGCCACTGAGGTTGCTTGGAACCATAGCAAGCCAACTTTCCCCACACCGCGACTGCGAGGGAGCGGTGCGATACTTTTCAAATCTTCGATGCACTACGGTTAGCTAGTTAGCCAGGACCTGCGATAAAACCCTTTTTTGGCGTGCCTCGTCGAGGTAGCCGACCCATGCGTCCCGCACTTTCCCGTTCTGATCCAGCAGGATCAGCGTCGGAGTGGACCGGATTCCAAGCGCCTGAAGGTCCGTCGAGACTATGCGAGCGACAGTCACGCCTGCCTCCTTCATGTATGATTCCGCTGCTTGTTGCGGCTGGGGTAGCAAAGCGAAAACTTCGAGCTTTCCGCGCGATTTGCCGACCAATTCCTTGTAAAATGGCAAATTTTCTTCACAGAAATGGCAAGAACTTGAGATTGCCAGCAGGACCACGCCATGTTGGCGTGGAAATTCTATTCCCTGTGGATGCAGCATCTTTCCAATTAGAGCCTTGCGAGTTTCTATCGCCGGGTTGGGAGGCATCTTCGGCGGAAAGAACTCATTTCTCGCCACAATTCCGAGGAATACGGTGACACCGATAATCACCGAAATATTTGCAATTTTGTCAAGGATGCCAGACATAAGCCGCGTTGAGCCTAACACGCGACGTAAACGCTGTCAATAGTAATTAGTTGCTAATCTAGATATGCCAATTGCATTCAATGCCATAGAGCAGGGCTAGTCTATTTGAGGCTTCAGCGGTGACAACCGGGGCAGCAGGCTCTCGGCCAGCGTTGCCAATTTCGCGACGCCCGAATCTAGCGGCTATCGCGATGCGCGGACCCTGTAATTGGCATTTAGGGCCAGCTTCTGATCGGGCGGTAAAGTAAAGCCTTTTCGTCTCCGGCGGCTTCGCCGGCCAGCAGCGATGGGAGACGGGCTAGAGTTTCCAATCCTCCGGCACCTGGCCCTCGGGCAGCAGGCGACCCTTTTCCAGATGGCGCACCCGCGTGGCGTAGTGTGCGGCGTGCGGGTCGTGCGTCACCATGACGATGGTCTTGCCGTAATCCTTGTTGAGCATCGACAACAGCGTCAGCACATCGGCCGCCGAGCGTGAGTCGAGATTGCCAGTCGGCTCGTCGCACAGCAGCAGATCCGGGTCCGTGACGATGGCGCGGGCGATGGCGACGCGCTGCTCCTCGCCGCCCGACAATTGGCGCGGATAATGTTTCATGCGGTCGCCGAGGCCCACCAGCCGCAGAGCGGTCGCCGCGTGTTGGCAGCGTTCGCCCATCTTGAGGTGCGATAGCAGCAGCGGCAGCTCGACGTTTTCGAGCGCCGTGAGCACCGGGATCAGGGTGAAGCGCTGAAAGACGAATCCGATGTGGATGTTGCGCCAGCGCGCGATCTGGCGCTCGCTGAGCTTCGTCAACTCATGGTCGAGGACTGTGACGGCGCCGGAGGTCGGGCGGTCCACCGCCGCCATCAGATGCAGCAGCGTGGATTTGCCGGAGCCCGGCGGCCCCGCCAGCGCCACGAACTCGCCGCGTTCGATGTCCATGTCGGCGCCGTCGAGCGCGAGCACGTGGTGCTCGTCGCGAATGTATTCTCGCGTCAGGCCGCGCGCGGAAACAACGATATCGCCCACGATTACTTCGCTCTCCGCACGGTAACTCGCGCGTCCGTCTTGAGTCCACCCGGCGGATTTACGATCGGCTCTTCGCCACCCTTCAGCCCTTCTGCGACGCCGATGCCGGCGGGCGTGTTGCGGCCCGTCGACAGCAGCGGCGGCTTCCTCCGGTGGCGGAACAGCATAGGACGAGTGTTCCCTGCGGCGTGGCGTCAATCCGCGTCGCGCAGAGCCTCCGGAATCGGCATGTGCGAGACTCTCCAGGCGGGTACGAACGCGCTGGCAAGTCCGATGAAAATCGAGAATCCCGCAAGCACCGCCAGCACCGGCGGTTGCAGCGTCAAGGCCCGAGTCTGCTGGACGATGGCGGGCGCGCGTCGCAGCACGCGGGTCAGAACGCTCGCCAGCAGCAGCCCCAGCCCGCCGCCCAGCATCGAAATCACGGCCGATTCGCCCAGCAGCAAGCCCAGAACCATGCCGGGGGTGAACCCCAGGGTTTTCAGCATGCCGACCTCCCGGACACGTTCGCGAATGGACATCGCCATGGTGTTGCCGGCCACCAGCAAAATCGTAAACGTAACGGCGCCGCAAATCGAGATCAGCGCGAGCTTTACGTTGCCCAGGATCGACAGGAAGCTGAGGCCGAAGGCATACTCGCTTTCGGTGTGCGTCGGCTCTTCGGCGTTCGCGAACAGCGCGTCGATCGCCCTAGAGACGCGCGGCACGTCTTCGGGCGTGTCCACCAGGCTGGTGAACGCGCCCGCGTAGCTGCGCCGCGAGCCACGCGCTCTGAGCGCCTCCTCCAGGTATTTGAGCGGGAAGTACAGGCTGTCCGGGTTGATGTCCGAATCGTAGATGGCGCGGACCGTCAGATCGAGATCGAACGGGAAAATGTTGCCCCGGATCCGGATCCGGTCGCCGATCTTCAGCCCCTGTTTTTCCGCCAGATTCCGGCCGACCATTGCGCTCGCAATATCACGCTGAAACGCGAGTTTTTGCTCAACTGGGACGCGATAATCGGGATAAGCGTCGAAAAAGCGGTCCGCTTCGACGCCAAATCGAGGGAAAAATTTCGACCGGTCGCGATCCTCATTCTTGTACAGACCGCCGTACCATTGCCAGGTACAAACCTGCCGGACGCCCGGAATATGCGCGATGCGGTCGCGGTAGCAGATGGGCATGGCGACGGCGATCGCCACTTTGTGGCGCGTCACCACGCGCAGCATCTGGCGCTGCGGCGCTGCGCCGTGGAACAGCGCGTAGTACAGCGCCATCAGCACGCCCAGCACGTCCAGCGACATCGCCAGCGCGGAGATGGTGAGCAGACTTCGCCGCCGGTTGCGCAACGCGTTCTTGAGAATCAGGCCGAGATAGCGCATTGCTGTGTTCTTAGGCTTTATTCTACGGGGAGTAGCCGGAATCCTTGCCCGATCTCCAATCGCCGGCATAACGGACGGGATGAAATGACGCAAACGCGCGATGAGTTGTTCATGCGGGAGGCGCTGCGGCTGGCCCGTCGGGCGGAGGCCGCGGGCGAGGTGCCGGTGGGCGCGGTCATTGCAGTGGGCGAGGAGATCGTGGGCCGTGGTTTCAACCAGCCTATCGGCCGCCAGGACCCGACGGCGCATGCCGAGATCCTCGCGCTGCGGGAGGCCGCCGCGCACGCACGCAATTACCGCCTGGAGGATGCCGAGCTGTTCGTGACGCTGGAGCCTTGCGTGATGTGCGCGGGCGCTCTGGTCTGTGCGCGCATTCGCCGGCTGGTTTTCGGCGGGCGGGATCTGCGCTTCGGCGGCGTGAGAAGCAAGTTTCGTCTGGCGGATAGTGAGCTGCTGAATCACCGGGCGCAGGTTGAGGAGGGGTTGCTCGCGGCCGACTGCGTGGAGCTGCTGGAGAAGTTTTTCCGGAGCAAGCGAAGGTGAGAAAAGCGAATCGCGCCCGCTTCCGGGACTGACCGGTAACGGGCGCGATTCTGCGGCGGACAAAACTTACGCTGCCGGACGAAGAGCCCAGACCGGGCGGAGCGGCGGACGCATGGCGGCCACGCGCGGCGTGGGCGCCGGATCAGGCGTATACGCATTGACCGTGCGGCCGTGGAAGTACTCGTCCAGCGGGAACAGTGCGTAAGGCTTCAACTCGCGGAAGACCTTACCCAGCTTCTGCTCGATCCGGTACACGGCGTGGAAGAAGTTGCCCCGGTCCATTTGCAGACGCCGGCAGCACAGCCGCCAGTCGGCGCCCAGCAGGAAGTGAAAGCTGAACAGCCGGTACTCCTCTGGAGACAACGTTCTGCGTGAAACGAGCGTGAAATCGGCGACGTACTCTTCGTCTTTCCGGCCCCATGTCCGGTGGCCACCGTGGGCGGTGAATTCGAGCGACACCTTACTCAGGTATTTTTCCTTGGTCGCGCAATGGCGGAACCGGGCGTAGCAAGCCCGGAATATCGAGCGGTACACGCAGTTGCAGGTCTGTGGTTTGCCGTGCTTGATGCTGCGTGTGCCAGTGCCGAAACAATAAGCGCAGTTCGGCACCGCCAAAGCCAAGGTCTCAGATTGGGTCCACTCCATCGTCAGAACCTTCTTTCGTTGGGCTTCTCTCCGCCGCCTCACACGGCAGAGGAAACGCTCTGTGAGGAAGTGTTGGGTCAGGCTCGGATTTCGTCAACCGGTGTAACTCGTGCCGGGTAGTACTTTTGCGCATTTCAGTACCATTCAGAAGAAATACGGTTTATTTTTCAGTAATTTGCGCGGCACTTGGATCGAAGATTATTTTGTCTTCATTGAGGCCGGTAAAGCACTTTGGCAGTATGTTCTAGTACATACCTATTTCAACTTGCTATATGCCCTGGCCCCCGGCTTCCATTGCCATCAGTGACCTGTGCAACCGCCTGCTGGAGAGCCTGAGGACAAGCGTGGCATCCGGCTCGTTGACCGTGCGGCGGCTCGCCAAGGAGATTGGTGTCTCGCAGCCGCATATGCAAAACATCATCAACGGGCGGCGTGCGCTTACCATCGGCATGGCCGACCGTTTGCTGGAGTTCCAGCAGCGTTCGGCGCTCGATCTGGCAACGGCCGCCGAGATAGGCGAGGCATTGCGCCGGGCGGCGCAAGATACGGGCGACGTACGGCACGTCCCGCTTCTGCCGGGGCTGCTCGGGCCGGGTCACCCGTTTCCCGTACTGGAGGGGAACGTCGTCTGGATGCCCCTGCCCGTGAAAGCCGTGGCGCACGTGGCGCGCCCGGTATTTGCCGAACTCGGCTCAGACGCCGAACTGGCGCGGTACTTTCCGGGTGTCTCGTTTGCGCTGATGGATGTCGCCACGGGCGCCCGCGCGGAGATCACTCCCGATCGCTGGTACGCTCTCAAATGGTCCGGCGGCGGCTGGATCCGGCGTTTGCGGCTGGAGCCGGGAAGGCTGTTCGTCATCCGGCAGCAGGGCCTGCGCCACTCGCTCGCGCCAGACCGGATCGAACTGGGCGCGTCCCGGATCGAAGAGCACGTGCGCGCCCTGATCATCTGGTTGGGAGACGATCCGCGCCACGCCAATCCGCTGAAAGAATCCGGTTATCTGGTTCCGCCGCGCGCCGCGGATTCGTAGACGGCATTCACTTGGCGCGCCGTCTCCGCCCACGTGAAGCGGGCGACCTGCGCATGGCCCCGATCGATCATGCGCGCGCGCAGTTCGGGCGACAGGAGCACTTCGCGGATGCCGCGGGCGATATCGAAGACATTGTCCGGGCTCACGATCATGGCGGCGTCGCCGACCACCTCGGCGAGCGACGTCGCCTTGGAGCAGACCACGGCCGTGCCGGAGGCCATCGCCTCCAACGGCGGCAGCCCGAAGCCTTCGTACAGGGAAGGGAAGACAAACGCCTCCGCGGCTTCGAAAAAGACCCGCAGCGCGTTCAACGAAACGAAGCCGAGGAAACGGACCGCGCCGTCCACGCGCGATTGCAGCACGGTCTGGCGAACCAGGGGATAGCGCGAGATCTCATCGCCGATGATGATCAGCCGCAGGTCCGCATAGCGCGGGTCCCTGGCCAGATCGCGCTTGACCAACGCGAAGGCTTCGATCAGCCGTGGGATGTTCTTTTGCGGGCGGATCGTGCCGGCGTAGAGCAGGAACGGATAATTCACCTGGTAGCGTTCGAGGATGCGCCGCCGTTCGCGCTCCCACGCCTCCGGGCCGGCCGCGCGGGCATCGCCGTCCGGCACGTGCAGCGCGTAACGCGGATCTGGAGCCAGGTAAATCCGCTGAACCTTCTCCGCGGGTGTGCCGAGGATATTCACCACGTCATGGAGCGTCGAATCGGATACGGCGACGACGCGCGCCGCCCGCTCGAAAGTGCGGCGGAGCCGGACGATGCGGGCCTCATGACGCCAGCCCCCCGGAGCATCGAACACGAGCGTGCTGAGATCGTGCACCGTTACGATATACGGCCGCGGCATCAGTAACGGCACGCGCATCAGCGGGATGTGGCTTAAATCCGCCCGGAGCTTCCGAATCAGCCACGGAAACGCGATCTGGTCGTCCCAGTCCGTGTCGCGTTTCTCATAGGACACCCGCTCGAAATTGCCCGGCAAGCCGTCGAATTCGTGCCGGTCTTCCTCGCGCGAGATGAGAAAGAACCGGTGTTGCACGCCCAGGTTGGCCAGGGCGTGCAACAGATTGCGGATGTATGTTCCGAAACCGAAGTCCCGGATGTGGCGGGCATCGAAAGCGATACGCAGCGGCATGCTCCGCTCTCCCTGCGGTGATCAGACGTGCGCGGGCTGGAACTTCCAACGGTAGAGCGGGAAACGTTCGGTCAGGGTCTGCACCTTGCCGCGGACCGCGGCCAGATTGGCGGCATCGGACGGAGCGGAGAGGACCTGCGCAATCAGCGCGGCCACCTGCCGCATATCCGCTTCGCGGAAGCCGCGTGTCGTCACGGCCGGGCTGCCCAGGCGGATGCCGCTCGGGTTCATCGGCGGATTGACGTCGAACGGGATGGTATTCTTGTTGACCGTGATGTAGGCCGCATCGAGCGCCTTTTCGGCCTCTTTGCCGCGCAGTCCCTTCGAGAACACATCTACCATCGCCAGATGCGTATCCGTGCCGCCCGAAACGATGCGGTAGCCTTCGGCCGTGAGACCGTCGGCCAGCGCTTTGGCGTTCGCGATGATGCGCTTCTGATATTCGACGAACTCCGGCGACATGGCTTCCAGGAAGCACACGGCCTTGGCCGCCATGACGTGCACCAGCGGGCCGCCCTGCGTGCCCGGGAAGACGGTCTTGTCGACGGCCGCGGCGTATTTCTCCTTGCACAGGATCAGGCCGGAGCGCGGTCCGCGCAGCGTCTTGTGCGTCGTGCTGGTCACGATGTCCGCCCAGTCGCACGGATTCGGATAGAGGCCGGCGGCGACCAGACCGGAGAAGTGCGCCATGTCGACCATCAGCAGCGCGCCGCACGCATTGGCGATCTCGCGGAATTTGGCGAAATCGATGATCCGCGAATAGGCGCTCGCGCCGGCGACGATCAGCTTGGGCTTGCTTTCATCGGCCAGGCGGGCCAGTTCTTCGTAGTCGATCGTTTCGTCGTCGTGCCGCACGCCGTAGGGCACGATGTTGTAAGTCTTGCCCGAAAAGTTCAGCGGATGGCCGTGCGTGAGGTGGCCGCCATGCGCCAGGTTCATGCCGAGAATCGTGTCGCCGGGCTGCAGCACCGCGGCGTAGGCGCATTGGTTGGCCTGCGAGCCGGCATGCGGCTGCACGTTGGCGTGCTCGGCGTGGAACAACTTCTTGGCCCGCTCGCGGGCCAGATTCTCGATGATGTCGACAAACTCGCAGCCGCCGTAATAGCGCTTGCCGGGATAACCTTCAGCGTACTTGTTGGTGCAGACGCTGCCGGTCGCTTCCAGGATTGCCTCGGAAGTGAAATTCTCGCTGGCGATCAACTCGATACGGGAGTTTTGCCGTTCCAGCTCTTTGTGAATAGCGGCTGCGATTTCCGGGTCGGCCTCTTCCAGACGCCGGCTCATCAACTGCTCTTCGGTCATCGTGCATTCTCCTTAACGGGCGGCGGGACTCTCGTCTTCGTGTTCGAGAGCCATCATCTTGTTGACGCGGCGTTCGTGGCGTCCGCCACGTTCGAATTCCGTGTCAAGAAAAATCCGCATCATCTGCTCCGCGTCTTCGGGCTTGGTGTAGCGCGAGCTGAAGGTGAGGATGTTTGCATCGTTGTGCTTGCGTGTGAGCACCACTTCGTCGGGATTGACGGCGAGTGCGGCCCGGATGCCTTTCACCTTATTCGCGGCGATGGACATCCCGATCCCGGTTGTACAGACCAGAATGCCTCGGTCGGCCCGGCCCCCGGCGACCTCGTGAGCGACGGCCGCGGCGAAGTCCGGATAGTCACAGGACTCGGGTGAATTAGTCCCTAAGTCCTTTACTTCATGGCCCTGAGCGGCAAGCACTGCCCCCAGGCGCTGTTTCAGTTCGAACCCGGCGTGGTCGGCACCGATGGCGATCTTCATGGGAGGCTCTTAGTTTACCATGCAGGCCGGTCGACGCCGGCATGCTACACTGATGAGTTTAACACCAGGAAAACATAGGACTTAGCCATGCTTTGGAGCCACCTCTTCATTCCCACTCTGCGCGAGAGCCCCACGGAGGCGGAAGCCATCAGCCATAAGCTGCTGCTACGCGCCGGATATATCCGGCCGCTCGCCGCCGGCATCTACAACTATCTCTATCTCGCGCAGCGCACGATGCTGAAGATCACGGCGATTGTGCGCGAGGAGATGGACGCCATCGGCGCGCAGGAGCTGTACCTGCCGGCGTTGAACCCGGCCGAGGTGTGGCAGGAGTCCGGGCGCTACGACGTCATGGGCGATAACCTCTTCAAGCTGAAGGATCGCTTCGGACGCCAGATGTGCCTGGGCATGACGCACGAAGAGGTGATGACCTTCATCGCGCGCGGCGAGCTGCGCAGCTATAAACAACTGCCGCAGATCTGGTACCAGATTCAAACCAAGTTCCGCGATGAGCCGCGGCCCAAGTCGGGCCTGCTGCGCGTGCGGCAATTCACGATGAAGGACAGCTACTCGTTCGACCTCGGGCCCGAGGGGCTCGACGTCGCCTACGAGAAGCATCGCCAGGCGTACTGCCGGATCTTCGACCGCTGCGGCCTGGAGTACCTGACCGTCGAAGCTCATTCGGGCTCGATGGGCGGCAGCCGCTCGCAGGAGTTCATGGTCGCCACCGACGCGGGCGAGGATCTGGTGGCCTACTGCCGCGAGACGGGCTACGCCGCGAATCTCGAAAAGGCCGTGTCGCGGCCTACGCCGCTCGGCGCGCCCGATCCCGAAGGCGATCTGGCGCCCGAGCAAGTGCACACGCCGGGGGCGAAGACCATCGAGGAGGTAGCGGCGTTCCTGAACGTGCCGGCGACCTCGGAGATGAAATCGCTGGTGCTGATCGCCGACAGCAAGCCGTATCTCGTGCTGGTGCGCGGCGATCATCAGCTTTGCGAGACCAAGTTCCAGAGCGTCGTGGGCTGCACCGAATTCCGTCCGGCGCTGCCCGAAGAGATCCACGACCTGTTCGGTGCCGACCCCGGCTCGCTCGGGCCCGTGGGCGTCAAGAACATGACGATCCTGGCCGACAACGCGCTCCAGGGCCGCAAGAATATGATCTGCGGCGCCAACAGGAACGACTACCACCTGAAGAACGTCACGCCCGGCGAGGACTTCACCGCGGAGTTCCACGAACTGCGCCAGGTGGCCGCGGGCGACACGGAGATCAAGACCGGCCTGCCGCTCGAAATCAAGAAGACCGTCGAGATCGGTCACATCTTCAAGCTCGGCTACAAGTACTCGCACTCGATGGGGCTGAACGTGCTGAACCAGGACGGCGTCGAAACGCCCGTCATCATGGGCAGCTACGGCATCGGCCTGGAGCGCATCCTGTGCGCCGCGGTCGAGCTGTACGCCGACAAGGACGGCATGTGCCTGCCGGTTTCCATCGCGCCGTTCGAGGTGGTGGTGACGCCGGTGAAGGCGGCCGACGCGGGACTGAAGGAAGCGGCCGGCAAGCTCTACGCCGAGCTGCAGGCGGCGGGCATCGACGCACTGTACGACGATCGCGAGATGAGCCCCGGCATCAAGTTCAAAGACGCCGACCTGATCGGCATTCCGTATCGCATCACGGTCGGCAAGAAACTGGCGTCGGGTCTGGTGGAGATCGTCGAACGGCGCACGAAGACGATGACCGAAGTGCCGGTGGCCGAAGCCGCGGCGTGGGTGGCCGGGAAGGTGCGCGCCGCCAAGACCTATCCCCGGCCATGACTCCCAACTGGGACGCCATCCGGGCCGGCTTCCCGCCGGTCCAACATCTGACGTTTTTCAACACGGCCACGTTCGGGCAACTGAGCGTGGCCTCCGAGCAGGCCATTGCGCGTCACCTGAAGCGGCGGCGCGAGTTCGCCTGCGCCGACTTCCTGGACTGGTACACGGACTTCGACGGGCTGCGCGCGAAGCTGGCCTGTCTGATCCATGCCGCGCCCGAAGACATCGCGTTCATGCCGAACGCGTCGTGGGCACTTGCGCATCTGCTGAACGGACTCGACTGGCGCGCGGGCGATGAAGTCGTCACCGCCGAGGGCGAGTTCTGCAATCAGCTCTACGTCGCCGAGCACCTGACGCGCCGCGGCGTGCGGCGCATCCGCTGCGAATACGAAGACGTGCTGGCGGCGCTGACGCCGCGCACGCGGCTGGTGCTGCTGAGCACGGTGAACTACACCACCGGCTATCGTGCCCGTGTCACTGAGATCGCCGCGGAGCTGCGCCGGCGGGGCGTCCTTTTCTATCTCGACGCGACGCAGAGTCTCGGCGCTTTGCAACTCGATTGCAGCGCGGTGCAGCCCGATCTGCTGGCGGTCGATTGTTATAAGTGGATGCTCGCGCCCAACGGCGCCGCGTTCATGGCCGTGGCGCCCGCGCTGCGCGAACGCCTGGCGCCGCTGGCCGTCGGCTGGCGCAGCCATTCCGGCTGGCGCAATGTCGATCAGCTATGGGAAGGCATGCCCGAGTTTTCGGCGACGGCGGAAAAGTACGAGGCGGGGATGCTCGCCTCGCTGCCATTGTGCGCGCTGGAAGCGAGCGTCGATCTGATGCTCGGCACGGGTCCTGAAGTCATTGAGCAGCGCGTACTGGCCTTGGCCGGCCTGGTTCGCGAACGGTTGCGGGCGCTGGGCGGCGAGCCGCTGCCCTATGGCGACTCGGCCATCGCGGCGGTCCGCTTTCCCGGTCACGACGCCTCGGCGCTCGCGGTGGCGCTGAAGAAGCGGGGCATTATTGTCTCCGCGCGGCATGGCCAGTTGCGCGTCTCGACACACCTCTATAACAACGACGAAGACGTCGCGCGGCTCGCGGCCGCGTTGCGCGAACTGCTGTAGTGCGCGCCGGCGCGGGGCGGGCGGAGCTGTCCGGCGGCCCCGGTTTCAGGCCGGCTGAGCGGCTGGCGGACGCCGGTTGTATGGGGCGCCGGCGCCGCTTCCCGGTACCGGAGATGGGACGAAGTCGCGCCATGCTGTTCGATTCGTGCCATTTCTATGGCATACTGGAAGTTGCCTGCTTCCTGACGGCCGTGCCATAGGCGCGTCCCCACGCGAAATCCTTTTGGGTTTGACCTGTTGCTGGCCGTTCGTAGCATGGAAGATTTGAGAGTTCACGCACGGAGATCGTCTGTCTATGAAGACCGAATTTCCGTCCAAGGGCCAAATACAGCGTTCCTGGTATGTCCTTGATGCCAGTACCGCGCCTCTTGGGCGGCTCGCCAGCGAAGCGGCCCGGATCCTGATGGGGAAGAATAAGCCGATTTTCACTCCCTTTCTCGACACCGGCGACCATGTAATTGTCATCAACGCCGAAAAGGCCGTCGTCACCGGCCGCAAGGAAGAGCAGAAGGTGTACCGTCAGCACTCGGGCTACCCGGGTGGTCTGCGCGAAGATCCAATCGCGAAGGTGCGCCAGGTGCGTCCTGTGCGGATGGTGGAAGAGGCGATCCAGGGCATGCTGCCGAAGACCAAGCTCGGTAAGCAGATGTTCCGGAAGCTGAAGGTCTATGCGGGCGACAAACACCCGCACGAATCCCAGCAGCCGAAAACCCTGGCCGCGGCTGCCGCCCGCTAGCGGCGCGCGGGAAGAAGACTGAGGAACAAGAATGGCTCTGATTCAGTATCTAGCGACCGGCCGCCGCAAGAGAGCGACGGCGCGCGTGTTTCTCCGGCCCGGCACGGGCAAGATCACGGTGAACGGCAAGCCCGTGGACGACCACTTCAACACCTACACGTCGAAGAGCATCGTCCGCCAGGCGCTGCTGGCCACCGAGACCGCCGACAAGTTCGACGTTCTGATCAACGCCGACGGCGGCGGGCTGACGGGCCAGGCGAGCGCGGCTCGTCTCGGCATCGCCCGCGCCCTCATCGAATTCAATGCGGAACTGCGTGGCAAGCTGAAGACACTCGGCTATCTGACGCGCGATCCGCGTGAGCATGAGCGCAAGAAGTACGGCCAGGCTGGCGCCCGCGCCCGCTTCCAGTTCTCCAAGCGCTAAAAGTTCACGCTACGATTTTCCGTGCTTTGGACCAGCCGCCCTCTTTCGCCGCCAAATCCCGCTTGGGAAGGTTGGCGAACCTCCTGGGGCGGCTGGTCTTGTGTCAACCCGGGCGCCCGCGGACGCCCTCAAACCAATAGACTAAGGAGACCCTCTTGCCCTCTATTTCCATGAAAGAGCTGCTCGAAGCCGGCGTTCACTTCGGGCACCAGACCAAGCGCTGGAACCCGAAGATGAAGGAATACATCTTCGGCGAACGTAACGGAATTTACATCATCGACCTGCAGAAGACCCTGAAGCTGTTCAAAGACGCAATGCGCTTTGTCGGCGAGCAGGCGGCGCTCGGCAAGAACATCATGTTCGTCGGCACCAAGCGCCAGGCGCAGGAAGCCATCGCCGAGGAAGCCACCCGCTGCGGCATGTTCTATGTGAACAACCGCTGGCTGGGCGGGCTGCTCACGAACTTCGTCACGGTCAAGCAGTCGCTGAAACAACTGAAGGAACTGGACGATCTGTTCGCCGAGGATTCGGGCGGGCGCGAGCGCCGGACGAAGAAGGAACTGATCCAGCTTGAGCGCGAACGCACCAAGCTGATGGCGAACCTGGCCGGCATCAAGAGCATGACCGAGTTGCCGGACGTGATCTTCGTCATCGACTCCAACAAGGAATCGATCGCCGTCAAGGAAGCCCGCAAGCTGGGCATCCCGGTGGTGGCCGTCGTCGATACAAACTGCGATCCGGACGAAGTGGATTGGCCGATCCCGGGCAACGACGACGCTCTGCGCGCCATCCGCCTGTTTACGAACAAGATCGCCGACGCGGTGGTGGAAGGCCGCGCGCTCGCCAGCGAGCAGGATTTCGCGCCCAAGGAACTCGTCACCGAAGAGGGCCCCGTGGAAGACATGTCGCAGTTTGCGCACTACGTCGATCCGCGCCTCAACGAGGACGTGCTGACCGAAGGAATTGCGGATATCGACCTGCCTTCCATGTCGCTGCCGAAGAGCGCGAAGGAAACGGCCGAGCCGGGCGCCGAGACCAAGTAACAACTCAAGGGTTGCGGGACGCCTGTTCCGGGCTGTCCCGCAACTTCAGCTTTCGGCCGGGCCGGCCATTCATTCAGTTAACAGAGTCAAAACTCAGAGGATTTTTCCATGGCAGAGATCACTGCGCAGCTTGTCAAACAGCTTCGGGATAAGACCGCGGCGGGAATGATGGAGTGCAAGAGCGCTCTGGTGGAGGCCAAGGGCGACCTGGCTGAAGCCGAAGTCGTATTGCGGAAACGCGGTTTGGCCAGCGCCGCGAAGAAGGCGGCCCGCTCCACGAAGCAGGGCCTGATCGGCGTGCAGATTGCCGCCGACGGCAAGGCTGGCGCGCTCGTCGAAGTGAATTGCGAGTCCGATTTTGTGGCCCGCACCGCCGACTTCCAGCAGATGGTCGAGAACCTCGCCAAGCAGGTGGTGGCGGAGGCGCCGGCTTCCGTTGAAGTCCTGAAGACTTCGACCTACGCCGCCGATCCGACCTACACGGTCGAGGCGCAGATCAAATCGAAGATCGCTAAGGTCGGCGAGAACATGAACGTCCCGCGCTTTGCGCGGCGCGCAGCGTCCGGCGTCCTGGGCAGCTATGTGCACCCCGGCGCGCAGCTCGCCGTGCTGGTGGACCTCACCTGCGGCAAGAGCGAAACGGCCGCCAATCCGGCGTTCAAGGAAGTGTTGCACGACGTGGCCATGCAGGTGGCCGCGGCCGATCCGCGCTTCGTCCGCCGCGAGGAAGTGACCGCCGAGTTCCTGAGCAAGGAACGCGAGATCCAGCGCGCCCGCGCGCTGGCCGAGGGCAAACCCGAAAAGATCGTCGACAAGGTCGTCGAGGGCCGCATGTCGAAGTATTACGAAGAGGTTTGCCTGCTCGATCAGCCCTTTATCAAGGACAACGCTCTGACCATCTCCCAGTACATTGCGGCGAAAGCCAAGGAACTGGGCGATACGGTCGATGTGGCCGCTTTCCTCCGCTTCAAGGTGGGCGAGACGGCGCAGGCCGAGGAGTCTGCGGCCGAGTAAGGAGATCCAGTCATGCCGGATGCTGCGCCAGGCGCCGCGCCGCGGTTCAAGCGGGTATTGCTAAAACTGAGCGGCGAGGTTCTCGCCGGAGGGGCAGGCTTCGGCATCGACGCCGAGCGGGTCCGCTTGCTGGCGGAGGAGATTTCCGAGGTCGCCCGCGCGGGCGTGCAGCTTGGCCTGGTGATCGGCGGCGGTAATTTCTTCCGCGGCGTCGCCGCGGCGGCCCGTAATATGGACCGGGTGGCCGCCGACAACATGGGCATGCTGGCGACCATCATCAACTGCCTCGCGATGCAGGACGCTCTGGAAAAGCAGGGCATCCCGACGCGGGTCATGACAGCCATCCAAATGAACCAGGTGGCGGAACCGTATATCCGCCGCCGAGCGATCCGGCACCTTGAAAAGGGCCGGATCGTTTTGTTTGGCGGGGGCACCTCGAACCCGTACTTCTCGACGGATTCGGCCGGCAGCCTGCGCGCGCTGGAGATCCAGGCCGAGGTGCTCGCCAAGGCCACCAGCGTGGACGGCGTCTACGACAAGGACCCCAAGAAGTCCCCGGACGCCCGGAAATTCGAAGAGATCAGTTACAGCGACGTGTTGGCCATGAACCTGAAAGTCATGGACGCTTCCGCCGTTGCCATGTGCCGCGACAACAAGCTCCCGATCCGGGTCTTCAAACTCACGGAACGGGGCAATATAATGCGGATGTCGATGGGCGAGCCTGTCGGCACTTTGATTCATTGATCGAATGACATCACTCGACGGAAGGACAAACGCATGAAACCTGGACAGCAGAGCGCAGCGCCGGCGAGCCAGGGTCCCACGCTCAAAGAGGTGGAGGCCGCGGCCAAGCAGCGCATGGAGAAAGTCATTGCCGCCTTACAGCACGCGATGGCCAGTCTTCGGACCGGGCGCGCGTCCGTAAATCTGTTCGACGGCATCCAGGTGGAGGCCTACGGCTCCGCGATGCCGATCAACCATGTCGCGACCTTGCATGTCCCGGAACCCGCGCTGGTGACCATCCAGCCCTATGACGTTTCCCAGATCGGCGCGATCGAAAAGGCGATCCGCGCCTCGGATCTTGGCTTGAACCCCAGCAACGATGGAAAGATCATTCGCGTTCCGATCCCGACGCTGACCGAGGAACGGCGCAAGGAACTGGTCAAGCGTCTGAATCACGATGTGGAGGAGCACCGGGTGCTGGTGCGCAACGTCCGGCGCGACGCCAATGAGAGTTTCAAGAAGCTCATGAAGGACAAGATCATGAGCGAGGACGACGAGCGCCGGGCCGTTGACGAAATGCAGAAGCTGACCGACGGCTACATCGCGAAGGTGGATCAGCTCGCCAAGGTGAAAGAGAAAGAAATCATGCAGGTCTGACGGACGGGTGAGTGTCCGCCACAGCGTAGTTGGAACGCCGGGCGATGATCAGCGCTTCTCCGCACCACCAGCGTAGCGGGGGCAGGGCGCGGGTCATCGCCCGGTCGGCGTTTTCGAGCACCCGCAGCGCGGCGCGGGCGCTGCGCGCGTGAAACCGGCCGCGCAGCAGCCGCTTGGCCATCGCCGACAGATGGAAGGTTTGAATCCTCCAACCCTCGAACCAGGGCTCCAGGCGGCGCAACTCGCGCCGCGACAGCACAATTTCCTCACCCTGATCCTCGTCTTCCCGGGCCAGTCTCGCCCGGGCGCGGCGCGCCAGCATCAGCAGCGGGTTTTCGCCCCAGGTTTCGCACAGCACCAGCCGGCCGCCCGGCCGCACCACGCGCGCCAGCTCGGCGACGGCGCCGGCGTACTTCATCGTGTGGTGCAGCGCGGCGCAGGCGAAGACCAGGTCGAATGAGGCGTCGGCCAGCTCGGGCAGGTGACTGGCATCCGCGGCGAGGCCGCGCACCCGGCCGCTCACGCCGCTCGCCGCCGCCCGCAGCAGGCCCAGCTCCACCGCGGACGCCGAGATGTCCAACAGCGTGACCTCCGCGCCCTCCGTGGCCATCCAGACGCCGAAATCGGCCGGGCCGCAGCCATAGTCGAGGACGCGCAGGCCGTCCAGCGGGACTTCCAGCAGCGCCTCGACGGTCGCTTCATAAAGGCGGCGGCGCTCGAAGAACGGGTGCCGCGGATTGGCGCAATTGCCGAGCAGGGTCTGCCGGTCGATGCGCTGGGCATGATCCGGCGCGCTCATCAGCGGTGTGTACTGGCGGTCGTAGAAGGCCTTTTCGCGTTGTGCTTCGGTCACGGCCGCCTCATGTTCCGGATTGCGGTGGACGTTGCTCCCAGTGCTGACGCCAGGCGCGGTGGCCCGCTCCTGACATTCGCCTGTGTCAAAGGGACGCATGCCCGGCGGCCAGGATCTGGACAGCGGCACGCCGCGCCTGTCAATCTCGCGGACAGGCCGTGGCCCGGTCGCAATCGGAATGCTGTAGATTCAATGGAAAAACCAGCCAGACGAACGCGCTCTGCACGGAGCAGCAGGAAACTCTTTCCGGCATTGACGCCGCCGGAATCACGCGCTGAAGATTGCCCGCACATGCAGGCTATTGTACGCGGTCAAACGCGGGCGGTCAGCGTTGCTCGCCTTTGTGAACGGCAGGCGCCTGGGCAACCGGCTCTTCTCTTCTGGGCGACGAGGACAGCATGGTGAAGAAGAGCCCCAACACAATGAGCCCGGTCAACACTCCTCCGATCAACATAACGGTTTCCTCCTTCTTGCCTCACAGCCGGGGTAGGCTCCCCAGACGTAATGCTCAATCGCGATCCGTGGCCTCCACTTTCTTCTACGCAATGGAGGCTGCTCAGGTTTTAGACAATTTCGAATATGCAATCGAGATGCCAAACTGATTTTACCGCATGGCCGGCCTTTCGCCGCTCTGTGCCGAGGAAAATTGACACACCGCGTGGACCGCGGGGCACCCGGCGGCCGCCAATCCGGCCTCGTCCGCTCCGCACGGCGCGGCTCGCCGCCTGGAACTTCTGTGTTACGTTCATGACATGCGCGTACAGATGGCATTTGGAAAGACGGGACTCGCTCTCGATCTTCCCGCGGCGCCGCAGCATCCGGCGGCCCCGCGCTGGACCGTAATTGAGCCGCATTGGGCTGCGCCGTTGGAGAACGAGGCCGCCGCCATTGCCGCCGCTCTGGACCAACCCGTTGCCGGACCGCCGCTGGTGGAACTGGCTCGCGGACGCGCCAGCGCGGCGATCTCGGTCTGCGACATTACGCGGCCGGCCCCGAACCGTGTGACGCTCCCGCCGGTCCTCGAACGTCTCGAACGCGCCGGGATTGCGCGCGAGCGCATCACCATCCTGATTGCGACGGGACTGCACCGGCCGGCCTCGCCCGAGGAAATCGTGTCGATCGTGGGTGAGGAAGTCGCACGGAATTACCGGGTCGAAAATCACTTTGCACGGCGGCAGGAGGACCATCGGGACCTGGGTATAACCTCGCGCGGCACGCCGGTCTGGATCGACCGCCGTTTCACCGACGCCGATCTGCGCATCACGCTCGGCTTCATCGAGCAGCATCTGATGGCGGGTTTTTCCGGCGGCCGCAAGCTGATCGCGCCGGGTCTGGCGTATCAGGACACGATCCGGAGCCTGCACAGCCCGCGTTTCATGCGCGATGCGCGTGCGGTGGAAGGCTCCATCGAAGACAACCCGCTGCATGCCGAACTGCTCGCGATTGCCGCCCTGGCGCACCACGATTTCGCGCTGGACGTGGCGCTCGCGCCGGGGCGCAGGATCTGCGGCGTCTTCGCCGGCGAACCGCGCGCCGCGCACGCCGCGGGCGTTGCCTTCGTACGGGACCGTACGACCGCCTGGATTCCGGGCCTCTTCGACGGGGCCATCACCAGCGCGGCCGGCTATCCGTTGGACCTGACGTTTTATCAGACGGTCAAGGGCATCACCGCCGCCGCGCATATCGTCAGGCCCGGAGGCACAATCCTCGCGCTATCGGCCTGCGACGAAGGCCCCGGGGCGGCCGAATTCTCCCGGATGTTGATCGAATCCGGCAGCCCGGCGCAATTTCTCGCCAGGTTGAGCACATCTCCGGTCGTCGTCGATCAGTGGCAACTTGAAAAGCTGGCGCTGGTGTTCGAGCGTAACCGGGTTCTGTTTTACGTTCCGGGGCTTCCGCCGGAGTACCGGGCCCGGCTCTGGGGGCCCTCGTATGACTCGGCCCCTGAGGCAGTTACCGCCTTCGCCGCCGCGCTCGGTTCCGGCGCCGCCGCGGCCGTTCTGCCGGAGGGGCCGTACGTCTTCGCGCGGCCCAAGGCGCGGGAAGCAGAACTCGCGGTGCGTTGAGTCAGATACCTCCAGGAGCTGTGGTTGACAAGCTCCGGAGCCTCCGCTATAGTTCTGAAGTGTTGCACTTTCAACGGTTTGTCGGGAGGTTGAGACGCTTTTAGGTGGTTCCTGCGGCTCCGGTTGCCGGCCCGCCGATGGGGGCGCGGGCAAACCGGGAGTGGTTCACTTGCCCGGTTCCCCCTGGGAAGCTTCGCCTGCCGTGCACCGTATCGTGAGTTGTACTTGGGAGACCTGGAGATGAATACCAACCAGGACGACCGTCCGGTCGACCTGCCGGCCGGCGACGAGAGCTACGAGCAACTGCTTGACGACTACAGCCACGTCGGCCTGCCCGCGGAGGGCGAGGTTATCTCTGGACGTGTGCTGCAGGTGACTCCCCAAGGGGTTGTCGTCGACGTCGGACTCAAGCAGGAAGGCGTGGTGCCGCTCTCTCAAGTCACGGGCACTGACGGAAATCCGCTATATCAGCCGGGCGATCCCATCGACGTGATGGTCGATCGCCGGCATCAGCCCGCTATCGACGGCTACATCGCGTTGTCTCACGAGCGCGCGAGCAAGATCCGCGCCTGGGATACGCTCGAACAGGCCTATAACGAGAAACTCCGCGTGCTGGGCCGCGTGCTGGGCCGCGTGAAGGGCGGCCTTTCGGTCGATGTCGGCGTGGCGGCGTTCATGCCGAGCACGCAGGTCGATATCCGCCAGATTCACAACCTCGACGCATTCACCGGCCAGGACATTGAAGTCAAAATCATCAAGCTGAACCGGCGCCGCGATAACGTCGTCGTTTCGCGAAAAGCGGCGCTCGAAGAGGATCTCGGCGCGCGCAAGACTTCGCTGCTCGAACACATTCACGAAGGCGATCTGGTGCAGGGCGTCGTCAAGAACCTCACCGAATACGGCGCCTTCATCGACCTGGGCGGCATTGACGGCCTGTTGCATGTCTCGGACATCTCCTATGGCCGGGTGGCGCATCCGTCAGACGTTTTGCAGGTCGGCCAGGAGATCACCGTCAAGGTCCTGAAATTCGACCACGAGCGGGAGCGCATCTCGCTGGGCTTGAAACAAGTCGCGCCGGATCCGTGGGAGACCATCCACGACCGGTATGTCGAGGGCATGCGCGTGGTCGGCCGCGTCGTCAGCATCAAGGATTATGGCGCCTTTCTCGAACTCGAAGCGGGCGTGGAAGGCTTGATCCACATCTCCGAGATGACCTGGTCGCGGCGCATGAAGCACCCCTCCAAAGTCGTCAAGGTCGGCGACAACGTCGAGTGCGTGGTGCTCGAAGTGAAGCCCACCGAACGGCGCATTTCGCTCGGCATCAAGCAGCTTGAGCCCGATCCGTGGACCACGGTCGATCAGCGCTACTCGATCGGCAGCGTGGTGGAAGGGCGTGTGCGCAAGCTCACCGATTTCGGCGCTTTCATCGAGATTGAAGAAGGCATCGACGGTCTCGTGCACGTCTCCGATCTGAGCTGGACCAAGCGCGTACAGCATCCGTCCGAGGTTTTGAAGAAGGGCCAGGTTGTGCAAGCCGTCGTGCTCCAGATCGACGCGCGCGACCGCCGGCTTTCCCTCGGTATCAAGCAACTGCAGCCGGACGCCTGGGAGACTTTCTTCCGCTCGCACGCGGTCGGCGATATCGTGAACGGCCAGCCGACCCGGGCCGTGGCATTCGGCGTGTTCGTCGAATTGCTCCCCGGAGTCGAAGGTCTGTGCCATAATTCTGAGATTCCGGCCGAATTGCGGGCCAACAATCCGCCACTGCCGATCGGCGAGGAAGCGACTTTCAAGATCATCAAGCTGAACGAAATGGAAAAGCGCATCGGGTTGGCGCTGGCGAGCGCCTCGGCCGAACAGGAACGGCAGCGTCTGGATGAGTACCAGCGCCAAGCCGAACAGGCCGGCCAGGAGATCGGCGAAGCGGCCCATCCCGATGAGACCCCGAAATCGGAATAAGACCTCGGCTTGATCGGAGAGAATTCAGAAGAACGGAACCCCTGCCCATGACCAAAGCGGACCTGATTGAAGAAGTTGCTCGTGTTGTGGAGTTTACCCGCAAGGAGTCGGAGATTATCGTCGAGGCGATCTTCGATTCGGTTGTGAACGCATTGCGGGAAGACGACAAGATCGAGATTCGCGGCTTCGGCAGCTTTCGGACCAGGCAGCGCCAGTCGCGTATCGGGCGCAACCCGAAGACTGGCGCGCGAGTCGATGTGCCCGCCAAGCGTGTGCCATTTTTTAAACCCAGCAAAGAACTGAAGGATCTGGTCAACGAACAGGACACCGTGCCCACGTCCGAGCCCTCGTCCTCTACTGGCGCTTAGGCCCGGGTTCCGGACGTGGACAATTAGAGAATGGACAGATTGTGGAGCCCCTGGCGATACCGGTACGTCTCACGCACCGCACCGTCGGATGGCTGTGTGTTTTGCCATAAACCAAGCGAGCGCGACGAGGATGGCCTGATCCTGTTCCGCGGCAAACGGAACTTCGTGTTGCTGAACCTGTTTCCCTACACGACTGGCCATCTGATGGTGGTGCCCTACGAGCACACCGCCGAATTGGAAACGCTCGACGCCGAGACGGCCACGGAGATGATGGCGCTCGCGCAGCGCGCCACGGAGTGCCTGAAGCAGGTCTACCATCCCGCCGGTCTGAACCTCGGCATGAATCTCGGCGAGTGCGCCGGCGCGGGCATTGCGGAACACCTGCATATGCACGTCCTGCCGCGCTGGCCGGGCGACGCGAACTTCATGACCACGGTCGGGGAGACGCGCGTCATGCCCGAAGATCTCGCTTCCACCTGGCGCCGTCTCGCGGCGGTTTTCCACGGCCAGCCCGATCCCGCGCCACCGCGCGCCTGAGCTTGTGATTATCTCGGCCAGTTGCCGTACCGACATTCCCGCCTTCTATAGCGCGTGGTTCTTCGAGCGTCTGCGGGCCGGGTTCTGCCAGGTGCGCAATCCGTACTCGGGCAAGCCGTATCGTGTCGAGCTGCGGCCGGCCGACGTCGACGGTTTCGTTTTCTGGACGCGCAATTTCGGCCCTGTCTTGAACCGGCTCGAAGAGTTGCGGGCCTTTGGACGGCCTTTCATCGTGCAATACACGGTGACTGGCTACCCGCGCGAGATCGAAGCCGCCGTGATCGACCCGCTGCGGGCCGTCGCGCAGCTTCACGAGCTGGCGGAGCGCGTGCACCCCGCCTGCCCGGTCTGGCGTTACGATCCCATCCTGTTCACGTCGCTCACGCCAGCCGCGTACCATCTCGAAAACTTCCGCGATCTGGCCGGGCGATTGAAGGGCGCGACAAACGAGGTCGTCGTCTCCTGCGCGCAGATTTACGCCAAGACGCGACGAAATCTCGACAGCGCCGCATCACGCGCGCACTTCACGTGGCAGGATCCGCCCGCGGAGAAGAAGATTGAACTGCTTCAGCAGCTCGCGCGGATCGCGCGCGACGCCGGTATGCAGCTCAGCGTTTGCACGCAGCCCGAGCTGGTTTGCGATGGAGCCGTCGAAGCGCGGTGCGTCGACGCGCGCCGTCTGGAACAGATGGGCGGATTTCGGATCGCCGCCGCGCAAAAGGGCACCCGGCCCGGTTGCGCCTGCCACGAGGCGCGCGACATCGGCGACTACGACACCTGCCCGCACGGCTGCATCTACTGCTATGCCGTGCGTCACCGCCGGATCGCACTGCGGAACTACAAGAGCCACGATCCCGCGGCCGACTCTCTGCTGCCGATCCTCCGCTGACCCGCGCGTCTCTATTTGACACATCCATTCGCCGCGCTTATCTCCGGGCCGCGGAGTGTTCCATCTTAATACAAACAAAGAGCGAATAAAAAGATTCTCGCCGTCGAGATCAACATACCGCTTGAAAGCTCTGTGCGTGTGGGGTACGCTCGTTTTGAGGCGAATGGACTGAATCGGCGCTAAAAGGTAGCGATCAGTCAAATTCGGACCAACATGGAAGAGCTTGCGGCAGGGACGTCTCCTCGGCCGCTCCGCAATCCGCGGGGCTACCATGCGACACGTGTGGACCCGGCCGGGCGACTGAAACTTCCTGCACGATTCCTAGACTACATCCGGACGCTGCCCGATCAGATTCTGTTTGTCACGGTGGTCAAAGACCTGGCGAAGATCTACGTGAACGGCGCCTGGGAGCGGGAATTGGACAAGCTGCCACCGGATGAAGCCGATGTACGGGATCGTATTGCGCGCACGGCGGAGGCGCTGGGTGGAGATGTGGAATGCGACCCGCAGGGGCGCGTGACCCTTCCCCAGAAGGTCCGCGAGTTTTTGAAGTTGGAGAACCAGGCGGTTCAGCTCCGTTTTTCGGAGGACATCATCGCCGTCTACACGCAGGAGCGTTTCGAGGCGGAGTTGCAGGAAAACCTGGCAAAGAATCCGATTGATCTGGCGATGGCGGAAAGGCGCGGATTCAACGTCCGGTAAGGCATGGAGCATGTACCTGTCCTTCTTGCGGAGAGTCTGGAGTACCTGGCAATCCGGCCGGAAGGCAGATACGTCGACTTCACGACGGGCCTGGGCGGACACACGCGGGCGATCGCTGAAAAGCTGACGACGGGTTGTGTACTGGCGCTCGACCGGGACGCGGAATCGCTGGAGCAGGCAAAAGAGAATACGCAGGCGCTGCATGACCGGATCATCTTCCGGCAGGCGGCGTTTTCGCAGTTGGATGAAGCGCTGCGGGCCGCAGGTTGGGATTTCGTGGATGGAATGATCGCGGACTTAGGAGTTAGCAAAGTTCAGCTAACGAGTCCCGAACGGGGTTTTTCACTGATGAACGCGGGGCCTCTCGACATGAGGATGAACCGGCAGTCGCCGCTCACGGCGGCGGACGTCATCAGTGGGTCTTCCGAGCAGGAACTCGTCCAGCTCTTCATGGAGCTGGGCGGAGAAAGGAGAATCCCGGCACAGAAAGCAGCCAGAGCAATTCGGACGCGGCCGATCCGCGATACACGCCAACTGGCGGAGGTCGTGGCTTCGGCCGTTCCGCGAGTGGGCAAGCTGCATCCGGCCACCCGGATTTTCCAGGCGCTGCGGATGGCGGTGAATGACGAGCCGGGCGAGTTGGATGCGCTGCTGGCGCACGCGCCGGCGCACCTGAAGCAGGGCGGGCGCATGGTGGTGATCGCCTTCCACTCGGGAGAAGACCGGAAAGTGAAAAACGCCTTCCGCGACATGGGGCACGCGGGGGTGGCGAAGGTTTTGACGAAACATGTGGTGCGACCGGGCCTGGAAGAGACCCGGCGGAACCCGCTCTCGCGCAGCGCTGTTCTGCGCGCCCTGGAAATGGGTCCGGGCGGGCATGGGGAGCAATTGCACGAACTGGATAGCAAGGATGAATCGGCATGAAGAGTCTCTCGGCACTCTATGATTGGATGGGCACGGATCATCCGGCCGCTGGCGGGCGGCCGCGCATGGAACCGCCCGATTACCATTTGCGGAATTTGCCAGGCGAAGAGATTCACCTGTACATCAAGAACATCGACAACTCGAAACTGATCCGTGTCGTCGACAAGAAAGACTGGGCGACCAGCGTCTCCGTCAGCGGTGTGGCGCTCGCCTGCAGTCTGGTTGTCAGCGCGATGGTCGGACCGTCCTGCTACGGCATGCTGGCGAGCCGGCGCATGGAGTACCTGCGGGAAGAGCGCACGCGGTTGCAGAGCCAACTGCTCGAACTCAAGCTGCAGGAAGCCCGCCGCCTCAATCCGCAGAACGTTGAAGAGTGGGCGGGCACGCAGTTTGTGCCGCCTACCGCTGAGCAGGTGCTGTACGCTCCGCCTTCCAAGGAAGCCGTAGCCAGCCTCGGTGTGACGGCCAAAGAGGACCGGTAACCGCCGGGCGGCCGGGCTGAGCGGGGCTCCGTCATGCGTTTTCCAGTCGAGAAACTGCCCGAACGGCGCCTGCGTATTGTAACGGGCCTTGTCCTGCTGTGGGCGATCGTTATCACCGGCCGTTTCTATCAGTTCCAGATTGCCGAGCACAAGGAACTGAAGGCCGCCGCCGAAGCGCAGCAGCAGCACGTACTGGAGATCCCTGTCCTGCGCGGCGAGATCTCGGACCGGACCGGGCAGCTTTTCGCCGTCAGCATCCCCACCCAATCCGTCGTCGTCAACCCGATGCGCGTCAAGAACCCCGAGTTTTTTGCTACCAAGGTGGCCGGGACGCTCGGGTTGAGCGCTCAGGAAGTCTGCTCCCGCATTCAGGAATTGCAGGGCCGCAAGGGCCGCGGGCGTGGCTTTTTGCTGTTGAAGAGGCACATCTCCGATCAGGAAGTGGCGGATCTGAAGCGCCTGCCGTTCAAAGGCATTGAAATCGTCCGTGACGCCCGCCGCGAGTACCCGAACAACCGCGTCGGCGCGCATGTGGTGGGCAGCATCGACGCCGAGGGCAACGGTAATTCCGGCGTCGAGCAGAAGCTGAACGCCGATCTCAAGGGCCGCCCCGGCAAGATGAGCGTGCTCACCGACTCGCTGCAGGATCCCTTCGTCACGACGATCAGCGATCCCGGTGAGCAGGGCGCGAACATCACGCTCACGATCCAGAACGTCATCCAGCACGTCGCCGAAGAGGCGCTCGAAGAGGGCGTGCAGTCGGCCTCCGCCGAGCACGGCAGCGTCGTGGTGATGGACCCGAATAACGGCGAGATTCTGGCGCTCGCCAACTATCCGAATTTCGACCCCTCCATCGAGAAACCTTCGCCGGACGAATTCAAAAAACGCCTGAACACCGCCGTCCAGGCGCCGTGCGAACCGGGCTCGGTGATGAAGATGATCACTGTCAGCATGGGGCTCGAAAGTGGGAAATTCACACCCGAAACGCCGATTTTTTGCGAAAACGGGCACTTTGCGCGGCCGGGGCGGAAACCGATCCACGACGTGCATCCCATGGGCGGGCTGGATGTGGCGGGCGTGCTGATCAAATCGTCCAACATCGGCGTGGCCAAGATCTCCATCGCGCTGGGCCCGCAGATGCTTTACAAGTACCTGAAGAAATTCGGCATCGGCGACAAAACGCACGTCGAGTTGCCGGGCGAGACCGGCGGCATCCTGTGGCCGCTCGAATGCGGCGGCAAGAACAGCAAGGGTGTGCCGACGCCCTGCTGGACTCCGTCGTCGCACGAGTACATCGCTTTCGGTCACGAGGTCGGTGCAACCGCGTTGCAACTGGCGCGCGCCGTGTCGGTGGTGGCCAACGGCGGCATGCTGGTTTCGCCGCACCTGGTGCTGAAAAAAGAACGCCCGCGGGCGGACGGCAGCGTCGAGCAGTTGCCGCTGAACCTGGCGCCGGCGACGCGCGCGCTCGAGCCGCAGACGGCCGCGACCATGCGCCGCATCATGCAGCGCGTCGTTCTGGAAGGCACCGGCCGGCGCGCCAAGGTCCCCGGTTACACGGTGGGCGGCAAGACGGGCTCGGCACAGCTTTTTATCCCCGGCACCGGTTGGGTGAAGCGCACGAACTCGTCGTTTGTCGGCTTTGCGCCGGTCAACAACCCGCGCATCGTTGTCGTGGTGACGCTGAATAACACGTGGCAGCAGGGTGGTATCGCTTCGGCGCCGGTGTTTGCGAAAATTGCAGAGACGGCGTTGCGCGTCCTGCAGGTGCCCAAGGACGACCCGGATAATGACATTCATGGTCTGCCGGCGCCGCCGAAAGGTGCTGACGAAGAGCCGGAAGATCAATCGCAGAAGATCGCCGGCAACAAGAACGAAGAGAAGCCCGCTCCGCAACCCGCACCGGCTCCGCCGGGCACGCCCGTCCTGCTTTCCGGGCCGCGGGTGCCGGATTTCCGTGGCAAGTCGATGGTCGTTGTGCTGCGCGAGTCGGCCGCGCTGGGAATTCCCGTTGAGGTTGTCGGTACAGGCGTGGCGCGGGATCAGTCTCCGCCGCCAGGCGGGATTCTGCCCTTGCACGGACGAATCCATGTTCAGTTCGCGAGGCCCTGATGAAACTTGGAAAACTGCTTGAGGGCGTCGCCGCAACCAGCCCGATCGCGGGCGGCGCTCCCCATCTCGATGTGCTTGGGCTGGAATATGACTCGCGCCGCGTGCAACCCGGTTGCGTCTTTTTCGCCTTCCCCGGAGCGAAGGCCGATGGACGCCGTTTCGCCGCGGACGCGATTGCCAAAGGCGCCATCGCCGTGGTGTGCGAATCGCCCGCGTCCGAGGGTACGACCGTGCCGTGGGTGCAAGTGGCCCATGGACGGGAAGCGCTCTCGCGCATGAGCCGGACGTTCTACGGCAAGCCCGACGAAGCGCTGAAGTTGACCGGCGTCACCGGCACCAACGGCAAGACGACGACGGTCTATCTGATCGACCGCATGCTGCGCGCGACCGGCGCGGTCACCGGCATGGCGGGCACCATTCATTACCAGGTGGCGGGCGAGGAGCGCCCGGCCGTTAACACGACGCCGGACTCGCTGGACCTGATGCGCCTGATGGCCGAGACGCGCGATCGTGGCGGGCAGTATTTCAATTTTGAAGTCTCGTCGCACGCGCTCGATCTGCGGCGTGTGTTCGGCCTGGCGTTCCATACGACGGTTTTCACCAATCTCACGCGTGACCACCTGGACTATCACAAGACCATGGAGGCGTATTTCGCCGCCAAGCAGCGCCTGTTCGACGGCGCGGGCGGCCCGCCTCCGCACGGCGCGGTGATCAACGCCGACGACGAGTGGGGCCGCAAGCTGCACACCGCTGCTGCGACGCGGCGCCTGACATATGGCATTCACTCGCCCGCCGACCTGCGCGCCGTGCATGTGGAGAGCGGCTTCAACGGCGTCGATTTCCGCGTGGCCTTTGAAGGGCGCGAAACGCGGCTGCGCTCGCCGCTGTGCGGGCAGATCAACGTCTACAACCTGCTGGCGGCCTTCGGCGCGGCTATTTCCCTGGGGATCGATCCGGAGCAGGCGGCGCAGGGGCTGGCGCAGATGAGCGCCGTGCCCGGCCGTTTCGAGCGCATCGACGAGGGGCAGCCGTTCCTGGTGGTGGTGGACTACGCGCACACCGACGACGCGCTGCGCAACGTGATCCTGACGGCGCGCGCTCTCAAGCCGAAACGCGTCATCACGCTATTCGGCTGCGGCGGCGACAGGGATCGGGCGAAACGCCCGCTGATGGGCGGGGCCGCCGCCGAACTGAGCGACATGGTCGTCGTGACCAGCGACAATCCGCGTTCGGAAGATCCGCTGGCGATCATCAACGACGCGATGGTCGGCGTGCAGCGCCACTCCGCCCGCGTCATCGTCGAGCCGGACCGGCGCACGGCCATTCAGCGCGCGCTGCGCGAAGCCGCACCGGGCGACATCGTCATCCTGGCCGGCAAGGGTCACGAGACGTATCAGGTGCTGAAAGACAAAGTGATCGATTTCGACGACCGCGTCGAGGCGCGCCAGGCGCTGCGCGCGTTCGGCTACGTACCCAAGACGCGGACGCGCGGCGGAGGTGACGCCGCGTGAATCTGACACTCGGATTCTGTGCGCGCGCCATGAGCGCGTGCGGCAACGCTGCCGCGGACTCCGCCATCACGCTGACCAGCGTCAGCACGGACACGCGCACGCTCGAGCCGGGCGCATTGTTTTTCGCGCTGCAAGGGCCGACGCACGACGGGCACGAGCACGTCGCGGCGGCGTTCGAACGCGGCGCCCTGGCCGCCGTCGTCGCGCACCCGGTCGCTCATTCAGGAGCTCAACTCGTGGTCGGCGACACGCTGGTGGCGTTGCAGACGCTGGCGCGCGCGGCGCGCGAACAATGGGGCGCGGACGCCTCCCGCCGCGTGGTGAGCATCACCGGCAGCGCGGGCAAGACAACCACGAAAGAAGCCATCGCCGCGTTGCTTGCAACGTCGTTGCATGTGGGCAAGACGAGCGGCAATTTCAATAACCACATCGGTGTGCCGCTGAGCATTCTCAACGTGCCCGAGGGCGCCACGGTGGCCGTGCTCGAAATCGGCATGAACCATCCCGGCGAGATCCGCACGCTCGCCGCCATCGCGCAGCCGCACATCGGCGTGGTCACCAACGTCGGCACCGCGCACATCGAGGCGTTCGGTTCCATCGACGCCATCGCGCGTTCCAAGCGCGAACTGATCGAGGCGCTGCCCGCCGACGGCATTGCAATTCTCAATGGCGACGACGACCACGTGCGCCGTTTCGCGGAAGTTCATCCGGGCCGCTCGATTTTTTACGGCACGCGCGAGGATTGCGCGATCCGCGCGACGGAGATCGCCTGGCATGTCGACGGCTGCGAGTTCACGCTCGCGGGCGTGGGGCGCTTTCATTGTCCGCTGCCGGCGCGTGGCGGATTGATGAGCGCGCTCGCCGCGCTGGCCACCGCTCAGGCGTTCGGTCTGGACCTCGAAAAATTGCAGGACGCCGTGGCCGCGCTGGAGCCGCCGAAGATGCGGCTGCAGCGGATTGAGCATGACGGCATGGTGATCTGGGACGACTGCTACAACTCGAATCCCGAAGCGGCGTGCATGATGCTGGACCTGCTGGCGGTGACGCCCGCCAAGCGGCGCATCGCCGTGCTCGGCGAGATGCGGGAGCTAGGCACATGGGCCGAAGAGTTGCACGCGCAAGTTGGCCGTCACGCCGTACAATGTGAAGTATCTGTGCTCGTTGGAATACGCGGCGCTGCTCGCCACCTGGTTGACGCAGCCAGGGGCGCTGGCCTTCCGGCCGGCGCCGCGTACTTTTTTGACGAACCTCAGGCCGCCGGGCAGTTTCTGAAAACCGTTGCCCGTCCGGGCGATTCCATCCTTTTCAAAGGTTCGCGGGGAACACGAGTTGAGCTGGCGCTTGAGGAGTTCCTGCGCTAAACATGCTGTACTGGCTATTCTTCGAAAAACTACTCCCGCTGTTTCCCCCGTTCCGCCTTTTCGGATATGTGACGTTCCGCACGCTCGTCGCGAGTCTGTCCGCGCTGCTGGTGACGATCCTCGTCGGCCCGTGGATGATCCGCCGTCTGCACGCCATGCAGATCGGCCAGCACATTCGTGAAGAGGGCCCCCAGTCGCACATGAAAAAAGAGGGCACGCCGACCATGGGCGGGCTGCTCATCATCACGGCGTCGGTGGTGCCCACACTGCTGTTCGCGAACCTGTCGAACCTCTATGTATGGGTGGCGCTGCTCGGCATGCTGGGCTACGGCGCGATCGGTTTTCTCGACGATTTCGCGAAGGTGAAGAAGCAGCAGAACCTGGGCCTCACCGGTAAGCAGAAGATGGCGCTGCAATGCGTGCTGGTCTTCATCCTCGGATCGTTTCTGATGGCGATGGAACGGGCGCACATGTACACGACCATCATGAACGTGCCCTTCCTGAAGAACATCCATCCGGGCCTGCTGATTCAGCCGCTGATTCATAATCCGTGGACGTATCCGCTCGCCGTCCTGCCGTTCTTCATCTTTCTGTGGCTGGTGGTGGTCGGCAGCTCCAACGCGGTGAATCTGACGGACGGGCTCGACGGGTTGGCGAGCGGGCTGATGATCATTGCCTCGGGCGCGATGACGGTGCTGAGCTACGTCAGCGGCCATGCGCAGTTCGCGCGGTATCTCGAAATCACGCGCCTGCCGGGCAGCGGTGAGCTGACTATTTTCTGTGCGTCGCTCACCGGTGCCTGTCTCGGCTTTCTGTGGTACAACTGCCATCCGGCCGAGGTCTTCATGGGCGACGTCGGTTCGCTCGCTCTCGGCGGCGGTTTGGGCGTTGTCGCGGTTTTGTTGAAGCAGGAGTTGCTGCTGCCCTTCATCGGTGGCGTCTTTGTGCTGGAAGCTATCAGCGTCATCATTCAAGTGGCGAGCTTTCAGAGCACGGGCAAGCGGGTCTTTCTGATGACGCCGATTCACCATCACTTTGAAAAACTCGGCTGGCCCGAGGAAAAGATCATCATTCGATTTTGGATTTCCGGGTTTGTCCTGGCATTGTTTGCCTTGACCACTCTGAAACTGCGTTAGGGGCGCTACCGGCCATGGATGTAAAGGGACTGCAATTCGCGATTTTCGGGATGGGCGAGTCGGGCGTCGACACCGCCGAGTTCCTGCTGCGGCGCGGCGCGCGCGTCCGGGCCGTGGACCGCAAGACGCTCAACGAACTGGCGCCGGATCGCGCGCAGCGGCTGGAGGCGGCGGGCGTTCCGCTGGTCGCGCAAAATGAAGCGGCGCTCGACGGCGTGGATATCGCCTTGCTCTCGCCGGGCGTGACGCCGAAGCTGCCGCTGTTCGACGAGGCGCGGCGGCGCGGCGTGCGCGTGACCGGCGAACTGGAATTCTGCTCGCGCTTTCTGCGTGGCCCGATCCTGGGCATTACCGGCTCAAACGGCAAGACCACCACGACATCGCTGTGCGGCCATCTGCTGAAGGAGAGTGGCATCCCGGTGCAGGTGGGCGGCAACATCGGCACACCGCTCGCGGCGCTGCTCGACAGCTCGCGCGACGGGCAGTGGAACGTGCTGGAGCTTTCCAGTTTCATGCTGGAGCTGGCCGACACGCTGCACGTCAATATCGGATCGATTCTCAACATCACGCCCGATCATCTGGACCGCCACGGGAGCCTCGAAAACTACGCCGAGGCGAAGCGCCGCATGCTGCGCAATCAGACGCCGGCCGACGCGGCCGTGCTGAACGCGGAGAATCCGCTGTCGCGCGATTCGGCGGCCTGCACCCAGGGCGCCGTACATGAATTCTCGGCCGGCAGTCGCGTCGCGCGCGGCTTCTGGATGGAAGGTTCGGATCTGATCGCCGACGGCCAGTTCTGGATGCCGCGCAGCGAAGTGCAATTGCAGGGCCGCCACAACATTGAAAATGTGCTGGCGGCTGGCTGCTGCGCGCACATCGCCGGCGCTCCGCTCGAAGCATTGCGCCGCGCCGTGGCGAGCTTCCCCGGCGTCGAGCACCGCATTGAATTCGTTCGCGAATTGAACGGCGTGCGGTACTACAACGATTCGAAAGGAACCAACGTCGATGCGACGGTGAAGGCGCTGGAAAGTTTCGCGTCGGGCATCTGGCTGATTCTCGGCGGACGCGACAAGGCGAGCGACTACACGCCGCTGAAGCCGCTGATCGAAGCGCGCGGCCGCGCCGTGCTGCTGATCGGCGAAGCGACGCCGATCATTGAAAAGCAACTGGCCGGGCTGGCGCTGCCGATGACGCGCTGCGGCGACATGGCTTCGGCCGTTGCCTATGCGGCGGCGCGGGTGGTGCCGGGCGACGTCGTGCTGCTCTCGCCGGCCTGCGCGAGCTTCGACCAATACTCGGGCTACAACGAGCGCGGACGCCACTTCAAGAGCCTGGTGAACGGGCTGGACAAGAAAGGATAAGAGACCATGCCGGCGCGCATTCAGACCGATTGGCCGATGTTTATCGCCATTCTGGCCATCCTCGCGTTCGGCCTGGTGATGGTATTCAGCGCCTCCAGCACGGTGCCGCATCTGCAGAATCACATGCAGACGTGGCAGCCGGAGAAGTCCTGGGAATTCGCCGAGCGCCAGTTCGCCTGCGCGATCGTCGGCCTTGCGCTGATGTTCGCGCTGCGGCGGCTCGATTATCAGAAGCTGCAACATCCGCTGTACGTTTTCGTTCCCATCAACGTGATGCTGGTGCTATTGATCGGCGTGATCTTCGCCGACGGGAAAGCGCACCGCTGGTACCGTCTGTTCGGGATGCAGTTCCAGCCTTCGGAGCTGGCCAAGCCGGTGCTGATTCTGTTCCTGGCCTGGTTCGTGGCGCGGCGCGAAAACAAGATCAACGACCGTCACACGCTGCTGCCGGCGGCGCTGGTTGTGGGCGGCATGGCGGGGTTGATCGCGGTTGGCGATCTGGGTACGGCGCTGGTGATTCTGGCGCCCGCGGTCACGGTGTTCTACGTGGCGGGCATCGAACGCCGGTACTTCTATCTGACCTGCCTGCTCGGCGTGTTCCTGATCATCGGCTTCGTGCTGCAAAAGCCGTACCGCATGCTGCGCATTACCAGCTTCGTCGGTCTTACGCAGGAGAAGATCGAGAAGAATCCCGAGAAGTACCGCTGGCTGGCCGCGCGCCTGGAGCAGACCAACGCCACGCGCGACGCGGAGCATCAGCCGCGCCAGGCGAAGCTGGCCGTGGGCAGCGGCGGTCTGACGGGCGTCGGCCTGGGGCAGTCCACGCAGAAGCTCGGCTTCCTGCCCGAGGCGCATACGGATTTCATTTTGGGCGTCATCGCCGAGGAGACTGGATTTGTGGGCTGCGTGATCCTGCTGTTCGCCTACGTCTTCGTCTTCTGGCGCGGGCTGCGTTTGTACTGGCTTACGCCCGACGCATTCGGCCGTTATCTGGCCTTGGGATGCGTCGCGCTGATCGCCGCGCAGGCGCTGTTCAACATGAGTGTTGTATTGGAACTGGCGCCGACCAAGGGTATCCCGCTGCCCTTGATCAGCTACGGCGGCAGCGCGGTCGTCTGTACGCTGCTGACGTTCGGCCTGTTGATGAGCGTGAGCGACCGGGCGACATCGCGTTGAGTACGGCGGGTGCGTTTTTTTGAAGGGAAGGTAGCGAGATTCTGATCGTTTATGCAGGCGGCGGTACGGGTGGGCACGTGGTGCCGTCGCTCGCAGTGGCGAGTGAGATGCGGCGGCGCGGCCACATGGCGCTGTTCATCGGGACGCAACGCGGCCTGGAAGCGAAGCTCGCGCCGCAGGCGGACTTTCCCATCGAGTGGATCGAGATCGGCGGGCTGAACCGCGTGGGCCTCGCGCGGCAGTTGCACACGCTGTGGCAACTGCCCGTCAGCGTCTGGCGGTCGTGGGCGATCCTGCGGCGGGCCAAGCCGGCGGCTGTTTTTTCGATGGGCGGATACGTCGCCGCGCCGGTCGTGCTGGCGGCGATTCTGCGCCGCGTGCCGCTGGTGGTGATGGAGCCCAATGCGATGCCGGGTCTGGTGTCGCGCTGGCTGGCGCGCTTCGTTTATCGCGCGCTGGTGGCCTTCGAGGAGGCGCGCGCGTTCTTTCCTGCCGGGCGCAGCGAGGTCTGCGGGCTGCCCGTGCGGCAGGAGTTTTTTGCCGTGCCGGAGCGTGCGCCGGGCGCTGTGTTCACGGTGCTGCTGACGGGCGGCAGCCGCGGCGCGCGCGCGTTGAACCGGCTGGCGCGGGAATGCTGGCCGCTGTTGCGGCAGGCGAGCGCGGAGCGCGGCGTGCCGGTGCGCTGGATTCATCAAAGCGGCGCGAACGAGTTCGAAGCGCTGCGGAGCGCCTTTGCCGACGCGGGCCTCGATGGCGAGGTGGCGCCGTTTTTTTCGGACATGGCGGGCGAGTATGCGAACGCCGATCTGATCGTTTCGCGTTCGGGCGCCGGCGCGGTCGCGGAGATTGCCGCCGCGGGACGGCCCGCGATCCTGGTGCCGTTTCCGTATGCGGCCGACGATCATCAGCGGCACAACGCGCAGGCCTTCGAGCGCGCGGGCGCGGCGCTGCTGTTCGATGAGGCCGGGCTGACGGGCGGGATGCTTTGCGACGCGATCGTGAAGCTGGCCGCGGATCCGGAGCGCCGCCGCGAGATGGGCCGCAACGCGCGCAAGCTGGCGCACCCTGGAGCGGCGCAGCGGGCCGCGGATGTGTTGGAGGAGGCCGCCGCCAGGCGCTGACGGCCATTGGAATTGGTAAGGATGAGGAATGCCGGATAAGGGACAGACGATACATTTCACCGGGATTGGCGGGACGGGCATGAGCGGCTTGGCCGAGATCCTGCATCAGCTTGGCGTCGCGGTGCGCGGCTCCGACCTGCATCTGTCGCCTGTGACGGAACGTCTGATCCGGCTCGGTATCCCTGTCGTTGAAGGGCATGCCGCCGCGAACCTGCCGGCGGAGTTGGACGCGCTGGTCATCACGTCGGCCGTGTCGCAAGACAATCCCGAACTGGTTGAGGCGCGACGGCGTGGCTTGCCCATCCTGCTACGCGGCGAGTTGCTGGCGGAGTTGATGCGCCCGCGCCGCGGCGTCGCCATTGCGGGCAGCCATGGCAAGACTACGACCAGCACAATGGTCGCGAGCATCTGCCTCGCGGCCGGGCTCGACCCGACCATCGTCATCGGCGGCAGCGTGCCGGCGCTCGCGGGCGCGAACGGGCGGCTCGGCAAGGACGACTTCCTCGTCTGCGAGAGCGACGAAAGCGACGGCTCGTTCCTGTGGCTGATGCCGCGCTGGGCGGCGATCACGAACGTCGATCATGAGCACCTGGACCATTACGGCAACTTCGAGGGCGTGCGCCAGGCTTTCATTGCGTTTGCGAACCGCGTCTCGTGGGAGGGCGCCGTGGCCGTGTGCATCGACGACGCCGACGCCGCCGGCATCATTGCCGCCATCCGCCGCCGCGTGATTACCTACGGCCGCGCGCCGGAAGCGCGGATGCGGGTGCTGAACCCGCGCGTTGCGACGTCGGGCATCGCGTTTGAACTCGCGCGCGACGGCCGGAGCCTGGGCGCGTTTCATCTGCCGATCCTCGGCGAGCACAACATTTTGAACGCGACGGCCGCCATCACGCTGGCGCTCGAAATGGGCATCAACGTGGAGACCGCGCGCGCGGCGCTGGCCGTTTTTCGCGGCCCTGGACGGCGCATGGAACGCAGAGGCGCTGAAGCCGGCGTCACGGTCATTGACGATTACGGGCACCATCCGTCGGAGATCCGCGCGACGCTCAAGGCGCTGAAGCCGGCCGCCGCGCCGGGCCGCTTGTATGTGATTTTCCAGCCGCACCGCTATACGCGGACGCGCGATCTGATCGACCAGTTCGCCGTCAGCTTCGGCGACGCCGACGTGCTGCGCGTGGTCGATCTCTACGCCGCTTCGGAGCAGCCGATTGAAGGCGTGTCGACGCAAGGGCTGGTGGACCGCATTCGCGCGGCGGGCCATCCCGACGTCCGCTATGCGGGCTCCGTGGCCGATGCCGCCGCCACCGCCATCCAGGAGGCGCGGCCAGGCGATACGATACTTACTCTGGGGGCGGGCAATGTGACGCAAGCCGGCGGGCTGATTCTGCGCGGCTTGGGAAAGGGGAGGGACCGTGGCGAGACGCAGAGCGCACGAACCTGATTCCACCCCCGAACTCACTGAAGAAGAGATTCAGCGCCGCCGCGCGTACTGGAAATCCGCACTGAAGGTCTCTGGCTGGACCTTCGCTTTCATGCTGGTATTGCTGTGCATGGCCTGGGTGAGCTGGCAGGCCGATTCGTTCCTGAAGACCGACCGGCGGTTCACGGTGGCCCTGCGCACGATTGACGACACCGACGACGCCGTCCGCGTGACCGGCAACCGCAATGCCTCGCGCGACCGGATCATGGCCTTCTTCGAACGCGACCGCGGGCACAGTTTGTACGTGCTCGATCCCGAACAGCGGCGGCTGCAATTGAAGAGTCTGCCGTGGGTACGCGACGCCATGGTCCGCCGGGTGTGGCCGAACCGGATCGAAGTGGCGATCTTCGAGCGTGTGCCGGTCGCGTTTATCCGCGTTGCCGACGGCGCTACGGGCGACTTCAACAACCCGGTCAAATTCCAGTTGATGATGATCGACACCGAGGGTGTTATGCTGCCCGTCCAGGGAGCGGTGACGCAGAACCTGCCGCTGCTGACGGGCGTGCGGGACGACAGCGACGTCGACTCGCGGCGCCAGCAGGTGGACATGATGCGGCGCGTGCTGCGGGCGCTGCACGAGTATAAGTCGAAGATTCTCGAGGTGGATGTGAGCCGGCCCGACGACATCCGCGTGACGTGCGCGGTAGGCGGCCAGAACTTTTCTCTGATCCTCGGCCACGAGCAGTTCCTGCAGCGGCTGGAAATGTTCTTAAAACAGCATGAGACAATGCGCGACCAGATGGATCCACGCAAAGAATACGATTTGACCAACGAGGGACGCATCCTCGCGATTGAACCCGAGCCAGCCTCGGGAGCGGCGGCGAACTAGGGAAACGGAAACACGGCATTGGCGAAAAAAGCTCCATTAGCGGTCGGTCTCGACGCGGGCAGCGGTTGGGTACGCGTGGTCGCGCTGGGCCTCGAAGACAGTCAGCTTTATTACCGCGGCCATTCGCGCATACCGGCCAAGGGCTGGCACCGCGGCCAGATCGTGGATCAACAGGCGCTCGCCGAAACTGTGCGGCAGGCCGTGCGCGAGGCCGAGGGGCGTGCCGGCGAGGGCATCAGTTCGGCCGTGGTCGGCGTGGGCGGTCCGCGCGTGCGTTGCCAGCAGGGCCGCGGTCTCTACGAATTCGGCCACCGGCGTCCCATCGAACGCGGCGACATGGTGTACGCGGTGGAGATGGCGGCGCGCGCGAATTTCGAGGCCGACCGCGCGCTGCTCCAGGTATTGCCGCAGGATTTCACGGTCGACGGCCAGGCGCCGCTGATCAACCCGCTGAACATCGACGCGCTGCGTCTGGAAGCGCATGCGCTGCTTGTTACGTGCTCTGAACAGGAACACCAGGCGCTGGTCAGCGCCGTGCATCAGGCTCATCTGAAGGTGGAAGAGACGGTTTTCGAAGCGATGGCCGCCGCCTATGCGAGCATTCTGCCGGAAGAGCGCGAGGGCGGCGTCGTGCTGGCCGACGTTGGCGCGCAATCGACGAACCTGTGCTACTACGACGGCGACGCGATGACGTTCGCGGTGGGCATCCCGATTTCCGGCGAGCATTTCACCACCGACGTCGGCAAGGTGCGGGCGCTCTCGTTTGAAGAAGCCGAGCGGCTCAAGCTCGACTACGGCTGTGCGCTGACCGGCCTGACCGCCGATAACATCGTGATCGGCATTCCCGGAGAGGGCAGCCGTTCGGGACGCGAGATCAGCCGCCGGGAACTCGTTGAGATCCTGGAGGCGCGCGCGCTGCAACTGTTCGGCTACGTTGAAAACTTTCGCATCCAATTCGCCCGCCAACTGCCGTTGAACGAAGGCGTGGTGCTGTGCGGCGGCGGCTCCGAGCTGGATGGCATGGTGGAGGTCGCCGAGAAGGTGATGAACTGCCCGGCGCGTCTCGGACTGCCGCGCGGGATCGGCCAGTGGCCGGAAGAGATGACTACGCCGGAGTGGACAGTGGCGGCGGGCCTGGCGATGTACGCCGCGCGTCTCGGCCAGCGGCGCGACAACCGGAGGCAGGGACCGCGATTTTGGGATCTGTTTTCGGGCCGTTGAGCGTCAAAACGGATGCCTCATGACAAAATGAAGACAGTGTCCGTGGTTAGGCGCGAAAGGGTGACTCATGGCTGAACTGGATGATCTTAAGTTCGAAATTCAGGACGAATCGCTGGGTGGCACCCGGATCAAGGTAATCGGGGTCGGCGGCGGCGGTTCCAACGCAGTCAACCGGATGCTGGATGTGGGCGTGGCGGGCGTCGAGTTCTACGTGATGAACTCCGATGCGCAGGCGCTGCGGGCGTCCAAGTGCACCAACCGCATTCCGATCGGCGCGCGCATCACGCACGGCCTGGGCGCGGGCTCCGACCCGGTGATCGGCCGGCAGGCCGCGCTGGAAGACACCGACCGCATCGTCCAGGTGCTGGAAGGCGCCGACATGGTCTTCGTCGCCGCCGGACTCGGCGGCGGCACTGGCACCGGCGCTGCGCCCGTGGTGGCCGCTCTCGCCAAGGAACTGGGCGCGCTGACCGTTGCTGTTGTCACCCGTCCATTCAGCTTCGAGGGCCCGCGGCGCGCGCGTCAGGCCGACCATGGCCTGGCCGAACTGCACGCGACCGTGGACACGGTGATCTCGATTCCCAATGACCGGCTGGTCGAACTGGTGCCGCGCGGGACCAGCTTTTTCGAAGCGTTCCGGCTCGCCGACGATGTTCTGCGGCAAGGCGTGCAGGGCATCAGCGACATCATCACGACGCCGGGGCTGATCAATCGCGACTTCGCCGATGTGCGGTCGATCATGACCGGCATGGGCTTCGCCATCATGGGTACGGCCACGGCCGGCGGCGAGAACGCCGCTGTCGAAGCCGCACGCGCCGCCATCCGTTGCCCGCTCATCGACGAAGCGGGCCTGGAAGGCGCGCGCGCCATTCTGGTCAACATCTCCGCCGCCGGCACGCTGGCGCTGCACGACATGTACGAGGCGTGCGAACTGATCCGCGAGTCTTCAGGGATCGAGGACGTGCAGATCAACTTCGGCGTCGTGCCCGACGAGTCGCTCGGCGACCAGGTGAAGGTCACGGTGATCGCGACCGGATTCGAGCGGCAAGGGCTGCCCGAAGCCGAAGCGCCGCATGTGTCGGTTCCGGCCGAGATCACGGCTGGTTCCGCTGCTGACGAAGAGCCCGAAGCGGCTCGCCCCGTCGCGGCCGCGGCCACGCCAGCTCCAGCTGCGGCCGCGCCGGAAAGCACAGAGGAAGAGGCGTTCGACTACGAAGATGAGCCGGAGCCGGCTGCTTCGGAATCGGAACCCATGGACTTCGACTTTGCTCCGGCTGACGTTCCCCCCGCTCCCCCGCAGGCGCCCGCGCGCCCGCCGGCCGAGCCGGAACCGGCCCCCGAGCACGACGACATTTTCTCGCTGGACGACATCGACACGCCCCCCATCTTGCGGCGTGAGAGAAAATCGTATTGATGACTGCCGCAACCACCGTTTCCACCGGCCGTATGGTCTTGCGGGGCGGGCGCCCGCTGAACGGCGAAATCACACTGCGCGGCGCGAAAAACTCGCTGCCGAAAATCATGGTCGCGGCGCTGCTGACCGGCGAGCGCTGCACGCTGCGAAATGTCGCCGGCGTCTCCGATGTCGCCATCGTCTCGGACCTGATCCGGGCGCTCGGCGGCGACGTTTACGAGCAGGGGCCGGGCGTGCTCTCCCTCTGCGCCGCCGATGTGCGGCCGATGGAGCGCGCGGTGCTGAAGGAATTCTCGGGCAAAAGCCGCATCCCGATTCTGGCTTGCGGACCGATGCTCGCGCGCTTCCACGAGTGCCCCGTACCCAGCCTGGGCGGGTGCCGCATCGGCAGCCGGCCGGTCGACTTTCACATCCGCGCATTGCAGGATCTGGGCGCGACGTTGCACGACGAGGCGGGCGCGGCGTACCTCACCTGCGACGGGCTGTACGGCAACAAGATCCACCTCGAATACCCCAGCGTCGGCGCAACCGAGCAGGTGATCCTGGCGGCGGTCCTCGCGAAGGGCAAGACCGAGCTGTCCAACGCCGCCATCGAGCCGGAGATCATGGACCTGATCATGGCGCTGCAGAAGATGGGCGCCATCATCAGCGTGGACGTCGATCGCGTCATCACCATCGAGGGCGTACACGAGTTGCATGGTTTCGATCATGCGGCCGTGCCGGACCGTCTGGAAGCAGCGTCCTGGGCCAGCGCCGCGGTGGCCACCGGCGGACGCATTTTTGTCCGCAACGCCCGCCAGGTGGACATGATGACGTTCCTCAACCAGTTGCGCAAAATCGGCGGCGACTTTGAGGTCAGCGACGACGGCATCACGTTCTGGCGGCGTGAGGCGGGTTTGCATTCCACCGTCATCGAGACCGATGTTCACCCGGGCTTCATGACCGACTGGCAGCAGCCGTTCGTCATTGCGCTCACGCAGGCGGCGGGCGTCTCGATCGTGCATGAGACGGTGTACGAGGAACGCTTCGGTTACGTCGAGGCGTTGAACCGCATGGGCGCGCAGATCCAGCTCTATCGCGAGTGCCTGGGACGCCTCCCGTGCCGCTTCGGACAGCGCAACTATCTGCACAGCGCCGTGATCGTCGGGCCCACGCCGCTGCATGGCGCCGAGATCAACATCCCCGACCTGCGCGCGGGCTTTTCGTACGTCATCGCCGCCCTCACCGCTGAGGGCACTTCGACGTTGACCAATACGAATCTTATCCGGCGCGGCTATGAGAATCTGATTCCCAAGCTGCACGCGCTGGGCGCCGAGATCGTCAGCACGGAATAGACGTCGATACGGAGCCGCGACCGTGAGGAAGCGGTGGTATCGCCTCGGGCCTTATAACCCCCGGTGGGGCACAGTTGTCTTCTCACGCGGGATAATGAGAGGTTCAAATCCATTTTCCCGGGACTCATCACGATGAAGGTTGTGGCATTCAATGGCAGCGCCCGCAAGGGCGGCAATACGGCGATTCTGCTTGGCTATGTGCTGCGCGAACTGGAAGCCGAAGGGATCGAAACCGAGCTTGTTGAACTGAGCGGCGCGCGCATTCACGGCTGCCTGGCTTGCCGCCAGTGCTCGGCCAACAAAGACAAGCGGTGTGCGCAGATCAAGGACGATGGCAACGCGCTCATCGAAAAAATGGCGCGTACCGATGGCATCCTGCTCGGCACGCCGACCTACGTCACCGACGTCTCGCCGGAGATCAAGGCGCTGATCGACCGCGCCTGCATGGTCTCGGGAGCGAACGGCGGGCTGTTCCGCCGCAAGGTGGGCGCGGCGGTGGTGGCCGTGCGCCGCGCGGGCGCCACGCACGCCTTCGACACGTTGAATCACTTTTTCCTGATCACCGAGATGATCATCCCCGGCTCGACGTACTGGAATATCGGCATCGGGCGCGAGATCGGCGAAGTGGAGAAGGACGAAGAAGGCATTCGGACCATGAAAACGCTCGGCCGCAACATGGCCTGGCTGCTCAAAAGGACTGTCGGGTAAAGCACCGGAAGCGCGACCGAAGCGGGTCCTGGAGGACCCGCGCGGACCTGGAGGTGCGCCCTACGACGAAGCTACTCGCGGAATCCGTGGATGTGCTCCTTCACGTAGTAGCGCGGGTCGTCACTGCGCAAAACGAGCGAAAAACCCGCATTTTTGAGCGTTTTTAGCACGAAATCGTGGGTTTTGAACTCGTCTCCTTCGCCGCGCGCGGCGCGAAAATCGTGCGCGCCGATGCAGGCAAAGCGGGCGCGGCGCAACGCTTCCGGCATACCCGGCAAGGCGAAGCGTTCCGCGCCTTCGATGTTCATCTTCAGGAAATCGATACGCTCAATCCCGTGCTGCGCGCAGATGTCGTCGAAGCGATAGGCCTCGACGGCGTGGCTCGCCGGCGTCGCGGGGCCCGCGTAAACGAAACTCGATTCCCACACCGGCATCGTCTGGATCTGCAGGCTGCCGCGCCGGTCCATCGCCGCGCAGTTCAACAGCCGCACATTGGCCAAGCCATTCTTCCGGCAGAAGCGTTCCAGCAGGCGGAAGTTGCCAGGGTGCGCTTCGATGGACCATACCGTGCCGGTGGGACTGACGGCTCTGGAAAAGGCGAAGGTGTCTTCGCCGTGGCCGGCGCCGATGTCGACAATCACGTCGCCGGGCCGCGGTTGGTAGACGTGGAACCAGTAGTCGGCGGCGTCACGGAGGTATTTTTCCTCGCGCGCGGACCACTTGGCCCAGCAGCCTTCCGGGTAGTCGAAGCGCGGGCCGTCGGGGAACCACAGCGCGCCCGCGCGGTGCATCCACAGGCCATCTTCAAAGGCGATCTCCAGATCTTCGCCGGTCAGCGACCGCAGCGTCTGGGTGGCCTGTGCCGCCAATTCGGCGTGGCCGCCCACACGTTCCAGCTCCGCGGCGCGCTCTTTAGCAATCCACATGGTCATTGAAAAAACGATCGATTGAAGCGCGCAATTGCGCGGAGACGTTCTGCGGCAGAGTCTTCATCTCGTCGGGTGTCAGCGGATGAAAGCTCTTGGCGACGGCGATGTTCGCCTTCAGGTATTCGAGCTTCGGCATGCCGACCATCGCCGCGGCGATCGGCAGCGTCATGGCATAGCGGATGAGCATCTCCGGCGCTGCTTTGCCGGCGAGCTTGTCCTGCGCGAAGACCTTCATCGCCGTCAGGCCCATGCCCTTGCGGACGGCGACCGGCATGGCGATGGCTTCGAAGCCCGACGCGCCGGTCATGCCTTGGCCCGCTTTGTCGGAAGGCGCGGCGGCGCCGATCTGACCGATGTTGAGAGCCATCTGCGTGGAGTCGAAATCGTGGCGCTCCAGGGCCGTCTTGAGCACCTGCGGGTTCTGATGCGACGTGACGCCGATGAAGCGCGCGACTTTCTGATCGCGCATCTTGTGGAGCACGCTGAGCAGCCCGCCGGGCGCTTCGACGGCGGCCAGGTCGGCTTCATCGCCAAGCCCATGAACGTGCATCAGATCGACCTGCGACACGCCCAGGTTCTTGAGCGAACGCTCGATGGTGCGCATCGCCTCATCACCTTTGCGCGGCGTGATCTTGGTCACCAGGAAGAAATTCTTCTTGTGACTGCGGAGGTACTCGCCGATCCAGCTTTCGCTCTGTCCGTCGCCGTAACTGGCGGCGCTGTCGATATAGTTGATACCTGCCTTCAGCGCCAGGTCGAGCGCTTCCAGGCCCTTCTCCCGGTCCTTGTACATCAGGAAGCGGCTACCGCCTCCGAAGCCGAGAATCGACACCTTTTCGCCGGTCTTGCCAAGCTTGCGCATGGGCATGCCGGTTACGGGATCGGGCACTGCCGCCACGGCCTGCCACGCCAGGGGGGCGAGAGACGTCGTTTCAAGGAAGTTCCTGCGCGTGAGTTTCATGGGTCAATCCTGTCCTAGATGGGCGTTGACGAATGGACGTCCTGAGACTCGGACTCCTAACCAACGTATCGCAGAATGCGATTCTCCCGTTACCGTAGAGCGCGGACTAAGCGCCGCCGGCTACCGGCTCCAGCGACTCATCCATCCAGCGCAGATAGTCCGCGCTGCCGTCCACTACCGGCAAGGCGAGGAGTTCAGGCGTTTCGTAACTGTGCAGCCGGCGAATTTGCTCGCTGAGCGGGGCGAAGAGATCGCGGCGCGTCTTGATCGTCAACGCCCACTCGGTACTCTCTTCGAGCGCGCCGCGCCAGTGGTAGACGCTGCGGACTTTTGGCGTGACCGCAACGCAAGCCGCCAGCCGCGATTCCACCAGAGCGCGCGCGATCCGGGCCGCTTCGCCGGCCGATCCGCACGTTGTGAAAACAACGATCTTGTCTGTCATCACTTTTAACCTGAGAATTTCGCCGTTCTTCTGGACTGTCTTAGTGAATCGGATTATAAACTAGGAGAAAGACCGCATCGAGCACCATGCGAAAGATCATTCGCAACTTCGCGCTAGGGTTGATGTCCTTCCTTGCCCTGTTCGGCGTCGCGATGTACCTGCGCAGCCCGTCAGGAGTGCCTGCCGCGCTGGAGAAGCGCGACAAGGTTCGCGCCATGGAAGACGAGAACCAGCGGTTGCGCGAAGATCTCCAGAACCACAAAGAGTTCATCCAGAAGCTCGACACGGATCAGAAGTTCCGCGAGCGGAAGGTCCGGGAGATCTACAATCTGCAAAAGCGGAACGAGCAGACGATCATCGTCGCCACGCCGCAGCCCGCCGATCCCCACTAGAAGCAGTCTATTCGTTCCCGCCATTGGTGGTCGCCGTTCATCCACGACGTGAAGAGGTATCTCTGTGCCACGCGGGGCGCGGACTCACGAGTGCCGCACCGTCGACCGGGGTGGCCGGCCGTCCTCTCGATCGCTTTCCCTGCGGCTGGAACGCGGCCGCTCTCCGTCGTCACAAAAGACCAGGCCGTCTACACGCCAATTCGCCCTCTCTACGATCTTCGCCAGGCCAAAAGCCCAGCGCCGTCGCAACGGGCGGAATCCAGCCGGACGCACTCCGAAAGCAACTGGCCGTGCCCAGCGGGCACCTGCTCGCCGCCTACTGAACGTTCATTTGTATGGGACTTATTCAAACCAGCCGTGCGGGGCTGTGAGGGCGGCAGGAAATAAACTGCAGAAGAAAGTTGCAGAAGTGTTGCGGAGGGTTGGAGGGGGATGGTAACCTACAAATCGTAAGGCAAACGCGGCACGGCAAGGGCGAGCCGGGAAAAAGGGGCTTGCAAGGCTGAG